>Ga0310839_100023_pt1 | contig 373909 bp, 344 predicted proteins | sample SM_ome_7_FD_201305 | JGI IMG/M metagenome (GOLD analysis project Ga0310839, IMG submission 201305) | Sorghum-adapted microbial communities enriched on stacked mutant (SM) sorghum from Joint BioEnergy Institute, Emeryville, California... ...
TGGTCATCAAGTCCACCATCCCGGTCGGGTTCACCGTCCGGATGCGCCAGACCCACCCCGGGGCCACGATCATCTTCTCCCCCGAGTTCCTGCGCGAGGGCCGGGCCCTGCACGACAACCTGCACCCCTCCCGCATCGTCGTCGGCGACGACTCACCGGCCGGGCAGCAGTTCGCCGCGATGCTGCTCAAGGGCGCCGCCACCGACGACGTCCCGGTCCTGCTCACCGGCCCCACCGAGGCCGAGGCCATCAAGCTGTTCGCCAACACCTACCTGGCCCTGCGCGTGGCCTACTTCAACGAGCTGGACACCTACGCCGCCACCCACGGCCTGGACACCGCCCAGATCATCGACGGCGTCGGCCTGGACCCCCGCATCGGCACCCACTACAACAACCCCTCCTTCGGCTACGGCGGCTACTGCCTGCCCAAGGACACCCGCCAGCTGCTGGCCAACTACCGCGAGGTCCCCCAGAACCTCATCAAGGCCGTCGTGGAGGCCAACGACACCCGCAAGGACTTCATCGCCGCCGACGTCCTGGCCCGCAACCCCAAGGTCGTCGGCGTCCACCGGCTCATCATGAAAGCCGGCTCGGACAACTTCCGCGACTCCGCCATCCAGGGCATCATCACCCGCATCACCACCGCCGGGATCCCCGTCATCATCCACGAACCCACCCTGCACACCCCCACCTTCCACGGCTGCCAGGTCGTCAACGACCTCACCCACTTCAAGCAGCAGGCCGACATCATCCTCACCAACCGCCGCTCCCCCGACCTGGCCGACGTCGAGGACAAGGTCTACACCCGCGACCTCTACGGCCGGGACTGAGCCTCCTCCACCAGGCTGATGAGGTACTCCCCGTAGCCGGACCTGCGGAGGGGTTCGGCGCGGTCGAGGAGCTCCTGGTCGGTGAGGTAGCCCATGCGCCAGGCGACTTCCTCGGGGGCGCCGATCTTGTGGCCCTGGCGGCCCTGGCGGCTTGAGGGTGCGACGATGGAACTGGGACCAGCACGGGTTCTCTGACCAAGTGCGAAACGAGTCGCCGTCCGAGACTTTCCGAATTGCGGGCTAATCAGGCTCACGGCGTGGGTGGTCTGAACTGTCATCAGCCCTAGTCGGCCACCGGCTTACAGTATGTCGTATGCGAGTCGCATTGCCGTGCATAGCGGACGGGGCCCTCCGACAGTGCCCGGGGTCCGTCAGGGTAGCAGGCGACCCTAGTCGCACTGATTCTGATCTCCCGCACCAAGAATAAATTCCGCTCCGCGACTGGTTCGTTGCGAGCGTCCTGCGGAGGACGGATGCGCTGAACAGTCCAGCCAATCGCTCGCGGGCAACACCTAGCTTGTAGGTCAGGCGGTCTGGGTCAGCGAATATTTGCCGCTCTTGGCGGTCGCATGTCATAGAACATAAAACGCTCGGTAAGACAGCCGTAGGTTCCGCCGCGGGCAGCTCACGCTCAGGCACGTGCTGAGCTGTCCAACAGGTAGGCAGGCGATCACACGCCCCGAAGATTTAGCACCACTAGCAGAGTGCGCACCAAGATCCGCAGATCCAAGATCGTGCACATCTCCTTGATGTACTTTAGGTCGTAGTGCAGCTTGAGTCCCCAGTCCTCCAGAGACGTCGTGTAGCAGTGAGCCACTTGTGCAAGCCCGGTGAGACCCGGCTTCACGGAGTGGCGGGCCAAGAACTCCGAGTGAGTCTGATGCAACAGTTGTGCAAACTCTGGGCGCTCCGGACGGGGTCCTACCAGCGACATGTCGCCCTTCAACACGTTCCACACCTGTGGGATCTCGTCGAGGCGTGACGCGCGGAGGAACCGCCCAACACGAGTCACTCGGGGGTCGCGCTCCTGCGCCCACTGTGCGCCGCGTGTCTCCGCGTCCACATACATGGAGCGGAATTTGTAGATAGTGAAAAGCTGGCCCCCGAGCCCAATCCGCTGCTGCCTGTACAGAATCGGGCCAGGGCTGTCGAATCGTATCGCCAGCGCAATCAGAGGAGTCAGTACCAAGGCAATGGGGAGCACCAAGGCAGCGCCCAGCAGATCCAAGAGGCGCTTACTCCTCCGGAGTGCCCTAGGGTGCACAGAGATGGTTGTGCTAAGGACATTCTCCGAGGCGGGTCGATGCCCATGGCCTTGGAGTTGCTCGTCTGAAACCGTGCTCTTGGGCGGGGAGCTAGCGAGACCTCCAAGTAGCTCCCTAGACGCCAGATCGCGCTCTTCGCGCTGTGTCGTCCCCCACATATTCGTACCCATGCCACTGGAGCGGCCCCCCTGTGGCTGGGATGGCCCACGCCCCTCGCGTGTCCAGTTCACTAGCAGTCCCTCCATATCCCGCCAGGCTCGCTGGGTCGACGCACTAGCACACGAGGTTGCCCCGTTCTGTGACGTATGGCAACAGATGTGACTGAATTACAGTCATGGGATTCAAGTTCCCCCGTGTGGCAAAGTGCGACTGCCCTGCCCAAAGTTGCTCTGCAACGCTTGTGGCAACTGTGGTACTGCAAGGTTAAACGAGGGGCAGTGGTGGCTTCGACCAGTTGCGGTGAGGCGTTCGTCACACCGCTAAGCGGATCGGCCAGGCATGCCCTGCGTTGTGTTATGGACCCTGGTGAGCCGCGATGGCCGCGCCGTGGCTAGGTCCACGTGTGTGACAGTTGGTAGCCAAGTGGTGAAGTTTCAGCAATGTAGTTCTTGCTCACTTGTGCGACTCACGAGCATGATGTGCTTCGCGTCTCGTCCGGCAACGGGCTGACAGTTTGCGATGTAGTTGGACGTTGGGTGACCGGGTCCGCCGAGGGGACTGAGGCATTGGTCACACCCGGGTCGTAAAGGAGGTGTTTCACCCAGCACCGGGTTATGGTCCTGCGCGGCACCACCACGTCGTTCCAGCCCCGGATCCACCCCTGGGTTCCGGGTCGTGGTCGCCGCGGAACGGGCCCTCGACCACCCCCTCCCTCGGGGGTGGATGTCCGCCCAACGAGGAGCTTTCCGCATGCAATCCCGCCTGCGTTCTTTGCTGTCCCCTGCCCTCCTCGCCCTGGCAGCCGCCGCGATCGTCGTGGTGCAGCTCCCGGTCGCGAGTCAACCTGCCGTCGCCGACGCCCCTGACACGGAGGAGACCCTCCCCGCCCAGCCCGGCATACCGGAGCGGAAGGTCCCCTTCGAGCTGCGCCCGCCCAAGGCGCCGGACGACCGCATGAGCACCCAGGCCGACGACTGGCCAGCCTGGTACCCGACATCCACCGCGCCGGTGACGCTGCCGTGCCTGGGCGACGGCAAGAACGGTGCCCGGGTGCAGTTCTGGTACGCCTACGTGGCCGGCCAACCCAACCGCGTGGCCGAGGCCAGGCCGTGGCTGACCGAGCAGATCGAGCGCGCCAACGGCATGGTGGTCACCTCTGCCGCCAAGACCAACGGCTTCCGCGCCCTTCGGGTCGTCACCGACGCGAACTGCAAGCCGAGCATCAGCGCCGTCCAGGTCTCCAGCTCCGCCCTGTCGACGCTGGACGCCACGGTCTCGGCGATGAAGGCCGCCGGCATCAAGGACTCCAAGGACCGCGTGCACGTCGTGCTCATGGACGCCAACGGCTTCTCCGACGGTGCCTGTGGGCGAGGGGCGATGTTCCTCGACGAGAACCCCGACCCCACGAAGAACCAGCACAACCTCAACGGCAGCTGGGCGCGGATCGACCTGGCCTGCTGGTATGCCGGCGGGATCCTGCACGAGATCTTCCACACCTTCGGCGCGGTGCAACTCGGTGCTCCCAACGCGGACAACATGCACTGCAAGGACGAGGGTGACCTGCTCTGCTACGGCGCCAACACCCGGATGGTGTGCACCGGTGCTGTCGCCGAGGAGCGCCTGGACTGCAACAACGACGACTACTTCCACACCAACCCGCCCGCGGGCTCCTACCTGCGCAACCACTGGAACACCGCGGACAGCAAGTACCTCAGCTCCGACACCGCCCCGCGACTGGCCGGCGCCGACCGCTATGCCACCGCCGCAGCGGTGTCACGCAAATTCGCTCCAGGGGTGGCGACCGCCTACGTGGCGACCGGGGCGTCATACGCCGATGCCCTCTCGGGGGCGGCTCTGGCGGGACGCACCGGAGGCCCGGTCCTGCTGACCCAGGCCACGTACACCCCGACGGCGGTCAAGACCGAGCTCACCCGGCTCAAGCCGAGGAAGATCGTGGTGCTCGGCGGCACCACCTCGGTGTCCAACGCCGTGCTCAACGAGCTCAGGACCTTCGCGACGGCGAACACCAGTGACGAGGTCACTCGTCTCGCCGGCACCGACCGCTACGGCACATCGGCCGCCGTCGCGGCCACCTACCCCGCAGGTGTGCGGGTGGCGTACGTCGCCTACGGGGGCGACTTCCCCGACGCGCTCGCCGGCGCCGCCGTCGCCGGCCGGGACGACGCCCCGGTCCTGCTGACCCGGCACGACGGCCTGACCGCCCCCGTCCGGCAACAACTGCAGCGGCTGAGGCCGCAGCAGATCGTCCTGCTCGGTGGCACCCAGGCGGTCTCCGAGGCCGTCGAGGCCGAGCTGCGGACGCTCGCCACCGGCACGGGGACCGACCGGGTCAAGCGCATCGCCGGGAAGGACCGGTATGCCGTCGCGGCGGCGCTCGCCGCGACCTACCCGGCCGGGTCGCCTACGGCGTACGTGGCCTCGGGCGCGACGTTCCCCGACGCCCTGGCGGGTGCCGCGCTCGCGGGCGCCGAAGGAGCCCCGGTGCTGCTCACCCAGCCGCGCTCCGTCCCGGCGGCGACGAGTGAGGCCCTGGCGCGGCTCCACCCGGGTGCCGTCACCGTCCTCGGTGGGAAGAACACGGTCACCGACGCAGTCGCCGGGCACGTCAGGCTCATCGTGCAGTAGGCATCCAGCGCCGGTACGGTCAAGCCGGAGAGGAGGCGCCGTGACCCCGATGTTCGTCTACGGCAGTTGCGTGTCCCGCGACACGTTCGAGTACCTGCGACCGCAGGGCTTCGAGGTCGTCGCTCACGTCGGCCGGCAGCCCTGGATCAGCGTCTTCTCGCCCCCGATACAGCTCGCCCTTCCGGCGTCGGATTATCGAGGGGGTCGCCATCTCCCGGGACCTGCTGCTCTGTGACACGCTCCCGGCGCGGGAGAGCTGGCTGGTGCTGGCGGCGTGGGCCCTGGTGACGGCCGTGCTCGCGTTCGTCTACTTCTGGCAGGGGGAGGATACGTAGGCCCAGCGACGCGCGTCGGCTGGTAGCCGAGCGTCGACATCGACGCGCTCAAAGGGTGTCGTTCACCACCCGCACCGGAGAGGCGGTCGGCATCATCGGCACCAACGGGTCGGGCAAGACCACCCTGCTCCGCCTCATCTCCGGCATCGACGTGCCCACCACCGGCACGGTGCGGACCACCTCCCAGCCTGGTGCTGCTCGGCGTCAACGCGGCGCTCCAGCCCGAGCTGTCCGGCCTGGTCAACGCCCGGCTCGGGCTGCTCGCGATGGGGGTTCATGCCCGAGGAGCTGCCCGACGCGATCGACCGGGTGATCCGGCAGGCCGACCTGGGCCGGGCCATCCACCGGCCGATGAAGTCCTACTCCTCGGGCATGAGCGCCCGGCTCCGGTTCCCCAGCGCGACCGCGACCGAGCCGGAGATCCTGCTCATCGACGAGGCGCTCGCCACCGGTGACGCGGCGTCCCGGGAGCGGGCCGAGCGGCGGATGGCCGAGATCCGGGAGCGCGCCGGCACGGTGCTCGTCGTCACCCGCTCCGGCCAGATGGTCGAGGAGACCTGCACCCGAGCGATCTGGCTGCACGACGGCGTCATCGTCAAGGACGGTCCCGCGGTCGAGACTCCTCAGGCGTACCGCTGGTGGGCGCACAACGTCGCCCAGGGCAAGCAGGACGTCGCCGACGAGCTGCTCGCCAAGGCGCTTGGAGCCTAGGCGCGCTTCCGGTCCCGACGTCCGGGGGTCAAGACAGCACGGTCATGGCGGCTTCACCGTGCGTTCAATACTGGTCGGGTACCGCTGACTCCGAGGCCCTCACACGGGGGACGGTGCCTTCTCGGCGAGCACCTCCATGGCGGCTTCCACCCCACTCTCGGCGAGGGGGACACCGGCAAGGCGCAAGCCCATCTCCACGCCTCCCAGCGCTCCGATGAGGGTGATCTCATTGGTCCAGCCCAGGTGGCCGATGCGGAACGCCTTGCCCGCGAGCTGACCGAGGCCAGTACCCAGCGACATGTCGAATCGGTCCAGGACCAGGGTGCGGAACTCGTCCGCGTCGAAGCCGGCAGGCATCATCACCGCGGTGACGATCGGTGAGTACGCTTCCTCATCCAGGCAGGTCAGTTCCAGCCCCCAGGCGCGTACCGCCGCGCGAGTGGCCCGAGCCAGCCGCTCGTGGCGTTCGAAGACGTTGTGCAAGCCCTCTTCACGCAGCATGCGGAGCGCGACCTCGAGACCGAACAAGAGGTTGGTCGACGGAGTCGTCGGCCAGAAGCCGCGCTCGTTGGCGTCCATGATCGCCTCCCAGTCCCAGTAGGAGCGCGGCATCTTCGCGCGCTTCGAGGCCGCCAACGCCTTCTTGCTGATGGCGTTGAAGCCAAGTCCGGGAGGAAGCATCAGGCCCTTCTGGGATCCGGCGATGCTCACGTCGACACCCCACTCGTCGTGCCGGTACTCGGCCGAGGCCAACCCGGAGACGGTGTCGACCATGAGCAGGGCGGGGTGGTTGGCCGCGTCGATCGCCGCTCGGACAGCTGGGATGTCGTTGAGGATGCCCGTGGATGTCTCATTGTGCACAACGCAGACGGCCTTGATCGCCCCACCTGCGTCGCCTTGAAGGATCTTCGTGATCCGCTCGGCGTCGATGGCCCGACGCCAGTCTGCCTCGATCCGTCGAACCACCAAGCCGAGCCGCTCGGCCATTTCGCACCACAGGGTGGCGAAGTGTCCGGCTGCATAAAACAGCACCTCCTCTCCCGGGCTCAGGGCGTTGACCAGGGCGGCCTCCCAGGAACCGGTGCCCGAAGCGGAGTAGATGATCACGGGATCCGCGGTCTGGAAGACCTCCCGAACGTCGGCGAGGAGCCGCATGCCTAAGGCCTGGAACTCCGGGCCGCGGTGATCGATGGTCGTGGCCGAAATGGCCCGAAGTACCTCTTCCGGCTCCGGTGATGGGCCGGGAATCTGCAAGTAGTGACGCCTCACAGGGACCTCCTGATTTCTGTACGCGGAGACGGCGCGCGCCACTGCGGGCGTCGCGCGTCCCTCAGTCGTGCGCTTCGGTGTTTACGGCGATCAGCGGTTCGGTGACTCGTTCGCCAGATACTCGGCCGCCTTGGCGACGAGGCTGTGCTTGATGTGGCGGCGCATGACCTCGCCGGCACGAGCTGCATCGCCGTTCTTGATGCTGTCCACGAGCTCCGCGTGGTCGGCCGACTTACGCTTTCGCTTCTCCTCCAGGCTCTCATCGCTGTCGACCGACGCCTGCAGGCCCAACGTGCGGTAGCGCTCTGCCTTGTCCCACAACAGATCGAGCGTCGAGATGAGAAGGGGGTTGTGGGATGAGCGGTAGAGGATGGTGTGGAACTCCCGATGGGCGCGCACGTCCACGGCCGAGCCATCCGACGGGATGCCGTCGCTGCGGGCCTCAAGCCGCTCTTGTGCCGCTACCAGAGCCTCGATGTCTCGCTCCGTTCGCCGCTCGGCGGCAAGTTCCGCAGACAAGGGATCGAGCACTCGCCGCATCTCGATGATCCCACGGGCCTCATCCGCCGAAAGCGCAGTGACGCGCGCGTCACGGTGGGACTCCAGCTCCACGAGGCCCTCTGCGCTGAGCCTGCGCAACGACTCGCGGAGTGGGGTCGTGCTGATCCCGAGGGTCTCCGCCAACAGGCTTTGGTTGAGCACTGTTCCCGGCGAGTAGGCGCCGGTGAGAATCGCCTCACGCAACCAGGCGTAGGCGAAGTCACTCTTCGTCGAGGGCAGCCCGACCAGCGGCGGCGTCGCGGTGGCCACGGCTCACACGTTAGTGAGCCATCGTCGGTCCGTCGAGGACCGGCGCGCTCCGGGTCGAAGTGCAGACGCTGCGGTGGAGTGCCCATCTGGCAACGGTCCTGACATCGCTTCCTCCTGTATCCGGGTGAACCCTTGACATTGCAGGCTATAACCTACAGGCTCGCTCCTGCAGTGAACAAACAGGGTGTCAAGGGCGGAGGTGTCGGATGAGCCGCTACATCGGTCGGCGGCTGTTACAGGTGGTGCCCACCCTGCTCATCATCGTGACGGCGGTCTTCCTCATGCTTTACGTGGCTGGGGACCCCGTTGTCCTGATGCTCGGCGACGATGCGACCCCGGAGCAGATAGCCAGCCTTCGGGAGGCTCTCGGCTTGAATGAGCCCCTGCACGTGCAGTACGGGACCTATCTGGCCAACGTCCTGCAAGGCGACTTCGGCACGTCGTATCGGTACGGGCTGGACGCCTTGCCGATCGTGCTGGAGCGATTGCCTGCCACGCTGATGCTCGCTGCGTCGTCCCTGATCTTTGCCGTCGTGGTCTCGGTCCCGCTGGGCATCTGGTCAGCCGTTCACCGCGGGGGGAGGCTCGATGCCGCCATCTCCGGCCTATCCGTGCTCGCCAAGGCCATGCCGAACTTCTGGCTCGGCATCATGCTCATCTTGCTGTTCGCCGTGACGCTCAAGTGGTTACCCGTATCAGGGACCGGCTCGTGGGGCCACCTGGTGCTTCCGACGATCGCGCTGGGGACGGGCGTGAGTGCGGAGATCACCCGGCTCGTCCGGTCAAGCATGCTCGATGTGCTGGGGCAGGACTTCATCCGGACAGCACGCGGCAAGGGGCTTTCCAGCCGAGTTGTCCTCTACCGGCACGCGCTGCGAAACGTCTTCGTCCCTGTGTCGAGCATCACCTTGCTCCAGTTCACCGGCCTGCTCAACGGAGCACTTGTCACCGAGGCGGTCTTCGCGTGGCCCGGCATGGGCCAGCTGCTCGTGTCTTCCATCACGCAGCGGGACATGGCGATTGTGCAGGCTGCCGTGTTCACCGTGGCCGTCATGGTCATCGTCGTGAATCTCGCGACGGACGTAGCTTTCAAACTCGCCGACCGCAGGATCCAGCTGTCATGAGCGAAGTCGTCAACCCCAAGGTCCCCGCCTACCCGGGACTGGCTCGCCGGGTCCTCAGGGGGGCCAGGCGCGCCGGTCTGGCAGGTCAGATCGGGATGGTGCTCGTCGGGCTAGCCGTCTTGGCGGCAACTGTCGGAACATTCCTCACGCCGTTTGACCCCGTAGAGGTCGCGCCTCGGGACGCCCTCATGCCCCCGTTCCCGCTGGAGGGTAGCGATCCGGCGCATCCACTGGGCACCGACAACCTGGGTCGCGACATGCTCAGCCGGTTGATCGAGGGGTCGAAGATCTCCCTTACTGTCGGGGTCCTGGCGGTCGCCCTGTCCGGCACGATCGGTTTGACCGTAGGGGTGATCTCTGGATACGCGGGCGGATGGATCGACTCCGTGCTCATGAGAATCGTCGACGCCTTGATCTCGATTCCGAGCATCCTGCTCATCATGGTCGTTATGGGGGTCCTTGACCCCGGCGTGACCACGCTCATCGTGGTACTCGGACTGACCAGCTGGGTCATCTTCGCCCGGCAGATACGAAGCGAAGTTCTGGAGATCCGGCAGCGGCAGTTTGTCAAGGCTGCCGTGACATTCGGCACCCCTGCGCACAAGGTCATTTGGCGGCACATCGTTCCTAACGTCATGCCGACGTTCATCGTCCTGGCAACACTCACGGTGGCGACCGTCATCGTGACGGAGTCGTCGTTGTCGTTTCTGGGTCTGGGTGTCCAGCCACCCACCGTGTCTTGGGGGATCATGCTGACCTCAGGGCGCGACTATCTCACGAGCGCCTGGTGGCTCACCACTCTCCCAGGCCTTGCCATCACGTTCACCGTTTTGGGGATCCTGTATCTGGGGGACTGGCTGCGCGACGTCCTGGACCCCCGCCTGGATCGGGGAGGCGAGTGATGAATTCACCGCTGCTAGAGATCGACGACCTCGAAGTCATCTCCCGTCGAGACGGGGCCACCGTGACGCTCATCGACGGTGTCCGCCTGCAGGTAATGCCGGGGGAGCGTGTGGGCGTCGTGGGTGAGTCCGGATCGGGCAAGAGCCTGACCTGTCTCTCAGTCATGGGCCTGCTGAGTCCGGGTCTCAGCATTTCTGGCGGTGCCATTCATTTTCGGGGCATGGACCTGACGAGCATCTCCCAGCGCGCATACAACAAGGTCCGGGGCAAGGACTTGGCGATGATCTACCAAGAGCCCCTGACGTCTCTGAACCCCTTGATGAGAATCGGGCGGCAGGTGGGAGAGGTCCTCGCTGGGGGCCGTAGCCGCGATGCCGCAGTGTACGAGGCGCTGGAGCACGTAGGCATCGCCGACCCGGTTCGCGTATCCAGACAGTTTCCGCACGAGCTGTCAGGCGGGATGCGTCAGCGGGTCATGATCGCCATGGCGACGATCAACCGGCCGGCTCTGCTCATCGCAGACGAACCGACAACGGCCCTGGACGTGACCATCCAGACCCAGGTGCTCAAGGTCATGTATGACATCAGCGTCGAGTTCGGTACCGCCATCCTGCTCGTGAGCCACGATCTGGCCGCCGTCGAGCGACTGGTGGACCGGGTGGTTGTCATGTATGCGGGTCGAGTGGTCGAAGACGGGCCGCTCGCCGAGGTGCTTGCTAGGCCGCAGCATCCTTATACACAGGCGTTGCTCTCCTCGTCGCCCAGGTTGGGAACCAAGTCTACGAGGCTCCCGGTGATCGGAGGCGCCGTGCCTACCCCTGGGGCCTGGCCGGTTGGGTGCCGATTTGCGCCCCGATGCCCCCTACGCCATGACCCGTGCGACCAGAGGATCCCCGGCATGACGACGGCCGGCCCCGGTCACCAGGTGGCTTGCTGGGCAGCTCCCTCTGCTTCGAACAGGAAGACTGCATGACACGGGCGGCGGACACTCCCGTGCTCGAGGTTCGCGGGTTAGGCAAGGTCTTCGAGATTCCAGGCCCGATCTGGCGCAGGCCGCAGCGGCTCACCGCCGTCGACGACGTCAGCTTCAGGCTCGAGCGCGGCAAGACGCTGGGCATCGTCGGTGAGTCGGGCTCGGGCAAGTCGACGGTCGCCAACCTGGTGATGGGTCTACTTCCTCCGACGCGCGGAGAGATCCTTCTGCATGGTCGCCCTCTGGGCAGTGGAAGGCGGTCGGCCCAGGAGCGCCGCTCGTTGCAGATGGTCTTCCAGGACCCCTACTCCTCCCTCAATCCCCGGATGAAGGTGCGGGACATCATCGCCGAACCAATGCGCTCGGCAGGCGTCCTCAGCCGTTCTGAAGTCGGGGCGCGGGTCGAAGCACTTCTGGACATGGTCCACCTTCCCGCCCGAGCCGCTGACCGGTACCCCCACGAGTTCTCGGGAGGGCAGCGGCAACGAATCGTCATCGCCCGGGCGCTCGCTCTCGAGCCGGAGGTCCTGATCTGCGACGAGGCCGTGTCCGCTCTCGATGTCTCGATCCAGGGGCAGGTTCTGAACCTCCTGCGCGAACTGCAGGAGGAGCTGCAACTCGCCTACATCTTCATCGGGCACGGGTTGGAGACCGTCCACTACATGAGCGACGACGTCCTCGTCATGTACTTGGGTCGGGTCGTCGAGACGGCACCGGCGGATGTCCTCTACTCGACTCCCTCGCACCCGTACACGAGGGCCTTGCTTGAGGTAGCGGGCGACAGGACCCCGTTCTCCTCTGGCGGAGGGGTTTCGCTGCGTGGCGAGATCCCGAGTCCGATCAACCCGCCCTCAGGGTGCGTCTTCCGAACGCGCTGCCCCATCGCCGTCGAAGAGTGCGCCGCGACGGTTCCAGAGCTCACCGTGCGCGGCCGAGCCCACCTAGCTGCCTGCATACGAACAGAAACGGCACGACAACTGGAGGAAGCGTGAGGATTGCAGTCATCGGAGCCGGCTCCATCGGAGCACATGTCGCGCACCGGCTCTCGGTCGAAGGGGCAGACGTCGTGCTCCTCGAGGCGGGCAAGCCCTGTCACGGGACATCCCGGACCTCGTTCGCCTGGCTGTCGTCCTTCCCCCAGCGCAGCTGGCCTGAGGAAGCCGGCCGCGCGGCACTTCGGGCACGGGTCGACCGCAAGTTCGATCTGGTGGAGGAGGAGCTAGGTCAGAGGTTCGTCTCCTGGACCGGCTGTATCACGATCGCTCGGGGTGATGACATTCCGCGGTTGCGGCGCAGCGCGGAGGTGTGCCGGGACAAGGGTGTCGACGTGGTAGAGGTCTCGGCCGACGAGCTGGTGGACCTCGAACCACTCGTCACACTGCCTGAGGGCGAAGCCGCCTTCTTCGAGAAGGAGAGCGGCTGGGTCGACATCGAGCGACTGGTCAGCGCTGTGATCGACAATCTCGCTGCGACGGGGCACAGGGTTCTCACCGAGACGGCGGTCGTCGGATTCCGGCAGGAAGGTGAGCGCATCACGGCGGTGCAGACAAGCACTGGCGAAACGATCGAGGTCGATGCCGTGGTGAACGCGGCCGGCAGCTGGGCGACGCATGTCGCCGCTCTGGCCGGCCTGACCATCCCCGTCGACCTGGTGCCTGGACGCATCGCATACACGCCTCCGCTGGACCCGGAACACATGTTGCGCCGGATCGTCAACACGCCCGTGTGGGGCGCGCGCCCGCACGCCACCGGCGGCTTGGCCATCAACGCCCGCGGTGCGTTGCCGAAGGGAGGCAAGGGTCACGGGCCGAACCTGCGGCACGCGGGTGACCTCGTCGCCACCTTGGGCGATTACCTCCCCGGGCTGCCCGATGACCTGACCTTCGAGTCCCGCGTCGGAATCCGCCCCATTCCTGAGGGTGGGCCCATCATCGGCTCCCTTCCCTGGCTGCCGAACCTCTACCACACCATTTCCCACGGCGGTATCGGCTGGGCTCCCACGTGGGGGTGGGTCGCAGCCGAGGAGCTTCTGCACGGTCGCACGGTTCCCGAGGTCGAGGGAATGCGTCCGATGCGCTTTCACCGAGAACTCGAGGAGCTCGGCACGTTTGCCGACGACGCCGAGCAGCTCGCGTCCAATAAATCCTAATCCAGCACTCTGAGGAGAACCATGAATATACGGCGCCTAGCTGTCGTCGGCCTGGCCTCGCTGGCCTTGGTCGGCTGCTCGACCGTCACGGGTGGAGACAATGCATCGAATTCCGCCTCGAACGGTGACTCCAGCGGGGTCAACCCGAAGGACGTCCTCATCATCGCGCAGAACTCGGACGTGAAGACGCTGGACCCGCACAACGCTTCAGAGCGGCCGGCGGAGCGGGTCAATCGTAACGTCTACAGCCGACTTTTCGATCGTACGCCTGACAACGAAATTGTTCCCGAGATCGTCACCGACTACGAGCAGGTGAACGAAACCACCTGGAGATTCAAGCTCCGGGACGACGTGAAGTTCAGCAACGGCGATCCGCTGACGGCGAAGGACGTCGAGTACAGCCTGACCCGCGTGTCCACTGACGAATCGCTCCTGGAGCAGAGCCGCTGGGCCCAGATCAGCAAGGTCACCGCGCTCGACGACTACGAGGTCGAGATCGTCACCGACGGACCCATGCCGACCCTGCTGAACCTTCTGAGCAAGAGCGGCGGGGACATCCTGCCGTCCCGCTACATCGAGGAGAACGGGCTCGAGGCCTTCATCCAGTCGCCGATCGGCTCTGGGCCATACCAGATCGTCTCCTGGGAGCGAGACAGCCGTGTCGTCCTGGAGCCCAACCCCGAGTACTACGGGGAGCCCGCGTCGTGGCGCCAGGTGATCGTCCGCGCCATCCCGGAGTCGTCTACCCGGACGAGCGAACTCACCACCGGGGGCGTCGACATCATCACCGATGTGCCGCCGATCGAGTGGGACCGGGTCGAGGGCTCAGGTGAGGCGCGCCTGATCCATGGCGAGTCCAGCCGCACCATGCTGATGATCGTTCGGATGACCGAGGGCACGGTGACCGCTGACCCCAAGGTCCGCGAGGCGATCGACCTGGCTGTCGACGAGCAGGAGATCATCGACGCCCTCCTCCCCGGGGGTGTGGCGGTGCCCACCCGGACGCGCGCTCCCCAGGGTGTCTTCGGCGGGCACCCGGATCTCTACGGCTCGTACCTGGCGGACATGGACCGCGCGAAGGCCCTGGTCCAGGAGGTGGGGGGCGGAGACCCGATCCCCCTGAAGCTGACGGCACCGCGAGGTCGATACCCCATGGATGCAGAGGTTGCCGAGCTGGTGACCGCAATGCTTAGCGAGGCAGGCTTCGAGGTGGAGCTGGAGATCCTCGAGGGTGGTGCATTCAGCGACGTCTATGGCAACAAGACCAACGAGGAGCTCCTCCTGATTGCGCTGGCCGACGCCATGCTCGACGCCTCCTACTCTCTCAACCACTACCAGAAGGACCGGGCGGAGGGGCAGACCGACTACTTCAACCCTGAGGTCGAGGACTTGATGCACCAAGGCAACCGCACATTCGATGAGGCGGAGCGGGAGCGCATCTACCACCGGGTCCAGGAGATCGTGGCCGAGGAGCGGCCCCACATCCCGATGTTCCAGCTCAACGCGACCTACGGCGTTGCTGCCGACATCGAGTGGACCCCGACCTTCGACGAAGCGATGGTCTTCGACGATGTGAAGGTGGTCGAGTAATCCAACGGCGCCCCGGTGCGGCCCTGAATCGCGACCGCGCCGGGGCGCCTTGTTGCCTCGCCCGACCTTTCAGAAGAGAGATGCCCGGTATGCCGAAAACCGCAGTCGTGCTCATCGACCTCCAGAACTCACAGCTTGGGAGGGACCTGGCCCCGTACTCCGTCGACACCGTCGTGGAGAACGCCAACCAACTCATCGACGCTGGCCGCGCCAGCGGTGCGCTCATCGTCTACGTCCTCAGCAGCCATCTCGCGAGCGGAGGTGATGCGCTGAAGGTCGTGGCTGACAATCGTCCAACCTCGCCTCACGTGCGCCCCGCAGGTTGGGACCAGCCCCTGCCCGGGCTGCGACCGCCTCAGCGAGACACCGACCCGGTGACAACGAAACGGGGCTGGGACGCTTTCTACGGTTCCTCGCTGGATCTTCAGCTTCGCCGGCACGGGGTGCAAGACGTCGTCCTCAGTGGGATATCCACCAACTTTGGGGTGGAGGGCACGGCTCGTGCGGCCATCGACCGAGGCTACCAAGTCGTATTCGCCGAGGACGCCATGACGTCAGCCAGTGCGCAATTGCATCACTTCGCCGTAAGCAACATCTTCCCGCGAATCGGTCGGGTGATGACAACGGGCGCTGCTCTCCAGTGGCTGGAAGGCCATTCCGCACACACCGCTGGGTGAGTTGTATCCGTGACAGCGAAGACCCTCGTCCCCAAGGGACGGGGGTCTTCGTCGCGCCTCACGCTTGCGCTGAAACGGCAACGCCCTCCCACAGCGGCTTGAGGTCAGCGGCTAAGGTGGGTTCGACCTGCGGGCAGGCAGGTCGACCGTGCTGACCGTGAAGGCTGGAGACCCGTGACCCGCCGAGCCCAAGACCTCATCCTGGTGGTCCTGGCGCTTCTCGCTGCTGTGACGACCTACCTGGCGTTCGCCAACGTGCGCGGTGCCGCGCCCACCGGCGACGAGGTCGCCAACGGCGGACTGACCCCGGGCGCGGGTTCACCGACAACTCAGGACGAGGGGGACGGCGTGGACAACACCGCCGGTCCGACAGAATCACCCGACAGCAGCGGTGTCGGAGCACCCCTCGCGGCGGCCCGCGACGCCCTGGCGAGCAACGACCCCGTCACCATCGCTGTCCTGGGCGACTCGACCAGCAACGAGCGCAGCGAGTGGGTCCACCTGTGGGCCGCCATGCTCGCCGAGGACCGGCCGGTCACCATCAGCCACTGGAACGAGTCGGATGGCACGACCTACAACGGCCCGGATGTCCTCTCCGAGGACGGCGAGGGCAGCGAGGTCACGATCTGGAGCGGCAGCATCGCCGGCGCCACCGCCGCGACCGCCGCCGACCTGTTGCCGGCGATCCTGCCGGAGCGGCCGGACTTCGTGATCTACAACTTCGGGCACAACAGCCCGGTCGACGAGGTCGCCGACCACTTCGACGCGCTGCACGCCGGCATCGAGGACCGCTACGGCGATGTGCCGACCATCGTCATACTCCAGAACCCGCAGCTCGACGACCGCGCTGCCGATGTCCGCGAGGCCGTCGAGGCCTGGGCGGACGACAACGGCGCAGACGTCATCGACATCGCCGCGGTGTGGCCGCAGGCCTCGTGGCCGTGGCTGGTCGACGAGGTCCACCCCTCCCCGCAGGGGCAGCAGCTCTGGGCAGAGACGGTCGCGGAGGCGCTCCGCTAAGGGTCAGTTCTCGCCCTTCTTGGCGAGCGTCTTGGGCAGCTGCCCGGTGGCCTTCGTGTAGACCCGCGTCGCCTGGCGGTTGGCCAGCATCCGGGCCAGGCCGATGACCGCTCCGGAGAGCACCGCGAACGCGATGGCCTCCTTCATGTCGATCTCCGGGTCCTCGGGGTTCTCCGGGGACTCCTTGCCGGAGACGAACTTCCAGGTGCCGTCGGTGATCTTGCGGGCGACCACACTGGCGCCGAGCGCGGCGGCCACGGACAGGATCTTCCAGACGATGTTGCCCATGCGTTCTACCTCCGGGGTCGCGGTGGCCTAAGGCCGTGTCTCTAGGTCGAGCCTGCCACGTTGGAGGATGGGCGGCGACCCCGGGTCGCGGGCAGGCGCGGGTCAGTTTCGCGGGCCGCGGCATGATGAGCCGACCCGAACCTGCCCGGCTGCGACCACGTCGAGAAGTGGTGTCGCCCGACCTGGCCGTACGGCGACGGCCGGCTCACCGCGTGACCGGTGCGGTCTCGCGCGGGGCGAGCTCCGCCATACTGCGCTCCGGCCGCAGGTCCAGGCGCCGCAGCAGCTGGGCGTTGAGCGCCACGATCACCGTCGACAGCGACATCAGCAGCGCTCCGACCGCCATCGGCATGACGAACCCGACCGGCGCCAGCACGCCCGCGGCCAGCGGCACCGCCACCAGGTTGTAGCCGGCCGCCCACCACAGGTTCTGCTTCATCTTCCGGTACGCCGCCCGCGACAGCCGGATCACCGACAGCACCGAGCGCGGGTCGTCGCTGGCCAGGATCACCCCGGCCGAGGCGATCGCCACGTCGGTGCCGGCGCCGATCGCGATGCCGACGTCCGCGCGGGCCAGGGCGGGTGCGTCGTTGACCCCGTCGCCGACCATCGCCACGGTCCGCCCGCGGCCCTGCAGCTCGGCGACCTTGTCGGCCTTGTGCTCGGGCCGGACCCCGGCGAACACCTCGTCGATACCCAGCTCGGCGGCGACCGCGCGGGCGACCGGCTCGGCGTCGCCGGTGATCATCACGACCTCGATGCCGAGCTCGTGCAGCGCGTCCACGGCCTGCTTGGACTCGGGCCGGACCTCGTCGGCCACCGACAGGGCCCCGACGACCTCCCCGTCCCGTATGACGTGCAGCACCGTCGCGCCGTCGCGCGCCGGACCCTCGGTCGCCCGGAGGGGACTGGCGCCCTCCTCGTCGAGCAGGTGCGGGCCGCCGACCCGGACGGTGGCGCCGTCGACCGTGGCGGTCACGCCGACGGCGGGGGAGGCGGAGAAGTCGGTGCTCCGCGGGACCTGCAGGTCGTGCTCGCGGGCCGCGCGGACGATCGCCCGGGCCAGCGGGTGCTCGCTGTCGGACTCGGCGGCCGCCGCGAGGGCGAGCACCCGGTCACGGTCCCAGCCGTCGACGGCGTACACGTCGTGGACCGCGGGCTCGCCCCTGGTCAGCGTGCCGGTCTTGTCGAACAGCACGGTGTCGATGGTGCGCATCCGCTCCAGCGCCAGCCGGTCCTTGACGAGGACGCCGCCGCGGGCGGCCCGCTCGGTCGTGATCGAGACGACCAGCGGGATCGCCAGGCCCAGTGCGTGGGGGCAGGCGATGACGAGCACGGTGATGACGCGGATCAGCGCGTCCTCCGGGTCGGCGAGGAGCACCCAGGCGATGCCGGCGACCACCGCGGCGCCGAGGGCGAACCAGAACAGCCAGCCGGCGGCCCTGTCCGCCAGGCGCTGCGCACGGCTCGAGGAGGCCTGCGCCTCGGCGACGAGCCGCTGGATCCCGGCCAGGGCGGTGTCGTCACCGACGGCGGTGACCCGCACCCGCAGGCCGGAGTCGGTGGCGACGGTCCCGGCGACGACCTGGTCGCCGACGCCGCGGCGCACGGTGGTGGACTCGCCGGTGATCATCGACTCGTCCATCGCGGCCTCGCCCTGGACGACCTCGCCGTCCGCGGGGACCCGGCCGCCGGGCCGCACCAGGACGACGTCGCCGACGCTGAGGCCGGCCGGTGCGACGGTCATGACGTGGTCGCCGTGGACCACCTCGGCCTCGTCCGGCAGCAGGGCGGCGAGGGAGTCGAGGGCGGAGGAGGTCTGCGCCAGGGAGCGCATCTCGATCCAGTGCCCGAGCAGCATGATGACGATGAGGAGCGCCAGCTCCCACCAGAAGTTGAGCTCGCTCGGCAGCACCCCGAGCCGGGCCAGGAGCGAGGACCCGAACGCGACCGTGATCGCCGTCCCGACCAGCAGCATCATCCCCGGCTTGCGGGAGCGGAGCTCGTCGATCGCGCCGGTGTAGAACGGCTTGCCGCCCCAGACGTACATCACCGTCCCGAGGACCGGCGCGACCCAGCTCAGCCAGGCGGCGTCCGGGAGGTCGTAGCCGAGGATCTCGGCGAACACCGGGCTGGTCGCCACCACCGGGACCGCGAGGACGAGCATGATCCAGAACAGGCGGCGGTACACCGCCACGTGCCCCTCGTGCCCGCCGTGACCGTCACGGTGGTGGTGCTCGTGCCCGTGGTGAGCGTGATCCTCGGGCGCCTGCGGGTCCGACCCCGTCGTCGACGTCGCGGCGTGTCCGTCGTGCTGCCGGTGCTGCATGGGAGCTCCTCTCGCGGCATACCCCCTAGGGGTATCACCAACCGCAACCGTGCACCTGCACCGACTATTCCAGCCGTCGCGCCGCCCGAACAGGACAACTCAGGAACCTACGGCCCTGATGGGGGCGACAAGTGCCTGGGTTGTGCGGAGGGGTGCTGTTAGCAGGCGAGCACCGCTGCGAACAGCAAGCGGCCCCTGACCGACGAGCCGTAGGTCAGGGGCCGCAAGCCGATGGCAGGGGGCTCAGGGGCGCCCGGCTCCCATCAGTCCGGGGGAGTAGTGCATCCCGGTGACCTTGGAGCCGCTGAAGCCGCCCGACCAGTCACGCAGGGAGTGCACCACCTGGCCGTTGCCGAGGTAGATGGCAACGTGGAAGATGCCGGACGCCGAACCGTTGCTGCTGTAGAACAGCAGGTCACCGCGCTGGATGTTGTCGAGGGAGACGCGCGCGGTGGCGTGGTACTGCGCCTGGCTGCCGTGCGGCAGGGAGATCCCGGCGGCGCGGAACGCGGCGGTGGTGAAGCCGGAGCAGTCGTAGCCGCCGCCGCTGGAGGAGCCGACCGCGTAGGGCAGGCCGGTGTGGGCCAGCGCCCACTGGACCGCGCCCTCGGCACCGGCGGAGACCGCGGGGGCGGCAGCCGGAGCCTGCTCGGTCTGGGCCGGAGCCTGCTGGGTCTGGGCGGGGGCCTGCTCGCGGGTCTGCGACCGGCTCGCGCCCTGCTGGGTGCGGGTCTCCGTCGAGGCCTCGACGGTCGCCTCGACCACGGGCTCCGGCTCGGGGGCCGGCTCCACGCCGTCGAAGCCGATCGCGCCGAACGAGCTCTCGACCTCGGCGTCCGCCTTCGCCTTGGCCGGGGTCACCGGCTTGTCGGCGAGGACGGCCTCGGTGCGCTCCTGGATCTCGGCGGTGAGGTCGAAGACCGGGGCCGGGGTGGGCTGGTTGGCCACGCCGCTCTGGGCCTTGAGGGGGCTGGCCTGAGCGGGAGCCGCGGACGCGGTCGTCGTGCCCATCGCCGCCACCAGCAGCCCGGAGGCAGCGACGGTGGCGGTGCCGGTCAGCGAGCGTGGGAGCTGACGAGGCGCACGGTGGCGCCCCGGATTGCTTCGGGTCATGTGTACCTCTCCGGCGCCTACGGGGTGAGCTGTCGGGCTCGGGCTGGAGATGCCCGGGTCGGCGTGAAGCCGACCTTCGCCCCGAGGAACGGACTGGCCGTCCCGGAGGTGGGTCCCCCGCTCCTGTCAAAGCGGTCTATCGCTGGGGCCCGGGCGCGCCTGACAGGACTCGGCGTAGCGCGCTCGGCATCCCGCCGGGGACGCGGGATAACGAAACGGTAACGGGGGTGAGGCCCGAATCAAGAATCGACCACGCCACTGAGGCGTTTCTCACATCGGTAGGACGTTTGGACGACGCCTCGACGGTATGGGGACGCCGCAGGTCAGGGGTGGTAGCCGGGCTCGTGGTCGGCGTGTCCGACCGGTTCCAGCTGGTAGGTCGAGTGCTCGACGCTGATGTCGAAATGCTCTGCGACACAGGACTGGAGGGCGTCGAGGATCTGCGGCGCGTGGCCGTCCTCGAAGCACTCGGCGTCGACCACGACGTGGGCGGTGAGCACCGGCAGCCCGCTCGCAATCTGGGAGGCGTGCAGGTCGTGGACTCCCCGCACGTGCTCCACCGACAGGATGTGCCGGCGCACCTCGGCCAGGTCCAGGCCCGGCGGCGTGGCCTCGAGCAGCATCCGCGTCGTGTCCCGCAGCAGGATCAGCGTCCTGGGGATGATGAGGAGCGCGATGAGCATGGCGGCGACGGCGTCGGCGCGGGTCCAGCCCGTGGTGGCGATGACGATCGCGCCGATGATGACCGCGACCGAGCCGAGTGCGTCGTTGACGACCTCGAGGAAGGCCGCCCGCAGGTTGAGGTTCGCCGAGCGGCTCGAGGCCAGGACGGCCACGGCCGCGAGGTTGCCCGCCAGGCCGATGATCCCGAAGAGCAGCAGCCCGTCGCCCGGGACCTCGGGCGGTTCGAAGAGCCGCTTGGTGCCCTCGATGAGCGCGTAGAGCCCGACGGCCAGCAGGATCGCGGCCTGCGCGCTCGCGGCGAGGACCTCCACGCGGCGGAAGCCCCAGGTGTGCGTCGAGGTGGCCGGTCTCAGCATCACCTGCGCGGCGATGAGGGCCAGGAGCAGACCGCCGGCGTCGGTGAGCACGTGCCCGGCGTCCACGATCAGGGCCAGGCTGCCCGTCCAGAACGCACCGATCACCTGCGCCACGAGGATCGACGCGGTGATCCCGAACGCGATCGCCAGCCGGCCGCGGTGGGTCGGCGGGGCGTGGTCGTGCGTCTGGCTCATGGCGATCGTCCTGCTGGTAGGTCTGTCCGTCTTCGAGCCTAGCCGCGTTGCCGTCGTCCCTACTCCCGCGCGCGACGCAGCATACGGTCGTCGGGTGCCCGGAACACGAAGGCCCCAGAGAAGCGGAACGAGGCGATGGACACACGACAACTGACCTACTTCCTCGGTGTCGTGACCCACGGAGGCTTCGGCCGTGCGGCATCCCAGCTCCACGTCAGCCAGCCCGCCCTCTCACAGGCGATCGCCAACCTGGAGCGCGACCTGGGCGTTCCCCTGTTCCACCGGGTCCCGAGCGGCGTGGTCCTCACCGACGCCGGTGAGGTGCTCGTCCCCCTCGCCCGTCAGGTCCTGCGTGATCTGGACGTCGCTCGCACTGCCACGCGTTCGGTGGGTGAGGAACTGACCGGCCGGATCGACCTGGCGCTCATGCCGTCGCAGGGGGTCGAGCCCTTCACCACGCTGATGAGGCGACTGACCGAGAGGCACCCTGGACTGTGCGTACACGGCCACGCCTCATTCGTCCGGGACGACGCCATCGCGCTCGTGCGCAGCGGGACCTGTGAGCTGGGCCTGGTCGGAGCTCTCGCTGCTCCCTACCCGTCCGGCATCGAGGTCCACACCATCGGGCGTCAGGAGATGATGCTGGTCGCCCCGCCTGACTCAGACCTGGCGACCGACCACCCGCTGCAGCCCGACGAGCTCGACGGCCAACGTCTCGTCGTGTCGCCGCCGGGGAGCGTCATGCGGCAGATGGCTGATCGCCTGATGAGCCGGTCAACCGCGACCATCGTCGTCGAGGCCGAGCACCGGTCGGCGATCCTGCCCCTGGTTCTGGCCGGGGTGGGGGTTGCAGTCCTCGCCTCCGCCTGGGCGCCGCTCGCGCGCCGCAGCGGGGCGAAGGTGCTCCGCCTCGCGGACACGATGCACCTTCAGGTCGACGTCATCCACCGCCCGGTGCGGCTGACGCCGGCCGCCCAGGCCTTCCTGGACGTTGCTGTGACGAGTGACTGGCCTGCAGAGATAAGCGTCCTGGATGACCCACATCCATAACTCGTCTTGGACACCCGTCTCGCGCCGCACCTAGCGTCAAAACGCATGACGAGCCCCCACAGGATCGCCGCCATCCCCGCGGACGGGGTCGGAACCGAGGTCGTCGAGGCGGGCAAGCGCGTCCTCTCTGCCCTTCAGGAGCGGTCCCAGACCTTCTCCATCGAGTGGCTAGACCTGGACTGGGGGAGCGCCTACTACGAGCGGCACGGTCGGATGATGCCCGAGGACGGGGTCGACCAGCTGCGGGACGTCGACGCCATCTACTTCGGTGCGGTGGGCTGGCCCAGCATCCCGGACCACGTCACCCTCTGGGGCCTCCGGCTGGCCATCTGCCAGGGCCTGGACCAGTGGGCCAACGTACGGCCCGTCACGTTCCACCCGGGGGTGCCCTCGCCGATCGTCGGAGCCCACGAGCGGAACCTGGACTGGGTGGTCGTGCGTGAGAACAGTGAGGGGGAGTACGCCGGGTTCGGCGGGCGCAACTTCTCCGGACGTGAGGGCGCGAGCGAGGTGGCGGTGCAGAGCGCCGTCTTCACCGAGGTGGGCACCGAGCGGATCATGCGCTTCGCCTTCGACCTGGCGCGGACCCGCGACCGCAAGAAGGTCTCGTGCGTCACCAAGAGCAACGCACAGCAGTACGGCATGGTCCTCTGGGACGACGTCTTCGCCAGGGTCGCCCGGGAGTACCCCGACGTCGAGACCGAGAAGGTGCTCGTCGACGCGATGGCGGCCAGGTTCGTGCTGCAGCCTGAGGACCTGTCGGTGGTCGTCGCGACCAACCTGCACGCGGACATCCTGTCCGACCTGGGCAGCGCGATGGCAGGAAGCCTGGGCCTGGCGAGCAGCGCGAACCTCAACCCCGAGCGTCGCACCCCATCGATGTTCGAGCCGGTGCACGGCTCGGCTCCCGACATCGCCGGCCAGGGCGTGGCCAACCCTATCGGCGCGATCCTCTCTGTGGCCTTGATGCTCGACCACCTCGGCCATCCGGAGGAGGCCCTCCGGGTGCGGCAGGCCGTGGACAAGGCGACCGGGGCCGGCGTCCGGACCCGGGACATCGGCGGAAGCGCCACCACGAAGGAGGTCGTCGACGCCATCGTCGCAGGGCTCTAGCGCGGCGAGCAGGCAACACATCGGACAGCAGACGGCACACGAGTCCCACCTGCAGCACCACCTCACCACGGAGGAGTCAACGATGATCCGCCCCCGCACCCTCGCCCTCACCCTCATCCCCCTGCTCGCCGTCGGCGTGTCCGCCTGCGGGCGCTCCGGCGACGCGGACGACTTCCCGACCAAGCGCATCGACTACGTGCTCCCCTTCGACCCGGGTGGGGAGTCAGACATCACCGCCCGGCTGCAGCAGGAGCCGCTCCAGGAGGAGCTCGGCCAGAGCGTCTCGATCTCGTACCAGCCGGGCGCCGGAGGGGCTCTGGGCTGGTCGGAGCTCACCCGGTCGAGGCCGGACGGCTACACGGTCATGGGCTGCAACATCCCGCACATCATCCTCCAGCCGATGCTGCGCGACGACGCCGGTTACGAGACCTCCCAGATCAAGCCGGTCTACTTCTTCCAGAGCACGCCCAACGCGCTGCTCGTCGCCGCCGACAGCGAGATGGAGACCGTCGAGGACTTCGTGGCCGCGGCCAAGGAGAACCCCGGTGCTCTCTCGGTCGGCGGCAGCGGTGACTTCAGCGCCAACCACATCGGAACCCTGCAGTTCGCCGAGGCGGCGGGTATCGAGGTGTCCTACACCCCGTTCGACGGGACCGGCTCGGCCGTCCCGGCCCTCCTCGGCGGTCACGTCGACGCACTGATGAGCTACACCCCGCAAATCGAGCAGCTCGGGGACCAGGTCAAGCCGCTGGCCGTCGCCACCGAGGAGCGCATGGAGGGCCTGGAGGACATCCCGACGTTCACCGAGGCGGGCTACGACGTCGTCGACGGCGCCTACCGTGGCGTCTGCGTCCAGGAGGACACGCCCGACGAGATCGTCACCAAGCTGGCGGACGCGTTCGCGGCTGTCAACGAGGACGAGAACCTTATCGCCGACTTCAAGGAGCAGGCCTTCAACCTCGAGAACTACGGCCCGGAGGAGTCGCTCGAGCTGATCGAGACCCGCACCGCCGAGTACGAGGAGCTGCTCGGCAAGCTGGGGCTGCTCGATGGCTGACGCCCTCACCGGGCTCGTCGACCTGATGAGCCCGGTCACGCTGCTGATCGTCCTCGTCGGGACGGTCGTCGGCATGGCCATCGGGGCGATGCCCGGGCTCAGCGCGACGATGGGGCTGGCCCTGCTGGTGCCCTTCACCTTCGCGATGGATCCCGGGCCGGGGCTGGTGCTCCTCGGGGCGTTCTACATGGGGGCCATCTACGGGGGCTCCTTCACCGCGATCCTCGTGAACGCGCCGGGCACCCCGAGCTCGATCGCGACGGCGTTCGAGGGTTACCGGATGACGAAGCAGGGGCGCAGCGAGGAAGCCATTGTCGCCGCCACCGTCGCCTCTGTCGTCGGCGGCGTCGTCGGCGTGCTGTTCCTGATCTTCCTGGCGCCGCCCTTGGCCGACTTCTCCCTGCGATTCGGTCCGCAGGAGTACTTCTGGGTCGCGATGTTCGGCCTGACGATCATCATCGGCATGAGCACCGGGTCGGTGCTCAAGGGCCTGATCGGTGGCGCCTTCGGCATCCTCCTCGGCACCGTGGGGATCAGCCCGGTCGGCGGGGACGTCCGGTTCACCTTCGGCGAGCCCTCGCTGCAGGGCGGTGTGCCGCTCGTGCCCGCTCTCATCGGCCTGTTCACCATCCCTGAGGTCATCAAGCTCATCGGGCGACGGTCCCGCGAGTTCGACGTCCAGCCGAACGGGAAGCAGGAGCAGCGCTCGGCTCTGCAGATGGCCGTAGACCTCGTCCGGAATCCGCGGACTGTGCTGAAGTCCTCGGTCATCGGCTCGGTCATCGGCATCCTGCCGGGCGCCGGCGGCAGCGTCGCCAACCTGGTCGCCTACAACGAGGCGAAGCGGACCTCCAAGAAGCCCGAGGAGTACGGGCGCGGTAGCGCCGAAGGCGTCGTGGCAGCGGAGTCGGCGAACAACGCGACCGTGGGTGGTGGGTTCATCCCCACGCTCACGCTCGGCGTGCCCGGTACCCCTCCGGACGCGATCGTGCTCGGAGTGCTGCTCCTGCAGGGCCTTCGACCTGGGGCAGACCTGTTCACCCGTTCCGGCGACCTCGTCTTTACCTTCGCGTTCGCCCTCGCGCTGTCTGCGCTGATGATGGCGCCCGTCGGACTCATCGCCGGTCGCGCCCTCCAACGGGGCGTTGTGCAGGTGCCTGCCCGCTACCTGGCACCGGGCATCGCCGTCCTGTCACTCGTCGGTGCGTTCGCGATCCGCAGCTCCTTCGTCGACGTGGTGATCATGCTGGTCCTCGGCGTCCTCGCCTACTTCCTCGGTCGGGTCGGCATCGGCGTGGCACCCATCGTCCTCGGCCTGGTGCTCGGCCCGATCGCCGAGCGGGGCCTGGTCCAGGGGTTGCTGACCTCGACGGAGCTGGACCTGCCCTGGACGTCCTTCTTCACCCGGCCCCTGAGCATCGTCCTCATCCTGCTGACCGTTGCCGGGTTCCTCCTGCCGCTCTGGCAGCGGCGCAAGCAGCCGGTCGTGGAGGACATGGCCGCCGAGGCCGAGAGGGACCGGGCATGAAGAACGTCGTCACCGGCCTGCTGCTGCTCGCTCTGGTCGTGTCCTTCTGGGTCCAGCGCGCCTACAAGTTCGAGCACACCAACCTGCTCCCGGATGCAGCCATGGTCGTCCTGGCGGTGCTCAGCCTCTGGCTGATCGTCACCGGATGGCGCCATCGACGTATCGCCGAGGAACAGGAGGAGAAGGCGCTGCGCTTGGCTGACCTCGGCCGGGCCGTCGCCCTCCTCGGCGGCTGGGTCATCACGCTCCCGACCCTCGGCTTCGTCGTGAGCGGCATCGTTTTCGCCACCGCGATCTCGGTCAGCATGCGGACCGGACGCCGCTCTCTCCGTGCCATCGGGCTGGACCTCGCGGTCAACACCGGCGTAGTCCTCGCCGTCTACCTGGCCTTCACCCAGGTCCTCTATGTCCGTCTTCCCGAGTTCGGAGGTATGTGATGCAGACCCCAGAGGCGTCGCGGACCGTCAAGGTGGCCGTGATCCCCGGCGACGGGATCGGCACCGAGGTCATGGACCCGACGCTGAGGATCCTGGAGGCGATCGGAGGCAAGCACGGTCTGGACTTCGTCTGGCAGCACTACGACTGGAGCTGCGAGCACTACACCCGGACCGGGCGGATGATGCCCGAGGACGGGCTGGACCGGCTGGCCGAGGCCGACCAGATCCTGCTCGGCGCCGTGGGCTATCCCGGGGTCCCGGACCACGTGTCGCTGTGGGGTCTGCTCATCCCGATCCGTCGCACGTTCCGGCAGTACATCAACCTGCGGCCGGTCAAGCTGCTGCGCGGTATCGAGTCACCACTACGCCTGCAGCAGGACCAGTCGATCGACTTCGTCGTGATCCGGGAGAACAACGAGGGCGAGTACTCCGAGGTCGGCGGGAGGCTCTACCGCGACACGCCGGAGGAGGTCGCCGTCCAGGAGGCGATCTTCACCCGTCGCGGTGTCGAGCGCGCCGCCCGGTACGCCCTGGAGCTGGCCAGCACCCGCCGCCGGCGCCTGGCCTCGGCGACCAAGTCCAACGGGATCGTGCACACCATGCCCTTCTGGGACCAGGTGGTCCACGAAGTCGCCGCCGACTATCCCGACGTCGAGGTCCGCGACTACCACATCGACGCCCTCGCGGCCCTGTTCGTCCTGGATCCAGGCCGGTTCGACGTCGTCGTCGCCTCCAACCTGTTCGGCGACATCCTCACGGACCTCGGCGCCGCGATCATCGGCAGCATCGGCATCGCCCCCTCCGGCAACCTCAACCCCGAGGGGGAGCACCCGTCGATGTTCGAGCCGGTCCACGGCTCCGCGCCAGACATCGCCGGGCAGGGCATCGCCAACCCGCTCGGTCAGATCTGGGCCGCCTCGATGATGCTCGACCACCTGGGCCATCCGGACGCCGGCGCCGAGGTGCTCGCCGCGGTCGAGGCGACCCTCGACGCCGGCGTGAGGACCCCGGACCTGGGTGGCACGGCCACCACGACCGAGGTCGCCGACGCAGTCCTGGAGCACCTGGCCACCGGCGCCATCACGGCCCGGACCGCCGGGACCGGGGAGGCCGCGCCGTGAGGATCGTCGAGGTCCGCGAGCAGACCTTCCCCATCGCCAGCCAGATCCGCAACGCCGTCGTCGACTTCTCGACCATGACCCTGAGCCTGGTCGCCGTGCTCACCGACCAGGTCCGTGACGGCCGTCCCGTCGTGGGCTTCGGCTTCAACTCCAACGGACGGTACGGCCAGGGCTCCCTGATGCGGGAGCGGTTCGTGCCGCGGCTGACCGGCGCCGATCCGGAGGCCCTATTGGACGACGCGGGGCTGCTCGACCCGCACCGGGCCTGGGACCTGATGATGGCCAACGAGAAGCCGGGCGGTCACGGAGAGCGCTCCGTCGCGGTCGGCGTCCTCGACATGGCGCTGTGGGACGCCCGGGCCAAGCTCGAGGAGCGACCGCTCTTCGACCTGTTGGCCGAACGCCACGGCACGGGCTCCCCCGACCGGCGGGTCTTCGTGTACGCGGCCGGGGGCTACTACCACCCGGGCAAGGACGACCGGGCACTGCAGGACGAGCTCCGCTCCTACCTGGACCGTGGCTACACCCACGTGAAGATGAAGATCGGGGGCGCCTCGCTGGCTGAGGACCGGCGCCGCATCGAGGCCGCGCTGTCGGTCCTCGGTCCCGGGCAGCACCTGCTCGTCGACGCCAACGGGCGGTTCGACGAGAAGGAGGCGACGGCATACCTCGCGGCCCTGGAGGAGTACCCGCTGTTCTGGTACGAGGAGCCGACCGACCCCCTGGACTACGCCGGGCTGAGCGCGGTCGCCGACCGCCGCACCCGTGTGCCACTGGCGACGGGCGAGAACCTCTTCTCGTGGCGGGACGCGCTCAACCTCGGGCGCTACGGTGGCCTCGACCCGAGCAGGGACTGGCTCCAGTTCGACTGTGCGCTGAGCTACGGGCTGGTGGAGTACCTCCGGATGCTCGAGGCCCTGCGTCCCCTCGGCTGGGAGCCCAGCAGGTTCATCCCGCACGGCGGGCACCAGATGTCTCTCAACATCGCCGCCGGCCTGGGCCTGGGCGGAAACGAGTCCTACCCCGACCTCTTCCAACCGTTCGGCGGGTTCCCCGACGGGGTGCGGGTCGAGGATGGCTACGTCACCATGCCCGAGCTGCCCGGCATCGGCTTCGAGGGCAAGTCCGACCTGGCCGAGGTCTGCGCGTCCCTGCTCGCCTGATGGCCCGGCCCGGGCTCCGGGTGCTGGTCGCACCCGACAAGTTCAAGGGCACGCTGACCGGGGCGCAGGCGGCGACGGCCATGGCGGCAGGAGTCCGCGCCGTGATCCCCGATGCCGCGATCACGACTGTCTCGCTGGCCGACGGCGGCGAGGGCACCGTCGACGCGGTGCTGGCCGCTGGGGGACACCTACGCGTCAAGACGGTGCCGGGGCCCCTCGGCCGGCCGGTCGAGGCGCGGTTCGCGCTCCTCGGACGCACCGCGGTGCTCGAGGCGGCAGAGGCGTGCGGGCTGCAGCTGCTCACCCCCACCCCGGAGACGTCCCTGACCGCAGGCTCGGCGGGGGTGGGGGAGATGGTCCGCGCGGCCCTCGCGGCGGGGGCAACGAGCGTGGTCGTGGGACTAGGTGGTGTTGCGTGCACCGACGGCGGCGCCGGGATGGCGGCAGCGCTCGGGGCGCGGTTGCTCGACCACCGTGGGTACCGGCTGCCGCCCGGGGGCGGCGCGCTCGCCGACCTCGCGCGGATCGAGCTCGAGGTGCTGCAGGAGGTCGTCGCCCGCGCCACCTTCGTCGCCGCCACCGACGTGTCCAACCCCCTGCTGGGGCCGGACGGTGCTGCCGCGGTCTACGCGCCCCAGAAGGGTGCCGGACCGGAGGAGGTCAGGCGGCTGGAGCAGGGCCTGTCGCGCTGGGCAGACCTGGTCGAGCAGGCGTATGACGTCAGCACCCGTGACCTGCCGGGTGCCGGGGCGGCCGGTGGTTTGGGCTGGGGCCTGACCACCCTGCTCGGGGCCGAGATACGCCCGGGCGCGGAGCTGGTCATGGAGATGCTCGGAATCGACGAGACGTTGGAGCAGGTAGACCTCGTCGTGACCGGAGAGGGCCGACTCGACCGGCAGAGCACGTTCGGCAAGGGTCCGGTGGCTCTGGCACGTGTGGCGGAGCGGCGCGGTGTCCCGGTGCTCGTCGTGGCCGGCGAGGTCGACGGCACGGTCCCGCAGTCCGTGCCCTTCACCCACGTCCGGTCGCTGGTGCGGGCCGTGGGCCGGGATGCCGCCCTGCGCGACACGGCCGCTGCCCTGACCGGGACCACGGCCGCGGCAATCCGCGACGTGTGCGACGCGTAGCGTGAATTGCCAGGTCGTCCGGCCCGTGTCACCCTGGCCCGCAACCGGAGGGCACTCGGGAGGGACCATGGGCACGCGGCGCGCCGGACTGATCACACTGACGACCACGGTGGTGGCGGCCCTCATCGCGGTGCCGGCGGCGGCCGGGCCCGAGGCGCCCCTGGCGCCGAGCCGGGCGCTGGTGCAGCAGGCACCGCCGGAGGAGGTGGACCCGGTGGACGACGTCCCGGACGAGATGGACGAGGGCCCTGCGGTCGTCGTCGACGTCCCGGAGCGGGTCCACGAGGACCAGCGCGCGGCCGCGGCCGAGGACGACGTCCAGCCCGCCGCGACGCGCACCCCGAAGCCGGTGGACCGCCCCCGGGAGCGGATCACCGGCTACACCGAGTCGACGCGCGAGCTGCAACCGGTCCCGCACGGGTGGCGGCCCTACCAGACCGGTCGGGTCCGGCCCGTGCCGTTCGGACTGGTCGACACCACCGGCGTCCGGGTGTTCAAGGCCGACTGGGACGGCAAGATCTACGACCACCCCGTGGCCCAGGCACAGTACGGCCTGCACGCGATGGAGTCCTACCGGATGTCCGGCCAGCGGCAGTACCTCGACGTCGCGATCAAGAACGCACAGCGGATCATCGACCGCCGCCACGTCATCGACGGCGCCTGGTACTTCCCCTACGACTTCGACTTCGACCTCTACCGCAACGGCAAGGGCGTGCTCACCGCGCCGTGGTCCAGCGGGATGTCCTCAGGTCAGGCGCTGTCCCTGTTCTGCCGCCTGTATGACGCGACCGGGGACCAGAAGTGGCTCGACGCGGCCGACGCCACGTTCGCGGCGTTCCTGCAGGCACCGGACGGGGTCGGCTACTTCAGCTCGTTCGTCGACACCGCGGGCCGGCTGTGGCTGGAGGAGTACTCCCGCTACCCGGTGATGGACAGCGAGCGGGTGCTCAACGGGCACATGTGGTCGATGTTCGGCCTCTGGGACTACTGGATGTCCAACGGCCAGGACCACCCCGAGGCCGAGAGCCTGTTCAAGGGCGCGCTCTACACGATCGAGAAGACCGCGATGAACGGCGGCTTCCGCAACCCCGGGTGGTACAGCCGCTACTCGCTCTGGCAGAAGAACATCGCCCCGACCTACCACCAGCACCACCAGGACCAGTTCCTGTGGCTGCACCGGATGACGCACGACACGGTCTGGATCACCCGGGCGTCCACCTACCGGGCCGACCACCCCGAGTGGCGCAACACCACCGGCTTCGCGGTCATCACCCCCAAGACGACGATCGCCTACAAGCTGGACGACAAGGCGGTCCACCCCAAGGACCGCACCATGAAGGTCCTCCAGTCCAAGAAGGTGAAGATCACCAAGACCACCGGCGCCGCCTTCGACCGGCGCGGCAAGATCCCGGGCGGGCCGAACGTCATCCGCCTCAGCGCCGGCTGGCTCAAGGGCTGGTGGATCCCCGAGGGCTACGGCAAGGCGTACTCGCGGGACCTGCTGGAGAACCACGCCTACCGGCCCGAGGCCCAGCTCTACGTGGACCGGGACGTGACGCTGGCGGTGTACCAGTACGCCAACGGCAAGCAGACCGCCGGCAAGCTGGTCACGCTCAGGGCGGGGACGTACTACCCGGCCGACCGGTCGGCGTTCACGTTCGGCCGCACCTCGTGGCACATCAGCCGGGGCCCGCTGGCCGGCTGGTGGCTGCCCACGCAGGCGGTGGTCAAGGTCTACCGGATGCCCGGTTGGCTCTGACCCCGCCTGCCGGGCAGCTCACGCCGCGGCGGCCTGCAGCGGCTCGAGGGCGAACCGGCCGTAGGCCAGGAAGCCCAGCAGGAGCAGGAAGACGATGTCGCCCGCCAGGTACCGCCACTCCTGGCGCACGATCCGGACCGTCGCGGCCCCGGTCATGAGCAGCACCAGGCCGAGCGCGGCCAGCGGCACCAGGACCGGCGCGATGCCGGTGAGGCCGGGCAGGATCAGCCCGGCGACCGCGATGAGCTTGAGCGCGCCGATGCCCTTGATGAAGCCCTCGCTGAAGTCGTCGGCGTAGTGCTGCCCGCCGCTGATCGAGCGGAACCTCTCCTTCGGCATGAACAGCATGGCCAGCGCCCCGGCGAGGTATCCGGCGGCGAGCACCCAGGTCAGGATCCACAGTGCGGTGTCCATGGTCGGCGTCTCCTTTCCGCCCACCCCGGTGGTCGGCGTCGCCCCCAGGGACGACACAGCCCCCGCCCCTGTGACATCCTCGGGGCCCCTCGTGGGCCATGTCACAGACGGGGCGGCTGTCTCGTCATACGGGCAACGACGCGTCGCCGCAGGGTGACCGGGAGGAGACGACCATGCCGGACACCAGGGCCTTCGAGGAGCTGCGACCGCTGCTGTTCTCCATCGCCTACCGGATCCTCGGCAGCGTGGGCGAGGCCGAGGACGCCGTGCAGGAGACCTGGCTGCGGTACGCGGGCGTGGAGAAGGAGCCGGACTCGCTCAGGGCGTGGCTGTCCACGGTGGTGACCCGGATCGCGATCGACGAGCTGCGGTCGGCGCGGGCGCGGCGGGAGACGTATGTCGGGCCGTGGTACCCCGAGCCGCTGGTCACCGAGCCGGACGACCCCTACATCGACCCGGAGCGCTCGGCCGAGCTGGCCGACTCCGCGTCGATGGCCGCGCTGCTGCTGCTCGAGCGGCTCAGCCCCCTGGAGCGGGCGGTGTTCGTGCTGCGCGACGTGTTCAAGTTCGAGGTCGGCGAGGTCGCGGAGGCCGTCGGGCGCTCGGAGGACGCGGTGCGGCAGCTGGCCTCCCGGGCCCGGCGGCACATGGAGGAGGGGCGGCCGCGCTACGAGGCGGACCGGCGCAAGCGGCAGGCGCTGGCGGACCGGTTCTTCCAGGCGCTGCGCGACGGCGACGTCGACGGGCTGCAGGAGCTGCTCGCCGCCGACGTCCTGGCGCTCAACGACAGCGGCGGCAAGGCCGGCGGCACCGGTGGCCACTTCGGTGCGCTGCGGGCGGCGCGGTTCCTCGTCGGGACGATGACCCCGCTGCTGGAGATCGGCGCGCGGGCCGAGCAGCGGCTGGTCAACGGCCAGCCCGGCGCGGTACTGCGCGACCCCGAGGGTCGGGTGCTCGCGACCTGGGCGCTGGACATCCTCGACGGGCAGATCCAGGCGATCCACTCGGTGACCAACCCGGACAAGCTGGCCCACCTGGGCCCGGTCGGCGACATCGTCGAGACCATGCGGCGCCGGATGCCGCGCCGCCGCTGATCAGGCCCGTCGCCGGGCGTCCATGCGCTTCCTCGAGCTGCCAGGTGCGGCCCTCGTCGACGGACAGCTCGCCGAGCCAGGTGAACGAGTCGGCCGTGATCGCGGTGAACCGCCACGCGCCAAGGTCGGCGTCGTGGAACCGCACGGTGGCCCCGTGGAACCGCGCCGGTGCGCCCGGACCCCGGCCGCGGCACCACCCAGCGACCGACGAACCGGCCGAACAGCCGGAGCTCCTCGCCCGCCGGTCCGTCGGCGTGCAGCGCCTCGACCAGGGAAAGCGGAGGTGTTCGTTCCGCTGCGGTTTGTCAGTATTCTGACATGTTAGCAACACGATGACACCTGTGCCATGCTGGGCCCATGGACGCCTCCGAGGCCTACCGGCTCCTCGTCGCCGACGTCTACGAGCTCGCGGCCACCTCGCGCCGCACCTCCGAGCACATCGCCCGCGAGCTGGGCCAGACCGTCGCCCGCTGGCACGTCCTCAGCGTGCTGTCCGAGCGGCCGCTCACCGTCGCCGCCGCGGCGCGGCGTCTCGGCCTGGCCCGGCAGAGCGTGCACCGGGTGGCCAGGGAGCTGCTCGACGACGGGCTGGTCGGGGCGGAGCCGAACCCCGACCACAAGCGGGCCCCGCTGCTGGGTCTCACCGCCGAGGGTCGCCGGGTGCTCGAGGACCTGGTTCGCCGGGCTGACGAGGACCGCGCCCGGCGCCTGGCGAGGGCGGGGGTGACGGCGCAGGACCTGGCCGGCGCGCGGCATACGGTCCGTGCGGTCCTGGCGGCGCTGGAGAGCGACTAGGTCCGCGCCACCACGGCGGCCAGCGGGCCGCGGACCCACCGCTCCACCTCGGCCCTGCTCCGCAGCCGTATGACGGGCAGCTCCGGTCGGTCCTCCACCAACCGGGCGACCCGCTCGGCGTTGGTGCGGTGCGTCGACCAGGCCCAGCGGACGACGTGCTCGGGGTCGGTGAGCACGGTGTGCAGCGGCGGCTCGATGTTGCCGTTCCAGAGGACCTCTCGGCGGAGGCGCCGGAGGACCGTGCGGCGCACGATCTGCCGCATGACGACCGGCCGGGGCAGGTTCAGCCAGACCATGAGGTCGGCGCGCTCGGCGAGGAGCGGGCGGACGATGCCGTACTGCCACTCGGTGACCCAGTCCGGCTGGGCGCTGAACCGCTCGACGTCCTCCACGAACGTGGGCCGTGGCACCCAGCCCGGCCCGTGGTGGAGGCCGTCGATCTCCACGTGCGGGAGGTCGAGCGCCCTGCCGATCCGCCCTGCCAGGGTGGTCTTGCCCGACCCCGACGTGCCGGCGACGAGCACCCGCTGGGGCCGGTGGGGGAGCGGGTCGTCCGGTCCCAGGAGGCTCACCGTGCCTCCGACCCGGTGAACTGCCGCAGCATCCCGTCGACCAGCGCGGTCAGGCCGAGGCGGAAGGTGTCCCGCGTCGCGAGCTCCACCCAGCGCTCGCCGATCGCGGCGAGCTGCGGCATCCGCGGGTCGGTGAACGCCTCCCGGGCCCACTCGGTGCGGCGCCCGGCGTCCTGGCTCAGCTCGCTCGAGCGGGCGCGGACGAGCAGCTCGCCGACGGTGAGGTACCAGGCGGTGCGGAACAGGTCGACCGCCTGCTCCTGGGTGCAGCCCAGCTCGACGGCCGCGGCCAGGACCGCGTCGACGAGGCGGCGGGCCGGCTCGCCCAGGCGGGGCAGGAAGCCGTCCACCGTGAGCACCTCGGTCGCCCACGGCGTCCCGGCGAGCGCGTCGTGCGCCGCGACCATCGCCGTGACGATCCGCTCGCGCGGGTCCTCCGGCAGCTCGACCCCGGCGAGGGTCTGGGTCGCGTCCTCGTTGAGCAGCTGGATGAGCAGGTCCTCGCGGTCGCGGACGTGGTGGTAGAGCGTGGTCGTGCCCACGCCGAGCTCGGCCGACAGCCGGCGGAGGGTGAGCCTGCGCCATCCCTCGCGCTCGATGATCCGGCGGGCCGCGGCGAGGATCTGCTCCCGCGACGTCACCGCGGGGCGGCCGCGGCGTGGTGCGGGAACCGGCTCGGACATGTCACACATCCTGCCTCCTCCTCGTCACGGGGTCGGACGACAGCAACGAGTTTGACCTCGTCCACCTCGGACTCCTATTTTTAGAACATGTTCCAAAAACAAGCCACCGAGAGCGCGGGGCGACGGGGGACCCGTCCCGCGGTGCCTGCGGAGCCGCCTCCCGCGGACCGGCCGGGGCTCACCCTCGCGGCCGTCGGCGTGGTGCAGTTCCTGGTCTCCCTCGACCTGTCGGTGGTCAACCTCGGCCTGCCCGAGATCGCCGCCGGGCTCGGGTTCACCGGCGCCGACGTCACCTGGGTCATCCACGCCTACGCGCTGACCTTCGGCGGGCTGCTGCTCCTCGGCGGGAAGCTCGCCGACCGCTACGGGCGCCGTCGCGTCCTCCTCTGCGGGCTCGGCCTCTTCGTCCTCGCCTCGCTGGCCGGCGGCTTCGCCCAGGCGCAGGGCCACCTCGTGGCCGCGCGTGCCGCGCAGGGAGTCGGCGCCGCGGCCCTGGCGCCCGCGGCGCTCGCCGTCCTCACCGTGACGTTCCCCAGCGGGAGGGCGCGGGCCAGGGCGTTCGGCGTCTGGAGCGCGATGAACGCCGCCGGCGGCGCCCTCGGCGTCCTCGTCGGCGGCGTGCTCACCGAGTACGCCGGCTGGCGCTGGGTCATGTGGGTCAACGTCCCGATGGCCCTGGTCGCCCTGGCCCTCGCCTGGCGGGGGGTGGCCGCGGACCGGCCGGCGGCGCGTCATACGCGTCCCGACGTCCTCGGTGCCGTGCTCGGCACGGGCGGGATGACCGCGCTGGTCTACGGGATCGTCGGCACCGACCGGCACGGCTGGGCCGCGCCGCAGACGATCGGCGCGGTCGCCGGGGGGGCGGTGCTGCTCGTCGGGTTCGTGCTGGTCCAGCGGGCCACGACCCGCGACGCGCTGCTGCCGCTCGGCCTGTTCCGGCTGCGCACCGTGTCGGGGGCGAATACCTACAACCTGCTGCTGGGTGCGGCGATGGCCTCGGCGTTCTACTTCCTGTCGCTGTACCTCCAGGACGTCCTCGGCCACGGTCCGGCGACGGCGGGGCTGATGTTCCTGCCGTTCGCGCTGGGGGTCGTCGTCGGCTCGGTCGTCGCGGTCCGGCTCGGCTCCCGTATGCCGTCGCGCTCGCTGCTCGTCCTGGGCGGGCTGATGACGGCGGCCGGGTTCGCCTGGTTCGGCCGGATCGGTGCGGACGGCACGTTCCTCGCCGACGTCCTCGGACCGTCGCTCATCACGAGCATGGGCTTCGGCCTGTGCCTCGGGCCGGTCGTCGCCACCGCCACCGTCGGCGTGGCCGAGCGGCACAGCGGCGTCGCGTCCGGGGTGCTCAGCACCTCCCGACAGCTCGGCGCCTCGCTCGGCCTGGCCGCCCTCGGCACCGCCGCCGCGGCGCGCGCCGGCGCCTCCCCGGACGCGGAGTCGCTGACCGGCGGCTACGCGCTCGGGCTCACCCTCGGGGCGGTGCTGTTCGGCGTGGCCGTGCTCGTCGCCGTCCTCGTCCTCCCGCGGCCCACCGGCCGCACGACCTCTCTGGAAAGGAGCACGTCATGACCACCCGCACCCCCGAGACCCGCACCCACGGGACGCGCAGTCCCGGGAACCCCGGCCGCGGACCGGTCCTCGCCAGCCTCTGGGCCGGGCTGGTCCTCACCGTGCTGTCCGTCGCCGCGGTCTACGTCGACCGGGCGAGCGCCGGCCTGCTGGCCGCGCACCTGGAGGCCGGCTACCCGTCATACAGCGCGAGCGAGATCGAGGAGACGGTCGGCCTGTGGACCATCGTGCTGACGACGGTCGGCGCGCTGGGTGTCATCGGCTGGGTCCTGGCGATCTGGGCGGTCCGCCGCGGTGTGCGGTGGGCGGGCTGGCTGGTCGGCTCGCTGTTCACGCTGGGGACCGTGCTGGCGTTGTACCTGCTGACCGTGCGCGACAACAACGGCGAGACCGGGCTGCCGACGGAGCTCGGCCTGGTCGGGCTGCTGCCGTCCGTCGCCGGGCTGGCCGCGGTGCTGCTGCTGTGGCGGACCCGGAAGCCGGTGCCCCGCGGCATACCGGCCTGAGAGAGTGGTGACCGTGCTGGGAGAGCTCAAGCGCCGGCTGTACGGCGGGGACCGGCACCGGCCCGGGGCGTTCATGCGGGCGTTCAACCGGGTCGATGCCGCCCTGTTCTCCCGCGGTCTCGGCCCGCGGCAGGCGGTGGTCCTCGAGGTCACCGGGCGCAAGTCCGGCAGGACCGTCGAGGTGCCGCTGGCCGTGGCCGAGGTCGGCGGGGAGCGCTATCTGGTCTCGATGCTCGGTGACGACGCCGGCTGGGTGCGCAACGTGCGTGCCGCCGGCGGCCGGGTCGTGCTGCGGCGGCGCCGGCGCGAGCAGGTGCGGCTCGAGGAGGTGCCGGTCGCGGAGCGGGCGCCGATCATCAAGGCGTACCTCAAGGTCGCGCCCGGTGCCCGCCCGCACATCCCGGTGCGTCTCGATGCGCCGCTGGAGGAGTTCGAGGCGATCGCGGACCAGCACCCGGTCTTCCGCGTCGTCCCCACCTGACCCGCCCCTCTCCACCCTCAGCCCCCCACCTCCGACCGAACACGTGGTCTGGTGCTCTCAAACCCCCACCGAACACGCGGTCGGGTCCTCAAAACCCCCACCGAACACGTGACCGACCACCCGGCGCGAGGACCAGACGCTCGGAGCCGGCCTGACCGGGTCGCGTTATCCCGTGACCTGCCCAACTGAAAGGGTGAAACCGTGGACGACGAGCTGCTGTTCTCCTGGACGACCGAGCACCGGCACCTGTTCGCCGACACGGTCGACGAGCTGGGGGAGGAGCACGCCGGCGACCCGACGCTGTGCGAGGGCTGGGACGTGCGCACGCTGACCGGGCACATGCTCCAGCCGATCCACGTCTCGTCGTGGCGGTTCCTGCTGACCAGCCTGCGGGTGCAGTCCATGGCAAAGGCGTGCGACGTCTTCTCCGCCCAGCTGTCCGACCGGCCACTCGGCGAGGTGACTGCGGAGCTCCGGGCGCTGGCTCACGTGAAGAAGAACCCGATGTTCATCGGGCCCGCCGGTCCCTATGTCGACACCTGCATCCACCTGCGCGACCTCGCCCACCCGCAGGGGCTGGACGTCACCGTCCCGGTCGAGCGCTGGAAGGCCGTGCTCGACATCATCGTCTCGCCCCGCGGTCAGGGCTCCTTCGTGCCGAGGCGGAGCCTGCTCGACGGGCTGCGCTGGCGGGCCACCGACACCGAGCGGCCCTGGGCGTGGGGCGACGGGCCCATGGTCGAGGGCACCGCGGAGGCGCTCGCGATGACGATGAGCGGCCGCACGGCATACCTCGACCAGCTCTCCGGCGACGGCGTCACCGAGGTGACCCGCCGCCTGGCCGCCTGATCACTCGCGCTTTGCCGCGCGCCGGGCCCGCGCTGCCGACAGCACCTGCCACCCCGCGTAGCCGAAGAGTCCCGCTGCGACGACCGTCAGACCGGTGCGCTTCTGGTCGGTGTTGAGCACCGTCGAGAGGCTCCCGGCATAGGGGACGTGGTAGCGGACCTTGCCCCGTAGCTGCGGCGCACCAACCGGCTCCGGGTCCACGGAGTCGTTGGCGTCACCCTGGGTGGTGAGGACGGTCTCGCCGTCGACCGTCGCTCCGAGGGAGTGCACCCGGTGGGTGACGAGGGTCGGGTCGTCCGGCCAGGGCATGAAGGTGACGACGTCGCCGACGTCGATCTGGCGCAGTCCTTCCTCGCCGTGGAGCGGTTCGACGGCGATCATGCTGCCGGCCGGGATGCTCGGCTCCATCGATCCGGACAGGACGGTGAGAGGCACCCAGCCGGTGAGGCGGGGGAGGAGGACCGTCGCGAACAGGAGCGTGAGTGCCGCCGCGGCTGCAGCCCACGTGAGAGCGGTGAGGATGCGCCTCACGGGACAGACGCCTCGCTCCCGCAGATAACAAGGACGTTGATGCCCAGAAGGTCCAGGACCGTCGTGACCCTCACGTCGAAGGACGCTGGGACGACCTCGCCGCCCGCCGCTGGGTGGGCGACGATCCTCAGCCGGTGTGTGGCGAGAAGTCCGAGGAGAAGGTCGGAGCTGATCTGGGTCGACCGGCTAGCGGCAGGGATGCCCGAGCGAAGGGTGACCCACTGGTTCTGGGAGAGGCGCTGGAGGGACCAGCTCTGGACGGCGGGTGATGCAACACCGGTCGTGTCGGTGGTGGCATCCGGCCAAGCCCAGTGAAGGGTGGCCCGGCCGACCAGCCCACCACCGGTGCAGGCAGGCCCCGTCGCCGGGGCAACCGGTCGTGGGAACGGGACGCGGTACCGGCTGTTGACGGTCTCAACATCGGACCAGGACCCGTTGCCCTGTCCGAACACGGATGTGACGTCCACGGACGCGCCAGCGTGCTGCAGCAGGCTGGGCTCCAGCGAGAGGCACGCCTGTCCGTCCTCACCCGGCGTCAGCGTCCGGCCGTCCAGGTCATGCCCGGTGAGACAGTCCGTCGACCTGACGTCGGCGACCTGGCTGAGCCCACCGTCCCACCCGGCGGGCGTCACTTGGTGGCTCACCGTCAGGCCGCCGCTCAACCGTGAGGACTCGTTACGCAGCTGCACGGTGATCGGGTCCGGCCATGTCGACGACTCGCCACCGGACACAGCGACGAGGTCAAGGCTGTCATTGACGACGGCGCCGAGGTGCACCTGGGCACCGGACCGCCACGCGGCATGGGTGCTCCCGGCCGGCACCGCGAGCAGCGCCAACGAGACCGTGAGGGCTGTGGCCAGCGCGACGAGTCGCGTCCTCGCGCTCATGCCGCTCAAGGCGTGCTGGTGACCTGCACGAGGTTGAGCGTGATCTCGCCGAGGTTCAGACTCTCCGTCTGGCTCTCGTTCTCCGAACCCTCCGGCAGCGACACCTCGACCTTGACCGGCACCTCGGCGCCGTTGTCTGCCGCCGTCAGCGGGGCGTTTCCGTCGGGGAGCGTGGTGGTGACCTCCCAGAAGGAGCCGTTGGCCTCCGGCATCGTGCCGGTCAGTGTGGCCCGCAGGTTGTCACCGACGATGGTGGGCACGACGTTCGTCTCGTAGACGAGCGTGTCGCCCGGCACCATCCGGAAGGTGGAGATGTCGGCGACCGGCTCGCCGTTGACGGACCAGCTGCCCTCCTCCACGGCGAGCTTCAGCTCCCCGTCGGTGATCGTCTCCCCGGCGACGGTGGCGTCGTCGCTCCAGATGGCGAACGTCCCGCCGGCGCCGGCGAGCAGGACCACACCGAGACCCGCGGCGACGAGAGCCTTCGTGGCGCTGGCGCGAGAGGTACGGCTGGCGTGAGGTGATGACTGCGACATGGTGGTAGACCCCCGTGGTTCGACGTGAGAGACCGGCGCTCGCGCGACGCCGCCTCACGGCGGCGGGGGCAGTCTCGGCCTGACGACGGCTGTCCGATCGTCGAACATTAAATTACTACGACGTGTCGGAGGAACGCGAAAGCGGGAAGGTTGCCTTGCCTCAGGTCGGCTGGGACATCACCGCGGCGGGGCTGACGGCTGCCCCGCTGGGTGGGGCAGCCGTCAGCCCGCGTCAGAGCCGCCCGCCGACGATCGGGAGTGTCACCCTCGAGTGACCCGGGTGCACCGTGAGCTCGGTCCCCGGTAGCGGCCGGAGCGTGAAGTCACGGTCGGTCGACAGCACGACCAGCCCGATCCGGTGCCCCGCGGGGAACACGTAGTCGTCGGCGTGCAGGTCCCAGGTGAAGTCGTAGGCCTTGCCCACCTTGATCGGGTGGGTCTGGTCGCGCTTGACCCGGTTCTGCACGTCCATCCAGCCTCGGGTCACCATCGTCGCCTCGTCCGACCCGGGCGGGCCGTAGTCGACCAGGTATGCCGTGAGGTTGGCCGCGGTCGTGTTGTCCACCGACGCCCGGATGGTCACCGACGGGGTGCCGGACAGGTGCGCCGGCTGCTCGAGGACGTCGCTGACGTAGACCAGCCGGTTCGGGTCGGCCGTGTCCGGCGCTGCGATGAGGTCGGTCGCGGAGCGGTTGCGCCCGTTGTCGACGAACGACTGCGCCTTCTGCCGCCCCGGCGCCGCCTTCGTGTCCAGCCCACCCGGCGCCTCCGGGTCGTCCGCGGTGAGCCGCAGCGTCAGGTCCTTCGCCCCGGGAACCGGCCAGTCGGCATACGTCTCGTTGGTCCCCGTGCCCTCGCGCTGCACGATCGCCCGCGGCTCGGACATGATCCCGTTGTCGACGCCCCACAGCCAGTGGTCGAACCACCGGTGCACCGTGGTCTGGTAGGTCCAGGTGGTGCCGTCCGGGAGCGTGTATGACGCGTTGTTGCCGGGCGTGCCGTGCCCGCCGTTGTGCAGCCAGATCTTGCGCGGCACGTCGTGCCGGGCCAGCTCGTCCCACCAGCGGGCCCACTGCAGCGGCTTGACGTTCCAGTCGTTGCGGCCGTCGACGACGAGGACGCTGGCCTGCACGTTCTTGGCCTTCGGCAGGTGGTTCCGGGCCTTCCAGAAGTCGTTGTCGTCGCCGGTGACCCGGTCCTGCTCCTCCTCGAGCGCGGTCATCTCCTCGTAGCACTGGTTGGCGCCGTCGCCCGGCGTCGTCGCCCGGGTCTGACCGGCGACGTAGCGGCCGAGGACGTCGGCGTCCTCGCCCTGGTAGCCGCCCGGCGCGACGACCAGGCCGTTCTCCCGGTAGTAGCCGTACCAGTCGCTGATCGCGACGATCGGCACGATCGTCTTGAGGTTCGGCACCTCGCGGCCGAGGGTGGCCAGCTGGTTGGGGATGGTGCCGTTGTAGGAGGCGCCGATCATCCCGACGTCACCGGTCGTCCAGTCGGCGACCACCTCGTTGCCGTCGGCGTCGAACGCCCGCGCCCTCCCGGCCAGCCAGTCGACGATCGCCTTGGCGCTGAGGGTCTCCGCCTCGTCGCCGACCGTCGGGCAGCCGTCGGACTGGGCGGTGCCGACGGACTGGGCGATGATCACGCCGTACCCCCGGGGCACGTAGTAGTCATCGAGCGCACCCGGCAGGTTCGCGCGGGGGCCGAGGGTCTGCGGGAGCTCGTCGGGGTCGAGGTCGTCGTGGTAGGGCACCGAGCCCCAGGTGCCCGACCGGTAGGGGCTGACCTCGAGGATGACCGGGACGTCGAGGTCCTCGGTCTCGGTCTCGGCCGGGCGGGACACGTCGATCACCACCCGGTCGAGCGCGCCGTCGCCGTCGGTGTCGAGCGGCGTCTCGACCCACAGCCGCTGCTCGACGGCGTCGGCGAAGCTGTAGATCGGCTGGGTCAGTCCGTCCTCGACGACGATCGGTGGGTCATCGGTCTGGGCCGTGGCGGTGGTGCCGGCGGGGAGAGTGGCGGCCACGGCGGTCCCGCCGGCGACGACGCCGGCGAGCACGCGGGATCTGATCCGCATGGGGAGGTACCTCCTGAGCCCTGCTGGGCAGGTCTCGGCGTACCGCGCCAGGGGAGACGGGCTCCGGCCCGCCCGCGGACGCGTGTGCCGGCAGCCAACCAGCGGGTTTGTGGTGTGTCAACGTTCACCCGCCGACCCGGGCTGTGTGGTGCCGAGATCAGCCGACCGGGTCTCCGGATGGGCCGGTGGGCGTCGCGACGAGGCGCTTGGTCGGGGGGTGGGGGGTCGGGACCAGGCGCTCGGTCGGGGGGCGGGGCGTCGCGACGAGACGTTCGGTCGGGGGGTGGGGGGCCGGGGTGAAGTCGGGGAGGCGCTCGCCGACGCCGGTGAACTCGGCGATCGCGGCGACCGTGCGTTCCGTCGCCCGCCCGTCCCCGTAGGGGTTCACGGACCGGGCCATCGCCTCGCGGGCGGCGGGGTCGAGCAGCAGCCGGCTCGCCTCCCGCACGATGCGGTCCTCGTCGGTGCCCACGATGCGCACCGTGCCGGCCGCGACCGCCTCGGGCCGCTCGGTCACCTCGCGCAGCACGAGCACCGGCGTGCCCAGGCTGGGCGCCTCCTCCTGCACGCCCCCGCTGTCGCTGAGCACGATCCGCGCCCGCCGCAGCAGCCGGCAGAAGTCCCCGTATGCCGCGGGCTCGGTGAGCACCACGTTGTCCAGCCCCGCGAGGGGCGGTTCGAGGGCCGCACGCACGTCGGGGTTGGCGTGCACGGGCAGGACGAAGTCGTGGTCGGGGTGCCGGCGGGCCAGCCTGCCGACGGCGCGACCGACCGCGCGCAGCGGCTCACCCCAGGACTCCCGCCGGTGGGCGGTGACCAGGACGACCGGCCGTCCGACGGCCAGCCGGGTGGCGAGCCTGCCGTCCTGCCAGGGGCGGTCCCGCCCGAGCGCCTCGTGGAGCGCGTCGATGACGGAGTTGCCGGTCACCACGATGCGGTGCCCGGGGACCCCCTCGGCCAGCAGGTTCTCCCGGTTGCCCGGAGTGGCGGCCAGGTGGAGCGCGGCCAGCCGGCCGGTGAGCTGCCGGTTGCCCTCCTCGGGGTAGGGGGAGTCGAGGTCGTGGGTGCGCAACCCGGCCTCGGCGTGCACGACCGGCACGCGCGCGTAGAACGCCGCCAGCGCCGCGGCGAAGCTGCTCGTGGTGTCGCCCTGGACCATGACCACGTCCGGCCGGTGCGCCGCCAGCCAGGCGCCGACCCCCGCCAGGGTCGCCGAGGTGATGTCGGTCAGCGTCTGACCCGGCCGGTGGATCCCGAGGTCGGTGTCGGGGCGGATGCCGAAGACCTCGTGGACCTGGTCGAGCATCACCCGGTGCTGGCCCGTCACCACCACGCTGACGACGAAGCGCGGGTCCCGGGTCAGGCCGAGCACCAGGGGTGCCATCTTGATGGCCTCCGGCCGGGTCCCGTAGACCACGGCAACATGGGCAGGACGAAATTCTGGATCGAGCCCCCTCGACATGGCCGCACTATGGCACAGGAAAGTGCCAGGGGGAATAAGGCTGGATCTTTTCGCGGTCGCCTGTGATTCGTTGAACAACTCTTTACGCAGTCCTTACCTTACTATCCTTGGCAGGCTTCCTCCGGCCTCCTACCTTGGCGTCAAGCCGTTTCGGGGAGAGACGGTTTGATCGTGAAGGGGAGAGCACGATGTACAAAGTTGGTGGCGGCGGTGCCGTCGTCGGAGGAGGGGGCCTGGCCTACACCGGGGCACCGGTCCTGGCCTACGCCCTGCTGGCTCTCGGTCTGATCGTGGTGGGGCTCGTCCTCTACCGCTACTCGGCCGTCCGCTCCACCGAGTAGTCCATGGCGCCGGAGACCGCCACGGTCCCGCGCAGCCACGCATCACGGGTCCTGACCCTGCCCCTGCTGGGGGCGGCGGTCCTGCTCCTGGTGTTCGCTGTCCAGGTCCGTCATGCCGAAGCCGCAGTTCAGGCCGGGTTCTTGCAGCTCGTCGGCCTGGACGCCAGGGCCGTGGGCGCGGCCGTCATCTTCCCGCTGGAAGGGCGCTGGTTCGGCGTCGGGTTCTCCCTGGGCTGCAGCATCGCGCCGCTCACGGCGCTGTTCCTCGGCGGCGCCGGGATCGCCGCCTGGATGCGGCCGCTGCGGCTCCGGTCGGTCGGTCTCGGGGTGCTGGCCCTCGTCGGCCTCTTCATGCTCGCCAACCAGATCCGGATCGCGATCATCGTCGGGGCGATGCATTTCCTGGGCTTCCAGCGCGGCTACGAAATGAGCCACGTGTTCCTGGGATCGGCCATTACCACGCTCGGTTTCGTCGCCGCCGTCGTGCTCTTTGTGCGGCTGCTCCTGCGTGAGCCGGAAGGGGTTGCACGATGACGCCGATGTATGCCGCGGCCACCTGGATCGACGTCCTCGCGCTCGCCCTGTGCGTGGCATTTCTCGGCTACGTCGCGACGATTCTCGTGCCATTTCTGCGGCAGGAGCCCGCGCCCACCGGGGACCCGGACGGGTTCGAGTGGCACGCGCTCGTCCCGTGCCTGGACGAGGCAGTCGTCATCGAGCGCACCGTTCGCCGGCTGCGCGCCTCGTTCCCGCAGATGCACGTGTGGTGCGTCGACGACGCCTCCGCGGACGGCACCCTGCGCATCCTGCGCGCCCTGGCCGCCGAGGACGACCACGTCCACGTCGTCCGCCGGGAGTTCCCGCAGGCGCAGCAGGGCAAGGGGGCGGCGCTCAACGCGGGGTGGCGTGCGATCCGCGAGCACGTCCGCGCGGCCAGCGGGTCGTCATACGAGGAGCACAGCCACCGCGTCGTCGTCGGGGTGCTGGACGCCGACGGGCGCCTCGACCCCATGGCACCCGAGGTGATCAGCGGCCCGAGCGGCTTCGGGGACGAGGAGGTCGGCGCCGTCCAGGTGCAGGTCCGGATGATCAACCGCGGGCTGGAGGGACGCGTCGATGCCGGCGACCCCGCCCCGCGGGGTCGCCTCGCCCGGACCCTCGTCGTGCTGCAGGACCTGGAGTTCCGCGTGGTCATCGCCGCGATGCAGGGGCTGCGGCGCAACATCGGCTCGGTCGGCATGGGCGGCAACGGGCAGTTCACCCGGCTGCGGGTCCTCGACGCGATCGCCGAGGAGCACGGGACGCCCTGGCACGGCGCGCTGCTGGAGGACTTCGAGCTCGGGCTCCACGTGCTGCTCGCCGGCTGGCGCAACCAGTACCTCGACTCGACGTGGGTGGCCCAGGAGGGCCTGCCCTCCCCGCGGCTGCTGGTCCGGCAGCGGACCCGCTGGGCGCAGGGCGGCATGCAGTGCCTGAAGTACCTGCCCACGGTGCTGGCCTCGCGGCGGCTCAGCACCCCGGCCGCGCTGGAGATCTGCTACTTCCTGCTGATCCCATGGACCCAGCTCCTGGGCTCGGTCGTCTTCCTCGGCGCCGGGGCGGTCATGGCCACGTATGCCGTGCAGACGCCCGGCGGGATCGGCGCCTGGCTCGCAGGGGGAGCCTGGGGCCTCATCCCGTTGGTGCTGATCTTCGGCATCGGACCGCTCGCGCTGTGGGGGCCGGTCTACCGGCTCAAGTCCGAGCCGTCCCTCAGCCGCTGGCAGGCGGTCCGGCTGGGCCTGGCCTACTGGCTCTACACCTACCTGATGATCGCCGCGGTCTGGAACGCCGCGACGCGTATCGCCCGCGCCCGGCACGACTGGGTCAAGACCCAGCGTGTGCTGCAGCGCACCCCAGAGACCACCCGGGCGCCCGTATGACGCCGGGGGGACACCGCGACCGCTGGTCGACCACCACCGCACCCAAGGAGAGATGATGCGTATCAGAGCCACAAGCCGCCGGCTGGTGCTGGCCGGCACGGCAGCGTCGATGAGCGCGCTGCTGGTCGCGGCACCGACCATGGCCGCACCGTTCGCGACCCAGGCCTCGGCCCGGACCCTGCTGCTCGACGTGCTCAGCTCGACGATCACCGTCGACACCGGCGCCGAGGTGGCCCAGAACGACGGGTCCCAGGGCGAGGTGGTGGTCAGCGAGGAGCCGCTCATCACCATCCTCGACGGGCAGGACGTCATCGAGGCCGGGGCGCTCGGTGAGGTCGCCATGGCCAACGACGACGGCACCAGCGGCGCCTGCGCGGGCATCGTCGGTGAGGGCGGTGCGATCGAGGTCGGCGACCCGACCGCCTGCCTCACCCCGGGCGACACCCCGGTGACGATCAACCTGGTGGACGTGCTCGGACTGGTCTCGGCACGGATCGAGGCGGACGCCATCGCGGCCACGTGTGTCGGCAACGCCGACGGCACGGTGACCGGTGGCATCAACCTCGTGGGCGCGCAGCTCATCGTGTCGCAGCCGCTGCTGCCGGACACGGTGGTCAACCTCAGCACCGACGTGGCGCCGAACACCAACGTCCTGAGCCTGCTCAGCCCGGCCCTGGCCGCGCTGCTGTCCCCGCTCATCGACATCACCCTCAACGAGCAGGTGCCGCTCGACCCGGCCGAGGAGAGTGACGGCTACTACGGCGGCCTGCAGGTCACCGCGCTGTCGGTGGACGCCCTGGGTGATGCCCTCGCGGACATCGAGCTGGCCACCGTGACCTGTGGCCCGAGCGCCGACCTGGCGATCATCCCGACCGTCCCTGCGGAAGGGATCCCGGTGGCCCTGGGCACCCTGGCCCTCGTCGGCGCGGGCGGCTACTACGCGCTGCGTCGCCGCTCCCAGGAGGAGGCCGCCTGAGTCTCCACTGAGGTCGGTGCGGGCCGCGCGTCGGCCGCCCCGGTCCAGGGCACCGGCCCCCTTCGGGTGAGGGGGCCGGTGCTCTGCTGTCCGGAGAAGCGGCCGCGGCGGGACCGCACGCGGCGGGCACCCGGCATACGGTCGGGCGGTGGCCCACGACTCCGACCCCCGGCTCCTCGCCCTGCACGCGGTGCGCATCAAGGGCTTCGCCGACGACGCGACCGTCGCCCGCCGCTTCGGCCTGGACCGCGCGGAGGTGACCGAGCACCTGCTCGACTTCGAGGCCTACGGGTTTGTCCGGCGCTCGGAGTTCCTCGACCTGTCCGGCTGGGGCGTCACCGACCGCGGTCGCACCGCGAACGAGGCGCAGCTGCGCGACGAGCTCGAGGAGACCGGTGCCGGACCGGCGGTCCGCGCGGCGTACGACCGCTTCCTCGCCCACAACGAACGATTGCTCAGGGCGTGCACCGGCTGGCAGCTGCGCCCGCAGCCCGGGGACCCGTATGCCGTGAACGACCACTCCGACTGGGCCTGGGACGAGCGGTTCGAGGCGTCGCTGCGGCGGGTCGACGAGGGTGACCTGTCGGGTGTGGACAAGCCGCGGGAGGACTCCTGCCACACGGTGTGGATGGAGCTGCACGAGGACCTGATCGCCTCCCTGGGGGAGTCGCGCGGCTGACTGCCGCGATGAGTCGGCCGTCGGGCCCGGGTCTGTGTGTGCGGAGGCCCTCACCGGGAGGGCCGATACACGGAAGGAGCGAATGGTGCCCGAGGTCCTGACCCACCTGTGGTTTGGCAACGACAAGGCCATCGAGGCGGCGGAGTTCTACGCCGAACACATCCCCGACTCGAAGGTCCACCGGGTCATCACGGCGCGCACCGCACCGGACGACCGCGTCGCCGACGTCGTCGAGTTCCGCCTCGCGGGGCACGAGGTGATCGGCCTGAACGCCGGTCCCGAGCTGTTCTTCAACCAGGCGTTCTCCTTCTACCTGCGCGTCGACGGGCAGGAGGAGGTCGACCACTACTGGGACCTGCTCACCGCGGACGGCGGTGAGCCGGGGCCGTGCGGGTGGTGCACGGACAGGTACGGCGTCTCCTGGCAGGTCATCCCGCGCCAGCTCGAGGAGCTGTCCGGCGACTACTCGACCGAGGCCCACTACCGGGTCTGCCGGGCGATGCTGAAGATGGGCAAGATCGACGTCGCGGCGCTCCAGGCGGCCTACGACGGCTGAGGACGAGGACGCGGGGGCCCCTGGCTACTCCCTGACGAGACAGACCGGGTGGCCGGCCGGGTCGAGGTAGACCCGGAAGCTCCCCTCGGTCGAGGGCTGGTGCTCGTGGACCCGCGCCCCGGCGGCGAGCGGGGCCGGCTCGGCGGCGTCGATGTCCGGCACCGACAGGTCGAGGTGCAGCTGCTGGGGGTGCTCCCCGCCGGGCCAGGTCGGCGTGATGTAGTCGTCGATGCGCTGGAAGGCGATGGAGGTCCGGCCGTCGGGGTTGTCCGGCCGGATCAACCCCTCCGGCGGCATGAGCGTCGCCCAGTTGCGGTCGGAGTGGCTCTCGAGCTCCCACCCGAGCACCTCGGCGTAGAACCGCGCGAGCTCCGTGGCGTCAGGGCAGTCGATGACGATGAGGCTGAGCCGGGGCTTGACCGTCGTGTCTCCACTCATGCCCCTCGACCGTAGCCCCGGGTGCCGACGCTCGCCTTGGGTGAGCGAACGGCATACCCCCGAGGACCTGCCGATCTCGGGTGACCGAAAGTCACCCCGATGGGGGCAACTTTCGGTCACCCGAACGGGCTCGTGAGGCAGTTCTGCACAGTGCACAGACGATCACCCAGAGCCTGGGGTCGTCGGAAAGAAGTGGGCGCTGACCTGCGACGACGCGCGACTGTGAATCCGGTCACTTTGGGCGCGCCTTACTGGCTCTTTGCCTCCTCTTGAAGATTGAATGGTGCAACGCAGCACCCGCGCGAGGGGGCCGAGGGGCCTACCGGGAGTTGCACCCGAAGGAGCAACACAGTGCTGTTGAGAAGCAAGCGACACTGTGCCGAATGCCGCGCGACCATCCGCGTGGACAAGCACGATGCCAACCGCCCGTACGTCTACTGCTCGACCGGCTGCCAGGCCAACGGCTGGCGCCGGGTGCACCGACTGCAGCCGATCCTCCAGTGGTACGGGCAGAACATCAGCTACACCCCGGCTGCCGTCCTGGCCGCCACCCCGTCCCACCCTGAGCCGTCGACTCCCGCAGGCGGGTGACCTGGGCACACGGTGGATAAATGTGATTTGGGTCACGATGGGATAACTTTGCTGGCTCTTTGCCGGGGCTTGACGGTTAGATGTGACCACCGATTGTCCGCGAGGGGCCTGGGGGTCACGAAGGGCTTTGGCAGCCCAAGAGTTGGCAGCACACGTCCGTGACACGTGTGCGCCATCAACCGTGGAGCGCGCTTTGAGGGAGGCGTGTCTTCACGCGACCGGCTTGTGACCGTTGGGGAGCGGTTGCGACGAGGAGCCGGTCGATAGGGCGGTGGGTTCCCGACCCGTGACGGGGGCCCACCGCCCTGCCAAACCCCCGACTCGTATGACGTGGCCCGCCGACTACCCGGCGTCCGGTGCGTCCTGGGCGGGCGGCTCGGCCGGGCTGGTCGTCGGGCTCGGGGGAAGGGTGAGCACCCCGCTGTCGAGGTCCACCTCGATCGGGTCGCTCGGCTGGGGGCCCGCGGCCCCGCTGCCCTTGGTGTCGTCCTCCTCGTCGCGGTGCTTGCCGCCGCCGAAGAATCCTCCTGCGATGCTCATGTGTCGTCCTCCTCGTCCTCGTCGTCCTCGTCACGCACGCCGACGGGCCGGACGCGCTCGGGGAGCAGCAGCAGGCCAGCCTCGAGCGACACCCCCACGCCGCCGTCGTCGCCGCTCGGCGTCGGTGCCGGACGGACATGGTCCCGGTCCTCGTCCCACTCCCGCTGGGCCTCGGCTGCAGCGGGGTTGAGAAGCTCGTCGAAGATGACGAAGCCGCTCATGCCGCCTCCTCGGTGGTGGGCGTCGCAGGGGGCCGACGTCCTCCCGCCAGGCTAACCCCGCCGGAGGCCGCCGGCCCCCTGCCGCTGCTCAGGCGCTGTGCCGCACGTCCTCGTCGGTCAGGCCGTCGTCGCCGAGGTGGAGCCGCCGGGTCAGGCCCAGCTCGCCGAGGAACCACTCGTCGTGGCTGACCACGACCAGCGCCCCGCGATAGGCCCGCAGCGCCGACACCAGCTGCTCGACGCTCGCAAGGTCGAGGTTGTTCGTCGGCTCGTCGAGCACGAGCAGCTGCGGCGGCGGCTCGGCGAGCAGCAGCTGCGCCAGCGCCACCCGGAACCGCTCGCCGCCCGACAGGGTCCCGACCGGCTGCGTCACCGCGTCCCCGCGGAGCAGGAACCGGGCCAGCCTCGCCCTCACCTCGTGCGGGGTCGCGCCGGGAGCGCCCGCCCGGACCGTCTCCAGCACCGTGGCCCCGTCGTCGAGCACCAGCCGCTGGGGCAGGTACCCCACGCGCGCGGTGCGGTGCCGCACGGTCACCTGCGCCGCGTCATACCGGCCCAGCAGTGCCCGCAGCAGCGTGGTCTTGCCCGAGCCGTTGTCGCCGGTGAGCCCGATACGCTCCGGCCCGCGGACGACCAGGGGCCGCCCGGCGACGGTCGCCTCGAGCACGGTCCGGCCCGCCGGCAGCCCCGGGTCGGGCAGGTCGACGCGGATCGTGTCGTCGTCGCGGACCCGCTCCTCGGCGCGCGCCGCGGCGGCCTCGGCCTCGGCGACCTTCTCGAGCATCTCGTTGCGCAGCCGGCCGGCCGAGACCTGTGCGGTGCGCTTGCGCATCTTCATCACCGCGCGCGGCTCGCGCTTGTTGGCGTACATCTTGTTGCCGTAGCGCGCCCGCCGGTCCAGCTTGGTCCGCGCCTCGATGAGCTGCTTCCTCTCCCGGCGCACCGCGGCCTCGGCGGTGGTCAGCGCCTGGAGGGCGGCCTCCTGCTCGGCCTCGACCTGGTCCGCGTATGACGTGTAGCCGCCGCCGTAGGTGCGCAGCCGGCCGTCGCGTAGCTCGGCGGTCTGGTCCATGAGGTCGAGCAGCTCCCGGTCGTGGCTGACCACGAGCAGCACCCCGCGCCAGCCGCGCACCGCGTCATGCAGCAGGTGCCGGGCCCGACGGTCCAGGTTGTTCGTCGGCTCGTCGAGCACGCTGATGTCGGCGCGGCGCAGCACCAGCCCCGCGACCGCGGCGAGCACGACCTCACCACCGGACAGCGTGTCCAGCCGCCGGTCGAGGACGTCGGGCAGGTCGAGGCCCACCTTGGCCAGCTCGGCCGCAGCGCGCTCCTCGATGTCCCAGTCGTCGCCGACCACGGCGAAGTGCTCGGCGTCGGTGCTGCCGTCGAGGATCGCGTGCAGGGCGCGGCGCTTCCCGGTGATCTCGAGCAGGTCCGACACGGTCCGGTCGGCGGTCCAGGACAGGTCCTGGGGCAGCCGGGCGACCGACCCGGTCGTCACGACCGAGCCGCGGTCCGGGGTGAGCTCGCCGGTGACCAGGCGCAGCAGGGTGCTCTTGCCCGAGCCGTTGCGGCCGACCAGGCCGGTGCGGCCGGTCGAGATGGCGCCGTCGAGGCCGGTGAAGACGGGCTGCCCGTCCGGCCAGGCGAAGTGGAGGTCGTCGAAGACGATGGCGGAAGACATGGTGGCTCCTCGGTCCGTGGTGGGACGCCGAGGAGGGCAGGGCCCTGCGACTCGGCGCGGTTACGCGGAGGCGAGGTGCAGCTTCACCGGTTCTCTTCCTGTCGGGGACGGACGCACCCGATGGTGCGGGACGTCCTACGCCGGCGGCAACGGGTTTATTCCGCCGCGGCCCCTGTGACAAGCACGCTTGACATCCGGTATGACGTCAAGCATCCTTGACATGTCAAGTCACCTTGACACAAGGACCAGGAGGTGCCGGTGCGCAACGACGTCCGCGAGCTGCGGGAGACGGCGGGCCTGTCCCAGCGCGAGCTGGGGGAGCGGCTCGGCGTCTCCCGGCAGACCGTGAACTCGATCGAGACCGGTCGCTACGACCCCTCGCTGCCGCTGGCCATCGCGATCGCGCGGCACTTCAACAGAACGGTGGAGGAGATCTTCCATGTCGACAACTGAGCTCACCGGCCGTCAGAAGGCGGTCCTCACCGTCGTCCTCATGGGTCTGCTGGCGCTCGTCGTCGGCGTCGGGCTGCTGCTGCGCGAGCACGGGCCGGGAAACATGGGGACCGGCTTCCTCCAGGGGGCCGCCGTCGGCATCCTCGGGGTGCTGGTCGTGGCCTACCGGGTGACCCGCAACCCCGACCGGGCGACCACCGCCGAGCGCGCGTTCACCCAGCAGGGCGACGAGCGCGACGACGCGATCCTCACCCGGGCGCTGGCCGTGCTGGGCCTGCTGGCGGTGCCGCTGACCGGTGTGGCCGCCGTGGCGATCGGGTTCGGCGCGGACGTGGCGATGGTGCTGTTCTTCCTCCTCGTCGCGCAGGTCCTCGTGGGGGCCATCGCCTTCGGGGTCATCGCCCGCCGGAGCTGAGCACACGGCATACGGGCTGGTCAGCGGCATCGCGCCGTGACGGGCGTGCCCGCACGGGCCTATGCTGCGAGACGTGGCGGACCCCGCCGGGCCCCTCTCCCTCGAGGAGAGGTTGCTCCTGGGCCAACGGTTCAACCTCGTGGCCCGGGAGGACGAGCTCGCGCGCCTCGCGGGGTGGCTGGACCGGGCGATGGCCGGCCACGGCGGGGTCTACCTCGTCCGCGGGGAGGCCGGCGCCGGCAAGAGCAGCCTGGTCACCGAGTTCGCCGACCGCGCCTACGCCCGCTACCCCGAGCTGGTCACCGCCGCGGGGGTGTGCGACGCGCAGACCGGGGTGGGCGACGCGTTCCTGCCGTTCCGGGAGATCCTCGAGACGCTGACCGGTGACGTCGACACCAAGCTCGCCCGGGGCCGGATCAGCCAGGGCAACGCCGGGCGGCTGCGGAAGATCGCCGGCGTCGCGACCGAGGCGGTGCTCGAGGTGGGGCCGGACCTCATCGAGGCGGTCGTGCCGGGGGTGTCGCTGCTGGCGTCGGCCGGGATGTTCCTCGCCGGCCGGCACCCGCTGACCGAGAAGCTCAAGCGCCGGCTCGAGGGCGGCAACGACCTGCCCGCCCAGGTCACCCAGGACCAGATCTTCGAGCAGTACCTGCGGGTGCTCGAGCGGCTCAGCGGGAAGGCGCCGCTCCTGCTCGTCATCGACGACCTGCACTGGGCCGACACCGCGTCCATCGGGCTGCTGTTCCGGCTCGGGCGGCGGGTGACGAACAACCGGGTCCTCGTGCTCGGGATGTACCGCGGCAGCGACGTCGCGCTCGGGCGGGGCGGCGAGCGGCACCCGCTCGAGCCGGTGCTCAACGAGCTGAAGCGCTATCACGGCGACGTCGAGATCGACCTCGACCCGGCGGCCACCGGGCGGGGCCGGGAGTTCGTCGACGCCTTCCTCGACCAGGAGCCCAACCGGCTCGGCGAGGACTTCCGCTCCGCCCTGCTGGAGCACACCCGCGGTCACCCGCTGTTCACCGTCGAGCTGCTGCGCAGCCTGCAGGAGAGCGGCCACCTGCACCGGGACGAGACCGGGCACTGGGTGGTCGACCCGGGGCTGGACCTGTCGACGATGCCGTCGCGGGTGGAGGGCGTCATCGAGGAGCGCCTCGGCCGGCTCGGCGAGGACCTGCGCCGCGCCCTGACCATCGCCGCGGTCGAGGGGGAGGACTTCACCGCCGAGGTGGTGTCCAAGGTGCTGCCGGAGGAGGTGCGCAGCCTGGTCCTCCGGCTCAGCGAGACCCTGCAGAAGCAGCACCGGCTGGTCCAGGCGGTGGGGGTGCAGCGGCTGGGGCGCACCCGGCTGTCCCGCTACCGGTTCGCCCACGTGATGATGCAGGACTACCTGCTGCGGCACCTGGACGAGGTCGAGGCGGCCTACCTGCACGAGGACGTGGCCCGCGCCCTCGAGGAGCTGTACGCCGACACGCTCGACAGCGTCGTGGTGCGGCTGGCCCACCACTACGAGGCGGCCGGGGTCCCGGACCAGGCGCTGCGCTACCTGACGATGGCCGGGGACCGGGCCCGGCAGTCGTTCGCCCCGGTCGAGGCGATCGGCCACTACCGCCGCGCCCTGGAGTGGGCCGACACCGACGACGAGAGGATCCCGGTCCTCATCGCGCTCATCGACCAGTACCAGATGGCCGGGGACCTGGCCGGGCGGATCGAGTCCCTGGAGCAGCTCGAGGCGCTCGTCCCGAGCGCCGACGGGCCGCCGCGGGAGCGGGCCGAGACACTCCTGCGCCGTGCCCGGCTCGAGCTGGACCGCGGGCACTACCCGCACGCCCGGGAGGCGGCGACCGAGTCCGCCGCGCAGTTCGCGGGCCTCGACAATCGTGGCGGTGAGGCGGACGCGCTCGCCACGCTGGCCAATGTCGAGTACCACACCGGCCACTACCCGGAGGCGCGCGAGGCGGCCGAGCGGGCGCACCAGCTGGCTGAGCGCGCCGGGCGCTCGGACCTCGTGGCCCGCGCGATGAGTGCGCAGGGGATCGTCGCCGACCTCACCGGCGACCGGGCAGCCGCCCGCAGCTGGTTCGAGCGGGCCCTGGAGACCAACCGGCGCAGCGGCCGGCTCAACCTCGTGGCATCCTCGCTGTCGAACCTCGGGGTCATGCAGTTCCGGGCCCACGAGCTGGCCGAGGCCGCGGCGTCGTTCCGGGAGTCGGCCGACCTGGCCCGGCAGATCGGCGACCGGGCGATGGAGGCCACCGCCAAGAGCAACCTCGGCATGACGCTGCGGATGGTCGGCGAGGTCACCGAGGCGCGCCAGGTGCTCGAGGAGGCGCTGCCGCTGCACCGCGAGATGGACAACCCCTACGCCATCACCCGCACCCTCGGGCTGCTCGGCACGACGCTGGTCGACCTGGGCGAGTACGAGGCGGCGCGCCGTGCCCAGGCCGAGGCCCTGGAGCTGGACCGCGAGGTCGGGGACCGGCAGGACGAGGGCTTCCGCCACGACGCCCTGGGTGTGCTGGAGGCGCAGCTCGGCCGGTATGACGAGGCGCACGCCGCGTGGTCGACCGCCCTGGACATCGCCGGTGAGCTGGGCGACCGGGACCTGGAGCTCACCTCGCTGCGGGGGCTCGGCGAGGTGGACCTGGCCCGGGGCCGCCCGGAGCAGGCGATCGAGCAGCTGCAGCGCGCCCGGACGCTGGCCGAGGAGCTGTCCGATGCCGGCGGTCTGGCGTGGACCGAGCTGCTCCTCGGGCACGCGCACCTCGCGCTCGGCGACCTCGACGCCGCGGGTCGGGCCTACGCCGACGCGATCGCCCGGGACGACGCCCCGGTCAGCCCGGCGGCCCGTGCCGAGGCCGCCCGGGTCGCGGTGCTCCGCGGCGACCACGACGAGGCGCGGCGCCTGCTCGAGCCGGTGCTGCCCGGCCTGCTGGCGCTGCGGGGCAGCGGCTGGCTCGACCTGTTCCGGGTGCACCTCGTCGCCGGCGAGGCGCTCGCCGCCCTGGCCGACGACCGCAGCGCGGTCGTGCTCGCCGCGGGGCGCGCCGAGCTGCTGCGGCGGGCCGAGGGACTGCCGCCGGGGCTGCGGGAGTCGTTCCTGGAGGCGGTGCCGGTCAACCGGCAGCTGCTGGCCGCCGCCGGGTCGACGCCGGTGCCGGACTGAGCCCGGCCGTCAGGACTCGACCCGGAAGCCGAGCTTGATGCCGACCTGCCAGTCGGCGACCTTGCCGTCCTCCAGGTGGCCCCGGATCTCGGTGACCTCGAACCAGTCCAGGTTGCGCAGCGTCCTGCTGGCCTGCGCCAGCGCGTTGTTCACCGCGGCTTCGACACCCTCGGGGGAGCTGCCCACGATCTCCGAGATGCTGTAGACGTGGTTGGTCATCGTTGAACCTCCGCGGTCGGGTAGGGCCGCCTCTCGACCCTCCCGGCACGCTAGCCCCACCGAGCGCCTCGTGGCGACGCCTTCCAACGCCCGGCCCGGCCTCCCCTCCCGCGACCGGACACGCGAAACGTCGGCTCCCATCCCCGACCGGACACGCGAAACGTCGGCTCCCATCCCCGACCGGACACGCCAGCATGCGCATTCCCGCCGCGGAATCGTCATACGGGTCACCCGGCCAGGAGGTCCGCGACGAAGGCCGTCTGGTGCAGGCGTCCCTCCCAGCGGATCCATCCCGTGAAGGCCGTCGGGTCCGCGCGCCGCAGGCCCGCTTGGACGCGTGCTGCCACCACCCCCGAACGGTTCCGGATCTCGTCCGTCGTCCATCGCACACCGACGAGCCCGAGGGCTTCCAGGGCGTCATGACGACCCCGCTCGCTGGCGATCCGGCGGACCGCGGACTGTTCAGGAGAAAGCCGGCCGGACACCGAGTCCAGGAAGTACTTGTCCTGGCCATCGGCCTCCAGGAAGACCCCATCGAGCAGGCCGTCCACCCGCCCGACGAAGTTCAGGTCCCCGTCGAGGACGTCCACCTGGGGCAGGGGCACCGGCAGCCCGATCTCGTGCAGGGTCACGAACGAGTACGACTCCAACCACGACTCCCGCCGGGGATCGACCAGGTCCATCGCCTCGCGGGCCCGTGGACGGCCACGCCACCGCCGCTGCATGCCGAGAGCACGCCGCACCTCGTGTTCGGTCACCAACCCGGAACGCAGGGCCTGGTCGACCAGCGCCACGCTGTTGGGCTTTCGCATCGTCCGCATGACGTCGGCGCAGGTGCGTCCCGGAGTGGTCACGCGGATTCCGTCGACGACGACGGTCTCGTTCTCGACGGAGTCGCTGTGGTGGAGGACGGCACCGTTCTCCCGCCGTGATCGCGGCTCGTTGTCGATGCAGGTCAGGTGCACCGCGGCCCGGGGGTGGAGGGTCAGCGCCATGCCGTGCACCACTGCCGCGGTGAGGTGGCTCGCCGCATGACCCGGGTGCCGCGCGAGCTGTTCCCGGCACCGCCGGAGGTGGTCGTCCCGCACGATCGCCCAGCGCTCGCCGTCCTGCACACTGACCCGGCCCACGGCATACAGGCCGTGTCCGACCCGCCGCAGAGCGCCGCGCTGCACCGCCCCGCGCACCGCGTGAACGCTCAACCCCAGCGCACGCGCCTCGGCGAGACGGAAGACGGGCGGTAGGTCCGGCAGCTGTCCCCCCATGATCGGCGAGTGTGGCCCGTGTGCCGTATGCCGTGGGCCGGGGACTGTCCGCCTGTGGACGAGGGGGGACGCTTCTCCGGCGGTCCTGCTCCGTTTCGCGTGTTCGGTTGAGCGTGGGGGGCGACGTTTGGCGTGTTCGGTTGGGGGTGGGGGGCGACGTTTGGCGTGTTCGGTCGGGGTGGGGAGGCCTTCCGTGGGCGTGCCCGGACCTGACATCCTGCGGGAGGAGAACGGAGGGAGAGGGAAGGTCTGAGTGTCCCGGTCGCGCCTGCGGCGCTGATCCCGAGCCTGCTGCACGGGGTCCCGGACGACGCCGAGCGGCGCCTCGACGTCGAGGGCACCGCCGTGCTCGTCGACATCTCCGGATTCACCTCCCTCTCCGAGCAGCTGACCGCCGCGGGGCCGGAGGGCACCGAGCAGCTCATCGCCACCTTGTCGCGGATCTTCACCGTGCTGCTGCCGGCGACCGACGACGGCGGCGACGTGGTGAAGTTCGCCGGCGACGCCCTCCTCATCCTCTTCACCGGCGAGGACCACGCCCGGCACGCCGTGCATGCCGCCTGGAACATGAACCGCGTGCTCGCCGCGGTCGGCGACGTCCACCTGCCCGCCGCCCGGGCGAGGCTGCGGATGTCGGTCGGCGTCCACTCCGGGACCTTCCCGCTGCTGCTCACCGGGGACGCCTCGCTCAACACCGTGATGACCGGCCGCGACGTCTCGCGCGTCCTGGAGCTGCAGTCCGCCGCACCCGCCGGCCGGATCCTCGTCAGCGACGAGACCGCCGCCCACCTGCCGGCCAAGCAGGTCCGCCCGGAGGACGACGTCCCCGGCGCCCACCGGCTGCTCCGTGCCGGCAGCGTCCCGGCCAAGTCGCTCATGGCCCTGACCACCGGCCGCGGCACGGCGAGCGAGCGCTTCCTGCCACGCGCCTTCGCCGAGCGGCCCGACCTGCTCAGCGCCGCCCCCGACCACCGCTGGGCCGCGATCGCGTTCGTCCAGGTCGGCGGCGTGCCCGACGAACCCACCGAGGAGGACCTGCAGCACGTCGACGCGCTCACCGACGCCGTCGAGGTCGCCGCCGCCGAGACCGGCTCCACCCTCCTCGACGTCGACGTGGCGGTCGGCGGGTTCCGCTACTTCCTCACCGCGGGGGCCCCGACCGCCGTCGAGGACCCCGAGGGCCGGCTGGTCACCGCCGTGCTGCGGATCGTCGGCACCGACAGCCCCTACTCGTTGCGCGCGGGGGTCACCTCGGGCCGCATCTTCGCCGGGTTCGTCGGCGCCCCCTACCGGCAGACCTACACGGTCATGGGCGACAGCACGAACCTCGCCGCCCGCCTCACCGCCCGCGCCCAGCCGGGCACCGTCCTCGCCGCCCGGTCGGTCCTGGAGCGCACCGCCACCCCGTTCACCTGGGAGGACGGCGGCACGATCACGGTCAAGGGGAAGAAGCAGGAGATCCCCGTCGCGGTCGTCACCGCGACCGGCACCGGTGCCACGACCGCCCGGGAGACCCCGTTCGTCGGCCGGGAGGCCGAGCAGGGCCGCATCCTCGCCCTGCTCGACGCGGCCGCCGCCGGCCGGGGCGGGCGACTCACCGTCGTCGGGCCGCCCGGCATCGGCAAGTCCCGTCTCCTCGCCGAGGCGCTCGCCGACTCCCACCTCCCGGTCCTGCGCGCCGACGGCGACCGGTACGCCGCCAACACCCCCTACCGCACCGCCCAGACCCTGCTCCGCCCGCTGCTCGGCATCCCCGCGGAGGCGGGCGCGGCCGAGGCCGGGACCCTGCTCGCCGAGGCCGTATGCCGGGTGCGGGCCGATCTCGAACCCTGGGTCCCGCTGCTGGCACCGGCCGTCGGGGGCGAGGTGCCGACCACGTCCCAGGTCGCCGCCCTCGACGAGGACTTCCGGGTCGAGAAGCAGGCCGTGGTGCTGCGCGAGCTGATGGAGGCCCTCGCCCCCGCCTCGGGGTGCGTCGTCATCGACGACGCCCAGTGGGTCGACCCCACCTCCGCCGCGCTCCTCACCGCGGTCCTCGACGGTGACGACCACCACGCCGTGCTGCTGTGCCGCCGCGAGTCCGAGACCGGTGGCCTGGCCCTCGAGGGCGACGTCCTCGTCCTCGGGCCGCTGTCGGACCAGGCCGCCGAGGACCTCGTCGAGGGTGTCGTCGGCCGGCAGCTGCTGCCCGCCGATCTCGCGCCGATCCTCAGCCGCGGGGCCGGCAGCCCGCTCTACCTCATCGAGCTCGCCGGCGCCCTCGCCTCCCAGCAGGAGGCGCTTGGCATCGAGCAGCTCGTCGGGGAGCGCATCGATGCCCTGAGCGAGAAGGACCGGACCACGCTGCGGCACGCCGCGGTCCTCGGCACCCGGATCCCGCTGCCGCTCTACCTGAACCTCGTCGGGCCGCCGCTCATCACCGGCGAGCTCGCCTCGTTCCTCCAGCTGACCGGCGACGCGGTGACCTTCCGCAGCGAGCTGTTCCGCGACGTCGCCTACGAGCAGCTCACCTACCAGAAGCGGCGGGAGCTGCACCGGGCCGCGGCGACCGCGATCGCCGCCAACCCCACGCTGGCCGGTGGCGCGGCCGACGCGATGCTCATGGTCCACCACCTGGCCGCGGGCAACTACGACGCCGCCCGGGTCACCGCCACCCGCTCGGCCCGCGCCGCCGAGCACGCGCTCGCCCTCGACCACGCGGTCCGCGCCTTCCGCACCGCCGTCGACGCGGCGCGGCAGGCCCCCGAGGGGCGGGCCGAGCTGCCCACGCTGCTGGCCGACCTGGGCCGGGTGTGCGTGGCGACCGGGCGCTGCGAGGACGGCCTCACGGCATACACGGAAGCACGCAAGCTGACCCCCGACCCGGTGGCGCGGGCGATGCTGGACCGGGAGCGCGGCTACGCGCTCAACGTGCTCGGCCGACCGGACGAGGCGCTGCGGGTTCTCCGTGCGGCGCGGCGGGCCGCCAGGGCGGCGGGGGAGGACGGGCGGCACGTGCTGGCCGCGCTCGCCGTCACCGAGGCGGGCATCCGGCTGCGGCAGGCCCGCTGGGCCGACGCCCGCACCCTCGCCGCGGAGGCGGCGGAGCTGCTCGAGGGGCGGCCCGGCGCCGACCCGCGGGTGCTCGCGGACGCGTACCGCTACCAGGACATCGCCGCCAGCGAGCTCGAGGGCGATGCCGCGATGACCCACCTGCAGCAGGCGCTGGAGCTGTATGACGCGGCGGGCGACGAGCTGTCCAAGTCCAAGGTGCTCAGCCTGCTCGGGGTGCGGTCCTACTACCGCGGCGACTGGGTGAGCGCTGCCGCGCTGTACGGCCAGGCGCGGGAGGCGGCCGAGGCCGCCGGTGACGTCGTCGGGGCGGCGATCGAGGCGGCCAACGCGGCGGAGGTGCTCATCGACCAGGGGCGGGTCGAGGAGGCGGCGCCGCTGGTGCGCACCGCGCTGCGGGTGTTCACCGCCTCCGGCAGCCCCTACCTCGTCGCCTTCATCACCGGGTTCCGCGGTCGCGGCGAGCTGCGCAGCGGCGACTTCCACACCGCGCGGGAGCGGTTCACCGAGGCCGCAGAGCAGTTCGGCGCGCTGGACGAGGTCGACGCGCAGGCCGACGTGCTGGTCCGGCGCATCGAGGCCGACCTCGAGCTCGCCGACCTCGACAGCGCCCGGGCGGAGGTCGCGGCGCTCACCGACCGCGAGCTGCCCGGGCCGCCGGCCAGCCAGCTGCTGCGGCACCGCTCCCGGCTCGCCGAGCTCGACGGCGACCTCGCCGCGGCCCGGGAGCTGGCCCGGCAGGCCGCCGACGTCCGGGGCGCGACGCCGTTCGACCGGGCCCTCGCGCTCGTCCGACTGGCACAGCTCGGCGAGGCGGACGCCACCGCCCTGCGCGAGGAGGCGGAGTCGATCCTGCGGGGGCTCGGGGTGGTCGACGTGGAGGCCCTGCTCGGGGAGGGTCTGGCGCGAAGCACCAGCACGGTGCCATTCTCGGTGTGATCCACGTCATACCGGGAGATCCCGTGAGCTGATTTCTCTCCCGGTTCTCGGCGTGGAGAGAGGGATCGAGCCATGGCCCCAGCCACCCGGCGCCCCGCTGTGCGCCACCGCCGTCTTGCCGTCACCTCCACGACCCTGGCCGCGCTGCTGGCCACCGGGCTGGTCACCGTGCCGGGTCTCGGGCCGACCCCCGCCGCGGCCCAGGACTTCCCCGAGCTGCCGGACGGGCACGTCACGCACCTCGTGTCGCGGACCGCGCAGGGACAGTCGACCGAGCCGTACCTGACTCCCGACGGCCAGCGGGTCGCGTTCACGTCCACAGCGGCCGACCTCGTCGACGGGGACTCCAACGGCGTGGCCGACGTCTTCCTGGCCACCGCGGTCCAGGGTGACGACCCGTTCTCCGGGACGCCTGTCCTCGTGAGCCGCCCCGATCCCTCCGTGGGTGACGATCTCGCCAACGGTCCGAGCGGTGAGCCCGTCGCCAGCGCCGACGGACGGTACGTCGCGTTCTCGAGCACCGCCACCAACCTCGTCACCGGGTCGACCACGCCGGGCCGGCAGCACGTCTACGTCCGCGACACCCGCACCGGTAGGACGTTCCGGGTGCAGGCCGACGCCGAGCCCAACGGGTCGTCCTACGACCCGGATCTGTCGGACAGCGGGCGGTACCTGGTCTTCACGTCCGAGGCCACCGACCTCGTCCCCGGCGCGGACGGGAACGACGCGCCCGACGCGTTCCTCGCCGACCTGGACAGCAACGGCGACGGGATCCTCGGCGACCTCACCATCACCCGCTTCGCGAGCGCACTGAGCATCGTCGGCGGCACCTGGGACCCCGTCATCAGCGGAAACGGCGAGGTCGTCGCCTTCACCGCGGGTGTCCCCCTGCTCAGCGGGGACCACGGCCCGGACGGGCCGGTCAACACCGTCTACTACGGGTCCGTCACCGACGACGGGGTCGCCACCGACGCCGTGCCGGTGCTCGTCGGCGCCCGGGAGCCGGCCATCGACGCCGCCGGCCAGGTGCTGGCGTACGTCGACGAGGTCAGCTGCAACGACCCCCTCGAGGTCCTGCACGGTGAGATCGTCGCGGTCCGGCACCTGGGAGCGCAGAAGACCCAGTGGCTCGGGTGGGCCCTCGTGGACCGCGAACTGGGGGAGCCCCACGCACCCACGGTGTCCGCCGACGGCGGCACGGTCGCGTGGCAGACGACGCAACCGCGGGCCAACTTCAGCAACAACCCCACGGAGCCGCTGGAGCACCCCGTCGTCCGGTTCGAGCAGATCTCGTGGTCCGACGCGTTCACCGACTGGGCCGGCGATCCGTGCACGGTCGGCATCACCCGGAACGACTGGTTCGAGATCCCGACCGCGGGCCAGACCCCGAGCCTGTCCGCCTCGGGCCGCACCATCGCCTTGGCCGACCCCACCACCGACCCGTCCTCGACGACCTCGGTGCGGGTCATGGACCGGCACAACCACGAGGGGCTGTGGATCAGCGCCGTGGCACCGGACGCACCGTTCCTGGGCTACATGGCCGAGGCCGACATCGGGGACATCCCGCTCACCCAGCTGCGCGACTACGCCTCCGCGCTGGCGGACGCCCCCATCCACCGGCTGCCGATCCACCGGCTGCCGATCCACCGGCTGCCGATCCACCGGCTGCCGATCCACCGGCTGCTCATCGACGACAGCCCGATCCACCGGCTGCCGATCCACCGGCTGCCGATCCACCGCCTGCCGATCCACCGCCTGGACATCCCCGGTGGGTGGACCGAGCTGCTGACCGGCACACCGTTCGCCGGCGAGCTCATCCACACCGTCACCCTGGACGAGGTCCTGGCCTGGGCGGAGGAGACCCTCGCCGACGGTTCGGGCGCGACCCCGGAGGAGATCGCCGCGGCGATGCGGATCCGCACCCTGACCCTGGAGGACGTCGACCTCTCGGCCAGCGGGATCGACGGGCTCTCCCTGGCGTCGTTCGTCCTCGGCAAGGCCCCCCTCGCCCAGGTGCCGGTCCCCGGCACGGGGGATGTCCTGGCGCGGTGGCAGGGGCTGCTGGACGCACAGGGCATCGCCCTGACCCTCGATGAGCAGAGCGTCCTCGCCGAGGCCGACTCGGCGGGGCTGGACATCGGCCGCAGCCGGGTCGACGAGGTGCCGCTGCGAGACCTGCCGCCCGGCACGCTCATGGACGAGCTCCTCGTGGTCGACCTGTACCTCGACCGGACACCGCTCGGCGAGCTCGACGTCTCCGACCTCACCCCCGCGGCGCAGCAGGCCCTCTTCGGGCCGACGGTCCCGGCCGGCACCCTCGCCGCGAACCAGGCGGCGCTCCTCGACCATGCCACCGTCGCCGACCTGGCCTCCGGTGGGCCCGAGTCGGTGACCCTGGGGACGCTGCTCCTGTCCGTCCTCGATGCCGAGAGCTACCCGTGGGAGCAGATCGACACCGCCTCCATCCCGCACGAGGCCGTCGAGCGGACCGTGGGGGGCGTGTGCGGGGCCGGCGACAACTGCGAGCCGGTCCTGCCCATCGTGTTCACGTTCGACGCGGGGCCCGGGGAGCCGACCTCGTTCCCCGCACCTACGGCCTCCGTCCAGCTGCCGGCGGGGACGACGGTGCAGGACCTCATCACGATCCGGGGGACCGGGCCGCTGCAGTCCTGGCGGAGCGGAACCGCCTACCCCGGACCCGTCCAGATCGACGGCGAGCTGGTGCGCTTCCCGTTCGCCGACACCCCCTCCGGCACGGCGTTGACCCTCGGGATCTCGTACACGGTCAGCGTGGTGGGCCCGACCGAGGCCTTCGCCGAGGCGCAGCTGCGCAGCGGCGGGAAGTCGGCGGAGTTCTTCATGTGGCTCCCGGACCAGCGCCAGTTCGACGACCCGTCCACCAACCGCAACCCCGACGGCACGTGGGAGTCCGAGCAGCCGCCCGAGCCGCTCCTCCCGGGACGGATCTACTACGACACGATCAAGCCGGCGTACATCGACTTCGACGAGGACCTGATGGGGTTCGTCGTCGGACCGGCGGACGACGAGGACTACTTCCTCGTCCCACCGCCACCGCCGGGTCACCGTCTCGTCGTCTCCACGAACGCCACCGACGGGCAGGTCGTCCTGGAGCTCTACGCACCGACCGCCGGGGCGTCACCGGAGCTGGCCAACGCCGGCCCGGCCCCCGGTGTCGGCGTCACCGAGCCCTCCGGTCCGGCGACGGCCGGGACGACGGTCGGACCCGATGCAGGTGTCGCCATCGACGGGCTCGTCCTCGTGGACCAGGTGAAGACGGTCGGCGGTGCGCTGGCGCAGATCGAGGCCGCGGCGGTCGACGTGGGCTCGAACCAGAACCTCCTCCTGCGGGTCACCAGCGGCACCGGCCGCCCGACGGACGGGCTGTACTCGATCCGCGTCCGGCACGTGCCCGAGCCGGCGGAGACGCGGTGCGCCCCACGGACGATGACCCAGCCGGGTGAGCCCGGCGAGAGCGACCCGGTGGCACCGGGCACCAACACGCTGGTCCTCATCGACACCCAGCGGTTCACCGACGCCTACGGGGCCACGGCCACGGCGGAGCTCCTCGCGGACCTGGCGGACCTCAACGAGGTCGACGGGGTCCGGGCCGCCGTCATCGCGGTCGACGCGGACCAGACCGTCCGTGACCGCCGCGCCGACCTCGACGCCAACCCCTGCTCGATGAGCGCCCGCCGCGACCTGGCCCGGGCCATCAACACCTACGTCCGGGACCACGTGGGCGCGAGCCAGCTCCCGGGCATCGAGTCGGTCGTCCTGGTCGGCGGCGACGACATGCTCCCCCACGTGCCGGTGCCGCAGCGCACCAGCCAGTTCAACGAGGCCAGCCACGCCTCCACCCTGCGACTGCCGGCGCCTCCGGGGGGTGGCACCTGCCCGGGTGAGGTGCCGGCCGGGGAGGTGGACCCCTGCGCCACCCCCCTGTCCGCGGCGGCGGCGACCAACCACATCCTCACCGACGACGCCTACGGTCTCGCCACGGCATACCGCTCCCTGGGCGGGTACTTCTACGTCCCCACCGTGGGCGTGGGACGCCTGGTCGAGACGCCCGAGCAGATCTCGGCGACGGTGCAGCGGTTCGTCGACGCCGAGGGCCTGCTCCCCGGCGACTCCACGCTCACGGGTGGCTACGGCGCCTGGGCCGAGCTCCCCGACCAGATCACGGAGGAGCTGGCCTGGCGCACCGACCCCGCCGACCGTCATACGCTGACCGAGCCCTGGGACCGCGACGACGTGACGACCGCGCTGGGTCAGGACCCGGTGGTCGTCTCGATCAACACCCACGCCGACGAGACCCGGATGCTGCCCGGGATCCCCGGCGCCCCGCTGGGCAGGTTCGCCGAGGCCGACCTGCTCACCACCGCGGACCTGGGCGGGCTGGCCGAGGCCATCGTCTTCCTCATCGGCTGCCACGCCGCGCAGAACCTGCCGTCCGGCTACTACGGCGACGTTCCCGACTGGTCCGACGTCTTCTCGCAGGCCGGCGGGTTCGTCGGCAACACCGGCTTCGGCCTGGCCAACAACGTCACCACCGCACTGAGCGAGCGGCTGCTGCGTCTGTATGCCGCGTGGCTGGGTGCGCAGGTCGGCGGCCAGCCGGTGACCACCGGACAGGCGCTGGCCTACGCCAAGCAGTCCTACCTGGGCGGCCTGGGTCTCTACTCGGGCTACGACGAGAAGGTGCTGATGCAGGCCGTGTACTACGGGCTGCCGATGTACACCCTGGCGAACTCCACCAAGGAGCTCCCGCTCCCGACCATCCCGTCGAACCTGTCGGAGATCGGCCCCGCCGACGAGGACGGGCTGTCGCACGCCTCCCTGGTGCTGTCGCCGGAGTTCGAGACGGTGACCGACACCGAGACGGGCGAGACCTACGAGACCGTCGACGGACAGGACCCGCTCGTGGTGGCGGGGCAGCCGATCCTGCCCAGGGTGGTGCACCAGCTCAGGGCGCGACCGGTCGGCCTCGTGCCCCGGGGCGCGCTCATCACGGGCCTCAGCTCCGTCCAGAGCGACCTGGTCGTCCCGGCGATCGCCGAGCCGAGCGTCGGGACGCCCGACACCGGCGTCTACCCGCCGGGGACGTCCTTCCCCTCGACGTTCGCGACGATCTCGCACCAGGACACCCCCGCAGGAGTCGTCGACCTCCTCGTGGTCACGCCAGGTCGGGTGCAGCTGGCGCCGGACGGGCAGGGACGCCTGGAGCGCTTCACGTCGATGACCTTCGACATCACCTACGCCCCCAGCGCCTCCGCCGACGCGACCCCGCCGGTGTTCACGCTGGTGGAGCCCCCGCAGGAGGGCAGCGGCCTCTTCCGGGTCACGGCGCAGGACACCGGGAGCGCGGTGACCCGGATGGTGCTCCTCGTGCAGCCTCTCGGGGCGTCGGGGGGCCCGTGGGAGTCGTACGAGCTGGTGCACAACGAGGCTTTCGACAACTGGACCGTCTGGGTCGACGAGGCCGAGACGGGGCCGGTGCGGTGGATCCTCCAGTCTGTCGACGGTGGCGGGAACGTGGCGGTCGAGTCGGGCCGGGGACAGCTCCCGGTGGCCGCTGCTGCTCCGCCCACGATCCCCGCGCAGCAGGACGCGACGGTCCTCGCCGGTGGGCGGCTCCAGCGCACGGTCACCATCGGGGGCGTCGGGCTCGGTGAGACGCTGACCGGCCGGTACAGCATCCGCGTGCCGGTCCAGGGCGTGGTCCTGGCCGGGGGCCCGCTCACGGTGTCGCCAGGAGCGGGCGGAACCGCGCAGGCCGTCCTCGACACCCTCGTGCCCACGCCAGGCGTCTACGAGGTCGTGCTCGAGGTCTGCCGCGGCGCCTCCTGCGCGCAGCAGGCGTTCGGGCTCACCGTCGAGGCGTCCAACAACCCGCCGTCGGTCATCGTGACGTTGTCCAGCAACACCCCGGAGGTGACGCCGACGTCGGTGCTCACCGCCGTGCCGGTGCCGAGCGACCCCGACGGCGACCCGGTGACCCTGTCGTACGCCTGGGCGCGCAACGGCGTGGCGATCGCAAGGGAGTCGGGCCCGACGCTCGACCTGGCGAGCTACGCCACGCCGGGCGCCACCTTCACGGTGACGGTGACGCCGCACGACGGGAAGACCGCCGGCCACGCCGGGGTGGCCAGCGTCGTCCTCGGGGAGACGCTGCCGCCACCGCCGGAGGGCCCGACGATCACTGCGGCGGCGACCGCGGGCGGACAGCCGTACGTCGAGGGTGAGTGGAGCCGGGTCCCGGTGACCGTCAGCTTCACCTGCACCGCCGACCCGCCCGGCAGCGCGTGCCCGGCCCCGGTCACGGTCTCCGCCGACACCTCGACGGACGGCCAGCTGGTGACCGGCACGGTCACCGACGGGCTCGGCCGCACCGCGACCGCCCAGCTCCTCGTCCGGGTCGACGGCACGCCACCGGAGCTCAGCCCGACGGTCACGCCCGCCACGGTCCCGGTGGGCGGCACGGCCACCGCCAGCGCCAACGCCGTCGACGCGTCCTCCGGCGTGCAGACCGAGGAGTGCGACCCCGTCGACACCTCCGCCGCCGGGACGTTCCAGGTCGAGTGCCGGGCCACGGACGTGGCGGGCAACACGTCCACCGGCGCTGCGTCATACGAGGTCGTCCCGGTGGACACGGGCGACCTGACGGTGACGGTCGAGGCGACGTCGCGCGGCCGGGCGTACCAGGAGGGCACCTGGGCCGACGGTCCGGTGCAGGTGAAATTCCGCTGCGAGTCCGACGTTCGCGTGCTCGAGTGCCCGCGGCCGGTCACGGTCCCCCAGGACACCGGGCCGGACGGGCAGCGCGTCACCGGCACCGCACGCGACGCCGCCGGCCGGACGGTCACCGTGGAGTTCCTGGTCCGGGTGGACAAGACCCCGCCGCAGCTCAGCCCGTCCGTGACGCCCAGCACGGTCCCGGTCGGCGGGACGGCGACGGCCAGCCCGAACGCCACCGACATCGGTTCCGGGGTGGCCAGCGCCACCTGCGACCCGGTGGACACGAGCAAGACCGGCAAGAAGCAGGTGTGGTGCTACGCCACCGACCACGCCGGCAACAGCGCCAAGGCGAAGGCGAGCTACACGGTCGTCAAGGCCGGCGCATCCGGCGGGTCCTCCGGTGGGTCGTCCGCCGGGCTCACGGTGACGGTGAGGGCGACCGCGGGCAAGAGCGCGTATGCCGAGGGGGTGGTGTCGAAGGCGGAGGCGCCGAAGCCGCCCAAGAAGCCGAAGGACTCCAATCCGAAGCGGCCGGAGCACGCCGACCGCGTCGTGCGGAAGGTCATCGAGCGGTTCTGGGGAGGCTGGGACTGATGTCTGCGGAGGAGGACGGGGAGCTCTACGCCGACGAGGAGGCGCACCAGCTCGCCGCGGCGATGTTGGAGGAGGTGCGTGACGAGATCGCGCACGCCGACGAGAAGGCGTCGCTGCTCATCGGCGGGCTCGGGATCGCGCTGACGCTGCTGGCCACCGGCTTCATCGAGGGCGGCTGGCAGCTCAACCTCACCAGCGTCTGGGCGCGGCTGCTGTGGATCGCCGGCGGGGCGGCGGCTCTGCTCTCGGTGGCGTTCGCGTCCCTGGCGGTCTGGCCCCGGCTGTCCAAGCCGCCCCGGGGGGTGGTGGCGTACTGGGGCCACCTGGCCGGGATGCGCCACCAGCGCGAGGTCGCCAAGGCGCTCGTGGACTACGGCCTCCGGGAGCCGGAGCGCACCTACCAGCAGCTCCTGGTGCTGTCGGCGGTCGCCATCCGCAAGTACCGCAACATCCGGGTCTCCATGGCCACCGCCGGCGTCGCCGGGGTGCTCATCGGCCTCGCCCTCGCCGTCACCCTCTGACCCCACCTCCCTCGCCGGCCGGGCGTCTGGTCCCGACGTCTCAGGGGCGCACCGAGGACCTCGTGCCTGGCCCGCGCTGGCGGGCGGACGTCATACGGGTTGTCACAGGACGTAGGTGGCCACCAGCTGGCCGATCGCGCGGATGTCCGCCGAGCCCTTGAACTCGAACCGGACCACGCCGAGCCCGCTGAACCACAGGTCGAGCTCGGCGTCGAGGTCGAAGGTGCCCGCGGTCTCGATCGAGAAGGCCTGCACCTTGCTCAGCGGCAGCGACGTGAAGTCCTTCTTCCTGCCCGTCATGCCCTGGACGTTCACGGCGATGACGCGCTTGTCGGTGAAGACGACGAAGTCCCGGACGCCCTTGAACGCCTGGAGCAGCTGCTCCCCGGGCACCAGGAGGGGCTGCACCATGCCCGCCACCTCGCCGACGTGGGTGGGGGAGAGCTTGAACACCGAGCCGTTGGTGAAGTCGATCATGCCGCCACGGTATGTCGTGGCGAACGTGCCCCTGACGGCTTTCGGGGGACCTCGTGAGGACTCGTTGTTGCGGTTTGACGGCTGGAACGGTCGTTCCGCAACAACGTTCGGCAGCAATGCTGCGGCTTGTCGGCTGTGGCACGAGCGGGTCCCGGGGCCGCGCGTCGGGACGAGGCGTCCGGTGAGGGGGAGGGCGTCGGGACGAGGCGTCCGGTCGGGATGTGCGGGGGGCGGACATGGGTGACCCCGGTGGCCGGATGCGGGGTCCGGCCACCGGGGTCACGTCATACCGGAGGTCAGGGCTCGTAGGTGAGGGCCTTGATCTCCTCCTCGACCTCCTCGGACACGGCGCCGAAGCCACCGAGGATCACCACGTTGCGGGCGTGGAGCCTCTGCAGCTCGGCCTTCGTGGCCAGCGGGATGTTGTTCGGCCGCACCAGGAGCACCGGGACGTCCAGGTGCCCGGCGCGGGCCGAGCCGGCGAGCGCGTCCGGGAAGTCCACGCCCGAGGCGACGAACACCGTGTCGAGCCCCGGCTCGTAGTCACCCGAGATCTTCGCGGCCGTGCGGTAGCGGTCCTGGCCGTACTGCCGCTCGACGTCACCGTAGGCGCCGAGCGCCTCGACCACGGCGTCGGACACCGCCACCGGACCACCGAGGACGACGATCCGCTCCGGCGCCAGCCGCTCCAGCTGTGCGGCCGTCGCGGACGGCAGCGAGTTCGGACGCACCAGCAGCACCGGCGCGTCGAGCGAGCCGGCGCGTGCCGAGCCGCCGAGCGCGTCCGGGAAGATGGCGCCCGAGGCGATGTACACCGTGTCGGCCGACTCGTACGTCGCCGCGATCTGGGCCGCGGTCGCGTAGCGGTCGGCGCCCGCGATCCGGGTGACCGACCCGGAGGTGTAGGCGGCCAGGGCCGTCTCCACCTTGCCGGAGATCACCTGGTCGCCACCGAGGATGACGATGCTCTGCGGCTTGAGCCGGGTGAGCTCCAGCTGCGTCGCACCGGGTATGTCGTCCTGGCGCACCAGGAGCACCGGCGCGTCGGCGCTGCCCGCCTTCGCGGCGCCGGCCAGCGCGTCGGGGAACTCCTGACCGGTGGCGATGTAGACGACCTCGACGCCCTCGTCGTACTCCGCGGAGATGCGCGCGGCCGTGGCGTAGCGGTCGGCACCGGTGTAGCGGGTGACCTCGGGCGAGGTCACCGGGGCCGTGGCGTCCTCGATCGTGAACGCCGGGCTGGTCCAGGTCTCGGTGTGCTCCGGGTCGGCCGGGTCACCGAGCGCCTTGAGGACCCGCACCTCGAGGATGTAGGTCCCGTCGGCCACCGTCTCGCCGTCGACCTCGCCGTTCCAGGTGATCGGCTCGAAGCTGCCGGCGGTGCCGGAGCGGGCCAGGTAGTCGTCCACCCGGACCTCGCCGACCAGGTCGCCCTTGGTCCCGTCCGCGTTCGCCTCGTAGGCCACCAGCGTCAGCTGGCGGGCCTGGTGCTCGAAGTGCACCAGCACCGTCGGGACGTCACCGTCGGCCAGGGTGTAGACGAGGTCCTCGCCGTTGCCGGTCTCCGGGTAGATGTCCCAGACGCCGTTCATGGTGCAGTCGACCCCGATGAGCCGGTCGCACCCGGTCAGCTTGCCGAGCACCGGGAAGGGGCCCTCCTCTCCGTTGACGACGCCCGGGGTGAGGACCTCGATGTCCTGGTAGTCACCCTCGAAGCCCGCGTAGGGGACGCGCAGCACCTCGTCGCCGCTGGTCAGCGTGATGTAGCCGCCGTACTGCAGCTGCGGAGCGTAGTTCTCCGGGTCGGACGGGTCGTTCTCCGGCGCGGTGATCGTCACCGGCACCGCCCGGGTCTCACCCGGCTCCACGGTCACCGTCTCCGGCGCCTCCAGCGTGGCCTCGAAGATCCAGTACTCCGGGTCGTTCGTCGGCGCGCTGGTGTCGATCGAACCCGGGTCGTTGGAGATCGTGTAGGTCACCGGCTCGTCGCCGTGGTTGGTCACCTTCAGCGTCGTGCTGTACGGGCCGGCCTCGCTCTCCCCGAGCGACAGCTTGCCCGGGCTCACCGTGGTGGTGGCCAGCACGGCGTCGTCCAGGTCGAGCATGCCGGCACCCTGACGGTGGACCGGCTCGTAGAGCCCGAGCTCGGGAATGCCCCACCAGAGCGCGGGGTCGGCGCTGTTCTGCAGCACGTCCCGCACCTCCGCCGGGGTCAGCTCCGGCCGCGCCTGCAGCAGCAGCGCCACGGCGCCCGCGACGTGCGGCGAGGACATCGAGGTGCCGGAGTTGTTGGCGTAGCCACCCTGCTCCAGCGGCACCGTGGACCAGATGTTGCCACCGGGAGCGCCCAGGTCGGGCTTGAGCTGCAGCTCGGCGGTCATCCCGTAGGAGCTGAAGCTGGAGATCAGGCCGCCACCCGGTCCGGGGCCGGTCGTGGTCTGGTCGCTCCAGGCGAGCATGACGTCGTCCTCGGACGACGTGATCATCTCGTCGATCTGCTGGCCGTCCTCCTGCTGGACGAGGATCACCGGGATGGTGATCGCCGGGTCGCCCTCGACGGTCGGGTTCAGCAGGCCGGGCTCGTTGTTGTAGAGCACGACGGCCTCGGCCCCGGCCTCCTGGGCGGCCAGTGCCTTGGCGTGGAAGGTGCACGCCCCGCGCTCGATGAGCACCGCCTGGCCGGTGAGGTCCTCCTCGATCGGCACCGTCGTGCCGTCCGGGGTGCAGGTGCGGGCCTCGTCCGTGCCCGGGTCACCGAGGCGCGCCATCGGCAGCTCGCCACTGGTCGGCGGCGTCGGTGCCCCGGCCGCGGTCACGTAGCCGACCGGGGTCGCCTCCGGCCCCACGAGCACGGCGTTGAGCGTGATCTCGACGTTGTCGAACGAGGCGACGCCGATGACCTTGTCGCCGACCCCCGGGGCGCCGGCGGAGTAGGTGCCGTTGGCCCCGGAGTTGCCGATCGAGGCCACGACCACGACACCGGCGTCGACCAGCGCGTCGGCTGCCACCGCCGTCGGGTACTGCGGCCAGGCGGCGAACGCCGAGCCGATCGACATGTTGACGACGTGCATGCCGTCCTCGTAGGCCAGCTCCATCGCCGAGAGCATGATCTCGGCGGTGGTCGACCCGTTGCAGCCGAAGACGCGGTAGGCGCCGATCGTGGCGTCCGGCGCGACGCCGACGACGCCACCCTCCTCCGGGTCGCCGCCGCCGGCGGCGATGCCCGCGACGTGGGTGCCGTGACCCTGGCAGTCGTCCGGGTTCACGTCCGGCCGGGGAACCGGGTCGTATGACGTGGAGCTGGGGTCGGCGTTGAACGCGTCGCCGACGAGGTCGTAGCCGTACTGGATGCGCGGGGTCTTCCAGTCCGCGTGCAGCCCGTCGGTGGGCGTGCCGGAACCGCCGAAGTCGGGGTGGTCGACGTCGACGCCGGAGTCGATGATGCCGATCTTCATGCCCTCGCCGGTGAAGCCCATCTCGTGGACCTCGTCGACGCCGGTCATGGTGATCGCCGAGGCCATCTGCGGGGCCAGGCTCTCCTGCGGCTCGGGCCGCTCCACCTCGTAGACCGGGAAGGCCGCCACGACGAGGTCGGACTGCGCCGCGAGCTCGACGTCGGCGCGGTCGGCCTCGACGGCCACGCCGTTCCACAGCGTCGAGTACTCGGAGGTCACCTCGAGCTCGGCGCCCAGGCTCCGCGCCTCGCGGGCGAAGGTCTGCTGCTGGGTCTCGATGGCCTGCGCGGAGCCGCCCTTGATCTCGGGACGCTCACGGAGCTGGATGAACCAGCTGCGGGGAGCCGGCTCGGCGCCGGAGATCCTCCCCTCGTCGAGCTTGACCTTCGACTCCGCCGTGACGCCGAGGTCGGCGGCCGAGCCGAAGGACCGGGGCTCGTCCCGGTCCGGGGCCGCGAAGGTCGTCGGTGCGAGAGCGGTGACGACGAGCGCGCCGGCGGCTGCCCCCGTCACCAGTCGTCGGAGCCCGGCCGGACGGCCGGGCGGTGGTACGCGCCTTCTCATCTACTTCTCCCTTGAAGTCGTCCCCCGGGGGGCTTTCCCCCAAGGCACACGCCCCGGACCCTAGCCGGGTCCGCGGACAGGGGACAGGGGACGTGAAGCCCCGGCGCGGCTTCCTGACCAGCGGCTGAGAAAGCCTTTACCCTTCATTTACCTGGACCTCGTCACGCAGCCGGAGGGCAGCATGTGGACCCGACGCCCCGTCATCCGCGAGTGCTCCGAGTGCGGCCGCGAGTTCGAGGTCGACCGCCGGGACGCCGACCGCAAGCACCACTACTGCTCGCCGGGGTGCATCGCGAACGGGTGGCGTGACGTGCACGGCCTGCCCCGTGTCCCGGAGTGGACCGGCTCGCCGGTGAGCCCACCGCCGGCGCAGCTCATGCAGTGGGACCCGACGGTCCCCACGTCCTGATCGGCTATGGTCGAACCACACGACAGGGGAGCGCGCGAGCGCTGAGAGTGCGGCACCGGGCCGCAGACCCTCGGAACCTGATCCGGTTAGTACCGGTGGAGGGAGTCGCATGGTTCACCGTTTCCGTATGCCGCTCGCCGTGCTGTCCGCCCTGCTCCTGGCCGGGTGCAGCCTGGCCGGGAACGACCGGGGCGCCGATCCCGCGGACGACGCCGCGGGCACGACCGGCGCCGCCGGCGGCGGCGAGGTCGTCCTCGTCACGCACGAGTCGTTCAACCTGCCCGAGGAGCTCGTCGAGGGGTTCACCGAGCAGACCGGCTACCGGCTCACCGTCCAGGCGGTGGGCGACGCCGGCACGATGACCAACCAGCTGGTCCTCACCAAGGACAGCCCGATCGGCGACGCCGTCTTCGGTATCGACAACACGTTCGCCTCCCGCGCGGTCGCGGAGGGGGTGCTCGCGTCATACGAGCCGCAGGAGGTGCCCGACGGGGTGGCCGAGCTCGAGCTCCCGGGCGACGCGGCGTCATACCTGACCCCGGTCACCTACGGCGACGTGTGCGTCAACATCGACCACACCTGGTTCGAGGAGCAGGGCATCGAGCCCCCGCGGACCCTGGAGGACCTCACCGACCCGACGTACCGGGACCTGTTCGTCACCCCCGGCGCCAGCAGCTCCAGCCCCGGGCTGGCGTTCCTGCTGGCCACCATCGGTGAGTTCGGCGAGGACGGCTGGCAGGACTACTGGCGCCGGCTGATGGCCAACGGCGCCAAGGTCGTCGACGGCTGGTCGGACGCGTACTACGTCGACTTCACCGCCGGCGGCGGCGACGGTGACCGGCCGATCGTGCTGTCCTACGCCTCCAGCCCGCCGTTCACCATCCCCGAGGGCGAGGAGGAGCCGGTCACCAGCGCGCTGCTGGACACCTGCTTCCGGCAGGTCGAGTACGCCGGCGTTCTGGAGGGTGCGGACAACCCCGAGGGTGCGCAGGCGCTCATCGACTGGCTGCTCAGCGACGAGGTGCAGGCCGCGATCCCGGACGCGATGTACGTCTTCCCGGCCTCGGCCGAGGTGGAGCTGCCCGAGCTGTGGGCGCAGTGGGCCGAGGTCGCCGAGGACCCGATCGAGCTCGCCCCGGAGGACATCGAGGCCAACCGGGAGACGTGGGTCCGGCAGTGGGCCGACATCGCGACGGGCTGACGGACGGCGGGAATGATGGCGGGATGAGAACGGTCCTGGTGAGCTGCGCCCTGGTCGGCCTCCTCGTCGCCGGGTGCGGTGGGGAGGACGCATCCGACGGCGTCGTGAGCAGCACCGGCGACCACGTGGCTGCGACCTCGGCGCCTGGCCCCGACGAGGCGACCACCACCCGGGAGCCGACCACCACCCGGGAGCCGGCCACGACGTCGTCGACCACGACCGCAGCGAGCCCCACCACGACCAGGACGAGCACCCCGACCACCCAGGCGGCCCCACCGGCTCCGGAACCGTGCTCACCGGCGGCCCTGAGCACGGACCTGCTGGGCAGGTCGTCGGGCGTGGGTGTCATCGTCTGCGAGCAGGGCTGGGCCTACGCGTACTACGAAGGCGGGGACGGCGACACCGAGTTCATCGCGCAGCGGCAGGGCGGGACGTGGGTCCAGGTCGCCACGCTCGGCTCGCCGGTGTGCCGGGAGGAGCTGGCGGAGCAGGGCGCGCCCCCGTCGGTCGTCCGGGACCTCCTGCCCTGCGACGAGGTGTACCCGCCAGGTGGCGCGCTGCCGGAGCCCGACACCGACTGCACGATCCCGACCGAGCAGTACGGCGCGACGTACGCCTACCCGCTCCGCGGCGTGACCTGCGACCAGGCCTCCTCGGTCTGGTACTCGGCCGCGAACACCGGGCGGCCCTCGTTCGACACGCCGGTCGTGACGCAGGGCTGGGAGTGCTGGGTCTACCCCTACGACCCCGGGTCGCGCGTCGCCGGTGCGTGCTACTCCGCCTCCGGAGGAGGGGAGTTTGTCCTCAACGTGCCCTAACCGGAACGGGCAGGGGTGACGGTGGCGCGCTCCGGCCCCCGCTCGGCCACGGCGGTCCTGCTCACGCTGGCTGCCCTGGTGCCGCTGGCGTTCCTCGCCGTCTTCTTCGCCTGGCCGGTGCTGGGCATGCTCACCCGCGGGTTCCTGCCCGAGGGCGAGCTCGACCTCTCCGCCGTGGGGGAGGTCCTCGGGCGGGAGCGGACCCTGCGGGTGCTGGTGTTCACCGTGGTCATGGCGGCCGCGGGGTCGGCCCTGTCGCTGCTGCTCGGGCTGCCGCTGGGGTACGTCCTGTACCGGCTGCGGTTCCCCGGCCGCGGGCTGGCACGGGCGGTCGTGGTCATGCCGTTCGTGTTGCCCACGGTGGTGGTCGGGGTGATGTTCCGCTCGCTGCTGGCGCCCTCGGGGCCGTTGGGCTTCCTCGGGCTGGACGGGCACTGGCTGCCGATCCTGCTGGCGTTCGTCTTCTTCAACCTCGGCGTCGTGGTCCGCACCGTCGGTGGCATGTGGGAGGGTCTGGATCCTCGTCGGGAGGAGTCGGCGGCGGTGCTCGGTGCCACGCCCTGGCAGGTGTGGCGCACCGTGACCCTGCCCGCGCTCGCCCCGGCGATCGTGTCCGCGGGGACGCTGGTGTTCCTGTTCTGCTCCACCGCGTTCGGGGTGGTGCTCACGCTGGGAGGGCTGCGCTACGGGACGATCGAGTCCGAGATCTACCTGCTCACCACGGCGTTCCTCGACCTGCGCGGCGCGGCGGTGCTGTCGGTGCTCCAGCTCCTCGCGGTCGTCGCGATGCTCGCCGTGGCCTCGCGCACCCGCGCCCGCCGCGAGCAGGCCCTCCGCCGCGTCGGTGACGCGGCGCGCCGCCCCCGGCGGGGCGACATACCGGTCCTGGTGGTCTCCGGCCTGGCGCTCGCCTTCGTCCTCGCGCCCGTCGCCAACCTCGTATGGCGCTCGCTCGCCACCCCGAGCGGGCTCGGCCTGGGCAACTACCGGGCCCTGACAGACCCGGGCGCGTCCCCGGCGCTGCGGGTGAGCGTGACCGAGGCGGTCGGCAACTCGCTGCGCACCGCCGTCGACGCGACGCTGCTGGCGGTCGTGCTCGGGGTGTGCGTGGCGGTCGTCGTCTCGCGGCGGCCGCGGCGGCCCTGGGCGAGGCGGCTGGTGTCGGGGCTGGACGGGGCGTTCATGCTGCCGCTGGGGATCTCGGCGGTCACCGTCGGGTTCGGCTTCCTCATCACCCTCGACCGGCCGCCCCTGGACCTGCGCACCTCGCCGGTCCTGGTGCCGATCGCCCAGGCGATCGTCGCGCTACCCCTCGTGGTGCGGACGCTGACCCCGGTGCTGCGGTCGGTGGACCCGCGGCTGCGCCAGGCCGCCGCCGCCCTCGGCGCCAACCCGCTGCGGGCCGCGTGGACCGTGGAGGCGCCGGTCGTCCGCAGGCCGCTGCTGGCGGCCACCGGGTTCGCGTTCGCCGTGTCGCTGGGGGAGTTCGGTGCCACCGCGTTCCTGGCCCGCCCGGACCGGCCGACCGTGCCGGTCATCATCTACCAGCTGGTCAGCCGGCCCGGGGCGGAGAATCTCGGTATGGCCCTGGCCGCCTCCGTCGTCCTCAGCGTCCTCACCGTCACCGTGATGGCGCTGGTCGAACGGCTGCGCGTCGGCAGCGTGGGAACGTTCTGATGCTGCTCGTCAAGGACCTCACGGTGCGCTTCGGCGAGACGGTCGCCGTCGACGACGTCACCCTCGAGCTGCCCCGCGGCCAGGTGCTCGCCGTCCTCGGCCCGTCCGGGTGCGGCAAGTCGACGCTGCTGCGGGCGATCGCCGGGCTGGAGCACCTCGACGACGGCACGGTGTCGGTCGACGGGCAGGACCTCGCCGGCGTCCCGACCCACAAGCGCGGCTTCGCGCTGATGTTCCAGGACGGCCAGCTGTTCCAGCACCTGTCCGTCGGCGACAACATCGCCTACCCGCTCCGGCTGCGCGGTGTCCCCGCCGCCCGACGGCGGGCCCGGGTGACCGAGCTGCTCGAGCTCGTCGGGCTGCCCGGCTACGCCGACCGCCGCCCCGCCACCCTCTCCGGCGGGGAGCAGCAACGGGTCGCCCTGGCCCGGTCGCTGGCCGCCGAGCCACGGCTGCTGCTGCTCGACGAGCCGCTGTCGGCGCTCGACCGGTCGCTGCGCGAGCGCCTTGCCGCCGACCTGCGGGAGATCCTCGTCGCCACCGGCACCACGGCGCTGTTCGTCACCCACGACCACGACGAGGCGTTCACCATCGCCGACCAGGTCGCGGTGATGTTCCGGGGGCGCGTCGTCCAGCAGGGGCCCACCCTCGAGGTGTGGCGCTCGCCGGTCGACGAGGAGGTGGCCCGGTTCCTCGGCTACCGGCGGGTGTTCACCGGCGACGCCGCCCGGGTGCTGCTCCGCGCCGCCGGCCTGCCCGAGGCGGACCGGGTCGCGCTGCGCCGCTCCGGCGTCTGGGTGGACTCCGACGGCCCGCTCTGGGCGACGGTCCGTCATACGGTCGCGGTCGCCGACGCGCAGCGGGTCACCCTCGAGGTCGACGGCGTCGGGGAGCTCGATGGTCTGGCGAACCAGTCCCGGCACCTCGACCCCGGCGACCGGGTCCGGGTCATGGTCGACCGCTACAACATCGTCGCCCTCTGACCCGCCCCCACTCCCGACCGGACACGCGAAACGGCGGTGCTCGGCCGCGACCGGACACGCGAAACGGCGGTGCTCGGCCGCGACCGGACACGCGAAACGGCGGTGCTCGGCCGCAACCGGACACGCGAAACGGCGGTGCTCGGCCGCGACCGGACACGCGAAACGGCGGCGATGGCACCATGGCGAGCATGGCCCCGGTCCGCAGCGCCCGCGTGTATGACGACCGCTCGCCCGAGGACGGTACCCGCGTGCTCGTCGACCGGCTCTGGCCGCGCGGGCTGCGCAAGGACGACGAGCGGCTCGACGTGTGGCTCAAGGACGTCGCCCCCTCCCACGAGCTGCGGCGCTGGTACGGGCACCGGGAGGAGGCGTACGGCGAGTTCCGCGAGCGCTACCTGCAGGAGCTGGAGACGCCGGACCGCGCGGCGGCGCTGGACGAGCTGCGCCGCCTGGTGGCCGAGGGGCCGGTGACCCTGGTGACGTCCACCAAGGAGATCCACCTCAGCCACCTGGCGGTTCTGACCGAGCTGCTCGGCGCAGACTGAGCCACCTGGCCCGTCAGCTCCTGGCGGCGTCGAGGGTGACCCTGATGATGTCGTCCCGGTCCGCGAGCAGTGCCCGCGCCGCGGTCTGGCCGGTCGCCGCGAGGTAGGCGTCGACCAGCCGGTTGCCCGCGGCGTAGCCCGCGCCGGTCGGCAGGCCGACGGGCTCGGCGCCGAACCGACGGGCGTGCGCGTCGCCGTGAACCCACGCGGTGAAGTTCTGCATCCCGGTGACGTCCAGGCCGGTGAGGACCTTGGCGAAGACCTCGTCATCGCCCAGCACGTCGCGGCCGATGATCGAGTAGCCGAGGTCGCCGTAGAGCTGCCGCGCGAACGCGTCGGCCAGCCCCTCGGAGACCACGTGCTCCCCGACGGTGACCGTCATCGGGTCCCACACCCGGTTGGCGTAGCGCAGGTTGTGGTTGAGCTCGTGCACGGCGATCGCCTCGATCTGCTCGAGGATCTCGTCGTTCGGCCAGATGTTGATCCACAGGTAGCCGGTGACGCTGCCGTTGGCGCTCATCCCCTTGCTCGGCCCCATGAACAGGTCGTCGTCGGGGTTGCCGAGCACGATGAGGACGACGATCTCCTCCGGCACCGTGATGTCCGGCGTCGCGTCGAGCTGCACCTGCAGCGCATGCTGCAGGGCGTCGTCGACCCGCTCCCACACGCGGGCCCCGGCCATGGTGTCGAGAGCCGGAAGGTAGCGCTCGTCCTCCTTGTCGAGGCGGAAGCCGCTGCCCATGTGGTGCAGCGCGATGACGTCGGGCTCGCCGGGGAAGTAGCGGTACATCCCCGCCGCCTGCTCCAGGAACGGCCGGGCCAGCTCGGCCCGCCGCCCCACCGGCGCGCCGAGGATCTCCCGCATCGCGGTGTGGCTGTCCAGCACGGTGAACTTCGTCATGGCCGCGACGCTACGGCCTCCCGCAACGTGAGGGTCAACGCGATAACCGCGTCGCCGCCCGCCGGCGCCCGACCTCAGCCCTCGCGGCAGACCTCACCCCCGTCAGTTCTCACCCCCGTCGGACCTCGCCCTCGTCATCAGACTTCCCCCGCCCTCGTCGGACCTCGCCCTCGTCATCAGACTTCCCCCGCCGCCAAACCTGAACACCGGAACGTAGGCGGTGCACGGATGTGTGGGCTGAGCCGCTGTTCGTATGCCGTCCCAGCCCACGTTCCCGTACCCAGACGGCTGGCGCCACGGAGGCAGACCCTGCCGGCCGGGTGCACCGGAGGCGGTCCCCGCCGGCCCGGCATCTCGGGGGTCTGCGGACGCGTCCCGGGCGCGGGCCGCCGGGCGCATTGTCCCGGGGCCTGTGCACCGCAAGTGCGCGCTGGTCACGCTTACGAACAGCAGCTCAGGCCACGCTTCAGTGCACTGGTCACATTTCCGTGCATCGACCTCCGAAGGGTGCCGGCTTGGGGGGTCACGCGAGCTGGGGCCGGTGAGCCGGGCGCGGCACGTCACGGCATACGGGTGTCCTCCGGTGGACAGGGCGCGGGAGGTGCCCAAGGGTGGCCGGATGCGTGGACCGGCGACGACCAGGCGTCCGGTGGCGGTGGAGGGCGACGGGATCACGCGCTCGGTGGGGTCGAGGGCGACGAGATCACGCGCTCGGTGGGGGTGGCTGGCGACGGGACCACGCGCTCGGTGGGGGTGGGAGACGTCGCGACGAGACGTTCGGTCGCGAGAAGGGGAGGGGGCAGGGCTGAGGTCGGGGCGGCCGACCCCCCTGCGCCGTCCGCCCCGACCTCACTGTGCGCCGCGCCGCTCGCCCCCGAGCGGCCCCCTGGGCGCCGTCGGATCAGTTGCCCGGAAGGACCCGACACCCGTATGACGTCGCGTCGCCCCGGACCGTTGCACGACTTTGCCAAGTTGTGACCTTCGGATCCGCAACGGGCCCGATCGGGACGCGGCGGGCACCGATCGACGCGCCCGTGCGTCATACCCTCAGCGACCAGAGAGGTGATCCATGACCAGCACGACCATGCGTCCCGTCCGCCGCCGGAGCGCCCTGGCCGCCGGGGTCCTGGCCCTGGCCCTGCTCGCCGGCTGCGGCAGCCAGGAGACCCCGGAGGAGCCCGGCTCGACCGGCGACGCCGCCCCCACGACCGAGGAACCCACGACCGAGGAACCCACCACCGAGGAGCCCACCGTGCAGCCCACCCCGTCCGACGACACCGGCGCCACCCCCGTCCCGCCCCAGGCGGCCCTGCCGACCGGCCCGGTGCCGCCGGCGGTGGCCGAGCGCCCGCAGGTCCGGAAGGCGGTCGCCGACCTGGCCCAGCGCCTCGGGGTCGAGGAGAGCGCGGTCACCGTCGCCGGCCACCGCGAGGTGACCTGGCGCGACGGGTCCCTCGGCTGCCCCGAGCCGGGGATGATGTACACCCAGGCGCTGGTGCCGGGCGAGCAGCTGGTCCTCGAGGTCGACGGCAAGCTGTACGCCTACCACGCCGCCACCGGCCGGGACTTCAGCTACTGCGCCAACCCGCAGGAGCCGGCTCCGGGCGGGGCCACCTCCACGATGTGACCCGCCCGAGCCGACCGACGGCCGACGGCCCGGGTCGCGCGGGTCAGGCCGGCGGGCGCAACGTGATGATCTGCAGCGCGTGACCGACCGGCCCGTGCTGGTCGTGCAGCGTCGTGTGGTTGGCGCCGACGCCGGTCGGGCCCCACTCGACGGTCACGTCGAGCCCCACCCACGGCCCCTCGGGGGTGCGGTGGAAGTGCAGCGTCAGGTCGGTGTTCGGGAAGACGTACTCGCCGGGCCGCGCCCGCACCGCGACACCGTTGGCGGTGTCGACCAGCCCGACGAACCGCGCCAGGCCCGACGACTCCTCGTCCTCGACGAGCGGGTGCTCGGTGCGCAGCCACACCTTCGCCCGTCCCGGCCGCCACCCCGGCACGTGCCGGAACTCCACGCTGGAGATGAAGCCCCCCGGCCAGGTCGCGGCCATGTGGTCGGAGACCGGCACGGTCTCCGGGTCGGGCATCGGCTCGCTCTCGGTCACCGCCACGGCGGAGGTGTCCTGCCGGCTCAGCCGCCACGCGGTGGCGCGGATGACGTCGCGGCCGCCGGCGCTGGCCGTCGCCTCCAGCAGCTCGATGGTGCGGCCGGGCCGCAGCGTGCGGACCCGGATCGTCGTCTCCTCGGCGTGGATCATCCCGAGGATGTCGAAGCTCACCTGGGCCAGCTGCAGGTCCTCGCGCGGCTCGTGGCGCTCCAGCTCGTGGACGACGAGCCCGGAGACCGGCGCCATGTGCTGCTCGCGGTCCGACCAGGCCCCCTGCACGTGGATCGTCGGCTGGTAGACCCCGTCGCCGAGGTAGCGGTAGTAGGCGTCGGAGTCTGTGGGCAGCGTCACGGCGCCAGCATAGGAAAGAGGCACACTGGAGGTGTGACCACCTCCATCTCCGACCTCGCGCGGCAGCATGCCCCCGCGTGGGCGCGGGTGGCCCGCGAGGTCCTCGACACCCCGTACCCCTACGCCTCGGGCCACGTCGCCCTGGGTCCGGACGACACGGACGTCACCCCGCACCGGCTGCACCCCGCCTTCCACGGGGCCCTCGACTGGCACTCGTCCGTGCACATGCAGTGGTCGCTGCTCACCCTGCTGGACCGGTATGACGAGGCGCTCGCCGAGGCGGGTGAGGCGGGTCCGGCGCTCCGTATGCTGTGCAGCCGCCTGACCGAGGCCCGGCTCGCCGCGGAGGTCGACTACCTCTGGTCCCGGCCGGCGTTCGAGCGGCCGTACGGCTGGGCCTGGGCGGCGATGCTCGTGGCCGCGGCCTACCGCTCCGAGCGGGCCGAGTCCACCGGCTGGGCCATCGCGCTGGAGCCGCTGGGTGAGGTCATCGCCCAGCACACCGTCGACTGGCTGCCCCGGCAGGTCTACCCGGTGCGGCACGGCAAGCACCAGAACGACGCGTTCGCGCTGGCCCTGCTGCTCCAGGCCTTCGGCGAGCTCGGGCGGGAGGACGTCGTGGCGGCCGTGCGCCGGCGGGCGCTGGAGTGGTTCGGCCACGACACGTCATACGACACCCGGACCGAGCCCAGCGGCACGGACTTCCTGTCGCCGGCCCTGTGCGAGGCCGAGCTGATGCGGCGGGTGCTGCCTGCGGGGGAGTTCCGGGCCTGGCTGGCGGGGTTCCTGCCCGGGCTGGGTGAGGGGGCGCACCCGCAGCTGCTCGGCGTGCCGGAGATCCGGGACGCCACGGACGGGCAGCTCGTCCACCTGGCCGGGTTGGGCCTGTCCCGCGCCTGGCAGCTGCGCCAGCTGGCGCCCCACCTGGAGCCGGCGGCGGCCGAGGTCGTCCTGGGCGCGGCGGACAAGCAGGTCGAGGCGATGCTGCCGCTCATCACCGAGGGCGACTTCATGGCCACGCACTGGCTGGTCAGCTTCGCCCTGCTGGCCACCGGCCACGCCGGCTGACCGGCGTCGCGGCTAGGGCGTCGCCGTGGCGTCCGACTGGGACGTCGGCGCCGAGGACGAGGTGGCGTCGCTGGTCTCGCCGGCCGGCCTGAGCCGGTAGAGCTCCCCGGTGTCGGAGGTCGTCCACAGCGACCCGAAGGCCAGCACGGTCGAGGCGTCCGAGGTGACCTCGGCGATGACGACGCGCTCGAGCATCTCCATCGTCGTGGCGTCGAAGACCTCGAGGGTGCCCTCGGGGGTCCGGATGTAGACGAGGTTGCCGGCGGTGTAGAGCGAGCCGCGGGACCTGGCCGGGCCGGTCGCGACGGCGGCGTCGGCCTCGCCGGTCGACCGGTTGATCCGTGCGGTCCCCCCGTCGTACCCGACGAAGACGTACCCGCCGGCGGCGACCGTGTGCGCGCCGGGCAGGCCGCCGATCCGGGACACCACGGCGCGCGCCCCGGGGTCGATCTTCAGCACCTCGCCGGTGTCGGGGCAGGCGACCCACAGCGAGTTGTCGGTGGCGTCCACGGCGACGCAGCGGGCGCCGAGCTCGATCGGCTGGCCGACGGAGTTGTCCGCGTGGCTCACCCCGACCAGCTGGGTGCCCCCGGCGACGAGGAACCAGGCGTGCTCGAACGCCATGGGGATGAGGCGCTGCTCGGGCGTCTTCTCGATGTTGAGGCGCGCGGTGACCGTGCCGGTGGTGGGGTCGATGCGCGTCACGACACCATCCTGGCCGGCGCAGGTCCAGAGGATGTTGCCCACACCGCCGAAGCCGTGGCACGGTTCGTCGGCCGTGGTGGTGACCTTGTTGACGACGGTGTTGGTCGCGGGGTCGACCTGGGCCAGGGCTCCGCTGCCCTGCTTGACCCACACCGCGCCGCCGGCGGCGACGACCGCGACCGGCTCGGGGAGCGGGATCACCTGCTCCACCTTCTTCTCCACCGGCACCGGGGGCTTCTGGTTGGGGATGGAGGCGACGACCGGTGGGGCCGGCCGGGGGACCGTCGGCTGGGCCGCGGTGCTGGCAGCCGGGCGGGAACCGGCGACGGAGGGCCGCGGCCCGACCTGGGCGGCGACGCCAGTGCTCGGCACCGGTGGCGCGGGCGTCGAGGTCGTCGTCCCGGCGCCGGACGTGGTCACCGCCGGTGCGTCCTCCGGCGCCTGTCGGGGCCGGCCCATGCCCCCGTCCGTGGTGCCCGTGGGAGCCTCCGACACGGTGCCCTCGGTGGGTCCGGCGACCTCTCCCCGGGGCGCGGGCTCGGCCGCCACCGGGAACCTGGCTCCCGAGCTCTCCCGGGTGCTCCTGGCGTCGATCCCGGGCACGACGACGTCATCCGGGGGCGGGGCGCAGCCGGATGCCAAGAGAAGCGTCGCGACGATGCTCGCGGCCACCGTCGCGACGCGTCCGTTTCGCCGCGACATCAGGGTCCTGTCGGTGGAGCGAACGCTGTCGCGCCAAGCGTGTACCCGGGCAGGTTGTGCGGTCAAGGACTTGAACGACTTGAACGACTTTCGTCCGGGCGGGCTCCGGCACGACCGGTGACCGCCCGTCACCAGGGATGACGAGGGCCCGCCCCCCGGGGGAGACGGGCCCTCGCTCGTTCGGGTCGGTCAGCCGACCACGAGCCAGTCGGCGAACCGGCCGTTGAGCAGGATCTCGACGGCGCGGGTCACCGCGACCGGGCCACCCAGGAGGGTGGTCTGCTGCGGCGACAGCGCGTCGAGCTCGGCCATCGTCACCTCAGGCACGCCGTCCGGCCGGGTGAGCAGGACCGGGATGCCCTCGGCGCCGGCGTAGGCCGAGCCGGCCAGGGCGTCGGGGAAGTTGGCACCGGACGCCACGAGCACGTTCGGGGCGTCGATGCCGGTCCCGATGGCCTGCGAGATCGCCACGGCGGTCTCGTACCGGTCCGCGCCGGCGATGCGCCGCTCGGCCCCGAGCGCCGCGAACACCGCGTCGCTGACCGCGACCGGGCCGCCCAGCACCACGACCTCCAGGTCGGGGTTGGTGAAGTGGGCCAGGGCAGCGGCCGTCGCGGCCGGCACGCCGTCGGGCCGGGTCAGCAGCACCGGCACGCCCTCGTGACCGGCCAGGGCCGACCCGGCGAGCGCGTCGGGGAAGTCGGCGCCGCTCGCGACGTAGACCCGCGGCGTGTCCGCCGGGAACCGGGTCGCGATCGCCGCGGCCGTGCCGTACCGGTCCGGCCCGGCCACCCGCTCGACGTCGTAGCTCTGGGCCAGCGTGGCCTCGACCGCCGGGGACACCGCTGCCGGGCCACCGATGATGACGACCTGGGCCGGCTGCAGGACCGCCAGGGCCTGCGCCGTGGCGGGCGGCAGCGCGCCCGGACGGGTCAGCAGCACCGGGGCGGGGGAGCCGTCCAGCCCCACCGCCGGGGCCGGCGCGCTGCCCGGGCACCCGGCGGCCGACGCCAGGGCGTCGGGGAACTGCGCCCCTGTGGCGATGCAGACCGTGTGCACCTGCGCCGGGTCGTACCGCATCGCGATCGCCGCGGCGGTCTCGTAGCGGTCCTCGCCGTACCAGCGGTCGACACCCGGGAGGATGCTGACCAGGGTGCGTGCCACGACCTCGGTGCCGACGTTGTACCGGACCGCCCCGAGGTAGCGGGTGCCGTACTCCAGCCCCGCCCAGTCGAGGGTGACCGGCTGCGGGACCGCGGTCGCGCCGGTGAACGTCGCCGGGGTCACCGTGAGGTTGCCCTCGTCGGTGGACGGCACCGTCCAGACGTGGACCGGCACGTCCGCGGTGGCGCCCGCGGGGGCGTCCCAGTAGTCGATCGCCAGGAAGTAGGTCCCGGCCACCGGGTCATGGAGCGTGATGCTCTCGTCGGACCCCGGGGTGCCGCTGAGGTCGACGAAGAAGCCGTCGGGATCGAACAGGTAGAGGTCCATGTCGGTCCCCGGCACCGAGACCTCCGCGTCGAAGACCGACACCCGCAGGACGGTGGTGCCCGCGGGCACCGGGACCGCGATGACGGCGTCCTGGAACGACGGGCCGCCGCTGGGCCCGTCGGACACCGGCTGGGCCACCGTGACCTCGGACGGCACGAGTCCCTCGACCGAGGCGGTGAAGGTCTCCGGACCGCCGGGGACCACCTCGGTGCCGAGTGTCCCGTAGGCGCCGTAGCCGGTCACCTCGTCCGGCGCCGCCAGCGCCTTCGGCAGGACGGCGATGGCGCTGCGCACCCGGTGGGCGTCGCTGACCCAGGTCAGGGCGCCGAACGTGTACGCGTCGAGGGTCGCGGTGTCCTGCACCTGGAAGTGGACGTGGTAGGTCGCCGAAGCACCCGGTGCCACCGTGATCGAGGTCGGTTCGACCGTCACCGTCACGCCGGACGGCTGCTCGACCTCGACCGTGTAGGTCTCGGTGACCTCCGAGACGCTGGTCACCGTGCGGGTCACCGTCTGGGTGCCGGTCAGCGACCCGATGGCGATGGACGGGTAGTTGAGGTCGCTCGGATCGGTCGTCTCGCCGCAACCGGTGATCTCGCCGATGGCGCAGACGTAGTTGGTCCAGTCCTCGATGTCCGCGTCGTAGACCAGGCCCACGTCGAAGGCCTCCGCGGGTTGGACCTCACCGGCGCCGTAGTCGAGGGGCGTGGCGGGCGCACCCCCTCGGGTGATGGGGTCACCGTCGTCCATGGTCTGTCGGGCGGTCGTCATCAGGGCCGACTTGATCGCCGCCGGGCTCCAGTCGGGGTGGGCCTGCCTGACGAGCGCGGCGATGCCGGCGATGTGCGGCGACGACATGGACGTGCCGGAGATCTGGGCGAACGTCGGCTCGCCGGTCTCCGGGTGGACCCCGTAGGCCGCGGCGACGTCGACACCCGGCGCGGTGATGTCCGGCTTGAGCAGATCACCCTCGCCGGCCAGGGCCGGCCCGGTCGAGGAGAAGTCCGCCATCTGCGGGGCGTTGACCACGGTGTTCGTGGTGACCGAGATGCTGCCCGTGGGGGCCTCGGTGCCCGCGGCGTACGCCTTGACCTCCGCGCCGTCCTCGGCGGTGAGGTGGGTGGCCGGCACCGGGTAGAAGATCGCCAGCAGCGAGGTCGCGCCGCCCGGGGCGTTGACCAGGACCATGGCGATCCCGCCGGAGTCGGCGACCTCCTGGGCCTTGTCGACCAGGGCGTGCTCGCCGCGGGTACAGACGACGATCTTCCCGGCGGCACCGGCGTCGTCCACGGTGCCAGGACCGCACAGGTCGGCCTCGGCAGCCGTGGCGCCCGCTGCGGGGATGCTCTCGGCGTTGACGAGCTCACCGTCGACCGGGCCGCCGTAGCCGACACCGGTGTACGACGCGTCGTTGCCGAGGGTCAGGACGTTCTCGGCTCCTCGGTCGTGGGTGCTGGCGGCCACCGTCATCGTCCAGGGGCTGTTGTGCTCGACCGTCGACGGGCCCAGGTCCCCGTCGTTGCCGGCCGACGCGGCGACGAAGACACCCGCGTCCGCCGCGATCAGGAAGGCGAACTCGACCGGGTCCAGGACGGTGTCCCGAGAGCCACCGATCGAGAAGTTGATGACGTCGACACCGTCCACGACCGCGTCCTCCACCGCGGCGAGCGATCCCGCGTCCCAGGCGAAGGCCCGGCCCGCGCCGTCGTCCCAGGCGACCTTGTAGACGGCGATGTGGGCCCGTGGCGCCATACCGGAGGCGACACCCATGTCGTTGCCGTCGATGGTGATCTCGACCCCGTTGTTCCCCGCCGCCGTGGACGCCGTGTGACTGCCGTGCCCGTTACGGTCCCGGGCCGAGGGGAAGTCGAACGAGGTGTCGTTGCCGAACTCCTCGCCGTAAACCCTGGCGCCGACGATCTTGTTGTTGCACTCGAAGCTGCCGTACTCGTCGGTGCCGAAGTCGCAGGCCCCGGTCCAGTCGTCCGGGGGAGCGGGCATCCCCTCGTCCGAGAAGCTGGGGTTGTTCGGGTCGATGCCCGTGTCGAGGACGCCGACGACGATCCCGGCGCCGGCGCTGCCGGCGCCGCCGAGCTCGGTCTCCCAGACACCTCCCTCACCGCGGAGGCGGAGGTAGTCCGGCGTCTGCACGGTGTCCAACCGCCGCGGCTGGTTCTCCCACACGTTGAGGACGTTGACGTCCTTGCGCAGGTGCTGCGCCTCAGCCGGGGTGAGCTCGATCGCGACCCCGTTGAAGACCACCTCGTACTCGGCGACCACACGCTCCTGGGTCAGGCGCAGCGAGCGGAGCGCGCTCTGTCGTCGCGTCTCGAGGTGCGCGAGGTAGGCCCGGGACCGGGCGCTGCTGACGTCGACCTTCTCCCCCTCGCGGGGCTTCGTGGCCGCCAGGCCGCGGACACCCCCGTCGTAGGCGGCCAGGGGTTGGTCCCTGAACTGGACGATGTACGTCCTCGTCTCGCTGTCGGCAAGCTGCGGCGCCGCGGCGGAGACCGCGGCGCCGTACGTCAGCGGGGTGATGAGGGCCGTGGCGGCGGCGAGGGCGACCAGACGCCGTTTCCGCCAGGGCGTTGGTGATGTCACGGGGGGCCCCTCTCTGCTCAGCCGCGACCGGGGCCGGCGCACGACAGGGAGCCCCCGGGGTGCCGGACCCGCCCACGAACTCGTCTGGTGGGAACCACCCTGTCGGGGTCCGGCGATTTGTCAAGGGTCTGGACTTCCGCACATGACGAGGGCCCGCCTCCCCGGGGGGAGACGGGCCCTCGCGGACCTCAGGCGTGTGCCGTCAGGTCAGTTGAGCGCGGGCGCGCCGGTGGTGACCGACACCAGGGTCCGGCCCAGGGCGTCGGTGCCGTTGGAGTACGTCACCGCACCCAGGTAGCGGTCGCCCGGGTTCAGACCGGTCCAGTCCACCGTCACGTCGACGGTCCCGCCGATGGTGGCGGTCGCCGACGTCGGGTCGACCGTGAGGTTGCCCTCGTCGTCCGACGGGACGGCCCAGACGTGCGTCGGGACCGTGGTCGTCGCGCCTGCCGGGGCGTCCCAGTAGTCGATGACGATGTAGTAGTTCCCCGGCTCGGGTGCGTCGATCGTGATGCTCTCGTCGGAGCCCTCGGACCCGCTGACGGCGAAGAGCTGCCCGGCGCTGTTGGCGAGGTACAGGTCCATGTCGGTCCCGTCCGTCCCGATCTCGGAGTCGAAGATCGACACCCGCAGCGTGGTCGTGCCCTCCGGCACGGTGAACGGCTCGACCGCGTCGATGACGGTCCCGCCGCCCTGCTCGCCGTCGGACACGGGCTCGATGACGTGCACGTCGGAGGCCACCAGGCCGCGGACGCCCAGCTCGAGGTCGCCCTCGTAGCCGGTCGTCACGGTGTAGCCCTGCGTGCCCTCGACGCCCTCACCGGAGACCTCGTCCGGGAACGCCACCTCCGCCGGCTGCACCGCGATCGGGCTCTCGACGACGATGTCGCCGTTCACCAGGCGCAGCTGGCCGAAGGTGTACTGACCCGCCGGCGCGGAGGTCACCGAGATGGTGACCTCGTAGCTCGCCGAGCCACCCGCCGGGACCTCGAGGACCTCCGGCGACACCGTGACATCTGTGCCCTCGGGGGCCTCGATGTCGAAGGTGTAGGTGCCACCCTCGCCCGTCACGTCCGTGACCGTGCGGGTGACCGTCTGGGTCCCCGCGAGGTCACCGATCGCGATGCTCGGGTAGTTGAGGTCGCTCGCGTCGATGTCCGGCAGCTCGGCGCAGGTCGGCGCGGAGAACGCCAGCTCCCACTGGTCGATGGCGCAGGCGTAGGCCGCCCAGTCGATGATGTCCGAGTCGTAGACCAGGCCCGGGTTGTAGGCCAGGCCCGGCCGGACCTCACCGGCGCCGTAGTCCAGCGGCGTCGCGTCCGCGCCGGAGCGCTGGATCGGCTGGCCGCTGTCCATGGTGTCCCGGGCGGTCGTCATCATCGCCGACTTGATCGCCATCGGGCTCCAGTCCGGGTAGGCCTGCTTCATCAGCGCGGCGAGGCCGGCGATGTGCGGGGCGGACATGGAGGTGCCGGAGATCTGGTTGAACGTCGGCTGGTTCGGGTCGTCGTGGTCGCCGTGGTAGGCCGCGGCGATGTCGACACCCGGGGCGGTGATGTCCGGCTTGAGCAGGTCACCGCCACCGGCCAGGGCCGGGCCGTATGACGAGAAGCCGGCCATCTCCGGGGCGTCCACCGGGTCGGTGGACTGGTCGGAGATCCGGGCCACGGGGCGCGCGGACTCCTCCGCGTAGGCCTTGACCGCGGTGCCGTCGGTGCCGTTCAGGTGGATCGACGGGACCGAGTGGAAGTCCGCGTTCAACGACTCGGCGTCCGTGTTGTTCGCCTGGACCATGCCGATGCCGCCGGACTCGAAGACCTCCTGGCTCTTCTCCACCCGGGCGTTCTCGCCGCGGGTGCAGATGACGATCTTGCCGGCCGCAGCCGCGTCGTCGACCGAGCCGAGCAGGCACAGGCTCGACTGGGCGCCGGTGAAGCCCTCGGCCGGGATGTCCGCGGCGTCGACGAGCTCGCCGAAGACGCCGGAGCCGTTGCCCACGCCCTCGAAGGTCTGGGCGTCCTCGCCCGGGAACATCGTGAGCAGCTCGTCCTCCACCGCGGTGCCCACCGCAACCGGGCCGCCCAGCAGGGCGACACGGGCCGGGTTGAGCCGGCCCAGCTCGGCCGCAGCGGCGTCGGGCAGGGTCTCCGGCCGGGTCAGCACGACCGGCACGCCGCGGGAGCCGGCGAAGGCCGCACCCGTCAGCGCGTCGGGGTAGTCGGCGCCGCTGGCGACCAGGGTGAGGTCGAGGTTCTCCCCGAACTCCGCCGCGATCGCCGCGGAGGTCTCGTACCGGGTCTCGCCGTAGATGCGCGCGGTGGCGCCCAGGGCGGCGTAGGCGGCGTCGGAGACGGCGACCGGGCCACCGAGGACCACGATGTTCTCCGGCTCCAGGTACTCGATCGCCTGGAGCGTCACCGCCGGCACGCCGTCCTTCTTGGTCAGCAGGATCGGCGCGTTGTCGCGGCTGGCGAGCGGGCCACCGGACAGGGCGTCGGCGAAGGAGTCACGCATACCAGTCGCGACGTAGACCGTGTCGGTGGTCGCCGGGTCGTGCTCCATGGCCAGCTTCGCGGCGGTCGCGTAGCGGTCCTTGCCCTGGATCCGGGTCACGTCGTAGCCCGCGGCGACGAGCTGGTCCTCCACGGACTGGCCGACGGCGACCGGGCCACCGAGGATGACGACCTGGCTCGGCTGCAGCTTCTCCAGGGCGTCGATGGTCGGCTGCGGCAGCGCGGTGGGCTGGGTCAGCAGGACCGGCGTGGGGCTGTCGTTCCAGAGACCCTCGGCCGCGCCGAGCCCGCCGGCGACACCGGCGGCGGCCGTCAGGGCGTCGGCGAAGTCACGGCCGGTGGAGATGTAGACCTTCTCCACCGGGGCGACGTACTCGTCGGCGATCGCGGCCGCGGTGGCATAGCGGTCGTCGCCGTACCACCGCTCGACGCCGTCGCCGCCCACGGTCACGGTCATGTCCGCACCGCGGTTGTGGGTGCTGGCCGCGACCGTCGTGGTCCACGGGGCGTTGTGGGCCACCGAGGACGGGCCGTCGGTGTCACCCTCATTGCCGGCCGACGTGGCGACGAAGATCCCGGCCTGCGCGGCGATCAAGAAGGCGACCTCGTCGGCCGTGACGACGTACTCCCGCGAGCCGGAGATCGAGTAGTTGATGACGTCGACACCGTCCTCGACCGCCTGGTCGATGGCGGCGACGAGGCCCGCGCTGGTGCCGGACCCGGTCCCGCTGGCGGTCATCCACAGCGCCTTGTACACGGCGATGTGCGCCTGCGGCGCCATGCCGCTGGCCTCGCCCAGGGAGATGCCGTTGATCTGCAGCGGCACGCCGTCGTTGCCGGCGGCGGTGCCGGCGGTGTGGCTGCCGTGGCCGTTCATGTCCCGGGCCGACAGGTAGTCGTAGGCCGTGGTGTTGCCGAACTCGCTGCCGTAGAAGCGGGCCCCGACGATCTTGTTGTTGCACTCGAAGGTGCCCCAGTCGTCGGTGCCGAAGTCGCAGGTGCCGGTGAACGTCTCCGGCGGGGCGGGGATGCCCTCGGGGGCGAAGCTCGGGTTGTTCGGGTCGATGCCGGTGTCGATGACGCCGACGACGATGCCCTCACCCGCGTTGTCGGGGCCGCCGAACTCGGTGTCCCACACGCCGTTCGGGCCGGTGAGGCCCAGGTAGTCCGGGGTCTGGACGGTGTCCGCGTAGCGGATCTCGTCCTCCCAGACGTTGACGACCGAGTCGAGCTTCTTGAGGTGGTAGAGCTCGGACTCGGTCAGCTTCACGGCCATGCCGTTGAACGCGACGTCGTACTCGGCCACGAGGCGGTCGGCGTCGACGCCGATGGCGTCGAGGGTCCGGTCGCGCTGGGTGTCGAGGTACTTCGCGTAGGACCGGGCCGCGCTCGCCCCGGTGTCGACCTTCTGGCCGGTCCCGGGCTTCGTGGCCGCATAACCACGAATGCCGCCGTCGTAGGCGGCAATCGGCTTGTCCTTCAGCTGCACGATGTAGGTCTTCTGCTCGCCGTCCCCGATCTGCGGCGCCGCGTTCGCGACGGTGGCGCCGAAGGCCAAGGGGGCGACCACGACCGTCGCGGCGGAGAGGGCGACCAGGCGCCGTCCACCGTGAGAGGGAGTGAATCGCACGGAGAAATCTCTTCCTGTCTGTTGAGTGTTTGATCCCCGGGCACGTGAGGGCAGGGGCCCCTCGCGTGACGGTGACGCCGTGAGTCTGGTTGGCCGCACCGACAATGTCCATGGACTTGCCCAAGTTGTTACCAACCTGCCCACAGGTGTTCACCGGCATACAGTCGCCCTGTGCTGGAGCGCCGGACCCTGCTCGCCGAGACCGTGCTGGTCCTCGGTGTCAGCCTGGGCGCCTCCGCCGTCTGGTCCGTGCTCTCGCTCATCCGCAAGCTCACCGCGCCGGTGCCGCTGTCCGCCCAGACCACCGCGATGAACACCTCCACGGTGCCCGACCGGCCCTGGCTCGACCTCGCCTACCAGCTGGCCGGGATCGCGCTGGCGCTGGTGCCGGTCGTGCTGGCGCTGCACCTGCTCGCCCGGGACCGCCCCGACGCCCGGCTGCGGATGGGCCTGGACCTCACCCGCCCCGGCAGGGACGTCCTCGGCGGTATGACGCTCGCCGCCCTCGTCGGCATCCCCGGCCTCGGTCTCTACCTGGCCGCACGGGCCCTGGGGATCAACACGACGATCTCGGCGGCCAACCTCGCGGACGTCTGGTGGGCGGTGCCGGTGCTCGTCCTGGCCGCGGCCCAGAACGCGGTGCTGGAGGAGGTCGTCATGGTCGGCTACCTGTTCACCCGGTGGCGCCAGGCCGGCTGGTCGACCCTCACGATTGTCGTGACCTCGGCGGCCATCCGCGGGACCTACCACCTCTACCAGGGGTTCGGCGGCTTCCTGGGCAACCTAGCCATGGGGCTGTTCCTGGGCTGGGTCTACACCCGGACCCGGCGGGTGATGCCGCTCGTCGTCGCCCACTTCCTCCTCGACGTCGTGGCGTTCGTCGGCTACGCGGTCCTCGGCCCGCACGTCGACTGGCTCTGAGGTCCCCGCCGAGGGCGGCACGGTAGCGTGACGGTGCCGTTCGGGAAGGGACCATGGTCGAGGCGATCAACGAGTTCATCCAGGCGCACGCGGGCGCCCCGTGGGTGCTGCTCGTCGTGGCCGCCCTGTGCTTCGTCGACGGGATCATCCCCCCGCTGCCCAGTGAGTCCGTCGTCGTCGCGATGGCCGCGGTGGGGGCGGCCGTGGGCGAGCCGAACCTCGTGGTCCTGGGCGTGGTCGCCGCGGTGGGTGCCTTCGGAGGCGACCAGACGGCATACACGATCGGGCGGCACAGCCCGCTCCGGCGACTGGCGGAGAGCACCCGGCCCAGGGTGCAGCGGGCCATGACGCGGGCGCGCACCGAGCTGGCGCGGCGCGGGGCGGTGATCATCATCGCGGCGCGGTACGTCCCGGTCGGGCGCATCGCGGTGAACTTCAGCGCCGGGGCGCTGCGCTACCCCCGCCCGCGCTTCGTCCTCTTCGACTCCATCGCGGCCACCAGCTGGGCCGCCTACTCCGTGGCGCTCGGTGCGCTCGCCGGGACCTGGGTCGAGGACAACCCGCTGCTGGGCGCCGCCGTGGCGGTCGCTCTCGCGATCGTCCTCGGTTCGCTCCTGGACCGGGTGATCCAGCGGTGGAGCCGGCGCCGGGACCCCGCGGTGACCAGCACGGACGCCGAAAGCACACCAAATTCTGAGAAACCTCTCACGAATTCTTGACTAACTCTTGACCTACGACTTGGAAGGGCCATACGCTGCGGCGATCGAGGGAGCGGGTGACGAGGGTCAGCGCGACCAGGACACCATCAGCCTTCCGCTGAGGGGGAGCCTGGCCGCAGTTGACATCCTTGGCGGCGCGATCCGCGGCCGGCGGGTTACCGTCCCGGGTGAGGGACCGGGACGATGCACCTGCCGGCCGCGGATGTCGTTCCGGAGTCTGGTGCTCCCGGTCCGCCCCGCCGATCGGGCCGTGGCGCCCGCAGGTGAGGGGGTCTTCACCGGGTCCTCACCGGCCTCTCATCAGGCCCGCCTAGAGTCTGGGGACGAGGGAGACCCTGTGACGACGAGGACGGTGTGCACGTGCGTGTTCCGATGACGATGGCGGTGGCGGCGGCGGCGGCCCTGCTGCTGGCCGGCTGCGGCGGTGACGAGGAGCCGACGCTCGAGGGCGTGAGCGTCCCCTCCGACACCGCGGAGGCGACGGGCGGTCCCGCGCCCGACGGTGCCGCTGCGACCACGTCCCGTCCTCGCGCGACGATCACCCCCACGACCCGGGAGCCGCTGCCCGAGGTGAAGGCCGGCGACTGCACCGGGAGCTTCGAGGGCGGCGTGGCCGACGACGACGTCGTGGTGCCGGCGGGCGAGACCTGCGAGCTCAGCGACGTCCGGATCAGCGGCAACATCATCGTGAACGAGGACGGCACCCTCCGCGCCACCGAGGTCTTCGTCGACGGCAACATCCAGGCCGACGGGCACCGCGTCGTGTCGGTGGCCTCCTCGACGGTCACCGGCAACATCCAGCTCGAGGACGGCTTCGCCGCCACGGTCGACAAGGTCCAGGTCGACGGCGACCTCCAGTCGGAGGGCAACACCGGGTTGCAGGTCTTCCAGGACAACCGCATCGGCGGCAACCTCCAGTGCGAGGGCAACGACCCGGCGCCGACCGGCACCGGGAACGAGGTCGCGGGCGACAAGGAAGGTCAGTGCTCCGCCCTCTGACCCGCCGCCGCCCCGCCCCGCCCGCACCCTCACGACCGAGCGTCTCGACCCGACGCTTCCACCCCTGACCGGACGCCACCACCCCTGACCGAACACCCGAAAGCGACCTCTCCACCCCGGACCGGACACCCGAAACCGACCTCTCCACCCCCGACCGGACACGCAGAACGACGCAGCTGTGCCGACGCAGTGGAGCAGGGCCGGTGACCGGATGCTGCCGCGACACAGGCCGGGATCGGTGACACAGAAGAAGCCGCACGGTCAGGCCGGGCTCTGTAGGTGACGCGTTCGGGGCCCCGGCGCACGGAAGCGTTGGCAGGACACGCCTACGAACAGCTGCACCGACCACGCAAGCGTGCTCTGGGCACAGGAAGCGTGGTCTGGGATGCTCGGCGAGGTCAGGGGGCGGAGGTCTCGACGTCCTGGGCGCAGATCCGGGCCATCTCGGCCAGGTAGTCCTCCAGCGGGCCGAGGCCGACCTCGGCGCGCCGCTCGTCCACGGATTCCTCGTCGGCCAGCGGAGCGACCTGCACCTCGCCGTCGGCGGTGCAGCCGACCTGGGTGCCGTAGGTCTGCGGCTCGCCCTTGCCCACGGCCACGCGGTCGGTGAGGTAGGCGAGGTTGCCGGGGGAGGCGTCGCCCCGCGCGACCGCCTCGCGGATCAGCTCGAGCGCCTGCTCCTGGAACTCCGGGTCGTGGTCGGCGTGCTGCGCGATCGCCCAGGCCGCGTCCTCCCCGTCCTCGCCGACGAGCGAGATCGTGGGCCAGCCGTGCTCGGCGACGATCTCCTTGAGCCGCTCGGTCCGGGCGCGGTCGTCGCCGATCGCGCCCTCTATCCGCTCGGCCTGGTCCTCCTCGAGCATCGCGACCAGCTCGTCGTGCAGCTGCTGGTTGAACTCCTGCGCCGGCGCAGCGGTCGTCGTCGCGGCAGCGTCGCCAGCCGGCGGGTCCTCCTCCCCGGAGGCGCCGCAGCCCGCCAGGACGAGGACGATCAGGGTCGCGACAACGGCTCGCACGGCTCTCCTCCGGTCGGGGCAGCGACCAGTCTGACCCGGCCCCCCGGCACACCGGAACCCCCGCGCGGACCCTGCGCTCGTCATACGGGTCCGGCCTGGCACCCTGGGGTGCCATGCGGATCACCTGGCAGTCCCTCGGGGGCAACGCCGCGCTGGTGCGCCGGTTCCTCAACGTCTGGCCGCCGTTCCTGTTCAGCGGGATCGTCGTCGAGGAGATCAGCGACGACTTCCGCCGGGCGCGGGTGTCGCTGCGCAAGCGGTTCCTGACCCGGAACTACGTCGGCACCCTGTTCGGCGGGTCGCTGTTCGCGATGACCGACCCGTTCTGGATGGTCATGGTGCTGCGCAACCTCGGCGACGACTACGTCGTGTGGGACAAGGCGGGGGAGATCGAGTTCGTCTCGCCGGGGCGGGAGACCGTCTACGCCGAGTTCGAGGTGACCGACGAGCTCCTCGACCACCTGCGCGCCGAGGCCGCCGACGGGAGCAAGGTGCTGCACTGGCTGGAGACGGACATCCGGACCGCCGACGGGACCCTGGTGGCCCGGGTGCGCAAGCAGCTCTACGTGCGGCGCCGTCGCGAGGCAGGCAAGGTGAGGACATGAGCGATCCCGAGGTCACCGTCGAGCAGAACACCGAGCGCCACCGCTTCGAGGCCCTCGTGGAGGGCAAGGTGGCCGGGTTCATCACCTACCGGTCGACCGACGACGAGGTCGAGCTGCAGCACACCGTCGTCAAGCCCGACTACGAGGGCCGGGGCGTCGGTTCCCTGCTGGTCCGGACCACCCTCGAGCAGATCCAGGAGGCCGGCAAGAAGGTGATCCCCAGCTGCCCGTTCGTGCGCGCCTACCTCGACCGGCACCCGGAGTGGGACTCGCTGCGCGCCTCCTGAGTCAGGCCGGGAGCCAGCACAGGCAGAACGGGTGCCCCGCCGGGTCGGCGTAGACCTGGAACCGGTCGGGACCCACGTCCTCGACCTCCTTGAGTACCCGCGCCCCCAGGCCCATCACCTTCTCGTGGGCCGATGCGAAGTCGTCGACCCACAGGTCGAGGTGGACCTGCTGCCCCGGCTGGCCGTCGGGCCAGTCCGGGGCGACGTGGCCGGGCGCCCGCTGGACCCCGATCCGCGGCTCGCCGTCGACGAAGACCATGTGGAAGTCCCCGTCGTCGTCGACCGTGCCGTCGAGCACCCCCGCCCAGAACGCGCTCTCGGCGTGGACGTCCGCGGCGTCGAAGACGACCACCTGGTGGTTGATCCGCATGTCAGGCCTCCTGGAGGGGGACGAACCGGTAGTAGCCGGGGGCGCGTTCGGTCGTGTACCCGTCACCCCGGCGCGTCACCGCGGTGAGCCGCCCGGCCAGCGGCAGCACCATCCGGCCTCCCTCGGCCAGCTGCTCCACCAGGGACATGGGCAGGGTGTCCGTCTCCGCCGAGACGAGGATGCGGTCGTATGGCGCGTGCTCGGGGTCGCCCAGCACGTTGCGGTCGGCGACGCGCACCGTGGCGTTGGTCAGCCCGTCCCGCTGGAGCCGTTCGGCCGACTCCTTCACCAGGGCCTCCACCAGCTCGGTCCCGAAGACCCGCCCCTCCGGGCCCACGAGGTGGGCCAGGATCGCGGTCGTCCACCCGGAGCCGCTGCCGACGTCGAGGACCCGCTGGCCGGGCTGGACGTCGAGGAGCTCGAGCATCGCGCGCACGGTGCTCGGCTGGCTGCACGTGGAGCCGTAGCCGATGTCGAGGGCCCGGTCCTGGCCCGCGGCCCACCGCTGCCGCACGGGGAGGTAGTCGCGGCGCCGGGCCATCCGCATCGCCTCGTCGACCGTGGGGGCCATACCTCCAGTGTGCCCAGGTCAGGGCGGGGACGCACCCGTCAGCGGGTCGCGCTCGCAGTCGGCCGCGTCGCCGCAGAGCACCAGGTCGACGTCCCCGGTCAGCTCACCGCCCCCGCGCTCGCCCTCGTAGGTCACGCGCAGCCCCGACCCCCGACCGAGGTCGCCGCCGGTCCAGCGCACCTCGACGGCGAGGTAGGTCTGGTGCTCCGGGCCGGAGGCCGGGTCGCACGGCGTGCTGACGCCGTGGCTCGTGCGGTCGTACCCCTGACCCTCGAGGCTCCCGATGTCCTCGCGCTCCGGGAGCTCGAGCACCTCGGTCTGGGGCAGGGTGGCCCAGCCGGTGACCTCGAGGTTCTCCCGCTCGTCGAAGGCGACGTCGGTGATCGTGGCCTCCGCGTCGCCGGCGGTGCACAGACGGATCAGACCGGCGCCCTCGACATACGTCTCACCTGGTGCGAGCTCGCCCGCGCTGTGGCCGTATCCCAGGTCGTTCTCCTCACCCAGCCACCGCAGCTCCGGTTGCGGTCCCTGGAAGAGGACCAGGGTGAACCCGGCCGCCGATACCGCCGCGCCGAGCGCCGCAACCCACCGTGTCCTGCGTGCCATGAGCCCCCGTCCACCGCCCCACCGACTGACCGTTTCATGGAAGCAGGGCACCACCCCGTCCGGCAACCCGGGGCCCGCGAGCTGACCCCCGCACGCTCCAGGATCCGGATCGTGGAGTACCGGGTCGGCACCGCCGCCGTCGAAGGCTGACCACAACGCTTCGGATCGTGGTTGCCCTGGCAGCCACAACCCGAAGCGTTGTCGGTCAGCGCCCGTACGACGCCGCGGCAGCAGCCGGGCACAGGCGCCCGGGCCGGGTCAGGCCCTGCGGACCGGCCAGAGCAGCGGCCTGGGATCGTATGCCGTGGCGAGCCGCTGCAGCGCGACCGCGCCGGCGAGCAGGCCGACGTCACGCAGTGCCACGTCCCAGTAGTCGCCGAGCAGCACCAGGTTGAGGATGATCCCCAGGAGCCAGACGGCGACCACGGCGCCGCCCAGCCTGGGGTGCAGGGCGACGACGATGCCAGCGACGATCTCGATGATCCCCACGACGTACATCGCCTGGTCGGGCGACACCGGCAGCGGGTCGGACAGGACGGGCGCCAGGTAGCGGTCCCAGTCGACCATCCAGTTGGTGAACTTGTCGGCGCCGAACACGAGGGGTGCGACGACGAACGCCGTGCGCAGCACGAGGAAGGCCTGGTAGGCCGGGCCCTTGGCGAGGGTGCCGGCCCCGGCTCCGGTGGTGGGGTGGACGGTGTCGACCATGGTGGCTCCTTGTCCGAGGTTTCTCCCGGCCCGCCCGGGTGGCGCGGGCGTGGGAGGCTGACACCGTGTTGGTGCCGCTCGGGGCCGCCGGTCTTACCGCGGTGGGTAAGACCGGCCCCGCCGCGTGCAGCCAACAGGGCATGACCGTCCGCATCCCGCACGAGCCCCGTATGTCGGGTGGCGCGCCCGCCGAGGTGGTCGAGTGGCGCCGGCACCGGCTGGTCGAGCACGGCTTCCCCCTGGGCCTGGCCTGGCGGCTGGCCCGCCAGCAGGTCGACCTGCACGCGCTGCTGGAGCTGGTCGACCGCGGCTGCCCGCCCGAGCTGGCAGCCCGGATCCTGGCCCCGCTGGACGAGGCCGGGTGAGGTCGTGACCAGCCTCGACAACGGTGAGCGGACCGGTGACGCCCTGCGCTCCGGCGCCGGGGCCGAGCCGGAGGACTGGCTCCGGGCGCTGACCTGCGGCGGGCCCGAGCAGGTTGCCGCGCAGCGGCGCCTCCACCAGCTGATGGTCCGCGCCGCGGCGCACCAGGTGTGGCGGATGTGCGGGCTGCTACCCGACCCGTCGCCGGAGGCGGTGGACGTCCTGGCCAACCAGGCCGCCGACGAGGCGATGGCCGCGCTCCTGGCCAAGCTCGCGACGTTCCAGGGGCGGAGCCGGTTCACCACGTGGGCCTACAAGTTCGCGATCGTCCAGGCGGCCTCGGACGTGCACCGGCTGCGCTGGCAGCACCGGGAGGTCGAGCTGCGGGACCTCGAGCCGCCCGCGCCGAGCGGCGACGACCCGGAGGCGCAGGCCCAGGCGGTCGACCTGGCCGGGGCGATCGCCGGCGCGATGCACGAGGCGCTCACGCCCTCCACGCGGCGCATCGCGATCGCGCTGCTCGTCGACGGCGTGCCGATCGACGTGCTCGCCGACCGGCTGGGCACGTCCCGCGGCGCGCTCTACAAGACCCTCCACGAGGCGCGCACCCGGCTGCGCGCCGAGCTCGTGGCGCGCGGCTACCTGCTCCGGCCGCCGGCCGCCGCGACCCCCGACCACGCCGCACCCGAGGCAGGCGACCGATGAGCGCGACCCCGACCCCGCCGCACCCGAACCCGCCGTTGCCGCCCGAGGCCGTCGCGGCGCTGCTCGTCGACACCACCCCGTGGCTGTCCTGCGAGGAGTGCTTCGAGCGCCTGGAAACGTATGTCGAGGCACGCCTCGCCGGCGCGGAGCCGGACGTGGCGATGGAGCACCACCTGCAGGGCTGCGCGGCCTGCGCCGAGGAGGCGGCGTCGCTGCAAGCGCTGGTGCTGGAAGAGCCCGGCAGGTCCTGACGCGAGGCCAGGGCCCCCGTGCGGCCCCCGGTGCCGAAAACCCGTCGCCACGGGGGCGCACCATCGTCGAGGATGCGCCGGTGACCCCTGACGCGCTCCTCGCCGCCTACGACGACCAGCTCCGCACCGACGCCGAGACCGCCGGGGCGGACCGCGTCGAGCACCTCGGTCCCCTGCTGCTCGCGACGTTCCCCGGCGGGAGCGGGTTCGTCACCTACCGCCACCTGGGCGGGGCCGGCGCGACGGAGGTCCGGGACCTCGTCCGGGCGGCGCTCGAGCACTACCTCGCCGACCCCGACGTCGACGAGGTGGAGTGGAAGACGAGGGGACACGACGAGGCGCCCGGGCTGAACGAGGCCCTCATCGAGCACGGCTTCTCCCGGGGCGAGCCGGAGTCGGTCATGCTCGGGGAGCTGCGGGACCTGGCCGTCGAGGTGCCGCTGCCCGAGGGCGTGACCGTCCGCCGCGTCACGGCGGAGCGCGACGTCCGCGCGATGTGCGCGATGCAGGCCGAGGTGTTCGGGCTCCCGGCGTCGGAGGGGATGGCGCTCGCCCTCCTCCGGCGGCTGGCCGAGGGTGACGGCACCGAGCTGTGGGTGGCCGAGGCGGACGGACGGGTCGTCAGCGCCGGGCGGCTCGAGCCGGTGGCCGGCACGGACTTCGCGGGCATCTGGGGCGGGGCGACCCTGCCGGAGTGGCGTGGTCGCGGCCTCTACCGCGCGCTGACCGCGGCCCGCGCCCGGTCGGCCCTCGCCCGGGGGAAGCGGTACGCCCACAGCGACTCCACCGAGGCCTCCCGACCGATCCTGGAGCGGGCGGGACTGGTCCGGGTGACCACGACGACGCCCTACGAGTGGTCGCGGGCCTGAGCCGCGGCCCGACCACCGGTCTCCCGCCGGTCAGATCCACCCCCGGCGGCTCGCCTCGAGCCCGACCTGGAAGCGCGTCTGCACCCCCAGCCGCGCCATCAGCCGCTGGACGTGACGCTGCACGGTGCGCTCGCTCCAGCCCATCGCCCGCCCGACCGCGGCGTCGGTGAGACCGGCGGCGAGCAGGGTCAGCAGCTCCGCCTCGTCGTGCGAGAGGGTCTCCCCGGGAGGCTCGAGCGCTCCCCGCAGCGCCTGGCGGACCGGGACTGAGCGCTCCCACACCGACTCGAAGAGTGCGGAGAGGGCGTCCAGCAGCGGTGAGGGGTGGATCACGTAGGAGGCGGTGACGGCGTCGTCACCGCTGCGGAGCAGCGGGATGATCGCCATCCGGTCGTCCACGATCGCCAGCTTCATCGGCACCCTGAGCGAGATCCGGGCCTGCTCACCCCGGCTCATCCCGGCCTGCACGTCCTCCAGCCACCCCGGCAGGAGCAGGGCCTCCTTGTCGTAGACGACGCGGTACTCCACCCCCCGGGCCAGCAGCTCCAGCTCGACGGTGTTGCTCTCCACGTGGGGGTTCGACGCGGCGTACGGCGGCGCGTCGAAGCCGCGCACCTGCTTGCGTGCACTGCGCTGCATGTGCTCCCACCGCTGGCCCAGCTCCTGCCGGCCGACGATCACCTCGATGAGGTCGTTCGGGTAGGCGAAGCGGGTCCCGGCCCGGTAGCTCTCCATCAGCGCGTGGACCTGCTGGCGCACGGCCCGGATGCCGTCCTCGCGCTCGCGCAGCAGGGCCTCGATGGCGGTGTCCGGCGGGGCGGCGCGGTAGCGCACCGGCCGGCCACCCCCGCGGGTGGCCAGACCGAGCCCCGCCAACGCCGTCAGCGCGCGCCGCGCCGTCTCGAGGGAGACGCCGGCGTCCTCGGCGAGCTCGGCGGCATCGGCCTCCGCGCGCCGGACCAGCGCGTCGTACACCGACTCCTGCACCGCGGTCAGTCCGATCGGCTCCAGCATCGGGTGCTCTTCCTTCCGTCCCGTCAGGCGAGGTGTCAGTTTCCCGCCACCTGCCAGGAACTCGCCACCCTGGATCCATTGACCCCCCCACCAACCGGGTGCCACGGTGCACGAGATGTCTGTGGGGGCCGGACGGTTCCCACACCCTTCGCGACGGGGCGGCCCTCACCGCCCCGCGCGCATGACCCGGGGAGTCAGTTCCACGTGATGTCCAGCAGGATGCCGATGTCCGCCGCCCGAGGTTCCACCGCACTCCTGGCGCTGCTCGTGCTCGTCGCGAGCCTGCTCACCGGGGTGCCGTCAGCCACCGCCGCGCCCCCACCCGACACCGGGGCCCCGACCACCGAGGACAAGATCGAGCCGGCCGTCATGGCGGCGCTGGAGCAGGAGGACACCACCGGGTACTGGGTCCGGGTGGGCGAGGTGCCCGACACCAGCGCCGCCCGGGAGATCGCCGACTGGGAGGAGCGCGGCCGGTACGTCTACGAGACGCTGCGGGACGCGGCCGAGGCCGACCAGCGACCGGTGCGCGAGCTCCTGGAGGCACGGGGCGTCGAGTACGAGGCCCACTGGCTGGTCAACGCGATCTTCGTCCCCGAGGGCACGGCGGACCTGGCCACCGACCTGGCGAGGGCGCCGGCCGTCGAGTCGATCATCGCGCCGACGAGCTACACCGAGCCGGACCCGGTGACCCGCGAGGTGGACATCGAGGCCGCTGCCGCCCAGGTGGAGTGGGGCATCGCCAACATCAACGCCGACGACGTCTGGGACGAGTACGGCGTGACCGGCGAGGGGATCACGGTCGCCAACATCGACTCCGGTGTGGACGTCACCCACCCCGGGCTCCTCCGGCACTACCGCGGCTACCGCCCCGACGGCAGCCTCGACCACGACTACAACTGGCTGGACACCACCGGGTACTGCGGCGGTGCCCCCTGTGACTCCGACGGGCACGGGACCCACACGATGGGCACCATGGTGGGCGGGGACGACACCGACCACTTCGGCGTCGCCCCCGGCGCCACCTGGATCGCCGCCAACGGGTGCTGCACGACCGACGCGACGCTGATCGCCTCGGCCGAGTGGATGCTCGCCCCGACGAAGGTCAACGGCCAGGACCCCGACCCGGCGCGTCGACCGCACATCATCAACAACTCGTGGGGCAGCCGGACGCCGTCCAACGACCCGTTCCTGGAGGACATCCAGCAGGCCTGGATGGACGCCGGGATCTTCGCGGTGTGGTCCAACGGCAACAACGGGCCGGAGTGCGAGACCAGCGGCAGCCCGGGGAGCCGCACGCTGAGCTACTCCGTCGGCGCGCACGACGTCGACAACCTGGTGGCGGAGTTCTCCTCCCGCGGACCGGGCCAGGACGGCTCCGTGAAGCCCGACATCAGCGCCCCCGGAGACGAGGTGCGCTCCTCGTTCCCCGGCGGTGGCTTCGCCATCGGCTCCGGGACCTCGATGGCCGCCCCGCACGTCTCCGGCGCCGTCGCCCTGCTGTGGGCCGGGTCGCCGGCCCTGATCGGCGACATCGAGGCCACCCGCGACCTGCTCGACAGCACCGCGGTCGACACCCCGGACGACCAGTGCGGTGGGACGCCGGAGAACAACAACGTGTACGGCGAGGGCCGCCTGGACGCCCTGGCCCTCCTCGAGGCCGGCCCGCGTGGGGGCACCCTCACGGGCACCGTGGTCGACACCGACGGCGACCCGGTCGCCGGCGCGGACGTCCGGGCCACCCAGGGTGACCGGGTGCGCACCGTCACCACCGACGGCGACGGCGGCTTCTCCATGATCCTGGCGGACGGGGACTGGGAGCTCTCGGCCACCGCCTTCGGCTACACGACGGCGACCGCCGAGGTGACGCTGGTCGGGGGCGAGACCACCCGCCAGGACCTCACCCTGGAGCGGCTTCCCGTCTTCACGCTGACCGGCACCGTCACGGACGCGGCGACCGGGGAACCCGTCTACGGGGCCACCGTCGAGCTGCCCGGCACGCCGCTGGCGCCCGCCAGGACCGGCGTCGACGGTCGGTACTCCATCGAGGTCCCGGTCGGCGACTACGACGTCACCGCCGCCCTCACCCACTGCACCGACCCGCGGACCACCGAGGTGACGGTCGGGGCGGACACGACCGTGGACCTCGCCCTGGTGCGCACCACCGACACCTACGGGTACTCCTGCGCCCTGGAGCCGGCGGCATACGTGGAGGCGGACCAGCCGCTCGGGCTGTCCCCGGACCACCCCACCACCGCGATCGACCTGCCCTTCCCGATCACCTGGTACGGCGAGGTGTACACGGAGAAGGCCTACGTCTCCGTCCACGGGCACGTGAACTTCCTCGGGGAGGACGCCCAGCCGTTCGCGGGGACGATCCCCTCGACGTGGGGCGTCAACGCGGCCGCCTACCCGTTCTGGCGGCCCAGCAAGCCCGGCGAGGGCGGCGGGGTCTTCACGACGGTCACCGGCGAGGCGCCCCACCGCGGCCTGGTCGTGGAGTACCGGAACATGGTGGGCCAGTATGACGACGCCGCGCCGGTCGACTTCGAGGTCACCTTCTGGGAGGACCACAGCGTCACCTTCGCCTACCGCAACCTGGACCCCGAGGACCCGCTGGAGCTGGGTGGCAACGCCTCCATCGGTATCGAGAGCGCCGACGGCCGGGAGGGCTTCCAGTACTCCTACTACGAGGAGTCGCTGTCCGAGTCGGACCAGATCCGGTTCTCCTACCCGCCCAGCGGCTTCGTGGAGGGGACGGTGACCTCGGCGGCCGACGGCACGCCCGTCGAGGGCGCCACCGTGGTCGCCCGCGACGGCAGCGGCACCGCGCTCCGCACGATGACCACCGGCGCCGACGGTGCCTACCGCACCGAGCTGCCGATCGGTCAGTGGGAGCTGGTGACCTCAGCCTTCGGCTACGTCACGCAGACCCGTGAGGTGACGGTCGTCGACGGCACGGTGCGGGAGCCGATCGTCCTGGAGGTGGCGAGCACCCACACCATCACCGGTGTCGTCTCGGCGGCCGGTGAGCCGGTCGCGGGAGCGGTCGTCACCGTGGAGGACACGCCCCTGCCCAGCGTCACGACGGGCAGCGACGGGAGCTACGCCATCCCGGACGTCCCCGCGGAGACCTACACCGTCACCGCCGACTACCCGCACTGCGCGGTGCCCCAGAGCACCGAGGTCGCCGTCGAGGGTCCGCTGACCCAGGACTTCGACCTGGAGCGGGTGACCGACGAGTTCGGTTACACGTGCGACCTGGAGCCCGCGGCCTACGTCGAGGTCGACACCCCGGTCGAGCTGTCCGGCGACGAGGCGACCACGTCCGTCGACCTGCCCTTCCCGGTCACCCTGTACGGGGTGGGCTACTCCCGCGTGCACCTGGGCACCAACGGCGAGATCAGCTTCGTCGGCCCGCGCACCTGGTTCAGCGGCAGCCTGCCCAACCCCCTGGCGCCCAACGGGGCGGTCTACCCGTTCTGGAGCAACCTGGAGATCCAGGAGCACGGCGGTGTCTACACCGGGGTGGTGGGCGAGGCGCCCAACCGCGGGTTCGTCATCGAGTACCGCCACGTCAACCTCTGGTACGGCGACGGCACCCTCGACTTCGAGGCGACCCTCTGGGAGAACGGTGAGATCACCTTCGCCTACCGGGACCTGGACGAGGAGCCCTACGGGCACGAGGTCGGGGCCGGCGCCACGGTCGGGCTGGAGAACGCCGACGGCACGGTCGCGTTCCAGTACTCCTTCAACGAGCGGTCGCTGTCCGACGACCGGCAGATCCGGTTCAGCCTGCCGGCCAACGACTCCGTCACGGGCCGGGTGACCGACGCCAACGACGGGACGGGGATCGCCGACGCGTGGGTCGTCGTCACGGACGAGGACGGCACCGTGGTGCGCCGGATGCGGACCGCGGCCGACGGCAGCTACCGCACGCTGCTGTTCCCCGGCAGCTACACCGTCACCGCCAGCCGGCTGCACCACGAGCCCTCCCGGCAGGAGGTCACCGTCACCGGAAGCGGCGGGGTGGTCACCCTCGACCACGAGCTGGCCACGGCCACCCTGGCGGCCGAGCTCACGGGCTCCGACATCGTCGTGGCCCGGAACGGCACCGCGGTGCGGGAGGTCACGATCACGAACACCGGCTCGGCCGACCTGGAGTGGCAGCTGGCGGAGGTCCGGGCCGGTGGGCTCCCGGCGTCCTCGGAGGAGACCGCGGAGACCGACCGGCTCGTCGGGCCGACGGTCCAGGACCGGCGCCAGGACCTGACGGCGACCCGCACGCAGGACCCGACGGCACACACCACGGCCGGCGCCGCCGTGGGCCGCCGCACCATGACTGCCACGGCAGAGCCGGTACGGCCCGAGGTCGTCGCGGAGTGGCCGGCCGAGGGCTTCGGCGTCGGCACGACGGGTGAGGCGGTCTGGGTCTCCGACCTCGCCGCGCGTCGCAACACGGAGTTCGGTCCGGACGGCACGCCCACCGGCGTCTCGCACCGCGCCGACTGGGCCGAGTTCTGGCACGCCGACATGGCCCCGGACGGGGACGGGAACGTCTGCCAGCTCAGCGTCGGCGACATCGGTGGCAACAACGGCATCCACTGCTGGGACCCCGCGACGGGCGAGGTCGTCCACGCGGTGCACGGCCTGCCCTGGGGCGACGTCTCACAGCGTGGCCTGGCGTATGACGCGGCGGAGGACATCTTCTACGTCGGCGGCTGGAACGAGGGCGTGGTGTACGCCGTCGCCGGCCGGTCGTTCGAGACGCCGGGCGCGACCCTGTCGCACTGCTCCACGGCGGACCGGGCCATCGCGGGCCTCGGCTTCGACCCGGTGCGCCGGACGCTGTGGGTGGCGACCAACTCCGAGACCGACACGATCTACGAGATCGACCCGCTCACCTGCTCCACCATCTCGGCGCTGGGCGACCCGGGTGCCCAGCCCTACAGCGGCGCCGGGCTGGAGGTCGACCCCAACGGCGACCTCTGGGCGCTCGACCAGGCCGAGGGTGTGGTGCGCCGGATCGCCACCGGATCCCCGTCCCTGGGGGACGTGCCGTGGCTGGACCTGTCCGGGACCAGCGGGACGGTGGCTCCCGGCGAGTCCACGACCGTCACGGTGACGGTGGAGCCCGGCGACCTGGAGCCGGGCACCTACGAGGCCTCGCTCCTGGTGTCGGGGACGGCCGGTGGCTCGCCGTTCGTCGAGGTGCCGGTGACCATGGTCGTCTCCGAGTACCTGCAGGCGGTGAACGTCGGTGGTGCCGGGTACGTCGACGTGCTGGGCGACACGTGGGGCGCCGACCGCGCGCACACCGCGGGGTCGTGGGGCCACGTCGGCCGGTCGACGACGAAGTCGACCAAGGTCGCCATCACCGGGACGGAGGACGACACGATGTTCCAGACCCGGCGGGACGGCGAGTTCGGCTACCGGTTCGACGAGGCGCCCGCCGGCACCTACCGGATCGACCTCGGGTTCGCCTCCTTCAAGCCGAGGGAGACGCCGGGCAAGCAGCTCTTCGACGTCCGGGTCAACGGGACGACGGTGCTGGACGACCACGACGTCATCGCGTCGGCCGGCAGCCAGGCAGCCGACCTGCAGACGGTGACCGTCGAGCACGGCGGCGGGCCGCTGGTCATCGACCTGGTCCGCGTCCGGGGACCCCAGCCGCTCCTCAACGCGCTGCGGGTCACGCACACGGGGCAGCCCGACGTGCCCTGAGTCCGTGTCTCGGTCAGTCCTCGGCGGTGACGAGCACCGAGTGCCCGGCGTAGTGCACGACGGAGCCGACGCGCACCTGCGTGCCCCGGCGCTCGACGACCTGGCCGTCGACGGTCACCTCGCCGTTCTCGATGACCATGCGCGCCATCGCCCCGTCGCCGACCAGGCCGGCCAGCTTGAGCAGCTGGCCCAGCCGGATGGACTCGTCGCGGATCGCGACCTCGCGGGGCTCACTCACAGGTCAATCGTAGGCGGAGCCGTCCCCAGGCACCGGGGACGCAGGACGCGGCGGGCCCCGTCACGGCAGAGTGGTGCCATGGACGCCCGAGAGACCATCGCCCTGCTGCCCGAGGCCGCTCGTGCCACGAGCGCCGTCGTCGACCGCATCACCGACGAGGCCTGGTCCTGGCCCACGCCGTGCGACGAGTGGGACGTCCGGGACCTGCTCAACCACCTGACCTCCGAGCACCTGTGGGCCCCGCACCTGCTCCGCGGCGAGACGCTGGAGCAGGTGGGAGACCGGTATGACGGGGACGTGCTCGGCGCGGACCCGCGGGACACCTGGCGCCGGACCATCGCGGCGTCGATGCTCGCCTGGGGGTCCGCCGACCCGGACGGCCGGGTGCACACGTCGATGGGCCTGATCCCGGTGGGCGTGTACGCGATCCAGATGCTCACCGACCTCACGGTGCACGGGTGGGACCTGGCCAAGGGGGCGCGCACGGCATACGAGCCGGTGCCCGACGCGGTCGAGGCGATCTGGGCGGCCTACCGTCCGCGGCGGCGGAACGGCGACCCCATCGCCCCGGTGTTCGCCGCCCCGGTGCCCACGGACTCCGAGGACCGGCTCGACCAGCTGGTGGCCCTGCTCGGGCGCAGCCCGGACTGGAACGCCGCCGCCTGACCCCCCGGGGGCCGGGGCTCAGCCGGCCGCGTGTGCCGTGAGCCACTCCGGCCGCAGGACCGACATGACGATCGCGTCCACCCGCTCGCCGTCGTAGAGCAGCGCGTCGCGGCGCCGGCCCTCGACGACGAAGCCGGCCTTCTCGTAGGCCCGCCGGGCGCGGGGGTTGAAGGCGTAGACCTCCAGCTCGATGCGGTGCAGCGGCAGGTGCTCGAACGCGTAGCCGAGCAGCAGCCGGGTGGCCTCGGTGCCCAGCCCGCGGCCCTGGCCGGACGGGCCGAGCATGATCCGGAAGTTGCAGGTCTCGTTGCCCCGGTCCCAGTTGTTGAGGACGACCTCCCCGACGCAGGTGCCGGTCGCGCGGTCGACCACCATGAGGTCGAGCCGGTCGGTCTGCTCGTTGCGGGTGGCGTACCACTCGCGGAGCTTGTCGAGCGGGTACTCCTCGACCTGGTCGGAGGAGTTGACGCTGCCGGTGAGACGGCCGATCTCCGGGTCGTCGACGGCCTCCTTGAGGTGGGGGAGGTCCTCCTCGCGGTAGGGCCGGAGGACGACGAGCTCCCCGGTGAGCGTCGGCTTGTGCGCGAACGGCGCCAGGGCCATCAGCAGCCCCCGGCGGTCGAGCAGGTCGCGGCGTCCTCCTCCTGCACCGTGGGGAGACTGCGGGTGGTCTCCCAGGCCTGCCGCAGCGCCTGCTCGAAGACCTCGACCGGCTGGGCGCCGGAGACGCCGAGCACCCCGCCGAGCACGAAGAACGGCACGCCGCGGGCGCCGTACGCCCGGGCCTGCTGCTCGTCGGCGTGCACCGCGTCGGCGAACTCGTCACCCGCGAGCACCTCACGGACGCGGGACCCGTCCAGACCCGCCTCGGTCGCCAGGCGGACGAGCACCCCGTGGTCGCCCACGGCGAGGTTCTCGGTGAAATAGCCGCGGTAGAACCGCTCCATCACGCGGTCGACGTCACCCTCCGCGGCGGCCAGGTGCAGCAGTCGGTGCGCGTCGAAGGTGTTGGTCACCGGGGTGGTCGCGAGGTGGTACTCCAGGCCGACGGCGGCGGCCTGCTGCTCGAGACGCTCCTGGTTGGCCTGCGCCTGCTCGAGGCTGATGCCGTACTTGCGCGCGAGCATCCGCGGGGTGGTCTCGTCGGAGACCGCGGGCGCCGTCGGGTCGAGCTGGAAGCTGTGCCAGACGACCTCGACCTCGTCGCGGTGCGGGAACGTCTCGAGGGCCCGCTCGAGGTGCCGCTTGCCCAGCCAGCAGAACGGGCACACCACGTCGGACCAGATGTCGATCTTCACCCCACCAGCCTACGGGCGGTCCTCGACGGTCGGGGACCGGTCAGGGGTGGTTCCAGTGCAGGATGGCCGGGAACTCGCGGTCGTAGCCCAGGACACTCACCGTGCCGGTGTCCAGCTTGAGGAAGCGCCCCTCGGTGACCGGCTGCTCGATCCACCTCGCGGCCAGCGCGCGCAGGGCGTGGCCGTGCCCGAACACCAGCGCGCGGCCGTCCAGCTCCCGCAGCCGGGCGACGACGCGGTCCAGCCGCTCGGTCACCTGCTCGGCCGTCTCCCCGCCGGGGCTGGGGTGCGTCCAGACCGTCCACCCCGGCACGGTCCTGCGGATCTCCACGGTGGTGACGCCCTCGTAGTCGCCGTAGAACCACTCGACGAGGTCCTCGTCCACCCGGGCGTGGGGGAACCCCGCCAGCGCCGCTGTATGACGCGCACGCTGCCGTGGGCTGGTGAGCACCAGGTCGAACGGTTCCACCGCCAGCCGCGGCCCGAGCTCGCGGGCGATGCGCTCGCCCTCCGCGGTGAGGGGGAGGTCGGTCACGGAGGTGTGCCGCCCGCTCCGGCTCCACTCGGTCTCGGCGTGGCGCACCAGCCAGACGCGGGGACCGTGCAGGTCCGCACTCGTCATACGGTCCTCCTCATGGTGCAGGCGCCTCCCCGGCACGGTACCGACCGGCCGCGGGCGGCGCCTGCCGTGAGGGAGTGGTCAAGGTCTACCGCGTCAGCTCGTAGAAACGGAAGAACCCGAAGTCCTGGACCGGGAGCGGGCGGCTTCCGCTGGTGCGGAGCCGGTCAGATGCGCTCGCGGAACACCGCGTGGACGTCCGGCCCGAACAGCACGAACCGGACCAGCTCGATCCCGCCCACGTCCACCTCGCCCTCGGCGTCCGCGACCACCCCGGTGCGGGCCACCTCGCGCACGGTGTCGACGGCGATCTCCGCGACCTCGGCCGGGTCCCACCCGTAGATGCCGGCGCTCACCGCGGGGAACGCCAGCGACGACGCACCGACGCGTCCGGCCACGGCCAGGGAGCTGCGGAAGCACGACGCGAGGAGCTCGGGGTCGGTCTGGCCGGCGCGGCGGTTCGGCCCGACCGTGTGGATCACCCACCTCGCCGCCAGGTTGCCCGCCCCCGTCGCGACCGCGTGCCCGGCCGGCAGCCCGTCCGGGTAGCGCTCCGCCCGCACCCGGCGGCACTCCTCGAGCAGGGCCGGCCCGGCGGCCCGGTGGATCGCTCCGTCGACGCCACCCCCGCCCAGCAGGCTGCTGTTCGCGGCGTTGACGATGGCGTCGGTGCGCTCTCGGGTGATGTCTCCCTCGACGGCCTCGATCCGCATGCCACTAGCCTGCCAGCGTGACGACCACCCCGGACACCAAGGACTGGACCTGGGTCACCGAACGGCGCTGTGAGCAGTGCGGGTTCGACCCCGCCGCCGTCGACCGCGGCACGCTCGCGGAGCGGATGCGCGACGGCGCCGCCTGCTGGCCGGGGCTGCTGCTCCGCCACGAGGACCCGGCCCGCCGCCCCGACCCCGGGACCTGGTCGCCGCTGGAGTACGCCGCGCACGTCCGTGACGTCGCCGGGGTGATGCACGAGCGCCTGGGACTGATCCTGGGCGGCGACGACCCCACGTTCCCCGACTGGGACCAGGACCGGGCCGCGGTCGACGGACGCTACGGCGAGCTGGACCCGGCCACCGTGCTCGGCCAGCTCGCCCTGGGCTGGGAGCGGCTGGCCGCCGCGTATGACGCGGTGCCGGAGGACGCCTGGGAACGCACCGGCCGGCGCGGGGACGGGGCGGGCTTCACGGCATACACCCTGGGTCTCTACGCCCTGCACGACCTCGAGCACCACGCGCAGGACGTCGCCCCGCCGCGACCGCGGCCGCTCGAGATGACCGAGGCCGAGCTGCTGCGGCGGAGAAGCCTGAAGTGGCGGGCGTTCCCGGAGGACACGCTGCCGCTGTGGGTGGCCGAGATGGACGCGCACCTGGCCGAGCCGGTCCGGCGCACCCTGCTCCACGCGGCCCGGACCGGCGACACCGGCTACCCGCCCGGGACCGGGTATGCCGAGGCGTGGGCCGACTTCGCCGCGCAGCGCTGGGGGTGGGACGGGCTCGCCGTCGAGCGGACCAGGGTCGTGCCGGACGTGATGCAGGGCGCGATGCACCTGGTCGCCGCGGTGACCGACCCCGGGGACGCGGTGGTCGTCAGCCCGCCGGTGTACCCGCCGTTCTACTCGTTCACGGCCAACGCCGGGCGCCGGGTCGTCGAGGCGCCGATGGGGGCCGACGGCCGGCTCGACCTCGACTGCCTGGACCGGGTCTTCGGTGAGGTCACCCGCGGGGGCCGGCGCGCGGCATACCTGCTGTGCAGCCCGCACAACCCGCTGGGCACGGTGCACACGGCCGAGGAGCTGACCGCGGTCGCCGAGCTGTCCGAGCGGCACGGGGTCCGGGTGGTCGTGGACGAGATCCACGCGCCGCTGGTGCTGCCGGGCGCGCGGTTCGTGCCGTACCTCAGCGTGCCGGGCAGCGAGCGGGGTTTCGCGCTGCTGTCGGCATCGAAGGGCTGGAACCTGGCCGGGCTCAAGGCCGCGCTGGCCGTGGCGGGGGAGGGCGCGGCCGAGGAGCTGGCGTCCCTGCCGGTCGAGGTCGGGCACGGTGCGACGCATCTCGGGCTGATGACCCAGACCGCGGCGCTGCAGCACGGGGAGCCCTGGCTCGACGAGCTCCTCGAGCAGCTCGACGCCAACCGTGCCTTCCTCGGTGCGCGGCTGCCCGAGCTGCTCCCGGAGGTGTCCTGGCGGCCGCCGGAGGCGACGTTCCTGGCCTGGCTGGACTGCCGCGGGCTCGGCCTGGACGACGGCGTCGCGGCGCGGCCGGGTGACCAGCGCACCTACCTCGGTTCCGCCAAGGCCTTCCTCGACGGCGGCGTCGCCCTGAGCCCGGGCACCGCCTTCGGGCCCGGCGGTGAGGGGCGGGTCCGGCTCAACTTCGCCACGTCCCAGGAGATCCTCGGCAGGGCCCTGGAGCGCATGGCCCGCGCCGTCACCCGCTGAGCGCCCACCGACCCGCACCGTCTCGACTCGTCACCCAACCCGACCACCCGAGCAGCGCCGGCCACACCCACCACCCGAGCAGCGCCGGCCACACCCCCAACCGTCCAGGCGCAGCATTGCTGCAGAAGGTTGCTGCACTTCGGCGGTTGGAGCCGTCCGAACGCAGCAAGGTCATGCGGGCTCGACCCTCAGATCGGGCAGTGGACGGTTCCGGTGAGCCAGGTAGGCCTGTTCGAGTCGCCGGAGGAATGCCCGCGGTCGATGGGCCAATGACGTGGGCGTGACCCCGATGACGATGACGCCCCCCGAGACGAGGCCGCTGTCCTTCTCCACGGTGGCGACCCAGCGGTCGCGGCCGTCCTCGTCCCGCCCGTCGTGGAACTGCCGCGAGTGGACCTGCACGGCGAGACCGGCGTCGGGGAAGTAGCCATCCGGGATCCCCAGCACCTGGCCACTCGGCGTGCTGACTCGGTGGTTCCGGAGCATCGCCGGCAGCACCCGACTGCTCTCGACCAAGCGGCCGAGGGCGGCCTCGGGCAGGGACCAGGCACCTCCGCAGTACTCCGCCAGCCCTCGCCGCAACGCACGTACCCGGTTGGCGCGCGAGGACCACAGCTCTTGCTCCACCCGCACCGGCACGGTCAGGCCACGTTGGAGCACCGCGATCGTCAGGGCGGTGGCGGCCTCCTGCGTGACCTGCCCGTACCTCGCCGCGTCGGCCACCGCTCGCTCGGCGGTGGCCACCCTGACAAGGCCTCGACGCAGCGCCACCGCGCCGGGTCGGGTCGTCCTCACGGTCCGGGCGATCCGTGTCGAGCGGGGTCGGCACGTCTGCGGCACGAGGAACAGCGGCGTGGCTTCCGGGAGCCGCTCGACACCGAGCGCCGCCAGCGCGTGCACGCCGGTCAGCACAGCCGAGGATCCCGCCCACAGCTGTCCCGCGATGATCCGTTGCTCCGCGTCGACAGGCCCGGAGTGCGGGATGACGACTCCGGGCGCGATGAGCCTCCAGTCGCGCTGGAGTCGATGGGCCACGGCCGCCTTGCTCCACCCCGCGACGTATAACTGGCGTCGGGTCACGAGCCCTCGCTGACCAGGAAGGTCGGGTACCGGCGGATGGATCCGAGGGCGTGACGACATCACGTCACCGTGCCCGGACAGCCTGGCGTGCTGGGCGACGGGCCGCGGATCTGTGGAAAAGACCTCGCTGCGTGTCGGCGGTTCCAGCCCTCCGAGCGCAGCAACCTTCCGCAGCATTGCTGCGTTCGGCGGGTTCGGGCACGGCCGGGGGAGGGTGGGGGCCGGTCCGGGGACGGCCGGGGGAGGGTGGGGGTCGGTTCGGGGACGGCCGGGGAGGGTGCGGGGAGGAGAGCCGTCGGGTGCGGTGGGATAGGGCCATGCCGTCAGACCTGTGGCTCTGGATCCGCCACGAGACGCGGCCGCACGAGCAGCGGGCCCCGGTCGCGCCCGAGGACGTGGCGCGACTCGTCGCCGCCGGCGTGCGGGTGACGGTCGAGGCCTCGCCGGACCGGGTCTTCCCGATCGAGGCGTATGCCGCCGCCGGGGCCGAGCGGGCACCCGCCGGTTCGTGGGTGGACGCCCCGGACGAGGTGGTCGTCCTCGGGCTGAAGGAGCTGCCGGACGAGCCGACGGAGCTGCGGCACCGGCACGTGTACTTCGGGCACGCGTTCAAGGGGCAGCCCGGAGCCCGCGCCCTGCTCGACAGGTTCGTCGCCGGCGGCGGGACGCTGCTCGACCTGGAGACGCTGGTCGACGAGCACGGGCGCCGGGTGGCGGCGTTCGGGGTGTGGGCCGGGTACGTCGGGGCGGCGCTCGCGGTCCTGCACCGCCGCGGCCTGCTGGAGGTGCCGCTGCGGCCGACGACGCGGGAGGAGCTGGACCGCCGCCTGGTGGAGAGCCGGCGCGAGGCCGGCAGCGGTGGCGCGACCGGCACGGGTGGCGAGGCCGCCAGCGGTGGCGAGGCCGGCAGCGGTGGTGCGACCGGCAGCCGTGGCGAGAGCCGGGACGGGCAGGACACGACCGCGCTCGTCATCGGTACACTCGGGCGGTCCGGCCGCGGCGCGGTGGCGGCCCTCGAGCTGGCGGGCGTCACCCCCACCCGGTGGGACGTCTCCGAGACCCGCGTCCTCGACAAGCCCGCCCTCCTGCGCCACGACATCCTCGTCAACTGCGTCCTGGCCACCGAGCCGATCCCGCCGTTCGTCGCCCCCGACGACGCCACCGACCCCACCCGGCGGCTCTCCGTCATCGCCGACGTGACCTGCGACGTCGGCTCCGAGCTCAACGTGCTGCCGGTCAACACCGAGCTCACCAGCTGGGAGCATCCGGTGCGCCGCCTCGCCGACGAGCCGCCGCTCGACGTCATCGCCATCGACAACCTGCCGTCGCTGCTGCCGGCCGAGTCCAGCCGCGACTTCTCCGCCGCGCTGACCCCGCACCTGCTCACCCTCGGCAGCGACGACCCGGTGTGGCAGCGTGCCCTGGAGGCGTTCCGCCGCCACACCACCTCGAAGGGAGCCCGATGAGCACGGTGCACTGGGTCGGCGTCGGCCTGTCGAACGGCCGGACCGGCCTCGGCCTGCTGGCCGACCACGCCGACCTGGTCCTCTGGGGCCGCAACCCCGAGCGCGTCCGGCGCCGGGTCGCCGAGCTGGGACTCACCGGCCGGGCCCGCACCGCGACCCTCGACCCGAACCGCACCGCCCTCCGCGACGCGGTCGCGCCCGGCGACGTGGTCGTGTCCATGCTGCCCGGCACCGAGCACGCCGACCTGCTCCGCCTCGCCCGCCAGGCGGGGGCGCACTTCGCCTGCTCCAGCTACGTCTCGCCCGCCATCGAGACCGGTGCCGACGGGGCGGCCGAGGACGGGCTCGTCGTCCTCACCGAGGCCGGCCTCGACCCCGGCATCGACCACCTCATGGCCCACGACCTGGTCCGCCGGGCCCGCGAGGCGGTCGGCGACGACGCGGCACGGGTGCGCTTCACGTCATACTGCGGCGGCCTCCCGGCGGTGCCGAACGAGTTCCGCTACCGCTTCAGCTGGACCCCGTTCGGTGTCCTCGCCGCCCTCGGCGCACCGGCGACCTACGTCGACGGAGGCCGGCCGCGCACCGTGGCGCACCCGTGGGAGGCGACCACCGAGCACCGGGTCGGCGACGAGGTGTTCGAGGTCTACCCCAACCGCGACAGCCTGCCGTTCGTCCGCCGCTACGGGATTCCCCGCGGGTGGGAGCTCGACGCGTTCGTCCGCGGCACGCTCCGCAACGAGGGCTGGCGCGCGGCGTGGGCCGAGGTCTTCGACGTGGTGCGCTCCGGCGACCGGGACCGCCTGCGCGGGCTCGCGGCGGAGCTGGCCGAGCGCTACCCCACCACCGAGGACGACCGCGACCGCGTCGTGCTCGAGGTCGCGCTCGAGATGGTCGGCCCGGACGGGCCGTGGCGCGGGCGCTACCTGCTCGACCTGGTCGGGGAGGCGGAGGAGAGCGCGATGGCCCGGTGCGTCACGCTCCCGCTCACGTATGCCGTGGGCCGGGTCCTCGACGGGACCGTGCCGCCGGGTCTCCGGTGGGCCGGGCAGGAGCCACCCGAGGTCGGGCCCTGGCTGGAGCACCTGGCTCAGCACGGGGTCCGCTGCACGCTCGAGGTGACGTAGGCCAGAAGCGGCTCCGCGCGACCGACCGCTCGCCCCGGGTGCCCTGGCCCGCCGTGGCCCGAGCGCGGGTCAGCCGAGCCAGCCGAGGTCGGTGAGCGCGTTGGCGGTGAGGTAGAGGCCGAGGATGAACAGCACCCAGGCGATCGCCTCCCGCGAGTTGCGCGACAGCCACGCCTCGACCCGCGAGAGCAGCGGCGTGAGCCGCTCGTGCAGCGCCACCCGGGCCACGAGGAGGAGCAGGGCCGGCAGGACCATCACCAGGCAGTAGCCGACGAGCACCAGCGAGCTCTGCGCCAGGGTCAGCGAGGAGGCGGTGAGCAGGCCGATCGCGGCGAGGTAGGGCAGCATCGAGGCCGCCTCGATGGTCGTCGCGGTCAGCGCGAGCGCCACCAGCGAGCCGGCGCCACCCTCACCGCTGGTCGCCCGGTCGCGCCAGCGCTGCACCCGTCCGGGTCCGCGCTCGGCGGCCCTCGCCGCACGCTTCGCGGCGCGTCTGGCCTTGCCCGCCTTGGTCAGCGGCTCGACGGTGAGACCCAGCACGAGGAGTACGACGCCCACGGACAGCTGGACGAGCAGGGCGGGGGTGCTCGACAGCACCTCGCCAAAGCGGTCGAGGAACGTCGTCGCGCCGGCGACGAGCGCGATGCCGAGGGCGAGGTAGAAGGCCGCGACCGTGCCGAGGAACAGCAGCACCCGGTCGGCACGGACCCGGCCGGGCGTGAGTAGCAGCCACACCGGGATGAGGAGGGTGCCGAAGCTCGTGCTGTCGACCAGGGCGAGGACGAGAAGGGGCAGCAGCAGCAGGGTGCCGGGGCTCACGTGGTGTCGTTCTCTCCCTCCTGCGTCCCGGGCAGGCTCGGGTAGTCGCTGGGGTACAGGCCGGCGACGAATCCGTAGACCGTGTCGCCGCCCCGCGGCAGGCTACTGAACTCGCTGACCAGCTCCAGCACCCGGTCCCAGAACTGCTTGGCGCTCTCGTGCGGGATCCGGGCGTGGCGCAGGATGGCACGCATGTCGTCGGCCCGGTGCGCCGGCTCGGCCTCACGGGCCGCGTCGGCCAGGTAGTTGGTGACGTCCTGCTCGGGCTCGTATGCCGGGTGGCTGGGTCGGCCCACGTAGAAGGTCCGCGCGGTGCGGCCGTAGAACCGCTCGTCGATGGCCCGGACCCGCCGGGTGCGGACCACCTTGAGGATCCCCGCCCGCTCGAGGACGCCGACGTGGTAGGCGACGGTGCTCTTCGGCCGCCTCAGCGCCTCGGCGAGCTCGGTGACGGTCGCGGCGCGCTCGAGGAGCAGGTCGAGGATGGTGTCCCGCAGGGGGTGGAAGACGGCCTTGAGCTCCTCCGGGGACTCGATGATCCGCAGGTCCTCGAGGTCGTAGTCGGGGAAGGCCGGGGGGCTCGACATACCCGCATCATACGAGTATGTTCGAACAATCCAAATTATTGGATCATTCGGTTCCCGATCAGCACACGGAGGCTCCACATGCACCTCATCCTCGTTCCCGGGCTCTGGCTCGACGGGTCGGCGTGGGAGAAGGTGACGCCACCCCTGGAGGCGGCGGGACACACGACGGTGCCGCTGACCCTCCCGGGCATGGAGTCCAGGGAGGCCGACCGCTCCGGCATCTCCGCCCAGGACGTGATCGGGGCGATCGTCGCGGCCATCGACGCCGTACCGGCGCAGGAGCAGGTCGCCGTCCTGGGGCACTCGGTGGGCGCGGCCCTGGCCTGGGCCGCGGCGGCCCAGCGGCCCGACCGGGTGGCGCGGCTGCTCCTCCTCGGCGGCTTCCCCGTCGCGTCGGGCAAGCCCGTCGCCGGCTTCTTCGAGCCGGTCGACGGGGAGATCCCGATGCCGCCGCTGGACAGCTTCGAGGACGACGAGGTCCGCGGCCTGGACGAGGCGATGCGCGCCGACCTGGCGGCCCGTGCGATCCCGGCCCCGGGCCGCCTGGCCACCGACCCGGTCGAGCTGTCCGACGACCGGCGCTACGACATACCGACCACGGTGATCTCCACCGAGTTCACCAGCGCCACCCTCCACGAGTGGATCGAGGCCGGCGAGGAACCCGTCCAGGAGCTCCGCAAGCTGCGCAACGTCGAGTACGTCGACCTCGACACCGGGCACTGGCCGATGTTCAGCGCGCCGGAGGAGCTGGCCAAGCTCGTCCTCCAGGCGGTGGACCGTGGCTGAGCGGCTCAGGGCACAGGAGTTCATGGACACCGAGGGCTGTGCGGACTGGCGCGTCCTGGCCTGGGGAGCCAGCGCCTTCTTCGCCGGCGGGCTGCGAGAGACCGCGCCGCTCGTGGCGACGCTCGCCCGGGTGGAACGGCCGGCGCCGGAGGTCGACCTGCGACCGGACGGCGTGACCGTCCGGCTGCCCCAGCGGGAGGCGGGCCTGACCGAGGACCACGTGCGCGCCGCCCGGGACATCTCCGCGTCCGCCCGCGAGCTGGGCCTGAGACCCGACCCCACGGCGGTGCAGGACGTCAACCTCACCATCGACGCCCTCGTCGCCGCGGACGTGATGCCGTTCTGGCGGGCGGTGCTGGGCTACGAGGAGCTCGGCGACGAGGACCTCGTCGACCCGCACTGGAGGGGCGCGCCGATCTGGTTCCAGGACATGGACGCCCCGCGACCGCAGCGCAACCGGATCCACGTCGACGTCTTCGTCCCTCCCGACCAGGCCGAGGCGCGGGTGGCCGCGGCCGTGGCCGCCGGCGGGACGGTGGTCCGGCACACCCAGCGGCCGCTGGGGTGGACGCTGGCCGACCCGGAGGGCAACGAGGCCGACGTGGCCACCTGCCTGGGCCGGGACTGACCCGGGCGCGTCAGCGGCGGCGGAGCGCCCGCCAGCCCAGGACCGCGACCGCGCCGGCGACGAGCGTCGGGCCCGCGGCGACAAGAGGGTCCATCCAGTGGTGGTTCGCGTCGGCGCGCCCGGCGCGGGCGGCGATCCCGTGGTGCTCGACCTCGGTGCGCAGGCCCGTCGGCAGCACGGCGGGGACCCGGCCGCCCAGGGCGTCGCCGACGCGGCTCTCCACCACGTCGACCCGGTCGGCCGCCAGGAGCATCAGCCAGTGCGCGGCGCGGCCCTCGCTGTACCGGAACGCGGCGCGGCGGATGACGCCGGACAGTCCCTTCGGCGGCAGCGTCGACCCGAAGACGGGGGTGAGCCGCTCGTGCTCGGTCGACCGCTCGCGCGGCACCCGCTCGGGCTGCTGCTCCGGCAGGTCCCAGTGCGCGCCGGTCGCCCCGGGGTCGAAGCGCTCCTTCGGCACCGAGGGCCGGTCCTTCGGGTCAAGGTCGGCTCCCCAGCCGGGGACACGGGCCCGCAGCTCCTCGCTCGACGGGACCCCTCCGGGCTTCTGGGCGGTGTAGGGCACGGTCGCCTCCTCAGCCCTCGCCGATGACGACGAGGGGCTTGATGCAGTCGTCGAGCTTGGCCGAGAACAGGTGGTAGCCCTCGGCGATCTCCTCCAGCGGGACCCGGTGGGTGACGATGTCGCCCGGCGTGAGGTACCCGGCCCGCAGGTGCTCGAACAGCCGCGGCCACTGCCGCTTCACCGGGCACTGGTTCATCCGCAGCGTCAGCCCCTTGTTCATCGCGTCGCCGAACTTCACCGCGCTGAACATCGGCCCGTAGGCGCCGACCACCGCCACCGTCCCGCCCTTGCGCACCCCGTCGATCGCCCAGTTCAGCGCGATCGGCGAGCCGCCCTGCAGCTTGAGCTTGGCGGAGGTGACGTGCATGAGCAGGTTGCCGTCCGCCTCGGCCCCGACCGCGTCGATGACGACATCGGCACCGAGCCCGTCGGTCGTCTTCTTCAGCTCCACGACGATGTCGTCGTACTCGGCGAAGTTCCTCGTCTCGGCGAACGCGAAGGAGCGCGCCTTCTCCAGCCGGTAGTCCAGGTGGTCGACGACGATGACCCGCCCGGCGCCCATCAGCCAGGCCGAGCGCGCGGCATACAGGCCCACCGGCCCGGCGCCGAGCACGACCACCGTGTCGCCCTCGGCGATGTCACCGAGCTGGGCACCGAAGTACCCGGTCGGCAGCGCGTCGGTGAGCATCACCGCGTCCTCGTCGCCCATCCAGTCGGGGATGACGGTGGGCCCGACGTCCGCGAACGGCACCCGGACCAGCTCGGCCTGACCGCCGTCGTAGCCGCCGCAGGTGTGCGAGTAGCCGTAGATGCCGCCGACCGCGGTCGCGCTCGGGTTGACGTTGTGGCAGTTGGAGTACAGGCCCCGGGCGCAGAAGTAGCACGACCCGCAGAAGACGTTGAACGGCACCATGACCCGGTCGCCGACGCGGAGGTTCTGCACCGACGGGCCGACCTCCTCGACCACGCCGATGAACTCGTGCCCGAACGTCGTGCCGACCCGGGTGTCCGGCATCATCCCGTGGTAGAGGTGCAGGTCGGAGCCGCAGATCGCGCCCAGCTGCACCCGCACGACCGCGTCGTTGGGGTGCTCGATCACGGGGTCGGGCTTCTCCTCGACCCGGACCCGGTAGGGACCCTTGTAGACCATCGCGCGCATGTGGTTCCCCTCAGCGGGTGAGTCGGTCGACGGGACCGCTCCACGGTCGCACGGCGCGGCGGGTCTCGCCCCTCGAACGGTGCTGTGGCAGGTTCGGGCCATGGCCCGAGACCGCGACCTGCTCGACGTCGTCCCCGCCACCGGGGTGGGGCGGTGGACCCAGTCGCTCATCTACCTCGACGGCGCGATGGGGCGCCGGCCCACGGTGCCGGTCGACCCGGCGCGGCTGGAGGCGGCGGCACGGCGCAGGCTGGACCGCCGGGCGTTCGGCTACCTGGCCGGCGGCGCGGGGAGCGAGTCGACGGTGCGCGCCAACCGGGAGGCGTTCGACCGGGTCCGGCTGGTGCCGCGCCGGCTCGTCGACGTGCGGGAGCGGACCACCGCGACCGAGCTGTTCGGCGCGCGGATGAGCGCCCCGGTCTACCTGGCCCCGATCGGGGTGCTCGAGCTGGCCCACCGCGAGGCGGACGTCGGTGCGGCGCGCGCTGCGGCCGCGACCGGCGTACCGCTCATGGTCTCCACCCAGGCGTCCCGGCCGATGGAGGAGGTCGCCGGGGTGATGGGCGACCACCCGCGCTGGTACCAGCTCTACTGGAGCAGCGACGACGAGCTCATGGCCTCGCTGGTGCGGCGCGCCGAGGCGGCCGGGTACGGCGCGGTCGTCGTCACCCTCGACACCCACATGCTGGGCTGGCGCCCGCGCGACCTGGACCAGGGCTTCCTGCCGTTCGCCCAGGGACTGGGCCTGGCGCAGTACACCTCCGACCCGGTGTTCCGCCGCCTGGTGGAGCAGCGCCTGGCCGGTCCCGCGGAGCCGCGCGCGGTCCGCCCCGGGCCCGGTGCGCTCGCCACCCTGCTCCGTATGTCGCGCGCCCACCCCGGGCGGACGCTGGACAACCTCCGCTCGCCGGTCCCGCGGGCGGCGGTCGCGACCTTCCTCGACGTCTTCTCCCGCCCGACGCTGACCTGGGACGACCTGGCGGTGCTGCGCGAGCTGACCCGCCTGCCGGTCGTGCTCAAAGGCGTGATGCACCCCGACGACGCCCGCCGCGCGGTGGATGCCGGCGCCGACGGGATCGTCGTCTCCAACCACGGCGGCCGGCAGATCGACGGCGAGCTCGCGGCCCTCGACGCGCTGCCTGACGTCGTCGCCGCGGTGCCCGACCTGCCGGTGCTGGTGGAGGGCGGCGTCCGCGGCGGAGCCGACGTCGCCAAGGCGCTGGCCCTCGGCGCCCGGGCGGTCGGGCTGGGCCGGCCCTACGCCTACGGGCTGGCCCTGGACGGCTGGCGCGGTGCGCGCGACGTCATCCGCAACGTCCTGGCCGAGCTGGACCTGACGATGGGGCTGCTCGGCTGCCGCACGGTCGAGGACCTGCGGGACGACCGGGTGCGGAGGACCTGATGGCCACCGAGCTGCCGCTGACCCCCGTGCCGCGCGCGGACGACGACCTCTGCGTGGCCCGGGTCCCGCTGTTCCAGGGGCTCACCCGCGAGCAGCAGTGGGAGGTCGCCGCGGTGGCCCGGCCGGTGCGCGTGGCCCGCGGCGAGTGCCTGTACCGGGCGGGCGACGACGTGTCCCAGCTCATGGTGGTCCACACCGGCCGGCTCAAGATCTCCCGGATCAGCCCGGACGGACGGGAGCAGATCGTCCGGGTCCTGGAGCCCGGGGACTTCGTGGGGGAGTCGGCGTTCCTCAGCGGCGAGCGTCCCGACCACTTCGCCACCGCCCTCGAGCCGGGCAGCATGTGCGTCTTCCGGCACCGGGACCTGGAGCGCCTGGTGAGCGAGCACCCCAGCATCGGCCTCCGCATGCTGGAGGGGGTCAGCCGCCGGCTCTCCGAGATCGAGGAGCGGCTGGCGGCGGTCACCTCCGTGGACGTCGGGGCCCGGCTGGCCCGCTACCTCGTGGAGCTCCCCGCCACCCGGGAGTCGGGGGTGGCGGTGGTGCGGCTGCCGCTGGCGAAGAAGGACATCGCCTCGCTGCTGGACACCACCCCGGAGTCGCTCAGCCGGCAGCTGACGCGGCTCCAGGAGGCTGGTGTCATCGCCCAGGAGGGGTCACGGACGGTGCGCCTCCTGGACGAGCGGCGCCTGCTCACGCTGGCCGGCGAGGGTTGACCGCCCGGCGGCCCGGGCCAGCCGGTCGGCGTCGGCACAGCGGTGCCGGGCCAGCCGGACCGCATTCAGCACGACGGCCAGGACCGAGACCTCGTGGACGAGCATCCCCGAGGCCATGACGACGACGCCCGCGACGACACCCGCCAGCAGGACGACCACGGTCGCCAGGGCGATCACGGTGTTCTGGACGACGTTCCAGCGGGTCGCCCGGGCCACGGACCGGGCGTGCACCAGGTGGTCGAAGCGGTTGCCGACGAGGACGACGTCCGCCGCCTCCAGGGAGACGTCGGTGCCGGCGCCCATCGCCAGGCCGACGTCCGCGGTCGCGATCGCGGGGGCGTCGTTGACGCCGTCGCCGACCATGGCGACCCGGCGACCGGCGGCCTGCAGCTCCCGGATCGCGGTCACCTTGTCCTCCGGCAGGAGCCGGGCGCGGACCTCGTCGACGCCGACCTGCTCGGCGACCGCGCGCGCGGTGTGCTCGTTGTCCCCGGTGAGCACCACGAACCTGTCGATGCCTTGGCGCCGCAGCGCCGCGATCGCCTCGGCCGCCTCCGGGCGGACGCGGTCGGTCACGGCCACCAGCCCGGCCAGCTCCCCGTCCACGACGACGTGGACGACCGTCCCGCCCCGGCGCTCCAGCGCCAGGGCGCGTCCCTGCACGGGCTCGGGCACGGCATACCCGTCCCCGATGACCCGCGGGGTGCCCACGGCGACGTACCGGCTGTGCTCGTCCAGCCGGACCGTGCCCCGGAGGCCCGCGCCCGTGACGACCTGCACGTCCGTGGGCAGCCCGCCCAGGTCCAGGCCCCGGGCCACGGCCGCGTCGACGAGGGTCCGGCCCAGGGGGTGCTCGGAGGCCTGCTCCAGCGCAGCGGCTTGGCGCAGCACCTCCGCGTCGGTGAGGTCCGGGTGCGTGCTGACCACGTCGGTCACCTCGGGGCGGCCGACGGTGAGGGTGCCGGTCTTGTCCAGCACGAGGGTGTCGACGCGCGCCAGCCGCTCCAGGGCGTCCCCGCCCTTGACCAGCGCGCCGCGGCGGGCCGCGTTGCCCAGGCCGGCCACCATCGACACCGGGGTCGAGATGACCAGGGCCCCCGGGCAGGCGATGACCAGGAAGGTCAGCGCGAAGCGCACGTCGCGGGTCAGGACCAGGGCCAGCACCGCCAGGCCGACGACGGCCGGGGTGTAGACCGCCGCGAACCGGTCCAGGAACCGCTGCACGCCGGCCCTGGAGTCCTGCGCCTCCTCGACCAGCTCGACGATCCGGGCGAAGGTCGTGTCCTCGCCGACCTTCTCGGCGGTGACGGTGAGGAACCCGGTGGTGAGGACGGTGCCGGACCACACCGGGTCACCGGGACCCTTGGCTGCCGGGACCGGCTCGCCGGTGATGGTGGCCTCGTCGACCAGGCCGGTGCCCTCGACGACGGTGCCGTCGACGGGGACCTTGCCGCCGTGCCGGATCAGGACCGTGTCACCCGGGTCGACCTCCTCCACCGGCACGACCACGCCGACGCCGTGGCGGAGCACCTCGGCCTGCTGGGGTGCGAGGTCGATCAGCTCCCGCAGCGAGCGCCGGGTCCGGTCCAGGGTCCGGGCCTCCAGCCAGGCGCCGACGACGAAGAGGAAGGCGACGACGCCGGCCTCGACGTACTCGCCGATGAGCAGCGCGCCGGTCACCGCGATGGTGACCAGCAGCTCGATGCTGAACGCCCGCAGGCGCAACGCCTGGTAGGCCGCCACCGCGGTGGGCGCGCCCGCCAGCACCGCGGTGACCGCGAGGGCCGCGTCACGCGGCGTCCCGAGGCCGCCGAGGTGGGCGGCCAGGGCGAGCAGCAGCAGCGCCGCCGACGCGCCCGCGATCCGCGCCTTGGTCCGCAGGGTCACGGTGTCCTCCTCGTGTCCGGTCGTCGGGTGCTCAGGCGCGGTGGCCGGTGACCGGGTAGCCCAGGGCGGTGATGGTGGCCGCGAGCTGGTCGGCGCCGACGACCGCGGGGTCGTGGGTCACCTTGACCTTGCCGGCGTTGAACAGCACCGAGACGTCGTGGACGCCGTCCATCCGGCCGACGACCCTGGTGATCTTGGTGACGCAGGACGGGCAGGTGAACGGCTCGGTCCGGAACGTCGTCGTGGTCAGGGCGGTGGTGGTCATGGCCCTGCTCTCCTCTCCTCGGGGGTGGTCCTGTCCCCAGGGAAGCCGACCCCGCCCCGGAAGTCCTTGACCCAGGTCAAGCCCGCCCGACCACCCGGAGCTCCGCTCGGAGTCGGAGGCGGATCTCCGACCTGTGACCGATGTGCGGCGCCGCGGTCGCGGGTGAGGGTGGAGGCGTCCGCACCGAGAGGAGAAACACCATGCGTCGACGTCCGACCATGCTCACCCTGGCCACCGCCGTGGCCCTCGCCCTGCCCGCCGGTGGGGTGGCCGCGGCCCGGGCGCAGCAGGACGAGCCGGCCCGCGCGCAGGAGCAGCAGTCGTCCGGCCCGGAGGAGCAGAGCCTCGCGCAGGAGCTCAGCCGGGCGGTGGAGGAGGCGGCCCGGCAGCGGAACGGGCTACGGGCGCAGGCGGCGCCGGGTGAGACGCAGGCCGCTCCGGCCGGCAAGGAGATGCGGGAGGCACTCGACCGGGCGGCGCGTGGCCTGGTCGAGGACGGCGCCGTGGGGGTGACCGCGCGGGTGGAGTCGCCCGGTTTCGACTGGGCGGGCTCGGCCGGGACGCGGGAGCTCGACGGGCGCGCGCCGGCCCAGCCACAGGACCGGTTCCGGGTGGCCAGCATCACCAAGACGATGGTCGCCACCCTGGTTATGCAGGAGGTGGAGGCCGGCACGTTCACCCTGCAGACGCCGGTGAACGAGATCGTCCCGGGGCTGTTCCCGGGCCGGCCCGGTGTCACCGTCGAGCACCTGCTCAGCCACCGCTCCGGTGCCCAGACCGCGACCGACTACGTCATCGCCAGCCGGATGGAGGACCCGAACAGCTGGGAGGACTTCTTCGAGGCGATCGGGCAGGACTACACGGCCGACGACTACCTGACGGTCGTCAACGCCCTGCCCTGGAAGTTCGAGCCCGGCACCGACGTCAACTACTCCAACGCAGGCTACGTCGCGCTCGGCGTGATCCTGGAGGAGGTCACCGGGGAGGACCTGGCGGACCTGCTCCGCGACCGGGTCCTGCGGCCCGCGGGGATGCAGCACACGGCATACCCGGACGAACCCGGCACCCGTGGCCCGTTCCTCGTCGGCGCGGCCTTCACGGGCACCCCGGAGCAGGGCGGGATCGGCTGGGTGTCGGTCGACAGGTTCGACCCCGACGTGTTCGGGGCGTCCGGCGCCGCGACGAGCACCACCAAGGACCTCAACAAGCTCACCGAGGCCCTCATCGAGGGGGAGCTGGTCGGCCCCGAGACCGTCGCCGACATGGTGACGCCGCGCACCGTGAACCACGAGTGGCTGCCTGACTACGGCCTCGGGGTCTACCGGCTGCCCGACCCGTGCAGCGAGCCGGGGCAGACCGGGTGGCTCTACGGCCACGACGGCGGGGCCTACGGCACGGTGAGCCTGGCCCTCACCTCGGCCGACGGGAGCCGGCAGGTCTCGCTGGGCATCACCGGCCGGGACCTCACCCAGGAGATCCAGCCGTATGACGTGGCCCAGCTGCTGGTGCCGATGCTCCTGGCCACCTGCTGAGACCCCGCCCACGCGGGCGGAAGGTCGCGACCGGGGGTTGCGACACGGAAGGGCGGTCCCGCGGAACGGTTCCGCGGGACCGCCCCACCCCGTGCGGCGGCGGAGGGCCTAGTCCCTCCGGCCGCTGGCCACCATGGCGATGACGCCCGTGACCGCACCCCAGACCACGTTGGTGACCAGGACCCCGACGATCCCGACGGGGTTGGTCAGCGGGCCCTGGAGCTCGCCCTCGAGGAGCACCGACAGGACACCGCTGAGGATCACCGAGAGCACGGCGTACGTGATCCCGGCCAGGACCAGGGTGAGGAGCGGCTGGCGTGCCCTGGTCGCGGCGACCACGACCCACACCAGGCTGATGACGAGGGTGGCCAGGAGCGGCGTGGCCGGACGCCCCAGCGCGTCGGCCACGCCGGTGACGTTGAGCAGCGGTCGGACCAGCGCGAACGCGCCCAGGCCCAGGACGAGCGGCCAGGACACCTCATGCAACGGCGAGGGGGCCTGGCGGGTCTGCGGGTGCTGGTACGAGCTCATACCTCCAGGGTCGGCGCCCGGCGGCGGCGCTGCCATGGGGGTCGACCCCCATCCGTCACCCAACCGACCCTGAGCGCCACCTCAGGGGCGCTCGCGGAAGCCGAGGCGGCGGTAGAGGCGCACCGCGGGCCCGTTGTCGCTCTCCACCCGCAGGCCGACCACCCGGTCGGGGCCGACCGCGGCCAGCGCGGCGCGGACCAGGCGCTCGGCCAAACCTTGTCCTCGGTAGTCCGGGTGGGTGAACAGGTCGATGACGAAGACGAGGTCGGCCACGTCGTCCCACGGCGGCCGGTCCACGGTCAGCACCGCGGCGACGGGCTGCCGGTCGAGCTCGACCAGGAGAGAGGCCTCATGCAACCAGGTCCCGTACTCGCCGGCCCAGCTCGCCCGGATGTCCGCGACCGCGGCGGCCTCGTCGCCGACGACGTCCGCGGGGTAGCTCGCCGCGTAGAGCCGGCCCACCGCCTCGAGGTCGGCCTCCTCGATGGCGCGGAGCCGGCCCGGGCCCTCCGGGACGGGGCCGGGGGAGCCGGCCGTCGGCATACGGACCAGGGTCAGCTGGGTCACAACAGCACCATCCTCTCGACGTCGAAGACCCACGCGCGGGGGGTGTCGCCCCGCGGCCCGAGCGCGTCGGGCCGGTGGGCGAGCACGTGCAGCCGGCGCTCGGCGCGGTAGAGCGGCGCGGTCTGCAGCGCCGCCGCGGCAAGCTGCCGCAGGGTCCGGAGGTCGGCGTGGTCCTGCCACACCCCCAGGTAGGCGTCGACGGGGTCGAGGACCCGTGGGTCCGCGAGGTCCAGCACCCCGGTGTCGCCGACGTCCAGGCGGTGCTGGTGGACCAGCTCCCAGACGAGCGTGGCCAGCGACTCGAAGGGGTGGGGACCCACGCGTGGACCTCGCTCTGCCAGACAGGGTCACGCACGACACGGACCGTGCCAGAGCGGCCGCGGGCCGGCCACCCGTTTTCCGGCGACGCCCACCGCAGCAGCAGTTTGCTTGACGGCGGCGGGGCGGGAACAAACACCGAGAGGCGGTAGTTGAGTGGGGTGTACTCAACTTCACTGAGCCGTGATTTGACAAGGCTTGCGGCGCAGGCGCAGGTTGGGCACCGGACATGAGCCACCCGGCCGGGCGGCCGACGAGCGACCCGGCCTCACCGCAGCGTAAGGAGAGCAACGCATGGGACGTGCAGTCGGCATCGACCTGGGCACCACCAACTCCGCGGTCGCCGTCCTGGAGGGCGGCGAGCCGCAGATCATCGCCAACGCCGAGGGCGGCCGGACCACCCCGTCGGTGGTCTCGTTCGCCAAGAACGGCGAGATCCTCGTGGGTGAGGTGGCCAAGCGCCAGGCCGTCACCAACGTCGAGCGGACCATCCGGTCGGTGAAGCGCCACATGGGCACCGACTGGAAGACCCCGGAGATCGACGGCAAGCGCTACACCCCGCAGGAGATCAGCGCCCGCATCCTCATGAAGCTCAAGCGGGACGCCGAGTCCTACCTGGGCGAGGACGTCACCGACGCGGTCATCACCGTGCCGGCCTACTTCGACGACGCGCAGCGGCAGGCCACCAAGGAGGCCGGTGAGATCGCCGGTCTGAACGTGCTGCGGATCATCAACGAGCCGACCGCCGCCGCCCTGGCCTACGGGCTGGACAAGGGGAAGGAGGACGAGCTCATCCTCGTCTTCGACCTCGGTGGTGGCACCTTCGATGTCTCGCTGCTCGAGGTCGGCAAGGACCCCGAGGACGGGTTCTCCACCATCCAGGTCCGCGCCACCCACGGTGACAACAACCTCGGTGGCGACGACTGGGACAACCGGATCGTCCAGCACCTGCTGACCACGGTCCGCAACCAGACCGGGGTGGACCTGTCGAACGACAAGATCGCGATGCAGCGGCTCCGGGACGCGGCCGAGCAGGCCAAGAAGGAGCTGTCCAGCTCGACCAGCACGAGCATCAACCTGCAGTACCTGTCCATGGGCGAGAACGGCCCGATCCACCTGGACGAGCAGCTGACCCGCGCCCAGTTCGAGGCGATGACCTCGGACCTGCTCGAGCGCACCAAGGCGCCGTTCCACCAGGTGATCGAGGACGCGGGCATCAAGGTCAGCGACATCGACCACGTCATCCTCGTCGGTGGCTCCACCCGCATGCCCGCCGTCGCCGACGTGGTCCGCGAGCTCACCGGCGGCAAGGAGCCGAACAAGGGCGTCAACCCGGACGAGGTCGTCGCCGTCGGTGCCTCCCTGCAGGCGGGCGTGCTCAAGGGTGAGCGCAAGGACGTCCTGCTCATCGACGTGACCCCGCTGAGCCTGGGCATCGAGACCCAGGGTGGGATCTTCACCAAGCTCATCGAGCGGAACACCGCGATCCCGACCCGCCGCAGCGAGGTCTTCACGACCGCGAGCGACAACCAGCCCTCGGTGGACATCCAGGTGTACCAGGGCGAGCGCGACATCGCGAAGCACAACAAGCTGCTCGGCAACTTCGTGCTGACCGGCATCCCGCCGGCCCCGCGCGGCGTGCCGCAGATCGAGGTCACCTTCGACATCGACGCCAACGGCATCGTGCACGTGTCCGCCAAGGACCGCGCCACCGGCAAGGAGCAGTCGATGACGATCTCCGGCGGCAGCGCGCTGCCGAAGGAGGAGATCGAGCGGATGATCAAGGACGCCGAGGCGCACGCGGCCGAGGACGCACGCCGGCGCGAGGAGGCCGAGACCCGCAACACCGCGGAGCAGCTCGTTTACTCGACCGAGAAGTTCCTCGCCGACAACGGCGACAAGGTGCCCTCGGACGCCCGCGGCCCGGTCGACACCGCGCTGAACGACCTCAAGGAGGCGCTCAAGCAGGAGCCGCTCGACCTCGAGGGCGTCAAGGCCAAGATGACCGCGCTGTCCGAGGCCAGCCAGAAGATGGGCGCCGCCATGTACGCCTCGCAGCAGCCGGGCCCGGACGGCACCGGCGCCACCGACGCCGGGGCGTCCACCGACGGCACCGGCAGCGGCACCGCTGAGGACGTGGTCGACGCCGAGGTCGTGGAGGACGAGGACGCCAAGTGACGGAGCACCAGGAGAAGGCCGGCCCGGAGCAGGAGACCGACCGCCAGGAGAAGGCCGGCCCCGAGCACGAGACCGACCACCAGGGCCCGGTCATCAGGGACAAGCGACGCCTGGACCCCGAGACGGGTCAGCTGCGCCAGCCCACCACGACGGAGGGTGAGCAGCAGCAGGCGCAGACCGGTGGCGGCGACACCGCCGCCACCGGCGCCGCACCGTCGGCCGAGCAGTCGGCCGAGCAGTCCGACGAAACGGACTACGCGGCGCTGGCCGCCGAGCGGCTGGAGGACCTGCGGCGCCTGCAGGCGGAGTACCTCAACTACAAGCGGCGGGTCGAGCGGGAGCGGGCTCGCGACCGGGACATCGCGGTCGCCAGCGTCGTCGAGGCCCTGCTGCCGGTGCTCGACGACATCCACTCGGCGCGCGAGCACGGCGACCTCCAGGAGGGGCCGTTCGTCGCCATCGCGCAGAAGCTCGAGGACACCCTCGGCCGGTTGGGTGCGGAGAAGCTCGGCGTCGTGGGGGAGGAGTTCGACCCCAATGTGCACGACGCGCTGATCCAGCTGTCCCGCGAGCACCTGCCCGAGGGCGCGACCACGACGACGATCGTCCAGGTCATGCAGCCGGGCTTCAAGGTCGGGGACCGGCTGGTGCGCCCGGCACGCGTCGCCGTGGCCAACCCGGAGAGCGACTGACCCGACGCCGGACCGGGCGGCCTGCCGACACGCTGTCGGTGGGCCGCCCGGCCGACCGAGAATGACGAGACGATGACCGGCGAGACGAGCACCGGGACGAGGACCGGAGGGAGGTGAGCGCGGATGGCGAACCAGGACTGGTTGGACAAGGACTTCTACGCGATCCTCGGCGTGCCCCAGGACGCCGACGAGGCCACGATCAAGAAGGCGTACCGCAAGCTGGCACGCGAGTGGCACCCCGACGCCAAGCCCGGTGACGCGGCCGCCGAGCAGAAGTTCAAGGACATCGGGGAGGCCTACGCCGTCCTGTCCGACCCCGAGCAGCGCAAGCAGTACGACGCCATCCGCGCCATGACCCGGGGCGGCGCCCGGTTCGCCGCCGGTGGCGGCGGCGGTGGGGGCAGCGCCGGGTTCGAGGACCTGTTCGCCCAGATGTTCGGCGGTGCCGGTGGCGGCGGGGCCCGCAACGTCCGCTTCGGCACGGCCGGCGGCGGGGCCCAGACGATCAACCTCGAGGACCTGCTGGGCGGCTTCGGCGGGTTCGGTGGCGGCTACAGCGCCACCCGCGGGCCGCGCCGCGGGGAGGACGTCGAGGCCAGGACGACGATCTCGTTCCGGCAGGCGGCGGTCGGCGACACGATCACCCTGCGGACCCCCGAGGGCGGCACGATCACCACCCGGATCCCGGCCGGGGTCAAGGACGGGCAGAAGATCCGGCTGCGGGGCAAGGGTCGCCGCGGCGACCCGGGCGCGCCGCCGGGGGATCTGCTCCTGCACGTCCACGTCCGGCCGCACCCGGTGTTCGAGCGCGACGGGCTCAACCTCCTGGTCGACGTCCCGGTGACCTTTGCCGAGGCGGCCCTGGGCGCCACCATCGCGGTGCCGACCCTCGAGGGCGGGACGGTCAAGGTCAAGGTGCCCGCGGGCACCCCCTCGGGACGGGTGCTGCGGGTGCGCGGGCGGGGCATCAAGGCCAAGCAGGGCACCGGCGACCTGCTGGTGCGGGTCAACGTCGTCGTCCCCCAGAAGCTCAGCGACCGGGCCCGCGAGGCCGTCGAGGTGCTCAGGGCGGAGGAGAACGGCGTCGACCCGCGCGCCGAGCTCTACGTGAGGGCCCGGGAGTAAAAGGACGCCGGCGGGCGTCATACGGGATGAGGACCACGGGCGGAGGTGAGGTCGATGGCACGGCGAGCACAGCACGATGACGACGCCCCGGTCTTCGTGATCTCGGTGGCCGCCGAGCTGGCCGGCATGCACGCCCAGACGCTGCGGCAGTACGACCGGCTCGGCCTGGTGGTCCCGAGGCGCACCCGGGGTGGCGGGCGGCGCTACAGCCTGCGGGACATCGCGATGCTGCGCGAGGTGCAGCGGCTGTCCCAGGAGGGGGTCAGCCTGGCCGGCATCCAGCGGATCATGGAGCTGGAGGCGCAGGTCAAGGAGCTGCGGGAGCGGCTGGCGGAGCTGGCCGCGCAGAACGCCGCGCTCCAGGAGGCCGTTCACGGCCAGAGCCGCGTGTTCGCCGCCGGGCCCTCCGGCGACGTGGTGGTGCTCCGCCCCGGCACCCGGCCGCGGCCCACCGGGGTCAGCCAGGAGCTGGTGCTCTGGCGGCCGCGTCAGCGCTGACTTGACCAGCCCTTGGCAGGGCCTTGACCTGGGCTTTAACTACGGGTTATGCCCTGGGAGCTCCGTGCGTCTCGAGGTCTAGTCTGGGCGCCGGCCCCGGGACCGCCCGGGGCTGCCGGGTTCCCCGCCCGGCTCACCCTCACAGGGAGACCTCATGACCCCACGCACGACCCGCCTGGCGGTCGCCGGGCTCGCACTGGTCCTCGGCGCCAGCGCGCTGCCGGCCACGGCGGCCCCGGACCGCCCCGGTGGCAACGACGCCCACCACCTCGACCTGACCCTGCTGGCGACCACCGACACCCACGGTCGCGTCGCCAACTGGGACTACTTCAAGGACGACGTCTACCAGGAGCCCAGCGGCGACACGGTCGGCCTGGCCAAGGTGGCCTCCGTCGTCGAGGAGGTCCGCGCCGAGGTCGGCGACGAGCAGCTCCTCGTGCTGGACAACGGCGACGCCATCCAGGGAACGCCGCTGACCTACTACTTCGCCCGGATCGAGTCGATCCTCGACACCGGCGAGGACCACCCGATGGCCACCGCGTTCAACCTCATCGGCTACGACGCCCAGGTCGTCGGCAACCACGAGTTCAACTACGGGCTCGACCTGCTCGGCGCCTACGAGGACGACCTCGACGCCGCACTGCTCGGCGCCAACGTCGTCGACGCCGAGACCGGCGAGCCGTACCTGCAGCCGTACACCCTCATCCGCAAGAACGTCCGCGGCCACAAGCCGGTAACCGTCGGCGTGCTCGGCCTCACCACCCCCGGCTCGGCCATCTGGGACAAGGGCAACGTCGAGGGACGCGTGGAGTTCCTCGACATGGTCGAGACGGCCGAGCGCTACGTCCCGGAGATGAAGGCCAAGGGTGCCGAGGTCGTCGTGGTCCTCTCGCACGCCGGGATCGGCGACTCCTCGTATGACGAGGGCACCGGTGTGCCGCCGGAGAACCCGACCGACGTCATCGCCGCGACAGTGCCGGACATCGACGTCATCGTCGTCGGTCACACGCACCTGGACGAGCCGAAGCAGGTCATCACCAACGAGGTGACCGGCGAGGAGGTGCTCCTCACCCAGCCGTACCGGTGGGGCGGCACCGTCGCCCGGGTCGACCTGGACCTGACCAAGGTCCGCGGCCGTTGGGACGTCACCGCCGCCGACTCCGCGGCGATCCGCACCAAGGACTACCCGGAGCACCCGGCCGTCATGGCGGCGATCGCCGACGAGCACGCCGCGACGGTCGAGTACGTCAACCAGGTCGTCGCCGAGTCGACCGAGACGATGACGGCCGAGACGTCCTTCTGGCAGGACACGCCGATCATCGACTTCATCCAGCACGTGCAGACCGAGACCGTCTCCGCGGCCCTCGCCGGCACCGAGCACGCCGACCTGCCGGTCCTGTCGATCGCCGCGCCGTTCTCGCGCTCGGCGGTCTTCCCCGAGGGGCCGGTGACGGTCCGCGACATCGCCGGGCTTTACATCTACGACAACACCCTCGAGGCGGTCGAGCTCGACGGCGCCCAGGTCAAGGAGTACCTGGAGTACTCGGCCAAGTACTTCGAGCAGGTCACCGACGGCACCTTCGACCCGGACACCGACGTCAACGCCGGCGGCACCCCGGACTACAACTACGACATCCTCTCCGGCGTCGAGTACGACATCGACGTCTCCATGCCCGTCGGCCAGCGGATCGAGAACCTGCGGATGCCCGACGGCACCCCGGTCGGGGACGACGACCGGTTCGTCGTCGCGGTGAACAACTACCGCCGCTCCGGTGGCGGTGGCTTCCCGCACATCTCCACGGCCCCGGTCGTCTACAACGAGCAGCAGGAGATCCGCCAGCTGCTCATCGACTGGGCCAGCGAGCGGGGGGTCATCGACCCGGCCGAGTTCTTCGTGCCGAACTGGCAGCTGACCGTCGCCGACACCCCGGTCGGCTGACCCCACCCGACCCGAGGAGGGCCCGGCGTCCGACGCGGCGCCGGGCCCTCCGTCATACTCGGGCCATGGCCGAACCTCCCTACCCGGGCAGCGACCACCTCCTCGTCCTGCCCGACCGCGAGACCGCGGAGGCGATCGCCGAGGAGCTGCGCGAGGAGGGCTTCGGCGACGTGCGCGTGGTCCGCGAGGCGTTCCGCACCGAGGACGACGACGAGAGCCACGAGTGGGCGGTGCACGTCCACGACACGCGGCTCCCCGACGCCGAGGGCGGCGGGGCCTACGAGGGGCTGCGGGACCGGTTCATCGCCCTGGCCGAGGAGCACGACGGCTGGTACGACCAGCCCGGCGACCCCCGCCCGCCCGAGCCCGACCCGGAGCTGTCGCGCTCCTGAGCCCCGCCTGCGCGCGCCAACCGCGCACGTGAGCGCCTGAGCAGGTCGATCCCGCGACGACGGCATGCCGGGACGCTCACGTGCGCAGATCGGGTCGGGGGGCGGCTCGGCCGGCTCGGTCAGGCCGGCTCGGTCAGGCCGGCTCGGTCAGGCCGGCTCGGGGACCGGGCGGGCGAACTCGCTGACCAGCGGCACGACCTCGGCGATCGAGGCGCACACCCGGGTCGGGCGGTAGGGGAACCGGTCCACCTGGCCGGCCGACGTGGAGCCGGTCAGCACGAGGATCGTGCGCAGCCCGGCCTCGAGGCCGCTGACGATGTCGGTGTCCATCCGGTCGCCGACCATCACGGTGTGCTCGGAGTGGGCGTCGATGCGGTTGAGCGCGCTGCGCATCATCAGCGGGTTGGGCTTGCCGACGAAGTAGGGCTCGATCCCGGTGGCCCGGGTGATGAGCGCGGCGACCGAGCCGGTGGCGGGGATGGACCCCTGGGCGGAGGGCCCGGTGGGGTCGGGGTTGGTCGCGATGAACCGGGCGCCGGACTCGACGAGGCGGATCGCCTTGGTGATCGCCTCGAACGAGTACGTCCGGGTCTCGCCGAGCACGACGTAGTCGGGGTTGCGGTCGGTGAGGACGTAGCCCACGTCGTGCAGCGCCGTCGTGAGCCCGGCCTCCCCGATGACGTAGGCCGAGCCGCCCGCCCGCTGGTCGGCGAGGAACTGGGCGGTCGCCAGCGCGGAGGTCCAGATGGCCTCCTCGGGGACCTCGACGCCGCCGGCGGCGAGCCGGGCGCGCAGGTCCCGCGGGGTGTAGATCGAGTTGTTGGTCAGCACCTGGAAGCGCAGCCCGTGCTCCTGGAGCGCGGCAACGAACTCGGCCGCGCCGGGGAGCGCCTGCTCCTCGTGCACGAGCACGCCGTCCATGTCGGTCAGCCACGCGTCGACGGGCAGACGTTCTGTCATGACCACATCGTGCCAGGTCACCCCGGGGTCGGCCGATGGTGCCACCCGTGGGCCGTGCCCGACACGGGACCAAGGTCCCACCGCGACGGTCCGTCCTGCCCTGCCCCGGCCCGCGGACGTGGCGTTTCCCTGGAGGGGACCACAACACCGACCCAGGAGGAGTGCCATGAAGGCTGCCGTCGTACCGTCGTTCACCCAGCCGCTGGAGATCCGTGACGTCGAGGTGCCGCAGCCCGGCCCGAAGCAGGTGCTGGTGAGGATCGAGGCCTCGGGCCTGTGCCACACCGACATCCACGCCGCGCACGGGGACTGGCCGGTGACGCCGACCCCGCCGTTCATCCCGGGTCACGAGGGGATCGGCATCGTCGAGAAGGTCGGCCCCGGCGTCGACGAGTCGATGATCGGCACCCGGGTGTCGATCGCCTGGCTCGGCTCGGCCTGCGGCACGTGCGACGCCTGCCTGTCCGGGCAGGAGACGCTGTGCCTGAAGCAGCAGAACAGCGGCTACTCCGTCGACGGCGCCTACGCCGAGTACGCCGTCGCCCACGCCGACTACTGCGTTCCTGTCCCGGACGGCATCGACTACCGCGAGGCCGCGCCGCTGACCTGCGCCGGCGTCACCACCTACAAGGCGGTCAAGGTCGGCGGGGTGAGGCCGACCGACGTCGTCCTGGTCTCCGGGATCGGCGGCCTCGGCCACCTGGCCCTGCAGTACGCCCGGATCTTCGGCGGGACCACCGTCGCCGTCGACGTCACCGACGAGAAGCTGCAGCTGGCCAAGGACCTGGGCGCCGACGTCGTCCTCGACGCGCGCACCGACGACGTCGTCGCCGAGGTGCACAAGCTCGGCGGGGCGGACGTCGCGCTCGGCCTGGCGGTGAGCCAGGAGTCGTTCGACACCGCCTACAAGGCACTGCGCCGCAGCGGCCGCCTGGTGCTCGTCGCCATGCCGGCCGACGGCGTGATGGAGGTGCCCGTCTTCGACCTCGTCGTCGGCGGCAAGGCCGTCATGGGGTCGATCGTCGGCACCCGCGCCGACCTCACCGAGGTGTTCGAGCTGCACCGGCTGGGCCGCACCCAGGTCATCTACGAGACCCGCCCGCTCGAGGCGGTCAACGAGGCCTTCGAGGACGTGCTGGCCGGTCGCGTCGGCGCGCGGCTGGTCTTCGACCTGGCCGAGTGACCACCCGCGGGCGGTGCCCCGTATGACGCAGCCCCGTCATACGGGGCACACGGCTGGGAGGGGGACGGGCTCAGCCCCCCGTCCCGCGACGTCCGGCCGGGGCGGGCGACGGTCGGGTCACGGCGGCGAGCCCGGTGAGGGCGAGGCCCACGTTGGTGACCGTCTCGGTGTAGGTGGGGTGGGCGAAGCCGGCGAGGGGGCCACCGACCACCGACACCAGCACCGTGAGGGCCAGGACCGGCCCGATCGACAACAGCAGGAGCGCGGCCCGGCGCTGCCCGGGGACGCGACGCAGGGTGATCCCGAGCGCGAACGCCAGGAGGAACGTCAGGCCGAACACGAGCGTGATCGGGGCGACCGCGGCGGCCAGCCACGCGGGCGGCTCGTCGACGCCCAGGGCCCACAGCGCCGGGTCGACGACCCCGAAGAACACGGCGTTGATCACCGAGGCCACCACGAGGGCCAGCCGCAGCACCCGGCGGGACCGGCTGCCGGCGTCGATCCGGTCGCCGGAGGAGCGGAGGACCCAGGCGATCGCGGCGTACATCAGCGCGTGCACGAGGCTGCCGACGACCTGCCACCCGGAGCGGCCGTAGTCGTCGGCGAAGACCGAGTAGCTCCCGGTCAGCCCGTGGGTGACGGCGTCGATGAGGCCGATGACGGCGACCCCTGCCGCGCCGGCCTGGCGCGCTGAGCCGCGGTCCGCGTCGGACGCGGGCACCCCCGACCTGACAGAGTGGTGCCAGGCAGGCGTGCCGCCGGACGGCGGTGCGGGGTCGATGGACAGGGGAGGACGGCGTCGATGCGCGGTCGGATCACGGTGATGGTGTGCGCGGTGGGTCTGCTTGCTGCGGCGTGTTCGGGAGGTGGTGGGGACACCCTGGGCACGGGGGAGGGCTACTCGGTGCTGGGCGCCCTCGCCGAGCTGCCGGCCGAGGTCGGGGAGGGTGAGGTCATGGTCGTGACCGCCGACCTGCAGGCGGCGACCGAGGCCGCAGCGCTGGAGCGGCCGGACACCCCCGAGACCTTAGCCGTCCGCGACTGGCTCCTCCCGCTCACCGGGAACCCGCGCACCATCGAGCAGCTCCCGGTGTTCGTGCCGCTGGGTGAGGTCTTCAACCCTCCCTATCTCGGCCGCCACGAGGAGTTCGTCGACGAGCTGGGCTGGTCGGTGACGGAGGTCGACGCCTTCGTCGAGGCGAGCGCCCCGCCCCAGATGTTCGCCGTGGTGACGGGCGACTTCGCCGACGACGCACCCTCCGGGCAGCCGGGTGCCGAGGGGGTCGTCACCGTCGGGCAGGGAGAGGACCTTGCCACGGATCTGGAGGACCGCACCATCGCCCGACCCCTGGGGGGCCCGCTGCACCAGGTGCGCAAGGAGCAGCGCCTGGCGGTGACGCGGAGCTCCGGGCAGGCCAGGGCCTGGGCTTCCGGCCCCGAGGAGACCCTCGCCGATCACGAGGCGCTGGCAGCAGCGGCGGGGGCGCTCGACGAGGCAGGCGTCTACTCGGCAGTCCTCCTCGCCGGGAGCTCGATGACCTTGCAGGCGGCCCTCGGCCAGAACGCGTCGAAGAGCGCCCTGGAGGAGCTGGAGGAGGAGTACCGGGACATGTTGCCCACCACGCCGTTCACGGCGGTCGGCGTGGGCTGGTCCACCGACGACAGCGGGGGCGCCCGGGTGACCGTCGCCTACACCTTCCCCGACGAGGATGCCGCCGAGCAGGGGCTCACCGCCCTCGAGCGCCAGCTGGAGGAGGGCGACTCGATCAGGGGGCGCCCGCTGGTGGAGCTCGTCACGCTGCAGGAGGCGGCCCGGGACCGGAACGTCGCGGTGCTGACGCTGGGGGTGCCGGAGAGCTCGTGGCCGGGTGATGTCTACCGGATGCTGCAGAACCGCGACCTGCCCTTCCTGCACCAGTAGCGGGCGCCTGCCGCGCCTCCTTCCGGCACCCGGCCGTCGGGACGCCGCCCCCTGCCTGACCTCACCCGTCCCACCCGAGTTGAGCGGAATAGACTCAACTTTGGCGAGGTTGACGGAGGGGACGACCCGGTGGAGCCTGCAGACGAAGGGAAGGGGACGGCATACCGATGGATCTCCAGTTGACGACCAAGGCCCAGGAGGCCCTGTCCACGACGGTGCGCGAGGCCGCGGCCGCCGGGCACCCCCAGGTGGAGCCGGCGCACCTGCTGCGCGCGCTGGCCCGCCAGACCGACACGACCACCGGCCCGCTCCTGGACGCTGTCGGCTCCTCGACCCAGAGCGCGCTGCAGGCCGCCGAGACGGCGCTGGCCCGGCTGCCCAAGGTCAGCGGCAGCACCGTCGGCCAGCCCCAGATGTCGCGGCAGATGCTCACCGTGCTGACCAAGGCCGAGGAGGCCATGCGGCAGATGGGGGACAGTTTCGTGTCCACCGACCACCTGCTGCTGGCCGTCGCGCAGGTCGCCGGCCTCGGCCTCGACGCCGACGCCCTGGCCCAGCGCATCCCGGCCATCCGCGGGGGAGCCAAGGTGGACACCCCGGATCCCGAGGCGACGTATGACGCCCTGGGCAAGTACGGCACGGACCTCACCGAGATGGCCCGCGAGGGCAAGCTCGACCCGGTCATCGGCCGCGACGCCGAGATCCGCCGGGTCATCCAGGTGCTGTCGCGGCGCACCAAGAACAACCCGGTCCTCATCGGCGAGCCCGGTGTCGGCAAGACCGCCGTCGTCGAGGGCCTGGCCCAGCGGATCGTCGCCGGTGACGTCCCCGAGTCGCTCAAGGACAAGCGGCTCATCGCCCTCGACCTCGGCGCGATGGTGGCCGGGGCGAAGTACCGCGGTGAGTTCGAGGAGCGGCTCAAGGCCGTCCTCGCCGAGATCAAGGCCAGCGACGGCCGCATCGTCACGTTCATCGACGAGCTGCACACCGTCGTCGGCGCCGGCGCCGCGGAGGGCGCCATGGACGCGGGCAACATGCTCAAGCCGCTGCTGGCGCGGGGCGAGCTCCGGATGATCGGCGCGACGACCCTCGACGAGTACCGCGAGCACATCGAGAAGGACCCGGCCCTGGAGCGCCGGTTCCAGCAGGTCTTCGTCGGCGAGCCGAGCGTGGAGGACACCATCGCGATCCTCCGCGGCCTCAAGGAGCGCTACGAGGCGCACCACAAGGTCGCCATCGCCGACTCCGCGCTGGTCGCCGCCGCCACCCTGTCGGACCGGTACATCAGCGGCCGGCAGCTGCCGGACAAGGCCATCGACCTCGTCGACGAGGCGGCGTCGCGACTGCGCATGGAGATCGACTCCTCGCCGGTCGAGATCGACGAGCTCCGCCGGGCCGTCGACCGGCTGACGATGGAGGAGCTGCACCTGTCCAAGGAGACCGACGAGGCCTCCCAGGAGCGGCTGGCCAGGCTGCGCGCCGACCTGGCCGACAAGAAGGAGCAGCTGGCCGCCCTCATCGCCCGCTGGGAGCGGGAGAAGGCCAGCCTCAACCGGGTCGGCGAGCTCAAGCAGCAGCTCGACGAGCTGCGCACCCGCGCCGACCGGCTGCAGCGCGAGGGCGACTACGAGCAGGCCTCCCGGCTGCTCTACGGCGAGATCCCGGCGCTCGAGGCCGAGCTGGCCGCCGCGCAGGAGGCCGAGTCCGCCGCGACCTCGACGCAGGGCGACGAGGCCCCGATGGTCAAGGAGGAGGTCGGCGCCGACGACATCGCCGAGGTCGTCTCGGCGTGGACCGGCATCCCGACCGGACGCCTGCTCGAGGGCGAGACCGAGAAGCTGCTCCACATGGAGGAGGTCATCGGCCAGCGCCTCATCGGCCAGAAGCGCGCCGTGCAGGCGGTCGCCGACGCGGTGCGCCGCTCCCGGGCCGGCATCTCCGACCCGAACCGGCCGACCGGCTCGTTCCTGTTCCTCGGCCCGACCGGCGTCGGCAAGACCGAGCTGGCCAAGGCGCTCGCGGACTTCCTGTTCGACGACGAGCGGGCGATCGTGCGCATCGACATGTCGGAGTACTCCGAGCGGCACGCCGTGGCCCGGCTCATCGGCGCCCCGCCCGGCTACGTCGGATACGAGGAGGGCGGCCAGCTCACCGAGGCGGTGCGCCGGAGGCCCTACTCGGTGGTGCTCCTGGACGAGGTGGAGAAGGCCCACCCGGAGACCTTCGACATCCTGCTGCAGGTGCTCGACGACGGCCGGCTCACCGACGGCCAGGGCCGGACGGTCGACTTCCGCAACGTCATCCTGGTGATGACCTCCAACCTCGGCAGCCAGTTCCTCATCGACCCGCTCACCGAGACCGAGGTCAAGCACGAGCAGGTCATGGCGACGGTGCGGACGGCGTTCAAGCCGGAGTTCCTCAACCGGCTGGACGAGATCGTCATCTTCGACGCACTGACCCCGGAGGAGCTGAGCACGATCGTGGACCTGCAGGTGCAGCACCTGGCCGCACGGCTGGCGGACCGCCGGATCACCCTCGAGGTCACCGACGCCGCGAAGCAGTGGCTGGCCACCCGCGGTTACGACCCGGCCTACGGCGCCCGGCCGCTGCGCCGCCTGGTCCAGACCCAGATCGGCGACCAGCTGGCCAAGGCGATCCTCGCCGGCGAGGTGCGCGACGGCCAGCACGTCACCGTCGACCTGGCCCCGTCGGGCGAGGAGCTCACCCTCCAGCCGGTGCCCGTCGCCGCCTGACCCGGTCCCTGGCCCGGCCGTGCGCGCTCGTCAGGAGCTCGCGCACGGCCGGCGCCGTCCCCGGGCCCGGGTCGACGACGCACAGCCAGCCCTGCCGGGCGTAGACGGGGTGGGGCAGCACCGTGTCGCGGACCGTGACGTCGGTGCCCTCCGGCACCGGGTCCTTCGGGCTGCGGCCGGTCCACCGGACGAACTCCTCCGTGGACGCGTCGACGTTCACCCGGAACGAGCCCGGTGACCGGTCCAGGCCCGAGGACGGCTCACCCGGGTAGTCCTTGGTCACGACCGTCGCGAACGGCTGGGTCCTCGGCACCACCCCGTCCGGTGCGTAGTAGAAGAACACGTCACCCCACGCGATCTCCGGCGAGCCGTCGCCCTCCCGCGGCTCGAGCACGAGAACACCCCCGAGGGCGCGGACGTAGGAGATGATGTCCTGCATCGTCATACCTCGAGCGTGACATTGAGGTGCTTGTGTCGGGTTATGACGTGACTCCAGCAGCCGGGGGCCGCGAAAGTCCACAACGTCCCCTGCGGAGCATCGACGTCGCGCGGGCCACCGGCTACTCGGTGCAGCAGGTGCGCCTGCTCGAGCGGCTCGGGGTCCTCCCGCTCGCGCCCCGCAGCCCGTCGGGCTACCGCCACTACTCCCGGGTCCACGTCGACGCCGCGCTCGCCTACCGCGACCTCACCGCCGCGATCGGACCCGTCGCCGCCCGGCGGGTGATGCGCGCGGTCCACGAGGACGCGCCCGTGCGGGTGCTGGCCCTGGTCGAGGAGGCGTATGCCGCGCTGCACCACGAGCGGACCGAGCTGCGCCTGGCGCTGCAGGCGGCCGAGGCGGTGGCCGACGAGCCGCTGCTCGACGTCCGGCCCTCGGACGCGATGACCGTCGCCGAGCTCGCCGAGGCGATCGGGGTGCGCACCTCGACGCTGCGGCACTGGGAGACCGAGGGGCTGCTGCGGCCGGCCCGGACCGAGCTGGGTCGACGGACCTACTCACCGTCCGACGTCCGCGACGCCCGGGTCGTGCAGCAGCTCCGGGCCGCCGGCTACCGGATCCCGCTGCTGCGGACGCTGCTGCCGCGGCTGCGCGCGGGCCGCGGCTGGGACCAGGTGGCCGAGGCGCTGCGGGACCGGGACCGGGACCTCGACGAGCGATCGCGCCGGCTCCTCGCCGCCACCGCCGCGATCCACGCGCTCGTCTCGTCCCGCTGGCCGACGCCACCCCCGCCGACCCCGCACCCACCGCCCACCCCACCGGAGCGTCCTGCAGAAGGGGCCTGAACCCGCCACCCTCCGCAGGACGCTGCCCGCCGGGGGCCCCACGTCCGCCCCGGGCTCGGTGGGAGCGCGCGGTGCGGGCCGGGAGAGGGGAGCGGGCGGCATACTTGGGGCTGCCCAGCGCACCCGACCGAAGATGGGGACCCCATGGCCACCGCCACCCGGCGCACCGCCGCCCTGCTGGCCGCCTCCGTGCTCGCCCTGACCGCGTGCAGCGGCGGCGACCCGGAGACCGAGCAGGAGACGAGTGACGCGCCCTCGGCCGCGGACCGGCTGGAGCAGGCCCGCACCGTGCTCACCGACGCCGGCTCGGTGGCGCTCACCCTCACCGGGTCCGACCTGCCCGACGACGTGAGCAGCCTGGTCATCGCCGCCGAGGGGTCCGGCACGATGGAGCCGGCCGCGTTCGAGGGCACCATCACCGCCAAGGTGCAGGGCATCCAGGCCGACGTGCCGACGGTGGCGGTCGACGACCAGCTCTACGTCAAGCTGCCGTTCACCCCGGGCTACATCACCACGACGCCCGAGGACCTCAACGTCCCCGACCCGGCGCGGCTGTTCGACCCCGAGCAGGGCATCGTCTCCCTGCTCAGCATCACCGAGGGCGCGGCGTTCGGGGAGCAGCGGCGCGAGGAGCGCGAGATCCTCCAGGAGGTCACCGGCACCCTGCCCGGTCAGGCGATCGTCGACCTGCTCAACGTGGGTGACGCGGACGCCACGTTCGACGTCACCTACGGCCTGGTCGAGGAGTCCTGGCAGGTGCGCACCGTGTCCATCACCGGCCCGTTCTACCCGCCGGCGACCTCCTCCTACACGCTGACGCTGGAGAGCTACGGCGAGCCGGTCGAGGTCACGAGGCCCTGACCGGACACCCCGCCCTGCACACCCGCCCGGCCGCCGGCTCCGCCCACCGCCGCGGGGCCAGGGCGCTGCTCGGCGTCGCCGCCACCGCCGTCGCGCTCGCCGCCGCCGACACGTATGTCGTGGTGCTGGCGCTGCCGGACATGATGGCCGGGGCGGGGCTCGGCATCGAGTCGCTGCAGCGGGCCACCCCGATCGTCTCGGGTTTCCTGCTGGGCTACATCGCGGTGCTCCCCCTCATCGGCCGGCTGTCCGACCTGGTGCCGCGGCGGCGGATCCTCCTGGCCTGCCTGCTCGTGTTCGTCGTCGGGTCCGCGGTCACCGCGCTCGCGGTCGACCTGCCGGTCATGGTCGGCGGGCGGGTGCTCCAGGGTCTCGGGGGCGGGGGACTGGTGCCCGCGACGCTCGCCCTCGTCGCCGACCTGTGGCCCCCGGGCCGGCGCGGCACGCCCCTCGGCGTCGTCGGCGGCGTCCAGGAGCTCGGCTCGGTGCTCGGGCCGCTCCTCGGCGCCGCGATCCTGCTCTGGACCAGCTGGCGCGGCATCTTCTGGGTCAACGTGGCCCTCGGGCTGCTCCTCGCTGCCGGGATCTGGCTGGTCGGGCGCCGGCTGCCACCCGGGGCGGTGCCGCAGCCCGGCGGCGTGGTGGGGGTGGGGCGCCGGGACCGCTCCCGGCTGGTCACCACCGCATCCTGGGCCGTCGGCGTCCTCGCGTTCGCGCTGCTCGGCCTGGCACTGTGGGCGCCGGAGGCCCTGGTCACCTCGGTCCGGTACGGCGAGCCGTTCATCCCCCTCACCGACAGCGACTCCCGGGTGCTCACCCCGATCGGCGTGGCCGCCGGGGTGGCGTTCCTCGTGCTCGCGGTGCTCACCGCCGCGCGCTGGCTGCCGGTCCTGCTCCGCGCCGACCTGCTCGGTGCGACGTTCGTGGCGATCGCCCTCGGCTCGCTGGTGCTGACGTTCTCCTCCGCCGACCCCGAGCGCGAGGTGCTCGGCCCGTGGGGGCTGTGGCTGCTGCCGTTCGGGGCGGTGGCCGTCCTGGCGTTCCTGGTCCGCCAGCGGATGGCCGCGCACCCGCTCATCGGGCCCGGCGTCGTCCGCCGCCGGGTCACGCCGGCCCTCCTCGTCTCGCTCCTCGTCGGGGCGGCCCTGGTCGCGGTCGTGGTCGACATCCCGCTGCTCGCCCGCCTCGTGCCCGGCACCTCCCAGGCGGAGGCGGCGTTCGTGCTGGTCCGCTTCCTCGTCGCGGTGCCCGTCGGCGCCGTGCTCGGCGGGGTGCTGCTGCGCCGCCTCGGGCCCGGTCTCGTCGCCGGCCCCGGGCTGCTCCTGGCCGCGGCTGGTCTCTGGGTGATGTCCGGCTGGACCCGCGGCTCGCTCGACGAGGTCGCCGCCACGACCGCCGTGCTGGCCCTGGCCGGGCTCGGCCTCGGCGCCGCGATCGCCCCGGTCAACGACGCCGCCCTCGCCGACGCGGTCGACCACGCCCACGGCACGGTCAGCTCGCTCGTCGTCCTGGCCCGGATGGTCGGCATGGTCGTCGGGCTCGCCCTGCTCACCGCGGTCGGCCTGCGCCGGTTCCACGAGGCGGTCGCCGCGCTGCCCGACCCCACCGACAGCGAGGCGATGCTCGACGCCGCGGTCGTCCAGGTGCAGACCGTGCTCACCGGCGCCGCCCTCTGCGCCCTCGCCGCCGCGCTGCTCGCACTCCTCCTGGGGGCCCGGCCGGTCGGGCGACCCGACCCGGAGAGCCGGCTGGACGGCATACCAGGATGAGCACCGTGACGGCACCACCCTGGCCCCGCCTCACCCGGGCCACCGCCCACCTGCCCGCGCCGCTGGCGGTGCTCGACCGTGCCGCGCTGGAGCACAACGCCGACGACCTGGTCCGGCGCGCCGGGGGCAAGCCGATCCGCGTCGCGACCAAGTCGGTCCGGTCCCGCCCGGTCCTGCGCGAGGTGCTGCGCCGACCCGGGTATGCCGGGCTGCTGGCGTACGCGCTGCCCGAGGCGCTGTGGCTGGCGCAGGAGCACGAGGACGTCGTCGTCGCCTACCCGACCGTGGACCGGGTGGCGCTGGCCGAGCTGGTCCGGGACGAGCAGGCGGCGCGGCGGGTGACGCTCATGGTCGACAGCCCCGAGCACCTCGACGTCGTCGACGCCGTGGCGCCGCCCCGGCAGCGGGCGACGGTCCGCGTCTGCCTGGAGCTGGACGCCTCCTACGACCTGCCGGGGCTTCGCGTCGGGGTGTGGCGCTCGCCGGTCCACACGCCGGAGCAGGCACGGTCCGCGGCCCGGGCCATCGCGGACCGTCCCGGCTTCGACCTGGTCGGGGTGATGGCCTACGAGGCGCAGATCGCCGGGCTGGGCAACCGACCCGCCCGGGGCGGCGTGGCGGCGCACGGGCGGGCGGCGGTCGTCCGCGGGCTGCAGCGGCTGTCCTGGCGGGAGCTCACCGAGCGCCGCGCGGCGGCGGTCGCAGCCGTCCGCGAGGCCGCCGACCTCGAGTTCGTCAACGGCGGCGGCACCGGGTCCCTCGAGCTCACCGCGCAGGACCCGTCGGTCACCGAGCTGGCGGCAGGGTCCGGGCTCTACGGGCCGGGGCTGTTCGACCACTACGCCTCGTTCCGGCCGCGTCCGGCGGCCGCGTTCGCCCTCGACGTGGTGCGCCGACCGGCGCCGGGCACGGTCACCACCGGCGGCGTCGGCTGGGTGGCCTCCGGCCCGCCGGGCCCGGACCGGCTGCCGACGATCGCCTGGCCGGAGGGGCTGCGCTACGTGCCCACCGAGGGGCCCGGTGAGGTGCAGACACCGCTCACCGGCCCGGGTGCCGCGGCGCTGCGGGTCGGGGACCGGGTCTGGTTCCGGCACGCGAAGGCCGGGGAGCTCTGCGAGCGCGTCGACGTCCTCCACGTCGTCGACGGCGAGGAGGTCACCGCCACCTGGGCGACCTACCGCGGGGAAGGGAGGACCTTCGGGTGACGACGGCCACCTGGCAGAACTGGGGCCGCACCGCCTCGGCGCTGCCCGCGCGGGTGGAGCGACCGGCGACCGAGGAGGAGGTCGCCGCCGCGGTCCGGCGGGCCGCCGAGGAGGGCGGCACCGTCAAGGCGGTCGGCTCCGGGCACAGCTTCACCGACATCGCGGCGACCGACGGGGTCCAGCTCGACCTCAGCCGGCTGGCCGGGCTCGTGCACGCCGACCCGGCCACCGGCCTGGTCACCCTGCGCGCTGGCACCCGACTGCGCGACATCCCGCCCCTCCTCGCGCCGTACGGCCTGGCCATGGCCAACCTCGGCGACATCGACGCCCAGACGATCTCCGGCGCGGTCTCCACCGGCACGCACGGCACCGGCCTGAGGTTCGGCGGACTGGCCACCCAGGTGGTCGGCGTCCGGCTCGTCGACGGTCGCGGGGAGGTCGTCGCGGCGGACGCCAGGCACCAGCCCGAGCTCGTGCCCGCCCTCAGCCTCGGGCTGGGCGCGTTCGGGGTGCTGACCGAGGTCACCCTGCAGTGCGTCCCGGCGTTCCTGCTCCGTGCGGTCGAGCGGCCCGAACCGCTGGAGGACGTCCTGGCCTCGTGGTCCGAGCGGGTCCGCGCGGTCGACCACGTCGAGTTCTACTGGTTCCCGCACACCCGGACCGCCGCGACCAAGACCAACACCCGCCTGCCGCTCGAGGCCGGCGCCGACCCGCTGCCCGGGTGGCGCCGCCGCCTCGACGACGGCCTGTCCAACGGCCTGTTCGAGGGCACCTGCCGGCTCACCCGCCGGGTGCCCGCGGTCACCCCCGTGGTCAACCAGGTCGCCGCGCGGCTGATGGCCAACCGCACCTTCTGCGACGCCTCCCCGAACGTCTTCACCACGCAGCGCTCGGTCCGGTTCCGGGAGACGGAGTACGCCGTCCCGCTGGACGCCCTGCCCGACGCCGCCCGGGCGCTGGTGGCCCTGGTCGAGCGGCGCGGGTGGAGGGTGTCCTTCCCCGTCGAGTTCCGCGCCGCGGCCGGTGACGACCGGTGGCTGTCGACCGCGCACGGCCGGGACTCCGGCTATGTCGCCGTGCACCGCTACTGGCGGGACCCGCAGGACGGCTACCTGCCCGAGGTCGAGCGGCTGCTGCGCGACCACGGCGGCCGGCCGCACTGGGGCAAGCTGCACAGCTGGACCGCCGAGGACGTCGCCGCGGCCTACCCCCGGTTCGGCGACTTCGTCGCGCTCCGCGACCGGCTCGACCCTGACCGGCGGTTCGGCAACGCCTACCTGCGCCGCGTCCTGGGCGACTGAGCACCGGCCGGGCACCGCCGCCACGGCGGGCCCACGGCCTACGGCGAAAACGGATTGAGTCCCGGTCGGCCGCGGCAGGACACTCGGGTGGTGATCGAGGTCATCGACGTCCCGGCCCCGGGTGAGGGTGAGGCACCGTCCCCGCTGGTCGAGGGCGCGGCGGAGGTGTGGCGACGCTGGCACCTGCACCGGTTCGGCCACGTCGACCTGGCCGACGCCGCGGCCACCGTCGCGGCCTCGCTGGGTGAGCAGCAGCACCGGCACAAGGCCCTGCTCACCGCGGTCGACGACGGTGAGGTGGTCGGCGTGGCCTGGCTGGGCATGCCGCTGCTCGACAACCAGCACGTCGCCGAGGGCGACATCACCGTCCTGCCCGGTCGCGACACCGTGGCGGTGACCGGGGCGCTCTGGGAGGTGGTGGTCCCCCGCCTGCCCGCCGAGGGACGCCGCACCGTCCAGCTGTGGACCAGCCACGGCCCGGGCGAGGCCGCCGGGGACCGGGTGGTGCCGGTGAGCGGGCCCGGCCGGATCCCGCGCGACAGCACGGCCGAGGCCCTCCTGGCCCTCGGGTTCCGGCTGGAGCAGGTGGAGCGGCACAGCCAGCTCGACGTCGCCGAGGCCCTGACCCGGCTGGACGGGCTGGAGGCGGAGGCCCGCGCGCACGCCGGGGGCTACGAGGTCCTCAGCTGGGTCGGGTTCACCCCCGAGGAGCTGCGCGAGGACATGGCCGAGGTGATGGGCCACATGGCCACCGACGTGCCGTCCGGGGAGCTCGAGCTCGAGCCGGAGCAGTGGACCGCCGGGCGGGTCGCCGACACCGAGCGGGTGGTCGACAGGACCGGCAGGACCAGGGTCACGACGGTCGCCCGGCACCGGGACAGCGGGCGCCTCGTCGCCTACACGATCATCGACCACCCACGCGACAAGCCGGCGGTCGGCTACCAGGAGGACACCCTCGTGGTGCGGGAGCACCGGGGTCACCGGCTCGGGATGCTCGTCAAGGCCGCCAACCTGCGCACCCTGGCCGAGCACCTGCCCCACGTGCGGCGGATCCACACCTGGAACGCCGGCGAGAACGCCCCGATGCTGGCCATCAACCACGCCCTGGGCTTCCGGGACGTCTCCCTCGAGGGCGGCTGGCAGGTGACGGGTCTGGACCGCCGACCCGCCGGGGACCCCTCGCGCGCCGCTGCCGACGGGAGCACGCTGGAGGTATGACGCCCCACCGGCTCCCGCTCTTCGCCGTCGCCGCCGCCCTGGCGCTGGCCGGGTGCAGCGAGGTGCCGGAGGTCACCGAGCCGGAGCCGGTGGGTACGGCGTCCCCGGCGCCGGCCGACGCCGGCGACCCGGGCACCGCGGGGGCCACGACCGCGACCGACCTGCCCACGACGGCGCCAGCGCCCACCACCAGGGACGGGGCGATCGGCACCGCGAGCGGGGAGGGGGCGCCGCCGGCCCTCGACCCGCAGGCCGTCAACCAGGCCGCGCTGACCGCGCTCCAGCGCGCCGAGGAGGCGGCCGAGGGCGTGGCCTACCAGCTCGACCGCCGGGACGACGGCAGCTGGCGGGTGGACGTCGCGGTGGGCGCCGCCGAGGTCGAGGTGACGGTCGCCGCCGACGGCAGCCAGGTCGTCTCCCGGCTCGACCGCGGTCCCCTCGACGCCGACGACGCCGCGGGTGTGGCCGCCGCGACCGTCCCGGCCCGTCGCGCCGTCGAGACCGCGCTGCAGGGCGACGACGGGTTCGTCGAGGAGGTGGAGCTGGACCGGGAGGGCGCCGGGTTCCGGTGGGTGGTCCACCTCGAGCGGCCCGACGACGACCTCGAGGTCCACGTCGACGTCACCACCGGCGAGGTGCTGCGCGTCGACCTCTGAGCGGCCGGGGCCGAGCGGCGGGAGCCGTCGGCGGGACGGATGGGATGATCGGGACATGACGCGTGAGCTGCACCTGACCGGGGACGCCGAGGCCGACACCCTGCTGTCCGAGGACCCGCTGGCCCTGCTCATCGGCATGCTGCTGGACCAGCAGGTGCCCATGGAGACCGCCTTCGCCGGCCCGCAGAAGCTGCGCGCCCGGCTGGGCCACCTCGACCCCGCGCAGATCGCGGGGATGGCCGAGGATGAGTTCAAGGAGGTGTGCGCCACGCCGCCGGCGGTGCACCGCTTCCCCGGCTCGATGGCCGCCCGCATCCAGGCGCTGTGCGCCGCGATCGTCGAGCGCTACGACGGCGACGCCGCCGCGATCTGGACCGAGGGCGACCCCGACGGGGCCGAGGTGCTGCGCCGGCTCAAGCAGCTGCCCGGCTTCGGCGACCAGAAGGCGCGGATCTTCCTGGCCCTGCTCGGCAAGCAGTACGGGGTCGACGTGCCCGGCTGGCGCGAGGCGGCCGGCGACTACGGCAAGGAGGGGGTGCGGATGTCGATCGCCGACGTCACCGACGCCGACTCGCTGGCCGAGGTGCGCGCCTACAAGAAGCAGGTCAAGGCCGCGGCCCGCGCCGCGCAGAGCTGACCCGCCCCGTCGCGGTCACGCGGGCGCCCGGCATGCCGGCGTTGCTCGCGATGTCCGTCCTGGGCTTCTCCGGCTACGCCGCGCTGCTGCCGGCCGCGCCGCTGTGGGCGGTCCACGGGGGTGCCGACGAGGCGGGCGCCGGACTGGTCAACGGCGTCCTCATGCTGTTCACCGTCCTGATGCAGCCGTTCGTCCCACCGGCGCTGCGCCGCTTCGGCTGGGGGCCGGTGCTCGCCGCCGGCATGGTCCTGCTGGGCCTGCCCGCCCTGGCGCACATCCTCAGCGACGACCTGCTGCCGGTCCTGGCGCTGTCGGCGGTCCGCGGCCTGGGCTTCGGCATCCTCACCGTCACCGGGAGCGCCGCCGTCGCCGAGCTCGTCGAGGAGACGCACCGGGGCCGGGCGATCGGCGCCTACGGGCTGGCCGTGGCCATCCCCAACCTGGTCCTGCTGCCCTCGGCCCCGTATGTCGCGGAGCAGCTCGGCTTCGAGGTCGTGTTCGTCGTCAGCGCGCTGCCGCTGCTCGGGGTGGTGCCCGCGCTGCGGCTGGCCCGGGCGCTGCACGCGGTGCCCCGCGAGGAGCACCACGACCCGGGTGGGGGGAGGCGGGCGGCATACGTGCGCCTGCTCCGGCCCACCGTGCTCCTGCTCGGGGTCACCCTCGCCGGCGGCGCGCTCATCACGTTCACCCCCCAGATGACCACCGGCGGCGGCCTGGCCACGGCGGCCCTGCTGGTCATGAGCGCGACGGCCGCGGTGGCCCGGTGGCGGGTCGGGCACCTCGCCGACCGGCGTGGCGCCCAACCGTTCCTGTGGCCCCTCGTCGTCGCGACGGTCGCCGGGATGGCGATCGTCGCGTGGGTGGTGCGCGACCCGGGGAGCGGCTCCGTGGCGGCGCTCCTGGCCGGGATGGCCGTGGTCGGTGTCGCCTACGGCGGGCTGCAGAACCTCACCCTGGTCGTGGCGTTCCAGGCGGTGACCCGGCGGGACTACGGCCGGGCCAGCGCCGTGTGGAACGTCGGGTTCGACGCGGGCACCGGCCTGGGCTCGGTCGTCGTCGGTTTCGTGGCGGCGGGGACGTCGTTCAGCACCGCGCTCCTCGTCGCCGCGGGGCTGTCGCTCGCGACCCTGCCGCTGGCGCTGCGCCGCCCGGTCAGAGCGCCGCGTCGATGAGGGTGCGCGCCGCCTCGCGGGCTGCGGCCGCGGCGTCGGGGGAGCGGGCGATCGCGGCGGTGGTCTGAGCGCCCTCGGCGAGGATCGCCAGCTGCGGCCCGAGCGTCGGGGGCCCGCCCGCCTCGGCGACGAGACGGTCGACCTGCTCCTGGAACGAGCGCTTGTGCGCCCGCACCGCCTCGGCGACCCGGGAGCTGGCGGCGCCCAGCTCGCCCCAGGCGTTGATGAAGCCGCAGCCGCGGAAGTCCTTCTCGCTGAACCACTCGGCGAGGAAGTCGTAGACCGCCAGCAGCCGCTCCCGCGGGTTGCCGGCCCGGGCGACGGCGCCCTCGACGCCAGCGACCCACATCCGGTGCCGGCGCTCGAGGACGGCGAGGACGAGGTCCTCCTTGGAGGGGAACTCCCGGTAGATGGCCTTGAGCGAGACGCCCGACTCGTCGCGCACGGCGTCCATGCCGACCTGGCCGATGCCGCGGCTGTAGAACAGCCGGTCGGCGGCGTCGACGATGCGCTCGCGGCGCTCCTCTGTCGTCATGACGGTCACCGCACCAGTGTAGCCGTTGAGAGAACCAACGTTCTCCCCACGGCTACCTGGTGTGGTTGCGGGTGATCAGCTCTGGACGAACTCGAGCAGGGCCTTGTTGACCTCGTCGGCGTGCGTCCACAGCAGGCCGTGCGGCGCGCCCTCCACCTCGATGTAGGTGGCGTCCGGGACCAGCGTGGCGAAGCGCCGGCCGGTGGCGTCGATCGGCAGGATGTTGTCGGCCGTGCCGTGCAGGATGAGGGTGGGCAGGCCGGCTTGGCGGACCGCCTCGACGTCCGCGCGGAAGTCCTCGATCCAGGTCGGGACGACGGCGTACGCCGCGACGGGGGCGCTGCCGATGGCGGTGATCCAGTTCGCCCGGACGACCTCCTCGCTGATCCGGCTGCCCAGCGTCTCGTCGAGGTTGTAGAAGTCCTTGTAGAACTGGGTGAACCAGGCGTAGCGGTCGCTGCGGGCCGCGGCGATGATGTCGTCGAAGACCTGCTGCGGCACGCCCTCGGGGTTGTCCTCGCGCTGCACGAGGAACGGCTCGAGGGAGGCCAGGAAGGCGAGCTTGGCGACCCGCTCGGTGCCGTACTGCCGGACGTACCGGGCCAGCTCACCGGTCCCCATCGAGAAGCCGACGAGGATGACGTCGCGCAGGTCCAGCGTCTCCAGCAGGGTGTTGAGGTCCGCGGCGAAGGTGTCGTAGTCGTAGCCCTCGCCGACCTTGGAGGAGTCGCCGAAGCCGCGGCGGTCGTAGGTGATGACGCGGTAGCCCGCGGCCAGCAGCTCCTGGGCCTGGAGCTCCCAGCTGTCCCCGTTGAGCGGGTAGCCGTGGATGAGCACGACGGGCTGGCCGGAGCCGTGGTCCTCGTAGTGCAGCCGGATGTCGGTGGTGTTCTCGGTGCCGACGGTGATGTAACCCATGATCCTCTCCATCTCGATCCGGGGAGAACGAGCGTTCTCCGATGCAGACGACACTAGAGAACGACCGTTCTCCCTGTCAAGGCGGTGTGACGCGGATCACGTGGAGCGCACGGGCGGGCCGGGGTGGTTACCCTGCTGGCCGTGACGACGCCCGAACAGCTGCGCAACCAGGCCGACCGACTGCGCGAGGTGGCGCGCACCATCCGGCAGCACGCGGCGGCGCTCGACGACGACCCCCAGGGTGTGCTCGACAACTACCCGGACACCCGGGACGGGGTCTGGGTGGGCCCGGCGGCCGACGAGTTCTACCGCCAGCTGCGCGGGGTCCTGACCAACCTGCGCAACCTGCGCACGGACGTCCAGGGGTACGCGACCGAGTGCACCAACCGCGCGGCCGAGCTGGACCGGGAGGCGGACGAGCTCGAGGCCGAGCTCGCCGCCCAGGACTCCTAGGGCCCTAACCCAGGCAGAGGGTCAGCAGCCGGCCCCAGACGGCCTCGGACGGCCAGGCCTGCAACGCGGCGGACTCCTGGTCCTCGGTGGCCGAGAGCAGGAAGAAGCCGGCGTCACCCGCGTTGACCCCGACCGTCCCCGGAGGCTCGGAGGCCGCGGTGGGGCCGGCAGCGGTCCGGATGCTCCACAGGAACCACGGCTCCCGCCAGGCGCGCTGCAGCCGGACGTCGGCCCCCTCGGGGACCGGGGTGTCCGGGTCGTCGACCCGGGCGGTCAGCGTCGCGAGGGGCAGCGTCGCAGGGGACACGGCCAGCGACCACGCCGGCCGCAGACCGAGCCACCGCGCCAGCTCCAGCGGCAGGACGGAGGTCGGCATGGTGTCGACCCAGACGCGCTGGGCCATCATGGCGATGTCCGCGCCCGGGGCGCGGGACCCGGCCCAGCCCACCGGGGAGACGCCGGCGAGCACGACGGTCCGGTCGCCGGCCGAGTAGGCGTCGAAGGTGAACGGCGCCAGGCCGCAGGTCGCCTCGACGCGCACGTGGTGGTCGGCCCGCCGCATCACCCCGACGACGTGGTGGCCGTCGTCGGTCAGCCCGCCGCGCTCGTCGAGCAGCCCGACGGCGGTCATCCGGGCCAGCGCCTGGCGCCCGGACTCGTCCAGGTGACGGGTGTCGAGCTGGTCGTTGGCGGCCCGGACCAGCAGGTCCAGCCCCGGGCGGCCGATCTCGGGTCCGGCGGGTGACCAGGGATCCTCGCCCGCGAAGCCGGACAGGTCCTCCAGGTCCTCCCCCAGCTCGGCCAGGAACGGGTCGCGGCGGGGCTCGAGCACCTCCTCCTGGACCGGTTCGACGTCCCGGGGGAACTCCGGGAGCTCCAGGCCGGTGAGGGCCTCGTCGAAGGCGGGCATCACCCGGAGGTAGCGGTCGGTGTCCACGGTTCCGGTCACGGTGACCGTCCGGCCGTCCTCCACCAGCACCCACTGGACGACAACCAGGCAGGTGGTGTCGACGACGTGGGCGAACACCACCCGCCGTCCCCAGCGGTCCCCCGGGGCGGGCCACAGGTCGTAGGCCAGCACCCGGGCGCCGTCGACCGCGGCGGCACCGGCGGCGGTCACGGAGCCCACGGACTGGATGCTCGGCGCGGGGGAGGACGGCGGCGAGACCAGCACCGACAGGTTGGGTCGGAAGCCGTAGTCCTCGGGCCAGTCCGCGGGCGCCAGCACGAGGGCGCCGGTCTCCTCCGGCGGCAGCTGCACCCACCCCTCGGGGACGGTCAGGCGCACGCCCGAGGCGTCGTCGACAGCGGTGGTCATCGGGTCTCCTTCGACGGGTCGGGGGAGGGGTCGCGGTACCACCGCGGCTGGAGGAACCGGGGCATCCAGAACAGGCTGACGATCCCGATGACCCACAGCAGCGCCGCGGGCAGGCCGAGCAGGAGCGCCCAGACCGGCTCCTGCAGGCGCGGTGTCCCGACGGCGACGAGCAGCCCGCCCAGCCCGAGCCAGAGCATCGCGAAGGCCAGCCGGGGGGTGGGCCACAGGGTGCGCACCCAGTCGCGGGCGACACCGGCGTAGGCGGCCGTCCCGACGCCGACGAAGACGACGGCGCCGATCAGGGTGCCCCAGGGAACCTCGGTCATCCGAACAGGCTGTTCCAGACCTTCTTGGCGCCGTCGACGATAGCCTCCCCGCCCTCGCGCAGGGCCCTGCCCACGGCCTTGCCGGCCTTGCTGCCGACGAACGCCCCGATCGCGCCGCCGATGATCGCGCCGCCGACGGTGCCGACGACCGGGATGGGGACGAAGCTGCCCACGGTGGCGCCGAGCTGGGCACCGTAGATGCCGCCGACCACGGCCCCGCCGCCCTCGGTCGCGACGCTGTAGCCGGTGGAGGCGACCCGCTGCGCCGTGGACCACTCCGGGTGGTACTTCTGGTCGTGCTCCCACTGGCTGGCGCCGACGTCGTACAGGGTGAGGGCGGTGCCGGCGACGCCGAGGACGCGGCCGCCGGTCCGGGCCCAGGCCGGCGGTCGGCCGAGGCCGGGGTCGGTGGTGAACCCGCGGCCCGGCCGGTACACACCCGGGCCGTCGCCGAGGCGCTGCATCCGCTGCAGGCGCGGATCGGCCGAGCCACCCTGCGGCACGAGCAGGCCACTGGCCCGGCGGATCACCGGCCGGCCGTTCACGACGTCGTCGGGCGGGAGGTTGATGAGGTCATCGAGGCGCCGGGCGACCTGGCGACCGTACGGGGTGTCGACCGCGGGGACGGCGAGCTGCCACCGGCGGTACCGCTCGAGCAGCGCCCCGGCGGTGCCGAGCACGAAGGCGCCGGCCTCGTCGCTGCGGGCCATCCGGTCGACGTTCTCCAGTGCGGTCCTCTCCCCGTCCCAGCCGAGGTTGGAGAAGTCCGGCAGCCAGTAGCCCATCTCCAGCAGGTCCTTCAGAGGCTTGACGTCGTCGACGTAGCGCACCGCCCGGGACCTGGCGAACCCGGCGATCTCGGCGAGCACCGCCGCCTCGGTGCGGGCCCTCCCCTCCGCGTCCGGGGCGCCCGGGACCAGGTGGTCGACCTTGTCGGTCTGCTTGCGGATCTCCTCACCGATGGTGCCCACGGACAGGGACGCCGCCAGGGTGGCGGCGGACATGGCGATGACCCCGTCCGGGTCGATGGCGTTGTACCCCACGCCCAAAACCCTAGGGGCTGGACGGGCCGGGCCCGTGCCCGGGGGGCGCGGGCGTGGTCCTGTCAGCGCAGGTCCACCACGACCGGGGCGTGGTCGGACGCGCCCTTGCCCTTGCGCTCCTCCCGGTCGATGAACGCGTGCTCGACGCGGGCCTGCAGCGCCGGGGAGCCGAGGGCGAAGTCGATCCGCATCCCGCGGTTCCTCGGGAACCGCAGCTGGGTGTAGTCCCAGTAGGTGTAGACCCCCGGCCCCGGGGTGTACGGCCGGGCGAGGTCGGCGTAGCCGGCGTCGACGACCGCCCGGAACGCCTCCCGCTCCGCGGGACTGGTGTGCGTCCGGCCCGCGTAGAACTCCACCGACCACACGTCCTCGTCGGTGGGCGCGACGTTCCAGTCGCCCAGCAGCCCGATCTGCGCGCCCGGGTCCGCCTCGAGCCAGCCCCGGGCCGTCTCGGCGAGGCGCTTGAGCCAGTCCAGCTTGTACAGCAGGTGCGGGTCGTCCAGGGTGCGGCCGTTCGGGACGTAGAACGACCAGATGCGCACCCCCTGGCACACCGCGGAGACCGCGCGGGCCTCGGCCGCGGGTGGGTCGCCCCACTGCGGCATCCCCTCGAAACCGACCTGCACGTCCTCGAGCCCCACCCGGGAGACGACCGCCACCCCGTTCCACTGGCTGTGCCCGAGGTGGGCCACCTGGTAGCCGGCGGCCTCGAAGAGCAGGTACGGGAACTGGTCGTCGCGGCACTTGGTCTCCTGCATCGCCAGCACGTCGACCTGCTGCCGCTCCAGGAACCCGATGACGCGGTCCACGCGGGCGCGGATGCTGTTGACGTTCCAGGTGGCGATGCGCACCCGACCACCCTAGGCACACCCCCCGGCGCTGCCCGGTCCTAGGGTGAGCGCCATGGGAACAGCTCTCGTCACCGGGGCCTCGACCGGGCTGGGCCGCGCGTATGCCGTGGAGCTGGCCCGGCGCGGCCACGACCTGGTCCTCGTCGCCCGCTCCCGCGACCGGCTGCAGCAGCTGGCCGACCAGCTGACGGCCGCGCACGGCATCCGCGCCGAGGTGCTGCCCGCCGACCTCGCCGACCGTCAACAGGTGGAGACCGTCGCCCAGCGGGTCGCCGACCCGGACCGACCGGTCGACCTGCTCGTCAACAACGCCGGCTTCGGCCTGGGCCGGCGGTTCGTCACCAGCGACGTGGAGGAGCTGGAGCGCGCCATCGACGTCATGGTCCGTGCGGTCCTGGTCCTCACGCACACCGCGGTGCGCGCGATGCGGAAGCGCGGGCACGGAGCGGTGCTCAACGTCTCCTCCGTCGCGTCCTACGCCGTCATGGGCCCGTACTCGGCGATCAAGTCCTGGGTCACGGTGTTCTCCGAGGCGGTGGCCGCCGACCTGGCGGGCACCGGGGTGCGGGTGACCGCGGTGTGCCCGGGGTTCGTGCACACCGAGTTCCACCAGCGCGCCGGGATGAACATGTCCCGCCTCCCGGAGGCCGGCTGGCTGACCGCCGAGCAGGTGGTCCGGGAGTCCCTGGCCGACCTGGCCCGCGGGAAGGTCGTCTCGGTGCCCTCGAAGCGGTACCGGGCGCTCACCAGGCTGTTGCGGGTGGCCCCTCGGGGGATCGTGCGGCGCGCCTCGACGGAGGTCTCCGGGCGCCGGACGAGGGGCTGACCTCCTCGGCCCGGCGCCGCAGGTGGGCCTGCTCCCGGGGGTTGGCGGTGAGGTCGGCGGCACGTCGGAAGGCCGCCTCGGCCTGGGCGGGCCGACCCAGCCGCGCCAGGAGGTCGCCGCGCACCGCGTGCAGCAGGTGGTAGCGCGGCAGGTCCGCGGCCACCGCGTCGACCTCGGCCAGGGCCTCCTCCGGTCCGGCCACCTCCGCCAGCGCGACCGCCCGGTTGAGCCGGACCACCGGCGTCGGCGCCATCGCCAGGAGCTGGTCGTAGAGCTGCAGCACCTGGTCCCAGTCCGTCTCCTCGACCGAGGGGGCGTCGCTGTGCACCGCGGCGATCGCCGCCTGCACCTGGTAGGGGCCCGGGCGGCCCTCTGCCAGGCAGCGCCGCACGAGCGACTGTCCCTCGGCGACGAGGGCGCGGTCCCAGCGGTCGCGGTCCTGCTCACCCAGGGTGACGAGGCGCCCGTCGGCTGAGGTGCGGGCGGGCCGCCGCGCCTCGGTGAGGAGCAGCAGCGCGAGCAGCCCCCACACCTCCGGCTCTCGGGGCAGCAGCTCGAGCAGCGCACGGGCCAGCCGCACCGCCTCCGCGCAGAGGTCGGGCCGGTCGACGGCCGGACCCACCGCCGCGGTGTGGCCCTCGGTGTAGACCAGGTAGACGACGGCGAGGACTCCGTCGAGCCGCTCGGGCAGCTCCTCGGGGCCCGGGACGCGGTAGGGGATCCCTGCATCCCGGATCCTCGCCTTGGCCCGGCTCAGCCGCTGGCCCATCGTGCTGGGCTGGACGAGGAACGCCCGGGCCACCTCCTCGGTGCTCAGCCCGCCCAGCAGCCGCAGCGTCAGCGCCACCCGCGCCTCCGGGGAGAGCGCGGGGTGGCAGCAGGTGAACAAGAGCCGCAGCCGGTCGTCCCCGATGACGAGGTCGTCCTGGCCGACCACCTCCTCGGGTCCGGGCGGCGCCTGCCCGGTCAGGCCGAGGACGACCGCGTCCGCATGACGTGTGCCGCCCACCTGCTCGCGCCGCAGCCGGTCCAGCGCCCGGTTCCGCGCCGTGGTGACGATCCAGCCGACCGGGCTGGGCGGCATACCGTCAGCGGGCCACCGCTCCAGGGCGACGGCGAAGGCGTCCTGCGCGCACTCCTCGGCGAGGTCGATGTCACCGAAGCGGCCGATGAGGACCGACACGACGCGGCCGTACTCGCGGCGGAACACCTGCTCCACGTGGTCGGCCGTGACCGCGGACGGCGTCATGTCAGTTCTGCACCGGGCGCACCTCGATCGGCAGCCCGGTGGCGGCGGCCAGCCCGCGCGACCAGCGCAGGGCCTCGTCGAGGTCGTTGGCCCGGATGAGCGCGAAGCCGCCGATGTGCTCCTTGCCCTCGGCGTAGGGCCCGTCGGTGGTGAGGAAGCCCGCGCCGGCGCGCCGGACGACGGTGGAGGCTTCGGGCGGACCCAGGCCGGCGTGGAAGACCCAGCGGCCGGCCCGCTCGACCTCCTGCCGCCAGGCGTCGACCTCGGCCATCACGGCCGCCAGGTCCTCGGGCGGGGGCGGGTCCCCGTCCGGCTGGTAGATGCTGAGCAGGTACTGCCTCACCCGACCACCTCCGCCTCCGGCCCCACGTTAGCGGGCGTGCCCTGCGACGCCGACCCTGCGGGGCGGTACCGCGCCAACAGCACGCCGGTCGGGGTGCTCTCGACCCCGAGCAGGTCGAACCGCTGGAGCGTCCCGTCGCCGTCGAAGAGCCGGCGGCCCGAGCCCAGCACGAGCGGGTGGACCAGCAGCGCCCACTCGTCGACCAGACCGTGGGCCAGCAGCGTGCGGGACAGGACGCCGCTGCCCATGACGAGCAGGTGCTCGGGGCCGGCTTTGAGGCGCGCCACCTCCCGGGGCACGTCCCGGAGGAGCACGCTGTTCTCCCACGGCAGCGGCTCGCGCAGCGTGGTCGCGACCACGTACTTCCGGCGCCGGGTGAGCTCCTGGCTGTAGGGGTTGTCCGGGTGCTGCGGCCAGAAGCCGGCGAAGTCCTGGTAGGTCCGCCTCCCGAACAGGAACGCCAGCGGTTCGGGGGACGGCCGCTCGGCCAGCAGGGCCATGGCCTCGTAGGGCACGGCCCAGCCGCCGTGCGCGAAGCCGTCCCGGGTGTCCTCGTCCGGTCGTCCCGGCGCTTGCATGACGCCGTCGAGGGTCAGGTTCGCCATCACGGTCAGGGTTCCCACGGTTCCTCCTCCTCAGCTGCAGGCGGCGGGTGCCGCCTCACCTGCTGTACGAAGAGGTCGGGCCGGTTTCGACACCGCTGGCGCGTCCGGCGCCACTCGGCCCGCTTGACGCCTCGGCCCCCCGACGCCACTCGCCCCGTTTGACGCCACTCGGTCCGTTTGACGCCACTCTGCCCTGTCGGTGGGACTCTCACCCTGCTACAACGGGGCGAGAGTGCGACGGACCGGGGCAGAGTGGCCCAACCCAGGCTCAGTCGCTGCGTGGCGAGCTCAGGGCGACGGAGCTCGTCAGCGGGAAGGTGGTCCCGAGTTCACCCGGGCGAGAGCCTCCGAGCCGGCCATCCACGCCCCGAACACAGCCGCCCCGGCGTCGAACGCCACGAGCCGGTGGTCCCACCGCCGGTCCGGCCCGCCCGCGGAGCGCGCCAGCAGCAGTCCGCCGAGCAGGTTCACCCCGCCCCAGACGCCGTTGACCAGGGGACCGGAGGTCCGCCCCGCCAGCGGGGTCAGGTGCTCGCGGCCGGTCAGTGCGGTCGCCAGGTGGGCCAGGCTGTTCGCCGCGAGGAGGCCGCCGAGGAAGGCCCGGGTGGTGGGTGACCGGAGGACTGCCATACCGGGATTCTCAGCATGCGCCCAGGGACCCTCAAGCAGAGCGGCGTGGATCGTGGCGCGGCCGTGGGCGTGGCCCTACAGTGTCGGAGGCTCGACGGCGAGTCACAGACGCACGGAGAGGACGGACGCGTGGAAACGCTGCAGTCGTTCCTGGACGACGCCAGTGGCTTCGTCTGGGGCCCCTACCTGCTCATCCCCCTGTTGCTCGGCACGGGTCTCTACCTGACCATCCGCCTCGGGGGGCTGCAGTTCATCAAGCTCATCCCGGCGCTGCGCCTGGGCATCCTCAAGCGCCGGGACCCGGGGTCCGAGGGTGACATCTCCCAGTTCCAGGCGCTGACGACCGCGCTCGCCGCGACGGTCGGCACCGGCAACATCGTGGGTGTCGCCACCGCGATCGCGATCGGCGGCCCCGGCGCCCTGTTCTGGATGTGGGTCACCGGCCTGGTCGGCATGGCCTCCAAGTACGCCGAGGCGTTCCTCGCGGTCCGGTTCCGGACCACGGACGAGGCGGGGGAGAAGTCCGGCGGGCCGCAGTACTACCTGGAGCGCGGCATCCGCGGCCCGATCGGCAAGGTGCTGGCGCTCTCGTTCGCGATCTTCGCGGCGATCGCCTGCTTCGGCATCGGCAACATGACCCAGGGCAACTCGATCGCCTCCAACGTCGAGAACAGCTGGGGCGTGCCGACGTGGATCACCGGCGTCATCCTGACCGTCCTGGCGCTCATGGTGCTCGTCGGCGGCATCAAGGTCATCGGGCGGGTCACCTCCCGCCTGGTCCCGGTCATGATCGTCTTCTACGTCGCCGCCGGCCTCTACATCCTGCTGGTCAACATCGGCGACGTCCCGGCCGCCTTCGGCCAGATCTTCTCCGACGCGTTCACCGGCACCTCCGCCGCGGGTGGCTTCGTCGGGTCGACGATCATGATCGTCATCCAGTACGGCGTCGCCCGGGGGCTGTTCTCCAACGAGTCAGGCCTCGGCTCGGCGGCGATCGCGGCGGCGGCCGCCCAGACCTCGCACCCGGTGCGCCAGGGCCTGGTCTCGATGACGCAGACCTTCATCGACACGATCATCGTCGTCAGCTTCACCGGCCTGGTCATCGTCACGGCGGGCACCTGGGACGACGTCGACCCGGAGACCGGTGAGCAGCTGTCCGCGGCCCTGATCACCGGCCAGGCGTTCACCACCGGCCTGCCCGGCGAGTGGGGCCACTGGCTGGTCACCCTGGCGCTCATCATGTTCGCCTTCTCGACCATCCTCGGGTGGTCCTACTACGGCGAGCGCAACATCGAGCGGCTGTTCGGGGTCCGCGCGGTGATGCCGTTCCGCGTCGTGTTCAGCCTCGTCGTCTTCGTCGGCTGCACGACCGAGCTCGGCGTCGTCTGGTCGTTCTCGGACGTCATGAACGGCCTCATGGCACTGCCGAACCTCATCGGCCTGCTGGTGCTGTCCGGCCTCATCGCCCGGGAGACCCGGTACTACCTCAAGCACGACCCGAGGCTGGAGGCGGACCACGCCACCATCGAGCGGTTCATGCAGGGCCAGCCCGCCTGGGACGAGTGGAAGGCCGGCGACGTCATCGGCTCGTCCCGCCGCCTGCGCGGCGCCGCGGGCAGCGCGGTGGGCGGTCACGACTGACGCCGTCCCGCCAAGAGCCGAGAGGGCCCGCCGGTCACCGCGACCGACGGGCCCTCCCGCGTTCCACCGGCGTCGCCGGCAAGGCGTCCACCGCTGCGCCTGGTCGGGCCCGGGGTCAGTCGGCCCGGGCGAACGCCAGGGTCTCGCCGCGCGCGCCGCCCATCCAGATGTCCTGGCAGGCCGCGGCCAGCTCCGGCAGCCCCTCGGTGATCGTGGCGAAGACGTTGCCGGGCACCCAGCCGACGTCCCCGTTGATGAGCAGGTTGTTCCGCCCGTAGAAGACCGCCAGGTCCACGATGTCCCGCTGGGCGCGGGTCTCGTCCTGCTGCTCGTAGCCGTAGGCGGGGTTGCCCAGCTCGTCACCGGTGAAGCTGAACCAGCACACGTCCCCCGGGATCGGGGTGATCGTGGTGTTCTCCCGCCCGGGGTCGCGCTCGGCGAACGCCGGGAGCAGGGTGTAGATCTCGTTGCGCGCGTACTTGCCGTGGAACACCTGCCCCGACAGCGGCAGCGCGTCCCAGACCGCCGCGCAGGTGCGGGGTGCCTCCTCGTCGAGCATCCGGGCGCGGGCGGTGACGCCGCGGGTCTGCAGGGTGATCGTGATGAAGCGGCTCACGGCTCCTCCGTCGTCGCGTGGGCGGGGTGCAGCAGGGAGGGCACCCGGCGGTGCCAGTTGGTCCGTTCCTGGTAGGCGTGGCCGGCGCGGAGCACCAGCTCGTCCGCGTGGCGCGCACCGACCAGCTGCAGCCCGACCGGCCGGCCGTCGGCGGTGAGCCCGCACGGCACGCTGAGCGCCGGCTGCTGGGTCATGTTGAACGGGTAGGTGTAGGGGGTCCAGCTGGTCCACAGCTCGGAGTGCCAGCCCTCGGGAGCGTCCCGGCCGACCTCGAACGCCGGGATCGGCATGGTCGGGGTGGCGAGCAGGTCGAAGCGCTCGTGGAACGCGCCCATCCGCACGCCCAGGTCCATCCGCACCGCGGTGGCGTCGAGGTAGTCCGACGCGGTCGCGCCGGCCCCGTGCTCGAGGATCGCGGTGCGCAGCAGCGGGTCGACCCGGTCCAGCGCGTCGGGTCCGTAGCCCTGGACGACCTTGGCCGCGCCGGTGAACCACAGCACGTGGAAGGCGTCGACGGGGTCGGTGAAGCCGGGGTTCACCTGCTCCACGACGGCCCCGGCGTCGGCGAGCACCTGCACCGCCGCCTCGGCGGCCCGCTCCACCTCCGGGTCGTTGCGGACGTACCCGAGGTCCGGTGACCACGCGATCCGCAGGCCCGCCACCCCGCCGCCCAGCGCGTCGGCATACGAGCCGGTCGGTGGCGGCAGCGCGGCCCAGTCGCGACTGTCCGGGCGGGTGACGACGTCCATCATCAGCGCGGCGTCGAGCACGGTGCGGGTCATCGGGCCGGCGTGGGAGAGCGTGCCGTACGGGCTGGGCGGGTAGAGGGGGATCCGTCCGAACGTCGGCTTCAGGGCCACGGTGCCGGTGAACGCCGCGGGGATCCGCACCGAGCCGCCGCCGTCGGTGCCGACCGACCAGGTGCCCATGCCCAGGCCGACCGCCGTGGCCGAGCCACCGCTGGAGCCCCCGGAGGTGAGGCCGGCCCCCCACGGGTTGCCGGTGGCGCCGTGGCGGATCGAGTCGGTGACGCCCTTCCAGGCGAACTCCGGTGTCGTCGTCTTGCCGAGCAGCACCGCGCCGGCCTCCCGCAGCCGGGCCACCGCGGGGGCGTCGATGTCCCACGGCTGGTTCTCGTCGGTCAGCGTGCTGCCGCGCAGGGTCGGCCAGCCGCGGGTGAGCAGCATGTCCTTGATCGTCACCGGGATGCCGTCCGCCGGGCCGAGCGGCCGGCCCTCCTGCCACCGGCGGGCCGACTCCCGCGCGGCGGCGATCGCGGCCTCCTCGTCGACGAGCACCATCGCGTTGACCGCGGGGTCGTGCAGGGCGATCGCGTCGAGCGCCGCGCGGGCGGCGTCGACCGGGGTGAACCGTCCGGTGCGGTAGCCCTCGGCCAGCTCCGCCGCGCCCATCAGGCTGAGGTCGGTCATCGGGGTGCTCCGCTGCTGCTGGGCACGTAGCCACGCTCCTTGTCCACGACGTTCTGCAACGGCTCCCCGGCCAGCCAGCGGCGTGCGTTGGCGACGAACTGCTCGGCCAGGGTGTCCCGCCACCCCACCACGTCCCCGGACATGTGCGGCGTCACGACGACGCCCGGCGCGTCCCAGAGCGGGGAGTCCTCCGGCAGCGGCTCGGTGACGAAGACGTCCAGGGTGGCGCCGTCGAGCTCACCGGCGCGCAGCGCGGCCAGCAGGTCCTCCTCGACCACGGTCGCCCCGCGGCCGACGTTGACCAGGTGCGCGGTGCGGGGGAGCGCGGCGAGGACCTCGCGGTCGATGAGGCCGCGGGTGGCGTCGGTCAGCGGCGCGGCGTTGACGAGGTAGTCGACGTCGCCGACGTGCCGGGCCAGCTCGGCGCTGGCGACGACCTCGCCGAAGTCGGGGTCCCCGGACCGGGCGCGGCTGCCGGCGCCGGTGACCTCTATGCCGACCGCCCGGAGCAGCCGGGCGACCTCCCGGCCGATGCCCCCGGTGCCGACGACCATCGCGCGTGCGCCGCGCACCGACCGGCTCTCCCGGTGCCGCCAGGTGCGCTGCCGCTGCAGGTCGTGCGACTCGTGGAGCAGCTTGGCGTGGGCCAGCACCGCGCCGAGGACGTACTCGGCGATCGGCCGGTCGAAGACCCCGCGGGCGTTGGTGACGGTGACGTCGGAGGCGCGCAGCTCGTCGAACAGCAGCGTGTCCACCCCGGCCGCGGCGACGTGGATCCACTCCAGGGCGTCGCAGTGCTCCCACACCCGGGAGACGGCGGTGGAGAAGAAGTCCCACAGGAACAGCGCCTGCGCCCCGCGGACCGCGTCGGCCAGGCCGGCCTCGTCGGTGACCCGCAGCTCGACCTCTCCCTCGAGCTCCGCCAGCTGGGGCGGCGCGGCGCCCGCGGCCTCGCACAGCACGGCCACGACGGGTCGACGGGTCACGCCGCCAAGGTAGGAACGGCCTGTCTGATTGTCAACAATCCCGGTTCGGATGCACCATGGCCGCATGATGACCCCTGCGGTGTCCCCCGAGGCGGTCGACGGCACCAGGACCGTCGCCGACGTGGGGGTGGGGATCGTGGTCCCCTACGACTTCGCCCTGGACCGTGAGCTGTGGCGCTGGACCCCGCCCGGGGTCAACCTCCTCCTCACCCGCACCCGGTATGCCGCGATGCCGGTCACCCTGGCCCAGGCCAAGGTGGTGTCGGACACCGCAGCCGTCGCCGAGGCGACCCGGTCGGTGCTCGAGCCCGGCCCCGGGGTGGTGGCCTACGGGTGCACCTCCGGCAGCTTCGTGCGCGGTCTCGAGGGGGAGCACGAGCTCGTCGAGGCGATGGTCGGGGCCGGGGCCCCGGCGGCGGTCACGACGAGCGGGGCGCTGCTGGAGGCGCTGGCCCACCTCGGCATCTCCCGCATCTCCGTGGCCACGCCCTACGACGAGGCGATCACGCTGCGGCTGCAGGAGTTCCTGCACGAGGCGGGCACCGAGGTGGTCGGCGCCTCCTTCCTCGGGCTGTCCGGTCAGATCTGGACGGTGCCCTACCTGGAGACCGCCGCGCTCGTCCGGCAGGCGGCCGCCCAGGGTGGGGAGGCGGTGTTCGTCTCCTGCACCAACCTGCTCTGCTACGACCTCATCGCGCCGCTGGAGGAGGAGCTCGGCGTCCCCGTGCTCACCGCGAACCAGGTGACGATGTGGGCCGCGCTGCGCCGGGTCGGTGCCGTCCCGCTCGGCCACGGCCAGGCCCTGCTCGGCGGCAGCGCGCACGACCTGCCCGGCGCCCCGGGCGCCGCGACGACGACGGAGGTGCCCGGTGTCGGTATCGCCACCTAGCGGGGTGCTGTCCGGGACGGAGAACATCGAGTCCCGGCCGTTCCCGCGGCAGGAGTACCTCGACCGGCTCCGCCGGGTGCAGGAGGAGATGGCGCGGCGCTCCCTGTCCTCGCTCGTCGTCGTCGACCCGGCGAACCTGTACTACCTCACCGGCTACAACGCCTGGTCGTTCTACATGCCGCAGTGCCTCATCGTGCCGGGCGCGGGCGACCCCCACCTGTTCACCCGGGCGATGGACGCGCAGGGAGCCCACTACACGGCATACCTGCCCGCCTCCCAGGTGCACGGCTACCCCGAGGAGCTGGTGCACCGGCCCGACGTGCACCCGTTCGACTGGATCGCGCAGCGGGCCGTGGAGATCGGGGTGCTGGAGGACTCCGCCGACGCCCGGGTCGCCGCCGAGCTGGACGCCCACTTCTTCTCGCCGCGCGGCTACCTGGCCCTGCAGGCGCACCTGCGGCACACCCGGATCGAGGACAGCCACGAGCTGGTCAACTGGGTGCGCGTGGTCAAGTCGCCGCTGGAGCAGGACAAGCTGCGGGTCGCCGGCGAGATCGCCCAGCGGACCATGCAGATCGCCATCGACGCCATCGAGCCGGGTCGTCGGCAGTGTGACGTCGTGGCCGAGATCCAGTACGCCCAGGCGCTCGGGGCGCGCAAGCTCGGCGGTGACTACCCGGCGATCGTGCCGATGCTGCCCACCGGGGAGACGGCGGGCACGCCCCACCTCACCTGGAGCGACCTGCCGCTGCGCACCGGGGAGGCGACGACGATCGAGCTGGCGGGGGTGCACCACCGCTACCACGCGCCGCTGGCCCGGACGGTGAGCCTGGGGCAGCCGCCGGCGGAGCTGAGCCGGTGCGCCGGCGCCGTCACCGAGGGCCTGCACGCCGCGCTGGAGCGGATGAAGCCGGGTGCCACCGGCCGTGAGGTCCACGCCGCGTTCACCGAGGTCATCGGGGCCTACGGCTACAGCAAGGCGTCCCGGATCGGCTACTCGATCGGGATCGGCTACCCGCCCGACTGGGGCGAGCACACGATCAGCCTGCGCGCCGAGGAGGAGACCGAGCTGGTCGCCGGGATGGCCTTCCACGTCATCCTGGGCATGTGGATGCACGGCTGGGGGTACGAGCTGTCCGAGAGCGTCCTGCTCCACGACGACGGCCCGGAGCGCCTGGCCCCGCTGCCGCAGGAGCTGACGGTGAAGATCTGACCCGCGCACACGGCATACCGAGCACGCCCGCACGCGACCGACGAGACCCGAGACGAGAGGGCCCACGATGACCACCACCCCCACGCTGCCGCTGGCCGACCGCGCGTCCGGCCTGGTCGGCTCGGTGATCGACTCCAGCACCTCGCTGCTGCAGAGCCAGACCCACGACATCGTGCGGTTCGCCATGGGCAGCCCGGCGCACGAGGCGATCCCGACCGAGCTGCTCGCGGAGGTGGGGCAGGAGGCGATCGGGGCGGCGTCGCCGGACGCGTTCGACTACGCCGCGACCGAGGGCGACCCGGCGCTGCGCGAGGCGCTGCTGGAGATGCTCGCCGGCACCACCGACGCCACGACCGCCGAGCGGCTGACGATCACCGCCGGCGGCATGCAGGGGCTGGACCTGGCCTGCAAGCTCTTCGTCGACCCGGGCGACCTCGTCGCGGTCGAGTCACCGACCTACACCAACGGCAGCGCGACCGCGCTGTCCTACCAGGCCGAGCTGCTCGAGGTGCCGGTCGACCGGGAGGGCATGGTCGTCGACGAGCTGCGGCGGGCGGGGGAGCAGGGGCGGCGGCCGAAGGTCATCTACACCATCCCCACGTTCCAGAACCCCTCCGGCGCCTCGATGTCGCTGGCGCGGCGGCAGGAGCTGCTGGAGCTGGCGCGGTCGTGGGGGAGCGTGGTCATCGACGACGACCCCTACGGGATGCTGCGGTTCGCCGGGCAGGAGCTGCCGAGCCTGCACGAGCTGGCCGACGGCGACCCGCTGGTGTTCTCGGTGCGGACGTTCTCCAAGATCATCGCCCCGGGGCTGCGGGTCGGCTGGGTCGACACCGACCCCTCGCTGCAGCCGCTGCTCATCAACGCCAAGCAGGCGATGGACACCTGCACCAACCTGCCGATGCAGCGGCTCGTTGCGGCGTTCCTCCGGGCGGGGCACCTGGAGGCGCACCTGGCCGAGCAGCGCCGCCAGTACCGCCGGCGCAAGGAGGCGATGCAGGCGGCGCTGACCGAGCACTTCGGCGGCATCGCCCGGTGGACCGACCCGGAGGGTGGGTTCTTCCTGTGGGTGACGTTCGACCCCCCGGTCGACACCGAGGCGCTGTTCCCCGTCGCGCTGGCCGAGGGGGTGGCCTACATCCCGGGCAACGCGTTCTCCCCGGGCGGGCGGTTCCCCGACGCGCTGCGGCTGTGCTTCGCCTCCACCCCGCCGGAGCGGATCGCCGAGGGCGTGCGCCGGCTGCGGGTGGCCGTCGACCGGCTCGCCGGCGCCTGACGCCGTGGCACGCGATGTCACCTCCCACCGGGGGAACCGGAGCGGGGCCGACCCCTCCGTCCCGTCGACCCCCTCCGGCCCCTCCCAGCGCCAGCGGGCTGGCCTCTCCCCCCGCGAGCGGGAGGTGCTGGCGCTCGTCGACGAGGACGACCTGCTCGACGTCGCCCGGGCGCTGGTCCGGGTACCCGGCACCAACCCGCCCGGTGAGGAGGCCGCCCGGGCCGCGGTCCTGGCGGCCGTGTGCCGGGACCGCGGCCTCGAGGTCGGGGTCACCGAGGTGGCACCCGGCCGGCCCAACCTCGTCGCGACCCTGCCCGGCTCCGACCCCGGCGGGGGTCTGCTCCTGCTCGGGCACACCGACGTGGTGCCGGTCGGGGAGGGCTGGACCGTCGACCCGTTCGGCGCCGAGGTGCGCGGTGGGCGGCTGTTCGGGCGCGGGTCCGCGGACATGCTCGGTGGGCTTGCCGCCTGCGTCGCGGCGATGGACACGCTGCGCCGTGCGGGCGTCGAGCTCTCCGGCCCGGTCGCGCTCGCGGCCCTCGTCGACGAGGAGGAGACCGGGCTCGGCATCCGGCGCCTCGTCCGCGAGCTCGACGGGAGCACCTGGGCGGGGTGCCTGGTCGCGGAGCCGACCGACCTGCGCACCATCGTCGCCGCCCGGGGCGACTGCTACCTGGAGATCGAGGTCCACGGTGTCGCCGCCCACTCCGGCAACCCGGCCGACGGGCGCAACGCGGTCTACGGCGCCGCCGAGGTGGTCACCGACCTGGAGCGCTGGCACCACGAGCTGGCCGACCGGGCCCACCCGCTCGTCGGCCCGCCGACCGTGAGCGTGGGGATCGTCCAGGGAGGGCGCGCGACGTCGACCGTGCCGGACCACTGCCGGATCTCCGTCGACCGGCGGCTGCTGCCCGGTGAGGACCCCGCGGCCGTCCTGGCGGAGGTGCGCTCCCGGATCGAACGGCTCGACCTCGGCTCCCGCGGCCTGACGGTCGAGGTGTCGATGCCGATGGACATGCCCGGCTTCGAGGTGCCGGTCGACCACCCGTTCGTCGTCACCGCGGACCGCGCGCTCACCGACGCCGGTGGCCCCGGCCTCGAGCCGGGCGGCTGGACCGCGGCGTGCGACGGCGGCTTCGTCGCCCGGGATCACGGCATCCCGGTCGTCGTGCAGGGGCCGGGCTCGGTCGCCGAGCAGGCCCACCGCCCCGACGAGTCCGTCGCCGTCGCCGACCTGGCCCTCGCCGCCCGCGCCTACGCCCTCACCGCCCTCCGGCTGCTCGCCCGCCCCTGAGCGCCGCCCGGCCCACCTCCCGCGCCGAGCCGGCCACCTCCCGGACCGAGCCGGCCGCCCCCTGCACCCGAGCCGGCCGCCCCCTGCACCCGAGCCGGCCGCCTCCCGTCTCCCCGTTCCCACCCGGCCTGTGCACGGTTGTGCGACCGGAGGCACGGGAGTGTGACCGGAGCTGCTGTTCGTAAGTGTGTCCTGTCAACACTTCGGTACACGGGATGCCGGGTGGCGGAGGCGGGCCCCTCTCGCGCGGCGGGGAGAGCGGGTCCCGGCGACCGGCCACCCTCACCCCAGCCGCCCCCAACCACGGGCGGGCCGGCGGGACGCGCGCATCCGGAAGGAGGATCTCTCGCGGCCGGGAGCCGTCTGTGCACGCTTGTGTGGCCCGGGGCGGCCTACGAACAGCGGCTCCGGTCGCACTTCCGTGCACCGGTCACGCTTCGGTGTTCAGGGCGCACTGTGCCGCGCAGGTTGGAGCCGGCGGGTGAGGGGAACGTGCGGAGGCCCGAGAAGGATCGGCTCGACGGGCACGGTGGTGGAGAGGCGCCCCGGGGGAGGCGGTGCGGACGGGTGGGCGTGCCCGAGAGTGCGGGGTGAGAGAGTGGGAACCCCCTGACGACGTGTGAGGTGTGCGTATGGCTGATCCGGACCGGCTCGCCGACGGCGAGCTGCAGCAGCTGGCCTACGGCATCGAGACGCGGTTCGCCCCGCACATGGAGGCGGCCGCGTCGGCCGTGCGCGCGGCGGAACGGGACCTGGCCGAGGCGCGGGAGCGGCTGGAGCGGGCGGTCGCGGCGGCCGAGCAGCAGCGCTACCGCTCCGACCCGCTGGTCTTCATGCGCGAGCTGCTCGCCGAGGAGGTCGACGGGCTGGAGCGCAAGACCAACCCCAAGAAGCTGCGGACCTCGTTCCGGTTCCTCGTCGACCGCGCGGTCGAGCTGGCCGCGGGGGAGGTCCAGGGGTTCCACGACGAGCGCGAGGCAGAGCGGCGCGAGCGGGAGGAGGGCGTCGCGGCGTGCCAGGAGGCCGTCCGCCGGGCCGAGGAGGCGCTGGAGGCGGCCCTGGCGATGCAGGAGCGGGTCCGGGACGCCGAGCAGGCGGCCCGCCGCGGCCTGGTGGTCCTCGAGGAGAAGCTCTCCGGGGTCGGTGAGGCTCGTGGCTGAGGGCCGGGGTGTGCTCGTCACCGGCGCCTCCCGGGGGGTCGGTGCGGCGACGGCGCGGGCCTTCGCCGAGCGCGGCGACCGCGTCGTGGTGCACTACCGCGGCGCCGAGGACCGCGCCCGCGAGGTCCTGGGGTCGCTGCCCGGCACAGGGCACGCGGTGCTCCGGGCCGACCTGTCCTCACCGGAGGAGACCCGCACGCTCGCGGAGGACGCGATCGACGCGCTCGGCCGGGTCGACGTGCTCGTCAACAACGCCGCGCTCTTCCTCGACCCGGCCGGCGGCGGCAGTCGGCGCGGGGACCACCGGATCGTCGACGTCGACTACGAGCAGTGGGTGCGCGCCTGGCAGGCGACCCTCGCCACGAACCTCGTGGGACCGGCCAACCTCACCTGGTGCATCGCCCGCCACATGATCGAGGTCGCCCCGGCGGACGGCGTGCCGGTCGGCCGGATCGTCAACGTCGGCTCCCGCGGTGCCTACCGCGGAGAGCCCGACGTGCCTGCCTACGGGGCGAGCAAGGCCGGGCTGCACGCCTTCGGCCAGTCGATGGCGGTCGCCCTGGCCCCGCACGGGATCGGCGTCGTCTCCATCGCCCCGGGGTTCATCGCCACCGACATGGCCGCCGGCCTGCTCGACGGTCCCGGGGGCGACGCGATCCGGGCCCAGAGCCCGTTCGGGCGGGTGGCCACCCCGGAGGAGGTCGCCGCCGCGATCGTCACGCTGGCCGAGCCGGGCGCCGAGTGGGCCTCCGGAGCGGTCGTCGACTTCAACGGGGCCAGCTACCTGCGCTGAGCGTCCTCGCGGTCGAGGGCGTCGGCCAGCAGCTCGGCGAGGTGCCGCGCCCGCCTCGAGGTGCCCTGCGCGATCTGGGTGCGGCAGCTGAACCCGTCGGCGAGCACCGCGGTGTCCGCCGGCGCCTCCCGCACCGCCGGCAGCAGCACCCGCTCGCCGATCTGCCGCGACAGCTCGGCGTGGCCGGCCTCGAACCCGAAGTTCCCGGCGAGCCCGCAGCACCCGGAGTCCGGCACCTGTGCCTCGATCCCTGCGGCAGCCATGACCTCCCGGTCGGCGGCGAAGCCCAGGACCGAGTGCTGGTGGCAGTGCACCTGCACCAGGGCCGACCCGCCCACCCGCGGCGGCTGCCAGTCGGGCGCCCGGGTGCGCAGCAGCTCGGCCAGGGTCAGCGTCTGCTCGCGGGCGAGCCGCGCCAGGGGCTCGTCGGGGAGCAGGTCGGTCGCCTCGTGGCGGAACACCGCCGTGCAGCTCGGCTCCAGCCCGATGACGAGTGCCCCGGCCTCCAGGGCCGGCGCGATGGCGCGCAGCGACCGGGAGAGCACCCGCTTGGCCACGCCGAGCTGGCCGGTCGAGATCCAGGTCAGCCCGCAGCACACGCCGCGCTCCGGCAGGACCGGCCCGAACCCGGCGGCCTCGAGCACGCGCACCGCGGCCCGCCCCACCTCCGGGGACAGGTAGTTCGTGAACGTGTCCGGCCACAGCAGCACCGGGCCCCGGGGTGCCTGCGCCGGGTCCGGGGCCCCACGCCGCCGGAACCACGACACGAACGACTCCTCGGCAAAGGCCGGTATGGCGCGGCTCGCGTCGATCCCGCCCGCCCGCTTGAGCAGGGGCGCCAGGCGGGAGCGGGTGGTCCGGTTGACCAGGGACGGGGTCACGGAGGCCGCCCGCGCCACCGCAGGGAGCCACCCCATCGAGAAGTGGGACCGGGGCCGGGCCCACGGCCGCCCGGCGTAGTGGTGGTGGGTGAACTCGGCCTTGTACGTGGCCATGTCGACGTTGACCGGGCAGTCCTGCAGGCAGCCCTTGCAGGACAGGCACAGGTCGAGGGCGTCCCGCACCTCCTCGCTGCGCCAGCCGTCGGTGATGACGTCGCCCTCGAGCATCTCCCACAGCAGGTGCGCCCGCCCCCGGGTGGAGTGCGTCTCCTCGCGGGTGACCTGGTAGCTCGGGCACATCACCCCGCCGTGGCTCTGCCGGCACTTGCCGACGCCGACGCACCGGCGCTGCGCCTGGGCGAAGCTGCCGTCGTCGTGGGGGTAGCTGAACACCGTCAGCAGCCGCCGGTGGGCCGCGCGGCCGTGGTGCCGGAGCCCGGCGTCGACCGGCAGCGGGTCGACGATGACGTGCGGGTTGAGGGTGCCTGCAGGGTCCCAGGCGCGCTTGACCTCGGTGAACACCGCGTAGGCGTCCTCGCCGTACATCCGGCGGGCCAGGGCGGACCGGGCCCGCCCGTCTCCGTGCTCCCCGCTGACCGAGCCGCCGAGCGAGACGACGAGGTCGGTCGCCTGCTCGGTGAACTCGCGGAACGCCCGCACCCCGGCGTCGGTGACGAGGTCGAAGTCGATGCGCATGTGCATGCAGCCCTCGCCGAAGTGCCCGTAGGACGCCCCGGAGTAGCCGAACCGGCCCATGAGCTCGTCCAGCCCGCGCAGGTAGTCGCCGAGCCGGGCGGGCGGCACGGCGGCGTCCTCCCACCCGCCCCAGGCCTCGGCGCCGTCGACCCGTCGGGTCGCCAGCCCGGTCCCGTCCCGCCGGCAGCGCCACAGCACGGCCTGCGCCCCGGGGTCGGTGACCACCGAGACCGTGGCGCCCGCGACGGCGTCGCGTACCGCGTCGGCCAGCTCGCGGGCGGTGCGCCCGGCCGCCTCCCGGTCCGCACCGCCGACCTCGACGAGCAGCCAGGTGCGCCCCTGCGGCAGGCCCGCCGCCTCCGCCTCACCGCGCACGTCGGCCGGCAGCCGGTCGACGAGCAGGGCGTTGATCGACTCCACGGTGAGCGGGCCGAACGGCAGGATGTGCGGCACCGCGTCCGCGCCCGCCGGTCCGTCCGGGAACCCGAGGACGACCAGGGCCACCGCGGCCGGCGCCTCGACCAGGTTCACCGTCGCCCGGAGCGTCGTCGCCAGCGTGCCCTCGCTGCCGCACAGCAGCCGCGCCAGGTCCGGTCCGCCGCCGTCGCGGTCGAGCAGGTGCTGCAGCGCGTAGCCGGAGATCTGCCGGCTGAACGTCCCGAACCTGCGCTCGACCAGCAACCGGTGCTCCCGCCCGAGCTCCGTCATACGCCGGTGCAGCCGGGTGTCCACGTCGTATGACGCCCGCTCGCCGAAGCCGGGCACGGCCAGGTGGAGGCGCTCGCCGGCGCCGGTCACCACGTCCAGGGCGCGGACGTTGTCGGCGGTGGTGCCCCAGGCGACCGAGTGGGCCCCGCAGGCGTTGTTGGCGATCATCCCGCCGAGGGTCGCCCGGCTGGCCGAGCTGGGGTCGGCGCCGAAGGTGAGCCCGTGCCGGCGCGCCGCGGCGATGAGGTCGGTGAGCACGACCCCGGGCTGCACGGTGGCGGTGCGCGCGACCGGGTCCAGGTCCAGGATCCGGTTCAGGTGCCGCGAGACGTCGACGACCACGCCGCCGATCGAGTTGCCGGCCATCGAGGTGCCCCCGCCCCGCATCACCAGGGGCAGGCCGGACTCCCGCACCAGCGCCACCGCGGCGAGCAGGTCCTCCTCGTCGCGGGGGAGGACGACGAGGTCCGGCACGGCCCGGTAGTTCGACGCGTCCGTGGCGTAGAGGGCGCGGGCCTGGGCGTCGTCGCGGACGGTGCCGCGGAGCTCGGCCCGCAGCGACCGGGCCAGGGCGGTCGGATCGGTCACGCGTCACTCCTCGGTCGGCAGCGGTGCGCCTAGTATTGTCAACAATCGACCATCCCTGAAAGGCGGCCCATGACGACGGTCGGTCTCCTCTACCCGGGCCACAGCGCGGAGGACGACTTCCCCGCGCTCGAGGCCCGTCTCGGCGGTGCCGTGCACCTGCCCCTGGTCCACACCTCGGTCGGCGAGGATGCCCACCGGGTCGACGCGCTCCTCGACCTCGGCGGGTCCGAGCGGCTGCTCGCCGGCGCCCGCGAGCTCGTCGAGCGGCACGACCCGGACGCGGTGGTGTGGGCCTGCACGTCCGGCTCCTTCGTGTTCGGCTGGGACGGCGCCCGCCGCCAGGTCGACGAGATCGCCGAGGCCACCGGCCGACCGGCGTCCTCGACCTCGATCGCGTTCGTCAACGCGGTCCGCGACCTGGGGATCGAGCGGGTGGCGGTCGCGGCGTCCTACCCCGAGGACGTGGCGCGGCACTTCGTGGACTTCCTGGCCCGCGGCGGCATCACGGTCACCTCGCTCGGCTCGCACGGCATCGTCACCGCCGCGGAGGTCGGCACCCTGGACCGCGAGCAGGTGGCCGCGATCGTCGCCGGGGCGGACCGGGAGGGTGCCGAGGCGGTGCTCGTCCCGGACACCGCGATGCACACCCTCGCCTGGATCGAGCACCTGGAGGAGGTGGCCGGCATGCCCGTGCTCACCGCCAACCAGGTCACCGTGCGCGAGGGCCTGCGCCTGGTCGGCCCGGTGCCGGAGCTCCCCGGCCTGGGCACCCTGTTCCGCACGGTCGGCCAGCCGGCTGGGGGTGCGCGGTGAGCACCGGCGCCGACGGGAACGGCAGCCGGGGGCGGGCCGTCCCCGAGCTGTCGCGGCTGGCCCCGGTGGTGCAGGAGTCGACGCCGAGCATGATCGCCTCCCGGCTGCGCGAGGCCATCGCCTCCGGGGTCCTGCCGCCGGGCAGCCGGCTCAGCGAGGCCAAGCTGGCCGCACAGCTGGGGATCAGCCGCGGGCCGCTGCGCGAGGGGATGCAGCGGCTCACCCAGGAGGGGCTGCTGGTCTCGATCCGCAACCGGGGCCTGTTCGTCACCGAGATGACCCCGGACAACATCGAGGACATGTATGTCGCGCGGCAGGCGGTGGAGCGCGCGGCCGCCCGCTGCCTGTTCGACAAGGACCACGAGGCCGCGGGTGCGGCCCTGCTGGCGGTGGTCGACCGGATGGAGCAGGCCGCCCGCGACGGTGACATGGCCGGGGTCAGCGAGGCCGACGTCGAGTTCCACCAGACGCTGGTGGCGCAGGCGGCCAGCCCCCGGCTGTCCCGGATGCAGCAGACCCTGCTCACCGAGACCCGGATGTGCATCCGGGCGCTGGAGGAGACCTACCCGGACAACAGCACGCGGGTCGAGGAGCACCGGGCCATCGCGGAGGCGATCCGGGACGGACGCGCCGAGGACGCCGACAAGCTGCTCATCGCGCACATGGCCGACGCGATCGACCGGCTCAAGACCGCCGGTCCGGCGTCACGGCTCACCACCGCCGATCGCTGACCTGTCGCCCCGGGCACGGCGGTCTGCCCGGACTCCCCGGGACACGGCGGTCTGCCCGGACCTCCCCGGCGAGCCGCCTGACGACATACGGCCCCGGGCGCCGGCGCGCAGTGCGAGTCAGCCCAGGTTGATGCCGACGTACTTGGTCTCGAGGAACTCCAGGATGCCCTCCGCGCCGCCCTCGCGACCCAGGCCGGACTCCTTGATGCCGCCGAACGGCGCGTAGGGGTTGGACACGACGGCCTGGTTGAGCCCGACCATGCCGCTCTCGATCGCCTCGGCCACCCGGAGGGCCCGGCGCAGGTCGTTGGTGAAGACGTAGGAGACCAGGCCGTACTCGGTGTCGTTGGCCAGCCTGACCGCCTCCTCCTCGTCGCGGAAGGCGGTCAGCGGGGCCACCGGGCCGAAGATCTCCTCGCGTGACATCCGCGCGTCGGTCGGCACGCCGGTGAGGACGGTGGGCCGGTAGAAGAAGCCGGGCCGGTCGAGGCGCTCGCCGCCGGTGAGCACGGTCGCGCCGCGGTCGACGGCGTCGACGACGAGGGAGGTGACCTTCTCCAGGCCGTTCTCGTCGATGAGCGGGCCGACGTCGACGCCGTCCTCGGTGCCGTCGCCCACCCGGAGCGCGCCCATCCGCTCGGCCAGCCGGGCGCCGAACTCGTCGATGACCGACTCGTGGACGTAGATCCGGTTGGCCGCGGTGCAGGCCTCGCCCATGTTGCGCATCTTGGCCTGGAGCGCGCCGGTGACCGCCTCGTCGAGGTCGGCGTCCTCGAACACGAGGAACGGCGCGTTGCCGCCCAGCTCCATCGAGGTCCGCATCACCGTCCCCGCGCACTGCTCGAGGAGGATCTTGCCGACCCGGGTGGACCCGGTGAAGGACAGCTTGCGGGCCTTGCCGGAGCGGATCAGCGGCTCGACCGTGCCCCCGGCGTCGGTCGCGGTGACGCAGTTGACGACCCCGTCGGGCAGCCCGGCCTCCCGGAGGATCTCCATGAGCGCGAGCATCGACAGCGGCGTCTGGTGGGCCGGCTTGATCACGCTCGTGCACCCGGCCGCGATGGCGGGCCCCAGCTTGCGGGTGCCCATGGCCATCGGGAAGTTCCACGGCGTGATGAGCAGGCACGGGCCGACCGGCTGCCGCATCACCAGGAACCTGGACCCGCCCTGGGGCGCCTCCTGGTAGCCGCCGTCGATGCGCAGCGCCTCGGCGGCGAAGTGGCGGAAGAACTCGGCGGCGTAGACGATCTCGCCGCGGGACTCCTTGAGCGGCTTGCCCATCTCGGTGGTCATGAGCAGGGCGAGGTCGTCGATCCGCTCGTGGAGCAGCCGGAACGCGGTCATGAGGATCTCGTGCCGCTCCAGCGCGGTGGTCCGCGCGAACGACGGCTGCGCCAGGACGGCCGCGTCCAGGGCGGCCATGGCGTCCTGCGGCGAGGCGTCGGCGACCTGGCAGATGACGTCCCCGGTCGCCGGGTTGACGACGTCGAAGGTCCGTCCGTCCTCGGCGTCGGTCCACCGTCCGCCGACGAAGAGCTGCTTGGGGACCGTGTCGACCACAGATCGGGACGTGGACATCTTGTGGCCTCTCCTCCGCGGGTGCAGGGTGGGGGGATACGCTGATTGTCGACAATCTAGCAAGGGAGGCGTGGCGTGGCGACGTTGTCACCAGTGCTCAAGCAGGCGACCGGGGTGGTCGCGGCACGAGGCGAGGGAGCGCTCATCTTCGACGAGGACGGGCGGCGCTACCTCGACTTCACCGCGGGGATCGGCGTGACGAGCACCGGCCACTGTCATCCGAAGGTGGTCGCGGCGGCCCAGGAGCAGGTCGGGCGGATCATCCACGCCCAGTACACGACCGTGATGCACCGGCCGCTGCTCGACCTCGTGGAGCGGATGGGCGAGGTGCTCCCACCCGGCCTGGACCGGCTGTTCTTCGCCAACTCCGGCTCCGAGGCGGTCGAGGCGGCGCTGCGCCTGGCGCGGCAGGCCACCGGCCGGCCCAACGTCGTGGTGTTCCACGGCGGGTTCCACGGCCGCACCGTGGCCGCGGCCTCGATGACCACCTCCGGCACCCGGTTCCGCTCCGGGTTCTCCCCGCTCATGGCCGGTGTGGTCATCTCCCCGTTCCCGGACCCGGCGCACTACGGCTGGAGCCAGGAGGAGGCGACCCGGTTCGCCCTCGAGCAGCTCGACTACACGCTGCAGACGGTGAGCGCCCCCGAGGACACCGCGGCGTTCGTCGTGGAGCCGGTCCTGGGGGAGGGTGGCTACGTCCCCGCCAGCGCCGAGTTCCTCGCCGGCCTGCGGGAGCGCGCCGACCGGTACGGCATCGTGCTCGTCATGGACGAGGTGCAGACCGGCTACGGCCGCACCGGGAGGTTCTGGGGGCACGAGCACTTCGACGTCCGCCCCGACGTGCTCATCACCGCCAAGGGGCTGGCCTCGGGGTTCCCGCTGTCCGGCATCGCCGCCTCCGAGGAGCTCATGAGCAAGGTCTGGCCCGGATCCCAGGGCGGCACCTACGGGGCCAACGCGGTCGCCTGTGCCGCGGCGCTGGCCACGCTCGAGGTCATCCAGGAGGAGCGGCTGGTCGACAACGCCGCCGCCCGCGGTGAGCAGCTGCGCGCCGGCCTGGAGAAGGTCGCCGCCGGCGACGACCGGATCACCGACGTCCGGGGGCTGGGCCTGATGCTCGGCAACGAGTTCCGCGACGCCGACGGCCGCCCCGACGGGGCCACCGCGTCCGCGGTGCAGCAGGAGGCCGCCCGCCGCGGGCTGCTGCTGCTCACCTGCGGCGCCTGGGGTCAGGTGGTCCGGTTCATCCCGGCCCTCGTGGTCGACGAGGCGCTGGTCGACGAGGCCGTGGGCATCTGGCAGGAGGCCGTCGCCGCGGTCGCCTGAGGCCCCCCGTATGCCGTCCGCCCACCTGGGCCGGGGCGCGCGCGGCATACGGGCCTGCCTAGTGTGGGGCGGGTGACCGCCGACCTCATCACCCGTCTGCTCGCCGCCCGCACGTGGACCGCCTTCGACGTCGACGGGGAGGGCCGGGTGCTCGCCGGCCACGACGAGCTCGGCAGCACCCAGCTCGTCGAGCTGCACCCCGACGGCACCCGCACCCCGCTGACCGCGCTGCCCTCGAAGTGCTCCGGCCGCTACCTGCCCGGCCGGCGCCGGGTCGTGGTCCAGCACGACCGGGGCGGCGACGAGAACATGCAGCTGTCGCTGCTCGACCTCGACACCGGTCGGAGCGGCCCCGCCGGGCCGGAGGACCTGGAGCCGCTGGTCCACGACCCGGCGCACATGCACGTCCTCGCCGACGTCACCGAGCGCGGGCTGGTCTACCACACGAACCGCCGCAACGGCGTGGACATGGACGTCGTGGTCCGGGACCTGGACACCGGGGCCGAGCGCGTCGTCTACGACGGCGGGGGCTACGTCGGGGCCGTGCGGGTCTCCCACGACGGCACGTCCGCGGCGGTCACCCGGCTCAGCCTCCGGCCCGCCTCGACGGTCGTCGACGTCGTCGGGCCGCGGGCGGTCGGCGACGGCCGCGTCACCGACCCCGACGAGCTCGCGCTGCACCACCACGTCGCGTGGACCGCCGACGACGACGCCCTGGTCCTGTCCAGCAGCCACCACCGGGAGTTCACCGCGGTCTGCCGGGTCTCCACGGACGGGCGGGAGTGGACCACCCTCGTCGCCGACGACGAGCACGACCTCGTCGGCTGGTGGGCGCCGGACGGGTCCGCGGTCGTCGTGGGCCGGCTCGTCGACGGGGCGATGACGCTCGCGGTGCACGAGCCGGACGGCACCCACCGCTGCGACGTGGAGACCGGTGCACACGGCATACCGGAGGTCATCTGGTCCGCCGACTCGCGGCGGTTCGTCGTCGCGGTCACCGCACCCACCGAGCCCGGGCTGCTGCGGTCGGTCGACCCGCGCACCGGCGCCGGCACGACGCTCGCCTCGTCGGCCGCCGAGCTGGACGAGGACCTGCGCGCGGTCCTGCAGGAGCCGACCGTGCGCCGGGTGCCCACCCCGGACGGGGAGCAGGTGCCCTGCTTCGTGTACGCCGCGCGCCCGGGGGCCGACCCCGCGCTGGAGGGGGCCAGCGTGCTGCACGTCCACGGCGGGCCGGAGGCGGCGGCGCAGCAGGTGTTCCACCCGGTGATCCAGGCGCTCGCGGCGGCCGGGTTCACGGTGCTCGTGCCGAACGTGCGCGGCTCGGCCGGGTACGGCAAGCGGTGGGTCTCGCTGGACGATGTCGAGAAGCGGCTGGACTCGGTGGCCGACCTGGCGGCGCTGCACGACTGGCTGCCGTCCCTCGGCCTGGACCCGGAGCGGTCGGCGCTGTGGGGTGGGTCGTACGGCGGCTACATGGTGCTGGCCGGGGTGTCGATGCAGCCGGAGCGCTGGGCCGCCGGGGTCGACATCGTCGGGATCTCCTCGCTGGTGACGTTCCTGGAGAACACCTCGGGCTACCGCCGGGCCTACCGGGAGCGGGAGTACGGCTCCCTGGAGCGGGACCGGGCGTTCCTGGAGAAGGCCTCGCCGATCACCTACCTGGACCAGATCCGGGCTCCGCTGTTCGTCATCCACGGGGCCAACGACCCGCGGGTGCCGCTGTCGGAGGCCGAGCAGATCAAGGCGGCCCTGGACGACAAGGGCGTGCCGTGCGAGCTGCGGGTCTACCACGACGAGGGCCACGGCCTGGCCAAGCGGGCGAACAAGCTCGACGCCTACCCGGCGGCGCTGGCGTTCCTGCGCGAGCACCTGGCCCGCTGAGCGGGCGCGACGTCTAGGCTGGGCTGCCGTGACGACGACGGACCGGGACCGCCTGCTGCAGCTCATCCGCGACAAGGCGGTGGTGCACGGGAGGGTCGTGCTCAGCTCGGGCCGGGAGGCCGACTACTACGTCGACCTGCGGCGGATCACCCTCGACGGTGAGGCCGCCCCGCTCGTGGGCCGGGTCATGCGCGACCTCACCGCCGACCTGGGGTTCGACGCCGTCGGCGGGCTGACCCTCGGCGCCGACCCGGTGGCCACGGCGATGCTGCACGCGGCGGCGGCTGCGGGCGACCGGCTCGACGCCTTCGTCGTGCGCAAGGCCGAGAAGACCCACGGCCTGCAGCAGCGCATCGAGGGACCGTCGATCGCGGGCCGGCGGGTGCTCGTGGTCGAGGACACCTCGACGACCGGCAACTCCCCCCTCACCGCGGTGCAGGCCTGCCGTGAGGCCGGGGCCGACGTCGTCGCGGTCGCCGTCATCGTCGACCGCGCCAGCGGCGCCGAGGAGAAGGTCCGTGCCGAGGGGCTGGAGTACCGCGCGGCCTACGGGCTCACCGACCTCGGGCTGGCCTAGGCTCGACCCAGGCACTGGGGCGAGGAGGCGACGGTGCGGCCACGGACACGACGGGGTACGGGGGCCGTGGCCGGGTGCCTGGCGCTCGCGCTGACCCTCGGGGCCTGCGCCTCCGACATCGACCTGCCCGACGTCACGGCCCCGGACATCACCCTTCCGGACATCACCCCGCCCGACATCACGCTCCCGACGATCACGCCGCCGGACATCACGCTGCCCACCCTCCCGACGCTCCCCGGGGGCGGCGACGACGAGCCCACCGACGAGCCGACGGGCGAGCCCACCGACGAGCCGACCGGCGAGCCCACCGACGAGCCGACCGATGAGCCGACGGACACCGGCACGGCCGCCCCGACCACGACCGTCACGGTGACGAGCACCCCACCACCGAGCGGGACGCCGTCCACGGACACCCCCACCACGCCCGAGCCGGACACCACGGACGCGACGGCCCCGGAGGCCCTCGGCGACGAGGCGGGGGACGAGGGCATCCCGTGGTGGGTGTGGCTGCTCGCGGCGCTGGTCCTGCTCGCCCTGCTCACCTGGTTCGTCGTCAGGCGCGCCGCCGCCGCCCGGGCGCGGCGGGCCTGGGCCGAGCGCGTCCACGTCGCCGTCGAGCGGCTCACCGCCCCGCTCGACGTGCTGCGCCGCCCGGCCACGCTCGTGCCCGCCGAGCAGGCGGCAGTCCGCCGGGCGGTGGCCGAGGTCCGCGACCTCTCCGTGACGTTCTCCGAGCTCGCCCAGGTCGCCCCCGACCAGGCCCTCGGGCTGGAGGCGGCGGGCGCCGCGGACGTGCTGCGCGCCCTCGCCACCGCCGCCGAGATCGAGAACGAGGGCCTGGCCAGCGGCCGGATCGTCTCGTTCGAGGAGCGTCAGGACGCCGAGGCCCGCCGGCTCGCGGCACTCGGTGACGTCGACGCGACCCTGGCGCGGCTGACCGGTCGCCTCGGCGACTACCGCCCCGGCGACTGACAGGTGCTCGGCGACTAACCGGCCGTCCGACGACTGGTCCCTGCCGGCGCCCCGCCGGGCTCAGCCCAGCTGCGGGACCACCTCGGCGGCGATGAGGTCGATGTGCTCCAGGTCGGTCAGGTCCAGCAGCTGCAGGTAGATCCGCTCCACCCCGGTCGCCTCCCGCCACTTCCCGATCCGGTCGACGACCTCCGACGGCGTGCCGGCGAGGCCGGTCTGCCGCAGCCGCTCGACGTCCTGGCCCATCTTCTCGACCCTGCTGCGCAGCTGCGCCTCGTCCTTGCCGACGTAGGTCGTCAGCGCCGCCGACCGCAGCACCGTCCCCGGGTCGCGTCCGATCGCCTCGCAGGCACGCTCCACCCGCTCGAACGCCTCGCGGCCCTCCTCCACCGACATGAACGGCAGGTTGAACTCGTCGGCGAACCGCGCGGTCAGCTCCGGGGTCCGCTTCTTCCCGTGCCCGCCGAGAATCAGCGGCGGCCGGGGCTGCTGCACCGGCTTGGGCAGGCCCGGTGAGTCGTGCACGCTGACCCGGCGCCCGTCATACGAGAACGTCCCGCCGGCCGGGGTGGCCCACATGCCGGTGATGATCTCCAGGTTGTCCTCGAGGAGGTCGAACCGGCCCCTGTTGTCGGGGAACGGCACCCCGTATGCCGTGTGCTCGGCCTCCATCCAACCCGCGCCGATGCCGAGCTCGACCCGGCCGCCGCTCATCTGGTCGACCTGGGCCACCTGGACGGCGAGCAGCCCGGGGTAACGGAAGGTCACCGACGACACCAGCGTGCCGAGGCGGATCCGGGAGGTCTCCCGGGCCAGGGCGCCCAGGGTCACCCAGGAGTCGGTGGGGCCGGGGTCGTTGTCCCGGTACAGGTAGTGGTCGGAGCGGAACCAGGCGCTGAACCCGCACTCCTCGGCCCGTCGGGCGTGCGCGAGCTGGTCGTCGTACGTCGCTCCCAGGTGCGGTTCGGTGAAGATGCGCAGGTCCATGGCCCCAGTCTTCACAACGGCGCGGCACCTCGCGCGCCGGGGGTGCCGGGCGGGGACGCCACGGGTCGCCCGCCGCCTGCGCTGCGACGGGCCGGCCGCCGCTCGTGCCGCAACGGGTCGCCCGCCGCCCGTGCCGCAACGCTTCGAGTTGTGGTCGTCATGGCAGCAACAACTCGAAGCGTTGGTGGAGGCGGGCCCTCCGGCGCGCACCGCGGTGGGCTCAGTGGCGCTCGAGGACCGCCTCGAGGTCGGTGCCGCGGGGGAGGACCCCGTAGAGGTGACCGCCGTCCCCACCCAGCCGGGAGGCGATGAACGCGTCGGACACCGCGGTGGGGGAGAACCGCACCAGGAGCGAGGCCTGCAGCGCCAGGGCCATCGCCTCGGTCAGCCGCCGGGCCAGGGCCGCGGCCTCGGCGGGTGGGGCTCCGGCGACCTCGGCAGTCAGCTCGCCGGTCCGGCGCAGGTGCTCGTCCAGCAGCCGGTGCGCACCCTGCGCCTGCCCGACCTCGGCCTCGAACACCTTGAGCGCCCGCGGCTCGCGGGCCAGGGTGCGCAGCACGTCGAGGGCGATGACGTTGCCCGAGCCCTCCCAGATCGCCATGACCGGCTGCTCCCGGTAGCGCATCGCCAGCGGGAACGCCTCGGTGTAGCCGTTGCCACCGAGGCACTCCATCGCCTCGTAGGCGTGCCCGGGGCCGCGCTTGCAGATCCAGTACTTGGCGACCGCGGTGGCCAGCCGGCGGAACGCGCGCTCGTCCTCGTCGGCATCGGCGTCGTGCGCCCGCGCCAGCCGGATCGCGGTCACCGTCGCAGCCTCCGACTCCAGCGCCAGGTCGGCGAGCACGCCGGCCATCGCCGGCTGGTCGACCAGCAGGGCGCCGAAGGCGGAGCGGTACCGGGTGTGCCAGACCGCCTCCGCGACCGACTGGCGCATCCCGGCGGCGCTGCCGAGCACGCAGTCCAAGCGGGTGTGCGCGACCATCTCGATGATCGTCCGGACGCCGTGACCGGGCTCGCCCAGGAGGAAGCCGACGGTGTCGTCGAGCTCGATCTCGCTCGAGGCGTTGGAGCGGTTGCCCAGCTTGTCCTTGAGCCGCTGGATGAGGAACGGGTTACGGGTGCCGTCCTCCAGCACCCGGGGGACGACGAAACAGCTGAGCCCCTCGGCGGCCTGCGCCAGCACCAGGAACGCGTCCGACATCGGTGCGCTGCAGAACCACTTGTGCCCGGTGAGGCGGTAGGAGCCGTCGCCGGCGTCGACGGCCACCGTGGTGTTGGCCCGCACGTCCGACCCACCCTGCTTCTCGGTCATCGCCATCCCGAACAGGGCCGAGCGCTTCCCCGGGGCCAGGCGCGCGTCATACTCCCGGCTCAGCAGGCGCGGGACCCACTGGTCGGCCAGAACGGGCGTGAGCAGCAGGCTCGGCACCGCCGCGTGCGACATCGACACGGGGCAGGCGTGGCCGGGCTCCACCTGGGCGAACAGCATGAAGGTCGCGGCACGGGCCACCGCGGCTCCCGGTCGCGGGTCGGCCCAGGCCGCGGTGTGCGCGCCGTGCGCGACGGCCGCGCCGAGGACCCGGTGGTAGGCGGGGTGGTACTCCACCTCGTCCAGCCGCCGGCCGTAGCGGTCGTGAGTGTGCAGGACGGGCGTATGACGGTGGGCCGCCGCCGCGTCCTCCTGGAAGTCCGCCCGGCCGACCAGCCGGCCGACGGCGTGCAGGTGATCCAGCGCCCACGCGGCGTCGTGCCGGGTCACCGCCTCCACCAGCGGCACGTTGGTGCCGAACTCGTCGACGTCGACGCGGGGCGGCGGCTGGTTCGTCACCTCGTGGGTGGCCATGGCCGCACGCTACCGCCGGGCGCAACCCACGGACCTGGGGAGGTCTCGCTCACCCACCGCGCATGTGTCAGGGTGGTGGGGCTGGTGCGCCATCCCCGGCGCACGCGAGACGACGCCCGACGGAGGGGACCCCATGCGCCGCCTGACCATCCGGAGGCCGAGAATCCCCTGGTCGTCGCGATGAAGACGTTCCAGGAGCCCCTCACCGAGGAGACAGGCACGCCGGAGGAGATCGAGGCGGCCCGGGCGCGCAACCGCCGCGTCGAGATCACGGTCGCCCCGTAGCCCACGGCCAGCACAGGCACGACAGCATGACGGTCTTCCCGGGCTCCTGCGCGAACCCCTGCTCTGGCTCGCCCTGCTCTGGCTGGCGGCGGGCCAGCTGGCCTACTTCGCCCTGTGGCTACCCCAGCGCCGGCGCGCCGACTGGGTCGAGGGCACCGTGACGGTGACCGACGCCGTCCCGGTCACCCGCACGATGCGGGGGACGGAGTCCCCGGGCCAGGCGCTCTACCAGCTGCGGGGCACGCTGCACACCCCGCAGGGTCCGGTCGGGACCCGGTCGGTGGAGCAGGTGAAGGCGGGGGCGACCGACGTGGTGGGCCGGACCGTCCCCTGCCGCTACGACCCCCGCGAGCCCGGGCTGATGACGCCTGTGCCGGCCTCGGCGCCGGTCCTGTGGTCCGGTGCCGGCGTCGTCGTGCTGCTCCTCGTCGTCGCCCTGGTGGTCGGCCCGGCCGTGCTGGTGCTGCGCGACCTGGGCGTGCTCTGACCCGCGCGGGTGGGTCCGCGAGGTCCGGGCGGACACGAGGGCCCGGGCAGACACGAGGGCCCGGGCGGGACGGCTCCCACCCGGGCCCTCGAGGGCTCGGCCGCTCAGCGGCGCTTGCGGTCCCAGTGCGCGAAGCCGGCCGCGCGGGCGGCCTCCTCGCTCTCGAACCACACCTCCGCGGTCATGACGTCGTAGGACGGCGAGTCGGGCGTGTGGAAGAGCATCGACCCGGCGTTGCCCTTGATCGTCCACCCCGCGGGGCCGGAGCCGTCCTCGGCCGGCAGCGCCGAACCGGGACCGTACGGCCCCGGGGCGAACCCGCCGGCAGAGGCGGCGCCGTAGTGGGCCTCGTCGTAGCCGTAGTCCCCGGCGTCCTGGCTCGCCGCGGTGCCGGGGGCGGCGGTCCCGGCGCCCGGCTGCCCCTCGGTGAGGGTGGGCTGCTCGTACGCCTGCGTCAGCTGCTCCTGGGCCTGGGTCGGCTCGGGCTGGGGCGCCGGCTCCGGCACCGGCTCGGCCACCGGCTCGGCGGCCGGGGTCGCCGTGTCGTCCATGGCGCCCGGGTAGGCCTCGCCGGCGTGGGTGTCCTGCCAGTTCCGCTCGTCCGCTCCGGTCATCGGCTCGCCGGCCATCGGCTCACCGGGCTCGGCGCCGTAGGGCTCCGCCGGCGGCTCCTCGGTGTAGGCGCCCGAGGCGGGCGGGGCCGCATACGGCTGGGGGGCGGGTTCCGCGGCATACGGCTCCGCGGCCGGCGGCGCCTCGGCCGTGCTGTCCCATGCGGTGGGCGCGCCGGTCTCCTCCGTCGTGGTGGTGCCGCCGCCGGGGTAGGCCTCTGGGGGCACGTCGTTGGCTGCCTCGGTGTTGACATCACGGTCGACCGGCACCTCGTAGCTGCCGTCGGCTGGCTCCGCCGAGGTGTAGCCCCCGTCGGTCGTGGCGCCCTGGTCGCCACCCGTCTCGGGGCCGGGCGGGGCCCAGTGCTCGCCGGTCGCCGTCGGCTGCACCTGCTCCTGGCCACCGGTGTCCGCGTCACCGTAGGCCGGCGCGGTGTGGGTGTCGTCGTGGCCCGGGGCGGCCCGGGTCTCCTCGTAGTCGGGAGCCTGGGCGGTGTCGTCGTAGCCGGGCGCCGCCTGCTGGCCGTAGGCCGCGTCGTCGGCCGACTGGTCGTAGGGCGTGTCGCGGCCGGTCGGGTAGTCCTCGCCGGCGGCCTCCGGGCCCGCCGAGCCGGCACCCGTCATCGGGGCGGTCTCGGGGCCTGGTGCGCCGTAGCCCTCGGCCTGGCCGATGTCACCGGTGTGCGCGCCGGGGGAGCCGTGCCCCGCCGAGGAGTCCCCGGCTCCGGCGCCGACCACTCCCGCGGTGCCGCCACCCGGGGCGCCGTGCCCGGTCTCCGTGGCCGTGGCCCCTGCCGCACCCGCGGCACCCGCTCCCGCCGCTCCGGCGGCTCCTGCCCCGGGCTCGTGGCGGGTCTCCGGGCCGGTGTCGGTCGTCCGGGGCCCGGCCGCGCCGCCCCCGGTTCCCGACGGCCTGCGCAGCAGGAACCACACCGCCGCCGCGATCACGATCAACAGCAGCACTAGTGCCAGCCATTCCATGGCATCCGTCCTCATCGGTTCTGGCGCCCGCCCGTCCGGACGGCCGCTATCGGGCGCTCCCCGAAGGGGTTCGGGGCACGTCGGACCTTGTCCAACCTAGTGCGATTCGGCAGAACCGACCATGCGACAGCACCTTTGCGAGAATGGCGCGGTGACAGAGAGCCAGGAGCTGACCGGTGTCGCCGCGTGGGCGGTCGACCTCATGGAGACGCTGGGGGGACCGGGAGCGGGCCTGGCGATCGCCCTCGAGAACCTCTTCCCGCCGCTGCCGAGCGAGGTGGTCCTGCCGCTGGCGGGGTTCACCGCCAGCCAGGGCTCCTTCTCCCTGGTCGGCGCCCTGGCGTGGACCACCGCCGGGTCGGTCGTCGGCGCCCTGGTGCTCTACACGCTCGGCGCGCTGCTGGGGCGGCACCGGCTCCGGCGGATCTGGAGCCACCTGCCGCTGGTCAACCTCGAGGACCTGGACCGGACCGAGGCGTGGTTCGACCGGCACGGCCGCAAGGCGGTGTTCTTCGGGCGGATGATCCCGATCTTCCGCAGCCTCATCTCGATCCCGGCCGGCGTGGAGCGGATGCCGGTCACCCTGTTCCTGGGGCTGACCTTCGTCGGCAGCGCGATCTGGAACACGATCTTCGTCCTGGCCGGCTACTTCCTCGGCGAGCAGTGGCACGTCGTGGAGGGGTACGCCGACATCCTGCAGAAGATCGTCATCGTCGCCGTGGTCCTGGCCGTCGCCTGGTTCGTCGTCAACCGGGTGCGCCAGCGGTTCGCCGTCCGTCAGCAGTGAGCGGCCGCAGCGACGGTCCCCGTATGACGGGGGCCCGGGACGGCCGGGGCCAGCCCGAGGTCGGGGTGGGCCCGTGGGAGGGCCCCTGGCCGGTCGACGAGCACGGTGAGCTCCCGTCATACCTGGACCCGGACCTGCTCCGTGAGGGCGACCGGCGCAACGTCGTCGACCGCTACCGCTACTGGCGGCACGAGGCGATCGTCGCCGACCTCGACACCCGCCGGCACCCGTTCCACGTCGCGGTGGAGAACTGGGGGCACGACTTCAACATCGGCTCGGTGATCCGGACCGCCAACGCGTTCAACGCGGCCGCGTTCCACATCGTCGGGCGGCGCCGCTGGAACCGGCGCGGGGCGATGGTCACCGACCGGTACCAGCACGAGGTGCACCACCCGACCGTCGCCGACCTGGCCGCGTGGGCGCGGCGGGAGGGGCTGCCGCTCATCGGGTTCGACAACGTCCCCGGCGCGGAGCCGCTGGAGACCACCCGGCTGCCCCGCGCGTGCGTCCTGGTGTTCGGGCAGGAGGGGCCGGGGCTGACGCCCGAGGCGCTGGCCGCGTGCGAGACGGTCCTGGAGATCACCCAGTTCGGGTCGACCCGGTCGATCAACGCCGGCGCCGCAGCGGCGATCGCGATGCACTCCTGGATCCGCCAGCACGTCTTCCACCAGCTCCCCTGACGGCCGGCCCCCTCTCCTCGACCGGACGCCTCGTCTCCACGCCCCCACCCCCGACCGGACGCGTGGTGTCGACGTCCACCACCCGCACCGGACCCGCGGTGTCGACGTCCACCACCCGCACCGGACGTCCGGCGGTGGTGCGGGCGCAGGGGTGAGGCGTCCGGTGGGTGGGAGAGACGTCGGGACGAGGCGTCCGGTCGGAAGGGGCGCGGGGTGTGGAAGCATGGTCGGCAGGAGTCGCCGCGCGCTGCGGCCGACCCATCGGCACGTCGATCAAGGAGGATCCATGCCTATCGCGACCCCCGAGGTCTACGCGGAGATGCTCGACCGGGCCAAGGACGGGCACTACGCCTACCCGGCCATCAACGTCACGTCGAGCCAGACCCTCAACGCCGCTCTCCGCGGGTTCGCCGACGCGGAGAGCGACGGCATCATCCAGATCTCCACCGGGGGCGCCGAGTACCTGTCCGGCCCGACCGTCAAGGACATGGTCACCGGGGCGATGGCGTTCGCCGCCTACGCCCAGGAGGTGGCCAGGAACTACCCGGTCAACGTCGCCCTCCACACCGACCACTGCCCCAAGGACAAGCTCGACGGCTTCGTGCGCCCGCTGCTGCAGGCCTCGACCGAGCGGGTCAGGCAGGGCGGGCTGCCGTACTTCCAGTCGCACATGTGGGACGGCTCGGCCGTGGAGCTGGACGAGAACCTCAAGATCGCCGAGGAGCTCCTCGAGCAGTGCGCCGCCGCCAAGGTGATCCTCGAGGTCGAGATCGGGGTCGTCGGCGGCGAGGAGGACGGCGTCGCCAACGAGATCAACGAGAAGCTCTACACCACCCCCGAGGACGCGCTGGCCACCGCCCGTGCGCTCGGCCTGGGCGAGCGTGGTCGCTACCTGACCGCGCTCACCTTCGGCAACGTGCACGGCGTCTACAAGCCGGGCAACGTCAAGCTGCGCCCGGAGATCCTCAAGAACGCCCAGGACGCCGTCGCCAAGGAGTTCGGGCTGGAGGACGGCGCGCGCCCGTTCGACCTCGTGTTCCACGGCGGGTCCGGGTCCAGCGCCCAGGAGATCGCCGACGCGGTCGACTACGGCGTGGTGAAGATGAACATCGACACCGACACCCAGTACGCCTTCACCCGCCCGGTCGCCGGGTTCATGTTCACCAACTACGACAAGGTGCTGAAGGTCGACGGCGAGGTCGGCGACAAGAAGAAGTACGACCCCCGGACCTGGGGCAAGGAGGCCGAGGCAGGCATGGCCGCCCGCGTCGTCCAGGCCTGCGAGCACCTGCGCTCCGCCGGGAAGTCCGCAAAGTGACGGGCGGGGACAACCTCCTCGGGCTGCCCGAGACGCGCCTGCCGGAGGACCCGGCCACCCGGCTCATCGACGACGGCGTGGACCCGCGGCAGGTGGCGACCAGCCACCCGGCCTCCAGCCTGCCGTGGGCGGTGCTGGCCGAGGACGCGCTCGCGGACGGCCTCGACCTGGAGGCCTACGCGTTCGCCCGCACCGGCTACCACCGCGGCCTGGACGCGCTGCGCCGCAACGGCTGGCGCGGCCAGGGCCCGGTGCCGTGGTCGCACGTGCCCAACCGCGGTTTCCTCCGGTCGCTCGCCGCGCTGAGCCGCGCGGCGGGGCGCATCGGGGAGGCCGACGAGGAGCGTCGGTGCGCCGACTTCCTCCGCGACTCCTCCGCCGAGGCGGCCCGGGAGCTCGGCCTCTAGAAGCACCTGGACAGACCCTGGACGGGCCACGCGCGAGCAGTCTCGTGCGTGGCCCGTCCGCTGCGGTTGCCGGGTGCCCAGAGCGGGTCCACACTGATCGCGCTCGAGCAGAGGGCAGCCCGTTCGCCAGTGGGGAAAGCGAGACCATGGACCTGTCGACGAAGACAGTCCGCGAGCTGATCGTGGAGCTGAAGCACATCGAGGACGCCCTCCGCGGAGCCATCCCGGTGACCATGCCGGACCCCCTTCGCGCGCGGGTCGTGGCCCGCCAGGACGAGATCTGCGCCGAGCTGCGGCGGCGCTTCGGCGGGGGTGAGGGAGCCGGCGCGGCCGGGCGCGACGACATACGGGTGGACCACACCAACGTCGCTGTGCTGGCGACGGCCCCGGGACCCGACGCGCCGCTGCCCGAGCCGGCCTGACCCCCACACGGGGCGGCCGACGCCAGTGGATGCACCAGCGCCGACCGCGCTTCCCCTGTATGCCGGGTGATGGTGTCCCCTGATCCCGCTGCCCGGCAGTAGGCCCATGCTAACGGCCCCGACGCCTCCTCGCCTGGCATGTCTCTGCCACTGGCCGTAGCCTGCCGCACATGGCAGGGAGGGTCAGTGGGGTCCTGAACGACGACACCGAGGCACTGTTTAGGCGGGTGCTGCGCAGCATGCCGGCGACGCTGGAGGAGCACGCGGCCGAGCTGGGGTGGACCCGGGGCCGGGCCCAGCAGCGGCTGGAGGAGCTCATCGAGCTGCGGCTGGTGCGGCGCCGCGCCGACGGGCTGCTGGGTGCCGAGGACCCGCGCGCCAGCCTGGGCCGGCTCCTGGACACCGAGGAGGCGCGGCTCGACGAGCGGCGGGCCGAGCTGCTGGAGCTGCGGCAGGCCATCGAGTCCTTCGAGTCCGACTACCGCCGTGGGCTGCAGCTGACCGGGCCGCGGGTGCCGCCGTGGGAGGAGGTGTTCCGCTCCGAGATCTCCGACATCGTCGACCACCTGGTGCGCAACTCGCGCGGACCGGTGCTGCTCGTCACCCGGCGGGCGACGGTCGGCCTGCAGCACGAGCGGATGCTGGCCCGGGGCCGCTCGGGCCTGCTCGACGAGCGCCGGGAGCAACGGAGCATCTTCCCGCTCTCCGCGGTCTCCGACCCGCAGTTCGCCGCGTTCGCCGAGGAGCGCTCGCAGGTGGGGGAGTCCCAGCGGTACCTGGCCGACATCCCCGTCGAGTTCGGGGTGTTCGGACGCAGCGGCGTGCTGCTGTCGGAGGGGGATGCGGAGGACGCCGGCTTCCTGCTGATCCGCCCGCCGGCGCTCATCGACGCCTTCGTCGTGCTCTTCGAGTCCCTGTGGCAGCGGGCCGAGCCGATCCACGAGGGCCCGGCGACGACCCAGGACGTGCGCCTGCTGGAGCTGCTCGCGCTGGGCTTCAAGGACGAGGCGATCGCGCGGCACCTGGGCCTCGGCCTGCGCACCGTGCGGCGGCGGCTGGCCCGGCTGATGGAGGAGCACGGGGTGGAGACCCGCTTCCAGCTGGGCCTCGCCGTGGCCCGGCGTGGACTGCTGGACGACACCGGTCGGTAGGCTAAGGCGGTCCCGTCCCCGGATCCGAGGTGCTCACATGCCCGCAATCGTCCTGGTCGGCGCCCAGTGGGGCGACGAGGGCAAAGGCAAGGCCACGGACCTGCTCGGCAGCCGCGTCGAGTACGTCGTGAAGTTCAACGGCGGCAACAACGCCGGCCACACCGTCGTCATCGGCGACCAGAAGTACGCCCTGCACCTGCTCCCCAGCGGGATCCTCACCCCCGGGGTGGTGCCGGTCATCGCCAACGGCGTGGTCGTCGACCTGTCCGTCCTCATCGAGGAGCTGGACGGCCTCGAGGCCCGCGGCGTCGACACCTCCAAGCTCGTCATCAGCGCGAACGCGCACATCATCCCGCCGTACAACCGGGTGCTGGACAAGGTGACCGAGCGCTTCCTCGGCTCCCGGAAGCTCGGCACCACCGGCCGCGGCATCGGCCCCACCTACGCGGACAAGATGTCCCGGGTCGGGATCCGCATCCAGGACCTGTATGACGAGTCGATCCTCCGCCAGAAGGTCACCGCGGCGCTCAACACCAAGAACCAGATCCTCACCAAGCTCTACAACCGCCGCGCCATCGACGTCGAGGAGGTCATGGAGGAGCTGCTCCGCCACGCCGAGCGGATCCGCCCGATGGTCTCCGACACCGCGCTGCTGCTCAACCGGGCGCTCGACGAGGGGCACACCGTGCTCTTCGAGGCCGGCCAGGCCACCCTCCTCGACGTCGACCACGGCACCTACCCGTTCGTCACGTCGTCAAACGCCACCGCGGGCGGCGCCTGCACCGGCTCGGGCGTGCCGCCGACCCGGATCGACCGGGTCATCGGCATCTTCAAGGCCTACTCCACCCGGGTCGGCGAGGGTCCGTTCCCGACCGAGCTGCACGACGAGATGGGCGACTTCCTCCGCAACCAGGGCGGCGAGTTCGGCACCACCACCGGTCGGCCCCGCCGCTGCGGCTGGGCGGACGCCGTGGTGGGTCGCTACGCGCAGCGGATCAACGGGGTGACCGACTTCGTCATCACCAAGCTCGACGTGCTCACCGGGCTGGAGAAGATCCCGGTCTGTGTCGCCTACGACGTGCAGGGCACCCGGTACGACGAGATGCCGGTCAGCCAGTCCGACTTCCACCACGCCGTCCCGGTCTACGAGGAGATGGACGGCTGGACGGAGGACATCAGCGGCTGCCGCACCTTCGAGGAGCTGCCGGCCAACGCCCAGGCGTACGTGCTCCGGTTGGAGGAGCTCCTCGGCGCCCGGGTCTCGGCGATCGGCGTCGGCCCCGGTCGCGACGAGACGATCCAGCGGCACGGCCTCCTCGGGGACGACTGAGCACTCGTCCGGGGTGCAGCACCGGGGTGCTGGACCCAACCCGGTTCAGGCCCCTTCGGCGGGGCGGTCGGTGCACAGGCCGAGCCAGCGCCCGTCCGGGTCGCTGATCTCGGCCCACCAGCCCATGTCCCCGCCGATCTCGGTCCGGGGCACGCGCACCGTCCCGCCGGCGGACCCGACCGCCGCGAGGGTCGCCTCCAGGTCGGCCACGTTGACGTAGAGCCGGATCGCGGGGTCCTGCGGGGTCCCCGGCTCGGCCCGGAACAGGCCGCCGACGAGGGCACCGTCGACCAGGATCCCGGCGTACGCCCCGGGGTCGCCGAATTCCTGGAAGTCCCAGCCGAACACCGACCGGTAGAAGGTCTTGCCCGCCGTGATGTCGGTGACCGGGATCTCCCACCAGGTCACGGTGTTGTCCGTGCTCGTTGCCTCGGTCATGGGTGCTCCTCCGTCGGGTGCGGTGCGGATCTGTCGACCGTATGACGTGCCGCCGACAGGGCTTTCGACACGACCCCGCAGAATGTCCGGGTGAGGACGCTGGAGACCGACCGACTGACGTTGCGTGCCTGGCGCCGCGAGGACGCCGCCGCCCTGTTCGACATCTACTCCCGGTGGGAGGTGGCGCGCTACCTCGGCTCCACGCCCCGGGTCCTGGAGACGATGGAACAGGCCGAGCGGGCGGCCCAGCGCTGGGGCGCGATGGACGACCAGCTGTACGGAGTGTGGGCCGTCGTGACGCATGAGGAGGACCGACCCATCGGGAGCGTGCTCCTCAAGGAGCTGCCGCTGTCCGGCGACACCGAGCCGCTCCAGCCGTCGGGAGACGTCGAGGTCGGCTGGCACCTGCACCCGGACACGTGGGGCAAGGGCTATGCGACCGAGGCCGCCGCCCGGGTGCTCCGGCACGGGTTCGACGGCGGCCTGGAGGAGATCTACGCGATCACCTACCCGGAGAACGGGCCGTCCCAGGCGGTCTGCCGCCGGCTCGGCATGGAGCACCTCGGCCCCACGGACCGCTACTACAACGTCACGAGCGAGCTGTTCCGCATCCGCGCCGCCGACCTCGCCTCCTGACCGCCCGGGGCGCTCCGCAGCCTCGGCCCTACCGACTCGCGCACGGCGCCGCCGGCCCGCGGAGGCGCCGCCGGCCACCTCCACCTCGGCGCGCCGTCGCGGGGGCCGCCGACGGCCACCTCCACCTCGGCGCGCCGTCGCGGGGCGCCGACGGCCACCCACCTCCACCACCCTGTCGCACGTGTCTGTGCACCGAAATGTGACCTGGGACGGCGTACGAACAGCGTCTCAGGCCACGTTTCGGTGCCCAGCCCACAGATCGGTGCCCCGGCCACACAACGCTGCACAGGATCGGGAGGCCTGACGGCGCCACCGTGACCGGAGACAGCGAACCGGGGGCGGGGACAGCGTTGTGAGAGCTGGCTGGCGATATGTGGGCTGAGGGGCGGTTTGTACGCCGTCCCAGGTCACATATCGCTGCACAGGTTCGTGGTGGGAGGCAAGGCGACGCCTATGCAGCGCCCCGGCCGGAGGCAGCCCGCATCCGGGCCGCGAACCGGTGCACCGCCTCGGGGCCGACGACGTCCTCGGCGAGAAGGGGGAGCTCGACGGCCGGGACGTGGGGGAGCGCCTCCCGGAGCGTGCGCAGGTGGACCTCCTCCTGGGCGCGGCGCCCGGCGAGGAACTCGCCGGCGTCGGCCGGGGACCGCCTGTTGACCACGAGCGTGCCGACCGTGACGCCGTAGCCGGTGAGCCGCCGGTGCAGCTCGACGGTCTCCAGCACCGGCAGCCGCTCGGCGGTGAGCACGATGGCGAACGCGGTCTGCCGCGGGTCGGTGATGGTCGAGCGAAGGTGCTCGAACCGGGTGCGGCGGCGCACCAGCACCCGCCGGATCTCCTGGTCGCGCCGGGCCCGCCGGTCCTGGCTGCGGTCGCGGCCGGTGAGGTCCGCGCCCGGCTCGTCGTCGGGCCCGTCGGTGGACAGTCCGCGCAGTGCCGCGCCGAGCCGCTCGGACCGGTCCCGGCGCCGCAGCAGGCCGTCGGTCCAGGCGGTCATGAGCTCCGGCAGCGCCATGAGCCGCGCGGTGTGCCCGGACGGCGCGGTGTCGAAGACCACGAGGTCGTAGCGGTCCCGCGCCGCCTCGACGGTGGTCGCGATCCGCTCCAGCACCGCCGCCTCGTGGGTGCCGGGCGCCTCCCGGGCCAGCTCCAGGTGCTGGTCCACCTCGCCCGACAGGTGCTCGGGCATGAGGCGCCGCATCGTATGACGCACCGCCGCCAGGTGCTCCTCGGTCGTCCTGGCCGGGTCGATCTCCATCCCGTCGAGCAGGGGGGCGAGCTCCACCGGCTCGTCACCGACCGGTCGGTCCCACAGGTGGCCGAGGTTGTGGGCGGGGTCGGTGGAGACGACCAGGGTGCGCCGCCCCCTGGCCGCCGCCGTCAGCGCCACCGCGGAGGCGACGGTGGTCTTGCCGACGCCGCCCTTGCCGCCGACGAACAGCACCCGACGGCTGGCGGCCAGCCCTAGCAGCACGAGTACCCCTCCAGCGGGGAGCGGTCCAGCCCCATCCGGCGGTGCCAGTCGTGCACCCGGTCGTACACGGCGGGCAGCAGCTCGATCGTGTAGTAGCTGGCCGGGTTCGGTACCCCGAGCGCCTCGGCGAGGACGACCATCAGGAACAGGTCGTCCTCCTCCTGGCGGGCCCGGGCGAGGGTGCGCCGGTAGGGGGCGTGGTAGAACTCGCGCAGGCCCGCCGCGACCCGGCGGAACCGTCCCGGTCCCGGGGCCGCGGCGGGCTGGCGGGCGGTCACCGGCTCTGCCGCTCCTCGACCTCCGCGACGGCGACGTCCTCGTCCGCGACCGGCTCCTTGCGGGCCCGGTTCATCGCCGCGCCGGCCTCGACGATGACCCACAGCGAGGCGACGAGGATGACGATGTCGAGCACCAGCAGCAGCCAGTTCTGGTCGTTGTAGAAGGTGCCCAGCTGGACGATGAGCGCGTAGACCGTCATCACCATGACGAACGCCATCGGCAGCACGACCGGGGTGATGTTCCGGCGCCGCCGGAGCAGCATCACGGCGATGATCGACAGGGTCAGCCCGGCCAGCAGCTGGTTCGTGGTGCCGAACAGCGGCCAGATGAGCATGCCGCCGGACCCGTCCAGACCGGCGTTGAAGGTCAGCGCCAGGGCCACCACGATGACGACGACCGTCGCGGCCGTCTTGCCCAGCTTGACCCCCATGATCTCCCCGGCCTCCTGGACGACGAACCGCTGCAGGCGCACGCCGGTGTCCATCGTCGTGGCCGCGAACAGGACGGCCATCGTCGCCAGGATGGTCGCGCTCAGTGACGGCGAGATACCCATGCCGGCGTTGAGGATGTTGCCGCCGCCCTCGACGAACGCCGCGACCCCGCCGGAGTTGAACGCCGAGTAGACGGCCTCCCAGTCGGCCAGGGTCCGGTAGCCGGCGGTCGCGGCGATGATCGCGCCGAGGGCCAGCAGGCCCTCGCCGACCGCACCGAAGTAGCCGACGAACCGGGCGTCGGTCTCCTTGTCCAGCTGCTTGGAGCTGGTGCCGGAGGAGACCATCCCGTGGAAGCCGGAGATGGCGCCGCAGGCGATGGTCACGAACAGCAGCGGCACCAGGCTCGGGGTGCCCTCGGGCACCGCGTCGTTCATCGCCGGCGCCACGATCGTCGGAGCGGCCAGCAGCACCGAGCCGTAGAGGATGCCCAGGCCGATGAACAGCTGCAGGCCGTTGATGTAGTCGCGCGGCTGCAGCAGCATCCACACCGGCAGCACCGAGGCGATCGCCGCGTAGACGAACAGCAGGATGATCCAGACCGCGTTCGCGGGCAGGCCCATGACCTCGGCGGGCAGCTCCACGGGGACCCGGTCGCCGATGACGATGAGCGAGTAGAGCGCCACGACGCCGACGACGGACACGACCGCCAGGTTCCACTTGAACCGGTAGATCGCCTGGCCGATGCACAGGGCGACGAGGATCGCGCCCCAGGTCGGGATCACCGCGGTCGGGGTGCTGACCAACAGGTTCGAGATCACCACGGCGAACGCCGCGATGACCATGAGCAGCAGCAGGAAGATGACGACGAGGAAGAGGTTCGCCCCGCGCTGTCCGATGTACCGGCTGGACAGGGCGCCCATCGACTTGCCCTTGTTGCGGGCCGAGGCCCAGAGCGCACCCATGTCGTGCATGCCGGCGAAGAAGACGGTGCCGAGCGTCACCCAGAGGAAGGCGGGGAACCATCCCCAGATGACGGCGACCGCGGGGCCGACGATGGGGGCGGCGCCGGCCACCGACGTGAAGTGGTGCCCCCAGAGGACGTACTTGTTGGTCGGGACGTAGTCGACGTCGTCACGCAGCTCGTGCGCAGGGGTGCGGAACGACTCCTCGAGCCGGTACACCCTTCTCGCGAGGTACTTCGAGTAGAGGGCGTAGCCGGCCAGGATCATGCCGACGCCGATCACGGCCAGGATCACACTGTTCATCAGGGCATCTCCAGAGCTAGGTCAGGGGGCTGCCCTCCCTCGGTGTGCCCTCCCAGCCTACGGTCCCGGGCCCCGGTTCGCGCGGGAACCCCTGCCGCACACGCGGGTCCGGCGCGTCGTATGACGTGGGCCGGCCTCCGGCGTGGGTGACGTGGGCCGGCCTCCGGCGTGGGCCGGCCGCGCCGTGGCCGCGGCTCAGGTCAGGTGCGCCCGGCCGGTCACGCCCAGGGCGGCCTCGATGACGCCGGTCCGCGCCCCGCGCAGCTCCTCCAGGGTCGCCGTGAACTGCCCGGCCACGGCGAGCGCGTCGCCGCCGGTGGTGCCGATCCGCACGACCGGCTGGCCCTGGTCGGCGCACAGCGCGGCGAACGCCTCGGCCAGCTCGGTCGGGACCGCCACGACCGCCCGGGCGGCCGACTCGCTGAACAGCGCGGTGAACGCGTCGACGCCGTCCTGCTCGGCCACGCCGGCCAGGTCGACCGTCGCGCCGACGCCGAACCGCAGCGCACCCTCGGCCAGCGCGAGGGCGAGGCCGCCGTTCGACAGGTCGTGGGCGGCGTGGACCAGGCCCGCGGCGTTCGCCCCCAGCAGCGTGTCGGCCAGGCGCCGCTCGGCGGCCAGGTCGACGGCCGGTGGCCGGCCACCCAGGTGGCCGTGCACGACATACGCCCAGGTCGAGCCGTCGAGCTCCGCCCGGGTGCGGCCGAGGAGGAACAGCGCCTGCCCCTCCCGAGACCAGCCGGAGCGGACCGCGTCGGCGACGTCCTCGAGGACGCCGAGGACCGCGACGACCGGGGTGGGGTAGATCGCGGTGTCGCCGGTCTGGTTGTAGAACGACACGTTCCCGCCGGTCACCGGCACACCCAGCGCCCGGCAGCCGTCGGCCAGGCCGGTCACGGCCTGCGCGAACTGCCACATGACGCCCGGGTCCTCGGGGGAGCCGAAGTTGAGGCAGTCGGAGACCGCCAGCGGCCGACCGCCGGACACCGCGACGTTGCGGTAGGCCTCGGCCAGGGCGAGCTGTGCCCCGGCGTACGGGTCGAGCTGGGCGAACCGGCCGTTGCAGTCGGTGGCGACCGCCACGCCGAGCCCGGTCTCCTCGTCGACCCGCACGACGCCGGCGTCGTCGGGCATCGCCTGGGCGGTGTTGCCGCGCACGTAGCGGTCGTACTGGGAGGTGATCCAGGACAGGTCGCAGCCCTCGGTCGAGGACAGGACCGCCAGCAGCGCCTCGCGCAGGCCGGCGCCGTCGGCGGGGCGCTCCAACCGGGCCGCGGAGTCGGCCTGCAGGTCGTCCAGGGAGGCCGGCCGGGCCAGCGGGCGCTCGTAGACCGGGCCCTCGTGGGCGACGGTCCGCGGCGGCACGTCGACGAGCAGCTCCTCCCCCCACCACACCTCGAGCCGGTCGCCGTCGGTGACCTCGCCGATGACGGTGGCCTCGACGTCCCACTTCAGGGCGATGGCCAGGAACTCCTCGAGCCGGTCCGGCTCGACGACCGCCATCATCCGCTCCTGGGACTCGGACATGAGGATCTCCTCCGGGGTGAGGGAGGAGTCCCGCAGCGGCACGGTGTCCAGCTGGATCCGCATGCCGCCGTCGCCGTTGGAGGCCAGCTCGCTGGTGGCGCAGCTCAGCCCGGCGCCGCCGAGGTCCTGGATCCCGGCGACCACGCCCGCGGCATACAGGTCCAGGCAGCACTCGATGAGCACCTTCTCGGCGAACGGGTCGCCGACCTGCACCGCCGGGCGCTTGCTGGGGCCCTCGTCGTCGAAGGTCTCCGAGGCGAGGACGGAGACCCCGCCGATGCCGTCACCGCCGGTGCGGGCGCCGAACAGGACGACCTTGTTGCCGACCCCGGAGGCCTGCGCCAGGTGGATGTCCTCGACCCGCAGCGACCCGACGCACAGCGCGTTGACCAGCGGGTTGCCCTGGTAGACGGGGTCGAAGACGGTCTCCCCGCCGATGTTGGGCAGGCCCAGGCAGTTGCCGTAGCCGCCGATGCCGGCGACCACCCCGGGGAGCACCCGCACGGTGTCGGGGTGGTCGAGCGCGCCGAACCGCAGCGGGTCCATCACCGCGATCGGCCGGGCGCCCATGCTCATGATGTCGCGGACGATGCCGCCGACCCCGGTCGCCGCGCCCTGGTAGGGCTCGACGTAGCTGGGGTGGTTGTGGCTCTCGATCTTGAAGGTCACCGCCCAGCCGTGGCCGATGTCGACCACGCCGGCGTTCTCGCCGATGCCGACGAGCAGGTGCTCGCGCATCTCCTCGGTGGTCTTCTCGCCGAACTGGCGCAGGTGCACCTTGGAGGACTTGTAGGAGCAGTGCTCGCTCCACATCACCGAGTACATCGCCAGCTCGGCGCTGGTGGGCCGCCGGCCGAGGATGTCGCGGATCCGCTGGTACTCGTCCTCCTTCAGGCCGAGCTCGGCCCACGGCTGGGCCCGGTCGGGGTCGGCGGCCGCCTGCGCGACCGTGTCCAGGTGGAGCACCCGGTCGGTATGACGGGAGCCGGCCTGCGCGGTCACGCCGCCACCACCCGGCGGAGCACGGAGGTGAAGAACGGCAGCCCGTCGAGGGAGGGGCCGAAGCCGGGCTCCACGGCGTGCTCGGGGTGGGGCATCAGGCCGACGACGTTGCCGCGGGCGTTGCTGATGCCGGCGATGTCGCGGCGGGAGCCGTTGGGGTTGACGCCGACGTAGCGCGCCACGACCCGCCCCTCGGCCTCGAGCTCGTCGAGGGTGACCTCGTCGGCGACGTAGGCGCCCTCGCCGTTCTTCAGGGTGATGGTGATCTCCTGGCCGGGCTCGTAGTCGCAGGTCCACGCGGTGTCGGTGCGCTCGATCCGGAGCCGCTGGTCCCGGCAGACGAACAGCTGGTGGTCGTTGCGGACCAGCGCGCCCGGGAGCAGGTGCGCCTCGCAGAGCACCTGGAAGCCGTTGCAGATGCCGAGCACCGGCAGCCCGTCCTGCGCCGCGGGGACGAGGACGTCCATGACCGGGGCGAACCGGGCGATCGCGCCGGCCCGCAGGTAGTCGCCGTAGGAGAAGCCGCCGGGCAGGACGACCGCGTCGACGCCCCTGAGGTCGGCGTCGCCGTGCCACAGGGACACCGGCTCCCCGCCGGCCAGCCGCACCGCCCGGGCCGCGTCGACCTCGTCGAGGGATCCCGGGAAGGTCACCACGCCGATGCGCATCAGGAACCCGCCTCCCGGATGCTGACGACGTCCTCGATGACCGGGTTGGACAGCAGCCGGGTCGCGGCCTCCCGCGCCGCGGCGAGGACCTGCTCGGTCACCTCGCCCTCGACGGTGAGCTCGAACCGCTTGCCCTGGCGGACCTGGGTGAACTGCCCCAGCCCCATCCGGCCCAGGGCACCGGCGACCGCCTGGCCCTGGGGGTCGAGGATCTCCGGCTTCGGCATGACGTCGACGATCACGGTGCCCATGGCGGTGTGCTCCCGGTGTGCGAGGTGTGCGGGTGGGGCGCGACGGCGCGGCTACGCCCCGATCCTATGCGGCCGGAACGGGCGCCCGGTCAGCGCCTCGAACGCCTCGAGGTAGCGGGCCCGGGTGAGCTCGACGACCTCGGCCGGCAGCGGCGGGGGAGGCTCCCCCGAGGAGCGGTCCCAGCCGCTCTCCGGCGAGGTGAGCCAGTCGCGCAGGACCTGCTTGTCGTAGGAGGTCTGGGGCCTGCCGGGCTCCCACTCCGCGGCCCGCCAGAACCGGCTGGAGTCGGGGGTGAGGACCTCGTCGGCGAGGACCAGCTGCCCGGTCCGCGGGTCGAGGCCGAACTCCACCTTGGTGTCGGCGATGAGGATGCCGCGCTCCTCGGCGACGGCGTTGCCGCGCTCGAGGATCGCCACGGTGAGGTCGCGCACCCGCTCGGCCAGGTCCCGTCCCAGGGCCTCGACGACCTCGGCGAAGTCCATCGGCCGGTCGTGCTCGCCGGCCGGCGCCTTCGTGCTCGGGGTGAACACCGGCGCCGGCAGCCGGGACCCGTCGACCAGGCCCTCGGGGAGGGTGACGCCGCTGACCGTGCCGGTGGCGCGGTACTCCGCCAGCCCGCCGCCGGTGAGGTAGGCCCGGGCGATGCACTCGACCGGCAGCATCCGCAGCCGGCGGACGTAGACGGCCCGCCCGGCGACCGGCTCGGGCACGTCGGTGGAGACGACGTGGTGGTCCACGAGGTCGACGAGCTGGTCGAACCACCACAGCGACAGCTGGGTCAGCACCGCGCCCTTGTCGGGGACCGGGGTGTCGAGGACGAAGTCGTAGGCCGACACCCGGTCGGAGGCGACGAGGAGCAGTCGCGACTCGTCCACGAGGCCGGTGGCCGGGTCCAGCGGCGCGAACAGGTCGCGCACCTTCCCGGAGTAGAGCAGGACGTGACCGGGCAGGTCCGGCGGCTCACCGGCATACGGCTGGCTCATGTCACTCCACCGGGGAGGGGACGGTGACGGCGCCCTCGGCCGCGGCCAGGGCGATGTCGCTGCGGTGGTGGCCGCCAGGAAGACGGATCCGGCCGACCGCCTCGTAGGCGCGCTGCCGGGCGGTGGCCAGGTCGGGGCCGGTGCCGACGACGGACAGGACCCGGCCGCCGGCGGCGACCAGGCGCCCCCTGGCGTCCCGGGCGGTGCCGGCGTGGAGGACGTGGACGCCCTCGACCCCGGCGGCCTCGTCGAGGCCCTCGACGACCCCGCCGGTCTGCGGGTCCGCGGGGTAGCCGGGTGCGGCGACGACCACGGTGACCGCGGCGTCGTCGTGCCAGGCGAGCGCGGGCACCTCGTCGAGGCGACCCTCGGCCGCGGCGCGCAGCACCTGGCCGAGCGGGGTGCGCAGCCGGGCGAGGACCGACTGGGTCTCCGGGTCGCCGAAGCGGGCGTTGAACTCGATGACCCGCGGGCCGCGGGAGGTGAGCGCCAGGCCGCAGTAGAGGACCCCGGTGAACGGGGTGCCGCGGCGGCGCAGCTCGTCGACGGTCGGCTGCGCGATGCGCTCGAGGACCTGCTCGGTCAGGTCCGGCGGGGCCCAGGGCAGCGGGCTGTAGGCGCCCATGCCGCCGGTGTTGGGGCCGGTGTCGCCGTCGCCGACCCGCTTGAAGTCCTGGGCGGGGGCCAGCGGGAGGACGGTGGTGCCGTCGGTGAGGCAGAACAGCGAGACCTCGGGGCCGTCGAGGTACTCCTCGACGACGACGCACCCGTCGGGGCGGTCCAGGCAGTGCGCGGCGTGCTCCCGGGCCCGCTCGAGGTCGTCGCAGACGACGACGCCCTTGCCGGCGGCCAGCCCGTCGTCCTTGACGACGTAGGGGGTGCCGGTGGCGGACAGCGCCTCGTCCACCTCGGCGGCGGTGGTGCAGACGTGGGCCAGGCCGGTCGGGACCCCGGCCTGGGCCATGACCTCCTTGGCGAACGCCTTGCTGCCCTCGATGCGCGCGGCGTCCGCCGACGGGCCGAAGCACGGGATGCCGCGCTCGCGGACCGCGTCGGCCACCCCTGCGACCAGCGGCGCCTCCGGTCCCACGACGACGAGGTCGGCGCCCACCCGCTCGGCCAGGTCGGCCATCGCTGCGGGGTCGGTGATCCGGGTCTCCTCGGGCAGGCACCGGGCTACGAGGTCGATCCCGGGGTTGCCGGGGGCCGCCAGCACGGCGTCGACCTCCGGGTCGAGGGCCAGGGCGCGGACGAGCGCGTGCTCGCGGGCGCCGGAGCCGAGGACGAGGACCTTCACGCGACCGACCTCACGCCCCGCAGACTAACCGGCCGCACCGGCGGGGCCGTCCTCACCCACCCTGGCGGGGAGCGAAAGGTGCCGGACACAGTCGTGGCCCTCCTGGGAGGCAGGGGGGGTCATCTCCCAGGAGGGCCACGCTCACGGAGCAGGGTCGCGCGGCTTGGGGGGAAACCGGGCGACGCGCACATTCTCCGCGGCCGACCTAAGTCGGTGAGCCCACTGTGACACGCACGCGAGCCCTTGTCACGCCGGGGGTATGACGGGTTACCGTCAATGACACAAATCCGACGCTCTGCGCCGCGAGGGGACACCGTGAAGCGTGCATCCGTGCAGGAGCCGGCGGAGTTCGAGGACTTCGTCAGCACCCTCTACCTGGCCATGATCCGGCTGGGGACGCCCACCGTGGAGCGCCTGGTCCGGGAGGGCTACCAGGCCGACGAGGTCCGCCGGGCCGCCCGGGTGCTGGTGAACCGGGACCTCGTCGTCGAGCTGGGCCGGGACAGCTGGGAGGTGCGGCCTCCCGAGGTGGCGCTCCCGCGGCTGGCCGCGACGCTGGAGGCGCAGGCCCGGGTCACCCGGTCCAGCGCGCGCGAGCTCGGGGTGCTGTGGCGCCGCTCCCGCGGCGGGGACCAGGAGCCCCAGGCGGTGGGTGTCGAGCTGCTGCAGTCGGTCGACGACACGGTGCAGTACATGCAGGCAGCAGTGGCCCAGGCGCGCACGCAGCTGTGCTCGCTGCTGGACGACTCGCCGGCCACCCGGGAGTTCCTGCTCCGGGCTGCCGCGGAGGCCACGGCCCCGGGGAACGGGAGTGCCAGGGGGCCGGACCTCGTCCACGTCGTCGACATCAAGGTGCTGTCGGACACCGAGCTGCTCGAGGCGCTGGAGCAGCTGTCGCGCGCCGGGTCGGAGGTCGGCGTGGTCCCGGCGGTGCCGTTCGGCGCCGTCGTCGCGGACGACACCCTGGGCGTGGTCGACCTGACCCACTACCCGCCGGACGGCGCGGTGGCGTTCGTGCTGCGCCGGGCGACCGCGGTCAAGGCGCTCAACGCCCTGGTCGGGGCGGCCCGCCGGGTGTCCACGCCGCTGCGGATCAGCGCCGACAACCCGGACGTGCCGCTGAGCCAGCGCGACCAGCGGATCCTGGCCCTGCTCGCCTCGGGCGCCACCGACCAGGTCATCGCCCGCCACCTCAAGGTGTCGGTGCGCACCGTGGAGCGCCGGGTCCGCGCCGTCATGGACGTGCTGGGGGCGGCGACCCGGTTCCAGGCCGGCGTGCTCGCCGGCCGCCGCGGCTGGATCTGACCGACCGACCCGCCGTCCCGCCGACGACCGGGCCGACCCGCCCACCGGCGCGGGCGGTCGGTTGACGAAAACCCACGCACCAACGGGTAAAGTTGTCCGATTCCCGCGCGCGAGACCCCGTGCCCTCGCGCGCGCCGAACAGGAGGGAGCGCCCGTGACCGCAACCGGCCAGGACGTCGTGTCGGACGAGATCGCCCACGAGCAGGCCCACGTCGACCGCGTCTACGCCGAGCTGGCCAAGGCCGCCGAGCGGGCCAGGATGGTCCACGCCGAGGGGATGGCCCGGGGTCAGACCGACCGACGGGGGACCGGCGACCCGCGCGAGGAGGAGCTCACCGGGCTCTTCGAGCGCGACGCGCTGGTCTACACCGCGTCCAAGCGCCAGGCCGCGCTCGAGGGGCAGCACGAGGGGCTGGTGTTCGGCCGGCTCGACCTCGACCACGGCGACGGACCGGTCGGCTCCGGCGGCCCCGAGCACCGGGAGGTGCGCTACATCGGCCGCCTCGGGGTGCGCGACGACGACTACGAGCCCCTCGTCATCGACTGGCGGGCCCCGGCCGCGGCGCCGTTCTACCGGGCCACCCCGGCGGACCCGCACCGGGTGATCCGCCGCCGGGTGCTGCGCAGCCGCGGCGAGAAGGTCGTGGGCGTCGAGGACGACCTCATGGTCCCCGAGCCGCCGGACGACATCGTCGTCGTGGGCGACGGCGCCCTCATGGCCGCCCTCACCCGCAGCCGCGGCCGGCAGATGCGGGACATCGTCGCCACCATCCAGCGGCACCAGGACGAGGCGATCCGTGCCCCCGCCCGGGGCGTCACCGAGATCACCGGTGGCCCGGGCACCGGCAAGACCGTGGTGGCGCTGCACCGCGCCGCCTACCTGCTGTACGCCGACCGCCGCCGGTACGAGTCGGGCGGGGTGCTCGTGGTGGGACCGTCCGCCGCCTACACGGCCTACATCGAGCGGGTGCTGCCCTCCCTCGGCGAGGACACGGTCACCCTCCGCTCCGTCGGCGACGTCGTCGACGGGCTGACCGCCGGCCGGCTCGACAGCCCCGAGGCGGCCCGGGTCAAGGGGTCGCTGCGGATGCGCACCGTGCTCGGGCGGCTGGTGCGGGAGCCGGCCCCCGACGCGCCGGACCTGCTGCGGGTGTTCGTCGCCGGGCACGCGATCCGGCTCGACGCCAGGGCGCTGGCGGAGGTGCGCCACCGGGTGCTGCGGCACCACCAGCGCAACACCTCCTGGGAGGCGGCGCTGCGGGCGCTGGCCGAGGCCGCCTGGCCGCAGGTGCGCCAGGGGGAGCGGGAGGACTTCATCGACAAGTTCGTCGACTCCTCCGACGTGGAGGCGTTCGCCCGGCAGTGGTGGCGACCCCTCGACCCGCGCGAGGTGCTGCTGTGGCTGGCCGACGAGGAGACCGCGCTGCGGGTCGCCACGGGGGTGCTGAGCGAGGACGAGGCCCGGCTTCTCGCCGCCTCGGTGCAGGAGGCCGAGCGCACCGGCACCTGGAGCGTGGCCGACGCCGCCCTCGTCGACGACCTGGCCTCCCGCCTGGGCCCGGTGACCGAGCTGCCCGCCGAGGAGCGGGGCTTCTACGAGATCGACGAGCTGGATGACGCGTCCCAGTACGCCGGCGTCGCCGCCCTGCGCAGCACCGGCGCCGGGGCGATCGGTGACGGCACGTCGTACGAGCGCATCCCGGCCAACCCCCGCGAGCGGCTCCTCGCGGGGCGGATCGAGCCGGCCGAGGAGTACGCGCACATCCTCGTCGACGAGGCGCAGGACCTGTCGCCGATGCAGTGGCGGATGCTGGGCCGCCGCGGCCGGTGGGCGTCCTGGACCGTCGTGGGCGACCTGGCGCAGAGCTCCTGGCCGGACCTGGAGGAGGCGGCGCGGGCGCGGGACGAGGCGTTCGGCTCCGCGCCGCGGCGGACGTTCCACATGGACACCAACTACCGCAACGCCCGCGAGGTGTTCACCTACGCCGCCGAGCTCATCGCGCGCCACGTCCCGGACGCCGACATCCCCAACGCGGTGCGCGACACCGGCGTGGACGTCATCGACCGGGCCGTCGACCCCGACGCGGTGGTGGCCGAGGCCGAGGCCGCGGTGGAGCACCTCGCGGGCGAGGTCGAGGGCTCGATCGCGGTCATCGCCCCGGAGCGGTGGCGACCCGCGCTGGCGGGGCTCGAGGGGGCGGCCGGGGGCCGGGCGCTGGTCATCGACCCGCTGTCGACCAAGGGTCTGGAGTACGACGCCACGGTCGTCGTGGACCCCGACGGGATCGTCCGGGAGTCGCCCGGCGGGCCGCGGACCCTGTACGTCGTGCTCACCCGGGCCGCGCACCGGATGGCGGTGCTGCACGTCCGGTGAGGCGGCTGTGGGTGGCGGTGTCGCCCGTCGGTCCGCGGCGTTAGGGTCGGGCGCGTGAGCACCGCCCTGTACCGCCGCTACCGGCCGGAGACCTTCGCCGACGTGATCGGCCAGGAGCACGTCACCGAGCCGCTGATGCAGGCGCTGCGCAGCGGTCGCGTGCACCACGCCTACCTGTTCAGCGGGCCCCGCGGTTGCGGCAAGACCACGAGCGCGCGCATCCTGGCGCGCTGCCTCAACTGCGAGCAGGGGCCGACGCCGGAGCCGTGCGGGACCTGCGACTCGTGCGTGGCGCTGTCCCGCGGCGGGGCCGGGTCGGTCGACGTCATCGAGATCGACGCGGCCAGCCACGGTGGTGTCGACGACGCCCGTGACCTGCGGGAGCGAGCGGCGTTCGGCCCGGCGCAGTCGAGGTTCAAGGTCTACATCATCGACGAGGCGCACATGGTGAGCCCGCAGGGGTTCAACGCGCTGCTCAAGGTGGTGGAGGAGCCCCCGGAGCACGTCAAGTTCATCTTCGCGACGACCGAGCCGGAGAAGGTCATCTCGACGATCCGGTCGCGCACCCACCACTACCCGTTCCACCTGGTCCCGCCACAGCGGCTCACCGCCTACCTCGAGCAGGTCTGCGAGGCCGAGGGCGTGCCCCTGGAGCCGGGCGTGCTGTCCTTCGTCACCAGGGCCGGCGGGGGCTCGGTGCGGGACTCGCTGTCCGTGCTCGACCAGCTCATCGCCGGCGCCGGCGAGGAGGGGCTGACCTACGAGCGCACCGCCGCCCTGCTCGGCTTCACCGACACCGAGCTGCTCGACGCGGTCGTCGACGCCGTGGCCGCCCGCGACGCCGCCGGCCTGTTCACCCAGGTCGACAAGGTCATGGAGTCCGGCCACGACCCGCGGCGCTTCGTCGAGGACCTGCTCGAGCGCTACCGCGACCTCATCGTCGTCTCGGCGGTGGGGGAGCGGACCGGCGGGCTGCTGCGCGGCCTCCCCGACGACCAGGTCGCCCGGCTGCGGCAGCAGGCGTCCGTCTACGGGCCGGCCGAGCTGACCCGGTGCGCCGACATCGTCAGCCGCGGCCTGGCCGAGATGACCGGGGCGGTCTCCTACCGGATCCACCTGGAGCTCATCTGCGCCCGGCTGCTCCTGCCCGGCGCCGAGGGGGAGCACGGCTACGCCACCCGGCTGGAGCGCATCGAGCGGCGGCTGGCCACCGGCGCCCCGGCCACGGCCCAGTCCGCCGCGCCGGCCGCGCCGGTCCAGCCCGCGTCGCGCGCGCCCCGGCCCGCGGCTCCGGAGCCGGGGGCCGCGGCGACGCCCCGGCCCGCAGCGGCTGCCCCGACGGCCGAGCAGCCGACCCCGGCGCCGGCCGTGCAGCAGGCGACCGCACCGGCCGGGGGGCGGACGCCGGTCATCGCCACCGAGCCTCCCGCCGACCGGAGTCCGGCGGCTCCCACCTCGGGACCGGAGCCGACCCCAGCGGAGCCGACGCCAACAGCTCCGACCCCGACCCCGCCACCGGCTGCCGCTCCCGGGAGCCTCGACACCGAGGCGGTGCGCCGTGCCTGGCCCGCCGTCCTCGACAAGGTCGCCGAGATCAAGCGGGTCACCTGGACCTACGTGTCCAACGCCCAGGTCCTCGACTACGACGGCCGCCGGGTCCTGCTCGGCATCGACAACATCGGCAAGGCCCGCACCTTCGCCCAGCGCGGGATCCACGCCGAGGTGGTCCGGCAGGCGTTCATCGACGCCATCGGCCTGGACGCGGTCATCGAAGGGGTCCCCCTCGACGACCCGGCGGGTGCGGCCCGGGCGTCGGCCCCGGCCGCGCCGCCTCCCGTCGTCGCGGCGCCGCCCCCGGAGGGCGACCCACCAACGCGCCCTGGGCCGGCAGCCTCCGAGCGGACCGGCGTGGCCGGGCCGCCCCGCCCGTCGGCCGGGGGCCCGGAGTGGTCGGCGCAGGCCGGGACCGCGCCGCCGGCCTGGGCGACGGAAGGCCCGTCCGGCGGCGCGCCACCCAAGGAGCCCGCAGCGGGGGATGACGAGCCGAGTCGCGATGATGAAGACTTGGAGTCCTCCGGGGCGGTCGGCCAACCGGTCGTCGAGTCCGTCCTGGGAGGCACCGTCATCAGGGTCGATGACGAGCTGAACCGCTGAGAGGGCCGCGCATGCTCTACCGCATCCTCCACACCGTGGTCCGCCCGGCGGCCATGGCGGTGTGGCGGCCGGAGATCGTCGGCCGGGAGAAGGTGCCGCTCACCGGCCCGGTGATCCTGGCCAGCAACCACCTGTCCTTCGCCGACAGCGTCGTCATCCCGCTGGCGGCGCCCCGGCAGGTGGCGTTCCTGGCCAAGCAGGACTACTGGACCGGCACCGGCCTCAAGGGTGCGATCAGCCGGAGCTGGTTCACCGCGATGGGCAGCATCCCGGTCGACCGGGACAACCCCCGCGCCGCCCAGCTGGCCCTCGAGGCGGCGCTGGCCCACCTCCGTGCCGGCGGGGCCTTCGGCATCTACCCCGAGGGCACCCGGTCACGGGACGGTCGCCTCTACCGGGGTCGCACCGGCGTGGGCTGGCTGGCCCTGGCCGCCCAGTGCCCCGTCGTGCCGGTCGCCCTCACCGGCACCGACAAGCTCCAGCCGGTGGGGGCCATGTTCCCGCGGCTGGTGAGGATCAGGGTCGAGTTCGGCGACCCGATCGACGTCGTCGGACGCTTCGACCACCTGCCCGCCGGCAGGGCCCGGCGCCTGGTCACCGACGAGGTCATGGCCGCGATCCACGCGATGTCCGGCCAGGAGCTGGCCGGGGAGTACAACCGCCGCGCGTCCAGCGCCTCGCCCTGACCCGGCTCGCCGGGAGGCGGCCTTTCGCGCGAAGGGGGCCGGGCGGCATACAGTCGGTTCATTGTGTATGAGGGTGTGGTCCAGGACCTGATCGACGAGCTCGGCCGGCTTCCCGGCATCGGGCCCAAGAGCGCGCAGCGGATCGCGTTCCACCTGCTCGCGGCCGACCCCGAGGACGTGAGCCGGCTCGTGCACGCCCTGACCGAGGTCAAGGCGAAGGTCCGGTTCTGCACCGTGTGCGGCAACGTCGCCGAGGCCGACCTGTGCCGGGTCTGCGCCGACCCGCGCCGGGACGCCTCGGTCATCTGCGTCGTCGAGGAGCCCAAGGACGTCGTCGCGGTCGAGCGGACCGCCGAGTTCCGCGGCCGCTACCACGTCCTGGGCGGGGCGATCAGCCCGATCGACGGCGTCGGCCCGGACGACCTGCGGGTCAAGGAGCTGCTCACCCGCCTGGCCGACGGGTCCGTGCAGGAGATCATCATCGCCACCGACCCCAACCTCGAGGGCGAGGCGACGGCCACCTACCTGGCCCGGCTGCTGCTGCCGATGGGGGTGAAGGTCAGCCGGCTCGCCTCGGGGCTGCCGGTCGGGGGCGACCTGGAGTACGCCGACGAGGTGACCCTGGGCAGGGCCTTCGAGGGCCGCCGGCTCATCGAGGCCTGACCGAGGGCCGGGAGGGACCATGGACGACCAGCAGACCGCCCGGGACGAGCGGGGCGAGCTCGATCCCCAGCTCGTGGCGCTGGCCGCGCACACCGCCCTGGAGGCACGGACCTTCATCACCGCCCTCACCGAGGTCGCCGCGGGGGAGGCGGCCGAGACCGCCCTGCCGATGCTCCTGCTGGCCACCACCCAGCTGCAGGCTGCCGGGGCGCGGCTCGGGGCGATGGTCGACGTCGTGCCGGCCGAGCGGTTCGAGCCAGACCCGGGGCCCGAGCCCGACCTGGACGCCCTGCGCACCAACCTGCACCACCTGCTCTCCGGTGTGGACGACTACGTCGCCGTGGCCGACCCGGTGCTCTCGGGGGAGGTCCTGGCCGGGTCGCTGGCCGACGATCTCACCGCCGTGGCCGCCGACATCCAGCACGGGCTCCGCCACCACGAGGAGGGCCACGTCATCGAGGCGCTGTGGTGGTGGCAGTTCAGCTACCTGTCGAGCTGGGGGGAGCGGTGCGCCCTCGCGGTGCGGGTGCTGCACTCGCTGCTGTCCCACGTGCGCCTCGACGCCGACGAGGAGGTCGTCATGGAGGCCGAGCTCGCGGCGCTGCACGACCCGGAGGACGACACCCAGCCGTAGCCGGCACGCCGTCGGGGTCTTTTCCTGGTCGGGGGCGCGGGTGTATCACGGGACGTCCGGCCCGCCTCATCTCCCCCCGGGCCGTGACTGCGGTCCCGTCCTTCATTCCCTATCCCGTGGAGTCCCGTGTCATGTCCACGCACCTGTCCACGTTCCCCGACCTCACCGACCTCGAGGCCCGGGTCGCCGGGCCCGTCCTCGCCGAGGGCGACCCCGCCCTGATGACCGAGACGGCATCCTTCAACGTCTCCCACGTCCTGCGGCCCGTGGCGGCCGTGATCGCCACCGGCCCCGCCGACGTCGCCGCGACCGTGCGGTGGGCCGCCGAGCGTGGCCTGCCCGTCGCCGTGCAGGCCACCGGCCACGGCCTGTTCTCCGACCTGGCCGGTCACGTGCTGGTCTGCACCCACCGGATGTCGTGGGTCGAGGTCGACCCGGAGGCCGGCACGGCACGGGTCGGCGCCGGCACCCGGTGGAAGGACGTCATCGAGGCCGCCGCCCCGCACGGCCTGGCCCCGCTCAACGGCTCGACCAGCCACGTGGGTGTCGTCGGCTACACGCTCGGCGGCGGCCACGGGGTGCTGGCCCGCAAGTACGGCTTCGCCGCCGACCACGTCCGGTGGATCGAGCTGGTCACCGCCGACGGCCGGGTCGTGGAGGTCACCGCCGAGGCGGACCCCGACCTGTTCTGGGCCCTCCGCGGTGGCAAGGGCAACTTCGGCACCGTCACCGCGATGGAGTTCGACCTGGTCCCGGTGGCCCGTCTCTACGGCGGCGGGCTCTTCTACCCGGCCGAGGTGGCCCCCGAGCTGCTGCGGCGCTGGGCGGCCTGGGCCCCGGGCCTGCCGGAGGACGCGAGCACCTCGGTCGCGCTGATCCGGATGCCCCCGGTGCCCGAGCTGCCGCCGCCGCTGCAGGGACGCACCGTCGTCCACCTGCGGTTCGCCCACCAGGGCACCGCCGAGGAGGGCCAGATCCTGCTCGCCACGCTCACCGACGGTCTCGGTGACCCGATCGTCGGCGGGATCGGCGAGATGCCGTACGCGGCGGTGGACAGCATCCACATGGACCCGACCGACCCGATGCCGGCCATGGAGCGCGGCCTGCTGCTGAGCGAGCTGACGTCCGACACCATCGACGCGTTCCTGGGCCAGGTCGGCCCGGACGTGGAGACCCCGCTGCTCATGGCCGAGCTGCGGCTCATGGGCGGCGCCTGCGCCCGCCAGCCGGAGGTGCCGAACGCGGTCGCCGGGCGGACCGGCGCCTACACCCTGTTCCTCGCGGGGATCATGGCCGGCCCGGACCGCGTGGTCCAGCTGTGGGACCCGGAGGACCTGGAGCGGCTCCGCGCCGTCAAGCAGCGGGTCGACCCGGACCGGGTGTTCCGCAGCGGGCACCTCATCGCCTGACACCACCGGGTGCCGCCGGACCGGGGTCCGGCGGCACCCGTCCGTCCGGTCTCAGCCCGCCCGGTCCTCCCGCGGCTCCTCGGCCAGCTCGTTGGGGTCGGTACGCGGGTCGATCGGTGCCCCGGAGCGGTACGCCGCCCGGGCCAGCGTGTTCGTCGCCACCGACGACACCACGACGAACCCGAAGACCGCGACCAACGTCTGGAACAGCGCCAAGCCGTCGAAGCCCTCGCGCCAGGTGTGGTGCACGAAGGCCGCCACGACGATGGGGGTGGGGCCCAGCACGGTGCCCGGCCCCAGCACGTTGATCCGGGACAGCGCGTCCGGGACCCGGAGGATGGCCACGGCGGTCGTGCAGATGGCCAGGGCGCCGCCGATGCAGAGCACCCCGATGACGACGAGCACGACGAGATCCATCAGCGCCGCCCCCTCGTGAGGATCCGCGCCAGGGCCACGGTCGCGACGATGGCCAGCAACGCCCCGAGAGAGGCCACGTCGAACAGGACCGCCGTGCCCGCGGTCATCCCGACCACGACGAAGATGCTGAGCGAGGCGAAGTAGACGAGGTCGCCGACCGCGGCCCGGGACGCCTCGTCACGGGCCGTCAGCACCCGGAGCAGCCCCAGGACGATGGCGACCACGAGCAGGGAGACGGTCGTCCAGACGATGAGGGTCACCCTGCCTCCCGTCGTCCGCGGGTCATGCGCAACAGGCGGCGCTCCATGTCGCGCAGGCTGTCGAGGAGGTCCTGACGATCGTCGGCGTACATCCCGTGCACGTAGAGGCACGGAGGACTGCTCCCGTCCGGGGCGGCCGGGGCGATCCCGACCGTCATCGTGCCCGGCGTGATCGTGATCGACGAGGCCAGCAGGGTGATCTCCACGTCGGTGCGGCAGCGCAGCGGCAGCTCCACGATCTGGGGACGGGAACCGAGGCCCGGGGTGAAGGCGTCCCGGGCCACGTTCGCGGCCCCGCGGGTGATCTCCACGACGATGTAGCCGAGGTAGAGCACGGCGTACCAGAGGCGGATCACGGCAGCACCGCCTCGATGTAGGGCACGGTGTCGAGGAGCCCGCCGGCGGCCCGGAGGAGGACCGGCAGGACGGCGCCCGCAGCCAGGAAGAGCGCCAGGGCCGCGCCGAGGAGGACCGCACCGGGGGCCGCGTGGACCGCGCTGACACGGACCTCGGGGGGCAGGCTGGTCATGGGCGCCCGACCCGTCTCGGGGCTGTCCGGTCGGTAGCGGTCCAGGTCCGGGCCCCAGAAGACCTTGGCCCACAGCCGCTGCATGGCCACCAGGGTGGCCAGGGCGGCCACGATGATGAGCGTGACGAAGGTCCACTGCTGCCACCCACCGCGCTCGGCGGCGGCCTGCACCAGCCCGACCTTGGCGAAGAAGCCGGACGACGGGGGGAGGCCGACCAGGGAGAACAGCCCGAGGGCCGCCACCGTGGCCACCCAACGGTCCCGCCGGGCCAGCCCCGACAGGCGGTCGAAGCGCCCGCTGCCGTAGGTCTGCTCGATCGCCCCGGCGGTGAGCACCAGCGAGGCCATGGTCACGATGTGGTGCACCAGGTAGAACAGGCCCGCTGCCAGGGCGAGGGGGGTGAACAGGACGAGGCCGATGAGGATGTGGCCGACGCCGGTCACCATCTGGAAGGCCAGCGCCCGGCGGACCACGGTCTCGGCGAAGGTGCTCACCGCCCCGACGACCACGGTCAGACCCACGACGACGGCGAGCACCGCCAACCACGGGGCCTCGCCCTCGTAGGTCACCGCGTACACGCGGAAGATGGCGTAGAGGGCGACCTTCGTGTGCAGCGCGGAGAACAGCGCCATCATGCCGGCGGACGTGGCCGGGTAGGACCGCGGCAGCCACCCGTGGGCGGGGACCACGCCGGCCTTGATCCCCAGGGCCAACAGGACCACGGCCACGGCCAGGCCGACCATCGGCTCCTCGGCGGCCCGGCCGGCGAGCTGGGCGAGGTTGACCGTCTCGGCGGTGGCGTAGACCAGCCCGACGCCGATGAGCAGGATCGTGCTGGTGAGCAGGTTGACCACGACGAAGTAGCGGCCGATGCCCAGGCGCCGCCAGGTCCCCGTCACCGCGATGAGGGCGTAGGACGGGAGCAGCATCACCTCGATGAACACGAAGAGGTTGAACAGGTCGCCGGTGAGGAGGGCGCCGTTCACCCCGCCCAGGAGCATGAGCACCAGGGCGGGCACGAGGCGGTAGCGGTCCTCACCGGTGCCGGCCAGGAAGGCGACGCACACCAGGGACGTGAACGAGGTCACCGTGATGAGGACCGCGCTCAGCGTGTCGGACACGAAGGGGATGGCGACGCCCGGGATGAACCCACCCGTCTGGTGCGCGACCACCGGCTCGCTGCGGTGGTGGAGCACGAGCAGCACGCCGGCCACGGTGCCGGCGGCCGGCACGGCCAGGGCCAGCCCCCGCTGCACGGCCGGGGCCCGGACGAGGGCAGCTGTGGCCGCGGCCGCGAGGGGGACCGCGACGAGGAGCAGGAGATAGGCGCCGTTCACCGGTCGTGCGTCTCCCCGGTCTGCGGCATCCGCCGGGTGTCGTCGTTGTGCCCCAGCACCGCCAGGACCAGCATGAACACCGTCACCGCCAGGGTGATGACGATGGCGGTGAGCACGAAGGCCTGCGGCAACGGGTCGGCGGCCAGCTCGGGGTCCACCGTCCCGCCCAGCGGCTCGGCGCGCCAACCGGGGACACCGGCGGCCAGGAGCGTGAGGTTGGCGGCGTGGCTGAGCAACGCCAGTCCGAAGATGATCCGGACCATGCCGCGCTCCAGCATGAGGTACACCGCCCCGGTGGTCAGGACGCCGATCGTCAGGGCGAGGATCACCGGCCGGCCTCCTGGGGTGGCGCCCCGTCGGCCAGGGCGGTGCTTCGCACCGACAGGCGCGGCCGCTCGCCGCGCACGGTGTCGAGCGGACCGGTCAGCTCCCCCTCGACCGTCTCGTCGGCCCGCTCCCTGGTGCGCTCGCCGGCGCGGGAGGCGTCGCTGGTGCCCAGCAGGTTGAAGGCCACCATCACCAGACCGAGGACGGCGAGGAAGACCCCGAGGTCGAAGACCATGGCACTGGAGAGGTTCTGGCCCAGGACCTCCCCGTGCAGGGGCTGGAGGAAGGAGCCGGCAGCGAGCAGCCCCCACACGCCGGTGCCGACCGCGGTGAGCACGCCGAGGCCGATGAGCAGGAGGGGCAGGCGGGGCGGCCCGATCTGCCGGTCCCTGGCCGTCGACAGGTAGGTCAGCCCCACGACGACCGAGGCGACGAGGGCGGCGATGAAGCCGCCACCAGGCTCGTTGTGACCGCGCCAGAACAGGATCGCGGAGATGCCCGCCATGAGGGGGAGGACGAGGTGCAGCAGGAGCTTGAGGGGGACGGCGTTGGCCCACGGCTCCTCGAGGGCGGCGTGGGCGCGGGTCCCGGGCGGGCGGACCGGGACCGCCGGAGGCGCCAGGTAGCTCGGGTCGTGCTCGGGGTCGGGGTCGAGATAGCGGTCCCGGATGGTGGACAGCACCGCGATGATCGCCACACCGGCCATACCGAGCACGGTGAGCTCGCCCAGCGTGTCCAGGGCGCGGAACTCCACCAGGATCGTGTTGACCACGTTGCTGCCGCCGGTCTCGACCGGCCCCTCCTCGACGTAGTACCGGGCCAGCTCGGTGCGCTCCCGCCGTCCGGTCAGGGCCCAGACCGCCACGGTGGTGGCACCCCCGGCCAGCAGCGCCAGCACCAGGGCGGACCCGGCTCGCCGTCGGGGAGGACGACCGAAGGTCCGCGGCAGCTTCTGCAGCACGAGCATGATGAAGATGACGGTCAGCGACTCGACGAGCAGCTGGGTCAGGCCCACGTCGGGAGCCCCCAGCGAGAAGAGCTGGACGGTGACCGCGATCCCGACCGTGGACAGCGCCACGGTGGCCCCGATGCGGCTGTCGCTGAGGCAGAGGGCGAGCACCGCGACGGACACCACGACGAGGAGGAAGGCGTCGATGGGACGGGACAGGTCGCCTGCCTGGGGCGGCAGTCCGGTGCCGTTGGCGACCGCGAAGGTCCCGCCCAGCACCAGGGCGGTGAGCATGGCGTACATGGCGACCAGCTGGGCCGTGGGGTGGTCGGCGCGCACCGGCTGGGCCAGCAGACGGCCCGCGCGGGTGAGGGCGGTCACCATCCGGGCGATGACCTCCGCGCCGTCGACGGGGAGCAGGTCCCGCTCGACCCGGGGCCGGAGCCGGGCCCGGTTGAGGACGACCAGGGTCCCGACCGCGTAGACCGCGAGCGAGATCGCCAGCTCCGGGGTGAACCCGTGCCAGAGGGTGAGGTGCACGTCGGGCGTCCCCGGGACCGCCGCCTGCACCGCCCGGGCGACGGGGGTGTCGAGGGAGCCGACGACCAGGGCCAGCGGCAGCCCGGCGACGATCGGCAGCGCCGCGGGCACCAGGAGCAGCGGCGGCGCCTCCCTGACGTCCTCCGGCTCCGGTCCGTCCACGAATGCGCCGAAGACGATCTTGGCGCAGTAGGCGAAGGTCACCACCGCACCGACCGCCGTCACGACGAGCGCCGCGGGCGCGAACCAGGCCACGCCGGGAGCCTGGCCGACGGCGGTGAGCACCGCCTCCTTGGACACGAAGCCGAGCATCGGCGGCACCCCCGCCATGGACGCGCAGCCCAGTACGGTGACCGCGAACGACCAGGGCATGACGCGGCGCAGGGCGGGCAGCCGCCGGATGTCCCGGGTGTGCGCCGCGTGGTCGACGACGCCGACCATCATGAACAGACCCGACTTGAAGAGGGCGTGCGCGATGGTGTGGACGACCGCGGCCGTCAGGGCGCCGTCCGTGCCCACCCCGATGGCCGCCGTGATCAGGCCGAGCTGGCTGACCGTGGAGTAGGCCATGAGCTTCTTCAGGTCGGTCTTCTGCAGGGCGAACCAGCCGCCCATGACACTCGTGAACAGACCGACGGACACCAGCGTGTAGTTCCACACCGCGGTCTCGTGGAAGGCCGGGGAGAACCGCATCATCAGGAAGATGCCGGCCTTGACGACGGCGGCGGCGTGCAGGTAGGCGCTCACCGGGGTGGCCGCGGCCATCGCGTCCGGGAGCCAGGAGTGGAACGGGAACTGGGCCGACTTGGTGAACGCCGAGACCAGCACGAGCACCGCGAGCACCGCGGTGAAGGTCGTGTCCTCCCGCCAGACCGGGTGGGCCAGGGCCTCGGTGACCGACGTGGTCCCCGTCCGCGCGATGATCCCGGTCACGGCCGCGAGCAGGGTGAGACCCCCGACGAAGGTCAGCAGGAGGGTGCGCATCGACGCCGCCTCGCCGGAGTGGCCGGAGCGCGCGATGAGCAGGAACGAGGCCAGGGACGTGAGCTCCCAGCACAGGAACAGCAGGATCAGGTCGTCGGCCAGCGCCAGCCCCACCATCGACAACGTGAAGGTGGCCATGACCAGGTAGAAGCTGGTCTGCCGCCCGGGCGCGAGGTAGCGGGTGGAGTAGAGGAAGACGACCGCCCCGATGACCAGCGCGATGAGGGTGAAGAGGACCCCGATCCCGTCCGCCCGCAGGGCCAGGTTCACGTCCAGCTCCGCCACCCAGGTCACCGACCAGGCGGCCTCCTCGCCGGCCATGACCGCGGTGACCGCCGGCCAGAACGCGGCGGTGGCGACGAGGTAGCCGACGGCGAGGGGGTAACCGGTGTCGCGGCCCAGGACCCGGGTGAGCCAGGGGGTGACCGCGACGGCGACGGCCAACACCGCCAGGGTCGCCACCAGAGTCATCGGACCCCGGGGTGGGCGGACCCACAGCGGCCCCTGGTCGCCGAGCCGGGGCCGCTGAACATGGCGGGGAGTCTAACAACGGGGGTCCGGCGGGCACGCCGGGTCGCGGGTGCGGTAGGAATGGCGCACCCCGAGCCCGAGGAGAACCGTGGACCCCCGATCGACCACCCGCGCCCCGGACTGGACGGTGCCGGCCGTCGAGCAGGTCGTCCCCGGCGTGTGGCGGATCCCGCTGCCCCTCCCGGGGGACGGGCTGCGCGCGGTCAACGCGTATGCCGTGGCGCACGGTGAGCGGGTCGCGGTGGTCGACGCGGGGTGGGCGCTGCCGAGCAGCGAGACCGTCCTGGAGGCCGCCCTGGCCGAGCTGGGCTACCGGCTGGACCAGGTGAGCGACTGGCTGGTCACCCACGCGCACCGGGACCACTACACCCAGGCGGTGGCGCTGCGACGACGCGCCGGCGGGCGGGTCACCCTGGGCGAGGGGGAGCGTGCCTCGGTCCGGCTCCTCGCCGCGCCGGGGGAGGACCTGCACGGGGCGCGGGTGCGGATGCTGCGCCGCGCCGGCGCCCCGCAGCTGGCTGCCGAGCTGCTCGCGGCCCGCCACGACCACGAGCCACGGGACTGGGAGGAGCCCGACCGGTGGGCACCGGACCGGGCCCGGATCCCGCTCGGGGAGCGCGAGCTCGAGGCGATCGAGACGCCGGGTCACACCCGGGGGCACCTGGTGTTCCTGGACCGGGGGGCCGGGGTCCTCTTCGCCGGTGACCACGTGCTGCCGCACATCACCCCCTCGATCGGGTTCGAGCAGGCGCCACAGGAGTCGCCGCTACGGGCCTACCTGGCCTCGCTGCGGCTGCTGCGGGAGATGCCGGACGCCCTGCTGCTGCCGGGCCACGGGCCGGTGACCGAGAGCGTCCACGCCCGGGTCGACCAGCTTCTCGAGCACCACCGGGTGCGCCTCGTCGACAGCCTGGCGGCGGTCGACGCCGGCGCGCACACGGCATACGAGGTGGCCTCCCGGCTGGGGTGGACCCGACGCGGCCGACGGCTGGGCGAGCTGGACCTGTTCAACGCGACCCTGGCGGTCCTGGAGACCGAGGCCCACCTGTCGGTCCTGGTCGAGCGGGGGCTGCTGCGGTGCACCGAGGTGGACGGGGTGCGGCACTACGCACGGTGAAGCCGTGCCAGGATCGCTCCGGTGGAGGAGATCCGTTCTGCACGTCCCGGGGAGGCGGCCGCGGTCTCGGCACTGGCGCTGCGGTCCAAGGCCCACTGGGGGTACGACGAGGCGATGCTCGAGGCGTTCCGGCGGGAGCTGACCTGGACCGAGGAGGACATCAGGGCCGGGGGGTTCGTGGTGGCGGACGGTTCCGACGGGCGGCTCCACGGGTTCTACCGTCTCTCGGGCCGGCCGCCGGCCGGGGAGCTGGGCGCCCTGTTCGTCGACCCGCCGTGGATCGGCACCGGCCTGGGCGGGCGGCTGCTGCGGCATGCCGTGGCCGCCGCCCGGGAGGCCGGGTTCACCGTGCTGGAGCTGGACGCCGATCCCGGTGCGGTGCCGTTCTACGAGCACGCCGGCTTCGAGCAGGTGGGGACCAGCCCGAGCGGGTCGGTGCCGGGGCGGGTGCTGCCGCGGATGCGCCTGGCCCTGCGGGGCTGACCCCCTGCCGGCCACCTCTCAGGAGCCGGCCACCCGGCTGCCGGCACCCTGGGAGGTGGCCCTGCCCTCCCCCGGTCTGCGGGAGGTGAGTGCCAGGCCGACGCCGGCCAGGACCACGCCCAGCCCCTCCGCGACGGCGTAGGGGACCCGGCTCCCGGTGACCAGCAGGAGCACCGCTGCCAGGACCGCGGCCGCCGCCTGGACCCGGAACAGGGTGCCGCCCCCCAGCCCGCCGGGGGCGGCGACCTGCATGTCGGGCGCCACCCGGAGGTGGACCCAGGCGTCGACCCCGAGGCACAGGACGACCGCGAGCCGGACCGCCGGCTCCAGGGGGTGGCGCGACGTCGTCATCGCCCTCACCCCACCACCAGGGTGGCCGTCATCTGCGGGTGCGGCCGGCAGTGGAACGGGAACTCACCGGGCTCGTCGGGAACGGTGAGGCCGACCTCCTGGCCGGCCGGCACCTCGACGTCGAAGTGCCCGTCGTCGGAGGTCACCGTGTGCCCGACGCCGTCCTCGGTGCGCACGGTGATCGTGGCACCGGGCTCGACGCTCTCCGGCACCGAGTAGGTGAAGTCGGAGATCGTGATGACCGTCTCGTTGCTGCCGGCCTCGGCGGCCGGGGTGGACGCCCCCGGGTCCGCCTCGTCCCCCGCGCAGGCGGCGGCCGCCGTCAGGATCGTGGCCGCCGCGGCCAGGGCGCCCAGCGCGCGGCGGCGGGGTGTCGTGATCGAGCCCATGGAACGTCATACGGGCGGGACCGGACGACGGATTGCCGCGGACTTGAGTGAATGCTTAACCAGTCTGATGAATACATAACCATTCGCTGACCCAACTGTGACCAAGCGTTCACTACGGTCGGGAGCACCCCCAACCCACCGTCGCGGCCGACGCCCCGGACCGCCGGTCGCGGCCGAGCGAAAGGTTGTCGGATGCGTCAGCGAAGAACAGCAACCTACCTGGTAGGAGCATTCGTCGGACTCGCAGGGCTGCTGTCCTCGGGTCTGGTGTCGGCCAGCGGCAGCCCCTCCCTGCCGGGCAGCCCGGGCACCCCCGCCACGAGGGCGGAGCTGCCGCCGGCGACGGGCGACATCCCGACGCCGGAGGAGTTCTTCGACTTCGAGATGGGCACGGAGGGCCGGCTTGCGGCCTACCCCGACGTCCTCGAGTACATGAAGACGATCGCCGCCGAGTCCGACCGGGTCGACTACGAGACGATCGGGCCCACGACGATGGGCAACGAGTACGCCACCGTCCTCATCAGCTCCCCGGAGAACCTGCAGCGGATCGACGAGCTGGTCGAGATCAACCAGCGGCTGTCCGACCCGCGGACCACCACCCCCGAGGAGGCTCGGGAGCTGGCCCGGCAGGGGGTGCCGTTCTACCACCTCGAGGCCACGATCCACTCCAGCGAGGTCGGTAACGGGCAGGCGATCAACGACATCGTCCACCGGCTGGCGACCGAGGACTCGGAGTTCACCGAGGAGGTCCTCACCAACTCGGTCATCGTGCTCGTGCCGTCGCAGAACCCCGACGGCCAGCACCTCATCATCGACCACTTCAACAAGACCGCGGGGACCGACTGGAACCGGAACTACCCGGACCTGTACCACAAGTACACCGGGCACGACGACAACCGGGACTGGACGATGTTCACCCAGGTCGAGGCCCGGTACCGGCTGGAGCTGATGAAGAAGTACCGGCCGGCGGTGGTGCACATCATGCACCAGCAGGGCAACTCCGGTGAGCGGATCTTCGTGCCGCCCTACGGCGGTATCACCGCCGAGAACGTGCCGGCGAACATGAACGCCTCGTCCTCGGCGATCGGGCAGCACGCGGCCCGGGCGCTGGCCGCCGAGGACAAGCGCGGGGTGGGCACGCTCGACTACCACATCTTCTGGACCCTCGAGCAGCCCGTCGGGTTCTTCCCGTTCACGGGCAGTGCGGTGTTCCTCACCGAGATCGCCTCGGTGGTGGACTACGCCTACCCCCAGGTGTCCGAGGACGGCTCGCCGCTCGGTCCTCAGCAGGCCCGGCAGAGCTTCATCGAGCCCTACGACAAGCCGGTCTGGACGCTGAAGGACATCGTCGAGTACGCGAAGACCGCGACCTACGCCGGGATGGAGTACACCGCCCAGAACGGCCCGACCCTGCTCTACGACAACCTGTTCGCGGTGCCTTACGAGTACCAGACCCAGGGCGTGCCCTCGGGGACCTACGCCTTCGTCGTCAACGCGGAGCAGCGGGACCCCTACGCGACCTACGAGATGCTCGAGCGGCTGGAGTGGACCCAGGTGGAGATCCACCGCGCCACCGCACCGTTCACCGCGGAGGGCAAGGAGTACCCGGCCGGTTCGTGGGTGATCCTCACGCAGCAGCCGCGGGGCAACTGGGCGCACCAGGTGCTGGGCGTGGACGACTACCCCGAGGTGCGCGACTGCGAGACCTGCCCGGTGCTCGTTCCCTACGCCGAGGCGACGACGAGCCTGCCGCTCCAGCTGGGGGTCGACGTCGACGAGGTGTTCGAGGAGTTCGACGCCGAGCTCGAGCTGGTCGAGTCGATCGAGGTGCCCGAGGTGCAGCTGCCCCCGGCACCGGGCCCGAACGGCGCCTACCTGCTGCGGCCGGAGTCCTACGGCACCATCCAGGTGGTCGCCGCGCTGCAGGAGGCCAACATCCCGACCTGGCGGGCCGGCGAGGACTTCCGGGCCCAGCGGAAGGGGTACCCGGCGGGGACGTACGTCATACCGGCCACCGCGCAGGCGCGACCGGTGCTGGCCCGCGCGCTCGCCGAGGTCGGGCTCCAGGTCGACGCGGTCAACACGGCACCGCGCGTCGAGGGCATCCAGCTCAAGCCCAGGACCCGGGTCGGCCTCTACCGGGGCACCAACAACATGCCCGGTGGCTGGGACATGTGGCTCATGGACGAGTACGGGATCGACTACGAGGTGGTCCGCGCACAGGACTTCCAGAACGACCTCAACGACCTGTACGACACCATCGTCCTGTCCCACGGCATCACCAAGCAGCGGATCGTGGAGGGGCTCAGTCCCGAGGAGTACGACGAGGAGTGGGCGTGGGCCTACGGCGTCGGTGAGGAGGGCTGGGCCGAGCTGCGCGAGTTCGTCGAGGACGGCGGCACGCTCGTCGCCATCGGCAGCTCCGTGGCGACCGCCCGCGACCTGCTCGACCTGCCGATCAGCGAGGCGCTGCCGACGAGCACCGACGAGTTCTTCACCGGCGGCAGCCTCATCAACAACACCTTCGACACCGACCACATGGTGGCGTGGGGCATGCCGGAGACCTGGCCGGTGTGGCTGTACCGCACCCAGGCCTGGGACGTCACCGGGGACGCCCACGACCCCGAGGTCGTCGCCTCCTACCCGGAGGACGGCGAGCTGCTGGCCAGCGGGTACCTGCGGGGTGGCGACCACCTGCGCGGCACGGCCAACGTGCTGTCCTTCGAGGTCGGTGAGGGCACCGTGGTGACGCTCGGCAGCGAGGTAACCTTCCGGTCGTTGCCGCGGTCGACGTTCAACCTCGTCTACAACGCGGTGTACGGCGGGCCGGCCGCCGAGGTCGACGCGCGCACCGTGCAACGGCTGCGGTCGGTGTTCAGCGAGGACGGCGAGCTGCTCGACGCCTCCTGACGCCTACCCGCACCCACCAGGAGCCGCTCCGCACCCACCAGGAGCCGGCCCGCACCCACCAGGAGCCGGCCCGGAGCCACCGGGCCGGCTCCTGCCGTGTCCACCGCCGTCAGGCCCGGCTGCTCGGCGCAGCGTGGCCTGAGCACGCCACCCACGCGACGGCGCCCACACGGCCTGGGCACGAGAACGTGGCCGGTGCACCGGAAGCTGGCCTGTGCCCGGGAAGTGCGACCTGAGTCGCTGTTCGTAGGCGTGTTCCGCCCACGTTCCGGTGCACAGGCCGGGCCTCACCGCACGCCGAGGCCACCGGATGGCGCATCCCGACCTTCGGCACGATCGGGATCCTGGCAGCCGGTCCCGGGACCTGCTCCAGTGCGTCCCGGGCGTGGAGCGCGGGTCAGGCCACCGCGTCCAGCAACCCCAGCACGGCCGCCGCGACGGCGTCGGGGTCGTGGAGGAAGTGCAGGTGGCCTCCCTCCAGGACCGCGGTCGGCCAGCGGCGGGCGCGCGCGAAGGCGAGCTCGTCGGCATACGTGTCCCCGAACGCGAGGTAGCCGGTGGGCCCGTCGACCCACCCGGGCGGCGGCACCACCTCGCCGTCGAAGTAGCTCAGCGGTACCCGTGGGCACGTCCGGTCCAGCTCCTCGAACCGGTGGACCGGTATGACGTCCGCCAGCACCGCGCGGGGCCACCAGCGGGTCCACGGCGGCAGCACGCCACCGGCGCCGGCCAGCTCCTCGAGGTGGTCGCGGAACCTGCTCGGCGCCAGGCGCGTGGCGCCGACCTCCGGAGGGAGCGCCGCGTCCACGAAGACGACGGGTGCCGAGCCGCCGGCGCGGTGCCGGACCGAGGGCGCCAGGTACCCGGCGTTGCTGTGGGGCAGGAGCACGGTGTCCGTCGACGCCCGGGAGGCCCAGGCCTCGACCAGGCGGTCGGCGTCGGGCGGCGCCTCGGTGCCCACCGCCGCGACCTCGGCCGGGACACCGGCACGCGACAGGGCGGCAGCCAGGCCGTCGTACGCGATCGCCGGCAGCAACGGGCTCGGCAGCACCAGGAGTCGCACCATGGACCGACCCTAGGTCTCCCCACGGGGCGGGCAGCGGTCCCGGCGCCATCACGCCAGCCGCACGGAAACGCTGGCTGAGCACGCCTACGAACAGCAGCTCCGGCGACACTTCCGTGCTCAGGCCACGTTTCGGTGTGTTCCGGAGGCCTCTGGCGGGGCCGAGGGCGGCAGGCGGCTGCCGCCGGGGCGGGGGCCGACGGCAGGGTCGACGGTGCCTCGCCACGCCGCAATACTCGGCCGGCATGCTGGCCCGTATCGGAGAGATCGTCATCGACTGCCGCGACGCACGCGCTGCGGCGGAGTTCTGGGCCGCCGCCCTGGGCTACCGGATCACCGCGGAGGACGATACCGGGTTCGCCGTGGCGGGACACCCGTCCGCGCCGACCCTGCTGTTCCTCTGGTCCACCGACGTCAAACAGCACAAGAACCGCCTGCACCTCGACATCTGCCCGGTCGAGGGGTCCACGCGTGACGAGACGGTGGAGCGGCTCGAGGCGCTGGGAGCGGTGCGCGTCGGCACGCCCGACGGTGCGAGCTGGGTGGTCATGAAGGATCCGGACGGGAACGAGTTCTGCGTGATGAGCACGGTGCTCCCGCCGGAGCCGGAGCCGTTCCACGAGGGCGGGACCCCGGGATGAGGTAAGGGCCGGATCCACGGATGGGATCCGGCCCGGATGCTGCAGCACCAGATGGTCGGGGTGACAGGATTTGAACCTGCGACCTCTTCGTCCCGAACGAAGCGCGCTACCAAGCTGCGCCACACCCCGTGGCACGTGCCCCAGGGGCACGCAGCGACGGAAAGGATAACCCACCGCCCCCGCCGCGGCCCAATCCCCCTAGCGCAGCGTCAGGAGGGTCGCCTCGGGGCGGCAGGCGAGCCGGAACGGCGTGTAGGGCGAGCCGCCCAGCCCGGCGGAGACGTGGAGGTATGACGCCCCGTCGGGGGCCTCGTCCGACGGCCGGGAGCCGGCGCCGGGCCACCACCGGGACAGCCCCCGCGCCCGGCCGGGGTCCAGGTCGCAGTTGGTCACCAGCGCGCGCCCGCTGAACGGGACACAGACCTGGCCCCCGTGGGTGTGCCCGGCCAGGATCAGGCGGGCCCCGTCGGCGGCCATGGCGTCGAGCACCCGCTGGTAGGGCGCGTGGGTGATCCCGATCGTCAGGTCGGCCCCCGGGCTCGCCGGGCCGGCCACGGAGGCGTAGTCGTCGTGGCCGAGGTGCGGGTCGTCCACCCCCACGAGCTCGAGGTCCAGGCCGGCGATGTCGAGGCGCTGGCGGGCGTTGTCGAGGTCGAGCCACCCGGCGTCGAGGAAGCCCTTGACCAGCTCCTCGGTGGGCAGCCGCTCCGGCGTGAGGTCCTCGCCGCGCGGGTGGCTGTCGTCGAAGTAGCGCAGCGGGTTCTTCGGCTTCGGGGGGAAGTAGTCGTTGGAGCCGAGCACGAAGACCCCGGGCACGGACAGCAGCGGCTCGTAGGCCTCCAGCAGCGCCGGCACGGCGTCCTGGTGGGCGAGGTTGTCCCCGGTCGTCACCACGAGGTCCGGCTCCAGGACCGCCAGCTCCCGCACCCAGCGGATCTTGTCCCGCTGGCGCGGCGTCAGGTGCAGGTCGCTCAGGTGCAGCACCCGCAGCGGCCTGGAGCCCGCCGGGAGCACCGGCACGTCGAAGCGCCGCAGGGTGAACGCGTGCGGCTCGACGAAGGTCGCCCAGCCGGCCACCGCGGCCCCGGTTCCGAGCACGGTGGCGAGCGCGCGCCATACGGGGGTCATGGCGACGATCATGCCAAACGGAACGTTCACGGCCCGGTGAGAGGATGGTGCCCATGAGCGAGACCACGGGACTCAAGGCCACCCTGCAGCGTGACCTGCAGGACGCGATCCGCAACCGCGACAAGGTGCGCGCCGCCACGCTGCGGATGGCGCTGACGGCGGTGTCCAACGCCCAGGTCGCCGGCACCGAGGCCCGTGAGCTGTCCGACGACGAGGTCCTCAAGGTGCTCCAGAAGGAGGCCAAGAAGCGGCGCGAGGCGGCCACGGCCTACACCGACGCCGGCCGCGAGGAGCTGGCCCGGAACGAGCAGGAGGAGCTCGCGGTCCTGGAGGCCTACCTGCCGCAGCAGCTCGGCGACGCCGAGCTGGACCGGCTCGCCGCCGCGGCGGTCGCCGAGGTCGGGGCCACCGGTATGGCGCAGATGGGCCAGGTCATGAAGGTGCTGCAGCCGCGGGTGGCCGGGCGGGCCGAGGGGGGCCGGGTGGCCGCCGCCGTCAGGCGTGCGCTGAGCTGAGGCCGGGGGCGAGGCTCAGCCCTCGTCCTCCTCCTCCTCGTCGCCGCCGTCGTCGTTGCCGGGGCCGCCGCCGTTGCCCGGGCCGCCACCGTTACCGGGGCCACCACCATTCCCGGGGCCGCCACCGTTACCGGGGCCACCGCCGTTGCCCGGACCGCCCCCGTTGCCGCGGCCACCGCCGTCGTCCCCGGCGCCGCCGTCGTCACCACCGTCGTCACCACCGCCCCGGTCGTTGCCCCCGGAGTCGCGGCTGGGTGCGCTGAAGCCGTTGGAGACCATGATCTGGACGGTGGAGCCGCTGCGCAGCCGGGCGCCGGGGCCGGGCTGGGTCCAGACGACGGTGCCGACCGGGGAGCCGGAGCTGATCCGCACCTCCTGGGCGGCGAAGCCGGCCTCGCCCAGGGTGCGGATGGCGTCGTCGACGCTCATTCCCTGCACCGTGGGCACCGACACGTCCTCGCCGTAGCGGACCTTGTCCGAGGGTGGGTCGAACTGCTCGACCGGCTGCCCCTCGAGGGCCGCGTCCATGATCTCCTTCCACATGGGCGCGGCGAGCTTGGAGCCGTAGAGCCAGCCCTCGACGAAACGGCCGCCGATGGTGATGTCCTTGAGGTCGCCCTCGTACTTCTCACCCGGCGAGCCGATCCACACCGCGGTCGATAGCTGCGGGGTGAACCCGGCGAACCAGGTGTGCTTGCTCTCGTCGGCGGTGCCGGTCTTGCCGGCCGCCGGACGGTCGCCGTCGAGCATCGCGCGCCAGCCGGAGCCGCTGATCTTGAGGACCTCGGACATCAGCTCGGCGGTGCCGGCCGCGATGTCGGGGTCGATGACCTGCTGGCACTCCGGCAGGTCGAGCGGGATGTCGTTGCCCTGCGCGTCGGTGATCTTGGTGACCGGCACCGGCGGGCAGTACAGGCCGCCGGCGGCGATCGTCGCGTAGGACGCGGCGACCGTCAGCGGGCTGGCCTCGTCGGAGCCGAGGACGAAGTCGGTGGGGAACTGGCCGTACGATTCGCCGTCGGCACCGTGCAGGCCCATCGCCTCCATGGTGTCGCGGATGTCGCAGGTGCCGACCTGGGAGGCGAGCGTCGCGAACGCGGTGTTGACCGACAGCCCGGTGGCCTTGCGGAAGCTGATGACCCGGTCGTGGTTGGCGTCCTCGGCGTTGCGCACCGACCAGTACTCGTTGCTGAACGTGCAGCCGGGCTGGAAGTCCTGGGGGAAGAAGATCCCCGCCGGGTGGGTGCTGCTGCCCGGCGCGGGCCGCTCCGGGTTCTCCGGGTTGTTCAGCCACACACCCCGGTCGTCGACGGTCCCCGGCGGGCGGATGCTGATGTTGCTCTCGATCGGCTTGCCGTCCTTGAGCGCCTCGACGATGGTGAACGCCTTGGCGACCGAGCCGATCTGGAAGCCGCTGCTGCCGCCGTAGCGCTGGTCGACGCTCCAGTTGACCGCGGTCTCGGAGAACCGGTCGCTGGACTCCTGGATGTTGTACTTCGAGCTCTGGCCGAAGGCGAGGACGTGGCCGGTGCCCGGCTCGACGATCGCGGCGGCCGAGGCCAGCTTGTACTTGTTGCCGCCGGGGGTGTAGTCCCGGGTGACCTCGCGGATGAGGTTGGACAGCTTGGGGTCGAGGGTGGTCTTGATCCGCAGCCCGCCGGTGGTGAGCAGGGTCTCCCGCTCCTCGCGGGTGGCGCCCAGGGCGGGGTTCTGCAGCAGCCACTCGGTGACGTAGTCGCAGAAGTAGGGGTGCCGCGAGTTCATGCACGAGCGCTGGCTGTCCCGGACGTCCAGCTCGAGCGGCGTCTCGCGGGCCTCGCGCCACTGCTTCTCGGTGATCATGCCCTGCTCGTACATCTTGTCGAGCACGACGTTGCGGCGCTCCACCGCGGCCTCGGGGTTGTGCACCGGGTCGGTGATGCCGGGCGCGCGGACCACACCGGCGAGGGTGGCCGCCTGGACCAGGTTGAGGTCCTTGGCCCGCACGTTGAAGTAGTGGCGGGCGGCGGCCTCGACGCCGTAGGTCTGGTCGCCGTAGTAGGCCAGGTTGAGGTAGCCCTCGAGGATCTCGTCCTTGGTCAGCCGCTGCTCGAGGGTGACGGCGTACTTGAGCTCCCGGAGCTTGCGGACGTAGCCCTCCAGCCCGCTGCGGGCCTCCAGCTGGCGCAGCTGCTCGGCGTCACCCGCCCGCAGCGCCTCCTCCTTGAGGATCATCTTCACGTACTGCTGGGTGAGCGTGGACCCACCCTGCGTCGTGTCGCTGGTGGCGTTGGTGATGATGGCCCGCGACAGGCCCCGGATGTCCAGGCCGCCGTGCTGGTAGAAGCGCTCGTCCTCGATCGCGATCTGCGCCTGCCGCATGACCGGGGCGATCTGGTCCAGCGGGACGATGATGCGGTTCTCCCGCGCGGGGGTGGCGATGAGCGACCCGTCGGCCGCCTCGATGCGCGACTGCTGGGCCAGCGGGTTCTGCTCGAGGTCGCCGGGCAGCTTCTCGAACATGCCGACGCCCTCGCGCGCCGCCGTCCCGGTGGCCCCGACGAGGGGGAGCATCAGGCCCGCACCGATGAGACCCATCAGCACGGAGATCGCCAGGAACGCCATGAGCAGAGAGCCCACCCTGGCCATGGTGGTGGCAGCGCGCATGGATTCCAGGGTAACGGCTGGGCCCCCTCCCGAGGCTTTGCCGAGGTCAGCCGGTCCGGGTCAGGTCCGCGGCGACGGAGCGCAGCCCGTCCAGGTCGGCGATGTCACCGGCCGCGGCCGGCACCTGGGCGGTGGGCAGCTGCGGGTGGGCGGCGGCCACGCCCCGGATGAGCTGGCGCTGCCGGGCGGCCAGCTCGGCCCGGTCCGCGTGGGTGCGCAGCAGGGCGGCGGTATGACGTTCCGTCCACTCCTCGTCGCCCTCGCCGGGCGGCGGGGCGTCGCCGGCCAGCTCCTCCAGCGCCTCGGCCGCGGCCAGCGCCCGGCCGGGGGACAGCGGGGCGCGGGTCACCGTGACGCGGTTGAGGACCAGCCCGGCCAGCGGCATACCGTCCCGGGCCAGCCGCTGGACGAAGTAGCCCGCCTCCCGCAGCGCGTCGCGCTCCGGGGTGGCGACCACGACGAAGCGGGTCCGCTTGTCCTGCAGCAGCGCGAAGGTCTGCTCGGCGCGGGCACGGAACCCGCCGAACACGGTGTCCATCGCCATGACGAACGTGGACACGTCGGTGAGCAGCTGGCGGCCGAGGAGCCGGCCCAGCGTGGCGTTGACCAGGCTCATGCCGGTGCCGAACAGCCGCAGCGAGGCCCGGCCGCCCACCCGCGCGGGGGCGGTGAGCAACCGGATGAAGCGCCCGTCGAGGAACGAGCCGAGCCGGGCCGGGGCGTCGAGGAAGTCCAGCGCGGAGCGGGAGGGCGGGGTGTCGACGACGATGAGGTCCCAGGTGCCCTCGGCCCCGGCCTGCTGGCGCAGCTGGCCCAGCCGCTCCATCGCCATGTACTCCTGGGTGCCGGCGAACGACGACGACACCGCCTGGTAGACGGGGTTGTCGAGGATCTCGCGGGCCTTCTCGGGGTCGGCGTGGGTGAGCACGACCTCGTCGAAGGTGCGCTTCATGTCGAGCATCATCGCGTCGAGCGACCCGCCCGCCGAGGTGTCGACCCCGGCGACCGGTCGCGGGGTGTTGTCCAGCTCGGTCAGCCCCATCGACTGGGCCAGCCGGCGCGCCGGGTCGATGGTGAGCACGACGACCCGCCGACCCCGCTCCGCGGCGTACAGCGCCAGGGCGGCGGCGGTCGTGGTCTTGCCCACCCCGCCGGCGCCGCAGCAGACGACGACGCCGACCCCCGGGTCGCCCAGGATCGCGGCGAGGTCCAGCGGCGGGCTGGTCGGCTCCGGTCCGGTCACGGGGTCACCCCCTGCTCCCGGAGCATCCAGCCCAGCTGGAACACCGCGTCGGCGCCGATCCCGTCGGGCAGGTGGGGCAGCGACAGCACCGGCCGACCGGCGGTGTCGACCTCCTCGCGCAGCTCCTGCTCCAGGTCCCAGCGGGCCAGCGCCTCGAACCCGGTCTCCAGCAGGCCGGACACGGTCTGCGGTCCCGGTCGGACCCCGACGGCGGACAGGTGCCCGGCGAGGACCTCCTCGTCCGGGGCGCCCCGGCGGAGCAGCGCGAGGTCCGCGGCGGCCTCGGCGGCGCGGACCTGGTTGACCACGACGGCGCCGACCGGCAGCCCGGTGGAACGCAGCTCGGCGACGGCGTCGAGGGTCTCCTGCACCGGCATCCGCTCCAGCAGGGTGACGACGTGCACCGCGGTGGCGGGGGAGTGCAGCAGCGAGCTGATGCTCTCGGCCTGGGACCGGATGGGACCGACCCGGGCCAGGTCGGCCAGGTGCTCGGTGACGTTGAGGAACCGCCCCACCCGGCCGGTGGGCGGGGCGTCGAGGACGACCGCGTCGAAGAAGAACGGCTCGGAGCGCTCGTAGGTGGGCGGCGTGCGGCGGGTGCCGACCCGTCGGCGGGTGGCCTCGTAGACCTTGCCGCCGAGCAGCACGTCCCGCACACCGGGGGCGATCGTGGTGGCGAAGTCGATCGCGCCGATCCGCTGGAGCACGTCGCCGGCCCGGCCCAGCTTGTAGAACAGCCGCAGGTACTCGGCCAGGGCGGGACCTGCCTCGACCGACAGGCCGAACACCTGGCCGCCGTCGAGCCCGGCGGTCACCTCGACCTCGTCCGGCCCCAGCGGCGGCACGTCGAGGACCTGGCTGATGCCCTGGCGCTCCTCGACCTCGCAGAGCAGCACCCGCCGCCCGGGGCCGGCCAGGGCCACGGCGAGCGCCGCCGCGACGGTGGTCTTGCCGGTGCCGCCCTTGCCGGTGACGACGTGCAGCCGGGGTGAGCCGCTGCCGCCGTGCCAGGGCCGGGGCCCGGCCTCGCCCTCGAGGGCCTCCTGCTCGCTCACCTCGCACCTCCCACCAGGGACTCTACGGCCGCCAGCACCTCGGCATACGCGGGGTGGTCGGGGTCGATGACCCCGAAGTGGCCGCACCCGGGCAGCTCCACCAGCCGGTCCCGCCCGGGGGCGCCCACCTGCTCCATCCACGAGTACGAGACCGCCAGGGGCACCCGGTCGTCCTCGGTGCCGTGCACGAGCACCACCGGCGCCGGCGCCGGTCCGAGGGCGACGGGGTCGGCCTCGGCCATCACCCGGGGCACCTCCTCCGGCTCGCCGCCGAGCAGGGCCACGGCCGCGCCCTCCCCGAGGCCCAGCCGGGCGACCAGGGCCAGGTCGAGGCAGCCCGCGAGCGAGACCGCGCCGGGGAGCCCGGCGCCCTCCGGCCGGTGCAGCAGGCAGACCGCCAGGTGACCACCGGCGGAGTGCCCGACGAGGACCGGCCGGGCCAGCGGCCCGGGCTCCTCCCGCACCCGCGCCAGCCCGGCCCGCACGTCGTCCAGGGTGCGGGGCCACCCGCCGCCGTCCGCGCCGGTGCCGCGGTACTCCAGGAGCGCCACGTCCCAGCCGTCCGCGGCGAGCCGGGTCGCCAGCGGCCGCAGGTGGGTGCGGTCGTAGCCGCTGCGCCAGAACCCGCCGTGCACGAGCACCACGCCCGGGCGGGAGCTGGCCCGGTCGCGGTCGGCCGCCGCGTAGACCTCGTACACCTCGTGGGCGCCCGGCCCGTAGCGGACCGTGCGGGACGGCGGGGGTGCGGGACGGGTGAGGATCTCACGCGAGTCGGGCACGTCCCCGTTCCTACGCCACCGCGGTGGGCCGGGCAACTCCGGGGTTGGTACGGTCCGGCCATGGCAACGAAGCCTCCGGAGCACGTCGTCGTCGTCGGAGCCGGGATCGTCGGCCTGTCCACGGCCTGGTTCCTGCAGGAGCGGGGGGTGCAGGTCACCGTCCTGGAGCGGTCGGCCGTCGCGTCGGGCTCGTCGTGGGGGAACGCCGGGTGGCTCACCCCGGGGATGGCGATCCCCCTCGCCGAGCCCGCGGTGCTGCGCTACGGCATCAAGGCCGTGCTCGACCCGGCAGCACCCCTCCACGTCCCGCTCAGGGTCGACCCCGGCCTGTGGTCGTTCCTGCTGCGCTTCGCCGCACGGTGCACCATGCCGAAGTGGCGCTGGACGATGGCTCGCCTGGTGCCGATCAACCGGGTCGCGCTCGACGCGTATGACGAGCTGGAGCGGGACCCGGGCCTCACCGTCCACACGACCCGGGGCTCGATCATCGCCGCGTTCCGCGAGGAGGAGCAGGCCGAGGCCCTCCTCACCGAGTTCCGCCAGGTCCGCGAGGCCGGCCTGGAGCTGGCCTACGAGCCGGTCGACGGCGACACCGTGCAGGAGCTGGCGCCGGTCGTCACCGACAACGTCGCCCGCGGGGTGCGGATCGACGAGCAGCGGTTCGTCGACCCGGGCAGCTTCGTCGAGGCCCTCGGCGAGGCGGTGCGCCGGCGGGGCGGCACGATCCAGGAGGGCGCGGAGGTCCGCGGGCTGCGGCACGGCCCCGGCGGGGTCCACGTCGACGTCGTCGGCGGCACGCCGGTGCTCGCCGACGCGGTGGTGCTGGCCACCGGCGCCTGGCTGCCCCAGCTCGCCCGCCGCTACGGCGTGCGGGTGCAGCTGCGCGCCGGCCGGGGCTACTCCTTCTCGGTGCCCAACCCCACGCTCGGGGACGGGCAGCCGGCGGTGCGGGGCCCGGTGTACTTCCCGCACGAGCGGGTCATCTGCACGCCGATCGGCGACCGGGTGCGCCTGGGCGGGACCATGGAGTTCCAGCCCGCCGACGCCCCGCTGGACCCGAAACGGATCGAGTCGATCGTCGACAGCGCGCGGCCCCTGGTCCGCGGGCTCGACCTGGACGACCGGGAGGACGAGTGGGTCGGCTCGCGGCCGGTCACGGTGGACGGGCTGCCGCTCGTCGGCCCCACGAAGGTGCCGCGGGTGTGGGTGCACGGCGGGCACGGCATGTGGGGGATGTGCCAGGGCCCCGCGACCGCCCGGATGCTGGCGGAGTACATGGTCACCGGGCGGGCGCCGGAGGCGCTGCGCCCGCTGGACCCGACCCGCTGACCGGCGGCAAGTAGAGTCGGCGCATGCCTCAGTGGGAGTACGCAACCGTGCCGCTCATCGTCCACGCCACCAAGCAGATCCTCGACCAGTGGGGCGAGGACGGTTGGGAGCTCGTCCAGGTCGTGACCGGCCCGGACGGCAGCAACCTGGTGGCCTACCTGAAGCGGGAGAAGCAGGCATGAGCCTGGTCGAGCAGCGCCTGGCCGACCTCGGCCTGACCCTCCCGGAGGTGGCCGCGCCGGTGGCCGCCTACGTCCCGACCCTCCAGCACGGCGACCTCGTCTACGTCTCCGGCCAGCTGCCCTGGGAGGACGGCCGGCTCCCGGCGACCGGCAAGGTCGGCGAGGGCGAGGGCCTGGTGGACCCGCAGACCGCGCAGCGCCTCGCCGGGCTGTGCGCGCTCAACGCCGTCGCCGCGCTCAAGGCGCACCTGGGCGACCTCGACCGGGTGGTCCAGGTCGTCAAGGTCGTCGGCTTCGTCGCCAGCGACCCGTCCTTCACCGGCCAGCCGGGTGTCGTCAACGGCGCCAGCGAGCTGCTCGGGCAGGCCTTCGGTGAGGCCGGGACGCACGCCCGCTCGGCCGTCGGGGTGGCGGTCCTGCCGCTGGACACCCCGGTGGAGGTCGAGATCACCGTTGCCGTCCGCGACTGAGACCCCGTCCCCGGGGGCGGCCCGCGCCGGGGTCCGCGACTTCCCGATGCCGGAGGTGCTCGTCCCCTCCGCGCGGTCCTGGCTGGACGGCCGGACCACGGACGTCGTGCCGGCCCGGGCGTCGGCCACCGTGATGCTGCTGCGGGACTCCGCCCGCGGGCCGGAGGTGTTCCTGCTGCGCCGGGCCCGGACCATGGCGTTCGCCGCCGACATGCTCGCCTTCCCCGGTGGGGGCGTCGACCGCCGTGACGCCGAGGTCGACGTCCCCTGGGCCGGTCCCGGTGCCGAGGTGTGGGCGGACCGGCTCGGCACCGACGCCGCGGTCGCGCGCGAGCTGGTGACCGCCGCCGCACGGGAGGTCTTCGAGGAGTGCGGCGTGCTGCTCGCCGGGCCGGACGCCGGCTCCGTGGTCGCCGACCTCACCGACCCGGTGTGGGACGAGGAGCGTGCGGCCCTGCTGGCCCGCGAGCAGAGCTTCGGGGAGCTGCTGGCCCGCCGCGGCCTGGTGCTGCGCACCGACCTGCTGCGGCTCCGGGCGCACTGGACCACCCCGCGCTGCGAGCCGCGCCGCTACGACACCCGCTTCTTCGCCGCCCGTATGCCGGACGGCCAGGTCGCCGACGACCGCTCCTCCGAGGCGGTGCAGGCCGGGTGGATCCGTCCGGCGGACGCCCTGGCCGACGTCGCCGCCGGCCGCAGTGCCGCGCTGCCGCCGACGCTGGTCATGCTCGAGCAGCTGGCCCGCGGCGCCGACGTCGACGCCCTGCTCGGCGAGGAGGTGCCGGTGCGCCGGGTCATGCCCTGGCCCGTCGAGCACGACGGCCGGTTGTGGATGCGCGCCCCGATCGACGGCGACGGCCACGGCTCGGGTGCGGCGGAGCCGGGCTGATGGACGCCCCGGCCACTCCGGCCCCCGGGTGGTCCTCCCGGGCCTGGGGGGAGCGGGCCTGGTGCCAGCTGTGCCCCAACCCGGGCCCGATGACCCTGGACGGCACCAACACCTGGCTGCTGCGCGAGCCCGGCGCCGACGAGGTGGTCGTCGTCGACCCCGGCCCCCTCGACGAGGGGCACCTGCGGGCGGTGCTGGACAAGGTCGCTGCGGAAGGTGGCCGCGTCGCCCTGACGCTGCTCACCCACCACCACTGGGACCACGCCCAGTCCGCCCGGCGGTTCGCCGAGCTCACCGGGGCCCCGGTGCGGGCCGTGGGGGAGGGCCACGACGACCTCGCCGACGGTGACGTCATCCGCGTCGGGGGCCTGGAGCTGCTCGTCGTGACGACCCCCGGGCACACCGCGGACTCGGTGAGCTTCCTGCTCACCGCCGAGAACGTCCTGCTCACCGGCGACACCGTCCTGGGCCGGGGCACCACGGTGGTGTCGCACCCGGACGGTGAGCTGGCGGCATACCTGGACAGCCTGGAGCGGATCGAGCGACTCACCGGCGCGGGCCGGGTGACGAGCATCGCGCCCGGCCACGGCCCGGTCGTCCCGGACGCGGCCGGGACGGTCCGCTACTACCTGGAGCACCGCAGGGAGCGCCTGGAGCAGGTGCGGGCGGTGCTGCGCCGGGTCGGCGACCGGCCCCCGGGGGAGGGTGACCTGGCCGACCTGGTCGTGCGCGAGGTGTATGCCGACGTGCCGCGGGAGGTGTGGCCCGCGGCCCGGCTCAGCGTCCTCGCCCAGCTGGACTACCTGCGGGAGCGGGGCTGAGCGCAGGTCAGCGCGACCGGCGGCGCAGCCGCTCCAGGTCGATGAGGGTGACCTGCTTGGCGCCGAGGACGATCCAGCCGCGGCTGGCGAAGTCGGCCAGCGCCTTGTTGACCGTCTCCCGGGAGGCGCCGACCAGCTGGGCGAGCTCCTCCTGGGTCAGGTCGTGCTTGACCAGGACCCCCTTGTCGGTGCGGGTCCCGAACCGCGCCGACAGGTCGAGCAGGGCCTTGGCCACCCGGCCGGGCACGTCGGTGAAGACGAGGTCGGACAGGTCCTCGTTGGTGCGGCGCAGCCGGTGGGCGAGACCGGAGAGCATCTGCATCGGCACCTCCGGGTGCTCCTGGAGGAACGCCCGCAGCTGCGTGTGGCCCAGCGAGACCAGCTCGGTCTCGCTCACCGCGGTCGCGCTGCTGAGGCGGGGGCCGGGGTCGAACACGCTGAGCTCGCCGAACATCTCGCCGGGGCCCAGCACGGACAGCAGGCTCTCCCGGCCGTCGGCGCTGCTGCGGCCGAGCTTCACCTTGCCGGACAGGATGATGTAGAGCGAGTCCCCCGGGTCCCCCTCGTGGAACACCGTCTCCCCCCGGTTCAGGTGGATCCGGTCCATCGACTCCAGCAGCTGGCCGGCGGTCTCCTCGTCCAGCGCCGCGAACAACGGGGTGTTCATCACGACAGTGCGTTCCACGCAGGTCAGTGTGCCATCAGACCCCCGGCCGTGCAGGGGCCCGGGTCGGTCGGGGCCGCTGTCTAGGCTGGCCCCGTGACCGAGACCGCCGCCGCCCCCACGCCCACGGGGGAGAGCCCCCTCGCGCTGACCCGGCGGGCCCGACGGATGTACCGCGCGCTGGCCGAGCGCTACCCCGACGCCCACTGCGAGCTGGACTTCGAGAACCCCTTCCAGCTCCTCGTCGCGACCGTCCTGTCGGCCCAGACCACCGACGTGAGGGTCAACAGCATCACCCCGGCCCTCTTCGCGCGGTACCCGACGCCGGCCGACATGGCGGCGGCGGACCGGGCTGAGCTGGAGGCGATCATCCAGCCGACGGGCTTCTTCCGGGCCAAGGCCGACGCGCTGCTGAAGCTGTCCGCCGACCTCGTCGAGCGGTTCGGTGGTGAGGTGCCCGGGCGGATGAAGGACCTGGTGACCCTGCCCGGCGTCGGCCGGAAGACCGCCAACGTCGTCCTCGGCAACGCCTTCGGCGTGCCCGGGATCACCGTGGACACCCACTTCGGCAGGCTGGTCCGCCGGTTCGGGTGGACCGCCGAGGAGGACCCGGTCAAGGTCGAGCACGAGGTGGGACGGCTGTTCCCGCGGCGCGACTGGACCCAGCTGTCGCACACCCTCATCTGGCACGGCCGGCGCACCTGCCACGCCCGGCGCCCGGCGTGCGGTGCCTGTCCCGTCGCGCGGTGGTGCCCGTCCTACGGCGTGGGGGAGACTGACCCCGAGAAGGCCGCCGCCCTGGTCAAGGACGGGCCACCACGATGAGCGCGGGCGGCGGTCGGGGACGATGAGCGCCGTGGGTGAGACGCACCGGCCGCCCGGATGGCTGACGCACCTGGCCACCCGGGCCCGCACCGTGCCCGCGGGGTGGATCAGCCAGCTGCTGCCGCCGGAGGGCGGGGGGCGTCGGGCCTCCGCGGTGCTCATGCTGTTCGGGCCCGCCCCCGACGACCCGTGCCGCACCAGCCTGGTGCTCACCCAGCGTGCCGACACGCTGCGCAACCACGCCGGCCAGGTGTCCTTCCCCGGCGGCGCCCGGGAGGAGGGCGACCCCGACCTCGTCGCCACGGCGCTGCGCGAGGCCGAGGAGGAGATCGGGCTGGACCCCTCCGGCGTCGACGTCCTGGCCACGTTCCCGCTGCTCCACCTCGCGGTGAGCGACTACGACGTGCAGCCGGTGCTGGGGTGGTGGCGCCGGCCCACCCCGGTGCACGCCCGTGACCTGGCGGAGGTGTCCCGGGTCATCCACGCCCGCGTCGACGACCTGGTCGACCCCGCCCACCGGTTCCGGGTGCGTCACCCGCGCGGCTACATCGGGCCGGCGTTCGAGGTGGACGGTGCGCTGGTGTGGGGGTTCACCGGGATGCTGCTGGACCGCACGCTGCACCTGGCCGGCATCGACCGCCCGTGGGACCCCGCGGTGGTCCGGGACCTCCCGGTCTGAGCCGGCCCGGCTCCGCCCGGCTCGGACGCCCGGCGGCCCGGCGGCTCAGACGGCCCCCGGCGGCTCAGACGCTCGGCTTGACCGCCTCGATGGTCTGCTGGGCGTTGACGATGGTGCGCTCCGGCTTGCCCTTGACCTTGGAGACGCTGCGCTTGCCGATGAGCGCGAGCAGCCCGGCCCCGAGGAACAGCAGCACCGCGACGATGAGCAGGCCGGCCCACACCGGCAGCCCGAGCGCGGCGATGCCCCAGGCGAGCGCCAGCAGCAGCACCCCGAAGCCGTAGGCGCCGAAGACCGCGGCCCCGAGGAACAGGCCGGCTCCCTTGCCGGCGTTCTTCGCGTCGTTGGTGAGCTCGATCTTGGCGAGCTCGATCTCGTTGCGGACGATCGCCGAGAGGTCGGTGGAGGCGTCCGCGACCAGCTGCCCGATGGTGCGCTCGGAGGTGCGGTTCCCAGTCATTGCCATGTCGCGACCCTAGCGCCTGAGCAGGCGATGCGCGCCCACAACCGCAGGTCCGAGGTCGTCGAGCCCGGGCACCGACGGTGAAACGACCCCGGACGTGCAAGTGCCCACCCGGCACCCCCTGTTTGTGCCGGGTGGGCACTGCTTCGACTTTCACCGGTCCCGTGACAGCCGGTGCGGGCCTGCGTCCGAGGGAGGGGTACACGGCCGCGCGGTCGAATAACTTCAGTGTGCCTGCCCGTCGTTCAGGACTGCATCCACAACTGGTAAAGACTCGGCAAAGTCTTCCTCTAGCCGTCCTTTACGTTCCCGCGCGGCGCCTCCCGGGCGCGCTCCTGTGCTCAGTCCGAGCTGCTCGCGCCGCTGGTCAGCCCGGCCTTGATCAGGTCCATGACCGAGCTGTCGGCCAGCGTCGTGACGTCGCCGACCTCCCGCTGCTCGGCCACGTCGCGCAGCAGGCGGCGCATGATCTTGCCGGAGCGGGTCTTGGGCAGCTCCGGGACGATCATGATCTGGCGCGGCTTGGCGATCGGGCCGATCTCCTTGGCCACGTGCTGGCGCAGCTCGGCGACGAGGTCCTCCCCCTCGCCCACCTCGTCGGCCTCCTCGATGGCCTCCGCGCGCAGGATGACGAAGGCGACCACGGCCTGGCCGGTCATCGCGTCCGTCGCGCCCACGACGGCGGCCTCGGCGACCTTGGGGTGGGACACCAGGGCGGACTCGATCTCGGTGGTGGACAGCCGGTGCCCGGACACGTTCATGACGTCGTCCACCCGCCCGAGGACCCAGATGTTGCCGTCCTCGTCCTTCTTGGCGCCGTCGCCGGCGAAGTACAGGCCGGGGAAGCGCGACCAGTAGGTGTCGACATACCGCTGGTGGTCGCCCCACACGCCGCGCAGCATCGCCGGCCACGGCTCGGTGAGGACCAGGTAGCCGCCCTGGCCGTTGGCCACCGGCGTGCCGCTGTCGTCCACCACGTCGGCGCTGATCCCGGGCAGCGCCGTCATCGCCGAGCCGGGCTTGGTCGCGGTCACGCCCGGCAGCGGGCTGATCATGATGGCCCCGGTCTCGGTCTGCCACCAGGTGTCGACGATGGGGCAGCGGTCCTCGCCGATGACGCGGCGGTACCAGATCCAGGCCTCGGGGTTGATCGGCTCGCCCACCGAGCCCAGCAGCCGCAGCGAGGACCGGTCGAACTTCTTCGGGATGTCCTCGCCCCACTTCATGCAGGCGCGGATGGCCGTGGGGGCGGTGTAGAACACGGTGACCCCGTGCTGCTCGATGATCTCCCACCAGCGGCCCTGGTGGGGGGTGTCCGGCGTGCCCTCGTACATCACCTGGGTCGCCCCGAGGGACATCGGCCCGTAGACCATGTAGCTGTGCCCGGTGACCCAGCCGATGTCCGCGGTGCACCAGAAGACGTCGGTGTCCGGGTGGATGTCCAGCACGTTGTACGACGTGTAGGCGACCTGGGTGAGGTAGCCGCCGGTGGTGTGGAAGATGCCCTTCGGCTTCCCGGTCGTGCCCGAGGTGTAGAGGATGAACAGCGGGTGCTCGGCGTCGAACGCCTTCGCCTCGTGCGTCGGCGCGGCCTGCTCCAGCGCCTCGTGCCACCACAGGTCCCGGCCCTCGACCCAGGCGACGTCCTCGCCGGTGCGGCGCACCACGAGGACGTGCTCCACGGGGGTGTCGCCCTCGAGCGCGGCGTCGACCGCGGGCTTGAGCGGGGAGGCCTTGCCCCGGCGGTACCCGCCGTCGGAGGTGATGACGACCTTGGCCTCGGCGTCGGCGATCCGGGTGCGCAGCGCGTCCGCGGAGAAGCCGCCGAAGACGACCGAGTGGGGGGCGCCGAGCCGGGCGCAGGCCAGCATCGCGATGGCGGCCTCGGGGATCATCGGCAGGTAGATGGCGACCCGGTCGCCCTCGCCCACGCCCAGCGCCGCGAGCGCGTTGGCCGCCCGCTGCACCTGCTCGTGCAGGTCGGCGTAGGTGATCGTCCGGGTGTCCCCGGGCTCCCCCACGAAGTGGATGGCCACCCGGTCGCCCAGGCCCTGCGCGACGTGCCGGTCGACGCAGTTGACAGCCGCGTTGAGCCGGCCGCCGACGAACCAGCGGGCCACCGGGGCCTCGGACCAGTCCAGCACCTGGGTGAAGTCGTTCTCCCAGGTGAGGAAGCGCCTCGCCTGCTCGGCCCAGAAGCCCTCCCGGTCCGCGGCGGCGCGGTCGTACAGGTCGGCCTTGGCGTTGGCCTGCGCCGCGAACTCCTCGCTGGGCGGGAAGGTGCGCTCCTCGTGCAGGAGGTTGGACAGGGTCTCTTCGGCCACGGTGCCTCCTTCTGTGTCGGTGGCGTTTCCCGGCCTACTCAACCTGCTCATCGGTCACGGGGCAACCACTCCTACGCTGGCCAGGTGAGCTCCTCGCCCCTCGTCGCCCGGGTCACCGACCTCCTCGACCTGCCCGGTGTGGCCGAGGCGGTGGAGGAGGTCCGGGAGGCCTGCACCCGGCTGCGCTGGCACGAGGGGCTGCGCCGACGCACCCCCGAGGCGGCTGCCGAGTCCCGGGTCCGGGGGGCCACCGCCAGCGCGCTGCTGGAGGGCGCCGAGCCGGCCGGCTCACGGGGGTCGGTGGCCGTGGTCCGCGACCACATGCGCGGCGCGCTGCCGTGGCCGGACCCGCTGGGCCCGGTCGACCGGGTGGTCAAGGCGGCAGCGCAGGTGACCGCGGCGACCGAGGGGGTGGAGGCCACCGTGCTGCGGTCCCCGGCCCAGGTGCTGGCCCGGCTGCACCTGGCCGCGGCGGTCGACCTCCTCCCCGCCGACCAGGTCGGACGGCCCCGGCGGGACGGCGAGGACTGCGACGAGCTCACCGACCTCGGCGCCGCGCCGGCGGCCGGGGACGTCGTCCCCCGGCTCGCGCTGCTGGCCGACCTCCTGGCCACGGTGCGGGACGGCGCGCCGGCGGTCCTCGTCGCGGGACTCGTCCATGCCGAGGTCGCGACCGTGCGCCCGTTCGTCCGGGGCAACGGGCTGGTGGCGCGTGCCCTGGACCGGGCGGTGGTCCGGGCGACCGGGATCGACCCCACCGGGGTGGCCGTCGTCGAGCTGGGCCACGCCGCCCGGGCGGGGGTGGACTACCGGGATGGGCTGGCGTCATACGCGACCGGCGGGCCCGAGGGGGTCCGGCTGTGGCTGCTGCAGTATGCCGCCGCGATGGTCCGCGCCGCGGTCGCCGGGGAGCGGGTGGCCGACGACGTGCGGAGCGGCCGCTGGACCCCGGCGGACGGGTAGAGATTCCCCAGGGGCAGGAGTACAAAGGAGATGAGACCGGCCCCCACGCCGGTCTCCGACGGTGGCCGCCTGGCACCCACGCGCAGGCAGTCCACTGATGGACGGGTCTGGGCGGGCTTGCCCCGACCAGACGGCTGACAAGTGCACGCCCTGTTCGCCGGGGTGGCCACCGCCGTCGATGGCGTCCCACCCCGGTGGGGCGCCATCGCTGCGTCCTGGCCGGTGAATGCCTGTTTGCTCCGTGTCGACCCGAGGATGCATACTGGAGGCCAGCGCTCCCCCTCGGGGTTGAGCGCGGGCGTTACGGTCCATCCCCCCCTGGGCCGTAGCGTCGACGGCCCCCGCTCCCCCCGCGGGGGCCGTCCCCTTTCCGGGGTGTTCTCACCGGTCAGCGGTCTGCTCGCCAGATCACCCGGGCTCTGCTGCCCGGGCTCCCGGCCCTCCACAGCGGCGACGCGGGGCCAGCCGCGTCCACAGCCGCCGCTGTCACCGTTCCGGCCGCGCCCCGGCGGCGGCAGGCTGCCCGGCCATGGGGGACGGAAAGACGAGACGAACCGACCGAGGGTCCGGCCGAGAAGGCCTGGTGCTGGGCGTGCAGGGCCTCAGCGGCGGTGTGGGGGCGAGCTGCCTCACCGCGGCGCTGGCGGTCCGGGCGTCCCTGGCGCGACGGCGCGTCCTGGCCGTGGAGGCCTCGCCCTGGGGTGCCGGCCTCGACCTGCTGCTCGGGGTGGACCTCGAGCCCGGGCCGAGGTGGCCCGACCTGGTGCACCTGCGCGGGGCGCCGCACCCGGCGCTGCTCGCCGAGCTGCCGGGGGAGGAGGGACGGTCCGTGCTGTCCTGGGGCCGGTCGGTGCTCCGCCCGGGACCCCCGGCACCCTGGGAGCTGCTGGAGCACGCGGCGGCGGCGGTCGCCCTGGTGGTCTGCGACCTGCCCGCGCTGGGGCGGCCCGGGGCCGAGTCGTGGTGGCTGGCCTGCGACCGGGTCGTCCTGGTCGCCGGCGACGGCGTCGACGCCTTCGCCGCCGCCGGCGCGGCCACGGACCTGGTGCCCCGGGTGGCCGGGCTCGTGGTGCGCCGCAGCAGCGGTGCGGTCGACCCGGACTCCACCGCGGTCGCGCTGGGCCTGCCGCTGCTGGCCGTCGTCGGGCACGACGAGGAGGTGCCGCGGGCGGTCCTGCGCGGGGAGCCGGTCGGCCGGGACGGCCGCCTGGCCCGGTGCGCCGACCAGGTGCTGGCCGAGCTGCTGCCCGCCCACGCGGAGGGCGGCCCGTGACGGCGCCCACCACACCGGCCGGGGTGTGGGAGCGGATCCGTCGAGGGGTGCCGCCGTCGGCGGAACAGGTCGGTGAGGTGGCCGCCGCGGAGGCGGCGCGGCTGGGGGCCGAGGGGACGACGGTCCTGCACCGGGAGCTGGCCGGCTCCGTGCTCGGGCTGGGCCCGCTCGAGCCCCTGGTCGCCGACGAGGCGGTGACGGACGTCCTCGTCAACGGCGAGACGGTGTGGCTGGACCGGGGGCACGGCGTGGAGCGCGCGGCGGTGACCCTGGACGGTCCCGAGGCGGCCCGGCGGCTCGCTGTGCGGCTGGCGGCCCTCGCCGGGCGGCGCCTGGACGACGCGACACCGTTCGTCGACGGCCTGCTGCCCTCCGGCATCCGCCTGCACGCCGTGCTGCCCCCGCTGGTCGACGGCGGCGCCCACGTGAGCCTGCGGGTGCCGCGCCGCCGGGCTCCCGACCTGGCCACGCTGCACTCGTGGGGGATGGTCGACGCGGAGGGCACCGACGTCCTCCGCGACCTCGTCCGGGCCCGCGCCGCCCTCCTGGTCAGCGGCGGGACCGGCACCGGCAAGACCACCCTGCTCGGCGCCCTCCTGGCCGAGGTTCCGGCGGACGAGCGGATCGTCCTGGTGGAGGACGTCCGCGAGCTCTCGGTGCGCCACCCCCACGTGGTCCGGCTCCAGGGCCGTGGTGCCAACGTCGAGGGACGCGGCGTCATCCAGCTGGAGGAGCTGGTGCGGCAGGCGCTGCGGATGCGCCCGGACCGGCTCGTGGTCGGGGAGGTCCGGGGGCGGGAGGTGCGCGACCTGCTCGGTGCCCTCAACACCGGTCACGAGGGCGGGGCCAGCACCGTCCACGCCAACACGGCCCGCGACGTCGTCGACCGGGTGGTCGCGCTCGGTGTCCTCGCGGACCTGTCTCGGGAGGCGGTCCTCAGCCAGCTGTCCGGGGCCGTTGACGTCGTGGTCCACCTCGGCCGGGCCGGTGGCCGACGGGTGGTCGAGGAGGTCGCGGTCCTCGACGGCGGTGCGGCCCTTGCCGTCGTGCCTGCCCTGCGCCGCGAGGGCGACCGGCTGGCGCGGCAGGCGGGATGGCCGCGCCTGCGGAACCTGGTCGGGGGGCGGCGGTGACGGCGGTGGTGGCGGTCGCGGTCGTCGCCGCGCTGGCCGTGCTGGCGTGGCCGGCGCGGGTCGGCCGCCGCGCCCCTGTCCTGCTGCACCCGTGGCCGGCGCCGCGGCTCCGAACCGGCGCCACCCGGCGAAGGAGACGCTGGACACGGGCGCCCGGTCGGCTGTCACGGCGCCTCGCGGAGTCCGAGGCGACGTTGGTGCTGCTCGACCGCCTGGCCGCCGCACTCCGCGCCGGCCTGCCGCCCGACGAGGCGCTGGCGGCTGCCACGGCCCCCGGCGGGCGGGCGGTCCCGGCATTCGGGGCAGCCGTGCGGGCGGTGGCCGAAGGACGATCTGCCGCCGCGGCCCTCGGCCGGGTGGCTCGGGTCCGGGGAGACGAGCACCTCGGTCGCGCCGCCCGCGCCTGGGCGCTGAGCGAGCGCACCGGTGCGGGGCTGGCCGAGGCGGTGGAGGCGGCCGCCCGGTCGGGACGACAGGCGGTGGACCACACCCGGAGGGTGCGCGCCGCCACCGCCGGCGCGCGGGCCAGCGTCACCCTGCTGACCCTCCTCCCGGTGGGCGGGATGGGCGTGGGCCTGCTCCTGGGGCTGACGCCTGGGGAGGTGTACGGCAACCCGCTCTCCCTGATGGCGCTCGGCCTCGGCCTGCTCCTGCTGCTGGCGGGCCGTCTCGTCGTGGCCCGCATGGTGACGCGGGTCGAGGCGTCGTGACCGCCCTCGCCGTCGCCGCACTCCTCGGCGTCGCCAGCTGGCTGGCGCTGCCGGGTGCCCCCGCCCCGCGTCCCGGACAGGGGCTCGGCCACCGTGACCCGGACGGTCGGCGGGCTGCGGGCAGGGACGGGAGCGGACAGGTGACCGAGGCGGCCGACCTCCTCGCCCTGGCGCTCGGGACCGGACTGCCGGTGGAGGGCTCCCTCCGGGAGGTCGCCGCCGCCCTGGGAGGACCGGGTGCTGCGGAGCTCCGCTCCGTGGCTGCTGCCCTCGCCTGGGGTCTGGAGGACAGGGTCGCCTGGGAGGTCGCCGGCTTGCACTGGGCGCCGGTCGGGGAGGCACTCGTCCTGGCCCGCAGGGTGGGCGTCCCTCCCGCCGCGTTGCTGCGCTCGACGGCCGAGGACGAGCGCCGCCGTCGCGCCCGACGCGCGGAGGAGCGGGCCTCGGCCCTACCGGTGCGCCTCGTGGTCCCGCTCGCGGTGCTGTTCCTGCCCGCCTTCCTGCTGACCACGGTCCTACCGGTGGTCGTGGCCCTGGCGGCCGACCTCCTGGCCGGGGGCTGAGGTGGAGCCGCCCACCCGCCCCGCCGTGGGGGTCAGCGCCGCCGGAACAGCGCGAGCGAGGCCACGAACCCGATGAGGAGCAGGCCCGTGCTCCACAGGAGGGCGGCGGGCCAGGTGGACGTCGACCCGTCGGTGAGCAGCCCCCGGAGGGTCTCGATGACCGGCGTCACCGGTTGGTGCGTGGCCAGCCCCCGGAGCGCGGCGGGCAGCGTGTCCACCGGGACGAAGGCGCTGGACAGGTAGGGGAGGAAGAGCACCAGGAAGGTGAATCCGCTGGCCGCCTCCGTGCTCCGGGCGAGGAGGCCGACCGCGACCGACAGCCAGGTCATGGCCAGCACGAACAGGGCCAGGACGCCCGCCGCGGCCAGCCATTCCCTGGGCCCGGCAGCCGCCTCGAAGCCGAGGAGGAGGGCGACGCCCACGACGGCCGCCGTGGCGACCGCGTTGCGGGCCAGGCTGGCGACCACGTGGCCGGTGAGGACCGCGCCGGCCGGCACCGGCATGGTGCGGAGCCGGGTGACGATGCCACCGGTCATGTCGCCCGCCACGCCGACGGCGGTCTGCGCGGCGCCGTAGCCGGAGCACAGCAGGATGACCCCGGGGACGACGTACGTCACGTAGTCGCCGTCCGGGTCGATGGCCCCTCCGAAGACCCCGACGAAGAGGAGCATCAGCAGGACGGGGAGCAGCACGGAGAGCAGGAGGGTGTCCAGCTCCCGCGTGGTGCGGCGCAGGCTGCGGCCGACGAGGGCGGCGGTGTCGCCGACCGCGGTCGAGCTCCGGCGGGCTGTTCGGGGCGGGGTGGTGGTCGTGGGGATCACGCCGGCACCTCCTCGTGGTCGTCTGCCGCCGGTCGGCCGGTGAGGGTGAGGAAGACGTCGTCGAGCGTGGGCTCGCGCAGCGACACGGGGGAGTCGTCCGCCAGCTCGGGGATGGCGAGCAGCCGACGCAGGTCACCCACGGTGGCTGTGGTGGGGAGGGAGCGAGCCGTGCCGTCGGCGGCCCGGGTCTCCAGGTGTGCCTGGCCCACTCGCCGCTTGAGCTCGGACGCCGAGCCCAGGGCGACGAGGTGGCCGTGGTCGATGAGTGCCACGGTCTGGGCCAGCTGGTCGGCCTCCTCGAGGTACTGGGTGGTGAGCAGCACGGTCGTCCCCCGTGCGGTCACCTGGCGGACCAGGTCCCACACCTCCTGGCGGGACCGCGGGTCGAGCCCGGTCGAGGGCTCGTCGAGGAGCAGCAGCTCGGGGTCGCCGAGCAGGCTGGTCGCCAGGTCGAGGCGCCGCCGCATGCCGCCCGACCACGTGCCCACCCACCGGTCGGCTGCCTCGGTGAGGCCGAAGCGCTCGAGGGCCTCGTCGGCCACCTCCCGCACGCGGCGGCGCGGCACGTGGGCGAGCCGGGCCATGAGGCGCAGGTTCTCCCGGCCGGTCAGCCGGTCGTCCACCGACGTCTCCTGGCCGGTGACCCCGATCACCCGACGGACGGCTGCGGGCTCGGTGGCGACGTCGTACCCGGCGACGAGAGCCCGGCCCGAGGTGGGCCGGCGGAGGGTGGCGAGGACCGACACCGTGGTGGTCTTCCCCGCACCGTTCGGACCGAGCAGGGCCAGCACCTGGCCGCGCGGGACCTCCAGGCTGAGCCGGTTCACGGCGGTCACCGCGCCCAGGACCACGGTCAGCTCGTCGAGGACCACGGTCGGCGGGGGACCGGGGTCGGATGTGGTTGTGTACGTCATAGACACTCATTGTGTATGATATAAACCAAGTTTGTCTACCCCGTACACGTTAAAGTGGCGTCGGCAACGTCGGAACCCGGTGAGGAGCGAAGGGTGGACGAGGAGTCGCTGCCGGCAGGCATGGCGGTGCTGTGGCGACGCCCCGACCCGCCGCGCCGCCCGGGTCGGCGCCCGACCCTGTCCCTGGAGCGGATCGCCGCCGCGGCGATCGAGCTGGCCGACGCCGAGGGTCTCGCCGGGGTCTCGATGGCCCGGGTCGCCGAGCGGCTGGGGGTCACGAGCATGGCGCTGTACCGTTACGTGACCAGCAAGGACGAGCTGCTCGTGCTCATGGCGGACACGGCCATGGCCGCCCCACCCGACCTCGCCGAGGTCACGGGCGACTGGCGAGAGCGGCTCGAGGCGTGGTGTCGCGGGCAGCTGGCGCTCATTGCCCAGCACCCCTGGGTCGTGGAGCTGACGGGTCTGCCACCGATCGGCCCGAACCGGGTGCTGTGGGTCGAGGCCGGGTTGGCCGCGCTGGAGGGCACCCCGCTGCCGCACGGCACCAGGGTCGGGGTCATCGGCTTCCTCAGCCTGCACGTTCTGACCGAGGGGCAGCTCATCGCTGCCTATGCGGCCCAGCGGGCGGGCCGGCCCGCCGACCACCCGGCCATGGCCGACTGGCCGGGCCTGCTCGGCACGGTCGTCGACCCCGAGCGTCACCCGCGCCTCGCCGAGGCCCTGGCCGCCGGCGCCTTCGGCACCCCCGAGGACGACGACCCCGCGGACGAGCAGGAGCTCGCCCTGACCGTGCTGCTCGACGGCATCGCCGCCCTCATCGCCCGCTACGCGTCGGACGGCTGAGCACCCGCCCGCTCTCCACACCGGCATCACGGCCCTTCCCCGGTCCACAACCTCGGCCACCCCTCTCCCGCGGCGCCGGAACGGCCGAGAGGCTCGTTGCCACGAGGCCCGGCAGTCGGTCGGGCCGCACCCCAGGGGAGGGAAGGTCCATGTCGAGGCGACTGAGGAATGCCCACGGGTCGGCGCGCTGGCGGCTGCTCGTGGTCGCCCGTGAGGCCGGGATGAGCACGGCCGAGTACGCGGTCGGCACGCTGGCCGCCTGCGCGTTCGCGGCGGTCCTGATGGCGGTGATCAAGTCCGGCGGGATCAGCGAGCTGGTCACCAACGTCATCACCACGGCGCTGTCGGCGCTGCTGTGACCCGTCGCGGGCGCCGGTCGGTCGGTCGGCGGGAGCGGGGCATGGTCAGCGCCGAGCTGGCCCTGGCGCTGCTGCCGCTCGTGCTGGTGCTCGCGCTCTGCCTGGCCGGCCTCGGGCTGGCGGTCGACCAGGTCCGCTCCGCCGATGCGGCACGCGTGGCGGCGCGTGCCGCATCGCGGGGCGAGGCGACCCGGGCCGTCAGCGAGCTCGCGAGGTCGCTCGCCCCGGAGGGGTCCCGGGTCTCGGTGCGGGTCCGGGGCGGGGAGGTGGAGGTGGTCGTCGAGGCCCCCGCACGGTCGCTGCTGGTCGGCGCACCGGCCGCGTCCGGGCGGGCCGTGGTCCCGCTCGAGCCCGGCGTGGAGGGCGGGCCGTGACGGCCGCGCCCTGGTGGGCGGCGGATTCACGGCGCGACAAGGGCTCGGGCAGCGTGCTGGTCCTGGGCACCGTCGCGGTGCTGCTGACCCTCCTCACCGCCTTCCTGGTGCTCGGCGCCGCCGCGGTGACCGGCGGCCGGGCCAGGACGGCCGCCGACCTCGCGGCGCTGGGCGGGGCCGGACTCCTGCTCGAGGGCGCCCCGCACCCGGCGGCCTGTGCCGAGGCGGCCCGGGTCGCCGGGAGCAACGGTGGACGCCTGCTCACGTGCCAGACCGGGGTCGGCGAGGCCGGCGGGCCCCGGCTGACGGTCCTCGTCGCGGTGCAGCCGCCGGTCCCGGCGGTGCCCACCCCGACCGCCCGGGCGCGCGCCGGCGCGGTGCCGGACGAGGGGTAGGTCAGGCGGGCTCGTCGGGCGACGTGCGGCGGCGGTCGCCGGGCAGCTGGATCGTGTCCTCCTGCTGCCGGTCGCCGTGGTCATCGCGGTGGCTGTCGTCGCGGACGACGCGGTCGCCGGGGTGCTCGTCGGCGACGGGCCCGGTCCGGCGCTCGGTCACGACCGGGTCGCGGCGGTCGTGCCGGTCCCGGAGGTCCCCGTCGTCCCGCACCTCACGGGCACCCTCGGTGCGCCGCCGGTCCTGCTCCAACGCCTCGGCCTTGCGGCGCAGCTCACGCAGCTCCCGGCGCTGCCGCTGCCGGCGGCGCAGCCCGGCGACCAGGAGCACGGCGCCGATCGCCAGGACGAGCACGCTGGCCGCCCCCAGCAGGAAGATCCACAGCGGGCTCAGGGTCATGGTGAACGCGCCCAGGTCGACCTCGACAGGGTCGAGGCCGGCGGTGCCGAACCACATGTAGCCGATGGTGACCAGGGCGAGGATGACGAGGATCAGGCCGATGACGAGCACCGTGCTCACTCCTTCGGTTGCCGAGCCGGACCCTCCGGCGCCCCCAAACTACTGCCGGCCGGTGGCGCCCGGCGACCGGAGGAGCAGGTGGTGCAGGGTGCGGCGGGCCCGGTCCTTGTCGAGCGGCTGGTTGCCGTTGCCGCACTTCGGCGACTGGATGCAGGACGGGCACCCGGTCCGGCACTCGCAGGAGGTGATGGCCTCCAGGGTCGCCGTCAACCAGTCGACCGCCCGGTGGAACCCGCGCTCGGCGAAGCCGGCGCCGCCGGGGTGACCGTCGTACACGAGGACCGTCGGCAGGCCGGTGTCCGGGTGCAGGGCGGTGGAGACGCCACCGATGTCCCAGCGGTCGCACGTGGCGATGAGCGGAAGGAGCCCGATCGAGGCGTGCTCCGCCGCGTGCAGGGCGCCGGGGACGTCCTCGGGCTCGACACCGGCGGCGGCCAGCTCCTCCTCCGGCAGCGTCCACCAGACGGCCACCGTGGACAGGGTCCGCTCGGGCAGGTCGAGCGGGTGCTCGCCGATCACCTCGCCGGTCGGGAGCGTCCGACGGAACGAGGTCACCTGGGTCGTGACGTCCACCCGGCCCAGGTGGAGCCGCCCCGGTCCCAGGTCGATCGCCTCGTCCACGCGGGTGATGACGAAGTCGCTGCGGGACCGTGCCTGGGTGCTCCACCCGGGGTCCCCGGGCACGACGACGGCGCTCCTGTCCTCGAGGTCCAGCTCGGTGACGACGTACGGTTGTCCCTGGTGGAGGTACACCGCACCGTCGTGGACCACGGAGTGCGACCGGGGCTCGTCGACGGTGCCGAGCACCCGCCCGGTGCGAGACTCGACGATGCGCACCTGCTCCCCAATGCCGCGCAGCTGCACGTGGTCGACCGCACGGTCGGGCCGGGCCCAGTACCACCCGGTGGGGCGCCGCCGCAGCAGGCCGCGCGCGACCAGCGCCTCGGCGAGGTCCGGGACCTGCGGGCCGAACCACGTCGTGTCCGCCGGCGTGAGCGGCAGCTCCGCGGCCGCGGCCGCGAGGTGGGGGGCGAGGATGTGCGGGTTCTCCGGGTCGATCACGCTCGCCTCGACCGGGCGCTCGAACACCGCCTCCGGGTGGTTGACGAGGTAGGTGTCGAGCGGGTCGTCCGAGGCGACGAGGACCGCCAGGGACTCCTGCCCGGACCGGCCGGCCCGCCCGGCCTGCTGCCACAGGGAGGCCCTGGTGCCGGGCCAGCCGGAGATGAGCACCGCGTCGAGGGCCTCGATGTCCACCCCGAGCTCCAGCGCGTTGGTGGCCGCCAGTCCCAGCAGGTCCCGCCCGCGCAGCCGCGCCTCGAGCTCGCGCCGTTCCTCCGGCAGGTAGCCGCCCCGGTAGGCGGCGACGCGACCGGCGAGGGCGGGGTCGACCTCCTCCAGGTGGCGCCGCGCGGCCCGGGCCAGCACCTCGACCCCGGCGCGGGACCGGGCGAAGGCCACCGTCTGCACCCCGTCGGCGACGAGGTCGGCCAGCAGGTCGGCGCTCTCGGCGACCGCGCTGCGCCGCTCCTCGTCCGCGTTCAGCGGCGGCTCCCACAGGGCGAACGTCGTGGCCTCGCGCGGCGACCCGTCCTCGGTCACGGCGGCCACCGGCTGCCCGACGAGCCGGGAGGCGTGCTCGGCCGGCTCGGCCACGGTCGCCGAGGCGAGCAGCACCGTCGGGTGGGCCCGGTAGCGGGCCGCGACCCGGAGCAGCCGCCGCAGCACCGCCGACACGTGGGCGCCGAAGACGCCCCGGTAGACGTGGCACTCGTCGACGACGACGTAGCGGAGGGCCCGGAGGAACGAGGCCCACTGCGGGTGCGCGGGCAGCAGCGAGTGGTGCACCAGGTCGGGGTTGGTCAGCACGTAGTGGGCGTGGTCCCGGATCCAGCGCCGCTCCTCGGTCGGCGTGTCCCCGTCGTACGTGGCCACCCGCACGCCCGGGACGGCCAGCGCCTCCAGCCGGGCGCACTGGTCGGCCGCCAGCGCCTTGGTGGGGGACAGGTAGAGGGCGGTCGCACCCCGCCCGGTGGGCGCCGAGCACCCGTCGGCCAGCGAGCTCAGCACCGGGACCAGGTAGCCCAGTGACTTGCCCGAGGCGGTGCCGGTCGCGCAGACCGCGTGCCGACCCTCGTGCGCCAGGTCGCAGACCTCCCGCTGGTGCGACCACAGCCGGGTGATCCCCTGACCGGTGAACGCGGCGTAGACCGCGGGGTGGACCCACTCCGGCCAGTCCGCCTCGGCCGCGCGCCGCGCCGGGACCCGGTGCACGTGACGGAGCCGCTCGCCGCGCGGTCCGCGGGCGAGGACGTCGAGGGTGTGACCGGGGTCGAACCGGCTGCGGGAGGTTGTCGGCACGGGCATCGCCACCCCACGGTAAGCCGCGCCGGTGTCAGCCCGGTCCCGCGGACCCTCTACAGTGTCGCCGGACATCGTTCGGTACGCGTGCACCGTCGCGCGCAGGAGGCACTGATGACAACAGCTTTGCAGGACGTCTCGTTGGGGGGCGGTGGCGTCTCCATCGTGATCGTCGTCGCGCTCATCGCGGTGGCGGCGCTCGTCATGGGCTGGAAGTTCCGGCAGGAGGTGCTGGCGACCTCGCCGGGCACCTCGAACATGCAGGCCATCGGCGCCGCGGTGCAGGAGGGCGCGCAGGCCTACCTGCAGCGCCAGTTCAGGACGCTGGGCGTCTTCGCCGTGCTGGCGTTCTTCCTGCTCATGATCCTGCCGGCGGACGACTGGGGGGTGCGGATCGGTCGCTCGATCTTCTTCCTCCTCGGCGCCGGCTTCTCGGCCACCATCGGCTACCTGGGTATGAGCCTGGCGACCGCCGCGAACATGCGCGTCGCCGAGGCGGCCCGCACCTCCGGTCGTGACCTGGGCATGAAGATCGCCTTCCGCACCGGCGGCACCGTCGGGATGGCGACCGTGGGCCTGGGCCTGCTGGGCGCCTCGCTGGTGGTGCTGATCTTCCAGGGCGACGCGCCCAAGGTGCTCGAGGGCTTCGGCTTCGGCGCCGCGCTGCTGGCGATGTTCATGCGGGTCGGCGGCGGCATCTTCACCAAGGCCGCCGACGTGGGCGCCGACCTGGTCGGCAAGGTCGAGGCGGGCATCCCCGAGGACGACCCGCGCAACGCCGCGACCATCGCCGACAACGTCGGCGACAACGTGGGTGACTGCGCAGGCATGGCCGCCGACCTGTTCGAGTCGTATGCCGTGACCCTGGTCGCGGCGCTCATCCTCGGCACCGCGGCGCTGGGCTCGGAGGGTCTGACCTTCCCGCTCATCATCCCGGCCATCGGCGCCCTCACCGCGATCCTGGGCGTCTACATCACCAAGGTGCGCCCGAACGAGGACGGCCTGACCGCGATCAACCGCGGCTTCTACGTCTCCGCGCTGGTGGCGGCCGGCGCCTCGGCCGTGGCGGCCCTGGTGTTCCTGCCGTGGGACTTCGACGACATCCAGGTCAACGAGATCAACCTGTTCGGCGACACCGCGGCGCTCGACTTCAACCCGGCGGTCCGGGCCGCGGCCGCCGTGTTCATCGGCATCATCCTGGCCGCGTTCATCCTGTGGCTGACCGGCTACTTCACCGGCACCGACAGCAAGCCGACCAAGGACGTGGCCCGCACCTCGCTGACGGGCCCGGCGACGGTGGTCCTGTCCGGCTTCGGCGTCGGCCTGGAGTCGGCGGTCTACACCTCGGCGACCATCGCGGCAGCGGTGTTCCTGTTGTTCACCCTCGGGGGCGGCTCGCTGATCCTGTCGCTGTTCTTCGTGGCGCTGGCCGGCTGCGGCCTGCTCACCACGGTCGGTGTCATCGTGGCGATGGACACCTTCGGCCCGGTCTCCGACAACGCCCAGGGCATCGCCGAGATGTCCGGCGACGTCGACGGCGAGGGCGCCCAGGTCCTCACCGAGCTGGACGCGGTGGGCAACACCACCAAGGCGATCACCAAGGGCATCGCCATCGCCACCGCGGTGCTGGCCGCGACCGCGCTGTTCGGCTCCTACTGGGACGCCATCTCCAAGGCGCTGGAGCAGTCCAACCTCAGCGGGACCGAGGCGGCGTCCACGATCCAGTCGTTCCTGGTCTTCGACCCGCGTGCCCTCGTCGGCATCCTCATCGGCGGCGCCGTGGTGTTCCTCTTCTCCGGTCTGGCCATCAACGCGGTGACCCGCGCGGCCGGCGCCATCGTCTTCGAGGTGCGCCGCCAGTTCCGCGAGATGCCGGGGATCATGGACTACACCCAGAAGCCGGAGTACGCCAAGGTCGTCGACATCTGCACCAAGGACTCCCTGCGGGAGCTGGCCACCCCGGGTCTGCTGGCGATCTTCGCGCCGGTGGCCGTGGGCTTCGCGCTCGGCGTCGGTGCCCTGGCCGGCTACCTGGCCGGCGCGATCGGCACCGGTGTGCTCATGGCGGTGCTGCTGGCCAACGCCGGTGGCGCGTGGGACAACGCGAAGAAGATCGTCGAGGACGGCCACCACGGTGGCAAGGGCACCGAGGCCCACGCCGCGACGGTCATCGGCGACACGGTCGGCGACCCGTTCAAGGACACCGCCGGCCCGGCGATCAACCCGCTGCTCAAGGTGATGAACCTGGTGGCGCTGCTCATCGCTCCCGCGATCGTGGCGATCTCGGTCGGCGACAACGCCAACGGCCCGCTCCGCTGGGTCATCGCCCTGGTGGCGCTGGCGATCATCGTCGGCGCGGTCTGGGTCTCCAAGCGCCGCGAGATCGCGATCGGCGCCGAGCCCCAGCCGCAGGAGGCCCAGCCGGGGCCGACCCAACACTGAGGCGACCTCACGTCATACGGTCCGCGGGGCCGTCCCACCGGAAGGCACCGGACGGGGCGGCCCCGCGGCCGTTGCCGCTGGTTACCCTCGGCGCGTGCGCACGAGCGTGGAACACCCCCCGGCTGCCGGGACCGACGACCTCACCCGGCTGCGGGAGGACCTGCAGGCCGCCGGGTACACGGTCGACCACGTCGAGGAGCTCCTGGGCCCGGTGGCGGCTGGTGCGCTGCACCGTGAGCAGCTGCTCCCGGCCCGGCAGGTGCTCGCCGACGTGGACGCCCCCGCGGCGGTGCTCACCCGCTGCTGGGTCCTGGGTGAGGCCGTGCCGGAGGAGCAGCTGGCCGCAGCCCTGCCGGGCACCGGGACAGAGGGCCTGGCCCGCGCCGGGCTGGCGGCGCCGGCGCCCGAGGCCGGCCCGGAGCACTGGCAGGCGACCTGCGAGCTGCGTCCCTACGGCGACGAGAGCCACCGGTGGTGGCTGGCCTCCGACTTCGGCGAGGCGGTGCTCCGCGGCCCGCTGCCGACCGACCACGTCCTGGGGGTCGGCGGCGCCTCGGCGACGCTCGCCTCGTGGACCCCGCGCCCCACGGTCGACCGCGCCCTCGACCTCGGCACCGGTTGCGGGGTCCAGGCCCTCCACCTGACCGGGCACGCGGGGCAGGTGGTGGCCACCGACATCTCGGCACGGGCCCTGGGGTTCGCGCGGTTCAACGCCGGGCTCAACGGCGTCGGGCTGGACCTGCGGCGGGGGTCGCTGCTCGAACCGGTCGCCGGGGAGGTCTTCGACCTCGTGGTGTCCAACCCGCCGTTCGTCATCACCCCGCGGGACCCGGCGGTTCCCCGCTACGAGTACCGCGACGGGGGGCAGGCCGGCGACGCCGTGGTCGCCGGCCTGGTGCGCGGCCTGCCCGCCCACCTGCGCCCGGGCGGCACGGCGCAGCTGCTGGCCAACTGGGAGGTGCCCGCCGGGGAGACCTGGCGGGACCGCGTCTCGTCCTGGCTGGACGGCACCGGGCTGGACGCCTGGGTCGTCCAGCGCGAGGAGCAGGACCCTGCGGAGTACGCCGAGACGTGGGCCCGCGACGGGGGGCACCGCCCCGGCACGGACGAGTTCGACCGCCTGTATGCCGCCTGGCTGGCGGACTTCGCCGCCCGCGGGGTCGAGCGGATCGGCTTCGGCGTCGTCACCCTGCACCGCCCGGCCACCAGCCGGGACCCCTGGCGCGACCTGGTCGAGGCGACCGGCCCGGTGGCCCACCCGATGGGCCCGGCGGTGCTGGCCGGGATCCGGGCGCGGGGCTGGCTCGCCGACCACGACGACGACGCCCTCCTCGACACCCGGTGGGTGGTGGCCACGGACGTCACGGAGGAGCGGTTCGGCCGACCCGGCGCGGTCGACCCCCAGGTCATCCGGCTGCGCCAGGGCGGCGGCCTGGGTCGGACGGTCCGGGTGGACACCGTGGGGGCGGGACTGGTCGGCGCCTGCGACGGCGAGCTCACCGCGCGGCAGGCCCTGGCCGGGATCGCGGTCCTCACCGACCGGGCGGTGGGCGAGGTGACGCAGGGAGCCCTCCCGCTGCTCCGCGACCTGGTGGCCGACGGCTTCCTCCGCCCGGCTGCTGCCGACGGCGAAAGTCCTTGGTGACCGGGGGCGGGACCACCTAACCTGGAGCGGCTCGGGACCCTCCCGGGCCCCGACGCACCACACCGTCGGGCGTGCGCGCCCTGGGGGAAGGGTCTGGATGCTCGTCAGCCTCCTGCGGGACCACCTACGGCCCTACCGGGGCCTCGTCGCCCTGCTCCTCGTGCTCCAGCTGGTGAGCACGCTGGCCTCGCTGTACCTGCCGACCCTCAACGGCCGGATCATCGACGAGGGGGTCGCGGTCGGCGACACCGGCGCGATCGTGCGGCTGGGTGCGGTGATGCTGGCCGTGTCGCTGGTCCAGATCTCGGTGACGGTGGCCGCGACCTACCTGGCCTCCCGGACCGCCGCCTCGGTCGGGCGGGACATCCGGGCCTCGGTGTTCGACCGGGTCGCCACGTTCAGCGCCCAGGAGGTCAACCGGTTCGGCCCGCCGACGCTCATCTCGCGGTCCACCAACGACGTCACCCAGGTCCAGACGGTCACGTTCATGGGCCTGGCGATGATGGTCACCGTCCCGATCATGATGGTCGGCGGGGTGGTCATGGCCCTGCGTGAGGACGTCGGGCTGTCCTGGCTCATGGCCGTCGCGGTGCCGGTGCTCGCCCTCTGCGTCGGGGCGATCATCCGCCGGATGATCCCGCAGTTCACCCTCATGCAGAAGTCAGTCGACTGGGTGAACCGGATCCTGCGCGAGCAGATCACCGGCGTCCGGGTGGTCCGGGCCTTCGTCCGCGAGGAGCACGAGCGGCAACGGTTCGCCGAGGCGAACTCCCAGTACACCGGCGCGGCCGTCGCCGTGGGCCGGCTCATGGCGCTGGCCTTTCCCGTGGTGATGCTCATCCTCAACGGGTCGACGGTGGCGGTGCTGTGGTTCGGGGCGCGGCGGATCGACTCCGGTGAGATGCAGGTCGGCTCCCTCGTCGCGTTCATGGCCTACCTGCTGTTCGTGCTCATGTCGGTGATGATGGCCACCTTCATGGCGACGATGATCCCCCGGGCCGCGGTGTCCGCCGGACGCATCGGCGAGGTGCTGGCCACGTCCACCTCCGTCGTCCCGCCCGCCGACCCCGAGCCGCTGGCCGAGGCCCGCCCCTCCGTCCGGTTCGAGCACGTCTCGTTCACCTACCCCGGCGCCGAGGCGCCGGTCCTCCACGACATCTCGTTCACCGCGCTGCCGGGTCAGACCACCGCCGTCGTCGGCTCGACCGGCGCGGGGAAGACCACGCTGCTCAACCTCATCCCGCGGCTGTACGACGCCACCGAGGGCAGCGTCCTCATCGGCGGGGTCGACGTGCGCCGCGCCGCCCTCGAGGACGTGTGGGGCGCCGTGGGGCTGGTCCCGCAGAAGCCCTACCTGTTCAGCGGCACCGTCGCCAGCAACCTGCGCTACGGCGACCCAGACGCCACCGACGAGGAGCTGTGGGAGGCGCTGCGGATCGCCCAGGCCGCCGACTTCGTCCGGGAGATGCCCGGCCAGCTGGAGGCGCCGATCGCCCAGGGCGGCTCGAACGTCTCCGGCGGTCAGCGGCAGCGCCTGGCGATCGCCCGGGCGATCGTGGCCCGGCCGTCGGTCTACCTGTTCGACGACGCGTTCTCGGCGCTCGACCTCGCCACCGACGCCAGGCTCCGCGCCGCGCTGCGACCGGTCACCCGGAACGCGACGGTCATCGTCGTGGCACAGCGGGTGTCCACCGTCCTGGAGGCCGACCAGATCCTCGTCGTCGACGACGGCCGGCTCGTCGGCGCCGGCACCCACGAGGAGCTGCTCGCGGACTGCCGCACCTACCAGGAGATCGTGGAGTCCCAGGCCGTGGCGGAGGTGGCCTGATGGCCGAGGGCGTGAAGTCCGCCGAGGAGCGGGCGGCCGAACAGCGCCGCGGGCCGGCCGGGATCCGCCGCGGGGGGCCGCCGCACGCGGCGATCGGCGTGCCGGTGGAGAAGCCGCAGAACTTCCTCGGGTCGGCGCGGCGCCTGCTGGGCCTGCTGCGCCCCGAGCGGGCGCTGCTCGGCGTGGTCCTGGCGCTGACTCTCACCAGCGTCGTCCTCACCGCGCTCGGCCCGGTCATCCTGGCCCGCGCGACCGACCTCATCTTCGCCGGCTTCATCGGCCGGAACCTGCCCGCGGGCACCGACCGCGAGGACATCGTCCGCGGGCTGCGGGAGCAGGGGGAGGAAAGCTTCGCGGACATGCTCGGTGCGATGGAGTTCCTCGTCCCCGGGCAGGGCATCGACTTCCCCGCCGTGGCGCGGGTGCTGCTGCTGGCCCTCGCCCTGTATGCCGTCGCCTCCCTCGCCATGTGGGGCCAGGCCCGGATCCTGGTCACCGTGGTGAACCGGACCGTCTTCGCGCTGCGGCGCGACGTGGAGGCCAAGCTGCACCGACTGCCGCTGCCCTACTTCGACCGCCAGCCGCGCGGCGAGCTGCTCAGCCGGGTGACCAACGACATCGACAACGTCGCGCAGAGCCTGCAGCAGACCCTGAGCCAGCTGCTCAACTCGCTGCTCACGGTCGTGGCGATGGTCGTCATGATGTTCTACCTGTCGCCGGTCCTGGCGCTCGTCGCGCTGGTCACCATCCCGATCTCCATCGTCGTGACGGCGGTCATCGGCAAACGCGCCCAGCGCCACTTCATCCGGCAGTGGCGGCACACCGGTGAGGTCAACGCCATCGTCGAGGAGACCTTCACCGGCCACGAGCTCATCAAGGTGTTCGGCCGCCAGGAGGAGAGCCGGCAGGCCTTCGCCCGGGCCAACGACGACCTCTACCGCGCCGGTTTCGGCGCGCAGTTCGTCAGCGGCACGATCATGCCGACGATGATGTTCGTCGGGAACCTCAACTACGTCGTCATCGCCGTCCTCGGCGCTCTGCGGGTCGCCTCCGGCACGATGAGCCTGGGCGACGTGCAGGCGTTCATCCAGTACTCCCGGCAGTTCACCCAGCCGCTGACCCAGGTGGCCTCGATGGCCAACCTCATGCAGTCCGGGGTGGCCTCGGCCGAGCGGGTCTTCGAGGTGCTCGACGCCGAGGAGGAGACGCCCGACGTCACCACCGCCCGCCCCGAGACCACGCGGGGCCGGGTCGAGTTCGAGCACGTCTCGTTCTCCTACGACCCCGACCGAAGGCTCATCGAGGACCTCAACCTGGTCGTCGAGCCGGGCCAGACCGTCGCCATCGTCGGCCCCACCGGGGCGGGCAAGACGACGCTGGTCAACCTGCTCATGCGGTTCTACGAGGTGGACGCCGGGCGGATCACCCTCGACGGGGTCGACATCACCGCCCTGAGCCGCCAGGACCACCGGCGCCGGATCGGCATGGTGCTCCAGGACACCTGGCTGTTCCACGGCACCATCCGCGACAACATCGCCTACGGACGTCCCGACGCCACCGAGGAGGAGATCGTGGCGGCGGCGCGGGCCACCTACGTCGACCGGTTCGTGCACTCCCTCCCCGACGGCTACGACACGGTCCTCGACTCCGAGGCGGGCAACATCAGCGCCGGCGAGAAGCAGCTCATCACCATCGCCCGGGCGTTCCTGTCCGACCCGGCGCTGCTCATCCTCGACGAGGCCACCTCCTCGGTCGACACCCGCACCGAGCTGCTGCTGCAGCAGGCCATGGCGGCCCTGCGGCGGGACCGGACCAGCTTCGTCATCGCCCATCGGCTGTCCACGATCCGGGACGCCGACCTCATCCTCGTGATGCGGGACGGGGCCATCGTCGAGCAGGGCAGCCACGAGGAGCTGCTCGCCGCGGGCGGGGCGTACGCCGAGCTCTACCAGGCCCAGTTCGCCGCCCCGGTCACGGGGGAGGACGAGGAGACGGTGTCGGCGGGGGTTCCCACCGGCTGACACCACGACCCGCCGGTCACCCGGTGCGGTAGCCCTCCCGCGCGAGGTGGAAGCTGCGCCCGGTCGACAGGTCGCTGCACTCGACGCCGTCCCGGCGGCTCTCGCAGGCGACGTCATCCAGGCGCAGCACGGTGTCGTAGGGGAGCACCGCGTGGGCGGTGCCACCCACCTCGCGGGTCGACCCGGTGCCGGGCCGGACCCAGCCGCCGCCGGTGTCGACCGAGGACCAGCCGCGGAGGTCCTCGGGCAGGCAGGTCCACCGTGCGGCCTCCCCGTCCCGGATGACCAGCCCGTCGGCGGTCTCCCGGCTGCAGCCCTCGCCGGCGTCCGGGGCCAGGTCGGCCTGCCGCGGCGTGAAGTTCTTCTCGTGGATCTGGCACACCACCGAGCCCGGTCGCAGGACGCACACCATGTTGGTCGAGGGCATGAGGAAGCTGGCCTGCTCGCCGTCGACGAGGACGGTGCCGTCGGGCTGCACCTCCGCGGCGAGCTCCAGGGTCCCGGCGGCCGCGGGGCCACTGGTGCCCTCCGCGTCGTCCGGGGCACCGCCCGTGGGCTCCGTCGAGACCGTCGCCGCACCGGTCTCGGGGGCCGGTGGCGTCGTCTCCGAGGCGCCGCAGGCGGACAGGAGCAGGGCGGCCGCCAGGAGCGGGGCGGCCCTTCCGAGGGTCGTTCGCAGCACACTGGTCCTTCCCGGTCCGGGGCAAAACGTGGACAGGGTAGTCGGTCCGGCTGGATGCGGACCCGCTCGTTCCGTGGGTTACCGTTGGCGCCCGGGCCGCCCGTCGGCGCCGCGACGAATCCGCGGCACGGGCAGGGTCCAGAGGGAGTACGACATGGCTGGAACCGGGCGCAAGCTGGTGATCGTCGAGTCGCCGGCGAAGGCGCGCAAGATCGGCGAGTACCTGGGTCCCGGGTACACCGTGGACGCCAGCGTCGGTCACATCCGGGACCTGCCCAACCCGAGCGAGCTGCCGCCGGACATGAAGAAGGGTCCGTACGGCAAGTTCGCCATCAACATCGAGGCCGACTTCGACCCCTACTACGTCGTCGACGCCGACAAGAAGAAGAAGGTCAACGAGCTCAAACGCGCGCTCAAGGAGTCCGACGAGCTGCTCCTGGCCACCGACGAGGACCGCGAGGGCGAGGCGATCGCCTGGCACCTGCGCGAGGTCCTCCAGCCCAAGGTGCCGGTCCGCCGCATGGTGTTCCACGAGATCACCCCCGAGGCGATCCGGCACGCCGCCCAGCACACCCGCGACATCGACCTCCGGCTCGTCGACGCCCAGGAGACCCGCCGGGTCCTGGACCGCCTCTACGGCTACGAGGTGTCCCCGGTGCTGTGGCGCAAGGTGCGTCAGGGTCTGTCCGCCGGCCGGGTGCAGTCCGTGGCCACCCGGATGGTCGTGGAGCGGGAGCGGGAGCGGATGGCGTTCCGCGCCGCCTCCTACTGGGACGTCGAGGGCGAGTTCGCCCCCGAGGCCGCCAGCGGCCAGGCGTTCACCGCGCGGCTCACCGGGGTGGACGGTGAGCGCGTCGCCACCGGCCGCGACTTCGACGACCGCGGCCGGCTGACGGGGAGGGCGCGGCACCTGGACGCCGCGGCCGCGACCTCGGTCGCCGAGGGCACCCGGGCCGCCACCGTCACGGTCCGCGAGGTCACCGAGAAGCCGTACACCCGCCGCCCGTCGGCGCCGTTCACCACCTCCACGCTCCAGCAGGAGGCCTCCCGCAAGCTGCGGATGAACAGCCAGACCACGATGCGGGTCGCCCAGCGGCTGTACGAGAACGGCTACATCACCTACATGCGGACCGACTCGACCACGCTGTCGGCCTCCGCGATCCGCGCGGCCCGCAGCCAGGCCCGGGACCTCTACGGCGCGGAGTACGTCCCGGACAGCCCGCGGGTCTACGCCAAGAAGGCCAAGAACGCCCAGGAGGCCCACGAGGCGATCCGCCCGGCCGGCGAGAACTTCCGCACCCCGGCGCAGGTCGCCGGCGAGCTGCAGGGCCAGGACTACGCCCTCTACGAGCTCATCTGGAAGCGCACCATCGCCTCCCAGATGGCCGACGCCCGCGGCTCGACCGCCACGGTCAAGCTGGTCGCCCGGCTGCCCGAGGGACATGCTGCCTCCGAGGCGGAGTTCACCGCCTCCGGCACCGTCATCACCTTCCGCGGCTTCCTCGCCGCCTACGAGGAGGGCCGGGACGAGGACCGCTACGGCCGCGAGGAGGAGTCCGAGCGGCGGCTGCCGAAGCTGTCCGCCGGGGTCCCCCTGCAGGTGCTGCGGGCCGAGGCCCAGGGGCACCAGACCTCACCGCCGGCCCGGTACACCGAGGCAACGTTGGTCAAGGCCCTGGAGGAGAAGGGCATCGGCCGGCCCTCCACCTACGCCGCCACCGTCGGCACCATCCAGGACCGCGGCTACGTGCGCACCCGCGGCACCGCGCTGGTCCCCACCTGGCTGGCCTTCGCGGTGACCCAGCTGCTCGAGCAGCACTTCGCGACCCTCGTCGACTACGACTTCACCGCCGCGATGGAGGAGGACCTCGACCGGATCGCCGCCGGCGACGAGGAGCGGGTCACCTGGCTGCGCCGCTTCTACTTCGGTGACGAGGCCACCCACACCGAGGGGCTGCGCGACCTGGTCGAGGACCTGGGCGACATCGACGCCCGTGCGGTGTCGACCATCCCCATCGGCGAGGGCTTCGTGGTGCGCGTCGGCCGCTACGGACCGTACGTCGAGGACACCACCGCCGAGGGCGAGCCGCGGCGGGCGACGGTGCCCGACGACATCGCCCCCGACGAGCTGACCCCCGAGCGGGCCCGGGAGCTGCTGTCCGCGGCGGCCGACGACGGGCGCGTGCTGGGCACGGACCCCGAGACCGGTCGGGAGATCATCGTCCGCAACGGCCGCTACGGCCCCTACGTCACCGAGGTGATCCCGGAGGAGGGGGAGTCGGGCGAGGCCCCCGAGGGGAAGAAGCCCTCGCGCAAGGCCGCACGCCCCAAGCCCCGGACCGCCAGCCTGTTCAAGGACATGGACCCGGCGACGATCGACCTCGAGACCGCGCTGCGGCTGCTCAGCCTGCCCCGGGTCGTCGGGGTCGACCCCGACACCGGTGAGGAGATCACCGCCCAGAACGGGCGTTACGGGCCCTATCTCAAGAAGGGGTCGGACTCGCGCTCGCTGACCAGCGAGGAGCAGCTGTTCACGATCACCCTCGAAGAGGCGCTGGAGATCTACCGCCAGCCCAAGACCCGGGGGCGGGCAGCTGCCGCTGCCCCGATCAAGGAGCTGGGGAACGACCCGGTGTCCGGCAAGCCGGTCGTGGTGAAGGAGGGACGCTTCGGTCCCTACGTCACCGACGGCGAGACCAACGCGACCCTGCGCAAGGGCGACGACCCGGAGACCGTCACCGCGGAACGGGCCTACGAGCTCCTCGCGGAGAAGCGCGCCAAGGGGCCGGCCCGGCCGAAGCGCAAGGCGGCCACGAAGAAGACCGCAGCCCGCAAGACCACCGCGCGCAGGACCACGGCCAAGCGCGCCGGCAGCTGACCAGGGTCAGTCCGGCCGCAGCGCCTGCTCCAGGTCGGCCACGAGGTCGGCCGGGTCCTCCAGCCCCACGGACAGCCGCAGCACCGAGGCCGCCGGGCGCGCCTCCGGGGCGACCGGCCGGTGGGTCAGCGACGCGGGGTGCTGGATGAGGGTGTCCACGCCGCCGAGGGAGACCGCGTGGGTGATGAGCCGGCACCGTTGCGCGGCCCGCGCCGCGTCGGCATACGACCCCAGCTCGAAGGCGAGGACCGCCCCGGTGCCCTGCATCTGGGTGCCGACCAGGCCGGCGGGGTCGCAGCCCTCCAGCCCGGGGTAGTGGACCGCACGGACCAGGGGGTGGTCGTGCAGCCAGCGGGCCAGGACCTGCGCGGTGTCCTGCTGGGCGCGGACGCGGACCGGCAGGGTCTGCAGCCCGCGGTGGGTCTGGTAGGCGGCGAGCGGGTGCAGCACGGCACCGGTCACGGCGCGGACCGAGCGGATCCGGGCACACCAGGCGGGGTCGCCGGCGACCAGCCCGGCGAGGATGTCGCCGTGGCCGCCGAGGAACTTGGTGGCCGAGTGGAGGACAAGCGTGGCGCCGTGGTCGAGGGGGCGCTGCAGGACCGGCGTGGCGAAGGTGTTGTCGACGAGGACCGGCACCGTGCCGGCCTGCTCCACCACGGCCGCGATGTCGACCAGGTCGAGCGTGGGGTTGGCAGGGGTCTCCAGGACGACCAGGCCGGTGTCCGGCTGGATCGCCTCGGCGACCCGGTCCGCCTCGGCCCAGGTCACCCGGGTGCCCAGCAGGCCGGTGGCCAGGACGTGGTCGGTGCCCCCGTACAACGGGCGGATCGCCACGACGTGCGGGGTGCCCGCGGCCACGCAGGCCAGCAGGCTGGCCGACAGCGCCGCCATCCCCGAGCCGAAGGCCACCGCCTCGTCGGCTCCCTCGAGCGCGGCGACGGCTCGCTCGAGCCGGGCCACGGTGGGGTTCCACAGCCGCTGGTAGACGGCGCTGTGGCCCTCACCGAGGGTGCCGCCCGTCGCGAGGTTCTCGTAGGACTCCCCACCGGCGTCGATGTCCGGCAGCGGGTAGGTCGTCGACAGGTCGATCGGAGGGACGTGCACTCCCAGCGCGGTGAGGTCCTCCCGGGCCGCGTGCACCGCGATCGTGTCGGTGCCGGGCCCCGGCGGGGCCCCGGCTCGTGCCGGGCGCGCGGTGCGGACGGGCAGCCGGGTCAGCGTGCTGTGGGGCACGGTCGCCTCCTCCTCGTGACGTCGTTGTCAGGCCCCATTCTGGGGATCCCACGACACGCTGCCAAGCCACCCGAAGAGACTGCAGGTGTACAGGGATGTCACGGGTGTGTTCTGCGGTGAGTCCGGCTAGCATGGCGGGCATGGCGAAGGTCGTGCATCCCTCCGCTGCCCCCGTCCTCGACGCGACCGACCGGGCCCTGGTGCGGCTGCTGGAGCAGGACGGTCGGACCCCGAACGCCACCCTGGCGCGCACCGTCGGCATCGCCGAGTCCACCTGCCTGGTGCGGGTGCGCTCGCTGCGGGAGCGCGGCGTCATCCGGGGCATCCACGCCGACATCGACCCGGCCGCCGTGGGACGCCCGGTCCAGGCGATGATCGCGGTCCGCTTCGGGGGGCACCGGCGCAGCCACTTCGAGGCGTTCAACGCCGAGGTGCCGCGCCTCCCCGGCGTCCTCGCGGTCCACCACGTCAGCGGCGCGACGGACTACCTGGTGCACGTCGCGGCGGAGTCGGCCGACGCGCTGCGCGACTTCGTCCTGGACCACCTCACGAACCGGCCCGGTGTCCTGCACGCGGAGACCTCGTTGATCTTCGACTCGGTGCGGGGGACCGGGACGCTCGTGGCCGACGAGGGCGCCACATCGTGAGCCGACTGCTCGTCGTCGACCCGGCGACCGTTGCCCTCCACGAGGTGGCCGAGCCCTCGCGGCTGCGCGCCCTGGTGCGGCAGCTGCGGGCCAGCCGCGTGCAGGACACCCCGGTCCTCGTCACCGACGAGCCGCACGGGCTGCTTGTCCTCGACGGCGTGCACCGGACCAAGGCGCTGCTGTCGCTGGGGGTGCCGCGCATGCTCGCCGTGCACCTGCCCCGGGAGCGGGTGGCCGACCCGGACGGTTGGACCCACCGCCTGCGCCGCCCCCACGTGGTCGAGGAGGTGCTCGGGGCGATCCGGTCCCAGCCGGGCGTCACCCTGCGTCCGGTGGGGCAGACGACCGGTCTCCCGGCCGCGGCCACCGTGGTGACCGCCGAGGGCTCGTGGACGGCCTGTGCGGTGGCGGACGACCCGCGCTCGCGGGTGGCTGCCTACCGGGCGGTGGCCGAGACCTACCAGGGCCACCCCTACGACCGGGTGGCGGTCCCCGACGAGCCCGGTGAGGACGAGCTGCAGGTGCGCTGGGAGGCGCCGCCGCTGACCGCGATCGAGGAGATGGTGGCCCGGCACGGGGCGCTGCCGGCCGGGGTCACCAGGTTCGCCCTGCCCGACCTGCCCGCCGGCTGCCGGGTGACCTTCGACGAGCTGGCGGGGGCGACGGACCCGGAGGCCGCCGCGGACCTGCTGCGCCGCCTGGACCCGCACCGGGACTGAGCCCGCCGTCGTACGTGCAGGTCGCCGGACCCGGCGCCGGGGCGGCTGTGTGGACGGTGTACGCGACGTCGGCCGCGTCACCTAGGCTCGGGGCCGTGCCTCTCTCCCTTCCCGCGGCCCGGCCCTCACCATCCGGGTTCTTCGTCGTCCTCGAGGGCGGCGACGGGGCGGGCAAGTCGACCCAGGTGGACCTCCTCGTCCGGCGGCTGCGGTCGACCGGCCGGGAGGTCGTCGCCACCCGGGAGCCCGGGGGCACCCGGGTGGGTGCCGACATCCGCCGGGTGCTGCTCCACGGCGAGGAGGTGGCGCCGCGCGCCGAGGCCCTGCTGTTCGCCGCCGACCGTGCCCACCACGTGCGGACCGTCGTCGCACCCGCGCTGGACCGCGGGGCGGTGGTGGTCAGCGACCGCTACATGGACTCCTCGATCGCCTACCAGTCCGTCGCCCGGGGGCTGGACGCAGAGGACGTCAGGGCGCTGTCCCTCTGGGCCACCGAGGGGCTGCTGCCGCACCTGACCGTGGTGCTCGACGTCAGTCCCGCGATCGGCCGGGCCCGCCGTGACGGCGACCCCGACCGCCTGGAGTCGGAGGACGAGATGTTCCACGCGCGGGTGCGCCGCGGGTTCCTCGACCTGGCGGACGCCGAGCCGGACCGCTACCTCGTCGTGGACGGCGCCGACGACCCGCGCCGGATCCACCAGACGATCACCGACCGGATCCACCGGATGGCCCCCGGGCTGCTGCCCGACCACGCGGAGGGACACCTGTGACCGCGACGACCAGCACGCCCGGCGGCGTCTTCGCCCGGCTCACCGGCCAGGAGGCGGTCGCCGAGGAGCTGCTCCGGGCCGCGCGCGACCCGGCCTCGATGACCCACGCCTGGCTGTTCACCGGGCCGCCGGGGTCCGGACGGTCCCTGGCGGCGCGCGCCTTCGCGGCGGCGCTCCAGTGCGAGTCCGGCCCCGCCGAGGGCGGGCCCGGGTGCGGGCGCTGCCAGGCCTGCCAGACCGTCCTCGCCGGCAGCCACCCCGACCTGGTGGTCGAGTCCACCACCGGCACCTTCATCCTCGTGGGCCGCGCCCGCGAGCTGGCCCAGCAGGCCGCCCGCCGGCCCGTGGCCGGTCGGTGGCGGGTCATCGTCGTCGAGGACGCCGACCGGCTCAACGACCAGGCCGCGGACGCGCTGCTGAAGTCGCTGGAGGAGCCGCCCGAGCGGACCGTGTGGCTGCTGTGCGCCCCGTCGCTGGAGGACCTGCTGGTGACCATCCGGTCCCGGTGCCGTCACGTGCGGTTGCGGACCCCACCGGTCGACGCGGTCGCGGCCCTCCTGGTCGCCGAGGGGGTCGACGCCCCGATGGCGCACTACGCCGCGCGCGCCGCCCAGAGCCACATCGGCATCGCCCGCCGGCTCGCCCGCGACGAGGCGGCGCGTGCCCGACGCCGGGAGGTCATCGCGATCCCGGCCTCGCTCACCGACCTGGGCGCCGCGCTGTCCGCGGCGGAGGCCCTCTACTCGGCCGCCCAGGAGGACACCGACGACGAGGAGCAGGCCAGGGCCCGCCGCGCCTACATCGCCGACCTGGGGGGTGATCCCGATGCCCGGGTGCAGCCCCCGGCGATCCGGGCGCACCTCAAGGCCTGGGACGAGGACGCCAAGCGGGCCTCCCGGCGGCGCCAGCACGACGCGATCGACGCGGCGCTGACCGACCTCGCCTCGGTCTACCGCGACGCCCTCGTCCTGGGGTCGGGGGCGCCGGTCGAGCCGGTGAACGCCACCGAGCCGGAGCTGGTGGACCGGGTCCGTCGCGCGTTCACCCCGGAGGAGCTCCTCCGGGCCCTCGACGCCATCAACCTGGCCCGCCAGCGGCTCGTCGCCAACGGGGCGCCGTTGCTCGTCCTGGAGGCGATGATGATTTCCTTGATCCACCCGCGGGCGTCAGGGGACCGCGGATGACCGACGGAGGGGAGCGCCTGGTGCGCCGACTGCCACGAGACCGGGGCCGCCTGGGCGCGGCCCTCGTCGCGACCACCGCGCTGCTGCTCGCGGCGTGCAGCGAGGGGCCGCCCGAGACAGCCGCCCCCGGCACCACCGGCACGGCCCGGCCCGACGACACCGGCACCTCGGGCACCGGTGCGCCACCGGCCACCGAGGCCCCGGGTGCCGGTGAGGACGTCGGTCCGGCGCCGGAGGGGCTGGAGGACTACTACGGGCAGGAGCTGTCCTGGTCGGAGTGCGACGGCGGGGAGTGTGCGGAGCTGACCGTCCCGCTCGACTACGCCGACCCCGACGGCGACACCATCCAGATCGCCCTGCTCCGGGTCCCGGCCCAGGGGGACCGGGTCGGCTCGCTGGTGATCAACCCCGGCGGGCCGGGGGCCTCGGGTGTCGAGTACGCCCAGAACGCCGACCTCGTCTTCGGCGACCCGGTCCGCGAGTCCTTCGACATCGTGGGGTTCGACCCCCGCGGGGTGGGCCGGTCCGCCCCGATCCGGTGCGTCGACGACGCGGAGATGGACGAGTTCCTCGGCGCCGACCCCACCCCGGACGACCCCGAGGAGGAGAAGCAGGTCGAGGAGATCGGGCGACGGTTCGCCGAGGCCTGCGCCGAACGGGCCGGGCGGCTGCTGGGGCACGTGTCCACGATCGAGGTCGCCCGCGACATGGACGTGCTGCGCGCCGCTCTGGGCGAGGCGCAGCTCGACTACCACGGCTCGTCCTACGGCACCCAGCTCGGCGCCACGTATGCCGAGCTGTTCCCCGAGCGGGTGGGGCGGATGGTCCTCGACGGTGCGGTCGACCCGACCCTCACCGGGATCGAGCCGGCCCTGGGTCAGGCCGAGGGCTTCCAGCGGGCCACCGAGTCCTACGTCGAGGACTGCGTCTCCGGCGGCGGCTGCCCGCTCGGTGAGGACGCCGAGACGGCCCTGGCCCGGATCCCCGCCTTCCTCAAGGAGCTCGACGCGGAGCCGATCCCGGTGGAGAACGACGTCGTCGGCGAGCTGACCGAGGGCTGGGGCTTCTACGGGATCATCGTCGCGATGTACGACGAGGCCGGCTGGCCGATCCTCACCCAGGCGTTCCGGCAGGCCTTCGACGGGGACGGCTCGCTGCTCATGCTGCTGGCCAACCTCTACGCCCAGCGCGACTCCGACGGCACCTACCAGAGCAACAGCCAGCAGGCGTTCTACGCCGTGGGGTGCCTGGAGGCGGGGGAGGAGCCCGACGAGGACGAGGAGGAGGTGCGCCGCACCTTCCTCGAGGCCTCCCCGACCTGGGGCCAGCACCTGCTCACCATGGACCACGGGGTCTGCGAGCACTGGCCGGTCGAGGCCGCCGAGACCCTGGACGAGTTCGACGCCGAGGGTGCCGGGCCGATCCTGGTCATCGGGACCACCCGCGACCCGGCGACGCCCTACGAGTGGGCCGAGGGGCTGGCCGAGGTGCTGGACAGCGGGGTCCTGCTGACCTACGACGGTGACGGTCACACCGCGTACGGGCGCTCCAACGACTGCATCGACGACGCCGTCCACCGCTACCTGCTGGAGGGTGTCGTGCCGGAGCCGGGGACCACCTGCTGAGCCGTCCTGGGCGATTATGACCACCGCCCGACCGTCGGTTATCCTCCCTGGGCACCGAGAAGGTACAGGCCGCCTTAGCTCAGTCGGCTAGAGCGATTCACTCGTAATGAATAGGTCGTCGGTTCGATTCCGACAGGCGGCTCACCGCAAGGGCCCGGGCCCCGCGTCACGACGCGGGCTCGGGCCCTTTCCCGTTCCTGGTCCCGTCGTCGCCGGCGCGGTGTCGGTCCAGGGTCTCGAGGAACCGGCGGGGCGCCACGGCGCGGTAGGCGTCCTCGCACAGCTCGGCGACCTCGTCCCACCCGGCCGACCCGTCCAGGAGCACCCCGAGCCAGCCCCGGTGCCCGACATACGGGGGCACGAAGAACCAGGGCGGTGACATCGCCGCCAGCTCCTGCTGGACACCTTCCTGGGCCGCGCACCACAGGTGCGGGGTGTCCCTGCCGTGGTGGCCGTCCGGCCAGAGCTGCACGAACTGGCGGCCGACGAAGAACGCCGGTGACCCGTGGCTGGTCCGCTCCTCGACCCCCGGCAGGGCGAGGCAGATCCCACGCACGCGCCCGGTGAGGTCCTCGACCATGCCGCAGCAGCCTAGCCCGGACAGAGACCGGCCCCCGCCGCGCGGCGGGGGCCGGTGCCGGTGGGCTGAGGGCCCGGGTCAGTCGGCGACGACGCGCAGGGTGAACTCCTGGCTGTCGTCCCCGGTCCAGCGGGCGCTCATCCCGATGGCAGCGACGCTCTCCAGCGCGCTCCGGGCCTGCTCGTCGTCCACCTCACCGAGGTACAGGTCCTCGAAGGCGTTGAGGTTGACGTAGAGGATCGAGTCGGCCGAGTCGGCGTCCGGGACGGCCGAGCGGAAGGTCCCGTTGCTGGCCAGCGACCCGCCCTGGGCGACCTGGCTCACGTACTCCTGGTTGAGGCCCAGGGTGAGCACGCCGTCGTCGGTACGGCGGGCCAGGATCGAGCTTGCCGAGGGGTCCAGCTGGTTGAGCGCCTTGTCGAGCACCGCCTCGGCCGCCCCGGCGTCGGTGCTGACCCGGTAGGCGACCGGGAACTGGAGGAGGTCCTCCATGGAGCCCGTCTCCGCAGCACCCGGTCCGACCGCCAGCACCATGCTGTCGCCCAGCAGGGCCTGGATGTCGCCGGGGAGGGCGAAGCCGGCCGCCTCGGCCTGGGCGGTGAACTCGGCCAGCTCGTCGGGCGCCTGCTCGGCGAGCTGCTCCCACGCGGCCGCGACGAGCTGGTCGCCGTGCTCCAGGCCGAGCGCGACCGCCGTGTCCTCGGGCAGGTCCAGCAGCAGCTGGGCACTGTCGCCGCCGTCGACGGTGGCCGGGAAGTCGCGGGCCACGCCGTGCAGCTCGATGTGGTCGGTGCCGAACCGCAGGGCCCCGGCGATCCTCCCCTCACCCAGGGCCGCGAGGTCCGGGTCGGTGGCGAAGGCGCTCAGCCCGCTCGGGTCCAGGGCTCCCAGGTCGGTGGTGTCGGAGAGGGCGGCTGCCTCGTCGGCCAGGCTGGCGATGCCGGCGTAGTCGACCCAGAAGGACAGCACGCCCGGGTCGCCCAACGCCTCCATGTCGTCGGCGAAGGTGGCCTCACCGTCCAGGGTGCCGGCCCGGACCTCGGCCGCCAGGTCGTCGGAACGGTCGGCCTCGGTGACCACCACGTAGTCGCCGTGGAAGAACCAGTCGACGGTCGACGCCTCCTCGGCGCCCGCGGTCTCCACCAGCCTGCGGAGCCCCTCGTCCGCGGCCTCCTGGTCCTTGACCTGCAGGGACAGGGCGACCGTGGGGTCCTGTCCGTCGACCGGGACCACGCCCACCGCGAGCCGGTCGCCGAGCCACGGGGCGATGTCGCGGTCGTAGTCGAGGTCGGCGAACGCCGGCTCCTCCTCGGCAGCGAGGTCGAACAGCGCCTTGCGCACGTCCTCGCTACGCAGCGCGTCGGTCACCTCGGAGTCCAGGCCGTCGAGGAACCGGACCGCGGCGATCTTCTGGCCCACGCTGGGGTTGATGTCGACCCCCACGTACGCCGCCGTGCTGGCGGGCAGGGCGCCGGCCGGCTGGTCCCCGCCCCCGGACAGCGCCCGGGTGAGCGCGAAGGCGCCGCCCCCGACGACGAGGGCCCCGACGACGGTGAGGGCGACGACGACGGAGCGTCGCGGCCCGCCGCCGGTGGCCGGCGTCGGCTCCGCAGCGGGCCACGCCTGGTCGCGGGCGGGCTGGGCAGGTGTGGTCATGTGTGTCCCCCTGGGTCGGGTCGTGATTCGTCATCGCCGCACCGGGTCCGGTCGGCGCGGCAGCGTTGCCGTCATGCGGCCTCTGGGACGCCCGGTGACGCCACAGAGTACCCCTCCAACCTGATTTGTTACCGAATTGTGATCTCTTGTCCACAGGGCGGGCCCCCGATTTCGGCGGTCGGATGACGTGCCGAAAGACATGCGTGTGATTTCGAACAGCCCTGCCCGGGAGGGCCCGAAGCAGCGGTGAAACGCCTGTGACCAGCGCAGATGCGTGTGGTCAGTGTTTCGTTTGTGACGAAACCGTCCTAGGGTCGGGCCTCGCCCGGAAACCCCCCGCCGGGTGAGTGATGCCCCTCGAAAGGACTGGACTGCCTTGACCGCTTCCGCCGTGCGCCGAGCCGGTCTGCTCCTGAGCCTCGCCCTCGTCGTCCCCGCCGCCCCGCCCGTGCTCGCGGCCCCCGAGGACCGCGCGCCCACCGAGCAGGACGTCCGGGAGGCCCGCGAGGCCGTCGCCGACGTCGAGGCCCGGGTGGCCGAGCTCGACGCCCGGATGCTGGACTACACCGCCCAGCTGCGCCAGGTGGAGATCGAGGCGCAGGTGGCCGGCGAGGCCGCGGTGGCGGCCCGGGTCGAGGCCGAGGAGAAGCAGGCCGAGGCCGACCGCGCGGCCCGGCGGGCCGCCGAGGCACGGGCCGCGGCCGACGCGGCCAACGAGGTGCTCGGACGCCACGCCGCGAGCGCCTACAAGGCCGGTGGCCTGGGCGCCCTGGGGGTCCTGTTCTCCGACGGTGATGCGGGGGAGGTGCTGGAGCGGGCCGGGGCGCTGGAGGTCATCGCCCGGATCCGCAACCGGGACGTCCAGGAGGCGACGAGCGCCTCCGGGACCGCCGAGGCGCTGGAGCGGGAGGCCGCCCTGGCCTCGGCGCAGGCGGAGGCCGCCGCGCTGGAGGCCGAGGAGGCCGAGGCCGCGGCCCAGGCCGCCGTCGCCAGGGTCGAGCGTGAGGGCGCTCGCCTGGCGGCGGAGCGTGAGGGGACGCTGGCCGAGCTGGCCCGGGTGCGGCAGGTCTCGGTGGAGACCGAGCGGGCCCGCCAGGAGCACCTCCAGGCCGAGGCCGACCGGATCGCCGCGGAGAAGGAGCAGGCCCGCATCGCGGCCGAGCTGGAGGCGGAGCGGCGTCGTCAGGCGGTGGAGGCCGAGCGCCAGCGCGCCGCCGAGCAGGCCGCGGCCGAGGAGGCAGCGGCCCGGGAGGCCGAGGAGGCCGCCCGTCCGACGCAGGCGCCCGCGCCGGCTCCTGCGCCCGAGCCCGACCCGGCACCCGAGCCTGCCCCGGCGCCGAGCCCCACGCCGTCGCCCAGCCCCAAGCCCTCGCCGTCGCCGAAGCCGACGCCGAGCCCCACGCCGTCGCCGTCGCCGTCGCCGAAGCCGACGCCGACCCCCACGCCGTCGCCCAGCCCCAAGCCCTCGCCGTCGCCGAGCCCGACGCCGACGCCCGAGCCGCCGCCACAGCCCGCCCCCCCGCCGGCACCCCCGGCACCGGCTCCCGGGGCGCAGACCGCGATCGCCTGGGCGCACACCCAGGTCGGCAAGCCCTACGTGTGGGGCGCCACGGGCCCGGACGCCTACGACTGCTCGGGCTTCACGATGAGGGCCTGGCGCCAGGCCGGCGTGCACATCCCGCAGGGGAGCCGGCTGCAGTACCACAGCACCGCCAAGGTCCCCGTGGACCAGGCCCAGCCGGGCGACCTGCTGTTCTACAGCACCAACGGCAGCCCGTCAGGCATCTTCCACGTCGCGATCTACCTCGGCGGCGGCCAGGTGATCCACGCGCTGCGCGACTGGTCGTCGTGGGACGGCGTCAAGGTCACCGGCATGCACTACTCCTCCGGGCTGCTGCCCTACGCCGGTCGGCCCTGACCCCGCCCGGGCGGGCGACCTCGGCCGGGCAACGACCCCGGTCGCGCAACCGCGCACATGAGGACGAGGGCACCCGCTCGACGGCGAAACCGCATGCCCTCGCGCGCACGTGCGCGGTCCGGGCCATCGGCCGGTCACGGGACACCGGATCACGGGCCGGTCCGGGTCCCGGGCCGGTGAGGGCGCGGCCCCGCGGCGTCAGTGATTGAGGGTGCTCGGCCCCGGCCACCGCGTGGTGGTGAAGCCGGCCTGCTTGGCCCGCTCGACGGCCTCCAGGTAGGCCTGCTCCGCCTCCTCGCGCCCGGCCCAGTGGGCGCCCTCGACGGACTTGCCGGGCTCGAGGTCCTTGTAGACCTCGAAGAAGTGCTGGATCTCCAGCTTGGTGTGCTCGCTGATGTGCTCGAGCTCGCGGATGTTGCCCTTGCGCGGGTCGTCGGCCGGGACGCAGATGACCTTGTCGTCACCGCCGGCCTCGTCGGTCATCCGGAACATCCCGATCGGCCGGGCCGCGACGAGGCAGCCCGGCCAGGTCGGCTCGTCGAGGAGCACGAGCGCGTCGAGCGGGTCGCCGTCCTCGCCGAGGGTGTCCTCGATGTAGCCGTAGTCCGCCGGGTACCGGGTGGCGGTGAACAGCATCCGGTCCAGGCGGATCCGCCCGGTGGCGTGATCGACCTCGTACTTGTTCCGGCTTCCCTGCGGGATCTCGATGGTCACGTCGAAGTGCATGGGCGACGCCTTCCGGGCTCGGTGTTGTCTAGGCTCGGGGAGAGTCTGTTACATCCGCCCGCCAGATGCGAAGGGACCCGTATGCCGTCACGCCTCCGCCGGTCCTGGACCGGTCTCCTGGCGGCGCTGGTCCTCGCTGCCGGCACGGGCGCTCCGGCGTCCCCCGCGGCCGGCGAGGCGGAGCTCCGGTCCGCCCAGGCCGAGGTGCGTCCCCGGCCCTCTCCGGCGGTCCCGATGCCGGTCGTCCCCGTCTCCGACGGGACCCCGGTGGCCGGCGAGGCCCTGGCGGCGGCGGTGGCCGACGAGCTGGCCGACACCTGGTTGGGGGAGCGGGTGGCGATCACGGTGCGCGACGCCGCCACCGGGGAGCACCTGCTCGACCGGGACGCCGACCTGGCGGTTACGCCCGCCTCGCTGACCAAGCTCCTGTCCGCGGCCGCCGTGGTCACGACGCTGTCCGTCGACGAGCGGTTCCGCACCAGCGTGGTCGCCGGCAGCGAGCCGGGGGAGCTGGTGCTGGTGGCCGGGGGCGACATGCTGCTGGACCCGGGGGAGGGTGACCCCGGGGCGGTCGTGGGGCGGGCCGGCCTGGCCGACCTGGCCCGTCAGGTGGCCGCCGCCCTCGAGGCGGACCCGGGGGCCACGGCGCCGCCGGACGACGCCGCCGCGACCAGCGCCCCGGCCGGTCCGGCGCCGGTCCGGCTGACGCTCGACACCAGCTACGCGGCGGGGCCGGACCGGCCCCCGGGGTGGACGGACTACTGGCTCCGGCAGGGCTACACCGGGCCGGTGACGATGCTGGGCCTGGTCCGCGACCGGGCGGTGCTGTTCGACCCGGCCCCGGCGGACCCGGCCCAGCACGCGGCCCGGGCGTTCCACCGGGCGCTGGAGGACGCGGGTGTCGAGGTCGCGGGTGAGCCCGGCGACCCGGTCCCGCAGGCGGTCGCACCCGAGGGTGCGCGAACGCTCGGCGTGGTCGAGTCCGCACCGGTCGGCGAGGTCCTAGCGGTGGCACTGGTCGAGAGCGACAACGCCCTCACCGAGCAGCTGGTCCGCCAGGCGGCGGTCCGGGCCGGCGTGACTCCCGACCAGGAGGCGGTCAACGCCTGGGTCGTGGAGCAGGTGGCCGGCTACGGGATCGACACCACCGGGGTGCGCCTGGCCGACGTCTCCGGGCTCTCCGACGGCACGACGGTCCCGGCCCGCGTCGTCGCCGACGTCCTCGCGGCAGCGGCCAGCGGCGAGCACCCGGCGCTGCAGTCGGTCGTGGCGCGGCTGCCCGTGGCCGGTTACAACGGCACCCTGTGGGACCGGTTCCACCTGCCCGTGCACGCCCCCGCGGTGGGGGTGGCCCGGGCCAAGACCGGTTCCCTGCCGGGGGTGACCTCACTGGCCGGGGTGGTGGTCACCACGGACGGGCGGCTGCTGGTCTACGCGATGGTCGCCGACCGGATCGGCCGGGACGGCGCGGCCCTGGAGGCCCGGTCCGTCCTGGACGAGATCGTCGCCGAGCTGGCCCGCTGCGGCTGCTGAGCGCACCGCCCCGGGACACCGCGTAGGTTGGCCTCCATGAGCAGCAGCGCCGCCCAGCCGTCACCCGACCCCGCCGCCGACGGGCCGCGCGGGTCGGACCTCGTCGACTGGTCCTTCGCCGCCACGGCCGGCCGGCGGCTGGTGCCACCCGGCCCGAAGGTCACCCGCGAGGAGCTCCACGACCTCGTCGGCGAGCTCCGGTCGGCTGCCCGGCGGGCCCAGGAGCCGGTGGCCGCCACGAGCCGGATGCAGGCCCCGCCCGACGCGGCGGACCCGCTGGTCGTCGACCGGGGCGGGTGGATCGAGGCCAACGTCGCGTCGATGCGCGCCCTCATCGGCCCGGTCCTCGACTCCGTGGTGAACCGCCGCCAGCGCTCCGGCCCGCGGCAGGTGTCGGCCGGCGCCCAGCGGTTCGGCGGCGCGGTGACCGGCACCGAGGTCGCCGGTCTCCTCGCCTGGGTGAGCACGAAGGTGCTCGGCCAGTACGACCTCGCGCCGGCCGGCACGCCCCGGCTGCTGCTGGTCGCGCCCAACGTGCTCACCGTGGAGCGCGAGCTCGAGCTGGACCCCCACGACTTCCGGCTCTGGGTGTGCCTGCACGAGGAGACCCACCGGGTCCAGTTCACCGCGGTGCCCTGGCTGCGGGACCACATGGTCGCCTCGGCCCGCGACCTGGGGGACAACCTGCTGCCCGAGCCCGAGCAGATGGGGCAGCGGATCGCCCAGATCGCCCAGGCGCTCCCGGGCGTGGTGCGCGGCGAGGCCGACATCACCCAGGTCCTGGCCACACCCGAGCAGCGGGAGAAGCTGGCCCGGGTCACCGCGGTGATGTCCCTGCTCGAGGGTCACGCCGACGTCGTCATGGACGACGTCGGCCCGCAGGTGGTGCCGTCGGTGAAGACCATCCGCGCCCGGTTCAACCAGCGCCGCAAGGGCACCGGGTCGGTCGACCGGGTGCTGCGCCGGCTGCTCGGGCTGGAGGCGAAGATGCGCCAGTACCGCGACGGCGCGGTGTTCGTGCGCGAGGTCACCTCCGCCGTGGGCTGGGAGGGATTCAACGCCGTGTGGCAGTCCCCGGAGACCCTGCCCCGGCCGGAGGAGATCCCCGACCCCACGGCCTGGGTGCGGCGCGTCCACGGCTGAGATGGCCGGTCCGGACCCCGCGGTGGCAGCGGTGCGGGTCGCGGTCCGCCGGGCGCTGCGCCGCCACCTGCCCCGGCCCCCCGGCCGGGTCCTCGTCGCCGTGAGCGGCGGCGCGGACTCCCTGGCCCTCGCCGCCGCCACCGCCTTCGTCGCGCCCCGCGAAGGGGGCTCGGCGGCCGGGGTCGTCGTCGACCACGGGCTGCAGGAGGACTCGGCGGTGGTCGCCGCCCGGGCCGCGGAGCAGGCCCGGGCGCTGGGCCTGGCCCCCGTCGACGTCGTCCCGGTCACCGTCCACCCGGGTCCGGACGGCCCCGAGGCCGACGCCCGGGCGGCGCGCCTGACCGCGCTGGCCGGTGCCGCCGAGCGGCTCGGCGCCTCGGCGGTCCTCCTCGGGCACACCCGCGACGACCAGGCCGAGCAGGTGCTCCTGGGGCTGGTCCGCGGCTCCGGCACCAGGTCGCTCAGCGGTATGCCGCCCGCCCGCCCCGTGCGGGACGGTGGCCCGCTGCTGCTGCGCCCGCTGCTCGGGACGCCGCGGGAGGTGACCCGGGCCGCCTGCCGGGCGCTGGGCGTGGAGCCGTGGGAAGACCCCCACAACCGGGACCGCCGCTACACCCGGGTGCGGGTGCGCGAGGCGCTCGCCGACCTCGAGCGTGACCTGGGCCCGGGCGTGACCGCCGCCCTCGCCCGGACGGCCGAGCTGCTGCGGGACGACGAGGAGGTCCTCCGGGCCGCGACCGAGGCGGCCCGGGAGCAGCTGGGCAGGCCACCCTGGTCGGCCGACGCCCTGGCCGGGCTGCCCGCGGCGGTGCGGCGGCGGTTGTGGCACGCCGCCGCCCTGGAGGCCGGCAGCCCCGGGGCGCAGCTCGGGGCGGTCCACCTCGCCGCGGTCGACGCCCTCGTCACCGACTGGCACGGCCAGGGCCCGGTCGACCTGCCCGGAGGGGTCCGGGCCGGGCGGGACCGGGGCCGGGTGTGGCTCGGGACCGCCCCGCCTAGTTGAATGGGCCCGACCCGACCGCCGACCCACCGTCAGGAGAGATCGTGGACGCCGAGCACATGGGGGCCGACCTCGAGAAGGTGCTGCTCACCGAGGAGCAGATCCTGTCGAGACTGGACGAGCTGGCCCAGGAGATCTGGAAGGACTACGAGGGCAAGGACCTCCTGCTGGTCGGGGTGCTCAAGGGGGCGGTGATGGTCATGGCCGACCTCATGCGCGCCCTGCCGGGCAGTGTCCCGATGGACTGGATGGCGGTGTCGTCCTACGGCTCGGGCACCAAGTCCTCCGGCGTTGTCCGCATCCTCATGGACCTGCGCGAGGACATCACCGACCGGCACGTGCTCATCGTCGAGGACATCATCGACTCGGGCCTGACCCTCAACTGGATCTCCAACAACCTGCGGTCGCGCAAGCCGGCGTCCCTGGAGATCTGCACGCTGCTGCGCAAGCCGGAGGCCGCCAAGGTCGACATCAGCTGCCGGTACGTCGGCTTCGACATCCCCAACGAGTTCGTCGTCGGCTACGGTCTCGACTACGCCGACCACTACCGGAACCTGCGCTGCGTGGGGACCCTGGCACCCCACGTGTACTCGTGACTGCTCGCCGTCGTCGCATCCTCTGGAACACTGGGTAGGTCGCGCACGTTGTGCTGGCAGACCGGAACGGACGAGCAGGAGGACCGGGGCAGCCCGCCCCGACACTAGATGAAGAAGCAGCGCCCCGCCCGCGCCCCGTGGATGTGGATCCTCATGATCCTCGGCCTCGGCGTGCTGTGGTACGCCCTGACCATGCCCAGCGGGTTCACCCGGATCGAGACCTCCGAGGCGATGGAGCTCATCACCTCCGACAAGGTCGCCAGCGCCACGATCACGCCCGACCGGGTCGACCTCGTGCTCAAGGAGGGCGAGACCTACGCCGACCCGCAGGTCCAGGCCACCGACCGGGTCCAGGCCTACTACGTCGAGTCCCGTGGCCCGCTGCTGCTCCAGGCGCTGGAGGAGCACCCGCCGTCGGAGGGGTGGGACGATGACCCTGCCCGGCAGAGCTGGCTCGCCTCGCTGCTGCTGACGGTGCTGCCGCTGCTGCTCATCCTGGGCCTGTTCCTGTTCCTCATGACCCGCATGCAGGGCGGGGGCCGCGGCGTCATGCAGTTCGGCAAGTCCAAGGCCAAGCTCGCCTCCAAGGACATGCCGAAGGTCACCTTCGCCGACGTCGCCGGGGCCGACGAGGCCGTCGAGGAGCTGCAGGAGATCAAGGAGTTCCTCGCCAGCCCGCGCAAGTTCCTCGAGCTCGGCGCGAAGATCCCCAAGGGCGTCCTGCTCTACGGCCCGCCCGGCACCGGCAAGACCCTGCTCGCCCGGGCGGTCGCCGGTGAGGCGGGCGTGCCGTTCTACACGATCTCCGGCTCCGACTTCGTCGAGATGTTCGTCGGCGTCGGCGCCTCCCGGGTGCGCGACCTGTTCGAGCAGGCCAAGGAGAACGCCCCGGCGATCATCTTCGTCGACGAGATCGACGCCGTCGGCCGCCACCGCGGGGCCGGCCTGGGCGGCGGTCACGACGAGCGCGAGCAGACACTGAACCAGCTGCTCGTGGAGATGGACGGTTTCGACGCCCACACCAACGTCATCCTCATCGCGGCCACCAACCGCCCCGACATCCTCGACCCGGCGCTGCTGCGCCCGGGACGGTTCGACCGGCAGATCGCGGTCGAGGCCCCGGACATGCTCGGCCGGCTGCACATCCTCCAGGTGCACGGCAAGGGCAAGCCGCTGCAGGACGTCGACCTCATGGCCGTCGCCCGGCGCACCCCGGGCTTCTCCGGCGCCGACCTGGCCAACGTGCTCAACGAGGCGGCGCTGCTCGCCGCCCGCCGCGGGGACCGCACCATCACCGACCTCCACCTCGACGAGGCGATCGACCGGGTGATGGCCGGCCCGCAGAAGCGCACCCGGGTGATGAGCGCCAAGGAGAAGAAGATCACCGCCTACCACGAGGGCGGGCACGCCCTGGTGGCCGCGGCGATGCGTCATACCGACCCGGTCAACAAGGTGACGATCCTGCCGCGCGGCCGGGCCCTCGGCTACACCATGGTGCTGCCGGCGGACGACAAGTACTCCACCACCCGCAACGAGCTGCTCGACCAGCTGGCCTACGCGCTGGGCGGCCGGGTCGCCGAGGAGATGGTCTTCCACGACCCGACCACCGGGGCGGCCAACGACATCGAGAAGGCCACCGCGCTGGCCCGCAAGATGGTCATGCAGTACGGCATGAGCGAGCGCGTCGGGGCGGTCAAGCTCGGCCAGCAGTCCGGCGAGGTCTTCCTCGGCCGCGACATGGGGCACGAGCGGGACTACTCCGAGGACCTGGCCGGCGTGGTCGACCAGGAGGTGCGCCGGCTCATCGAGGCCGCGCACGACGAGGCCTGGCACGCGCTCAACGACAACCGCGACGTGCTGGACCGCCTGGTGCTGGAGCTGCTCGAGAAGGAGACGCTCAACGCCGACCAGCTCGCGGAGATCTTCGCCGACGTGGTGAAGCGGCCCCCGCGCCCGGTCTGGCTGAGCAGCGAGCAGCGCGGCATCCACGAGCGCGGCCCGGTGCTCACCGAGGCCGAGCGGCGCGCGATGGCCAACGGCCACCACGGGCAGGACGAGCGCGAGCACCCGCCGGCCCAGGTGGTCGAGGTCCCGGACGGCGGGCAGGTCGACGGTGGCCACCCCTGACGGCTCCGACGCGGTCGCGCTGACCCCGCGGGACGTGGACGACCGCAACGGTGACGCCAGCGAGATGCCGGTGCTGGCCCCGGTCGACCACGCCCGGATCGAGGCCGCGGTGCGGGAGATCCTCATCGCGGTGGGGGAGGACCCCGACCGCGAGGGCCTGCGGGACACCCCGGCCCGGGTCGCCCGCGCCTACGCGGAGATGTTCTCCGGCCTGGCCCAGGAGCCCGCGCACGTCCTGACGACGACCTTCGACGTCGACCACAGCGAGCTGATCCTGGTCAAGGACATCGAGATGTACAGCGTGTGCGAGCACCACCTGGTGCCGTTCCACGGGCGTGCCCACGTGGGGTACATCCCCGGCGCCGACGGGCGGGTGACCGGGCTGTCCAAGATCGCCCGGCTGGTCGACGTCTTCGCGCGCCGGCCGCAGGTCCAGGAGCGCCTCACCACCCAGATCGCCGACGCCCTCGACGAGCAGCTCTCCCCGCAGGGCGTCATCGTCGTCATCGAGGCCGAGCACCTGTGCATGTCGATGCGCGGGGTGCGCCGACCCGGGTCGCGCACGATCACCTCGGCCGTCCGGGGGCAGCTGCGGCACCCGGCCACCCGCGCCGAGGCGATGAGCCTGGTGCTGGCCGACCGGGGACGGTGACGCGGGCGGTGCGGCCGCTCATCATGGGCGTGGTCAACGTCACGCCCGACTCCTTCAGCGACGGCGGGCGCTGGCTGGACCCCGACGCCGCGATCGCCCACGGGCTGCAGCTGGCCCGGCAGGGCGCCGACATCCTCGACGTCGGGGGCGAGTCGACCCGGCCAGGCGCCGCCCGCCCGCCGCTGGAGGTGGAGCGGGAGCGGGTGCTGCCGGTGGTCGCCGGCCTCACCGCCGAGGGGCTGCGGGTCTCGGTCGACACCATGCGCGCCGAGGTGGCCGAGAGGGCCCTCGAGCGCGGCGCCTCCCTCGTCAACGACGTCTCCGGCGGCCTGGCGGACCCGGCGATGGCGCCGCTCGTCGCCGAGGCGGGCGTGCCGTTCGTCGCGATGCACTGGCGGGCGCACTCGGACCGGATGGACCGGCACGCCGTGTACGACGACGTCGTCGGCGAAGTGGTCGCCGAGCTGCGGCAGCGGGTGGACGCGCTGCTCGCGGCCGGCCTGGCGGAGGAGCAGGTCATCGTCGACCCGGGGTTCGGGTTCAGCAAGAACGCCGAGCACAACTGGGCGCTGATCAAGCGCCTGGACGCCGTCGTGGCGATGGGGCACCCGGTGCTCGTGGGCACCTCCCGCAAGCGGTTCCTGGGCCGGCTCGACCCGTCGCTGCCGCCCGACGCCGAGCCCACCCCGCCCACCGAGCGGGACGCCGCGACGGCCGCCACCAGCCTCCTGGCCGCCCAGCACGGGGTGTGGGGCGTCCGGGTCCACGACGTTCCCGGCACGCGTGACGCGCTGCTGGTCTGGGAGCAGGTCCGCCGTGCGCGCGGCTGAGCCGACCGCGCCGGGGCTGGTGCGCCTCACCGGGGTGACCGCCCGGGGCCACCACGGGGTCCTGGAGCACGAGAAGCGCGACGGCCAGGACTTCGTCGTCGACGTGGAGATGGAGGTCGACCTCTCCGTCGCCGCGGAGACCGACGACCTGGCCGCCACGGTCAACTACGCCGAGGTCGCCGCGGACGTCGTCGCCGTGGTCGAGGGGCCCTCGCTCGACCTCATCGAGGCGGTCGCCGGCCGGATCGCCGACGCCGTCCTCGCCCGACCCCGGGTGGAGGCCGTCGAGGTCACCGTGCACAAGCCGCAGGCGCCGGTCGGCGTGCCGTTCGGCGACGTCGCCGTCCGGCTCCGCCGGGAGCGGGACGTCCCCGTGGTCATCGCGCTCGGCGCCAACCTCGGCGACCCCGCCCGGGCGGTGCGGTCCGCGGCCCGGCGGATCCGGAGGATCCGCGGGGTGCGCGACCTGCGGCTGTCGCCGCTCTACCGGAGCACTCCGGTCGGGGGGCCGCCGCAGGACGACTACGTCAACGCGGTGGCCCTGGCCCGCACCCGCCTGGCGCCGGGCACGCTGCTGTCCGCGCTCCACGCGGTGGAGCAGCGGTTCGGCCGCACCCGTGAGGTCCGCTGGGGCCCGCGCACCCTCGACCTCGACCTCATCCAGTACGGCGAGCCGGGGACGCCCACGGAGACGGTCGGCGACGACCCCGCGCTCACCCTGCCGCACCCGCGTGCCGCCGAGCGGGCCTTCGTGCTCCGCCCCTGGTCCGACCTCGACCCGCAGGCGCGGTTGCGCACCGGCGACACGGTGAGCGCCGTCGCCGACCTCCTCGCCCGGCTGGACGACGCCGGGCTCGAGCCGCTCCCGCGCCGCGCAGCCGGCCGGCACCGGGGCGGTGGGGCCGGTGCGTAGCGACTCCGGGGTGCGGGTCGGCACCGTGGCGCTCGTCGCGCTCCTCGCCGGCCTGGCGTCCTGGGTGGTGCTGCAGCTGTGGCGTAGCGGCGGCCGGGAGCTGCCGGAGCTGCCCTGGCTCGGCCTGGTGCCGATGCTGCTGCTCTCGGCGATCGTCCTCATCGCCGGGTGGCAGGTGCGCCGCTACGCCCGGGCGGAGTCGCGGGAGCTGGCCGCCCGCCGCCGGATCGCACCCCAGCGCGCCCGGGGGACACTCGTGGCGGCGCAGGCGAGCGCGCTCGGCGGGGGAGCGTTGCTCGGCTGGTACCTGGCCAACGCGGCGGTGCACCTGCCCAACGCCGACGTCTCCTCGGTCCGGGCGCTGATGCTCCGGGCCCTGGCCAGCGCCGGGGCCGCGGCGCTGCTGGCGATCAGCGGCCTGGTCGCCCAGGCGATGTGCCGGCTGCCGGAGAACGGCGACGACGACGAGCCCCCGCCCGAGGTGGAGCTGCCGCACCTCATCGACTAGGGCCGGCTCCCGTCCTGACCCGCGTCCACCAGGGAACCGGGTCAGCGGTCGATGTCACCCACGACGAAGAACATGGACCCCAGGATCGCCACCATGTCGCCGATGAGCTGCCCGGGCAGCATCCGGCTCAGCACCTGGACGTTGTTGAACGACGCTGAGCGCAGCTTGAGCCGCCAGGGCACCTTGTCGCCCCGGCTGACCAGGTAGTACCCGTTGAACCCCAGCGGGTTCTCGGTCGCCTGGTAGTGCTCCCCCTCGGGCACCCGGAGCACCTTGGGCAGCCGCACGTTGACCGGGCCCTCCGGCATCCCGCGGAGCACCTCCACGCACCGGTCCGCCAGGTCCAGGCTGACGTGGACCTGCTCCAGGAGCACCTCCAGGCGGGCCTGGCAGTCGCCGTCGGCCCGGGTGACCACGCGGCCGGGGCCGCCCGGTCCGAACAGCTCGCCGTAGGCCAGGTAGGGCTCGTCCCGGCGCAGGTCGACGTCGACCCCGGAGGCGCGGGCGATCGGCCCGGTGACACCGTACTCGTGCACCAGCTCGGGGGACAGCACCCCGACGCCGACCGTCCGGGCCCGCAGGATCGGGTTGTCGACGAGCATCGCCTCCAGGTCCGGCATCCGGCGCCGCACCGCGGCGACCGCGGCCTCGACCCGGTCCAGCCACCCCTCCGGCAGGTCGTCCCGCAGGCCCCCGATGCGGGTGAACATGTAGTGCATCCGCCCGCCGGAGACCTCCTCCATCACCGCCTGCAGCTCCTCCCGCTCCCGGAAGGCGTAGAAGATCGGGGTGATCGCGCCCAGCTCCAGGGGGTAGGAGCCGAGGAACATCAGGTGGTTGAGCACCCGGTTGAGCTCGACGAGCAGGGTGCGGGCCCAGGTGGCGCGCTCGGGCACCTCCATGCCGAGCATCGCCTCGACGGTCAGCGCCACGCCGACCTCGTTGGCGAACGCCGAGAGCCAGTCGTGCCGGTTGGCCAGGACCAGGATCTGGCGGTAGTCGCGCACCTCGAACAGCTTCTCCGCGCCGCGGTGCATGTAGCCGATGACCGGCTCGGCGGCGACGATGCGCTCGCCGTCGGCGGTGATCCGCAGCCGCAGCACCCCGTGGGTGGCCGGGTGCTGTGGCCCGATGTTGAGCACCATCTCGGTGGTCGCCAGGCCGGCGGCCCCCAGGCCCACGTCGAGGTCGCGTCGCTCCACGCGCCCCACGCTAGCCGAGGAGCACCCCGCCCCGGCCGGTCACCGCCCACCAGAAGCCGCCCAGCCCGCCGCGGGCGGTGAGCAGCCCGAGGGCGCTGGCGCGGGCCAGGTCGGCGAGGTACCCGGCGGGGTCGCTGCCGGCCCGCTCGTGCGGGGGCGGCGCCGCGGGGCCGAGCAGGTCGAGCAGGACGTCGCGCTGGCGCACCAGGCGGGCGGCGCCCAGGCTGTCCACCGCGACGTGGGCGGTGAGGTCGCAGCTCCCGTCCGGGCGCGGGCTCACCTGCTGCCCGGCCCGGTAGGCCGTGAGGCTGCCGTGGTGCGGACGGTCCCCGCGGGTGTGGCCGTAGTCCACCGCGACCACGAGCCCGTGGTCGACGCGGGAGACGAGGTCCCGGTAGGCCAGGTCGCGCGGCCGGCCCACCTCGGCCCGCGCCGGGCCGAGGTCCTCCTGGTGCGGCGGGACCGGCCACCACTCGGCCAGCCAGGCGGCGTCCTCGGGGCCCAGCTCGCCGGCCACCTCCTCGGTGCCGTCCGGGTCCACGGTGAGCGGGCGCCATACGCCGTCCACCTCCCGGACCACCGGGCAGGGGACGACGTCGAGCCACTCGTGCGCCACCACCAGCGCGCCCCGCAGGCCACGCAGCCCGCGCGGCAGCGCGGCCCCGCCGGGCGAGGGCCACCAGCCGACGTCCTCGGGCAGGCGGTCCGGCCGGGGGACCACGTCCAGGCCGGTGAGCCGCACGGTCCGGCCCCGCTCCGCGGCCGCGTCCCGGAGCGCGCACAGCAGCTCGCCCCGCCCGGCACCGACCTCGACGACGTGGTCGAGGCCGTGCCGCGCGGCCAGCTCCAGCAGCGCGTGGGCCATGAGCTCGCCGGCTCCGGGGACGCCCTGGGCCGACGTGGCGAAGTGCCCGGCGGGACCCTCCGGGCGGCGGTAGAACCCGTCCGGCCCGTACAGTGCCCGGTGCCACGCCTCCGCCCACGGTCTGCCCACGGCGCCGAGCCTAGTCGTCGCGATGTCGGATTCCTGCTAGATCCGGGGCGTCCGGGGGCGCATGCTGGGGGGCATGCAGATGCACACCGACGCCGAGGCCTGTCTCCGGGCGGTCCGCACCCGGGACGCCCGGTTCGACGGGTGGTTCTACACCGGCGTCACCTCCACGGGCATCTACTGCCGGCCCAGCTGCCCGGCCATGACCCCCCGCCCCGAGCACCTGCGCTTCTACCCCACGGCCGCCGCAGCCCAGGCGGCCGGGTTCCGGGCCTGCAAGCGGTGCCGCCCGGACGCCACCCCCGGCTCGCCGGAGTGGCACGTGCGCGAGGACGTCGTCGCCCGTGCCATGCGGCTCATCGCCGACGGCGTCGTCGACGCCGAGGGCGTCGAGGGGCTGGCCCGGCGCCTGGGCTACAGCACCCGCCACCTGGAGCGGCTGGTCCGCGCCGAGCTCGGCGCCGGACCGCTGGCCCTGGCGCGGGCCCAGCGCGCCCAGGCGGCCCGCACCCTCATCGAGACCACCCGGCTGCCGCTGGCCGACGTCGCGTTCGCGGCCGGGTTCGCCAGCATCCGCTCGTTCAACGAGACGGTGCGCGCGGTGTTCGCCACCACCCCCAGCGAGCTGCGCCGCCGCGCCGGCACCCGGCGCCACGCCCCGGGTGCCCAGGAGCTGCGGCTGCGGCTGCCCTTCCGGCACCCGCTGCACGTCCCCAGCCTGTTCGGGCACCTCGCCGCCACCGCGGTGCCGGGTGTGGAGGTCTGGGACGGCACCGCGTTCGAGCGGTCGCTGCGGCTGCCGCACGGCGCCGGGACGGTGCGGCTGCGGCCCGGGACCGACCACGTCGAGGCGCTGCTGCGGCTCACCGACCTGCGCGACCTGACCACCGCGATCAACCGGTGCCGCGCGCTGCTCGACCTCGACGCCGACCCGGCCGGGGTCGACGAGCAGCTCGCCGCCGACCCGGTCCTGGCGCCGCTGGTGCGCCGCGCCCCCGGGTGCCGGATCCCGGGCACCGTCGACCCGGAGGAGATGGCGCTCCGGGTGGTCCTGGGCCAGCAGGTGTCCACGCGCGCCGCGGCGACGACGACGGCACGGCTGGCCCGCGCGGTGGGTGACCCGCTGCCCGACTCGCTGGTCCGGCCCGGTGGGCCGACGCACCTGTTCCCGTCGGCCGAGGCGGTCGCCGGCCTCGCCGAGGACGACGGGCGGCTGCCCGGTATGCCGGTCAGCCGCCGCCGCACGCTGCTGCACCTGGCCCGTGCGCTCTCCCAGGGCCAGGTGGACCTCGGCCCCGGGGCCGGCTGGGCCGAGGCCCGGTCCGCCCTCGCCGGCCTGCCCGGCATCGGGCCCTGGACCACCGAGATCATCGCGATGCGGGCGCTGCGCGACCCGGACGCCTTCCCCTCCAGCGACCTGGGCGTCATCCGGTCCGCGGCGGCCGTGGGACTGCCGTCCCGGCCGGGCGAGCTGGAGCGGCACGCCCGCGCCTGGCGGCCGTGGCGTTCCTACGCCACCCAGCTGCTCTGGGCCAGCGGTGACCACGAGGTCGCCCGGCTGCCCGGTCCCGCCGGTGCCGGGATCCCCACCCACCCGTCCCACCCCGAACCCGACTCCCTGACGGAGGCGTCATGACCACCTGCCACACCGTGATCGACAGCCCGATCGGCCCGCTGACGCTCGTCACGGACGGGGAGGCGCTGACCGGGCTGTACATGGAGACCCACCGCCACGCCCGGCCGGCCTCGTGGGGAACCCGGGTCGCGCTGGCCGAGGCTCCCGGGGTGCTCCGGGAGACCGCGCGGCAGCTGGGGGAGTACTTCGCCGGCGAGCGGACCGACTTCGACCTCCCGCTCCGCCCGCAGGGCACCCCCTTCCAGCAGGCGGTGTGGCAGGCCCTGCGCTCGATCGGCTACGGCGAGACGATCAGCTACGCCGAGCTGGCCCGCCGGGTCGGGTCGCCGTCCGCCTCCCGCGCCGTGGGCCTGGCCAACGGGCGCAACCCGATCTCGGTCGTCGTCCCGTGCCACCGGGTCATCGGGGCCAACGGGTCCCTCACCGGCTACGGCGGGGGTCTGGAGCGCAAGCGGCGGCTCCTGGAGCTGGAGCGCGCCCACGCCGGGGCCACCCTGTTCTGACCGGGGGAGGGCCGCACGCGACGCGGGGCCGGCGCAGGCCGGTCGGTACCCTGAACGGGTGACACCCTCCCGCCCCGCGCCCGAGCACGCCCCGGCCGCGTCCCCCGCGACGGACGCCGCGCCCCCGCCCGTCGCGGCTCCCGGCGACGGCGACCTGCCCGAGCAGATGCGGGTCCGCCTCGCCAAGCGCGAGGCGCTCCTGGCCTCCGGCGAGGAGCCGTACCCGGTGCACGTGCCCCGGACGCACAGCCTCGCCGAGGTGCGCGAGAACTGGGGCCACCTGCAGGCCGGCGAGGAGACCCAGGACGTGGTCGGCGTCGCCGGGCGGGTGGTGTTCGTCCGCAACACCGGCAAGCTGTGCTTCGCCACCCTGCAGGCCGGTGACGGCACCCGGCTGCAGGTCATGCTGAGCCTGGCCGAGGTGGGGGCGGAGGCCCTCGAGCGGTGGAAGGACCTCGTCGACCTCGGCGACCACGTGTTCGTCCGGGGCCGGATGGTCAGCAGCCGCCGCGGGGAGCTGTCGGTCATGGCCTCGGAGTGGTGCATGGCCAGCAAGGCGCTGCGCCCGCTGCCGGTGCTCCACAAGGAGCTGTCGGAGGAGCAGCGGGTCCGGCGTCGGTACGTGGACCTCATCGTCCGCGAGGAGGCGCGCCGGATGGTCCACGAGCGGGCCGCTGTGGTGCGCGCGATCCGCCGCGTGCTCGAGGACGAGGCGTACACCGAGATCGAGACGCCGGTCCTCCAGACCGTCCACGGCGGTGCCACCGCCCGGCCGTTCCACACCCACCTCAACGCCTTCGACCTGCCGATGACCCTGCGCATCGCGCTGGAGCTCTACCTCAAGCGCGCCGTCGTCGGGGGCATCGAGCGGGTCTACGAGATCGGCCGGGTGTTCCGCAACGAGGGCATCGACTCCTCGCACAGCCCCGAGTTCACCATGCTCGAGCTCTACGAGGCCTACGGCGACCAGTACACGATGGCCGACCTGACCCGCCGGATCGTCCTCGCGGCCGCGGACGCCGTCGGGAGACGGCAGATCGAGACCCCGCGGGGCACCGTGGACCTGGACGGCGAGTGGGCCTGGCTGCCGTTCTACGACGCCGTGTCCGGGGCCGTGGGCGAGCCGGTCGACGTGACCACCCCCCGGGAGCGTCTGCTGGAGCTCGCCGAGGCCAAGGGCGTCACCGTCGACCCCGCCTGGCACCCGCAGAAGGTCGCGCTGGAGCTGTTCTCCGAGCTGGTGGAGCCGACCCTGCTCCAGCCGACGTTCGTCCACGACTTCCCCGAGCTGGCCCAGCCCCTCGCCCGCCCGCACCGGACCCGGCCGGGCCTGGTCGAGGCGTGGGACCTCATCATCGCCGGCACGGAGCGGGCCACTGCGTTCAGCGAGCTCATCGACCCCGTCATCCAGCGGGAGCGGCTGACCGAGCAGAGCCGCCTGGCGGCCGCCGGCGACGACGAGGCGATGCAGCTGGACGAGGACTTCCTGCGCGCCCTCGAGCACGCGGCTCCCCCGATGGGCGGCATGGGCCTGGGTATCGACCGGCTGATGATGCTGCTGACCGGGGCCGGCATCCGCGAGACCATCCTGTTCCCGTTCGTGAAGCCGGAGGCCTGACGTGGCGGTCTGGGAAGCCGTGTGGCCCGTGCTGGCGGCCCTCATCCCCTCGATCGGGATGCTCTTCCTGGGCTGGGTCATCCTCCGGCACATCCTCGAGGGCGACCGGCGCGAGCGGGCCGCGCTGCGCGAGTGGGAGGCGGAGGCGGCACGGCTGCGCGCCGCCCGGGCCGGCCACGAGGGGCACCCGGGCGACGCGTCCGGGGTCACACCGGGCCGGACCCCCTCCCGCGCGGACGACGAGGGCAGCGCGGCCTCCTGAGGCCGGAGGCGATGCCGGGCGGTCGGGTCAGCCGTCGCGGGCCGCGCCGAAGCGCACCCCCTGACCGGCACGCACCTGGGCCAGGACCGACAGGTGGGCCTCCCGGACGCAGGCGATGACCGGGTAGCCCCCGGTGACCGGGTGGTCGGCGAGGAACACCACGGGGCGGCCCGAGGGCGGGACCTGGACGGCGCCGCGCACCATGCCCTCGCTGACCAGCTCGCCGGACCGCTCGCGGCGCAGCCCCCGCGGGCCCTCCAGCCGGATCCCCACCCGGTTGCTGTCCCCGCCCACGGTCCACTCGGTCTCCAGGAGCACCTGCCAGGCCTCGCGGCCGAACCACGACGCCCGGGGGCCGGGGAGCACCTCGACCCGCACCGGCTCGGCGCCCGGTTCGGGGACCGGGGCCTGGTCGACGTCCGGGTGCCGCTCCACGGCGGTGCCGACCAGGAGCCGCTGGCCCGGGCGCACCGGCGGCGGGCCCAGCCCCGAGAGGACGTCGGTCGACCGCGAGCCGAGCACCGGCTCGGCCTCCCACCCGCCCCGGACCGCGAGGTAGGTGCGCACCCCCGCCGGCGGGAGGCCCAGGGCCACCACCGTCCCGGCCGGCACGGTGACCACGGCGTGGTGGTCGAACCCGGGGCAGCGGGCCCCGGCCGCGGCGAGCACCAGGTCGGTCTCCGCCCGCAGCCGCAGCCCGCCCATCGTCACCTCGAGCGTGGCGGCGTCCGCCCGGTTGCCGACGAGGCGGTTCGCCAGGTCGTGGGCGGCCAGGTCGGCCGCCCCCGACGGTGGGACACCGAGCGAGGCCAGCCCGGGGCGTCCCCGGTCCTGGAGGGTGCACAGCACGCCCGGGTCGAGGACGACCGCCGAGCGCGTCACCGGGCCGCCCTCGCAGCGTCGCGGAACCGCACCCGGGTGCCCGGGGTCAGCAGCGCGGGGGGCCGGCGGTCGAGCCGGAACAGCTCGGCCTCGATGTGCCCCACGATGCGCCAGCCGCCCGGCGAGGAGTGGGGGTAGACCCCGCTGAACCCGCCGGCCAGCCCGACGGCACCGGCCGGGACCCGGGGGCGCGGGTCCGCCAGACGCGGTACGGACCAGGGGAACCGCGCCCCGGTGAGGTAGGCGAACCCGGGGGCGAACCCGCAGAAGGCCACCGTCCAGGTCTCCTCGGTGTGCCGTCGGACCAGGGACTCGACGGACAGCCCCAGCGCCGTGGCCACCTCCGGCAGGTCCGGTCCGTCGTAGCGCACCTCGAGCTCGATCTCGGCGTCCGGGCGCTGGTCTGCGGGGTCGGGGCGCAGTGCCGTCACCTCCGCGCGCACCCGGGGGAGGGCCTCCGGGCTGCGGACGGTGACGAGGATGGTGCGGGCCGCCGGCACGACGTCCACGAGGTCGGGGAGGTCCAGGGCGGCCAGGGCGGCGTAGTGGGCGAGCACCTCGTCGAGGTCGTCGAACTCCAGCAGCAGGGCGCGCTCACCCGCCGGCAGCACCCGCGGTGTCACGCCTCGTCTCCCTCCCCGGCCTCGACGAAGGGCCGCAGACCGACCCCGGCCTCGTGCAGCGCGGCCCGCACCGCCCGGGCGATGGCCACCGCGTCCGGGGTGTCGCCGTGCACGCAGATGCTCTCGGCGCGCAGGCGCAGCGGGGCCCCGGTGATGTCGGTGATCGGCTCACCCCGGGCCAGGGCCACGCACCGGGCGGCGATCTCGTCGGGATCGTGCAGGACCGCCCCCGGCTCGGACCGGGGCACCAGCCGGCCCTCGGGGGTGTAGGCGCGGTCGGCGAACGCCTCTGCCACCGGGCGGAGCCCGCTCTCCTCGGCGATCCGGAGGAACGTGGAGCCGGGCAGCCCCAGGACGGACAGCGAGGAGTCGTAGTCGCGCACCGCGGCCACGACGGCGCGGGCCTGGGCCTCGTGGTGGACCACGGCGTTGTAGAGGGCCCCGTGCGGCTTGACGTAGCCGACCCGGCCGCCGGCCACCCGGGTGATCCCGTCCAGCGCCGCGATCTGGTGCAGCACCTCGTCGGCCAGGGTCAGCGGGTCGACGTCGATGAACCGGCGGCCGAACCCCGCCAGGTCGTGGTAGCCGACCTGGGCCCCGACGGCCACGCCCCGGGCCACCGCCCAGGTCGCGGTGCGGCGCATCGTGGTCGCGTCGCCGGCGTGGTAGCCGCAGGCCACGTTGGCACTGGTGACCACGGTGAGCAGGGCCTCGTCGTCGCCCAGCTGCCACCGTGCGTAACCCTCGCCGAGGTCGCTGTTGAGGTCGATCGTCCCGGACACCTCAGGCCTCCACCCGCTCCAGAACCTCCGTGAACGACAGGTGCTGCAGGCCACCGTCCTCGGCGGCCGCCTCGATCTCCTCCCACTCCCGCGGCGCGGCCACCCGGGGCATCGTGCGGCCGCGGAGCGACCAGGGGCAGATCGTCGTCTTCGCCGCGTTGTTCTGCGACCAGTCCAGGAACACCTTCCCGGGCCGCAGCGACTTGGTCATCCGCCAGACCACGAGGTCGGGGTGCTGCTCGGTGAGCTGCCGCGCCAGGGACCTGGCGATGTCGCTGACCTCCTCCGAGCTGCGCTGCCCGTCCAGCCCGGCATACAGCTGCATGCCCTTGCTCCCGCTGGTCACCGGGACCACTTCGAGGCCGGCGTCCTCGAGCCGTTCCCGCACCATCAGCGCCACCCGGCTGCACTCGGTCAGGCCGGCTCCCGGGCCGGGGTCGAGGTCGATGACCATGCGGTCGGGCGGCAGCGGGCCCTCCTCGCCGACCCGCCACTGCGGGACGTGCAGCTCCAGCGACCCGAGGTTGACCAGGTAGACCAGGGCGGCCAGGTCCTCGACGAGCGGGTAGGTGACCTGTTCCCGGCCCGACCGCGAGCCGTGGCCGCGGACCGTGACCCGGGGCAGCCAGTCGGGGGCGCCGCTGGGCAGGTTCTTCTCGAAGAAGTGCTCCCCGGCCACGCCGTCGGGCCACCGGATCCGGGTCACCGGCCGCCCGCGCAGGTGCGGCAGGATCCGGTCGGCGACCCGCACGTAGTAGGTCAGCACCTCGCCCTTGGTGGTACCGGTCTCCGGGTAGACGACCTTGTCCAGGCTGCTCACCCGGAGGGTGCGGCCACCGACGGCGACGGTCTGGCTGGGCCCGCTGGCCATCACAGGTCCTCCGGGGTGAGGTCGGGGCGCCAGCCCTGGTACGACGGCTGCCGCAGCCGCCCGGCCGAGGTGACCTCCAGCGAGGCCACGTCGACCACGAGGCGCGGCTCGACCCACGTGGCGCCGCGGCGGTCCGGGGCGGGCACCTCGTCGACGAAGGGGCACTCCTCCAGCACCGGCAGCCGGGCCAGCTGTGCGGCGAGCAGGTCACCCGCCTTCCCCGCCAGGCCGCTGCCGACCCGGCCTCGGTAGCTGAGCCCGCCGGCCACGTGGGCGCCGACGAGGACCGAGCCGAGCCGGCTGCGCCCGGTCTCGGGACGCCAGCCGCCGACCACCCAGCTGGCGGTGCGGCGGTGCGGGAACTTCAGCCAGTCCGGGCTGCGCACACCCGGGCGGTAGCGGGAGGTCACCCGCTTGCTGACCACTCCCTCCAGCCCCTGCTCCGCCGTCGCCGCGAGGAGCTCCCGCCCGTCGTCGTACACCGGGGACAGCCGCACCGGGCCGGTCTCGTCGACCAGCTGCTCGAGCGCCTGCCGGCGGGCGCCCCACGGCAGTCCGGTGAGGTCCAGCCCGTCCAGCCGGAGCAGGTCGAAGGCCAGGTAGGTGACCGGCCGGGCGGCGGCGAGCTCCTCGGCCCGGCGGGCGGAGACGGTGTGCACCCGCTCGGCCAGGGCGGTGAACGACGGGCGCCCGTCCAGGAGGGTGACGACCTCGCCGTCGAGCAGCACGTCCGGGGCGATCCCGCCCAGCGCCCGCAGCTCCGGGAACGCCACGGTGACGTCCCGCTCGGTCCGGGTGCTCAGCCGCACCCGCGATCCGGTGACCTCGACGAGCAGCCGGATGCCGTCCCACTTGATCTCGTGGGACCACTGCGGGCCCGTGGGCACCACCGGGCGGGCCCGGTCCACCGGGCCCGGGGTGGCGAGCATGGGGCGCATGGGTCCATCCTGTATCAGTGAGAGCAATCTGGAAGGGAGCCGTCTCGTTCGGGCTGGTCAACGTCCCGGTCCGGCTCTACGCGGCCACCGAGAACCACGACCTGAGCTTCCACCAGGTGCGCCGCTCCGACGGTAGCCGGATCCGCTACAAGCGGGTCGCGCAGGCCGACGGGGAGGAGGTCCCCTACAAGGAGATCGCCAAGGCCTACGAGACCCCCGACGGCAAGACCGTCGTCCTGACCGACGAGGACTTCGAGTCCCTGCCCAACCGCTCCTCCAAGGAGATCTCGGTCGAGCGGTTCGTCCCCACCTCCCAGATCGACCCGATCCTCTACGACAAGGCCTACTACATCGAGCCCGACTCGATGGGCGCCAAGGCCTACGGCCTGCTCCGCGAGGCGCTGCGGGAGACCGACCGGGTCGCGGTGGTCACCGTGGCGATCCGGAACCGGATGACCCTGGCGGTGCTCCGGGTCAAGGACGAGGTCATCGTCCTGCAGACTCTGCTGTGGCCGGACGAGGTGCGCGACGCCGGGCAGCTGGACAACCTCGACGCCGTCACCGAGCCCAAGGAGAACGAGATCGCCATGGCGCGGATGCTCGTCGACTCCATGTCCGGTGACTTCGAGCCCGACGCCTACGAGGACGACTACGCGGCGGCGGTCGAGGCGCTGGTCCAGGCCAAGATCGAGGGCGGGGACGTCACCGAGGCACCCGAGGAAGAGGAGGAGGACGACGGGCAGGTCGTCGACCTCCTCGCGGCGCTGCAGCGCAGCGTCGACCGTGCCAAGCAGGCCCGGGGCGAGCACGCGGACAGCGGCTCCTCGGCGGGGTCCGGGGGTGGTGAGAGCCCGGGCAAGGACGAGGACGCCGGGGAGAAGCCGAAGAAGTCCGCGGCGAAGAAGAGCACCGCCCGCAAGAGCACGGCGAAGAAGACCACCGCGAAGAAGAGCGCCGGCAAGAAGGCCGGCTGAGCCCGGCCACCGGGGGCGCGGTCGCCCCCGGCGGTCGCGCCCGGGTCAGCCCTGCGGCGGCGCCTCGGTGGCGGTGCTCCCGTCGCCGTCCCCGCCGTCCGGGCGCTGGGCCAGCTTGGGGGAGCAGCCGGTGGTCATGTCCAGGTCCACCACGGTCCGCCGGGCCGGGGAGACGAGCTCGTCGGTCATCTGCCGACCGGCCTCGCTGTGCGCGACGACGGACACGGCATACGGCACCTGCGTGTTGGCCAGCTCGGTGCCCACCGGGCCGCCGCACGGCAGGATCGCCACGACGGTGCCGGGGAAGACGTAGGACTCGCCGAGGTAGTCGGGACCGGGCTCGGCGTCCGCGGCCCGGGCGTCGGCGCGCAGCTCGTCGGCGGCCTCGTCGTCGTTCACGGCGACGGTCAGGGTGAAGACCGCCTCGGTCTCCGGTCCGCCGTCGACGGGCAGCACGACCTCGCACTGCCAGCCCTCGTCGTCGTTCTTCCGGAGGACCTCACGGGCGACGTCGGTCTGGCCGCCGGTGGCGGCAGCGACGATCTCGTCGTCGAACATCCGGCACCACCACCCGTTGTCGGGGACGCTGCCCTCGATCCCGTCGTCGGTGGCGGTCTCGGTGGTCCGGGTGTCGCCGGGGTCGCTGGTGCACCCCGCCAGGACGGTCGTTGCCAGCAACGACGTCGTGAGGACGGCGCGGGACGTGCGCATGGGACTCCTTGTCGGTCGACGGTCGGGGCCTGGGCCCTCGTGCAGCGCCCGATTATCACGCACCGGGCTGGGTGCTTCCGCCCACGGCGAACAGGGTAGGTCCGGGGCCCCGCCTGTGGAACAGTGCACCGAATCGTGACGTTGCCGAGTGCAGACGGAAGTAGCATCGAGGGTAGGTCGAACGCCCTGTATGCCGATTGTCAGGAGTGACGATGTTCGAACGGTTCACTGACCGGGCTCGACGTGTTGTGGTGCTCGCGCAGGAAGAGGCGCGCATGCTCAACCACAACTACATCGGGACCGAGCACATCCTGCTCGGCCTCATCCACGAGGGCGAGGGCGTGGCGGCCAAGGCGCTGGAGTCCCTGGGAATCTCGCTCGACGCCGTGCGCGAGCAGGTGCAGGAGATCATCGGCCAGGGCCAGCAGTCCCCGACCGGGCACATCCCCTTCACCCCGCGTGCCAAGAAGGTCCTCGAGCTGTCCCTGCGCGAGGGTCTGCAGCTGGGGCACAACTACATCGGGACCGAGCACATCCTGCTGGGCCTCATCCGGGAGGGTGAGGGCGTGGCGGCCCAGGTGCTGGTCAAGCTGGGCGCCGACCTCAACCGGGTTCGCCAGCAGGTCATCCAGCTCCTGTCCGGCTACCAGGGCAAGGAGTCGGCCACCGCCGGCGTCGGCCCGAGCGCCCAGGAGGGCACCCCCTCCGGCTCGCTGGTGCTGGACCAGTTCGGCCGCAACCTCACCCAGGCCGCCCGCGAGGGCAAGCTCGACCCGGTCATCGGGCGGGAGCAGGAGATCGAGCGGGTGATGCAGGTGCTCTCCCGCCGGACCAAGAACAACCCCGTCCTCATCGGCGAGCCGGGCGTGGGCAAGACCGCGGTCGTCGAGGGCCTGGCCCAGAAGATCGTCCGCGGCGAGGTGCCCGAGACGCTCAAGGACAAGCAGCTCTACACGCTGGACCTGGGCGCGCTCGTCGCCGGGTCCCGCTACCGCGGTGACTTCGAGGAGCGCCTGAAGAAGGTGCTCAAGGAGATCCGCACCCGGGGCGACATCATCCTGTTCATCGACGAGATCCACACGCTCGTCGGTGCCGGCGCCGCCGAGGGCGCCATCGACGCGGCCTCCATCCTCAAGCCGATGCTGGCCCGCGGCGAGCTGCAGACGATCGGTGCGACCACGCTCGACGAGTACCGCAAGCACATCGAGAAGGACGCTGCCCTGGAGCGGCGGTTCCAGCCGATCCAGGTCGCCGAGCCGACGCTGAGCCACGCGATCGAGATCCTCAAGGGCCTGCGCGACCGCTACGAGGCGCACCACCGGGTGTCCATCACCGACGCCGCCCTCGTGGCCGCCGCGAGCATGGCGGACCGGTACATCAACGACCGGTACCTGCCGGACAAGGCCATCGACCTCATCGACGAGGCCGGCGCCCGGCTGCGGATCCGCCGGATGACCGCCCCGCCGGACCTGCGCGAGTTCGACGAGAAGATCGCCCGGACCAAGCGGGAGAAGGAGGAGGCGATCGACGCGCAGGACTTCGAGCGCGCCGCCCGCCTGCGGGACGAGGAGCAGAAGCTCGTCAAGGCCCGCATGGAGCGGGAGAAAGAGTGGAAGTCCGGCGACATGGACGTCGTCGCCGAGGTGGACGAGGAGCTCATCGCCGAGGTCCTGGCCGCGGCCACGGGCATCCCGGTGTTCAAGCTCACCGAGGAGGAGTCCAGCCGGCTGCTCCACATGGAGGACGAGCTGCACAAGCGGATCGTCGGCATGGACGACGCCATCAAGGCGCTCAGCCAGGCCATCCGGCGCACCCGTGCCGGCCTGAAGGACCCGCGCCGCCCCGGTGGCTCGTTCATCTTCGCCGGCCCCACGGGCGTCGGGAAGACCGAGCTGGCCAAGGCGCTGGCGGAGTTCCTGTTCGGGGACGAGGACGCCCTCATCACCCTGGACATGTCGGAGTACTCCGAGAAGCACACCGTCTCGCGGATGTTCGGCTCCCCGCCCGGCTACGTCGGGTACGAGGAGGGCGGACAGCTCACCGAGAAGGTGCGCCGCCGGCCGTTCTCGGTCGTCCTGTTCGACGAGGTCGAGAAGGCCCACCCGGACATCTTCAACAGCCTGCTGCAGATCCTGGAGGACGGTCGCCTGACCGACTCCCAGGGCCGGGTCGTGGACTTCAAGAACACCGTCATCATCATGACGACCAACCTGGGCACGCGGGACATCTCCAAGGGCGTCTCGCTCGGCTTCACCGCCGGCAACGACACCCAGAGCGACTACGAGCGGATGAAGAACCGGGTCATCGACGAGCTCAAGCAGCACTTCCGGCCCGAGTTCCTCAACCGCGTGGACGACATCATCGTCTTCCCGCAGCTCACCCAGGACGAGATCGTCAAGATCGTCGACCTGATGATCGCCCGGCTCGACGAGCGGCTCAGGGACAAGGACATGGGCATCGAGCTCACGCCCGCGGCCAAGAACCTGCTCGCCAAGAAGGGTTACGACCCGGTGCTGGGTGCCCGGCCGCTGCGTCGCGCGATCCAGCGGGAGATCGAGGACGCCCTGTCCGAGAAGATCCTCTACGGCGAGCTGCTCCCCGGGCAGCTCGTCCTGGTCGACGCGACCGGCGAGTCGAAGAACGACACCTTCACCTTCACCGGCACCACCAAGACCAAGGCGCCGGACTCCATCCCGGTGGAGGCCGCCGCCCAGGAGTGAGGCCCTCGAAGGTCCTCTGCCACAGGTGTGCTGACCCGGCCCGGTCCCCCTCGGGGGCCGGGCCGGGTTATGTTCTAGCGCGTGTCTGTCACCCTGCAGCCCATCGACGACCCTGCCGCCTACAACGCGGTCGTCGCCGCCATGCCGATCAGCAGTCCCCTGCAGAGCTGGGGGTTCGGGGAGGCCCGGGCCGTCCTCGGCCACCGGCCGGCCCGGTTCCTCATCCGGCGCAACGGCAGCACGGTGGGGGCGCTGCAGCTGCTGCGCAAACGTCCCCTGCCGGGCATCGGCATGCTCTACGCCCCCCGGGGGCCCGCGGTGGAGGACCTGTCCGTTCTGCCCGAGCTGGCCGCGCCGCTGCGCAGCCTGGCCCGGGTCGGCGACGTGATGTGCAAGATCGAGCCGCCGCAGCCCGTCCCCGCGGCCGGCACCGAGGTCCGGACCCCGGAGGAGGCGCTCGCCGACCAGCGTGACGTCCCGGACCGGATCGGTCCCTGGGTCCGGGGTGAGACCGAGCAACCGGAGCACACCCTGCTGGTCGACCTGACCCGGGACCCGGACGACCTGTTCGCCGGCCTGCACAAGATGGCCCGGCGCAACGTCCGCACCGCCGAGCGGATGGGCGTGACCGCCGGCCGGGACGACGACTTCGAGTCCTTCTGGGAGATCTTCACCGCCACCAACGAGCGGGCCAAGCTCGGGGCGTTCCCCCGCGCCTACTACGAGACCCTGCTGCGGGCCGGCAACGCCCACGGCTCCCAGGCCTACCTGGTCCTGTCCCGGCACGAGGGGCGTGCCCTCGCCGGGGGCTTCTTCCTCGGCATCGGCGACACCACCGCCTACCTGTACGGCGGAAGCATCCGCGACGACCGGCCGCCTGCGGAGGGTCAGGAGCGGCGCAAGGACGTGAAGGCCGCGGACGCCTTCTACTGGAACGCCATCCTCGACGCCCGGGAGCACGGCTTCCGCACCTTCGACTTCTGGGGGATCCCCCGGGTGCTGGACGAGTCCAAGCACTCCTTCGGGGTGTTCCGGATGAAGCTGAAGTTCAGCACCGACCGGTACTGGTTCCCCGCCTACGACCTCCGGCTCGGCCCCGTCGCCCCCGTCTACACCGCGGTGCGGCGGGCCCGCCGGATGGTCCGCAACTACCGGACCCGGGGGACCACCGACGACATCCTCTGAGCCGCCGCCGGGGCCCCGCGGCATACCCGCGGGTAGCTTCAACGTCGGGTAAAGAGACGCCCCGGGTCCGGGTAAAGAGTTGGTCCGGACTCAGACAAGAGCCTTGTCCACCCGAGGTGGTCGTAGCACAGTGACGACCAGATCAAGGGGAAGACGAGGTGCTCATGGGGGAGCGAACGTCGCTCGCTGATGCCAGCCGGGCTGCTGCCAGCGGCCCGGAGTCGCTGGTCGTCCTGGTGGCCCGGTCGGTCGAGGACCGCATCCGCATCGTGAGCCGGCTGGGGGACTCCCTGCCGCTGCTCGTCGTCTCCTCGGCCCAGGAGGCAGCCGCCTTCCTGGGCGGCGACCTCGACGGCATCGCCCAGCGGGATGTCGAGGAGGCCGGGGCCCCTGAGGCGGCCGGCGCGGTCCCGCGGCGGGGGCGGGACGTGCGCCTGGTCGAGGACCGCCGCGCGGTGGCCGTCGGCACGACCGAGGTCTCCCTCACCCAGCTGGAGTACGGCGTGCTCGCCACCCTGCTCCGGGCCCGCGGCCGGGTGCGCTCGTTCGAGGAGCTGTCCCGGGAGGTGTGGGGCACCTCCCACGTCGGGGACGGCGCCCAGGTCCACGCCGTCGTCAAGCGGCTGCGCCGCAAGCTGGCGGCCGTCGAGGCGCCGGTCGGCATCGAGGTGGTCCGCGGCGTCGGCTTCCGCGCCGTGCCACGACACCTGGAGGCGGTCGCCACCGCGGTCACCGGCTGACCCGGGAACGTCACCCCCCGGGCCCCGCTGGGGTCCGGGGCTCACCCCTGCCTGCACGAATTCCCTTGTCCAACAACTGCCTACGTTGTCCATAAGTTGCCCAGCGCACGTCGTTCACCCCACGTGCGCCCCTTCCTACGGTCATGGGGGGCGGGACCCCTCGCCCGCAACTCACGCCTCGGAAGGGGAGAGCAAGTGTCAGGACACCGACACCGCAGCAGGCGATGGTTGGCGACCATCGCCGGTGGGTCGCTGGCCATCTCAGGACTCGGGATGGCCGGCACCACAGCAAGCGCCGAGCCGATGGGCTCCTGGGAGTCCCAGGAGCCCTCGAGCAAGGTCCGTGACCAGGTCGAGACCGAGCTGGCCGACAAGGGCCGGACGGACTTCTGGGTCCACTTCGGCGACCGGCCGGACATGTCCAGGTTCAGCCAGATCGGGGACCTCGACGAGCGGCGGATCGCCTTGTACGAGGAGCTGACCGCGACGGCAGAGGCCAGCCAGAAGCAGGTCAGGGCCATGCTCGAGGACGCCGGCGTGGACTACCAGGCGTTCTGGGCCACCAACGCGATCAAGGTCACGGGCGGTGACGAGCAGCTGGTGACCCAGCTGGCCTCCAGCTCCGAGGTCGCGGGCATCTACCCGTCGTTCGAGGTGCAGGCCCCCGACCCCAAGCCGGAGAAGAACCCGGTCTTCACCCCGTATGCCGTGGAGTGGGGCGTCGCGGACATCAACGCCGACGACGTCTGGTCGCAGTACGGCATCACCGGTGAGGGCATCGTCGTCGGCAGCATCGACACCGGCGTCCAGTGGGACCACCCCGCGCTGGTCAACCAGTACCGCGGCAACAACGGCGACGGGACCTTCACCCACGACTACAACTGGTTCGACGCCGCCGGTTACTCCCCGGACGAGCCGTACGACCACGACGGCCACGGCTCCCACGTGACCGGCACGATGGTCGGCTCCGACGGCGGCGAGAACCAGATCGGTGTGGCCCCCGGGGCGAAGTGGATCGCCGCCAACGGGTGCTGCCCCTCGGACGCCGCCCTCATCGAGAGTGGTCAGTGGATGCTGGCCCCGACCGACCTCGAGGGCAACAACGCGGACCCGACGAAGGCCCCGCACATCGTGAACAACTCGTGGGGGACGACCATCCCCTCCGACGAGCCGTTCATGGAGGAGATCTTCGAGGACTGGTACGCAGCGGGCATCTTCGGCGTCTTCGCCAACGGCAACAACGGCCCGGGCTGCAACACCTCGGGCTCGCCGGGCTCCCGGACCATCAACTACTCGGTGGGCAACTACACCAGCAGCCACACCATCGCCAGCTCCTCCAGCCGCGGCCCGGGCCAGGACGGCGAGGTCAAGCCCAACATCTCGGCCCCCGGCACGGCGGTCCGCTCCTCGGTGCCCGGCAACGGCTACGACTCCTACACCGGCACCTCGATGGCCTCGCCGCACGTCGCCGGGGCGGTCGCCCTGGTCTGGTCGGCGGCACCGGCGCTCGTCGGTGACATCGAGGGCACCCGCGCGCTGCTGGACAGCACCGCGGTCGACACCGAGGACCTGCAGTGCGGTGGCACCGCGGCCAAGAACAACGTCTTCGGTGAGGGCCGCCTGGACGCGCTGGCCCTGATCGAGGCCGCCCCCGTGGGCGACGCCGGCACGCTGACCGGCACGGTCACCGACGCGGAGACCGGCGACCCGATCCAGGGCGCGCAGGTCACCGTCACCGGCCCGGTCGAGCGCAACCTCACCACCAACAGCGAGGGTGCCTACAACGCCCTGCTCACCGCCGGTGAGTACACCGTCGAGGTCGAGGCGTTCGGCTACCTGGGCGACAGCGCGGTGGTCAACGTCGCACCCGAGGAGACCACGACGCAGGACTTCGCACTGCAGCCGTCCGCGGCCGCGACGGTGTCCGGCACGGTCACCGACGGCTCCGGCCAGGGCTGGCCGCTCTACGCGGCCGTGCGGGTCGAAGGCAGCCCGGTGCTGACCTACACCGACCCCGAGACCGGTGCGTTCAGCCTGAGCGTGCCGTCGGGCACCACCTACACCCTCGTGATCGAGTCCCAGTACCCGGGCTACGAGACCGTCTCGGAGGAGATCACCGTCTCCGGTGACACGACCGTCGACGTCGCCGTCCCGGTCGACGCCTACGCCTGCACCGCACCCGGCTACGGCTTCGTCGTGGACGGCGTGACCGAGACCTTCGACGGCACCGAGGCCCCCGAGGGCTGGACCGTCGAGGACCACGAGGGCAACGGCCAGGTGTGGCGGTTCGACGACCACGGCGGCCGGGGCAACCTCACCGGTGGTGAGGGTGGCTTCGCGATCGTCAACAGCGACGCCTACGGATCCGGCGGCCGGCAGGACACCTCCCTGGTCAGCCCGTCGGTCGACATGAGCGGGCTGGAGACCCCGGTCGTCGGCTTCAAGACCGACCTCAACTACCTGGGCGGCGAGAACGCCGACGTCGACGTCAGCCTGGACGGCGGCGAGACCTGGGAGACCGTCGTGAACTGGCAGGAGAGCCGGCGCGGTCCCCGCGAGGAGATCGTCCCGCTGCCCATGGCGGCCGGGCAGTCCGACGTCAAGGTCCGGTTCCACTACCACGTGGGTACGTGGGACTGGTGGTGGCAGGTCGACGACGTGTTCATCGGCAACCGCGCCTGCGAGCCGCAGGCCGAGGGCGGCATCGTGGTCGGCAACGTCTACGACGCCAACACCGACGAGGGCATCATCGGCGCCGCGATCACCAACCTGGAGACCGAGGAGTCCGTGACCACCAGTGCCACGGAGACCGACGAGAACCTGGACGGCGGCTTCTACTGGATGTTCAACCCGGCCGGCACCCAGACCCTGGAGGCCAAGGCCCGGAACTACGAGTCGAAGACGCAGGACGTCGACGTGCCCGCCGGTGGTGCGGTGCGGGCGGACTTCACCCTCGGCGCCGGGTTCGTCACGGTGACCCCGGACCAGATCCAGGTCAGCCTGAACCTCGGGCAGTCCCGGAACAGCACCCTCACCCTCACCAACACGGGCACCGGTGCGGCCGAGGTGGAGCTGAGCGAGGTGGGTGGTGACTTCACCATCCTCCGCGCCGACGGCTCCCGCCAGGCCATGAGCGAGGCCATGGAGTCCGAGGGCGCCCCGCTGCAGCGTCTGGAGGTCCCGGTGACCTTCGCCCAGCACGCCGGTCGCTTCGACGCGGCCGTCGAGGGCCCGGGCCGGGGTGTCACCGAGGACCCGTGGACGGACATCGCGTCGTACCCGAAGGCCGTCATGGACGGCCGGGTGGTCAACGTCGACGGTGAGTGGTACTCGATCGCCGGCGGTTCGGGCACCTCGTCCTACGCCGACGTCTACCGATACGACAACGCCACGACCTCCTGGCAGCCCGTCGCTCCGCTGCCCTCCGCGCGCAACGCGGTGACGGCGGGCGTCGTCGACGGCCAGATCGTGGTCAGCGGCGGCTGGGTGGCCAGCGGAACCTCGGCCGAGACGTTCGTCTACGACCCGTCCGCGGACAGCTGGACCCAGGTGGCGGACAACCCGTCGGCCGTCTCGGCGGCCGGTCAGGCGGTGCTCGACGGCAGGCTGTACTCCGTCGGTGGCTGCACGACCAGCGCGTGCACCCCGATGAGCAGCGCCGTGACGGCCTACGACCCGGCCACGGACACCTGGGAGCAGCTGGCGGACTACCCGGCACCGGTGGCGTTCGCCTCCTGCGGTGCCGTCGGTGGTGAGGTCGTGTGCACCGGTGGCAACACCGGCTCGGTCGCCCTGGCGGACACCTACGCCTACGACCCCGACTCCAACACCTGGACGGCGCTGCCGGACGCCCCGATCGACACCTGGGCGAGCCAGTACGCCGTGGCCAACGGCATGCTCATCGTCAACGGCGGTGTGCAGGGTGGTGCGATCACCAACGCCACGTTCGCGTGGGACGGTGAGCAGTGGCTGACCCTGCCGAACTCCAACACCGCGGTGTACCGCGGCGGGGCCGCCTGCGGCTTCGTCAAGGTGGGTGGCTCGGTGAGCCAGTTCAACGCCATCGCCGACGTCGAGTACCTGCCCGGCTTCGAGGAGTGCGGTGAGTCCGGCACCGACGTCACCTGGCTGTCGCTGGACCAGACCGAGGTGACCGTCCCGGCGAACGGGTTCGTGCGGGTCCGGGTGACCACCGACGGTGACGTGCCCCAGCCGGGCACCTACACCGCCGGCATCCGGGTGCGGACCAACACGCCGCAGACCATCGGCACCATCCCGGTGACGATGACGGTGGCGGCGCCGGCCTCGTGGGGCAAGCTCATGGGCACGGTGACGGGGCAGGAGTGCGACGGCTCGACCGCCGGGCTCCCGGGCACCACGGTGGACATTACCCCGGTCAAGGGGGACCACCCGGGCTGGGTGCTGGGCACCGACGCCGACGGCAGGTACGCGCAGTGGTTCCACGCGCCGACCGCCGGCAAGGTCCAGGTCATCGCCGCCAAGGACGGCTACCGTCCGAAGGCCGACCAGACCCGGATCAAGCGCAGCACCATCGCGACGCTGGACTTCACCCTGCCGAGGACGGGGTGCTGACAGTTCGCTGAACGCTCGCTGACAGTGCGCGGCCCGTCCCGGGACCCCCGGGGCGGGCCGCGCCGCGTCCGTGACTTGGCGTGCGGGCCGGTGGGGTGCTTGTCTAGACGCTCCGGGGTGAGGGCTCCGGAGGGAGGAAAGAATCGTGGACCTTTCCGCGCACCGCGGGTCCCGGTGGGGGGTGCTCGCCACCGTGCTGGCCCTGGTGGCCGTGGCGCTGCCTGCCGCCGGGGCCGCGCCGCAGCCCGGCCCGGGCCCCGGGGACAAGCCCGACGTCACCGACAAGATCGACGCGGCCGTCGCCGCCGAGCTGCGCGTCGAGGGCCGGGCCGACTTCTGGATCCGCTTCGCCGACCGCCCCGACCTGTCCGCGTTCGAGGACATCGAGGACTGGGGACAACGGGGCCGGGCCGTGTACGACGCCCTCCGCGGCACGGCCGAGGCCAGTCAGGCGGGGATCCGGCAGGAGCTGGACGCGGCCGGCGCGGACTACCGCTCGTTCGCCATCACCAACGCGATCTGGGTCGAGGACGGAGACCACGACCTCGTCACGGAGCTGGTCGACGACCCCGAGGTGGCCGAGGTCCTGCCCGCTGCCGAGGTGGTGCTGCCCCCGGCCCCGGAGGGGCCCGAGGTCGCACCGGCGTCCCAGGGCCTGGAGTGGAACCTGGCCGCGGTCAACGCCGACCTGGTCTGGGAGACCGGCGTGCGGGGGGACGGCATCGTGGTGGGGCTGCTCGACACCGGTGTCGACTACACGCACCCGGTCCTGGTCGGCCAGTACGCCGGGAACAACGGGGACGGCACGTTCACCCACGACTACCACTGGTTCGACGCCGACGGCAGCTCCCCCGAGGAGCCCGCCGACCGCTCCGACCACGGCACGCACGTCACCGGGATCGTCGTCGGTGACGACGGCGGGGAGCACCGGATCGGCGTGGCCCCCGGCGCTCGGTGGGTGGCCGCCAACGGGTGCTGCCCCGACAACGCGGCCGTCGTCGCGGCGGCCGAGTGGATGCTCGCCCCCACCGATCTCGCCGGCCAGAACCCGCGCCCCGAGCTGCGGCCGCACGTCATCAACAACTCCTGGAGCACCCAGGGCCCGTCCACCGCGCCGTTCCTCCTCGACATCGCCGAGGCGTGGGCTGCTGCGGGACAGTTCGCGGTGTTCGCCAACGGAAACAGCGGCCCGGCCTGCCGCACCGCGGCCTCCCCGGGCAGTCTGCAGGGCAACTACTCCGTGGGCGCGTTCGGTCCCAACGGCGCGATCCTCGGCCTGTCGGGCCGGGGGCCCGGCGCCAACGGCTCCACCAAGCCCGACATCGCGGCACCGGGCGGCCCGGTGTACTCCTCGCTTCCCGAGGGCGGCTACGGCACGAAGAACGGCACCTCGATGGCCACCCCGCACGTGGCCGGCGCGGTGGCGCTGCTGTGGTCGGCCCACCCCCACCTGGTCGGCAAGGTCGGCCTGACCCGCGGCCTGCTCGACGGCTCCGCGGTCGACGTGGCGAACCTCCAGTGCGGGGGCACCGCGGCCGACAACAACGTCTTCGGGCAGGGGCGGCTCGACGCCCTGGCCCTGCTCGAGGCGGCCCCGCCACCTGGTCGCACCACCGAGGCGGTGCGGGTCAGCGGCTCGGACCGCTACCGGACCGCGCTCGAGGTCTCCCGGCAGTTCGAGCCGGGGGTGCCGGTGGCCTTCGTCGCCTCCGGACGCGACTTCCCGGACGCCCTCGCCGCCGCGGCCCGGGCGGGCGCCGTCGGCGGGCCCGTCCTGCTGACCAGGCCCGGTGCCCCGCCGGCCGGCCTGCTGCAGGAGCTGGTGCGGCTCGACCCCGACCAGATCGTGGTCCTCGGTGGCACGGCCGCGGTCTCACCCGCCGTCCTCGCCGCGATCGACCAGGCCACCGGTGACGTCCCGGTGACCCGGGTCGGCGGTGCCGACCGGTTCTCCACCGCGGCGCAGGTGGCCAAGCTCTACGGGCAGGTGGACCGGGTGTTCGTCGCCAGCGGCCGGGACTTCCCCGACGCGCTCGCCGGCGCCGGGCGGGCCACCCGTGAGGGCGCGCCGGTCCTGCTGGTGACCCCCGACCGGGTCCCCACCGCCACCGCCCGGTACCTGGCCGAGCACGCCCCCGTGTCGATCACGCTCCTGGGCGGGGAGGTGGCCGTCTCCACGGCGGTCGAGGCGGAGCTGACCCTGTTCGGCGAGGTGCGCCGGATCGCCGGGCGCAACCGCTACGAGACCGCCAGCGCCCTCGTCGGCGACGTGGCGACGGCGGACGCCGCGTGGCTGGCAGCCGGTGACGCCTGGCCCGACGCGCTGGCGGCGGCGGCCCGGTCGGCCGCCGCCGGGGAGCCGCTGCTCCTGGCGCGCCGCACCGACGTCCCGATGACGTCCTGGATCGAGCTGGGCCGGCTCGACCCCGACCTGGTCCGGGTCGCCGGCGGCCCGGTCGTCGTCGACGACAGCGTGCTGACCGCCGTGGAGGGACTGCGGTGAGGGTGTCGACCCGCGCCGTAGGCGCCTCCCTGGTCGCCGCCCTGGTCGTCGCGGGCTGCTCCGGTGACATCCAGGAAGCCCCGGCGCGCACGACGGCCCGGCCCGCCCCGCCGCCGGACCGGGCGATCGCGACCACGTCCGCCCCGACGAGCGTCGCCCCCGACGGCCCGGAGGTGACGGTCGACGGCGTCCCGGAGCCGGTGCGCGAGCTCGTCACGCAGCTGTACCGCGGCGAGCAGCCACCGGCCGCCGACGACGTCGCCGCCGCCCTGGCCGGGGCGGAGGTCCCCGACGGGCCGGTCGAGGTGTCCGGGGTCACCGGGACCTGGGACGGCACCCCGTATGCCGTGCTGACCGCCGGTGACGACCTCACCCTGGCGGTGGGCCCGGACGACCGCTGGCGGGTGGTCGGCGGGGTGTGGCCGTCGCTGGGCGTCGCCGAGCCCGCGCTCGGTGGCCCGCGCCACGTCCTCCTCATCGGGTCCGACGCCCGGGAGCAGCAGGGGCAGCGGGTCGACCGGCTGCGGGCCGACAGCCTGCAGGTGGTGGGCGTGGACGGCACCGGGGGAGGTGGCGTCCTGGGGATCGCCCGGGACGCCTGGGTGCCCATGCCGAAAGGCGGCTACGCCAAGATCAACCAGGCCATGGTCCAGGCTGGTCCGGAGGGGCAGCTGGAGACCGTGGCCCGGGTGACCGGACTTCCCCTGGAAGGCTACGTCCTCGTCGGGTTCGAGGGTTTCAAGGCCTTCGTCGACGAGTGGGGCGGGGTCCGCATCGACGCGCCCCGGGCGTTCGACACGTTCAAGGAGGGCGAGCAGCGGCTCACCGGCTACTGGCTGCTGCGCTGGGCCCGGCACCGCAAGACCCTGCCGGGCGGTGACTTCGACCGGTCCTTCCACCAGGGCCTGGTCCTGGCGGCGATGGGCCTGAAGGTGCGGGCGGACGGGCCGCTGGGGCTGCCGGAGGTCCTCGACCTGGTGCAACAGCACATGCAGACCGACCTCGACGCGGAGGCGGTCATCACCCTGGCGGCCTGGGCCTACCTGGCCGACCCGGGCCGGTTCGGCCACGAGGTCGCGAAGGGCTCGTTCGACTGGAGCGCCGACGGGCAGTCCATCGTGCGGCTGGACGACGCGGCCCGGGCCAGCTTCGAGGACTTCGCCGACGGCAACCTGGAGCCGCCGGCGTTCGGCGCCGACGACTAGATCTACTGACCCGAGAGGTTGGTGAGCGGCTGATCGGGTTGGTTCCCGCAGGCGGTGTGGGGCCGGTCGGCTAGGCAGGCAGGCGGACCAGGTCGTCCCCGGCCTGCTCCACCAGGCCGTCCTCCAGGAGCGAGCCGAGGCAGCGGGACGCCTGCGTGGCGTCCGGCCAGGCCGCCTCCAGCCGGGAGACGGGAACCCCGGAAGCCGGTCCCTCCCGGACCACCCGGAGCAGCGTGCCCCGGCACTGGCGGTCGGTCCCGGTCCACGCCTGGCCACGGCGCGGCGGACCGTCGTACGCGGGGCGTCCGAGGGACTGCCACCGGCACCGGTCCAGGACCGGGCACGCCTCGCACCGGGGCGACCGGGCGGTGCACACCAGCGCCCCGAGCTCCATGACCGCCACGCTCCAGGTCGCCGCCCGCCGGCGGGGGAGCAGGGCGCGGGCCAGGTCCACCTCGGCACGGGTCAGGTGCGGCGGCGGGAGCTCCCGCCCCTGCACCAGCCGTGCCAGGACGCGGCGGACGTTGCTGTCGACCACGGGGACCCGCGCGCCGTGGGCGAACGCCGCGACGGCTGCCGCGGTGTAGCCGCCCACGCCGGGCAGTGCCGCCAGCTCGTCGGGGTCTGCCGGGACGCGACCGCCGTGACGCTCCACCACGGCGCCGGCGGCAGCGTGCAGGCGCAGCGCCCGGCGTGGGTAGCCGAGCCGCCCCCACGCCCGGACCGCCTCCCCAGGCGGCTCCGCAGCCAGGTCGGCCGGGGTCGGCCAGCGCTCCATCCAGGAGCGCCAGACCGGCTCCACCCTGGCCACGGGGGTCTGCTGCAGCATCACCTCGGAGACGAGGACACCCCAGGGACACACGCCCGGCCGGCGCCAGGGCAGGTCGCGTGCCGACGCGGAGTACCACCCGAGCAGCACCCGGTGGAGCCCGTCGAGGTCCTCCGGGAGGACGGCGGGCGGCGCGAGGCGGGTCGCCCGGCTCACACGTAGCGCTCGAGGATGCTGGACTCGGCCAGCCGGGACAGGCCCTCGCGGACGGCGCGGGCCCGGCTGTCGCCGACCCCCTCGACCTCCATGAGCTCCTCGACCGTGGCCGACAGCAGGTGCTGCAGGGAGCCGAAGTGCTCGATGAGGCGGTCGACGACGATGCCCGGCAGTCGCGGGATGCGGGACAGCAGCCGGTAGCCGCGCGGGCTGACCGACCCCTCGAGGGCGTCGCCGACGACGGCGAACCCCATGCACCGGGCCACCGCGGAGAGGTCGAGCAGGTCCGAGGCGGACAGCCCGGACAGGCACTGCATGACCTCCTCGACCGGCCGGGGGTGGCGGCTGGAGTCGATGTAGTCGCGGATGACCAGCTCCCGGTCGTTGCCGACCCCGCCGGTCAGCTCCTCCAGCTGGAGGCTGATGAGCCGGCCGTCGGTGCCCAGCTCGACGGCGTACTGCTCGATCTCGGCGCTGATCCGGCGGACCATCTCCAGGCGCTGGAGCACCGCGGTGACGTCCCGGATGGTCACCAGGTCCTCGATCTCCAGGGCGGACAGGGTGCCCGCCACCTCGTCGAGGCGGGTCTTGTACCGCTCCAGGGTCTGCAGGGCCTGGTGCGCCCGGGACAGGATCTGGCTGGAGTCCTCCAGCACGTGCCGCAGGTCGCCGACGTAGACCGCGATCATCGACATCGACTGGCTCACCGAGACCACCGGGTGCCCGGTCTGCTTGGCCACGCGCTCGGCGGTGCGGTGCCGGGTGCCGCTCTCGCGGGTCTCGATGCTCGGGTCGGGGACCAGCTGGGTGGCCGCCCGGAGGATGCGGGTCCCCTCACGGTCCAGGACGATCGCACCGTCCATCTTGGCCAGCTCGCGCAGCCGGGTGGCGGAGAACTCGACGTCCAGCTCGAAACCACCGGAGCACAGCGACTCGACGACGCGGTCGAAGCCCATCACGATGAGGGCGCCGGTGCGGCCGCTCAGCACGCGCTCCAGGCCGTCCCGCAGCTCGGTGCCCGGCGCCACGGCAGCCAGGGTGGCCCGCAGCAGCTCCTCGTCCGCGCGTTCTGCCACCGGTGCTCCGTCCCTGACCGCTGTGTGCGGGCCCCCCTGGTCGCGGGCGCCCGGTAGGAAGGTCCCTACGGGGCCGTTCCTGCGGCGGATTGTAGCGACGGGAGGGCCGGGGGACCGCACGACGGGATGGTCGTGACCCGAACGTGACCGGCGCGGCTCAGGACCCGGCAAGACCCAGGTGCACCGCCTCGGCGAGGGTGCCGGCCTGCAGCACGGTCATCCCGGTGGGTGGCGCGCCCTCGGTGAGCGACCCGGCCGGCACCACGGCGCGGGTGAACCCGATCCGCGCCGCCTCGGCCAGCCGGCGCGGCACCCCGGTCACCGGGCGGACGTCGCCGGCCAGGCCGACCTCGCCCACGGCGATCGTGCCCTGGGGGAGCGCCTGGTTCTCCCGGGCGCCGGCGACGGCCAGGGCGAGCGCCAGGTCGGCCGCCGGCTCGGTGAGGCGCACCCCGCCGACCGTGGAGGCGTAGCAGTCCAGCGCGCCGACGTTGATGCCGGCCCGACGGGAGAGGACGGCCAGCACCATGGCCAGCCGCGAGGAGTCGAGCCCGCTGGTGGCCCGCCGCGGGTGGCCGCCCGAGGCCTCGGTGACGAGGGCCTGCACCTCGGTCACCAGGGGGCGGCGGCCCTCGAGGGTGACCGTGACGCAGGTGCCTGGCACCGCGCGGTCCCGGCTGGTGAGGAACAGGCCGGAGGGGTCGGGCAGGCCGGTGATACCCCCGTCGCCGAGGTCGAAGCAGCCCACCTCGTCGGTGGGGCCGAACCGGTTCTTCACCGCCCGGACCAGGCGCAGCCGGGAGTGCCGCTCACCCTCGAACTGCACCACGACGTCGACGAGGTGCTCCAGCACCCGCGGCCCGGCGATGGCGCCGTCCTTGGTGACGTGGCCGATGAGCAGCGCCGCGGTCGTGCTGCGCTTGGCCGCCTGGATCAGGGCCGCGGCCACCTCGCGGACCTGGGCGACGTTGCCGGGGGCGCCCTCGACCTCGGCGCTGGCCACCGTCTGCACCGAGTCGACGACGAGCAGCGCCGGGCGCACCTGCTCCAGCAGGCCGAGCACCGCCCCGAGGTCGGTCTCGGCGGCGAGGTAGAGGGTGTCGGCCAGCGCGCCGATCCGCTCGGCGCGCAGCCTCACCTGCGCGGCGGACTCCTCCCCGGAGACGTAGAGCACCGAGCGCCCCGCCCGGGCCGCCCGGGCGGCGACGTCGAGGGCGAGGGTGGACTTGCCGATCCCGGGCTCCCCGGCCACGAGCACCACGGCACCGGGCACCAGGCCCCCGCCCAGCACCCGGTCGAACTCGCCGACGCCGGTGCTCGCCGCCCGCGCCTGGTCGGCGTCCACCGCGGCGATGGGCACCGCGGGCCGCTCCGGGGCCGTGGGCGCGGTGCGGACCACCTGCCGCTGTCCCACCTCGGTCACCGTGCCCCAGGCCTGGCACTCGCCGCACCGGCCGACCCACTTGACCGTGGTCCAGCCGCACTCGGTGCACCGCAGCGGGGCCCGGGAGGTCTTCGTCGCCGTCACGCGGGCCACCCTAGGCGGCGGCACCGACACCCCCGCGGATCACCACGACCGGTGCCACAGGTTCACCGCGTAGTCGACCTCGAGCCCGGCGTGCTCGGCCACGATCCGCTCGGCCAGCGCCGGAGGGAACTCGATCCGCACCACCGCCTCCAGGTCGGCCCGGTCCCGGAAGCGCCAGACCATGTCCACGGGCGTGCGGGTCCAGCCCTGGCGCCGCCAGAACCGCTCGACCGCCACCGGGTCGAAGTCCGGCCAGCCCCGCCGGAACCACGAGCCGAAGGTGGAGCGGGTGGCGTCGTTGTCGATGACGAACGCCGTCCCCCCGCGGGCGACGACCCGGTCGAGCTCGCGCAGGCCGGGCTCGCACCCCGGGCCGAAGAAGTAGGCCCACCGGGCGTGGACGACGTCGACCGAGCGGTCGCCCAGCGGGAGCTGCTGGGCGGTGCCACCGACCACGGCGACGTGCCGGAGGCCGTGCTCACGGACCCGTGCCGCCGCCCGGCGCGCCAGGGGCGGGTGCGGCTCCACCCCGACCACCTCCCGCGCCTCCGCGGCGAGGTGGGGCAGGTGGTAGCCGGTGCCGCAGCCGAGGTCGAGGACGCGCCGCCCCGCCCAGTCCGCCACCGACCGCATCGCGGCCCAGACGGCCCCGTCGGGGTCGACCGCGCGGTTCTCGATCTCGTAGACGTCCGGGTGGTGCCAGATGTTCGGGCTGGGGACGACCTCGGCCGGCTCCCGGTCGGGCCCGGTCACGCCCCGCCCTCCGTCGCCACGCCGCCGGTCTCCCGCGTGGCCGGGTGCACCAGGAGGGGCAGCAGCCGCCGCCCGCCCGGCCCGCCCAGGGACTCCAGGTGGGCCTCGCAGTGGGCGACCAGCACGTCATACGCCTCCGGGCCGACGAGCTCGACCAGCTCCGACCGCAGGGTGCGGAAGACGGGCTCGGCCGCCGTGTGCGCCTCGGGGCTGCCGGTGCAGTACCAGTCCAGGTCGTGGCCGCCCGGCCCCCACGCCCGCCGGTCGTACTCGGTGATGGTGATCTCCAGGTATGACGTGCCGTCCGGCTCCTCGACGGTCCGGTAGGCACGGCGCAGCGGCAGCTGCCAGCAGACGTCGGGCTTGGTCCGGACCGGGTCCACACCGGTGGCCAGCGCGTGGTGGTGCAGGGCGCACCCCGGACCGGTGCGGAACCCGGGGCGGTTGAGGAAGACGCAGGCGCCGTCCACCACCCGCGTGGTGTCGGCGTCGTCGTCCCGGTCGCGCCATCCGCCGTCCACCCCGTGGTACTGCCACTCGTCCGGCCCCATCTCGTCCACGACCGCAGCGACCCGAGCCACGTCGTCGGCGTCGGTGAAGTGGGCGCCGAGGGTGCAGCAGCCGTCGTCCGGACGGTCGGCGTAGATGCCGTGGCAGCCGCGGCCGAAGATGCAGGTCCAGCGTGAGGTCAACCAGGTCAGGTCACAGCGCAGCCGCTGGGCGGGCTCGGCCGGGTCGGTGAACTCCACCCAGGTGCGGGCCACGTCGAGGGGCGTCTCGGGAGCCGGTCCGCCGGTGGTGGGGCGGGGGCCCGGGTGCGTACCGGTCACCCTTGCAGCCTAGGCGCGTTAGCCTGCGGGAATGCGGCTTGGTGTGATCGACGTGGGTTCGAACACCGTCCACCTGCTGGTCGTCGACGCCCACTGGGGCGCCCACCCCCTGCCCGACTTCTCGCACAAGATCGAGCTGCGCCTGGCCGAGCAGCTCACCCCCGACGGCCGGATCTCCGAGGAGGGGGCGGACCGGCTGACGTCCTTCGTCGCCGAGTGCGTCGAGGTGGCCGAGAGCCGCGGCGTCTCCGAGCTCATGGGCTTCGCGACCAGCGCGATCCGGGACGCGGAGAACACCGAGGCGGTGATCGACCGGGTCGCCTCGGAGACGGGGGTCCGCCTGGACGTCCTCAGCGGGGAGGACGAGGCACGCCTGACGTTCCTCGCCGCACGCCGGTGGTTCGGCTGGTCGGCCGGCCGCCTGCTCGTCGTCGACATCGGCGGCGGGTCCCTGGAGCTGGCGGCCGGGCTCGACGAGAACCCCGACGTGGCCGTGTCGCTGCCGCTGGGCGCCGGCCGGCTCACCCGGCAGCTGCGTGGCGACCCGCCGGACCCGGCGGACGTGCGGGAGCTGCGGCGGCGGGTTCGTGCCGAGATCGCCGCCGTCACCCGCGACCTCGTCAAGGTGGGGCGCCCGGACCGGGTCGTCGGCACCAGCAAGACCATCCGCAGCCTGGCCCGGATCTGCGGGGCGGCGCCGCGAGCCGCCGGGCCCTACGTGCCCCGCACCCTCACCCGCGAGGCGCTGGCCGAGCTGGTGCCCCGGCTGGCCCAGCTCACCGCGGCCGAGCGCGCCGAGCTGCCGGGGGTGTCCGAGGCCCGTGCCGCCCAGCTCGCGGCCGGCGCCGTCGTGGTCGAGTCCGCGCTCGAGCTGCTCGACGTCGACCGGCTGGACCTGTGCCCGTGGGCGCTGCGCGAGGGTGTCATCCTCGCCCGACTCGACAGGATGGCCAGGTGAGCGCTGCGGCGGTCCCGGTCCTGCTCTCGACCTCCTCGGTCTATCCGGAGAACTGCGCCTACGCGTTCGACCTGGCCGAGCGGCTGGGCTACGACGGTGTGGAGGTCATGGTCTGGACCGACCCGGTCACCCAGGAGCCCGGGGCGCTCCGGGCCCTGGCCACCCTTCACGACCTGCCGGTCCTGGCGGTGCACGCTCCCACGCTGCTGTTGAGCCAGCGGCTCTGGGGGTGGGACCCGTGGGGCAAGATCGACCGCACCCTCGAGCTCGCCGCGGAGGTGGGCGCGCCGACGGTGGTGGTCCACCCGCCGTTCCGTTGGCAGCGGGAGTACGCCACGAAGTTCGCCGAGGGCATCGCCGAGCGCGAGGAGCGCACCGGCATCGCGCTGGCCGTGGAGAACATGTTCCCGTGGCGGGCCGCCGGCTCGGAGATGCAGGCCTACCTGCCGCACTGGGACCCCGTGGAGCAGGGTTACCGTAGTGTGACGCTGGACGTGTCCCACGCCGCGACCGCCGGGGTGGACCCGCTCGACCTGGCCCGGCGCCTGGGCAGGCGGTTGCGCCACCTGCACCTGTCCGACAGCCTGGGGTCGTTCCGCGACGAGCACCTGGTGCCCGGCCGCGGGACCCAGCCGTGCGCCGAGGTGCTCCGGCACCTGGCCCGCGAGGGCTACGGTGGCAGCGTGACCATCGAGGTGGGCACCCGGAAGCTGGAGCCGGCCCAGCGCGAGGAGGACCTGCGGGAGGCCCTCGAGTTCTGCCGCCGCCACCTGCCGGCCGGGCTGACCCGGTCGTGACCCCGGGTCCGGACGGCGCCGCCGGGGAGGCCCCGGCCGTCGTCGTCCGCGACCTCGTCGTCGTCCGCGGGGGCCAGGAGGTGCTGCACGGCATCGACCTCGACGTCCCGCGCGGTCAGGTCATCGGGCTGCTCGGACCCAGCGGCAGCGGGAAGACCACGCTGATGCGGACGGTGGTGGGGGTCCAGGTGGTGTCCTCGGGCTCGGTCACCGTCCTCGGGATGCCCGCCGGCCACCCGCGGCTCCGCCCCAGGGTCGGCTACGTCACCCAGGCCCCGAGCGTGTACCCCGACCTCACGGTGCGGCAGAACCTGGAGTACTTCGCCCACATCGCCGGTGCCGGCCACGACGCCGTCGACCGCGCGATCGCGCAGGTCGACCTGGCGGGCCAGGCCGGCCGGAGGGTCCACTCCCTGTCCGGGGGCCAGGCCGGCCGGGTCTCCCTCGCAGCAGCGCTGGTCGCCGACCCGGAGCTGCTCGTGCTCGACGAGCCGACCGTGGGGCTGGACCCGGTGCTCCGCCGCGACCTGTGGCAGCTGTTCCGGGACCTGGCCCGAGCCGGCGCGACGGTCGTGGTGTCGAGCCACGTCATGGACGAGGCCACCCGGTGCGACCGGCTCGTGCTGCTGAGGGGCGGTCGGGTCCTCGCCGACGACACGCTCGACGGACTGCTCGGCCGCACCGGGGCAGCGGACGCCGAGGGCGCGTTCCTCGCGCTCGTCGAGGGGAAGGTGGGGGACGGGTGACCCCGCGGCTCACCCTGGCGACCGCGCAGCGGGTGCTGCGCCAGGTGCTCGCCGACCACCGGAGCGTGGCGATGATCCTCGTGGTCCCCCTGGTCCTCATCGGCCTGCTCGCCTGGATCCTGCCGGGGGAGCTGCTCTTCGACCGGATCGGGCCGGCGCTGCTGGGGATCTTCCCGATGGTGGTGATGTTCCTCGTCACCAGCATCACCATGCTGCGGGAGCGCACCTCGGGCACCCTCGAGCGGCTGCTGTCCACGCCGGTCGGCAAGGGCGACATCCTCGGTGGGTATGCCGTGGCGCTGGGGGCGCTCGCGGTCGTCCAGGCCCTGCTCGCGACGGGCTTCGCGGTCTGGGTGTGCGGGCTCGACGTGGCCGGCCCGGGGTGGCTCCTCGTCGTGGTGGCGGTCGCGACCGCCCTCGTCGGCACCGCGACCGGCCTGTTCACCAGCGCGTTCGCCCGGACCGAGTTCCAGGCGGTGCAGTTCATGCCCGCCGTGGTCCTGCCGCAGTTCCTGCTCTGTGGCCTCATCGTGGCCCGCGAGGACCTCCCGCCGGTGCTGGAGGCGCTGTCCGCGGTGCTCCCGCTGTCCTACGCCGTCGACGGCATGGCCGCCGTGGCCCGGCTGGCCGACCCGGTCCCCGAGGCGCTCGGCGACGTGGGCGTCCTGCTCGGGTTCTGCGCCGCGTCCCTCGTGCTCGGCGCGCTGACGCTGCGGCGACGGACCCCGTGACCAGGGCACCGGAGCCCGGCGCGGAGGACTAGCCTGGTGCCGCCCCGGAAGGCGGGGCGCCGGAACCCGAGGAGGAGACGTTCGCGATGGAGGCCGGTGACCTCTCCCCGCGCACCTGGTTGCGTGAGGGACTGCTGCTGATGAGCCGCAACGAGACCCTGCGCGACGTCCTGGAGAAGGCGCCGGTGAGCCGTTCGGTGGTACAGCGTTTCGTCGCGGGCTCCACTACCGCGGACGCGGTCCGGGTGACCCGCGAGCTCCTGGCGACCCAGCGGATGGTCACCATCGACTACCTCGGCGAGGACACCACCGACCCCGAGATGGCCGCGCACACCCGGGACGCCTACCTGGAGCTGCTGCGCGAGCTGGGGGAGCAGGGCCTCACCCAGGACGGCCGGGCCGAGGTCAGCCTCAAGCTCAGCGCCCTGGGGCAGGCCCTGGGCGCCGACGGCGAGCAGATCGCCCTGGACAACGCCCGGGCCATCTGCCGGGCGGCCGCCGAGGTGGGCACCACGGTCACCCTCGACATGGAGGACCACACGACGACCGACTCCACCCTGTCGATCCTGCGCGAGCTGCGCCGCGACTGGCCCTGGGTGGGGGCGGTGCTGCAGTCCTACCTGTACCGGACCGAGCAGGACTGCCGGGACCTCGCCCACGAGGGCAGCCGGGTGCGGCTGTGCAAGGGCACCTACCGGGAGCCGGAGTCGGTGGCCTACCAGGACAAGGCGGAGGTCGACAAGGCCTACGTGCGCTGCCTGAAGATCCTGCTCGCCGGGGACGGCTACCCGATGATCGCCACCCACGACCCCCGGCTCGTCGAGATCGCCGGGGTGCTGGCGGCCCGCTACGGCCGGGAGCCCGGCAGCTACGAGTACCAGATGCTGCTCGGCATCCGGCCCGAGGAGCAGCGCCGCCTCGCCGCCCGCGGTGAGCGGATCCGGGTCTACGTGCCCTACGGGGAGGAGTGGTACGGCTACCTCATGCGTCGGATGGCGGAGCGGCCGGCCAACCTGCGGTTCTTCCTGCGTTCCCTCGCGACGACGGGCTGAGGCACGATGACCACGATCGCGATCCTGGGCGCGGGGGTGATGGGCAGCACCCTCGTCGCGGCCCTCATCCGCGCGGGTCACGACCCCGCCGACATCGTCGTCAGCGACCGCAGCTCCGGGCGCAGCCGGGAGCTGGCCGAGCAGCACGGCGTGCGGTCCGCCCCGGCTCACGAGGCGACGGCGGTCGCCGACACCGTCGTCATCGCCGTCAAGCCGCAGGACATGGCCGCGCTGCTCAACCAGATCCACGGCGCCGTGCGCCCGCACACCCTGGTCATCTCCCTGGCCGCCGGGATCAGCACCGACTACCTGGAGCGCCGGCTGCCGGAGGGCACCGGGGTGGTCCGCGCCATGCCGAACACCCCGGCGCTGGTGGACCAGGGCATGACCGCGATCAGCAGCGGGCGGCACTGCACGCCCGAGCTGCTGGCCCGGGCCGAGGGACTGCTCCGCAGCGTCGGCCGGGTCATCGCCCTCGACGAGCGGCACCAGGACGCGGTGACCGCGATCAGCGGCAGCGGGCCGGCCTACATCTTCTACGTCGTCGAGGCGATGATCGAGGCCGGCGTGCTGCTCGGCCTGCCCCGGCAGACGGCGACCGAGCTCGTGGTGCAGACGCTCTACGGCGCGGCCACGATGATCCGGGAGACCGGGGAGCACCCCACGGTGCTGCGGGAGCAGGTGTCCAGCCCTGGCGGGACCAGCGTCGCCGCCATCCGGGCGCTGGAGGACCACAAGGTGCGTGCCGCGTTCCTCACCGCCATGGAGGCGGCCGCCCGCCGCTCGGCCGAGCTCGCCGGCGGTGAGTGAGGCCGGGGCCGACGCGGCGCGGGCGGCGTCGCTCGGGCCGAACCCGGTGTGGCAGGGTAGGGCGCATGAGTGACATCAGCGTGCGCCTGCTGGACGAAGAGGACTGGTCCGTCTACCGCGATGTGCGGTTGCGCGCGCTGCGCGAGTCCCCCGAGGCGTTCGTCGCCTCCGCCGAGGAGGAGGAGGCCTGGCCGGAGGAGGACTGGCGAGCCCGGATGCGGCGCTCCCGCCGTCTCCTGGCCGAGCGCGACGGCAAGGCCGTCGGTGTGGCCAGCCTGGGCAGCCACCGCACCGGAGAGGAGGGTGTCGGTGAGCTGTTCGGCCTGTGGGTGGAGCCGGAGCAGCGGGGCAAGGGCGTGGCCCGACGGCTCCTGGAGGCCGCCGCCCAGCAGGCCCGCCAGGACGGCCTGACGCACCTCGTCTACTGGGTCGGCACCGACAACGGGCGGGCGGTCGCGTTCGCCAGCAGTTTCGGGTTCCGTCCCACCGACAGCCGCCGCCCGATGCGGATCCACGGGGTCGACGGGGACGAGGACGCCGAGGAAATGGCGATGGTGCTCCCGCTCGGCTCCTCCAGCGGCATGCCGACCAGCCTCTGACCTGCTGCGACGTCAGGGACGGGCGGCCAGCTGCTCGATGAGCTGGCTGGGCCCGGAGACGATCATGATGTGGTGCTCGCCGACCCGGGTCTCGGGCACCGCGTGGGTGAAGTCCTCGCCGGGGGCCTTGACCCCGACCACCGTCACGCCGTAGCGCTTGCGGATGTCGCTCTCGGCGAGTGTGAACCCGATCATCTCCTTCGGCGGGGTCATCTTGACGATGGCGTAGCCGTCCTCGAACTCGATGTAGCCCTGCATCCGGCCGTTGACCAGGTGCGCGACGCGGCTGCCCGACTCCGCCTCGGGGAACACCACGTGCTGCACGCCGATGCGCTCCAGGAGCCGGGCGTGCTCGGCGGAGACGGCCTTGGCCCAGATCGACTCGACCCCGGCGTCGACCAGGTTGCCGGCGGTGAGCAGCGAGCCCTCGATCGAGGTGCCGATCCCCACCACGGCGATCCGGAACGAGGAGGGCCGGGCCTCGGCGAGCTCCTCGGGCTTGGTCGAGTCCAGCGACAGCACCCGCATGAGCTTGCGCGAGTAGCGCTCGGCCAGGCGCGGGTCCTGCTCGATGGCGTGGACCCGGTAGCCCAGACGGTCCATCTCCAGGGCCGCCGCACCACCGAACCTGCCCAGGCCGATGACGAGGGCGTCCTCGTCGAACAGGCGGTGCTTGGTCATCTCTCGCTCCTCCGCTTCGGCGCTGGTCTACCGTGGCAGCCATGATCGGCGCTCGGGTGGTCTGGGACCAGCGTTTCACGGCCTACGACTTCGGCGAGGGACATCCCATGCACCCGTCGCGCCTGGCGCTGACGCACCGGCTGCTCGAGGAGCTCGAGGTGCTCGACGACCACGCACTGCAGCCGGCCGAGCCCGCCACCCGCGAGGACCTGCTGACCGTGCACACCCCGGAGCTCGTGGAGCGGGTCATCCGCCTCTCCGAGCACCCCGAGGAGGCGGACGGCTCGTTCGGGATCGGCACCGAGGACACCCCCGCCTTCCGCGGCATGCACGAGGCCACCGCCCTGGCCGTGGGAGGAACGCTCGCCGCGTGCAGGTCGGTGTGGGAGGGCGAGGGACAGCACGCCGTCAACGTCGCTGGCGGGCTCCACCACGCGATGCCCGACCGGGCCAGCGGCTTCTGCGTCTACAACGACGTCGGGGTCGGTATCCGCTGGCTGCTCGACCACGGCGCCGAGAGGGTCGCCTACGTCGACCTCGACGTGCACCACGGCGACGGGGTGGAGCGGATCTTCTGGGACGACCCGCGGGTGGTGACCATCAGCCTGCACGAGACCGGGAGCACCCTGTTCCCCGGCACCGGGTTCCCCGGCGACACCGGCGGCCCCGGCGCCCGGGACACCGCGGTCAACGTGGCGTTGCCGCCGGGCACCGGCGACGCCGGGTGGCTGCGCGCCTTCTACGCCGTCGTCCCCCCGCTGCTGCGCGCCGTCCGCCCCGAGGTCCTCGTCACCCAGCACGGCTGTGACGCCCACTTCGCCGACCCCCTGGCGCACCTGGCGCTGTCCATCGACGGCATGCACGCGGCATACCGGGCCGTGCACGACCTGGCCCACGAGCTGACCGGCGGCCGCTGGGTCGCCCTCGGCGGGGGCGGTTACGAGCTCATCGACGTGGTGCCCCGCGCCTGGGCGCACCTCACCGCCATCGCGCTGCACCGCACCGTGCCGCTCACCGCCCCCGTGCCGGAGGGGTGGCGCGAGTACGTCAACCGCGTGTACGGCCGGGTGGCGCCGGTGCACATGGGCGACCTGGGCGGCCACGAGATCCGCTACGGCAGCTGGGAGGAGGGGTACGACCCGGACGACCCGGTCGACGCCGCGATCATGGCCACCCGCCGGGCGGTCTTCCCCGGGTGGGGCCTGGATCCCTGGTGGGGCTGAGACCCCGCGACAGGGGCGTCCGTGAGCGATTTTTCACCCGTTTCGGCGTGTCTCACTTGAATTTCTGTGCTTCACCGCTTTCGCAACCGCACCATCTGCCCCTAGTGTTTGCGCTCACAAGGGCCCAGTCCGAGGGGAAGCGGTGCTGGCCCGCCGCACGAAGAGAGAGCGAAGAGATCGATGTCTGAGGAGCAGCCGCTTGCCGGCATGTCGTTCATGACCGTGGCCGAGGTCGCCGCGGTGATGCGCGTGTCCAAGATGACCGTGTACCGCCTGGTGCACTCCGGGGAGCTGCCCGCGGTGCGCGTCGGCCGGTCCTTCCGGGTTCCCGAGAAGGCCGTCAACGACTACCTCAGCGAGTCCTACCACGGGACCGCCTGAGGTCCCCGGAGTTGGGGCTCGTCCCGTGCGGCAGGTAGGGTTGCCCCGATCTTGCCCGGCACTGCACGCTGCTTCCAGTCACAGGTCGGGCCGTTCGACCACCTCTGAGACGAAGGACACGGTTCGCCAATGGGCTCTGTGATCAAGAAGCGCCGCAAGCGGATGGCGAAGAAGAAGCACCGCAAGCTGCTGCGCAAGACGCGTCACCAGCGTCGCAACAAGAAGTGAGCCACCGACCGCGGCGCCGTCCAGGGGACGGCGCCGCGGTCGTCTCCGGTCCCAGGTAGATTCCGAGTCATGGTCAGCACCGGTGACCGACCCACCCCAGGAGGTCGCGTGCCGCGGGTCGTCATGGTCACCGGTGTCGCCCGCGACCTGGCCGGGCGCGTCGTCCGGCGCCTCGCCGAGGACCCCACGTTCGAGCGGGTCATCGGCATCGACCTGCTCCCCCCGGGCCACCCCATCGGGCGCGCGGAGTTCATCCGTGCCGACATCCGCGGCTCGCTCGTGGGCCGGCTCATGGCCCAGGCCGAGGTCGACACGGTCGTCCACATGGGCGTCATCGCCACCTCCCGGGACGCCGGGAGCCGGGTGGTGCAGAAGGACATCAACGTCCTGGGGACCATGCAGCTGCTGGCCGCCTGCCAGAAGGCCCCCACCGTGAAGCGGCTGGTCGTGAAGTCGACCGCCGGCGTCTACGGATCCTCCCCGCGCGACCCCGCGATGTTCACCGAGGACATGTCCGCGCGGGCGCTGCCGCGCTCGGGGTTCGCCCGGGACTCGATGGAGGTCGAGGGGTACGTCCGCAGCCTGGCCCGCCGCCGCCCGGACGTCGAGATCACGATGCTGCGGATGGCCAACGTCATCGGGCCCAGCATCCGCACCGTGTTCACCGACTACTTCCGGATGCCGGTGCTCCCGGTGCCGTTCGGCTACGACGGACGGCTGCAGTTCCTCCACGAGGACGACGCGGTCGCGGCCATGGTGCGGGCCACGGTCGGCCCCGCGGTCGGGACCTGCAACGTCGCCGGTGACGGGGTGCTGGCGACCAGCCAGGCGGTGACCCTGGCCCGCAAGCCCTGCGTGCCGGTGCCGTTCCCCGCGGCGCCGGTGGCCCAGTGGCTGATGCGCCAGCTCGGCCTGGCCGCCCTGCCCGCCGACCACATGGACCTGCTCGCCTACGGCCGGGTCGTGGACACCACCCGGATGCGCGCCGAGCTGGGGTTCTCCCCGGCCTACGCCACCCGGGCCGCCTTCGAGTCCTTCCTCGCCGCGGAGCGGGAGCACGACCGGCCGGAGAACCGCGCGGTGGGGCTGACATGAGCCCGGAGCCCCAGGAGCCCACCGGGGGCCCGACCCGCGAGGCCCCGGAGATGACGCAGACCGACCTCGAGCGCGCCGTCATGACGCTGGTCGAGCTGCTGCGCGCCGCCGGAGCGGCAGCCGGCATGGCCGGCCAGGAGCTGGAGGACGCGGTGGCCGGCACCCTGGGGTTCCTGCGCCGCCGGCTGACCGGCGACTACGTCGTGGACGAGTTCGGCTTCGACGAGGACTTCACCGAGCACGTCCTCCTCCCGCTGCTGCGCCCCCTGTACCGCACCTGGTTCCGGGTGGAGGTGCGCGGCATCGAGAACATCCCCGCCACCGGGGGAGCGCTCGTCGTCGCCAACCACAGCGGCACCATCGCCCTGGACTCGCTGATGACCCAGCTGGCGGTCCACGACGAGCACCCCGCCCACCGCCACCTGCGGATGCTCGGGGCCGACCTGGTCTTCTCGCTCCCGGTCGTGGGCCCGCTGGCGCGCAAGGCCGGCACCACCCTGGCGGCCAACAGCGACGCCGAGCGGCTGCTCGGCTCCGGCGAGCTCGTCGGGGTCTGGCCGGAGGGGTTCAAGGGCGTCGGCAAGCCGTTCAAGGACCGCTACCGGCTGCAGCGGTTCGGCCGGGGCGGGTTCGTCGCCGCCGCGCTGCGCGCCCGGGTGCCGATCATCCCGTGCTCCATCGTGGGGGCCGAGGAGATCTACCCGATGATCGGCAACGCCGGGACCCTGGCGCGCCTGGTCGGCCTGCCCTACCTCCCGATCACGCCGACGTTCCCCTGGCTCGGCCCCCTCGGGCTGGTGCCGCTGCCCAGCAAGTGGCTCATCGAGTTCGGCGAGCCGATCCGCACCGACGACCGCGGCCCGGCCGCGGCCGACGACCCCGCAGTGGTCTTCGAGCTCACCGACCGGGTCCGCGAGACCATCCAGCACACCCTGTTCGAGCTGCTCCGCCAGCGCCGGTCGACCTTCTTCTGAGAGGCGTCGCGCCCGTGTCCCGCCCGCGCCGGTCCCGCCCCGCCCCCGCACCCGAGGAGCTCACCGCCGGGCTGCCCGCCGTCGACCCCGCCGGGCGCCCGGTCCGGGTCGTCGTGCTGGGACGTGAGGGGTGCCATCTGTGCGAGGTCGCCGCCGCGGTGGTCGCGGAGGAGGCGGCCGCCGTCGGCGCCGGCTGGGTGGAGCGGCAGGTGACCGCCTCGCCCTCCCTCCTGCAGCGGTATGCCGAGCACGTGCCGGTCGTCTTCGTCGACGGGACCGAGCACGCCCGGCTGCGCGTGGACCGGGACCGGCTGCGTGCCGCACTGCGGCCCCGGCGCCGGGGCCTGCGCGACTTTGTGCAAGCGTTCACAAAGTCGTAGGGTGAGGGGGTCCCTGACGCCCGTGACCGGACTCTGATATAAGCCCCGGTGCCGACCGAGAGGAGCCGTGCCGGCCGTGATGCCCGAGCCCAACCGTCGCGGCATCCCCGAGGCCACGGTGGGGCGTCTCCCGGGATACCTGCGCGCGCTCGGTGAGCTGGGCGAGAAGGGCCTGACCTCCGTGTCGTCCGAGGAGCTGGCCGCCGCGGCCGGGGTGCGCTCGGCACAGCTGCGCAAGGACCTGTCGTACCTCGGCTCCTACGGCGTCCGCGGCGTGGGCTACGACGTCGTCCAGCTGTCCGCCCAGATCGCCCGCGAGCTCGGCCTCACCCAGGAGTGGCCCGTGGTCATCGTCGGCCTGGGCAACCTGGGCCGGGCCCTGGCCGCCTACCGCGGCTTCGCCACCCGGGGCTTCCGCATCGTCGCGCTGGCCGACACCGACCCCGCCGTGCTCGGCCAGGAGATCGAGGGCCTGGTGGTCCGCACGCTCCAGGACATCGCCGCGACCGGCCCCCGGGTCTCGATCGGCGTCATCACGACGCCGGCCGCGGCGGCGCAGGAGGTGGCCGACGCGCTCGTGGAGATGGGGGTCCGCTCGATCCTCAACTTCGCGCCGTGCCTGCTCTCGGTGCCCGAGGGCGTCCACGTCCGCAAGGTCGACCTGGCCACCGAGCTGCAGATCCTGGCCTACCACGAGCAGCAGCGGGCGCTCGGCGTCACCGGCGGCGAGGCGGTGGTGGCCCAGTGAGCCTGCTCACCGTCGGCATCTCCCACCGCACCGCCCCCATGAGCCTGGTGGAGCAGGTCGTCTTCGGCAGCGGGGACGAGACCGGACTCGAGGCCCGCGTCGTCGAGCAGGAGGACGTCACCGAGGCCGTCGTCGTCTCCACCTGCAACCGCGTCGAGGTCTACACCGAGGCCGAGACGTTCCACGGCGCGCTCGCCCAGGTCGGAGGGGCCGTCGCGGCCGCGGCCGGGGTGCCCATGGACCTGCTTACCGAGCACCTCTACGTCCACTACGAGGACCGCGCGGTGAGCCACCTGTTCTCCCTCGCCTGCGGCCTGGACTCGATGGCCCTCGGGGAGGCCCAGGTCCTCGGCCAGGTCCGCGACGCCCTGGGCCGGGCCCAGCGCGCCGGGCACGCCGGCCCGGTCCTGAACCAGCTCTTCCAGCAGGCCCTGCGCGTGGGCAAGCGGGCCCACACCGAGACCTCCATCGACCGGGTGAGCCGTTCGCTGGTCAGCCTGGCCCTGGACCAGGTGGCCGACCACCTGCCCGACCTGACCCGCGCCCGGACCGTCCTCGTCGGCGCCGGGGCCATGTCCGGCCTGGCCGCGGCGACGCTGGTCCGGGCCGGGGTGTCCGACCTCACCGTCGTCAACCGCACCCGGGTCCACGCCGAGCGACTCGCCTACCGCCACGGCGCCCGGGCCGCCGACTGGGAGGCGCTGGACCGGCTGGTCGGTCACGCCGACCTGCTCGTCAGCTGCACCGGAGCCCGCGAGACCGTCCTCCGCGCCGAGCAGGTCGCCGCCGCGCGCGAGGGCGTCGGCCGCCCGCTGGCCGTCATCGACCTGGCGATGCCGCACGACGTCGACCGGCAGGTGGGGAACCTGCACGGGGTGCGCCTGTGGGGCCTGGCCGAGCTGCAGGAGCAGGCCGACCAGGAGCAGGACGGTGCCCCCGACGAGGCCACCGGCCCGCTGCGCGAGGTGCAGGACCTGGTCACCGCCGAGGTGGCGGCATACCTGGCAGCCCGCCGGATGCAGACCGTCGCCCCGACGGTCACGGCGCTGCGCCGGCGAGCGGCCGAGGTCGTCGACGGCGAGCTGGACCGGCTGCGGCGCCGCCTGCCCGACCTCGCCGAGGAGCACGAGCACGAGGTGCGCCACGCCCTCCAGCGCGTCGTCGACAAGCTGCTCCACACGCCCACGGTGCGCATCAAGGAGCTGGCCGGGAGCAGCGACGACGCCCGCCGGGGTGACTACGCGGCGGCGCTGCGCGACCTGTTCGACCTCGACCCCCGCGACGTCGCGACGGTGTCCGCGCCGCCGGCGGTCACCGACACCGGGCAGCCCGAGGGTGGGCGGTAGCGATGACCTCCTCCGTCCGCCACCAGCCGCCCTTCACCGAGGAGGAGCGGGAGTGCCTGCCCGGCTCGGCCCGCACCACCCGGCTCCGCCTCGGCACGCGGGCCAGTGAGCTGGCGACCACCCAGGCGGGGTGGGTGGCGGACCGGCTGCGGGCCCTGGGCCACCAGGTGGACCTGGTCCCGGTACGCACCGAGGGCGACGCCAGCACCCGCCCGCTGACCGAGATCGGCGGCACCGGCGTGTTCGCCGCCGCGCTGCGCCGGGCCCTGCTGGAGGACCGCATCGACGTGGCGGTCCACTCCCTCAAGGACCTGCCGACCCAGCCCGAGCCGGGGCTGGTCGTCGCCGCGGTCCCCGAGCGCGAGGACCCGCGGGACGTCCTCGTGGCCCGCGACGGCCGTCGGCTGGGCGACCTGCCCGCAGGGGCGGTCGTCGGCACCGGCTCCCCGCGACGCGCCACCCAGCTGGCCGAGCTCGCGCCGGAGCTGGTCGTCCGCGAGATCCGCGGCAACGTCGACACCCGGATCGCCATGGTGCGCGACGGCCGGGTGGACGCCGTCGTGCTCGCGGCCGCCGGCCTGCGCCGGCTCGGCAGGATCGAGGAGGCCACCGAGATCCTGCCCACCAGCGTGATGCTCCCGGCACCCGGCCAGGGCGCGCTGGCCGTCGAGTGCCGTGACGACGACGAGACCGTCCGTGCCGCGGTGCGTCCGCTCGACGACCCCGTGACCCGGGCCTGTGTCCGGGCCGAGCGGGTCCTGCTGCGCCGCCTCGAGGCGGGCTGCACGGCCCCGGTCGGAGCGCTCGCCGTCGCCGACGGCCCGGTCCTCACCCTCACCGGGTTCGTGGGCCTGGACGGTCGTCCCCGCCGCGCCCAGGTCCGCGGCGAGGACCCGGCCCGCCTGGGCCAGGACCTCGCCGAGCTCCTGCTCGATCCCGCCGCGTCCCCTCATCCGCCTTCCGGCACTCCAGCCGGCGGCACCGACCCCACGGAGCGTGATTCGTGACTTCCCAGCCCGTTCCCCCCAGCGCCACCTCGCCGAGCTGTGCCCGCGTCGCCTTCGTCGGCGCCGGGCCCGGCGACCCCGGGTTGCTCACCGTCCGGGCCCGCGAGTACCTCGCCGCCGCGGACGTCGTGCTCCTCGACGACCGTCAGCACGCCGACGACATGGCGCCGCTGGTCCGGGACGACGCCGTGGTCCTCGAGGTGGGACAGGGCCCGTCCGGCCAGGCCCTGACCCAGGCCAACCGCGCCAAGCAGGTGGTCCGCAGTGCGCAGCGGACCGCGCCGGCCGGAGGCCTCGTGGTGCGCCTCATGGACGGCGACCCCGCCGCGTTCAGCGGCCTGGTGGCCGAGGCGCAGGCCTGCCGCCGCGCCGGGGTGCCCTTCGAGATCGTCCCCGGCGTGAGCACCGCCTCCTCGGTCCCGCTGTATGCCGGGGTGCCGCTGACCAGCAAGGACGGTGGGGAGGTCCACCTGGTCGACGCGGCGGACCGGCACACCGACTGGAGCCTGTCGGTCGCCGACCACGTCTCCGTCGTGGTCGTCGGCGAGCCGGCCGAGATCGCCCGGGCCGTGACCGCCCTGGAGGCCGCCGGGCGGGACGCGGAGACGCCGGTGGCGCTGACCTGCGGCGGCACGACGACCGACCAGCACACCGTGGTGGTGCCGCTGGGGACCGCCGCGGCGGCCGTCACCGAGCACTGCTCCGGGCAGACCGTCGCCGTCGTCGGCCCCCAGGTCGTGCTGCGCGAGGAGCTGTCCTGGTTCGAGACCAAGCCGCTGTTCGGCTGGCGGGTCCTGGTGCCCCGCACCAAGGAGCAGTCCGCCTCGATGACCGACCGGATCGCCTACCACGGCGCCACCGCCGAGGTGGTCCCGACGATCAGCGTGGAGCCGCCGCGCACCCCGCAGCAGATGGACCGCGCGATCAAGGGGCTGGTCACCGGCCGCTACGAGTGGATCGGGTTCACCTCGGTCAACGCCGTGCGGGCGGTCCGGGAGAAGTTCGCCGAGCTGGGCCTGGACGCCCGGGCGTTCGCGGGCCTGAAGATCGCCGCCGTGGGCGGGGTCACCGCCAAGGCCCTCGCCGACTGGGGCCTGCAGCCCGACCTGGTGCCCTCCGGTGAGCAGTCCGCCCGCGGGCTGCTCGAGGACTGGCCGCCCTACGACGAGGTGCTCGACCCGATCAACCGGGTCTTCCTGCCCCGGGCCGACATCGCCACCGACACCCTCGTGGCGGGCCTGCAGGAGATGGGCTGGGAGGTCGACGACGTCACCGCCTACCGCACGGTCCGCGCCGCCCCGCCGCCTGCCCCGGTGCGCGAGGCGATCAAGTCCGGCGCCTTCGACGCGGTCTGCTTCACCTCGTCCTCCACGGTGCGCAACCTCGTCGGCATCGCCGGCAAGCCGCACGCCACGACGGTGGTGGCGTGCATCGGCCCGGCGACGGCCAGGACCGCCGAGGAGCACGGGCTGCGGGTGGACGTCATCGCCCCCGAGCCCGACGCCACGCTGCTGGTCGACGCGCTGGCGGACTTCGCCCGCGAGAGCGCGCTGGCGGCGAGGCGGGCGGGGGAGCCGGTGCTCCGGCCGAGCCAGCGCCGCGCCTCCGCCCGCCGCAAGGTCGCCCGGGCCAAGGCGACGTGAGGACACCGTTCGAGCGGCCGCGCCGGCTGCGGACCACGCCGGCCCTGCGCCGGCTGGTCAGCGAGACCGCGCTGCGGCCGTCCGACCTGGTGCTGCCGCTGTTCGTCCGCGAGGGCATCAGCGACCCGGTGCCGGTGTCGTCGATGCCCGGGGTCGTGCAGCACACCCAGGACACCCTGCGCCGGGCCGCGGAGGAGGCCGTGCGCGCGGGCGTCGGCGGGCTGATGCTGTTCGGCGTCCCCGAGCGCCGGGACCCCCACGGCAGCGGGGCGACCCACCCGCGAGGCGTGCTCAACCGGGCACTGGAGGCGCTGCGCGCCGACCTCGGCGACAGCACGGTGATCATGGCCGACCTGTGCCTGGACGAGTTCACCGACCACGGGCACTGCGGCGTGCTCGACGCCGCGGGGCGGGTCGACAACGACGCCACCCTCGAGGTCTACGCCGAGATGGCGGTGGCACAGGCCCGCGCCGGGGCCCACGTGGTCGCACCCTCGGGGATGATGGACGGCCAGGTCCGGGTCATCCGCGACGCCCTGGACCGCGCCCGCTACCAGGACGTGGCGATCCTGGCCTACACGGCCAAGTACGCCTCCGCCTGCTACGGCCCGTTCCGGGAGGCGGTGGCCTCCACCCTGCAGGGCGACCGGGCGACCTACCAGCAGGACCCCGCCAACGCCACCGAGGCGCTGCGGGAGCTGCGGCTGGACCTGGAGGAGGGGGCGGACCTGGTCATGGTCAAGCCGGCGCTGCCCTACCTCGACGTGCTGCACCAGGTCGCCGCGGTGGCCGACGTGCCCGTCGCCGCCTACCAGGTCTCGGGGGAGTACTCGATGATCGAGGCCGCGGCCGAGCACGGCTGGCTGGACCGCGACCGGATGGTGCTGGAGACCCTCACCGCGATCCGCCGGGCCGGTGCCCAGGTGGTGCTGACCTACTACGCCCAGCACGCGGCGCGCCTGCTCACCGGCTGAGCACGTCCGCGGCCCGCGGAATGGCACCGACCCTCGCCGGCGTTCGTTCTCTTTTGGACACGGCCCGAGATGGCTAGGGTCGGGTCGGTCGGTCGGAGGAGGGCAGACATGACGACGAGCACGGCCACGCGGTGGCTCTCGCCGGCTGAGCAGGCCAGCTGGCGCAGCTACCTGCGCGGCAGCCGGCTGCTCATGGAGGCCCTCGACTCGGCCCTCGTCGAGCACGGTGTGCGGCTGACCGAGTACGAGATCCTGTCGATGCTCTCCGAGGCTCCCGGCGGGCGGCTGCGGATGTCGGTGCTGGCCGGCCTGGTGGTCCAGTCCCGCAGCCGGCTCACCCACACCGCCACCCGGCTGGAGCGGCTGGGCTGGGTGGAGCGCCGCTCCTGCCTGGAGGACCGCCGCGGCGTGGAGCTGACGCTGACCCCGACCGGCCGGAAGGTCCTGGAGGACCTGGCCCGCACCCACGTGACCAGCGTCCGGGAGAACTTCGTCGACCTGCTCACCCCGGAGCAGTTCCGGGTGGTCGGCGAGGCCATGGAGACCGTGGTCCGGGCGCTCAGCGAGCAGCACACCCCCCGCTGACCGCCCCCGGGGCCGGGACCGGGGCACCGGTCCGCGGCTGAGAGACTGGGACCCATGAGCGACGCCCCTGCCGCCCTGCCCCACCCCGACGCCGCGCCCGGCTCCGACGCGCTGCTGGAGCGGGCCCGCCGGGTCATCCCCGGCGGGGTGAACTCCCCGGTGCGGGCGTTCGGCTCGGTCGGCGGCACACCGCGGTTCGTCGAGCGGGCGGAGGGCCCCTGGCTGTACGACGCCGACGGGCGTCGTTACGTCGACCTGGTCTGCTCGTGGGGGCCGATGATCCTCGGCCACGCCCACCCGGACGTCGTCGCCGCGGTGCGCGACGCCGCCGGCCGCGGCTTCAGCTTCGGCACGCCCAGCGCCAACGAGGTCCTGCTCGCCGAGGAGCTCGTCACCCGGGTCGGACCGCTGGAGCGGGTCCGGCTGGTGAACTCGGGCACCGAGGCCACGATGAGCGCCCTGCGCCTGGCCCGCGGCTTCACCGGCCGCTCCGTGGTGGTGAAGTTCGCCGGCTGCTACCACGGTCACGTCGACAGCCTGCTCGCCTCGGCCGGCTCGGGTGTGGCCACGTTCGGCCTGCCCGACTCGCCAGGGGTCCCGGCCGCGACCGCCGGTGAGACCGTGGTGCTGCCCTACAACGACACCGCGGCGCTGGAGAAGGTCTTCGCCGAGCGGGGCGGCGAGATCGCCTGCGTCATCACCGAGGCCGCCGCCGGCAACATGGGCGTGGTGCCGCCGCGGCCCGGCTTCACCGCCACGCTGCTGCGGCTCACCCGGGAGCACGGCGCCCTGCTGGTCTCGGACGAGGTGATGACCGGCTTCCGGGCCGGCCCGACCGGCTGGTTCGGGGTCGAGGGCCCGTATGACGAGGGCGCGCCGGACCTGTTCACCTTCGGCAAGGTCATGGGCGGCGGCTTCCCGGTCGCCGCGTTCGGCGGGCGCGCCGACGTCATGGCGCTGCTCGCCCCCGAGGGCCCGGTGTACCAGGCGGGGACGCTGTCCGGGAACCCGGTGGCCGCGGCAGCCGGCCTGGCGACGCTGCGCGGGTGCACCCCGGAGGTGTACGCGCGGCTGGAGGCCGTGGCCCGCACCATCGCCGACGGGGTCACCGAGGTGCTCACCGGGGCGGGGGTCCCGCACCGGATCCAGTGGGCGGGGTCGATGTTCTCGGTCTTCTTCCGGGACGGCGAGGTCGTCGACTACGAGGACGCCCGCGACCAGGACACCGCGGCGTTCGGCCGGTTCTTCCACGGCATGCTCCGGCGCGGTGTGCACCTGCCGCCGAGCGCGTTCGAGACCTGGTTCGTCAGTGCCGCCCACGACGACGAGGCGGTGCAGGTCGTCCTGGACGCGCTGCCCGGCGCGGTCGAGGACATGCTCGCGGCGGAGGGCCCGGCCTGATGGGGGACAATCCCGGCATGGACCAGCCGACCCGCACCGTGGTGCACCTGATGCGCCACGGCGAGGTGCACAACCCCGAGGGGGTCCTCTACGGCCGCCTCCCGGGCTACCGCCTCTCCGAGCTGGGGCGGGCCATGGCCGAGCGGGTCGCCGAGCACCTGGCCGGCCGCGACATCGTGCACCTGGTGTCCTCGCCGCTGGAGCGGGCGCGGGAGACCATGGCCCCGATCGCGGAGCGCCTCCAGCTGCCGGTGACCGTCGACGAGCGGGTCATCGAGGCCGACAACCTCTTCGAGGGGCTGACCGTCGGCACCGGGGAGGGCTCGTTCCTGCGCCCGGCCCACTGGAGCAAGTACCGCAACCCGCTGCGCCCCTCCTGGGGCGAGCCCTACCGCGACATCGCCGCGCGGATGCTCGCCGCCGTCGAGTCGGCCCGACAGGCCGCCCAGGGGCACGAGGCCCTGATCGTCTCCCACCAGCTGCCGATCTGGACGCTGCGCCGGTTCATCGAGGGCCGGCGGCTGTGGCACGACCCGCGCCGCCGGCAGTGCTCCCTGGCCTCCCTCACCTCGATCGTCTTCGTGGGGGACCACCCGGCCCGGATCGACTACAGCGAGCCGGCCGCTGACCTGCTGGCGCAGGCCCGCCCGGGGGCGGGGGCATGAGGCGGACCCGTGCCGTCGCCGTCCTGCTGGCCGCCGGGGCCGCGCTGGCCGGCTGCGGCAGCGACGCCAACACCATCGCCGGGCAGGCGATGCAGGGGGACCAGAAGGGCTACATCTCCGGCGACGGCACGGTGCAGACGGTGCCGCCGGAGGAGCGGGAGATCACCATCGAGCTGACCGGGACCACGCTGGAGGGTGAGCCCTGGGACTCCGCGGACGCCCGCGGGTCGGTGCTGGTCATCAACGTGTGGGGCTCCTGGTGCGGCCCGTGCAAGGCCGAGGCCAAGGACCTCCAGGCGGTGTACGAGCACTTCACCTCGGCCGGGGAGCCGGTGGAGTTCATCGGGGTCAACGACCGGGACAGCCAGCCCACCGCGCTGGCCTTCCAGGAGGCCGAGGGCATCGGCTACCCCTCACTGGTGGACGACGGCGGGCGCACGCTCGTCGCGCTCCAGGGGATGGCCAACGCCCGCCCCTCCACCCTGGTCCTGGACGAGCAGGGCCGACTCGCCGCCCGGGTCGCCGGGCAGGTCGATGAGTCCACCCTGCGCGGGCTGGTCGAGGACGTGCTCTCCGAGTGAGCGAGGTCGTGCTGTCCGGGCCGCTGCTGCTGGCCCTCGGGCTGGCGGTGCTGGCCGGCCTGGTCTCGTTCGCCTCCCCGTGCGTGCTGCCGCTCGTGCCCGGCTTCCTGGGCTACCTCACCGGCATGCCATCCGCCGGCGGCGCCGAGCCGCCCGGGCGCGGCCGCCTCGTCGCCGGCGCCGCCCTCTTCGTGGCCGGGTTCAGCGCCGTGTTCATCACCATGGGCGTGGCGGTGAGCAGCCTGGGCCTGGCGCTGCAGCGCCACCAGGACCTGCTGCTGCGGGCCGGCGGCGTGGTCGTGGTGCTCCTGGGCCTGGTCATGCTCTGGCAGCCCGGCGGCTCCTGGCAGCCGCGGTGGCGGCCCGTGACCGGGCTCGCCGGCGCCCCGCTGCTCGGGGTGGTGTTCGGCCTGGGCTTCTCGGCCTGCACCGGCCCGGTGCTCGGCGCCATCCTGTCCCTGTCCGCCTCGCTGCCCCCGTATGACGACAGCGTCGTCGCACGAGGGCTCGTCCTGGCCGTGGCGTACTGCCTGGGCCTGGGCCTGCCGTTCCTCCTCGTCGCCGCCGGCCTGGGCTGGGTCAGCCGGGTCTCCCGGTGGCTGCGGGACCGGCACGTGACCGTCCAACGGGTCGGCGGTGCGCTGCTCGTGCTCCTGGGCGTGCTCATGGTGGCCGGGGTCTGGGAGCAGCTGACCGCGTGGGTGCAGACCCGTCTCACCTCGACCTTCACGACGGTGATCTGATGACCGACTCCTCGATCCGGCAACCGGTGCTCGGCCCGCGGGGGTGGGCACGCTGGGGCTGGCGGCAGCTGACCAGCATGCGGACCGCGCTGGTGCTGCTCATGCTGCTGGCGCTCGCGGCGATCCCCGGCTCGGTCTGGCCGCAGCGCGGGATCGACCCGGTGCGGGTGCGGGAGTACCTCGACGAGAACCCGGCCGTGGGGCCGTGGCTGGACCGGTTCGGCTTCTTCGACGTCTACGCCTCCCCGTGGTTCGCCTCGATCTACCTGCTGTTGATGATCTCGCTGGTCGGCTGCATCGTGCCGCGGACCGGGCAGCACTGGCGGGCGGTCCGGGCCCAGCCGCCCCGCACGCCGCGGTTCCTCGCCCGGCTCCCCGAGCACCGGAGGGTGGAGCTGGAGGCCGAGCCCGAGCGGGTGCTGGCCGCGGCCCGGGAGGCCCTCGGCCGGCGGCGGTTCCGGATCCGCGCGGCCGAGGACGACCGGCCGCACGAGGTGGCCGCCGAGGGCGGCTACCTCAGGGAGACCGGGAACCTGGTCTTTCACATCTCGCTGCTCGGCATCATCGTCTTCGTCGGGGTGGGCCACCTGTGGGGCTGGCGCGGCGAGGTGATCCTGGCCGAGGGGGAGACGTTCACCAGCACCGTCTCGCGCTACGACACCCTGCAGCCCGGGCCCTGGGTGGGGGAGGACCAGATCCAGCCGTTCGTCCTCACCCTGGACGAGCTCGACGTGCAGTTCGAGACCGAGGCCAGCGGGTCCCAGTTCGGCGCTCCCCGGAAGTTCCGGGCCGCGGTGAGCACCGCCGAGGACCCGGACGGGCCGGTGGTGCGCCAGGAGCTCGCGGTCAACCACCCGCTCAACCTGGGCGGCACCTCGGTCTACCTGCTCGGCAACGGCTACGCCCCGGTGGTCACCGTCCGGGACGCCGCAGGGAACGTCCTCTACAGCCAGGCCACCCCGTTCCTGCCCCAGGACGACTTCTACGCCTCGACCGGCGCGGTGAAGGTGCCGGCGGCCGAGCCCGACCTCGGCCTCACCGGCGCGTTCCTGCCGACGCTGCGCTTCGACGAGGAGCTCGGCCCGGTGTCCGACTTTCCCGGCCTGGTCAGCCCCGGCCTCGTCCTCACCGTCTACGAGGGCGACCTGTTCCCCGAGGGGCGACCGCAGTCCGTCTACTCCCTCGACGTCACCGCCATGGAGCAGGTCCTCACCGACGAGGGGGAGCCGACCCGGTTGCTGCTGCGGCCGGGCGAGACCATCGAGCTGCCGGGCGGGCGGGGCAGCGTCACCCTCGACGGCGTGGTCCGCTGGGGCGGCCTGGTCATGCGCGAGGACCCGGGGCGGGTGCCGGTGCTGGTGAGCGCGTTCGTGATGCTCGCCGGCCTCACCGCGATGCTGGCGGTGCGCCGCCGGCGGGTGTTCGTCCGGGTCACCCCGGCGGCCGGTGGCGACGGACGTCATACTGGGGTGGAGGTGGCCGGTCTCGCCAAGGGGTCCGACCCCTCGCTGGGTGCCCTGGTGGACGAGGTGCTCGAGGACATCCGCGAGCAGCTGGGCCCGGTCCGGGAGACGGACCTGACGACGGAGGACAGCCGATGACCAACGAGACCCTCGCGACGGCCTCGAACTACACGCTGTACGCGGCGCTGGCGTTCCTGGCGATGGCCATGGTCGGGTTCGCCCTGCACCTGGCCGCGACGGCCACCGTCCGGGCCCCGCGCCGCGAGGCGGTCCCGTTCCCTGCCGCCGTGGGTGCCCCCGACGCGCCCCCCGCGCCGGCCGGGGAGCCGGCCGCACCGTCGACCGGGCTCGCGGAGCGGTCCCGCCGCTGGGGGGTCCTGGCGATGCAGGCCACCTGGCTGGCCACGTTCGCGCTGGTGGCCAGCGTCGCCCTGCGCGGGCTGTCCGTCGGCCGCCCGCCCGTGGGCAACATGTACGAGTTCAGCCTCGTCGCCGCGACGTTCACGCTGCTCGTCTACGCCGTGTGGAGCCTGCGCTCGGACCGGCTGTGGCTCGGCCTGTTCGTCACCGCCCCGGTGCTCCTGACGCTGGGGGTGGCGCTGGTCAGCTGGTACACCCCCGCCGGCCAGCTGCTGCCCTCGCTGAACAGCAAGACCTGGCTGGTCGTCCACGTGGCCGTCGCGACCCTGACCGTGGGGCTGTTCACCATCGGCTTCGCCCTGGCGGTGCTGTACCTGCTGCGCGAGCGCGCCGAACAGCGGGGCCGGCCCGGCTGGCGCTGGCTGTCCGCCCTGCCCCGCCCGCGGCAGCTGGAGCAGCTGACCTACGGGGTGCACATCGTGGCCTTCCCGTTGTGGACGTTCACCGTCATCGCCGGGGCGATCTGGGCCGAGCAGGCGTGGGGCCGCTACTGGGACTGGGACCCCAAGGAGGTCTGGTCGTTCGTCATCTGGGTGGTGTATGCCGCCTACCTGCACGCCCGCGCGACGACGGGCTGGACGACCCGGCGCGCGACCTGGCTGGCGCTGGCCGGCTTCACCTGCATCATCCTCAACTACACGGTGGTCAACACCTTCTTCGTCGGTCTCCACTCCTACTCGGGTCTCTGAGCCGTGCTGCGGTACACCTTCTGGCGCCTGCTGATCTTCGTCCTGTTCCTCCTCGTCCTCCTGGTGCTGGGGGTCCCGGAGCTGTGGGCGGTGGTCTTCGCGGCGCTGTTCTCGATGGTCACCTCGTTCTTCCTGCTGGCCCGGCAGCGCGAGCAGATGGCCCGCCAGCTGGAGGAGCGCATCGAGCGGTCCCGTGCCCGGCGCGCGGCCAAGCTCGCGCAGGAGCGCACCGACGAGGAGGAGGAGGACGCCGAGGCCGAGGGCCGCTGAGCGCCCGGGCCGGCCTCAGGGCGGGGCTCAGGCCGAGAGCAGCAGGCCGAGGGTCAGCAGCCCGGCATACGCGAGCTGCACCAGGCCGGTGAGGCCGAGGACCGGCACCAGCTGCCGTCCGGTGGCCCCGGACACGATCTGGCGCACCGGCAGGACGGTCAGCGGCGCGGCGAGCAGGGCCAGCAGCGCCCAGCGGTGCACCGTGGCCGCCACGGCGGCGGCGAGGAAGGGGGCCACGACCAGGGCCACGTAGAGCACCCTGGTGCGGCGGTCGCCCAGGCGTACCGCGAGGGTGCGCTTGCCGACCTCGCGGTCGCCGTGCAGGTCGCGCAGGTTGTTGACGACGAGCAGCGCGCAGGCGAGCAGCCCGACCCCGACCGCGCCGGCCCACGAGCCGGTGTCGAGGCGGTGCGCCTGGGTCCAGGTGGTGCCGAGCACGGCGACCAGCCCGAAGAACACGAAGACCATGACCTCGCCGAGGCCGCGGTAGCCGTAGGGGTTGCGCCCGCCGGTATAGCGCCAGGCGGCGACGATCGCGGCGGCGCCGACGAGCAGCAGCAGCCAGGCGCCGGACAGCGACACCAGGGCCAGCCCGGTCACCGCAGCGGCGAAGAAGAACAGGAAGGCGGCGAACCGCACCGTCGAGGGGTCGGCCAGCCGGTCACCGACGAGCCGGGTCGGGCCCACCCGCTGGGCGTCGGTGCCGCGGATCCCGTCGGAGTAGTCGTTGGCGTAGTTGACGCCGACCTGCAGCGACACGGCCACGAGCAGGGCGAGAAGCGCCAGGCCGGGCTCGGCCCCGCCGAGGGTGTGCGCCGAGCCGGTGCCGACCGCGACCGGCGCGACGGCAGCGGGCAGGGTGCGGGGCCGCGCACCGGCGACCCACTGGGCCAGGGAGGCCACCGGTCACAGCCCCCGCAGGAAGTCGGGGTCGTCGTCCGGGCCGAGCGGGCCGGCGGGCGGCTGCTGGCGCCGGTCGAGGATGCTGCGCGGACGACCGGCGATGAGCCAGGCGGCGCCGCCGGCGACCGGGAACAGCAGGGTGATGAAGACCCACAGCACCTTGGGCAGGTTGCGCACCTCGTGGTCCTGGGTCTGGACGGCGTCGACGACGCAGTAGACCGTGAACGCCAGCACGGCGAGGGCGAGGAGGATCCTGGGCACGGTGCTCCTGGGACGCAGGTCAGGTGGTGCTCATATTGTGCCACCGCCGCAGGCCAGCAGGTGCCGCAGCCGGAGCCGGTCCGGCTTGCCCGAGGGCAGCAGCGGCAGCGACTCCAGCAGGACCACCCGGCGCGGCACCGCGTGGGCGGGCAGCGCGCCGCGGACCGCGCCGCGCACCTCCTCGGGGTCCAGGGACACGGGCCCGTCGGGCACGACGGCGGCGGCGACCAGCTGCCCCCACTCCTCGTCCGGCACCCCCTCGACGTGCGCGGCCCGGACCCCCGGGACGCGCAGCAGCGCGGCGACGACGTCGACCGGGTCGACCTTGTGCGCCCCGGTGTTGATGACGTCGTCGACCCGGCCCAGGACCCGGAGCAGGTCGTCCTCGAGCTGCCCGGCGTCGTCGGTGAGGTACCACCGGGTGCCTCCGTGGGTCGCGAACCGCTCCCGCGTCAGGTCCGGCAGGCCCAGGTAGCCCTGGGCGACGACGGGGCCGCCGAGGCGGATCCGGCCGTCGGCCAGCTCGACGCGGACGCCGCGCAGGGGACGGCCGTCGTAGACGCAGCCCCCGCTCGTCTCGGTCATCCCGTAGGTCGTCACGACCGGCAGGCGGTGCTGCCGCACCAGGTCGGCGACGGGTGCGGGCAGCGCGGCCCCGCCGACGAGCACCGCGTCCAGGTCGCCGAGGGCGGCGACACCGGACGGGTGCCGGAGCAGACGCGTCAGCTGCGTGGGCACGAGCGAGGCGTAGCGCGGGACGTCGCGGCGCATCCGTGCCACCGCGGCGGCGAACGCCTCGACGGTGAACGGGGCGCCGGGGGGCAGGGCGACCGGGCTGGTGCCGGCCAGGACCGAGCGGCACAGCACCTGGAAACCGGCCACGTGCTGGGCAGGGAGCGCGAGCAGCCACTGACCCGGCCCGCCGAGGTGGTCGAGGGTCGCCTCCCCGGAGGTCCGCAGCGCCCGTGCGGAGAGGAGGACGTGCTTGGGGGTCCCGCTGGACCCGGAGGTCGCCACGACGGCGGCGACGCCCTCCACCTCCTGCGCCGCCACGGCCGGACCGGGTCCGGGGCCGGCCAGGGGCAGGACCGGTGTGCCGCCGTCGAGCGCGCCGGCGATGGCGCGCTCCGCGGTGACCAGTCCGTCGGCGGTCGAGACGTCCACGGGCTGCACCCGGCCAGGGTAGGCGAACGGCCCGGGGCGACGGACGTCACCACCGGGCCGCTGCCGCGCCGGCCGGGGCCGGGCTACTCCTGGCCCGACGTGAATGTCTCGTTCATGTCGACGTACCACTGGCCGTCGAACTTCCGTAGGGTGATGTAGTCGTCCCCGAAGCCCTCGGCGAACAGCTCGGAGAAGTTGTCGCGGTCGACCACCGCGGTGTCACCGTCGACGTCGGCGCCGGTGATCTCCATGAGCTCGATGATGCCGGCGACCTCGGCGGGGAACATCTCCCCGGCCATCGCCGGGATGACCTTGACGCAGGTGTCGTAGTCGCCCTGCTTGGCGGTCATCGGGCCCTCGCTGCTGAGGTCGAGCATGTAGTCGCAGACCGCGTCCTCGCCGTTGACGAAGGCGACCAGCCACTCCTTGGCCCGGTCGGCCGCGGCCTGGCCCTCCTCGCCGCCCTCGACCTCGCCGGCGGCGGGGCCGCTGGTCGTGGCGGCGTCGTCGGTCGCGGTCTCACCGGCAGCGTCACCGGAGGTGGTCTCCTCGGTGTCCGCGGGCTCGGCGGGCCCGGTGGTGGTCTCCGCGTCGTCGGCCGGGGCGGGCGTCGTCGTGGAGGTCTGGGTGTCGGGCTCGACGACCTCGGGCTCGTCCGACCCGCAGGCGGACAGCAGGAGGACGGGCACGGCCACGGCCGAGACGAGCAAGCGTCGCATCATGATGAAAGCAGATCCCTCGTGGTTCCCCCGTTGGACTGGACACCCCAGTGTCCCACGGCCGCCCGCGGGGGTCACATCGGGCAGGTCGCCGCAGGTCAGAAGTACCAGGGAAACGGCCGCCAGTCCGGCTGCCGCTTCTCCAGGAACGCGTCCCTGCCCTCGACGGCCTCGTCGGTCATGTAGGCCAGGCGGGTGGCCTCGCCCGCGAACACCTGCTGGCCCATCAGCCCGTCGTCGACGAGGTTGAACGCGAACTTGAGCATCCGCTGGGCGGTGGGGGACTTGCCCAGGATCTCCCGGGCCACCCCGAGGGCCTCCCGCTCCAGGTCGGCGTGGTCGGCCACGATGTTGACCGCGCCCATCCGGTGCATCTCCTCGGCGTCGTAGGTGCGGCCGAGGAAGAAGATCTCCCGGGCGAACTTCTGCCCGACCATCCGGGCCAGGTACGCCGAGCCGTAGCCGGCGTCGAACGACCCGACGTCGGCGTCGGTCTGCTTGAACCGGGCGTGCTCCCGGCTGGCGACGGTCAGGTCGCACACCACGTGCAGCGAGTGGCCGCCGCCGGCCGCCCACCCGGGCACCACGGCGACGACGATCTTGGGCATGGTGCGGATGAGCCGCTGCACCTCGAGGATGTGCAGCCGGCCGCCCTGCGCCCTGACCCGCGCCTCGTCCACCGTGTCGGCGGTCTCGCCGGCGGCGTACTGGTATCCCGACCGCCCGCGGATCCGCTGGTCTCCGCCGGAGCAGAACGCCCAGCCCCCGTCCTTGGGGCTGGGTCCGTTCCCGGTGAGCAGGACGACTCCCACGTCGGGGGTCATCCGGGCGTGGTCCAGGGCGCGGTAGAGCTCGTCGACGGTGTGCGGCCGGAACGCGTTGCGCACCTCGGGCCGGTCGAAGGCGATCCGCACGCAGCCCAGGTCCCGGGCCCGGTGGTAGGTGATGTCGGTGAACCCGAAACCCGGGACCTCCTCCCACGCCGTGGGGTCGAAGATCTCGGACACCTGGGGACCGTTCTGCTGCCCGTCCGGGCTCTGCGGCTGCGTCACGAGGCGAGGATAGGACGGGCCGGTTCCGGATGAGGCGGCCGGGCATGCTCGCTACCGTGGCCTCGCCCCCGACGACGAGGAGTCCCACCATGTCCGACCGGACGACGGAGCCGGGTGACCAGCGGCACGTCCACGACCCCGAGAGCGGCACGGAGGTCGACCAGAGGTCGCCGGGGGAGCGCGACCCCGGCCTGGAGCCCCGGACCAACCGGGTCCGCTGGACCGGGCTGGCGGTCGGCCTGGTCGCCGCGGTGCTCGTCTACCTGGTCATGCCCGACGACGCGGGTCACCCGGCCCGGCTCACCGCGGCGATCGCGGTGCTCATGGGCCTGTGGTGGATGACCGAGGCGCTCCCGATCCCGGCCACCGCCCTGGTGCCGCTGGTCGTCTTCCCCACGCTCGGGGAGGCCAGCGTCGACGACGTCGGGGCCTCCTACGGCAACAACATCATCTTCCTGTTCATGGGTGGCTTCATGCTCGCCCTGGCGATGCAGCGGTGGAACCTGCACCGCCGGATCGCCCTGGTCACGGTGCGAGCCATGGGCACCAGTCCCGCCATGGTCATCGCCGGCTTCATGGTCGCCACGGGCTTCATCTCGATGTGGGTCTCCAACACGGCGACGGCCGTGATGATGCTGCCCATCGGCGTCTCGGTGCTGCTGCTCGTGGCCCGTCTCGGCGCCGAGACGGCGGCGCCGGACGCCGCCGGGTCGGGCGCGGGCGCCGCCGAGGGGCCGGCGGACACGGAGGAGGCCGTCCTGTCGACCAACTTCGGCGCCGCGCTCATGCTCGGGATCGCCTACGCGGCCTCGATCGGCTCCCTCGGCACGCTCATCGGCACCCCGCCCAACACGCTGCTCGCGGGCTACCTCGACCAGGAGCACGGCATCACCCTGAGCTTCGGCCGGTGGATGCTCGTCGGGGTCCCGCTCGCCGTCGTCTTCCTGGCCCTGTGCTGGTTCCTGCTGACCAAGGTGCTGTACAGGCCGGAGATCACCGAGATCCCCGGCGGTCGGGAGCTGCTGACGCGGGAGATCGACAAGCTCGGCCCGATGTCCCAGGGGGAGAAGCGGGTGCTGGGGCTGTTCGTCCTCGCCGCGGTCGCCTGGATCGCGGTGCCGCTGATCTGGCCGGACGACACACCGATCAGCGACGCCGGCATCGCGATGACGGTCGCCCTGCTCCTCTTCACCCTGCCCGCCGGTGCGGCGCGAGGCGTGCGGCTGCTGGACTGGGACAGCGCGGTCCAGCTGCCCTGGGGGGTGCTGCTCCTCTTCGGGGGAGGCCTGGCGCTGTCCGCCCAGTTCGGTCAGTCCGGCCTGAGCGAGTGGATCGGCACCCAGGCCGCGGGCCTCGGCGGACTGCCGGTCGTGCTGCTCGTGGTGGTCCTCACCGCGGTGATCATCTTCCTCACCGAGCTGACCTCCAACACCGCCACGGCGGCGACGTTCCTGCCCGTCGCGGGCGGCGTGGCGCTCGGGCTGGGGGTGGACCCGATGCTCCTGGCCATCCCGGTGGCGCTCGCCGCCACGTGCGCCTTCATGCTCCCGGTCGCGACCCCGCCGAACGCGATCGCGTTCGGCTCCGGCTACGTGACGATCCCGCAGATGGTCCGGGCCGGCCTGTGGCTGAACCTCGTCGGCATCGTCCTGGTGACCGCGACGGTGATGATCCTGGCGGTCGCCGTCTTCGGCATCGTCTACTGACCCCGGTCCCTACGCTGGCCGGTATGCCGGGAGCCCCCTTCGACCTGCCGCCCGCGGCGGACCTGCTGGCCGCGGCGACCGTCGTCTCGCTGCCGATGGCGCTGCGGTTCCGCGGGGTGGAGCACCGCGAGGCGGTCCTGCTGCACGGGCCGGCCGGGTGGGGCGAGTTCGCCCCGTTCCCCGAGTACGGCGACGAGGAGTCCGCGCGCTGGCTGGCCGCCGCGGTCGAGGCCGCCTGGGGTGCCTGGCCCGCCCCGGTCCGGGACGCGGTGACGGTCAACGCGACCGTGCCCGCCGTGCCGCCCGACCGGGTGGCCGCGGTGCTGGCCCGCTACGACGGGTGCACCACCGCCAAGGTCAAGGTCGCCGAGGCCGGGCAGACGCTCCAGGAGGACCTGGCCAGGATCGCCGAGGTCCGGGCCGTGCTCGGCCCGGCCGGGCGGATCAGGGTCGACGCCAACGGGCGGTGGACCGTGGAGCAGGCGCTCGAGGCGCTGACCGCGTTCGCCCACCACGACCTCGAGTACGCCGAGCAGCCCTGCGCCACGGTGGCAGAGCTGGCCACGCTGCGGCGGGAGCTGGCGCGGCGCGGGGTGGACGTGCCGGTGGCCGCCGACGAGTCAGTGCGCCGCGCCGAGGACCCGCTGCGGGTGGCCCGGGAGGGGGCCGCCGACCTGCTGGTGGTCAAGGTCGCCCCGCTCGGCGGGGTCGCCCGCGCCCTGGACATCGTGGCCGCGTGCGGCCTGCCGGCCGTCGTCTCCAGCGCCCTGGACAGCTCGGTCGGCATCGCGGCCGGGGTGGCGCTCGCGGCGGCCCTGCCGGCCCTGGACCACGCCTGCGGGCTGGGCACCGTGGAGCTGCTCACCCGGGACGTCGCCGACCCGGCGCTCGTCCCGGCAGCGGGTCACCTGGCCGTGGCCGATGCGCTGGCCGTCCGCGCGGGCCAGGGCGTGGACCCCTCGTGCTCCGTGGCCGCGCCCGACCGCGTGGCGTGGTGGCGCGACCGGCTGCGCCGGTGCCACGCGGTGCTGGCGGGCGACGAAGGTTTTACACGGCCGTAACGCAGGTCACCTGTCCGTAACACGGGTGCCGCCCCGGTGTAACAGCCGCGGTGCAGAGTGCCGCCAACCGGCAGCCGGCCACCCGGCCGCTGCCCCACCCGGTGCGCGGCCCCCCGCGCACCCGCGTTCGTTCGGAGGCAACGGATGGAACTGACCGCAGGTGACGTCTGGGTGATGGTCTCGGCGGCCCTCGTGCTGCTGATGACCCCCGGTCTCGCGTTCTTCTACGGGGGGATGGCCCGCGCCAAGGCGGCCCTGAACATGATGATGATGAGCTTCATCTCGATCGGGCTCGTCGGCGTCGTCTGGGCCCTGTGGGGCTACTCGATGTCCGGGGGCGAGGGGCTCCTGGGCGGCCTCACCGGCAACCCGCTCACCAGCTTCGGGCTGGAGGACGTCGTCGGCACCGGCGACCTCGTGGGCGCCGGTTTCGGCGCGACCTTCGCCATCATCACCGTCGCGCTGATCTCCGGTGCGGTGGCCGACCGCACCAAGTTCTCCTCCTGGAGCCTGTTCGTCCCGCTCTGGGTGACGCTCGTCTACTGCCCGCTGGCGTTCATGGTCTGGGGCGGCGGGCTGCTCGGTGAGGACGGCTGGGTCGGCCGCACCTTCGGGGTGGCGATCGACTTCGCCGGCGGGACCGTGGTCCACATCAACGCCGGCCTGGCCGCCCTGGTCCTCGTCATGGTGATCGGCCAGCGGCAGGGCTGGACCAAGGGCTTCCACAAGCCGCACAACGTGCCGTTCGTGATGCTGGGCGCCGCGCTGCTGTGGTTCGGCTGGTTCGGCTTCAACGGCGGCGCCGCCGGCAGCGTCGAGGAGGCCGGCCTGATCTGGGTCAACACGCTCGTCGCCCCCGCCGCGGCGATGCTCGCCTGGCTGGTCGTGGAGCGCATCCGCGACGGCGCCCCGACCTCGGTCGGCGCCGCCTCGGGTGTCGTCGCCGGCCTGGTGGCGATCACCCCCGCGTGCGCGGCGCTGACGCCGCTGGGCTCGGCCGCCCTGGGCGCCGTGGCCGGGGTGGCCTCCTGCCTGGCCATCGGCCTGAAGTACCGCTTCGGCTACGACGACGCCCTCGACGTGGTCGGTGTGCACCTCGTCGCCGGGCTCGTCGGCACCCTGGGCATCGGATTCCTGGCGGTGCCCGCGGAGGGCAGCACCGCAGGTGGCCTGTTCTACGGCGGCGGCGCCGACCAGCTCGTCGCCCAGGTCGCGGCGACCGTGGTGACGCTCGTCTACACCGGCGTCCTCACGCTGGTCATCGCGGTGGCGATCGCCCGCACCATCGGCTTCCGGGTCCGCCCGGAGGACGAGGCCGTCGGCGTCGACCTCACCGAGCACAAGGAGGTCGCCTACGTGTTCGTCGACGGGGACCTGCCGTCCCCGAACGGTGCCGGGGCCGGCACCCCTGAGCTGGCGGGGGACCGGGCCGGCTGAGCCGAGCCGTCCACCGTCGCCGGGGGCGCTGACGGGCCGGATCGACGACGACCCGGCCCGTCAGTCGTCGTCCGCGGCGGCCTCGAGGAGGCGCTCGAGCAGTGACCTCAGCTGCCGCCGCTCGGCGTCGTCGAGCACCGCGAGCACCCGCTCGGCGACCTGGTGCCGCTGCCGGTGCAGGTCGGCGGCCACCTCCCTGCCGCGCGCGGTGAGCACCAGGCGGACCGCCCGACGGTCCGCCGGGTCCGGGCGACGCTCGACCAGGCCGAGCTCCTGGAGCGCGTCGGCCACCTCGGTCGCCGACCGGGGCGCCACCTGCAGCCGGGTGGCCAGGTCCCCGACCCGCGACCCGGCGGCGTCATCCTCTCGCGCCAGCACCCCGAGGGCCCGTGCCTGGTGCGGCGAGAGCCCCCAGCGGGCAGCGTGCACCTCCAGCCGGCGCAGCCGGCGGGTGAGCTGCCGCACCAGGTCCAGCTCGGTCAGGTCCGGGGCAGGGTCCGGCGCGGTTCCCGTCATACGGTCATCCTAGCGATTTGCGCATATACCACATAGTGAGGTAACCTCAAGATATGTTGTGACCACCTGCCGGCACCGACGACCGGCCCTCACGAAGGGAGCTGCGCATGGACGGCTTCCCCACCTCCCACCCGACCGGTCGCGGCGCCGACGCCGCCCGTCCCGACCCGCGCGACCGCGCCCAGCTGGCCGAGCACCCGGTGAGCCTGCGCCGTGTGCTGGCGCTGTTCCGGCCGCACCGCTGGACCCTCGCCGTGGTCCTGGTCCTCATCGTCGCCAGCTCGCTGCTGGGGCTGGCGACCCCGTTCCTCACCAAGCGCCTCGTGGACGAGGCGATCCCGCAGCAGGACGTCCGGCTCCTGCTGGTCCTCGTCGGCCTCATGGTCGGCGCGGCCGTGGTCTCCGCGGCGCTCGGCGTGGTGCAGACCTGGCTGTCCACCGGTGTCGGCCAGCGGATCATGCACCGGCTGCGGACCGACATGTTCACCCACCTGCAGCGGCAGTCGATCGACTTCTTCACCCGCACCCGCGGCGGCGAGGTGCAGTCCCGCCTCACCCACGACGTGTCCGGCCTGCAGGGCGTGGTGACCTCCACCGCGACCTCGCTGGCGGCCAACATCGCGACCGTCGTCGGCACCCTCGTGGCGATGGTCGCGCTGAGCTGGCAGCTGGCGCTGCTGTCCCTGCTGGTCATCCCGCCCGCGGTGCTCGTCACCCGCTCGGTCGCCCGGCTGCGCAAGGACGCCACCGCCCGCCGGCAGAAGGCCCTGGCCGGGCTGCACGCCCAGGTCGAGGAGTCCCTGTCGGTCAGCGGCGCCCGGCTGGCCAAGACGCTCGGCGCCGGGCCGGCCCTGGCCCGGCGGTTCGGCGAGGCCTCCGACCAGCTCCTCGGCCTCGAGGTCGCCGCGCAGCTGGCCGGCCGCTGGCGCACCGCCACGATGACGGTGGTCTTCGCGGTCATCCCGGCCCTGCTCTACCTCGTCGCCGGCCTGCCGGTGACCGGGGGCGGCATCACCATCGGCACGCTCGTGGCGTTCACCGCGCTGCAGGCCGGCATCTTCCGGCCGGTGACCGGGCTGCTCGGGGTCGGGGTCCAGCTGACCGCCTCGATGGCGCTGTTCAGCCGGATCTTCGAGTACCTCGACCTGGAGCCCGGCGTGCCCGAGCCCGAGCAGCCGGTCCGGTTGGACCCCGCCACGGTGCGTGGCCACCTGCGGCTGGAGGGGGTGGGCTTCCGGCACGCCGACGCCGACCGGGACGCGCTCGACGGGATCGCCCTCGACGTCCCCGCCGGCACGCACGTCGCGGTCGTCGGGCCCACCGGCTCGGGCAAGAGCACCCTCGCCGCCCTCGTCACCCGGCTGCACGACCCGACCCGGGGCCGGATCACCCTCGACGGGGTCGACCTGCGCGACCTCGCCGCCGAGGACCGCGCGGCCGCGATCGGGATGGTCTCCCAGGAGACCTACCTGCTGCACGCCACGGTCCGGGAGAACCTGCGGTTCGCCCGGCCGGACGCGACCGACGCCGAGATCGAGGCCGCGGCCCGCGCCGCGCAGGTCCACGACGTCATCGCCGCGCTGCCGGACGGCTACGACACCGTCGTCGGCGCGCGCGGGCACCGCTTCTCCGGCGGGGAGCAGCAGCGTCTCGCCCTGGCGCGGACCCTGCTGCGCGACCCCAGGGTGCTGGTCCTCGACGAGGCCACCAGCGCCCTCGACACCCGGACCGAGGCCGCGGTGCAGGACGCCCTGGCCGCGCTGACCCGCGGCCGCACCGTGCTGACCATCGCGCACCGGCTGTCCACGGTCCGGGACGCCGACCTCATCGTGGTGCTCGAGGGCGGCCGGGTCCGGGAGAGCGGCACGCACGAGGAGCTGGCCGCCGCCGGCGGCGCCTACGCGGAGCTGCTGCGCGCCGCCGAGCGGCAGCCGGAGCTGGCCGCGGCCGCCTGAGGCGGTCCGGTGGTGACGGTCGCTGCCGGTAACCTTGGTGCCGTAAGGGCGCGGACGTCATACGATCCAGGTCCCGCCATCCCGTCCCCCACGATCCAGAGGTGCACAGTGCCCACGGGCAAGGTCAGGTTCTACAACGAGGACAAGGGCTTCGGCTTCCTGTCCAGCGACGAGGGCGAGGACGTCTACGTCCACGCCTCCGCGCTGCCTGAGGGCGTGACCACGCTGCGCCGCGGGACGCGGGTGGAGTTCGACGTGGCCGCCGGCCGCCGCGGCACCCAGGCGCTGCACGTGCGGCTGCTCGAGCCGGCCCCGTCGGTGTCCCGTGCGATCGCGCTGCGCGACCGCAAGCCCGCCGACGAGATGGTGGTCGTCGTGGAGGACCTCATCGCCCTCCTGGACAAGGCGTCCAACAGCCTGCGCAAGGGCCGCTACCCGGACGCTCGGGTCTCCGCGGCCCTGGCCAAGTCGCTCCGCGCCGTCGCCGACCAGTTCGAGGCGGGGACATGACGCCGGCGGTCCGCCCGGACACCACCCTCCTGGGAGCGGTGGAGACGGCCCGGCGCGCCCTCGACGACGTCGCCGAGCCCGGCACCGTCGGGGAGCACCTCGGCGCCGAGACCGAGGGCGAGCGCCTGGTCACCCACTACTTCGCCTGCACCGCGGCCGCCTACCCCGGCTGGCGGTGGGCGGTGACCCTGGCCCGCGCGCCGCGCGCCCGCAAGGCGACCGTCTGCGAGACGCACCTGGTGCCGGGGGAGGGCGCGCTGCTCTCGCCCGAGTGGGTGCCGTATGCCGAGCGCCTCGCCCCGGGTGACATCGGCCCCGGGGACGTCACGCCCCGGATCGAGGACGATCCCAACCTCATGCCCGGCTTCGAGGCGACCGGCGACGAGGACGTCGACCGGGTGGCCATCTGGGAGCTCGGCCTGGGCCGGCCCCGGGTGCTGTCGCCGGAAGGTCGGATGCGGGCCGCCCAGCGGTGGTACGACGGTGACCGCGGCCCCCACGCCGAGATCGCCAAGAAGGCGCCGGCGCCGTGCGCGACCTGCGGCTACTTCGTGCCGATGAGCGGGGCGCTGCGCCGGCTGTTCGGGGTGTGCGCCAACGAGTGGTCCCCCGAGGACGGCAAGGTGGTCAGCATCGACCACGGGTGCGGCGCCCACAGCGAGGTCGATGTGGAGCGGCCCGCGCCCGAGCCGCTCGACGCCCCCGTCCTCGACGACGAGGCGCTGGAGTTCGTCGAGCGCTGAGGCTAGGCGTCGGCGGCGTTGCCCCGACCGCGGGACAGGTAGACGTGGCCGATGACGCCCAGGCCGATCCCGGCCACCGGCACCCAGGGCCACCACGAGCGGTCCCCCTCGCGCAGCGCGGGCACGGCCAGGATGACGACGAGGACGAGCGCCCAGGCGACCATGCCCCAGCGCACCACGGTGATGGTGCGCAACCGGACCGGGGGAGGCGTCACCTCCTGGGGCGCCTCCCGGGGTGTGCTCACCGGAGAACTCCCTGCATGGCCCTAACCTAATCGCCATGTCGACCCAGACCCCGCAGGTGCGGGACCGATCAGCGCTGGACCGTTACTTCCGGATCTCGGAGCGAGGCTCGACCGTCGGCCGCGAGATCCGCGGTGGTCTCGTCACGTTCTTCACGATGGCCTACATCGTCATCCTCAACCCGCTCATCCTCGGCGGGGTGGAGGACGGCACCGGCCAGCTCCTCGCCGGCGGGGACCTCGGCACGATCGCCTCGACCACCGCCCTGGTCGCCGGGGTGATGAGCATCCTCATGGGCGTCGTGGCCAACTACCCGCTGGCCCTGGCGGCGGGGCTCGGTCTCAACGCTGTCGTGGCCTTCGGCATCGCCGCGCTGCCGGAGATGACCTGGGCCGACGCGATGGGCTTGGTGGTCCTGGAGGGCCTGCTCATCCTGGTGCTGGTGCTCACCGGGTTCCGGGAGGCGGTGTTCAACGCCATCCCCAAGGGGCTGAAGCTGGCGATCAGCGTCGGCATCGGCCTGTTCATCACGCTCATCGGCCTCTTCGACGCGGGTATCGTGCGCTCGCCCATCGGTGGCGCGACGCCCGTCGAGCTGGGGATCGGCGGGTACCTCGCAGGCTGGCCGGCCCTGGTCTTCGTCGTCGGCCTGCTCGCGATCTCGATCATGTACCTGCGCAAGGTCCAGGGCGCGATCCTCTACGGCATCGTCGGCGCGACGATCCTCGCGATCATCGTCGAGGCCGCGTTCGGGGTCGGCGGCCAGAGCGAGGAGAACCCGGGCGGCTGGGGGCTGAGCACCCCGGCCCTGCCGGAGCAGGTGGTGAGCACCCCGGACTTCTCCCTGCTCGGCCAGTTCAGCCTGCTGGGGTCGATCGAGTCGATCGGCCTCGTCTCGGTCGTGCTGCTGGTCTTCACCCTGATGCTGGCCGACTTCTTCGACACGATGGGGACGATGGTCGCGGTCGGCGCCGAGGGCAAGCTGCTCGACGAGGACGGCAACCCGCCCAACACCCGCCGCATCCTCGTCGTCGACTCCCTGGCCGCCGTGGCCGGCGGCGCCGGCAGCGTCAGCAGCAACACGGCATACATCGAGTCCACCTCGGGTGTGGCCGAGGGCGCGCGGACCGGGCTGTCCTCGATCGTCGTCGGCATCCTGTTCCTGCTCGCGACGTTCCTGGCGCCGCTGGTGGAGATCGTTCCGTTCGAGGCGGCGACACCGGCCCTCGTGGTCGTCGGGTTCCTCATGATGACCCAGGTCGTCGGGATCGACTGGAGCGACATGGAGATCGCCTTCCCGGCGTTCCTGACGATCGTCCTCATGCCGTTCACCTATTCGATCACCGCGGGGATCGGTGCCGGCTTCATCACCTACGTGCTGCTCAAGGTGGCCCGCGGCAAGGCGCGCAGCCTGCACCCGCTGATGTGGGTCGTCGCCCTCCTGTTCGTCGTCTACTTCACCCTCGCCCCGATCCGGGAGCTGCTCGGGGTCTGACGCGCAACGCCCGGCCACCGGCCCCGTCGCCCCGGCGCCGGTGCCGTGTCCGGGTCCGCCGTGGCAGGTCCGTCCCGGTCGGGCGACGGCCCTGGGGTGCGTGACCTGCGGAGGCAGGGAATAGTTAGCCAAAGTAATGAGTTAGGCTCACTAGTTGCCCGAACCGCCTGCCCGGAGGAATCGTTGCCCGACCCCGAGTCACCCCCTGCTGCCGACGTCGCGCGACTGGCCCACGACCTGCGCATCGCCTGCATGCGGGTCTCGCGGCGGGTCCGCTTCGAGTCCGGTGGTCCGCTGGCCCCGCACCAGTTCAGCGTGCTCGTCCGCCTGCTCGACGGCCCGTCCACCCTGCGTGACCTGGCCGCCTTCGAGCGGGTCAGCCCGCCCTCGATGAGCCGGACCGTCAACAGCCTCGTCGAGGCCGGCCTGGTCGCCAAGGGAGACGACCCCGACGACGGCCGGGCCGTGGCGTTGACCCTGACCGAGCGCGGCCGCGAGCTGGTCGCCACCGAGCGCGCCAAGCGGGACGCCTGGATGGCGGCCCGTCTGGAGGACCTCACCGACGAGGAGCGCGAGGTCCTCACCCGGGCCACCCGGATCCTCGAGGAGGTGCTCGCCCAGTGAGCGCGATGTTCTCCTCCCTGGCGATCCGCAACTACCGGATCTACGCCAGCGGCGCCATCGTCTCCAACGCGGGCACCTGGATGGGCCGGGTCGCCCAGGACTGGGTCGTCCTCACCGAGCTCACCGACAACGACGCCCGCGCCCTGGGCATCGTCACCGGTCTGCAGTTCCTGCCGATGCTGCTCCTGGCCCCGATCGGCGGTGCGATCAGCGACCGCTTCCCCAAGCGGCGGGTCATGTTCGCCACCCAGTCGGTGATGGCGCTGACCGCCACGCTCATGGGTGTGCTCGTGCTGACCGGGGTCATCGAGCTGTGGCAGATGTACCTGCTGGCCCTGCTCCAGGGCAGCGCGGCCGCGATCGACAGCCCCGCCCGCCAGGCGTTCGTCTCCGAGATGGTCCCGGCCGACAAGATCCCCAACGCGGTCGGGCTCAACAGCGCCTCGTTCCACGGTGGCCGGCTCATCGGCCCGGCGATCGCCGGCCTGCTCATCGCCGCCGTCGGCACCGGTCCGACGTTCCTGGTCAACGCGGCGACCTTCGTGGCGGTGCTCGTCGCGCTCTGGGCGATGAACCCGCGCGAGCTCACCCCGAGCCCCCGCGCGACCGGGAAGGGGCGGATCCGCGAGGGCATCGCCTACGTCCGCCACCGGCCGGACATCATCCTCATCATGGTGCTGGTGTTCGTGCACGGCACCTTCGGGATGAACTTCCAGATGACCAACGCGCTGATGGCCACCGAGACCTTCCACCGGGGCGTCACCGACTACGGCATCCTCGGCTCGGTCATGGCGATCGGCTCGCTGTCCGGCGCCCTGCTCGCGGCCGGCCGGGCCAAGCCACGGCTGCGCTACCTGCTCGGGGCGATGGCGCTGTTCTCGGCGTGCACCCTGGTGCTCGGGCTGGCACCGAACTTCACCGTCTACCTCGTCGCGCTCATCCCCACCGGCCTGGCCGCCCTCACCGTCATGGTCACCGCGAACTCGATGATCCAGCTGTCGGTGGACGCCGCGGTCCGCGGGCGGGTGATGGCCCTCTACATGGCCGTGTTCATGGGCGGCACGCCGGTCGGCTCGCCGGTCATCGGCTGGATCGGGGAGACCTTCGGGGCCCGGTGGACGATCCTCATCGCCACCCTGACGTGCGGCCTGGCGGTCGTGGGGGCCACCCTGTACGTCATGCGCACCGACAACATCCACGTCCGGCTGCAGCGGGAGCCGCGCCGCCTGGTGCTGCTGCGGGAGCCGGTGGAGCCGATGCCGGAGAAGGCCGCCTGATGGGTCCGCGGACGCGTCGCCGGCTGGTGCTGGCCGCGCTGGCGCTGCTGCTCCTGGCCGCCGTCATCGGCAGCCTGGTGGGCTGACCGGATGACGTTCACCACCCGCCCGACGCTGACCGGCACCTTCGGGATGGTGTCGAGCACCCACTGGCTCGCCTCGCAGGCCGCGATGCGCATGCTCGAGCTCGGCGGCAACGCCTTCGACGCGGCCGCCGCCGGGGGCCTGGTCCTGCAGGTCGTCGAGCCCCACCTCAACGGCCCCGGGGGCGACCTGCCCGCGATCGTGGCCACCGCGCAGGACCCCACCCCGGTCGTGCTCTGCGGGCAGGGGCCGGCCCCGGCCGGCGCCACGACCGAGCACTTCCGGTCCCTCGGGCTGGACACGGTGCCCGGCTCCGGCCCGCTCGCCGCCGTGGTCCCCGGTGCGTTCGACGCGTGGCTCCTGCTGCTGCGCGACCACGGGACCCTGGAGCTCGCCGACGTCGCCGCCCCGGCCATCCACTACGCCCGCCACGGCCACCCCTTCCTGGCCTCGGCCCGCGCCACCGTCGAGCGGGTCCGCGAGCTGTTCGAGAGCGACTGGACCACGTCCGCCGAGCTGTGGCTGCCCGGCGGCGCGCCCCCGGAGGCGGGCAGCCTGTTCCGCAACCCGACCTGGGCCGCGACCCTGGAGCGGCTGGTCGCCGAGGGGCAGGCTGCGGGCGCCACCCGGGAGGTCCGCATCGAGGGCACCCGCCGCGCCTGGGCCGAGGGGTTCGTCGCCGAGGCCGTCGACCGGTTCGCCCGGCGCCCGTTCCGGCACTCCGGCGGCGAGGTCCTGCCCGGCGTCATCACCGGGGCCGACCTGGCGTCATACCGGGCCCACTGGGAGCCGGCGGTCACCGCCGAGTGGCACGGCCACACCGTCGCCAAGACCGGCCCGTGGGGGCAGGGGCCGACGCTGCTGCAGGTCCTCGGCCTCCTCGACGCGCTCGCCGCGGACTGCCCGGAGGTCCTCGACCCCGGCAGCCTCGCCGGCGCCCACGCCACCGTCGAGGCGTGGAAGCTGGTGATGGCGGACCGGGAGGCGTGGTTCGGCGACTCGGCCGAGGTGCCCGTGGCCGACCTGCTGGATCCCGGCTACCTGGCCGGCCGCGCCGCCCTGGTGGGGGAGCGGGCCGACATCACGGTGCGGCCCGGGCGCCCCGGCGGGAGGGAGCCACGGCTGGCCGCGCTGGCGCTGCGTACCGCCACCGACGCCGTCGACCCGGGCGCGGGGGAGCCGACCGTGCGGCGGGACGGCGCGACCCGGGGCGACACCTGCCACATCGACGTCGTCGACCGCTGGGGCAACATCGTCGCGGCGACGCCGAGCGGCGGCTGGCTGCAGTCGTCGCCGACCATCCCCGAGCTGGGCTTCGCCCTGGGCAGCCGGCTGCAGATGACCTGGCTCGAGCCGGGGCTGGCCTCCTCGCTCGTGCCGGGCCGTCGGCCCCGGACCACCCTGTCGCCCACGCTGGTGCTGCGCGACGGGGAGCCGGTGCTCGCCTGCGGCACCCCGGGCGGGGACCAGCAGGACCAGTGGCAGAGCCTGTTCCTGCTGCGCCACGTGGTCGGCGGGGCGGCGATCCAGGAGGCGATCGACGCACCGATGTTCCACACCACGAGCTTCCCGGGGTCGTTCTGGCCGCGGCTGGTCGAGCCCGGTGTCGTGGTGGCCGAGGACCGGCTCGGCGCCGAGGTCCTCGACGGTCTCCGGGCGCGCGGTCACCGGGTGGTGGCGCAGGGCCCGTGGAGCCTGGGCCGGATGTGCGCCGTGGCCCGCGACCCGCGCACCGGCCTGCTCAGCGCCGGGGCGAACCCCCGGGGGATGCAGGGGTATGCCGTGGGCCGCTGAGGCCCACCCCATCCCTCGCTAGGCGCCCTGCCCGGGCCGCTTGCCGAGGAACGGCAGCGGGAACCTCCGGTGCTCGTCGGTGGGGCGCACCCGCCGCGACAGGTCCACGTCGGCCAGCAGCTCGTCATACGGGGCGTCGGTCGCGGGGTGCACCGCCACCGGGCGGTCGCCGGTGAAGACGACCCAGTGCGACTCCTGCCGGTGGTAGACCTGCAGGACGCTGCCGTCGACGAGGGTCGCGGCGTGCTCCAGCGCCTTCTTCCGGTGGTTGCCGCGGGCGACCCTGGCCTGGACGAAGCGCTCCGCCGGCTCCCGCTGGGAGCGGACGTGCTCCCAGACGGTGGGCCCGTACTTCTGGGCGGCGGCGTAGATCACCGGTCCGTACCTGATCAGGTTGCCGAGCATCTTGCCCTTGCCAGCCACGCACCAACCTCCTGCGGTGTGGGGGTTCGGCGCCCCAGCCTAGAACGCCCCGGATAATGACCGCATGGCGAGCCGGCGCATCGACTACGAGGGCCCAGGTCTCGGCGAGGGCGAGGTGCCGGACGCCCCCTACCCCCTGCTGCAGCGGTGGGTCGAGGAGGCGGTCGCCCGGGACGTCGAGCGCGGGGACGTCCCCGAGCCCACGTCCATGGCCGTGGCCACGGTCGACGCCGACGGGCGGCCGGACGTGCGCACCGTGCTCATGCGGTTCCTGGACCCCCGCGGCCCCGGCTTCGTCACCAACCTGGACTCGGCCAAGGGTGACCAGCTCCGCGCCAACCCGGGGATCGCGGCCACGCTGACCTGGCCGGCGATGTTCCGCGCCGTGCGGTTCCGCGGGACCGCCGAGCTCATCTCCCGCGAGGAGGTCGCCGACTACTTCGGGCAGCGCCCGTGGGGCTCGCGGATCAGCGCCTGGGCGTCCCGGCAGAGCGCACCGCTGGCGCACCGGCGGGAGCTGGAGGAGCGGTTCGCCGAGTATGCCGCGCGCTGGCCGGACCGGGGCCGTCCCGACGACGTGCCGGTGCCGGATTACTGGGGCGGGGTCCGGATCCTCGCCGACACGGTGGAGTTCTGGGCCGGGCGCCGGGACCGGCTGCACGACCGGGTGCGGTTCCGGCGCACCGGGCCGGGTGACCTGGCGGACCCGGGGGCGTGGAGCTGGGAGCGCCTGCAGCCCTGACGGACCGTTCGTGGGCAAGGGAAGAGCCCGTGAGCTTCCCTCCCTGACGAGCAGGGCGGTGCGCGGTGGACGAGCCGCGCCTCACGGGCTCCGGTGACCGAGGTGGATTCGCCCCGGTGCAAGTCCTGGGGGGACCAGCGCCTAGCGCTCGGTCACCTCACGCGTCCTGTCAGAGTTCATCTGTCGGACCACCTCCTTTCCCGTGTACCGGCGAGCCTAGGCAGGCGACGGGGGCGGCGTCCACCGTTTTCCCCGTGGGTCAGTGGCCGTCGTGGCCGTCGCCGTCCTCGGGGTGCTCGTCCTCGCCGGCGGGGGCGTCGTCCTCGTGACCGTCGTGGCCGGCCGGGGCCTCCCCGTCGAGGAACGCCGACACGTCCTCGCGGGTCTGCGAGCCGCGCTCGGCCAGCATCTCGGCCATCAGCCGGATCTCCGAGCTCTGCGCGTTGGACATCGCCCGGGCGAGGCGCAGGACCTCTGGGTCGCCGGCCAGCTCCAGCGCCGCGTCGGCCATCTCAACCCCGGCGATGTGGTGGGTGGTCATCAGCTGCAGGAAGAGGATCTCCGCCTCCTCGCCCTCGGCCGCGGCCAGCTGCTCCAGCTCCTCCTGGGTGGCCATGCCGGGCATCGGCGCGCCCTCGGGGGCCTCGTGCATCTCGTGGCCCATCCACGCCATCCGCGGGCCCGGCCGGGCCATGCTCAGACCCCAGCTGCGGATCCACGCCTCCATCTGACCCATCTGGTTGGCCTGGGAGGTGGCGATGTCGTAGGCGAGCCCGCGGAGGGCCTCGTCGTCGGTGCGCTGCAGGACGGTCAGGGACATGTCCACCGCCTGGGCGTGGTGCTCGTACATGTCCCGGGCGAAGCCGGCCTCCGCGCTGTCGTCACCGGGGTGCCGTGGGGAGAAGACCAGCCATCCCAGCAGCACCCCGACGAGGAGGGCCAGGATCGCCGTCCCGGCGACCAGGGGGGCGCCGAACCGGGAGGCACGGCGGGCCGGCGTCACGTCCTCGTCGGTCAGGTTCTGGTCGGTCACGTCAGCCTCGGTCATCTCAACCCCCGACAAGGTCGGTCGTGGTCCCTCCCGTGCACGCGGCACCCGGCTCGGGCGTCTGCGGGCCCTGCCGGTACTCGCGGATGAACAGCTCCAGGAGCTCGCGCCCCTCCTCCATGTTGTCCACGCCGAGCTGGTGGCCCCACGCGGTCGCCATGATCGGGGCCGGCTGGCCCTCGTACGGCGACAGCAGGATGAAGTCCTGGTCGGCCAGCTCCCGCAGCTGCTCCAGCTGCTCCGCCGGGAGGTCCGGCTGGTAGGTCAGCCAGACCGCACCGTGCTCCAGGGAGTGCACCGCGTGGTGGTTCGGGATCGGCTCGTCGTAGACACCGCAGTTCCACCACGCCGGGTGGTGGTCGCCGCCCACCGGCGGGGTCTGCTCGTACTCCACGGTGGTGGTCACGTGGTTGCGGCTGAGCACCGGTGCCGTGGTGCCGACCGGCTCGTAGACCTCGACAGCACCCTCCAGGGTGGGTCGGCTGGCGATGGCCCAGACGACCAGGCCGGCGACGACGGCGATGATCACCACCAGGGAGACCCACAGCATGGAGAGCCGGCGGCGCTGGGCGCCCTTCTCCTTGCGCTGCATCTCGGCCAGCCGCTGCTGACGGCTGGACGCGGGTGGGGATTTGGGCGGACGTGCCATGCGTGGGCTCCTGGTGCGTCGGGATGCTGGGCACATGGTATGCCGCTGACCTGGCCGGTCCCGGCAGGGTCGCCCCGGCTCCCTAGAATCGGGGTTTACGGCTCGCGGGAGGACTGAGGGATGACGGACCTGATCGACACCACCGAGATGTACCTGAAGACCATCTACGAGATGGAAGAGGACGGGGTGGTGCCGATGCGGGCCAGGATCGCCGAGCGGCTGGGGCACTCCGGCCCGACGGTGTCCCAGACGGTCGCCCGGATGGAGCGCGACGGCCTGCTCTTCCTCGACGACGAGCGGCACCTGCAGCTGAGCGAGCACGGTCGGCTGACCGCGATCCGGGTGATGCGCAAGCACCGGCTCGCCGAGCGGCTCCTCGTGGACGTGATCGGGCTGGAGCTGCCCTACGTCCACGACGAGGCGTGCCGCTGGGAGCACGTCATGAGCGAGCGGGTGGAGCGGCGGATCCTCTCGGTGATCTCGACCACCGAGGTCTCGCCGTACGGCAACCCGATCCCCGGCCTGGAGGAGCTCGGGCTCCCGTCCCCGCAGCCGGCCGCCGGCGAGCACCTCGCCGGCCTGGCGGGGCCGGAGCCACGCACCGCCACCATCTCGCGCATCGGGGAGCCGGCCCAGGTGGAGCCGGAGGTGGTGTCCCTGCTGGCCGGCGCGGGGGTGCTGCCGGGAGCCAGGGTGAGCTTCCGCGCCGAGGGGGACCGGGTGATCGTCGTCGGCGAGCCCCCCGACGGCCTCACCCCCGTCAACCTGCCGCGGCAGGTCGCGACGCACCTGTTCTGCGCCGGCGCCTGACCGGGCGGCGGTCGACCGCTGAGCCGGGCGGGTGGCGACCCCGTCCACCCGCGTCGCGCGCCCGCCCACGACACGCACATTGCTGTGAGGTACCTCACGGTTTTGCTGGAACCTGTCTGAAAGCCGGGCTGTTTGGGCAGGTCGCGGAAGGTCCGTAGGGCGTCGCGTGGGCGGTTGTACACAGAACCTTTACCGAAACGTGACTTCCCGCCGGAGTTCTGTGTAGTGTTCGGTTCGCTCCTCTTCCCCGGAGGAGCTCCGGGAGCACAGCCGAATCCTGCCCGTGCGACCGGAAGTGACGAGCCACCGCTGGGCAGGAGCGGGGGAACCACCCAACCGGGGCCTCGGCCCCTCGGGGCGAAGGTGATCAGGCGCCCGGCCTGGTCACCCGGGCATCTCCAGCCCGAGCCCGACAGCTCACCCCGCAGGCTCTGGAGAGGTACCCATAGTGTCGCAACGCACCCCTGGGCGTCACCGTGCGCCTAGCCGGCTCAACACTGCCGGCAGCACCCTGACCCGGTCCGCCAAGGTGACGGCGATTGCCGCGACGTCCGGTGGCCTCCTGGCCACGGCCGTCGTCCCGGCCAACGCATCCCCCCGAGGTGTCGTCGAGGACGTCACCGCCGTCGTCCCGCCGGCTCTCCCGGCCGACCACCCGACCGACGTCAGCAAGGGCGTGGAGACCATCGACCTGCTCGGGCTGAGCATGCCGGTCGTGGTTCCGACCGACAAGCCGGCCGTCCCGGCCAAGGCCCCCAAGGAGGCCCCGGAGCGGGAGACCGCGTTCGGCTCGATCGGCTTCGAGGGCGTCGAGCCCCAGCCCGAGCCCCAGGTCCAGGTCCAGGCCGCCCCCGCCGAGCAGGCCGCCCCCGCCGAGCAGGCCGCCCCCGCCGAGCAGGCCGCCGCCGGCACCGGTGCCACCACCTCCGAGCGCTCCCAGACCGGCGCCAGCCGCACCCAGACCCGCAGCGCCGCCCCCGCGGCTGCTGCCGCGCCGGCCGCCAACAGCTCGGTCCTCGCGGTCGCCGCGCGCTATGTCGGCTACCCCTACGCCTACGGCGGCGCCAGCCCGTCGACCGGGTTCGACTGCTCCGGCTTCACCTCCTTCGTCTTCTCCCAGGTCGGCATCTCGCTGCCCCGCAGCGCCGCCGGCCAGCAGGCGATGGCCACCCCGGTCAGCAACCCGCAGCCCGGCGACCTGGTGTTCTGGGGCTACCCGGCCTACCACGTCGGCATCTACGCCGGGAACGGCATGGTGTACGACTCGGGCCGCCCCGGCATCCCGACCCAGCTGCGCCCCATCTTCAGCGGCGTGAGCGGCTACGGCCGCGTCGGCTGACCCAGCCGCTCCGCCCAGACGCCGAAGGCCCCCTCCACCACCCGGAGGGGGCCTTCGCGCTGTCCCGGCCCGGTCACCCTCTCCGACCGGACGCCTCGTCCCGACGTCCCCCACCCCGACCGGACACCTGAAACGACGGCTCCCCCCGGTGGCGTCCCTCGGCCGGGAACTCAGGAGAGCTGCGACGGCCTCCTCGTATGACACCGGCCCCGGTACGCCATCACGCCGCTCCTGGCGGGGCGTGGCCTGTCGGCGCCCGAGAGCGCACGCTCGCGTGTCCGGTGGGGGTGGAAGGCGTCGCTTTGGGGTGTCCGGTGGGGGTGGAAGGCGTCGCGACCGCACGTTCGGTCGCCGGAGGGGTCAGGACGGGTCGGTCTCGTCGTCGAACTCGCCGAGGATCTTCTCGAGGATGTCCTCCAGCGACGTCAGGCCCACGACGGATCCGTCCGGACCCTCGACCAGGGCCAGCTGGGCGCGCTCCTGCCGCATCCGGGTCACCGCGTCGATGAGAGGCAGGTCGACGGGGATCCGGGCGACCTCCTGGACGAACTCGCGCAGGGGTCGGGGCCGGTCCGCCCCGACCGTGGCCAGGACCGCGTCGCGCACGTGCACCAGCCCGGTGATCCGACCGGCCGGGTCCACGACGAACAGCCGGGAGCGGCCGCTGGCGTGGCACAGGCGCTCGACGTCGTCGGCGGTGCCGTCCTCGGGGACGGTGACCGCCTCGGAGACCGGGAACATGACGTTCGCGACCTTCTCCTGCTCCAGGCGCAGCGCCCCGGTGAGCATCTGGTGCTCCTCGTCCGGCAGCACCCCGTGCTCGTGGGACTGGGCGAGCAGCAGCTGCAGCTCGGCCGGCCCGTGCGCAGCTGACACGGTGTCCACCGGGTCGACGCCGATGACGCGCAGGAACAGGTTGGCGGTGCCGTTGAACACGTGCAGCAACGGACGCACCGCCCAGGCGAAGGCCCGGAACGGCAGCGCCAGTGCCACCGCCGAGGTCTCCGGGTGGCTGATCGCCCAGGACTTGGGCGCCATCTCACCGACCACCATGTGCAGGAACACGACGATGGCGACGGCGAGGACCACGGCGATCACGTGGCTGAGGTCGGGCGACAGCCCGGTGGCCTCGAAGGCCGGGGTGAACAACTGGGCCACCGCCGGCTCGGCCAGGGCGCCCAGGCCCAGGGTGCACAGCGTGATGCCCAGCTGGGCGCCGGCCAGCATCAACGACAGCTCGCGGTTGGCGCGGACCGCCGCGGAGGCGGCACGGCTGCCCTCGGCGGCCCGCTCCTCCAGACGGTGCCGCTTGGCGGCGACGACCGCGAACTCGGCGGCGACGAAGAAGGCGTTGAGCGCCAGCAGCAGCACCGAGACGACGATGGCGGGTCCGAGGCTCACGAGGCCACCCCCGCCTCACCGGCCGGGCCGGTCGCCGTCAGCGGTGGGCTCTCCTCGGCCGGGGCCGCGTCCTCCAGGAGACCCGGGACCACGACCGGCCGGTGCACCCGCACCGTCTCGGGCACGTGCCGGGCCATCGCGATCACGTCGAGGCGGACGCGGTGGACCTCGGGGTGGCCCTGCTCGTCCCGGTCCTGCCAGACGACCTCGACGCTGTCGCCGTCCTGCGCGACGCGTCCCAGCCGGTCCATGACCAGGCCGGACAGGGTGTCGTAGTCCTCCTCGTGGGGGAGGGTGATCGAGGTGAGCGCGGTGACCTCGTCCAGGCGCATCCGCGCCGGGAGGTCCCAGGTGCCGTCCGGGCCGGCGGCGGGGAGCGCCTCGTGCTCGTCGTCCTCGTCCCAGATCTCGCCGACGACCTCCTCGGCGACGTCCTCGAAGGTGATGACCCCGGCGAACCCGCCGTGCTCGTCCACGACGACCGCCAGCTGGCGGTGCTGCTCGCGCAGCTGCTCGAGGACCTTGGGCAGGGGCAGGCTCTCCGGGATGATCAGCGCGTCGCTGGCCAGGTCGCGGACCGGCGTGGTGGCGCGGTCTTCCGGCGGGACGTCGAGCAGCTCGTGCAGGCCGATGACCCCGACGATGTCGTCGATGTCCCGGCCGATCACCGGGAACCGCGAGTGCCCTGTCGCCAGGAGCTCGATGACCCGGCTGGCCGGCTCGTCGGCCTGGACCGTCTCCACGTCGATCCGCGGGGTCATGACCTCCTCGGCGACGTGGCCGCGGAACGCCAGCCCGCGACCGAGCAGCCGCGACAGGTCCTCGTCGAGGTGCCCGCCGGTGTGGGCCTCGGCGATGATCCGGTGCAGGTCCTGCGGTGTGGCGCCCTGCGGCAGCTCCTCGACGGGCTCGATGCCGAAGGCCCGCAGCAGCCGGTTGGAGGCCGCGTCGAACAGCGCGATGACGGGGCCGGCCACGGCCAGGTAGGCCAGCGTCGACCGGGACAGCGCCCGCGCCAGCGGCACCGGGCGGGCGATCGCCCAGTTCTTGGGCCCCAGCTCGCCCAGCACCATCTGCAGTGCGGTCGAGATGAACAGCGTGACGCCGACCGACAGGGAGGTGAGCGCCGCCTGAGGCAGGTCGGTGAAGCCGAGCGCCTCGGCGAGGCCGCGGCCCATGAGCGGCTCGCCGACGAAGCCGACGAGCAGCACCGTGACGGTGATCCCGAACTGGGCGCCGGAGAGGGTGAACGAGAGCCGTGAGGTCACGCGCAGTGCCCGCTCGGCGGCCTTGTCACCCTGGTCGGCCAGGTGTCGCAGGGCACCGCGGTCCACGGAGACGTAGGCGAACTCCTGGGCGACGAAGTACCCGGTGAGCGCGGTGAGCAGGAGGATGAGGCCGAGGCCGCCGAGGATCAGCACGGTCGACCTGGCCGGGGACGATGGAGGGGGCGGGTGAGCCGGGCGCAGCCCGGCCCGGTACTACACCCGTCGGATTCGCTCGACGTCGTCATGGCGGCCCATTTTACGGGGACGACGCCCCACGCACGAAAATTCCCGCGGGTCGGTGACACCCGCGGCCGCCTCAGCCGGATTGTCGGCGCCCCCTCGTACCGTGAGGGCAACGGCTCACCGGACACGCGCGAGGAGGAGGACGACGGGTTTGGTCACCTTCCTGCACACCGCCGACTGGCAGCTCGGTATGACGCGCCACTGGCTGCGCGGGGAGGCCCAGGCCCGGTATGACGACGCGCGCCTGGAGGCGGTCCGTACCCTGGGGCGGCTGGCCGCCGAGCAGGGCTGCGACTTCGTCGTGGTGTGCGGTGACGTCTTCGACGCCAACCAGCTGGCGCCGCGCACCGTGCTGCGGGCCCTGGAGGCGCTGCGTCAGGTCAGGGTCCCGGTCTACCTGCTACCCGGCAACCACGACCCTCTCGACGCGCTCAGCGTCTACCGCTCGCCGTTGTTCCGGCGTGAGTGCCCGCCGCACGTGCACGTCCTCACCGAGCCGGGTCCCGTGTCCGTCGCCGAGGGTGTCGAGCTCGTCGCCGCCCCGTGGACCAGCAAGCACCCGGGCGAGGACCTCGTCGCGGCCGCGGTGGCCCGGACCGGCCCCGCCGACGGCACCACCCGCATCGTCGTGGGGCACGGCGCGGTCGACGTCCTCGACCCCGACCGGGACAACCGGGCGGCGATCCGGCTGGACCGGCTGGAGGGCTGGCTGGCCGAGGGCCGCATCCACTACGTCGCCCTGGGCGACCGGCACTCGCGCACCAGCGTCGGCGACACCGGCGCGGTCTGGTACTCCGGCACGCCCGAGGTCACCGACACCCGGGAGACCGCCCCGGGCGACGTGCTCGTCGTCGAGGCCGGTCCCGGGGGCGTCACGGTGACGCCGCACCACGTCGGTACCTGGGAGTTCCGCACCCTGCGGCGCGAGCTCCACGGCGAGGCCGAGATCGAGGCACTCGACCGCGAGCTCGACGCGATCCCGGTCAAGGACCGCACCGTCGTGCGCCTGGCCCTGCGGGGCCTGCTGACGCTGCACGACCACGTCCGTCTCGAGCAGTGCCTGGCCCGGCACGAGGAGCTGCTGGCCGCACTGATCCGGTGGGAGCGTCATACCCACCTCACCCTCGTCGACGACGGGGTGGCCGCGGACGCCGCCGGGCTCGGCGGTTTCGTCGGGCGGGCTGCGGAGGAGATGCGCACCCTCGCCGGCGTCGACCGCGCACCCGCCGCCGAGGGGCACTCCGGGACGACGGGCGCCGAGGCAGCGGAAGAGCCGGCGGACGACGAGGCTGGGGAGGAACCGGCACGAGACGAGCAGCTGCTCGGCTGGAGCTACGATCCGGGCCGCCCGCCCGACGGCGACACCGCACGTGAGGCGCTCGCCCTCCTGTACCGCCTCACCTCGGAGGCCGGCCGATGAGGCTGCACCGGCTCCGGCTCACCGACGTCAAGGGCGTCAGCCACCGCGAGCTGACCTTCCCCGAGCGGGGCGTCGTGGTCCTCCAGGGCCCCAACGAGGTGGGCAAGTCGACGCTCCTCGAGGCGTTCGACCGCCTGCTCGACCCCCGGTGCAAGGCCACCTCGAAGTCGGCGCGGGTCAAGGAGCTGCAGCCGGTCGGCCGTGACGTCGGACCGGAGGTCGAGGCGGAGTTCACCGTCGGGCGCTACCGCGTGCGCTTTGCCAAGCGGTGGCTGCGCAACCCCACGACCACCCTGGAGATCCTGGCGCCGGTCCACGAGCAGCTGAGTGGCCCCGCGGCGCAGGAGCGGATGGACGCGATCCTGGCCGAGGCGCTGGACCGCACCCTGTGGGACGCCCTCCGGTTCGCCCAGGCGGGCGACGCGATGCAGCCCGGTCTCACCGACAGCGCGGTGCTGACGCGCGCCCTCGACGGCGCGAGCGGCGCCCAACGGCACACCGACGGGGGAGAGGCCCTGCTGGAGCTGGTGGAGCGGGAGTACCTGCGCTACTTCACCCCCACCGGCCGGCCCACCGGCGAGCTGCGCCGGGCCATGGATGCCTTCAACGCGGCGCAGGCCGAGGCGGTCCACGCCCACCGCGCCGTCGAGGAGACCGAGCAGCTGCTCGCCCGGCACCAGCGCCTGGAGCAGGAGGCCGCCGAGCTGGCGGAGGTGCGCCCCGAGCTCGACGAGCGCCTGGCCCGTGCCGAGGAGGAGGCGGCCGAGGTCGAGGAGCTGACCCGGGCCCGGGACGCCGCCCTGCTGCGCCTGGAGCAGGCCCAGGAGCGGTCGGCCAGGGCCGTCGCCGACCTGCGCGACCGGGAACGCACCGTGCGCGCGCTCGCCGTCGCCGAGGAAGCCGTGGCGGACGCCCGGCAAGCCGTGACGGACGCCGAGGAGACGGTGCATCGGCTCGAGGCGGCACGGGAGCAGGCGGCCGGCGAGGCTGCCGCCGCGCGAGATGCGGCGGACTCGGCCGGTGAGGTCCGGGAACGGGCGCAGTCCGACCTGGAGCTCCTCCGCGATGAGGCCGACCTCGAGGACCTGCAGCGACGCGTCGACGAGCTCGAGCGGCTGGCCGAGGAGGCCCGGGGGCTCGAGGATCGCCTGTCCGGCCTCACCGTCACGACGGAGCTGGTCGGGTGCATCGAGGCGGCCGAGCACGAGGTCCGGGTCCGGCGGGCCCAGCTGGAGCAGGCCGCCGCGGTCGTGCGGCTGGAAGCCCTCACCGACGGGCAGCGGGTCGCCGTGGGTGGCACCGAGACCGTGCTCGCCGAGGGGGAGGTCGCGAGCCACGCCCTCAACGGCGAGCTGGTCGTGGAGCTGCCGGGCCGGCTGCGGGTCACCGTCCAGCCCGCAGCCGAGGACCGCGCCCGTGCCGAGGACCTGGCCCGGGCAGAGGCCGATCTCGCCCGGGCGCTCGCGACCGCGGGGGTCGAGGACCTCGCGACGGCGCGGGCGCGGTGCCAGGAACGGTCCGAGGCCCACGCCCGGGCCCGCCGGCTCCGCGAGCGGATCGGCGACCTGACCGCGGGCGAGAACCTCGACGCCCTGGTGGACCGACTGGGCGAGCTGCAGCGGTCCGTGACCGAGGGCCGTGCCCGGCGTCCCCAGGACGTGCCGCTGCCGGAGACCGTCGCGCAGGCCAGGGCGATCGCCCGGGCGGCGCAGGGGGCCGCCGGGGAGGCCGAGGCCGCCGCCCGCCGTGCAGCCGCACGACTGCAGCAGGTCGAGCGCGAGCTGGCCGCCGCACAGGAGGCCGTCGGGAGGAGCCGGGCCCGGCTCGAGGCGCTGCAGGAGCAGGTTGCCCGGTCGGGGGAGGACCTGGAGCAGGCTCGCCGGGAGGTGTCCGACGAGGAGCTGGAGGCCGCGGTCGCCGAGCGCGCCGCGGAGTACGCACGCGTGGAGGCCGTGGCGGCCGAGGCCCGCCGGGCGCTGGCCGCGGCCGACCCCGAGCGGGTGCGCAGCCGGCTTGAGACCGCCCGGGCCAGGGTGGCCGCCCACGAGGAGCGGGAGCGCGCCGTCCGCGAGCAGCTGGTCGCCGTGCGGGCCCAGGTCGAGCTCACGAGTGGGGAGGGGCGCCAGGAGGTCTACGAGCGGGCCCTCGTCACGCTGCGCCAGCTCAAGGACGAGCTGGAGACGATCGACCGCCGGGCCCGCGCCGCCCGGCAGCTCCATGACACGTTGCAGCGGCACCGCCAGGAGGCCCACGACGCCTACGTGCACCCCTACACCGATGCCCTCGAGCGCCTCGGTCGTGCGGTGTACGGGCCGACGTTCGGGGTGCAGGTGGACCGCGACCTCACCATCACCGCGCGGCGTCTCGACGGCACCGTGGTGCCGTTCGACCAGCTGTCGGGTGGCGCCAAGGAGCAGCTGGGCATCCTCGCCCGCCTCGCGGTCGCGTCCCTGGTGGACGCCGAAGAGGGCGTGCCGGTGATCATCGACGACGCGCTGGGCTACACCGACCCCGAGCGTCTGGCGAGGGTCGGCAGCGTGTTCGCCGGCCCCGCCGAGCAGGCCCAGGTCATCCTGCTGACCTGCACCCCGGACCGCTACGCCCACATCCCGGGCGCGGAGACGATCGACCTCACGGCCTGACGCCGGCTCGCGGCGCGCCCTTCGGGGTCAGTGGGGCGCGTCGGGTCCGATGTGCAGCGTGGACCTCGGGGTCCGCAGGTCGAGCTCGTGGAGGATGCGGTCGACCACCTCGGGGTCCATGCCCGGCTCACGACGTGCGCGCAGCACCTCGGCCCGGGCGGCCATGAGCGCCTGTCGCTTGATCTCGGTCATCTCCTGGCGCATGCGCGCTGCCTCCCGCAGCCGCTCGACGTGCTCCTCGGGCACGTCGCCGGCGAGGATCTCGTCCAGGTGCTCGAGAGAGTCCCCGAGGCGGGTGAGGAGGTACTCGGGGATCTCGCCCTGGTGCTCGCGCAGGTGGGCGACCGCCGCCCGGCTGGCCCGGCGGGCCAGCTCCAGCTCGGTGCTCCGCTCGGCGGCATGGTCCTCCTCCAGATCCAGGACCCGGACCAGGGTCGGCAGCGTGAAGGCGGGGATCACCAGGGTGACGAAGAGGACCGCGGCGGCGATGACCAGCAGCTCCTCGCGGGCCACGATCGGGGTGCCGTCGGCGGCCACGGTCGGCACGGCCAGGGCGAGGGCCAGCGTGGCCAGGCCCCGCATACCGCCCCAGGTGAGGATCAGTGCCTCCTTCCAGGTCCGTGGCGCGGCATAGGGGTCCTCGGAGCGGCGCTCCACCTGCAGGAAGAGGATCATCCAGACCGCTCGCACCAGGAGCACCACGATGCTGACCACGGCGGCGTCGCCCAGCATCCGCCCCAGGTCGGGGCCGGCGTCCCGCAGGACGTGGAACAGCTCGATCCCGACGAACCCGAAGGCGACGCCGGTGACGAGCAGCTCGACGACGTCCCAGAACGCCCTGCCGTTCAGCCGCTCCTCGACCTCGTCCTCCCCGCGGGTGCTGGCCATCTGGACACCGGTGACCACGACGGCCACGACGCCGGAGGCGTGGACGTGCTCGGCGAGGATGTAGACCGCGAACGGCAGCACCAGGGTGATCGCGTTGCGGCCGGTGGCGTCGGCGACCCGGTCGCTCAGCCAGCTGGCGACATACGCCGCAGCCAGGCCGATGAGCACGGCCAGGGCGGCTCCGAGGGCGAACTCCCCGACGATGTCCAACCCGAAGGGTCGGCTCGTCTCGGTGGCGGACACGGCGGCGGTGAACACGATGATGGCGACCGCGTCGTTGAACAGGCCCTCGCTCTGCAGGGTGGTGATGAGCCGGCGCGGGATGCCCACCGGTCCGGCGACGGCCTCGACCGCGACCGGGTCCGGCGGGGCCACGGCCGCGCCGATCGCCACCGCCGCGGCGACCGTGATGCCGGGGACGATCGCGGCCGCAGTGCCGGCCACCACCCCGATGGTGATCGCCGTCAGCAGGACCGCCAGACCGGCGACCGCCCGCCACTTCTGCCGGAAGAGCGCCCAGGACGTGCGCTGCGCGGCGGCATACAGGAGCGGGGGGAGGAACAGCGGCAGGATCAGGTGGGGGTCGATGGTGAGGTCACCCCAGACCGGCACCAGGCCGACCAGCGTGGCCATGATCACCATGAGCGCCGGCCAGGGCAGACGGAGCCGCTCCCCGACGCTGACGAGCAGGATCGAGCCGAAGGTCAGGACGACGAGCAGGCCGAGGAAGTCCACGACGGAAGCCTATTGGCGCGGCTCGACGTGCCGTGGAGCTGTCAAGGATCAGCCGAAACACTGTCAAGCCTCAACCGAAGCCGAACTGTCCAACATCAGGGTCAAGTCCGGTGGAGTGGTGTACGAGGTGATCCCTCGTTGAGGGGTTAGGCGGTCAGGGCGGGGACGAGGGTGGTGCTCACCTCCTGGGTCGGTTCGGCCGGCTCGGTGAGGGCGGTGCGGCAGCGGGTGAGGACGTCGAGTCCGATGTATCGGCGTTGCTCGGCCCAGGCGTCGTGCTGCTCGGCCAGGACGGCGCCGACGAGGCGGATGATGGACTCGCGGTTGGGGAAGATGCCGACGACGTCGGTGCGCCGGCGGATCTCGCGGTTGAGCCGCTCGTTGGGGTTGTTCGACCAGATCTGGCGCCACACCTCCTTGGGGAAGGCGGTGAACGCCAGGATGTCGGCCCGCGCCTCCTCCAGGTGGTTCGCGACCGCGGGCAGCTTCTCGGTGAGCGCGTCCAGGACCCGGTCGAACTGGGCGTGCACCGACGTGGCGTCGGGCTGGTCGTACACGCTGTGCAGCAGCGCCTTCACCCACGGCCAGGAGGACTTGGGGGTGGCGGACATGAGGTTGGCGGCGTAGTGGGTGCGGCACCGCTGCCAGCTGGTGCCGGGCAGGGTGACGCCGATGGCCTCGACCAGGCCGGCGTGGGCGTCGGAGGTCACCAGCCCGACCGGCCCGGCTGCGGTGAGGCCGCGGGCGACCAGGTCGCGGAAGAAGCTCAGCCAGGAGGCGGTGTTCTCACCGGTGGCGACCTGGATGCCCAGGATCTCCCGGTAGCCCTCGGCGTTGATCCCGGTCGCGACCAGGGCGCTGACCTTGACCACCCGCCCGCCCTCACGGACCTTCAGCACCAGGGCGTCGGCGGCGACGAAGGTGTACGGGCCACCGTCCAGGGGCCGGGTGCGGAAAGACTCGACGTGCTCGTCCAGCTCGGCGGCCATCGTGGACACCTGGGACTTGGACAGGCCGGTGATGCCCAGGGCGGTGACCAGCTTGTCCATCCGCCGGGTGGAGACACCGAGCAGGTAGCAGGTCGCCACGACCGTGGTCAGCGCCGCCTCGGCGCGGCGGCGCCGCTCAAGCAGCCAGTCGGGGAAGAACGAGCCCTCGCGTAGCTTGGGGATCGCCACGTCCAGGGTGCCGACGCGGGTGTCCAGGTCCCGGTGCCGGTACCCGTTCCTGCGGTTGGACCGGGTCTCGGTGCGTGTGCCGTAGTCGGCGCCGCACACGGCGTCGGCCTGCGCCGAGAGCAGGCTGTTGATAAAGGTGCCCAGCAGCTCGCGCATCAGGTCCGGACTGGCCTGGGCCAGCTGCTCGTGCAGGAACTGCTCAGGGTCGATAATGGGGCCAGCGGCCATCGTGGTGCTTCCTTCTCGAGTCGGTTGTGAGAGATCACTCGAAGGATCACACCGGTGGCCGCGCCTACTTCAGCAGGACACGCTCACCCGGGTGCTCGTACACCACTCTGCTCAGTGTGACTCTGGGAGGGTCAGTCGCGAGGCTGATGACCGTGCTCCTGGCTCGCTCAACCTGAACCACCCCGGGTTCAGTGGAGAGTCGTGTGTGCTTCGGCGGCGGTCGCCGTCGAAGGGTTGCGGGCAGCGTAGTAGGCGTTCTCGTACGCTGCGGG